>Ga0307514_10000252_pt1 | contig 137804 bp, 148 predicted proteins | sample 16_EM_MG_FD_203088 | JGI IMG/M metagenome (GOLD analysis project Ga0307514, IMG submission 203088) | Populus trichocarpa ectomycorrhiza microbial communities from riparian zone in the Pacific Northwest, United States - 16_EM | ecosystem: Host-associated > Plants > Roots > Unclassified...
TTATACTTCAGCTGGACTCCACCGAATCAGATCCTCCAATTTCAGGAGCGCCTGCCAGCCGGGAAAGCAATATCGACCTTTTCTAAGAGGTGCAAGATCACTCAGCAATGGGTATTACGTCCTCAAGGTCAAGAATACGCGGTGGTGATTCCAACAAAGTACAAAGATCTTCATGGTTGGGCTGATTGTGTTGACGGTTTCATCCGGGTTGTCAAACAAACGAATAAGATGCATATTGTACCCATTTGAGTAATAGTTGGGCTGGCACATTTGGTGCGGGAGAATGCTGCATTGGGCGGCATGGATAGCGTATGGCTTGTAAATAATCATGTTGCTTTAGATACCTACTGGACTGTATATTAATTTAGATTAGAATGCCTGATTCAGGTGTATAGCTGTGAGATAGATTATCGAATTTTACTATTAGATATAGACATTATATATTTATCACTCCCGGAGAGTCTGGCTCTAGGTGGACCGGAATCATCTTGAAGACGAGTGTCGCAGTCCCAGCAACTCCGAAATTTTACCAACTTAAAACCATAATTTTATAGCATTCTGAAGACGACTTCATACTCTTTAGAATATTCTTGTATTCTGTTCCGCTACTTTAGAAGCGTTGAGGAGCACCTGAAGTACTCTCAGAGTACCTCAGAAGCACATCATTTTGCATTCAGCCTGTTCGGGAGTGTCTGGGAGCTTCTGGAAGGATCGGTGTGGCTGTTCGAAATAGCTGAGTCATTGAGTTATGACATCCGAACCATTTTACATTTTGCTGATGCCGTTCTTGTTGAAGGTCCTCGTCCGTCCCTGGTGCTGGAGGCCTCCTTCAGGCTTCATCCCATTCGGCTGTCAGGGTCCATACCTGTCGTTCCCACTCCGTATGATCGCACTGCGGGGGCAGGAACTGCTTCGTCTGTAGGTCTGTGATCTGCCGCTGTAGATCGATAAGTTGTTGTGGGTGCTCGCAAACCCTCTGCACTTCTCAGATTGGCTGTGAGTACTGTGCCACCCGTGTGAATACCTAGTGTGTCTGTCCGAACGCCTCCTTCAGTTCTTCGAATCCGATGGCGTCTCTTTGTAGGTCGATGAGTGCCATGATGGTCGCCTGATCCTCGATGGATACCAGGGCCGCTCGGGGTTCCGTTGACTCTGACATGGCAGCGGATCAAGCACATCTACCAATGCCAATTGTGTGCATCCAATTCGGAAGGAGTCGGAGTCGGTGGTACTACAACAATCAGCAGAATCCCCAAAGACTTAGCTGTTGTTGCTGCTACTGCTGCGTGTCCAACGGTCGAGTGGGTTTCTGCGCAATTATGTCCCTCGCAGTCACAAGGTTCCTCGGGATCACAGGGGAACCAAGAATGTGCCCCTAAATACCGAGTCCAATGAGATCCAAACACAGGATCTTTAATATCGAGTCCGCCGCCTTCTCTGGCTGCGTCTGTCCAGTAAGTATTCCAAGGGGAAGGAACAGTTGACTCTTCCCGAAAATAAGCTTCGAGAGGTTCTTCCTCGAAGGTTGCTGCAAGTACGGCTTCGATGATATCGAAGGCGTTCAAATGTTCGGGTTCAAAAACAAGACATGGGGTTCCGGCGAGATCAAACCAATTCGTTCGTGATGTACAGTTACTGTCGTACTTGTGCATTCGAATATGGTGATCTGTGAAGATACCGATGGTTATCAGATCCGGTAAGTCGTCGTAACTCGTCGACGCAATCGTCGCAAACGTGTATCCAACGGCGATTCGGTGCTAACTAAACCCAATAGAAAACAGAGCAATGTTCGGAACAGTACTTACACCCTGTCGAGAGATGCAGGCACATTCAATATCAGGTACGATGTTGTAGGACTCGTTCTAGTGTAACAGGCGGTATAAGGCGTAGGTGATATTGGTAACAACAATGTGATATCAGAAAATGGGACAAGAGGCTCGATGTTCGTTTCAAGGCAATCAAGACAAGACAAGAGTCAAAGCTGTTTCAAAGTCGTAACTTGCTTTGCTATACAAGAGAACGAGTAAAGAGAGAAGAAAAGGAAATCCTCCAACACCAACAACACTCTCTTTATATACAATTCGTCTCCCATCCACGAACTATTCCTCATGCTCCGATGTACCATCCGAATCTTATCCCATAATCTTACACACCACCAACTCAACTCCTTATCAATACAACCACACCACATCACCCGACATTGCAACACCTCAGGCCACTTCCTTATCATACTAAATTATGCCGCCACCATCTCCGCACTCTCTCCCCATCTCCCACCATCTCCCCCTTTCTGTAACACCATTCCTTCCACACCCTCTTCACGTTACCCTCCTAATTTCTAAGTATCTCCATATTTCTCAGTACCGTGACACTATATATTCCTCAGGACATTCCACATCTTTTCATTATCATCTTCCTCTCCTTTTCCACACCACCAAATCATAAGTTCACATACACCTCAGCAAGTTGAGAGCAGATCCAAATCGAGCCGACCAACAGGCCCTTCACATAATGTGGCATTTGCTAAGACACAGCAACAATGCTGACACCAGTTGGTCCACAATGACGTGCCCAATGCAGCCACGGAAAATATGATGCGGGAAGCAAATTTAAAAATGGGTTGTAAAACAGAAAGCAGCAAGAATAAGAAACAGCATGCGATAGGATGTGAGTATATCCATATCAATTTAAATGGCTGTCAACTAAACGTATAACATACAGCGGGTGAACATAGAACACTACATGACCAATTCATAACTGCCAGTAATGAGAAACCTCCATGGTTGACCAAGGCAATTGTTTGTACAGTCTGCAAAATCAAACATCATCATCAGCGAAATGTAAATCGGTCCAGAAGCCCCACGCAAACCTCCCAGACACTCCGGTAGACCTCACCGGTGCTCCCAAGTCATTCTAGATGCTCCTAGGCCCCCCTGGAGCTAAGCAAAATGCTCTCAGACTCCGCAAGAGCATTCTCAGGTGCTCCTGAAAGCACCTGCAGTTATGGAGGTGCATTCAGGATGCTACGAGATTTGACTTATAGGATAGTCAAATTTTGGAGCAGCTGAGACCTCTGTGCCGTTCTACGCGAGACCTCTACGCAGCTCTGCGCGAGACCTCTGCACAGCTCTGCGGGAGACTTAGTGCCATATTCTCACAGCAGTGGTTCTAGAGTTCTATAACCACAGGGCATTTCGTGTATCAGATTCGTCTTTGTTACAGTCACAAGATTTGCTACATCATAATATGGCATGTATTATCTATCTAAGTCTCTTTATATATATACATATGGCCAATCTGACTGCAGACGTTACTGGAGCGTAATTGCAGGAGCACCTGGGGACGCTGATTGGGAGAATATAGAGATGCACTTGGAGGCCGTGATCGTGTGAACTGGGAAATGTACTTGGAGGCCGCGATCAAGTGAGTTTGGAAATGCACTTGGAGGCCGCGATCGAGTTAAACTCAGAGATACACTTGGAGGCCATGATCGAGCGGGTTTGGAGATGCATTTGGAGGTCGAGATCAAGTAACTCAGAGATGCACTTGGAGGCCGGGATCATATTCAACTCAGAGATGCACATGGAGGCCGTGATCGAGCGAGTTTGGAGATGCATTTGGAGGCTGAAATCGTGTAACTGAGAGATGCACTTTGAGGTCGTGATAGAGCGAGTTTGGAGATGCACTTGGAGGCCATGATCGAGCGAGTTTGGAGATGCACTTGGAGACCATGATCGATCGAGATTGGAGGAGTACTTGGAGGTGGTTGATCTGGAGGCGGTAGATCGGAAGGGAGGTGTGATGACAGCTGATACTATATTGATTGGTTTCCTCATAATCGTGGCAATGTAGAGAGTTCAGTACAATAAGATCCGGCAAGAGATGAGAGACTGGTTGGGAGCGGGAGACAGTCGATCTTGGGATGATGCTGTACTCGGTGTATGCAGTACTCGGTGTATGCTGTACTCGGTGTATTCTATACTTGGTGATAACTCATGATCATTGCATGGAGAGATAGATAGGGATGACTTAACTTCGTGTTCTTAGGTGATGGTAGAGAAAGAGAGAGATGAGAGGAGATGGAGGAAATCATCATGAGAAACTGGGACTTAAGAGAATTCCGTGTGCGAGTCAATTTACCATTCCTGATACGGCAGGTACTACTCTCGATCTGGCGGGTAAAAACACCGATACGAGGTCTTCTAAACCCAATCAGGCAAGTCGTACCCCTGACTTCTCATATCCGCTCGTATCCTCCATATTGTTCCCATCTTCATCCACCATCTCCCTTTCTCTACCGTCATCGCAGAACACAAAGTTAAGTCTTCCCTCTCTATCTCTGCATGCCATGATCATGAGTTAACACTGAGTATACCATACACTGAGTAAAGCATACACCAAGTACAGCATACACCAAGTACAGCATACATCGAGTACAGCATACACTGAGTACAGCATACACCGAGTAAAGTACCCACCCAAGATTATCTGTCTTCCCTTCATTCTCACGATTACGAGTTGACCACTTAATGTAGCTTCAGCTTCCGGCGTGCCTCTCTACAAGATCGACCGCCACCAGCCAAGCTCTCCATGAGAGCTCAAAGGTAAAGTCACCTCATCACATTCCCACAGTTGCGAGTTGACTAACTGATGAATAGAGTCTCAGCACCCGGCGCGCCTCCTATCGACCGCCTCCAAGTACTCCTGCAATCTTGCTTGATCATCGCGTCCAAGTGCACCTCCAAACTCGCTCAATCACGGCCTCCAAGTGCATCTCTGAGTTATACGATCGTGGCCTCCAAATGCATCTCCAAACTCCGCTCGATCACAGCCTCCAAGTGCATCTCTGAGTTACACGATCTCCGCCTCCAAGTGCATCTCCAAACTCGATTGATCACGGCCTCCAAGTGCATCTCTGAGTTCAACTTGATCTCTGCCTCCAAGTGCATCTCCAAACTCACTCGATCACGGCCCCCAAGTTCGCATGATCATAGCGTCCAAGTGCAACTCCAAACTCGCTCGATTACGGCCTCCAAGTGCATCTCTGGGTTCACTCGATTACGGCCTCCCAGTGCATCTCCAAGCTCGCTCGATTATGGCCTCCAAGTGCATCTCTAAGTTCACACAATAACCACCTCCAAGTGTATCTCTGAGTTCACTTGATCGTCATCTTCAGGCGCACCTCGAATTGCTCCCAAGCACTGCCTGCAGCCAGTCCAGATATACTCTGTGTAGATGGGAAGCTATATAGATACATAGATACATAGATGAGAATACAAACTAAATACATGAGTTTTAAAAATCATTGAACGATAAGTTGTAGCTATAATTTCCAGACGCACCAGCAGCGTTCCCAAAGAAGATGTTGTTTCTCCCAGACTGCTCTACAGTGATTCGAGGTGATCCCAGGCTTGCAGCCGGCGCTCCGAGGCTTGTCGTCGGCGCTCCCAGTCTTGTCTCTGGCGCTCCCAGGTGCTCCCAGGTGCACCTAAAGGCCACTGCGTCGGCCCAGTCAACTCTGGAATTTGACCACCCTGGGATTCTGGTCTGACAACTCTCAGACACTCCCAGAGGCTCCCAGTGACATAATTACATTTTGCTGATGATGATGCTGTCAGCACTGGGATTTTCACAAACAAATTTCATAATATGTGTCCCTGAGAGTGGATGAAACAGGTGTAAATCACCATAAAGAAGGCTAAAGAAGGGTATATAGTAGAGGTATTAGAGAAATCTCATTTTTAGAAGCAGCAACTCATTTCTTGCAGGTTTTCAACATATCTGCTACTATGGCAAGGCAAGGAGGTCGGGTACAGCTAGAACAATCTGACATGCGCTTTGCCTTGAATATGGCCAAAATGGCCACAGGAGGGTTTTCCTGGGCTGCACTAGAGGGAACACAATATCTGATCAAGAAACTTCACGACAAAGTCCAAGAAGAGAAGCAGCAGGGAGTTGAGTTTTCTGGACATAGACAGGTGAAGGCTGCGATAGAAAGACACCTGGCTATAGTTTATGAAAATCACTTTGACGGCCGCCTTACTTGCTAAAAAAGCACCGCAATGAATCTGCAACCATACTGGAGGTGCAAAGGCACATGTGGACCTCTACCAGACAAACACAGACAGCAGAAACCAGAACCAACCCCAACTCAGCACTAAACGCCACCTGCGCCACCGTGTGGCCATGAGGGAGCTCAAGATTTCCAAATTGACAGCGTACCAGCTGGATATGCAGATTCACCTGCTCCTCTTCCCAACACTCAATTTTTCAATCTTGATACATATGCCAAGAATAGCAAGCATGATGAAGATTCAATCCAAATTTCCTGACTAATGAAGGAACATCCACAGGTTAGTACACTATCTGCTGTGTGGTAATGCCGCTGACATCCATTTTGCAGATGAGAGCAGCCTATTAAGCAAATCTGCAAGTAAAGACAAGCATTGATGGAAAGGAACCAAGTTTTTGGGTCTATTTTTATCTACAATCAGTGGGCACTTTAAAGTATATTTTAAAAGATATATTTATATGTAATATTAAGTTAGGTAATTATAATGTGATTTGGTAGTGGTTATACATAATCAAAGTATTGGCCGCCTTTATAGGCAACACAGAAAGCAACACACACCCTGCCCATTTCTGAAAATGAGCATCAACGAAGCATCAATGATTTTTCGACTTGGATCTTGGATAATCTAAGTGATACTCGATCACAGACATATATAAACAAGACACTGGCTGCCTTTATAGGCTGATAACCAAGATATATTCCCACAACAGCCTCCCGGACAGTAATAACTTGTTTTATTTACAAAGCTGCAACTAAGTATGCATACGGATTTTAACTTACAAAAATGGTTAAAACTTCCTATATAGACAATAATGGCCACATCGTGCATTGATTAACCATGATGCAAGGGCAAAAATCATTGATGGTGCATTGATGCTCATTTTCAGAATGGGGCAGGGAGCATGTCGCTTTTTTCTTTGCTTATAAAGGCAGCAAATGCCTCATTGATGTATGTCTGCAATCAATTACTGCTCAGAGTATCCAAGATGGAAGACCAAAAATTGTTCAACCTCCATTGATGTTAATTTTCAGGATGGAGTAGAGAGCATGTCTCTTTTTGTTTTGATTATAAAGGCAGCTAATATATCTAAAAAAAATAATAACATACCAATGTCAATAGTGTGCAATTAACAGTACAATATCTGAATGCAACCATAAATAGAATAACCGAAAACACAGAACTGGAGATTCGAACTGATGGGTCTAGCCAAAGCGAGCAAAACACCGGCATTGACAGGTACAGGTCCAGATTTGGCCCGCCAAGAGGTAGCTGGTCGGGTTTTTGGGTGGGTCATGAACCCAACTGAATAGTTTTTGCAGTCCAAACCCAGACCACTGGCAGGTTACCCTGACCTGTTGCTAATAGTACCTATAAAATTGGTCAAAATTTCAAATGTAGAGAATAACAAACACTGTTAGGGGGGTGCTTCCACACTAAGTATAGATACTTATGCACAGCTCTAGATCCTATTTCCTAAGCGTAATGCTTTCTCTTGAGAAAAGGCACTGTTCCTTTTCCCAATTGTTTCCACCAGAAGCAATCCAAGGTCTTATGACTTCCTTTCCGATCCCTTTGCCAGGCACAATGTACACACTCTCCAGCAGCTTTTCTTCAATTTAAGTCAGAAATATCAATCCCCTTAGTTTGAGTCCGATAAGTTGGCTTAGGCTTCTGTTTTTTCTTTGATAGTTTCTTACTAGTCTGCACGGACCTTCTAGCAATCTTCTTCATCTCTAATTTAGATTGCCTTAGGAATTCCTCGCAGTTTTCCAAGATCTTATCTTGGATATCGTCTTCCGAAGTATCTGACTATTCGGTTTCAGAATCACTAGTATTCTTGGTTGTATTTTGAATACTTAACACTCTATCCGGATGAATAGCTGGTTCTTCGGTCACGGTTGCTACCGGTACTTGCTGGGATATTTCTATCCTTGACTTCAGGTTATCGATATATATAACTAGCCCCTGTTGTAATCCGATGATTGAGGAGAGCCACCAAACACACTGAGCTACCAAGATGTATTGATTTTCCCTTTGCGAAGGATATAATCTTTTCAAGTGCGTATACGATAACGTCATTGTCATTCTCAAAGGTGACTGTCAGTTGGGTAGGACAATACTTAACAAAGGTGCGGGGCTGCCGCTACAGAAAGCTAATAGATTTTATGTATATAATAATAGGTATAGGTATCATGAAAACACAATAATAAATAAAGGGTTTCTTCCGCTGGTAGGTATCGCTGACTGTTTCGCTGCTAGAGCTTTTTCTTCTCATTGCCAAAACAATGTGACCTCTTTATAGACACTTCTCGGAATGTTAAGCATGCTCACCCATATTTCATTTCCATGATTTTGATAGCAACGTGCTTCTGCATCTTACATTCTAAATGAATGTGCCCAGCAGAGATTGCCACAAATTCCCAAGGTTATCGTGTTCATACTGGTGAGGTATTAAAGCGTGAAGCGCCTGATAATAATCAGGCCACACCCACATAATATCATATATCAGGTCATAACTTCAACTTGGACATCTTGAACTCCTATGATTGGTAATCGGAAAACATACCCATACATGATCTACATAATAGGTTTAATCAACGGCCCGCTGATACTTTTCCAATGTAGATTAAATGACACGTACGCATGCATGCCAGGCAAGTCGTATTGTTGCAGTTGCCATTCTGTCACAAGCCAATGTGAGGGGATACTCCAGGCCTCATATCAACAGCCAATGTCATAATCTCTCAGTCACACCATGCTTAGGCCGAGACAAGTCTCTTTGACCGGGGAGTGCCTGAGTTGTTCCGTTCTAACATAAGATTGGCTCGAAATCCCACGTACTTGCAGTGGGCTAACAACTGCCATGTCTGCAGCGCGAACTCCTTTGCTCTATCCGATCAGACATAATCCCGCTAGTATCTGGAAAATGAATCTGGTTGAAAACAACACGCTTGGCAGGACTGTAGCCCTTTTGATCTGGCGGTGTTATTGCATCATCAAATCAGCTGCCACAGTGTATACTTCAATGAATCTGCTAAGCCTCAGTATATCCAATCAAGACATATCCCACTCATACCCGCTAAGGTAATTGTGACTACTTGAACACTCTCCAGGGCAGATAGCTCTCACGCCACGTGACCTAAGCTACGTTACATGTACCCCTTGAGTTTATTCAAGTAGCATAGACACTGTTAAAAGAGAACCCCAAACAAACACATCGTGCTTTGATTAACCATGATGCATGACAACAATTCGTTCACAATCCACTGACGCTGATTGTCAAGATGGGGCAGGGAGCAAGTCCCTTCCTATTTTGCCTATAAAGGTGGCCAATACTTTCATTATGCATAATAACGACCAAATCAGGTTTTAATTACCTGGCTTACAAGACCAAAAATTGTTGACATTCCATTGATACTCATTTTTAGAATGTGGCAGGAAGCGTATCTCTCTTTTTTTTGATTATAAAGGCAGCCAATACATCAAAAAAAGACAATGACCTACCAAAGTAAATATTTTGAAATTAACAGTAAGATATGTGAATGTGACCATAACTCGAACCACTCAAAAAGTAGAACCAGATATTGGAATTGACAGGTACAGCCAAACCCAGTACAACCTGTGGGTTGACGGGTATGGGCACTGGTTTGACCTGCCAATAGGCAGTGGGTTGGGTTTTTAGACAGGTCTAGGATGAAACCAAACTGTTTTTATGATCTGAACCTGGACTGCTGGCAGGTTACCTGGACCTGTTGCTAACACTATATATCACAATGCATTAAACTATTTCTTCTTCTAATATCCCACCACTATTTTCCTTTATTATTATACTACTTCTACATCTAATAATATCTAATCATATCTATTTATTGTCATATATTTCACTATTACTTATTTCTTGTATGTTGAAGATAAAGCAGATTCAGATTCCAATATTTCTTGATTTTGCAAATAAATTTGTACACAAATGGCATTGAATTTTATTATTTTACAGATATTGGCAGAGTTAGCAGTGGTAAAGAAGACAGAAAACTCAGATCATAAGGAGTCCAGTAATGGGTGGTGTAAAAGTTGATGTTTTTTTTTAGTGATTTTCATTTGTTTTGGGGAAGGCTCACAACTTCGCTTTTGTTTCTTTCTGTTACAGCAGAAGCAGGGAGGAAATATGTTAAGTATATGCCATAGCTGCAAGTGGCCGCATGCAATATGGTTACAAACAAACAAACCCATCGGTACCTCGAGACGCATTTTAATTGCATCCGAAGCTGTAACAGGTATATTGTGGAGTGGAAGCGTCCAAAACGTCTTGATTTCTCCCGCGGCCCTTAATTCGCAGCCGGTAATGTTGCTGTTCTCGTCGAGTATATCTTTCACGATGCTTAAGTCGGAGAACAATGTTGCTATCCCAGCGGAGTGGTAGTCCGTGAAACGAAGACAGTTCAGTAGGGGTTTTTTGGAACCATACTTGAACGCTTTCGTGACTGGGACACCCATGTTCTGTACGAATCTCCTAGTAAGGCCAAGTTCGTTTCCGACGTAGAATAATTCACCTTCCATTGTATTCGTGATACTGATCATTCTGTGCATGGAGATACCTTTAACAGCGGCGAAGGTGTCTTGCACGACATCCGGCCAAAGGTACATATAGCGAATCGACAGTCTGTCGTTACCAAGGGAAGAATGAATGATGGTACCCTGTTGAGCAAGCGGGGGGAGAGTTGAACGGAAGCTAACTCTATAATGCGAGCAAAGAGATAGGTTGACGAATAGAGGAGAATGGGAGGGGCTCGAAGAGAAGAACTTGATCAGAGGGGAATGCTGTAAGCCGAAGGCGTAACTAAGTGAGCAAGAGATGTGATGTATGTAAAGCATGAGCCAACCACACTCTAAAATCTCGTGATCTGACATCATTAGAGCTAATCTAATCGCAACTTTCTCATCTTATCACAACCATCATCATCTATCACGCGATTACTATACTGATACAAAAGACTGAGGCTTCCCGTTCGCTTAGCCATATCCAAGCATAACATCCCCAGGTTAGTACTGCAGTGGATAACCATGCGGGAATCCCTGGTACTGTAGTCTTGCCCCGTTTTTATCACCGGGTTGCGAAGACTTTGATGTCCCTTCGAGGGATAACTATTACAAGTGAACATGATTCCATGTCGCCTCTTGCTACAATCGTTTCCGGGAAGAACTTCAGCACCATTCGTACCGTCAGACCAGTTGCTTGGACAAGCTTTCGAGATGGTTTCGATGCCGTGACAACGGGCTTGATATCTAGGTTGAGAGTTAGGTTTTGAAAACGAGTCTGGAACGGTGACTAGATGCATCACTAGTCGTCACTCGGAATCGGGTTTGATTTTGTTCTTGCTACTTTTAATCTCCCTATACCCAGTTATTATCTATGTTGGGGCATAATTCGAGAATTTTGTTTCTGCGATCACTCACTCAGTTTGGCGTTAATACCCTAGAAATGAAGACTTATCTCTCATTGCTAGACTTTCAAGCCATGCCATTGACGAATGTCACTCAATACCCAGAAATAAATATTCGACTAGTACGCATTGCAATACACCCTCCTTTCTCCGTCAACTCCCAAGGAATAACGGAGGTTCTAGTTGTTCTGAAGGCGACAGGCGTAACACAAGGGAGAACGACAGGCAGGGAATACGCCATCTTAAGCATTACAAAGCCCCTCGCTGGATTATTTCGCAAGCTGAAGTTGAAGTTTGATCGGTAATACCTCGTGGAACTAGAGTGCAATGAAAAATTGAAGGAGTGGGTGAAATCATAGTTATCACTCGGCTGTAGATGAGGAGGTTGCCTGCTAGCCCTGCCTCTGAGTCGAAAGATACCCCGCAGTATTAGTTGTACTCAAGATGAGTTAAATATAAGGGAATTAGAGCTAGAAAACACATAATATGCGGAGGTGGAGAATTAAAGGATGATGAAGCTCTCCCTATAGCTATTAGGAGATATTCGCACTCAACCCAACCAACCCCAGCCAACTCGTTCTCGCATAATACTAGGGATAAAATTTGAGCGTCAAACTCCTTCAGAATAAACATAATTATCTCAGACAACCACCAGCTCCCAGTCTTTCATCAGGTCACCTAGTTTAAATAACGAACAGTACTGCTGCAATATTTTGACAGCATATATCTTGAGCAGCAGCGACGACTCTTCCAAAGTAATTCACTATGAGTTGAAACCCATGAGTTTTAACTCACAGCAAACCAAGCAGAAGTAGCTCTGGGAGAAGGCTTTGAACCCAATAACGAGTACTCGAAAGTTAGTGTAGATTTTAGGTCTTTGCAGTGACTAGTCAAGCGAACCATCCCAGAGTCCGGTGAACGTCACTGTGAATCATTACACAGAGAATTTCCAATGTAGCCAATGTTTATGTGGGGGAAGATGTAACCACGGATATTACTCGGCTCTAGATGCCAACAACCGTGTGTCGTTTCTGGGCTCATGTGTTATTACACCGTGAAAAAGCCCTTGAAGGCACTCTCGGTTGGGGAGATGGGTGGTAATGATGGTGGTGGTGTCTAGATAAAGCAATAAGTCGGGTTTGGTTCAAAGTCTAGACTGTCGGCTGCTGCTCTGTATTGTATGTGTATGTTTCGAATGCCCCTTCCCGCAATATCACGACGACTACTGTGTCTTGCTGATCATCTGCTGTGTCTCTTGTACACCGGCAGACCACACGAGGCGACGCCATGTTGATGCTGTTCAACGTGTACATGTTGGCTTCATAAATCCATCACCAAATACTGCACAGAAGACCACTCTCGTATCTTCAAAGTACCGAAGAGATCCACAAAGATGCAGTCTGCAATGGCTTCCCATATCATTCGTCATAGTAAAGGAAACGCCGCAAGTTTCACATACGATCACTCGATTCTCTGAACTCTACTCTTCTCACCTGTACATTACCCAACCCAATCGGAAACCCTCGCATATTCGACAGGTACACACCCATTCGCCTCTTTGCTTGACTTTGTCCAAATATCAATGAAGGGTGCGTTGCACAGACACTCTGAGACATACGTCAATTTGAAACTCTTACCGTGCAGATCCCAAATTTCGTACATGCTGAGCACCAGCAGCAGCACATGCTTGCGTTAGTTCTTTTACCATATCGGTGGATATGAAATGTTTGGGTGTCCTTTTCATCCCACTCTCCTTCGTGTATTGCTACATAGAAATGGTGGTGCGTGCCTTGAGGATTACCAAGGCTCGGGATACATAACACCGTATTCCATTGTACACGAGTGCGAGCGGGGGATATGGATGGCTTGGATAATCCTCGAGGCCAGGCCAGCCAGAATGATGAACCAGTATTTTGAACCCTACGGCCCTAGGTATCACGGGTGGGGCGTATCACAAAGCACGAAGAGGTGGGCCAGAGAAGAGCAGCACATGCTCTGTAACCAACCCTTTCCTGCACATACATGGTTTAAACTGCTCTTCTGATGCAAGCCTCCCCACGTACAACATCTGCCTTTTCATTCCGGTGAAGGTGGCAATGATGGTGGTGGTGGGTGTCTACTGTAACCCATTCAGCCCATCCTGCCACAAACATATAGTGGCGACCTAGGCGTTTCCAACCAATGAAGCAGCGACACAACGTTTCCCACGCCCACCAGCTGAAATAAGGGAAACCTTCATTTCGATGGTCCACACTCACGTTTCCATTGGTTCGCGAAGCGAAATAGCCAAAAGCACTAGGGGGCTGGATGATGGATGGTTGTTGGCCCGCGCTGTGGGGATCACACCCAGATTCCGGAAACGCACGGACAAATGTGAACGGATTTTTCCCATAGGTGGCGTTTTCCAGTACACTGCGCATCCGGAACAAGATAGGTAGAGCAGAGTAGGTAGGATTTGACATCGGAACCTGCGCACTTTATCTGCTACACATCCCGTTAGGTGAAGTTGAAGCAATATTCGAGATGGAGCGACACGCTGCGTTGCAAAAGTGCACTTTGACGAATAACGGCGCGCGGCTTGAAGCTTGTTTGCTCATGGACTCATCAGCTGGCCTAGCCCAATCCCATCGATTGCGCATGGTGTCTACGTATACCAGCTAGGAAGTTTTCCCAATCGTTGGTAAAATGTCATGTGCATTCATGAATATTTTGTCCATCAGCTGGCGCGTATTATTGTGTAAAATACTAAGTGTTTATACATGCTTATTTGTGCATTAGTATGTATAACACCTGGACTTTGGTGCAACCGCCGAAGTCGCTATGCTACAAATACTTCAGTATTTTCTAATCTTCTAAAACATCATGCACCCATACTCACTCGCGCAGCGCTGGAGTAATAACCCCGTGATACACATATACCATGAAAATATGCATGTGTATCCAGAATCACGGACAAACAAATCCGCGCCTGTGCAGGAACGCCTTGTCATTAACGTTGAAAAAGTATATATACTTAGTACATACTGCCCTGTACGTACATGTACATGGATGCCATCGCCGTCCCTGCAGCCTTCTTCATCGCCCATCTATATATGTAAACGGACAATATATCGGCCACGGCCATGAGCAGATAGGGTAAAATATTACCCAGGTATTCTGTCCGATTTCCTGCAGGGCTGAAAGCTTCGAAAAGGAACAAAAATGCAAACACCACCTCAGTCAGATCCCGCCGATGTCAGCTTCGCCGTTACAAAAAGTAGCTGCACATATTTTTTATCTTGCCACTCGCTCGCTAACCCACCATCACCGGTCGCCGTTTCACCCATTTTTCAAACATTGCTCCTCATTCGCGCGTCGATTACAATCCGCATTTACACACCGGACCCGGTCAGGATTCCCCCTCTCCCCATGATATACTTGAGTACCAGTACCCGAGTCCGCGCTGGCCCAGGGGTGGGGTGCCAGGGATGAACAAACTGTCGGGGGAATGATGCGATGCAATGTGATGCAATGCATGGATTGAACGGGATGGAACGTCCGCCGCCGCGGGGTAGGAGGGGTCGGATCGGGTTGCCTCCGTATGCCACACCCAAAGAAAGAACTTGTGGATGATGATGCAATTATGTACTGTACAATACCGGCGTTACTGCCTTGCAAATTTATACATACTATGTCCGTAATGAATTCGCTAGATATTGCTGCGATGCGAAGGTATAGGGGATTCTTCTGATCTTGACAATAGCAAATCGATCTAGATCACCCATACATTGGAAACATAAACATATAAAGGTGGTAGTGGTGTTGTATGTATTGTGGTGTCAAGTCGATGTCAACTGTACACCCTTCCGGAAAGATTCTTCCCTTCTGGCGAAGTTTATTCGTTGTGGATCCACAATACATGTAACTCGGTTCTCAGCGGATATTCCAGAAGGGTGCACGACATAATAACAAGGTCTCAAGCTCCCCAAAAGATTAAGAACCTGGCAATTTAAATAAACAATACAGTCGGCAAATCTCACAGAAGATTCGATATCCAATATCGGCGGTCACATTTCAAATGCTTACCCACGTACCTGCAAAGGTAAGAGTAAACAAGCCTGAGTAAAAGCGAAAAACCATTCATATAAATTCAACCATACTCCCTCACGCATGTAATTCTGCGAATTGACGTGGCCATGTATACAGGTGATAGTGAACACAATTGATTTCCCCAACTCCAAGTAAAAAGCAATAGTTCGTGATGTCGTTCATGATAATAATCCCCCCTCCTCCTCCATCGCTCCCCAAGTCAATCCCGTTCAAGGGGTGCTGTCATGGTCGAGGCATACATTATACATGCAGGGTTACTCTACTGCTGTTCTCTGCCCGCATTGTGCAAAACGGCCGCGTGACTCTTCTTTAGTTGGCCAAGAAAGTCACCTCCTGATGCCATTGAATTTCCTGGAATTGTCGATTAGTTACTGACGCTATGACTAGGGTTATGCTAACTATACGTACGTTTCTGCCCCCAGGCGTTGTTGCTCCCCTTAGGTGTGGACCAGCCTTTGTCACCTTTGTAGATGATGGGCCTATCGCCTGCATCTCTCAAATCAGTCAGTGAACGGCACTTTCAAGCGCATGTGTAGTGGGCAGCTCAGGTCTCCCGTCCGTCACACTGTTTCTCAGCCCTTCGATGAACCCCCCAAATATGCTGATATCCGAGCCTGGGAAAGCAATTATCTGTTTCAGAGTACGTACCGTCCGGTCCCGGTGCACGGGCAATCTGAAGTTGGAAGTCATAGCCTAAAGCGAAAGTATTAGCCATAAGCTGGTCGCTTATTACTTTGGACTCGAGCGATCAAAGGAGTCTGGCAAGGTGGACTGGGCAGATAACAATAAACAGAGCATCGGCGCTCCCAAGCCTCGCGTAAATATCCCACGAATGTGGTTCTGTGAGACGTGATAACACAGTGGACCGAAAAAAAAGTAGGGATGTAGGATGGCTAGGAGCATCATGTCATGCTGGCTGGTGCATCGCGGTTCGCCGCTCCAAGAGAACGGGGTCTCTCTCTCCCAGACGCGGCGCAGCCAAAGTCGTACAGATGACCGAGAAGGGTATCTGAAGACGAGGGTTGCACATAAAACGTTTTGGATACATGGGATCGACAGTAGCAGCTCAAATGAACTGCGTAAGCAAATTATGAAGCAACAGCACGTGGGTAATGCTTGCTTTATAATGGTAGCGAGAGCAACGTGTTATCCTGGAGTATAGTATATCTATCGTAGGTTCTACGACACTATAAAGCGAGGCAATCGCGGGTACGATGGGGGGGGTAGACGGCAAGGCCCTAACACAGAAGATAAAATAAGACTCCTTGTTGTACATACCTCTGGTGAGCAGTTCAATGGCTTCCTGCGTATTGAATCCATTGACAGGTACATGCTGCTCGTAATATCCAGCACTAGTCTGCTGCTGCTGTTGGTGATGGCTCATATTCATCCCGCTTCCCCAGGCACCCGAGTTTCCATTGCTGGTATTATTCTGGTTATAACCCTGCCCAGCGTAAGAATCCCCGCTACGAGGTATGCCGCGTCGCTGTCCCTGACCACGCTGGTTTGTGTTCGGGCCGCGCCATCTATACATCCAGACCCATTAGCCCTGTCGCGATATACTATATTTGACCATGGCTCAAGGCTGGAAAAGGCTGCTCGGGTATAGCCGACCCGGGGTCTGACAGGCAGGTACGAAGGGGACGGGAGGGGTGTATGATTGAGCGATACCCCCAAGCTCTGTTGGGGGAGTGTGCACGGAGGCAACCCACTCATTACCGGTGTTCATGATAGAGTCGTGCGAATCCGATGTGGTCGCCAAATATCGGGTAGGACTGCTGATGGTAGGCAGGAGATTGACGAGATGTGCGGTGAGCTAGTATACGTTAGAGATGGAGGCGAGCGACAAAAGTAGATAACCGACCTCGAACGGTACGATGTGTGATGAAGATACTATGGCAGCGTAGCACGCACTCGCTTTTGATCTGCAGTCGCAGTCTTTCCAGTCTTTCCTTCCTTGATGGGACGTTGCGATCGACAAGGGCGATGAGGGGTGTAGTTGATTGAGGTTGACGTCCGCATGCGGCCAGATGTCAAGGTCAGACGTGCAACGGTCGTGGGTCAGCTATACGCTAGTCTCGATTGGCGTGCAGCACTCTAACTTTGTTTCGATATCCGAGACTCGAGTCTGGACGACAACCTGACAACGACAACAACCACGCCGATGAACAAATTGAGCTTGAAGAATAATCAATCTCGCTCGATACATTTCAGCCACCTGACATTTCAATAAATTTATTTCCGTCGGGTCAACCAACGTGCAGACAGCGCACGAAACAAAATTGAGCCAACAAATTTCGAGCAAGGGAAGCACTCACCGGTAGCTGCTTTACAACGCACAGCGCAGCAACGACGAGGAAGCACAGTATGGAACAATAAAGTACGCAGATTGGGTACTTTATCAAGTACTCTACGTGTAGGATTGAACCGATCACCCGCATTTAATCAACGGTTTCAAGTCGCGAAGTCACTCCGGTTAAAACGGGCAACTCCCATAGAGAGATACATATGCAATGTATCGACTATGCATCGACAGGAAGTCCCACATAACTGCACCATACAAATCATATATCCCATCTATCACTCAACTGCCGAATGGAAGGGGACACATCTCCGGAATTTGGTATCCAACGTAGCACGAATATGCGCAATCCGTAGCAATTGAACAGGCTCACCCCTGCTTTTCGTGGGTTGGTTCCCAATTCCCATCATACAGGAGTTGGTTATCTTCCCGTTCCCCTCTCTGTTCCCTGGGTTCTTCAACCACGATATATTACTCTACGAGATTTTGTGGAACACCACATAGTCCGCATGTCGGCAACTAGGCAAGAAAGAGAAGTGTTCTCCGAAATCTGAGGCGCTGTTAAAGTACAATGTGGCGATGTTGAGATGCTGGAGAACTGCGCAATTCTTTCATCCGAGGTCACGGGTTCGAAGCCGGAGCTGTTTGTATCTATAGCCGCACATTCACATGCCGCAACGATCATCCCAACACTAATCTTATAACAGTGCCAATTATTACTATAAGACGTTCGGATATTACCCTAATCAATCGCACTAACCAGACACTGGGCTCCGAAGCTAAGTAAATTTCGTCATCATACCACGGTAGATGTTGATGATATCTGCAGGTAGGGAGCTGGCTGGGTCGAGACGACACCCGACATCGCAAATCGACGATAGGGCCAAGCAACAAACACATCACCGATCTTTTCTCAGATGTTTACCAAATAACAACAGCCGCGCAGCACCGGCTTCCGACTTGCAATATGCAATAGCAAGGTGGGGAAGGGTAGGGTCCATCTACCTACGCACCTACGCACCTACGCACCTACGCCGTTACTGAGACCCCACGATATTCATTCACAACTACCGACTGGTGGTCTTGCAGCAATTGCAACTGCCAGTGCCAAAGACAATAAAAGCGACCGGGATTCCTCGCAATTCCGAACCGTTAGTTAAGCAGTTAGAGATGCCTAAACGCCCCAAAAGCCCCAATTATCAACCAAATGCGGTGTCGAATTTCACCCGCCAATTGCGCTTAATGGCAGCCAGCCTTACTTGCTTTTTCCATATTGAACTCGGCACATCGAAAGCCTCCAGATCTGAAGCCACGAGTTTATCACCGTCGGTATCTTAAGTATGTCCGTGCTCGTTATTTTATATATGTATACCTTCATATAAACAATAACATCTCTTAACTTCGGAAGGGGGCAGGCTACCTACAGGCTACCTACAGACAATATCAGTACCACCAAGAGAAAGCCTGGTACTTGCTACTATATCATAAGGAATAACAGCCCACGGCGATGCCGATTGGGGGCCTACTTAATACAAACAGCAATACCAAGTCAAACAAAACAGCTCCAGAACCCGAGATCGTCGTATATGATTGCCTATTGATATCAGTTTAACATAGAGTACGAACCGAACGAGCCTCACCAGTAGTGAGTGTACGATCTCCGATCAAGTGATGTGCAAACGCGCCGCCAGCCAGTCTAGATCTCCTTTTCCCTGCGTCAAAGAAAGGGCTGAACAGAGCGAATACGGTGGACGGGGTGCGCAAAAGCAATAAAAAGCAAAAATAAAGGCAAGAAAAAGCAAAATGCATGGTGTAGCCGTTGGTCTCATATCGTATCACATCGCAGAGGGGCGTGGTAAGAAGAAGTAAAAGTAATTGGCAGTTTTATCGATTACAACATGCCTACGCCTACCACCGCACTGACCACCCCGCCACCACCTTCCACCATATTCGGGGAAGAGAATTATTTTTGTCCCCCCGAAGAAGGCATATCTGATGTGCCTCGTGCCTCATCTCGCTCGAACGCCAGAAACGGTCAAAGAAAACCAACCGGATAGGAACCACTCAAACAAAAAAGGGACTTACAATGCTCGTCCCCCACTTACCGGTATCTATGTACCATCTTCGCGCACACCTTCCGACTTTCCGGAGGCTGACAACGGGCCAACCCAGTGTTCAGGATCAGCACGTCAATCCGCATGAAAAAACGGTTTGACTGCGCTCCATTTCATTGGTCGAGGGAGCGAGGGTAGTGTCACAGGAGGACATCCCCCCCATCTTCCGACGCTTGAATCCCAGTTGTGTTTGAGAAAAACTGCCGGGGCTAGAGATGATGGAGGAGTTGCGAATCTCAACAACCCCCCCTTCCCATCTTCTGACCCGATGAGCGGCGGAAAAATCGCTTAAAACTGAGTTACTAGTAGAATGGGTCCCTGACATCACAAGTCCCACACGTGCTCATGGAGACGGAAATGGAAGTTTCTCAGAATCTCTCTTCAGTTCTCATCAAGTATTCCAACCGAAGAATTTGGGGGCTGTACAAGCCAAAGACTCCCTAAACTTATTGTACGCACATAAAAGTACCCCCACTGAATCCCCCGGTAAACTGACCCCCGAATATGATGTTGACCCCAAGAAATTCACCAGAAACCCATAAAAACGCCTTGCCTCTTAAGGATAATCCCCGCCCTCCGCATGTAGTAATCATACAAGAACGCCGAATGATAATTCCAATCCAGAAACCCAGGACAATAGCCATTAACACGAATACAGATTGTGCAAACCAAAAAGGAAAACGATAAAATATCCCCCCAAACCCTAACAACGTACAGAAATTTTAAACCCTCCATAACCCCAATGACCCGCTTATTGACAAAAGAAAACCCCGGGTACCCAAAGAGATTTTGATATATAGATTCAACCAGACAGAAGAAAGAAATATTTCCAAGAATGGTAAAGAAATAGAAACATTATTTGGCCTCAGGAGAGCAAGAAACCAAGGCTCATCTTGTCACCTCGCAGTTCCTCCTGCTGGCTGAGCTCCTGCTCTGGGTAGGAGACAACCCTCTGTACCGGCTTGGGAGCAAAATCCACGATTTGGGACAGCCTCCTCTCTTCTCGCTCCTGGTAAGAGGTGTGTGGGTATTTGGAGGAGTCGTAGATTTCTGGAGATGAGAAGAGATTTGGCATCGACTGTCTAGACTGTCTATCCTGACTGTGATGATGACTGAGCAGTGGTGGGAGAGTGTTGTCGTAAGTTGGGGACGCTGGAACTCTTGGAGACGTCGAGAATGACGAAGCCGAATCCGAGATGAGCGAAGGTGTCTGACCACGCGAATACTCCGAGTACTGGGAGTATGTTGGGGAGACCATTGAATCTCCTGCATTGCCGTGCACGAAGATGTGAAGTCCCGTCTGTTGTGGAAGAGGCGATGGTGTAGACATAGGAGATGGTGACATATCGGTGCTGTTACTACCGCGATGACTGTGGTTGCGTTGGCTATTCCTCTGGCGGCCGATCAATCGTCGTCGTCGGTTCATCCCTCCATTCCACCAGTTCTTGACAGCATTGTCACTCCGTCCGTTGAGCCTTCGGGCAATCTCTGCCCACCGCTTGCCCATCTCCCCGACCAAACGTTCGATCACAGCACCTTCCTCCGGGGTGATGGGATCGTGGTTGAGTGTGGGCTTAAGGTTTTGATGGAACCGCTCCCGACATTGTTTTGGTGTCCGGGAGCCGATTAGAGCTGAAATCCGAACCCAGTTGTGGGCTCCATGGGCCTTGACTAGCGTTACCAGCATTGAGTCCTCATTCGCGGACCAGGGGCCTCGTCGATGACCTTGCATTTTGGATATTTGTTGTTTGATTGTTCGGGTGAAGTACTAAAAGAAGCAATTAGTATAAAGGTTTGAGAAATATGAAATCGAAGAATGGGAAATACCAAGAATGTTTATATGCAATGAGAACCGCAAGTTCTGAATTCTAGCTGCCGTTCCAGATTGAATCCAGACTGACAGTGACTTTTACTCACTCCCACGCAGGAAGTTGTTATGTCCGTTTGCTTTCGAATTTCGAAGACGGAGTCTTCCAGGACAGGCCCAAAAATGGGCTTGTTTGTTTGTTTGGTGCAGACTCTGGAGAAATTGATATCGATATCCAAAGCCCAGGAAAACGTCACAAGAGATGATGGCCAGTGATGAGTCTTTAGAATTAAACTCTGGTGCGGTTCGGACTAGTGTGATGCCTACGTTGACGTTGGTTGTGGTGGAGGTGGTTGATAGACGGATTAAATGTGGCAGCGAGATCCCCGAAAACCGAGATCGAGGTTGTGTACGATATTTCCGACGACGATGAAGAAGTAGCAAGACGAAAGTAAATCAATGAATGAGTTTACCCTTCCGATAAATGACGGAGGAAAGACAACGTCAGGAGTATCTTCTGTATTTTGTATTAAATTTTGGCGAGGTTTGGAGGGGGCTTTTTGTGTGGGCGGCGAAACTTGCGCCGAGGGGAGTCCGCTTATTATATGACAGAACGGGAGGTATGTAGCGGTACCCGCGCTGTCTCTTTTGGCACTTTCCTCTCCTCCCACAAACGAGAAAAAACAATGAGGTGCAGTTAAGTTGGATCCAGCAAGCTGGGTGGATGTGCGACAGGGGAGCCGTTGTTGGTGTGCGTACGGGATGGGCGATAATAACGATGCCGAGTTTGTGGCATGGAGCGAGACAACAGAAGAACATCCCGGTTCCTGGGGTAGGAGATATGCGACTGTAGAGAGTAGAGTGAGTATAAGAAAAGTACAACCGATCCCCAAGAGGAGACTTGCGCCGGGATGACATGACCACTGATTTACTTTTATTGTGCGTATTGAGAATGGGTAATTCAGAACGTATGGTCACTCAATAACATAACATATCATCCACCATAGTCATCATCATTGCACCTCTTGAGTAACGACGAGCTGGAACTGAAACTGCGAGACAGTGAGAAGTATAATACAATATAATTCCAAGTACCGGAATCCTTCGCCTTCTAGACTAAGCTACTGCCCCCAATGCCTGCTCGTGACTCTTCGCTAAGAAACATCGAATCCAGAACGAACCGTGCGGAAACACTGCTAATTCTCGTTGCAATTGTGATTTGTCGCAGCAACCTGGACAGACAGGGCCGGATACCAATTGGCGAAGTACCTGTGAGGTATCTCCTCCCCCGTAGGCAGCAGCGGGGGAAGGAGCACATCCTACCAGGTACAGAAGCTCTACTCTACTCCTGCTTCACTGTGCTTTCTCCACAGTCATCTCGGAATGGTGGGCATTCAAATATCCTCAGGACCAAGGTAGGAGGTATAGTACCTAACTCGGTGCACGGACGAAAAGTCTTAGATCTGAGGGGAAGATATCTCGTCCGCTCTAGCCCACTAGTACGGGTAATAATCCGGAGGCACCGCGGGGGTAAGATCTCCACAACAATGGTTCCCGTTTCTCAGCCTTTGTTCCTTTTGCTCGGGCCACTGCATTCGTCGCCTGACTTGCATTTTGCTTCTTTTTCATCTGCTTCTTCTTTTCTCTCGTGGCTTTTTTTGCACATACACTAATTCCCCCCAAATATCGCTCTCGCCGTCAGGCCGGCTTCTTTCTCATAATTGCTTTTGCCTTGGTCCGTTCAAATCGGGTTGCAGACCGTTTCCTGTTCGCGTTGTCGGATTTTGCGATCTAAATGGTCAAGGTGACCAGTTCGCTCAACTGCCGAAAGGATATTCATCATAAATAATCGACAAAGCTGCTGGCCCAACCCATCCCGACCGTCCGATTCCCGATCTACTGTGTTCAATCACTGCGCTCAGCGAGACGAATCGCAAGCGATATTGACAGGGATTGTCATCGAACCGGTGGCAAATAATAAGGGAAGCCTAAGTGGGTTTCTCCACCGAGTGACCCACAGTGTAGATAACTGGCGGTTCCAGATCCTCGATCTACGAGCCCGTGGTACGAGTTTCTCTAGCGGCCGGCCCAGAAGTTGCCTGACTGCGCCGTCGTATTGGTAAGTAAAAAAAGGTGCATTTCGGTGGATTCTGATCGGATTCCCAATCAGCAAATTGTGGAGTAGGAGAAAAGTGAAGTCGCCGATAACTATCCGACATCCGTAACAGAACGTTACATACGTAAAGGGTTGCTCTTAACATGTTTTACCAGAACCAATATGGCAATCGTCAGTGTATGGTCAGTGCGAACGAGATTAGCCAATCCCAGAGGCTATCGGGGAGACGGGACTGGGCTAAAATGAAACGCTTTGCTTTTTTGTTACCCCCCGCTTAGCTTGGGTTATCGCCTTTCAACGTCGGTGGCTAAACCCCAGGCCGATATTGATAAAGCCCACCTCCTTTCACGCCAGTTCCGCCAGTTTACGATCCTATATCGATGGGAACCGCAGTTGACAAATGCCATACAAACACGAAGGGAATCGATCAACTACTTTGGGAATCCAAACAAGATTCCCAATAGGATTTAATCCAGCACTATGGACGCCGGAATCCCATCTCGTAATGCATATATGTGCCACTGCTACCCTGTACATATACGAGAGCGGGGGCGCAATTCTCCCCATTGTTTACTGAGCAAAAGTGACACGGACCATCAATCAAGGGTTCGGACATATCAAAAGGCATCAGCGGGAGATTATAACCCTTTCAACCGCCTGAGTGAAATGTTTGGGTTTGAGGCGACTGCTATTTTTGTCGCTGCCAGTCTGACTGTGCAACGATGGGAGTTCAGGTCCAACAAGACTTGTGTGAAAATTCAGTGCGCTATTAGCCGCTTGTTAATATACTTTGTACAGCCTTATTGGCGGGGATTAATACTAAGCGAAAGTTTCTTCGCTACGGATCTCCATGAAAGTTTCCATTTGAACCACGATAGCTTGTGGCCCATCCTGTCTGTCGGGAACAGCTCCTCCAGCAGTCTGGTACCTTGCGCGTTGCGGGGGCCATTAAGTTGGACACAGAAACCAACTGAACCAGGAACATCGCAGCGGAGGTATAGTATCTAGTAAGTAGGCATCAATTATCGTCTGTGTGACTCGGGAGTTGTCGCCGAGTAACGGCAAACCCAAGGTCTGGCTGGAATCGAACGTGGGGTTTCTCATTCCTCCTGCTAAGGGCGTACGACAATTCGCTGAACACTTCTGCTTTGGGGAAGCGAAGTTCACTAAACGCCAACAAGCTAGAGTAGAATATGGCGCAAAAAAATAAATCCACACCTGTGACCTTTACAGGCGAAATTTCGTTGCAATTAATTGAGAAATAAAGAGTGAAATTCAACGACAGGGCAAAATCATGATGGTGGTGAGGTTTGGACAAGTTGAACAAGGGGGTCACTTTCCTTCTTGGGCCTAAATATTTAAGCTCTTTCCACAGACCACCTGCCGAAACGCCTCGATTGCAATCCCTGTCAGACACTTGACGTTGCTCGATTCAGCTAAGGGATGTTCCATAACTAGTGGACAGCCCAAAGTTTGCCTCTGGCATGGACATGATGAGGTCCCATCGACACATCAACTGAAACACCAGCATAACGTACTCATGCCGAGACCGCCGTCGTACATATCCAACAAATTTTGTGACAACGGTCGAGGATACAAAGCGTACGATAGGAGAAAAGGGAAGAAAAATGCCGTCTTTCGTCTGATAGAGTACCGAATTGTTGGGTATTTCCTAGTCTATCTTTGACGATACGCGGCCTGCAAGTACCTAGATATTTTTTTGGAGGTGGCCTGAATGAAACTCACACATTTCGTACATACATGGTTGTTTCTAACTACTTTGAACTCGGACGATGGCTGATATCTACCGTTGGGATCACGGTTCCGCTCCTGTGGTGCTCATTATTGGTGAGATGCCAGTCTGGAGATGCCAGTCTGGCGATGCTTCACAATTGGCTCATGTAGCGAATCAAGGCATGTCGACAGGGGTTTGGCACTTCGGTATGTACAGAAACTCCCCCAAATGATTGGACTATCCAACTGATTGGTGCTTTTGCGCAAGTGCGAGCATGCAAATATCCGTAGCTGGGGCTGCTTTTGATTCCCTCTGTTACAGACTTTGGGCTCGGTATCTTAGTCCTACACGAGAATGTATGAAGTAGAGTAGCAACTATTTCGGCATATTGGTTGGGGAGGTACCCACCAAAGCAAAGCGACTGATACAGGTTCCTTAGCCGGGTTCCTAAGACGGCATGCAGCAGCCCCTAAGTTTAGACGACGTCTTCTCTAGATCGATTCGTGGGCATAGATACCTAAGGAACAGCACAGCGCGGAGAAATCACAGCGCGGAGAAGGCGGCGGTCCGGGCCCACGCAACAACGAAGACCATGTACCTGCTCAATTGTATTCAGCCGTAAGAAAGGAGTTAACATCTTACAGGATCCCCACTATTCAGAAGTCCGGTCCGAGGTAGTGACCCGGTGAAGAAGTCCTTCGCTAATCATCAGAATGATACCTGAACCATCGGTTTAGGCGCGTGCGTACGTATAGTCCGACGATGAGGCTAGGTATCATTAGCCTTACTACATGGGCTCCGAAGATTCCGATATCACTTCGTCGTCTAAGACGCTATTTAGGTTTGGGAGGGGGCCAACACGAGCCTGAAAGTCCGTGAGGGGATGATGATGATATGGCTCTCTTTTTCTATACACGACGTCCGCGGCGTTTACCCCCAACAGTCTTGATTAACGGCGAACAGTGCCTCGAGACTATCGGGAATATTGCTCACATCCGGCACTGTCGTATCTTCTAATAGTTCACAAGGCAGAATCCTTAAGTTAGTATGCTCGATTGACGAAAATGACGAGTGATCTTATTCCCGGCTCGTTCAGCCGAATACATGACCACCAGCCTCAACACGATATCGATTACCATTGCAGATTGAGGTTGGTACAGTACGGCTCCTACGTAATGCTAATACTAGCCTTTGGACAGTGGGGGACGTGATGCCTGATGAAAGAGAAGATAGGCGTTGTGATGCGCAACGTGACCGTCTCTCTCTTAGTCTCAGTGCAATTACCCATTCTGGATTGTATTTCCCGGGGCCCAGGATACTTCTTCTTCTTCTCCTTCTGCAGCTTCTTCTGCAGCTTCTTTAGTTCCATGTGTGGCTTTACTTGAGTACCGGTAGCTATAGAGCTCATCCCCTATGTTGTCCAGTTGTTTGGACATATGCGGGTCATTTCACTACCCGACGGACCGGGACGCTATACTAATTATAAGCAACTGCCAGTAATAGGGATGAACAAGAGATCATAGTCTGCCTCTTACCAAGTATCGTCACAATGCATATTTGGCTTTTGCCCGTCTTTCAGCTCCAGCGCTTTCATTCAGCCATGTACCCCTACATCAATGCCATTTTTGTCGTTTTGATATTGACATTGGTTGTTCGGTACATCCAACCCCCACGGCCCAACCCAACGTTCATGCATAAGACACTAGATCAAAAGAGTGTAATTTTAACGAGAGATCCTCATTACCTGAACAAGGATTCTTTTTCCTCCGATCTACTAGCATGATTACGTTTGAATATCGGCTCGTTTCGCCGTTATGTAGGTCAGGCGTTGCAACCTGAGTCAGGACGGGGGAAGAGGTAAAAAAAAAGCAATTCACCCGGGCTTCTCCAACGCTTGTTCGTTCCAGGAAATTGTGGGTCTGAAGGGAGGTTTTGATAGGATGAGGTTACCGACAATGGCAGCTCACACAAGCTTAAGGCGGCTATGGATCTGTGCGCAGCGCAGGTACGTTGAAAACTGTGCACGAAAAAAACCGTTGGAGATTTTCGTTGGCCACCCATAGGGCTCTCGGCAACCTCGGCGGTCTACCGGACGCTAGCTCTGACTTCGTTTGTACCATTGGGAACGTGGGAACTGTGAGCCTTGTGGAGAAGGTCTAAGTACCGAATATTGTCCCGTAGAAGAGTGATCCTAAGGCAACATGACATCGCAAGGTCCAACTTTGGGGGGCTACGCCTGCAGCGGTTGCTCTCATGCGACCTACTTCTCCTGCGAATGACTTCCTTCCATACTTGTCATCCGCGAGTCCGGAGACCAGACTAAGCACGATATCATGTAGGTACCGGTAGAATGAATTTAGAGCTATGACGATGCAACTCGGAAGATTTTGATCCAACGATGCACGCTATTAACAGACGTCATGCTCATGATCACTAGACGTCCAACGTCCACAAGGTTGGAAATGTGGATATACTACCTTACTCATAAGAGGTTCGGTGTAAAAGACGCCCGAGAAAGAGGTAGTATGTTTGCTTCTTCGGTTATTTCTCCCGAGTGGCACAGTGGACCACACAGTCCCCTGACGCTCAACACAGAATCCGCCTGCACATTATTCTTTGAAACTTCATTCCCTAGCTCTACTCCCAAGCTATACTCTCATCCCCCCATTCCCATTTTACAGTCTTCTCCAGCTCCTGCCATAAATATTGACCTACGACAGCACAGAGAGAGGATATAGAAAGGCGATAGGACACGTAAGTTACCTTAGTCCACCCATATCATCTTTGAAATGTAGGACTAATATCTGCAGCTTCAGATGGCGGGGCCGTTAGAGGACCCGGATGAAGCTCTTCGAAATCTGGCATCGAATCAAGTCAACATATAAGAATCGAGCATAGATAAGCCGGGAATCTTTTTCGAACGTTCGACTCGCCTGGTATAATGATGTCAGTAGTAGCTTGTAGAATAGAACTCTAGGATAATTCACCACAAGTCCGATCAATATTTTCTCCCTCCTTCCCACTATGTGGACGTCCCCGGGGCTAAGGGCTGCTATTGGTGATGTAGGCTTTCTCGAACCAATGCGCTTTGAACCCAAAACTCACCTTCCTACTCTGTGGGATGTCCTCCGGTTAGGGGTCGTTGGTGCCTCTTCAAGTGATGATATACGCCTGCATCTTTACCACGTATCAGCAGAAGAAGTGGAAGACGGAAGTAATCGGCCAACAATGGACGGACAAGTTTGATGTGAAAGTGCTATTTCAAAGCATACATGCGTTCAGCAGCATTCTGTACCTAAAAGCACATACTAACACATCAAACATTGGCAATTATATAGTCCCTACCAGTCAAGAGTAACATGTTATTCTCATCATCCATAATAAACCCCAATAAATTAGTATATGATTTGCGTTCACCTTCATCTTCTAACATCAATATAAGATCAGCGGCAACTGAGGCATATCTATTTCGTGTGAGGATCTTGACAAAGACCTGGAACCTGAACGCTGATACTGTTGCCTAAAAAAACGCACGAGTAGAATCGCTTAGGTATCGTGAGTTACATAGAAAAGCCCATTTAGACATTGACTCGGGGTCGCCCGTTTACGCTGCCTTGCTTGTGGCGGCTCCAATTAGAATACGAAAATAAATGGTGGGAGCCTATAGCTGGGCAGTAGTAGCTTGTAGAATAAATTCTGATCAACAATTTCTGTCTCCGTTCTGGTTCGGAAATCTGTTGACTTTGTTTATCTCTTCGGCTTTGTTCCTTCTGGCCTGTTCAAACAGCAGTTTAAGTTTATCATCTTTTGTCATGTTTTGATTATGGCAATTAGCTATCTCAGCGTCGATAGGGCGTGTTATTGCTTTAACTTACATCCAGCAACTCGGAGTTATCGGTATTAACGACTATAACGCCGTTATTCTGGACTATTTCGTCCACAGTGTTGAGTCCTAGAAGTATTGACATAACAAAGCCAATTTCTCGATTTGAGAGTAGTGGGGCTCTTCTCGACGGAATGTCAGAACCATTGGGGTTAAGAAGTCGTTAATCGTTGTTCTTCGAGGCACGTCTATCGTGAAGAGAGTTGAAGAAGAATAAGCGTACTTATACACGGTGAGGGGGAGAGTTTAGAGTGGGGGGGTAATGGTTGAGTTCGGTTGGGAAAAGATTGCTGTAGCCCAAAAACACACTGCGCCTGTTTGGTGCCGTCAACATTACTTCCATGGAAGTCAATGTAGGGCCGTCTGTCAAGCTTTTTGTTAACGAACTCACATCGGGAGACAAGCAAACCATCAGATGCGTTCACGCCGGATACTACCCTTGATAGAACATCCATCCTGTACGGATCTCAGGGTAGTATCGTGCGTGACATCAACGAGATGTGCATTGAAAGAATTGGGCCCTCAATGGTTAAAGAATCACTAACCTTGGTACCAGCCTCCCAGAGCTACGAGTAGCTGATTGGAGAGTTCGATAATGGAGACACTTGGTATGAGTCGGGCATGGAGAACAAAAAGGGAGCTAGGTAAATGTTTTTTGATTCTAATTGTGTTTGTGTGGATTCGTCATCTAATACATGGGTATTCTGTTCCCAAGTAACTATTGGACCGTGTGGCGGTTCGAACATCCTGAGCATGGTCCGTAAGAGAGGTGATATCGGCGCATAGATCTCTAACCAAGCGTATCATATTGAAAGGCATCAGGATCTATTACCCCGTTGAATTGAAGCACTCTCTAAGCTACCATATCAGCTAATGCCTTCCGAGAAATATGTACCGAGGCCACAAGCAGAATTCCAGCGCCTATGCAATGGGCTGGAAGGCCAAGGGTGTCTTTTCTAAATTTCAAAAAAGGGTGATCTATTTGCTCATGTTCTCGCAAACTAACAGATTTCAAAGCTTTTGGGCGGTATCCTCTTCTATATTAATCCCGCCACTCCTATCGAGGCAGGAATAAAAAGGTTCGAAAAATACATGCTTTACCCGATCCATTTGATTCCCTATTACAAGGATATTAACCATGCTACGGATACGCACCAGAAACGCTACATTTTGTCAAGGGATATTAGGGCTCTTGCGAGAATGTCACCCTCCTTCATCACCTGGGAATCAGGGTGGGGTAGCCTTCGAGAACAAGCCAAAAGATGTGATAACGGCTAAGTCTGAGCCAATGAATAAGGAGGGTAGCAAGAGGTAATGTGTCGGCTTAGGATTGGTACTGATATTAATAACGAGTACGGAAGTCGAGATGTTGCTGAGCTTTTAGGGGCGTTAAGAAGGAACCACCTCGTTCCTATTTCATTACCGTTTGTTGGGGTTAACTTTCGGATTGGACCCACCCAGGCACCAAACAAGTTAAACTGTGTAGAGACAAGAAGCAGCTTAGAAGCTGGTGTTGCTCTGGAAACAGGTGCAAATGAAGTGAGTACCAAAATCACATTTTCTTTATTGGTGGAGCTGGAACGGGCTTTTTTGACATCGCCACTATCACTCAAAAGGCACAAGCGTACCAACCCTGTTATATAACTACCTGTTAGTTACGGCGTTCGGATGGTGTCTACTAAGAAATAGAGTATAATGACTATGGCTGACATTGGTGAAGAGTCTTAAAACTTATCTATACTTGTTTGAAGGTCCGCTCGATGGTCATTATACTGTACTGGTCATAAAGGCTAGGACGTCAGCAGTCAGCAAGGGGTGTCTGTCCCATCTTTTTTACACGCTATCAGTGTTAGAGACATGTGTTCCACATGAATACCTACTTTACACAGTCTGTCAATAACATCCCACTGAAAAGGGCTGCCGGCAATAAACCATGTCCCAGCCACAATGGCCAGTACAGTTACCGGATTCCTAACTTATCCATCCATGCGAGGAAGTCCTGTATATTGACTTGATTCGATGCCAGATCGCGAAGATCTTCATCCGCAGTTCACTTCTTTGAAAGCTGCAAATATTAGTCCCGCACATAGAAAAATAATGTGAACTAAGGTAGCCTTCGTGTCCAATCACCTCTCACCCTACTGGTAGGTCAAGCATATTGCTTCTGATACCTCAGCTTTCTCCTATTGCTTCCGGGCTTTCCAATTTGTGCGCATCTTAATGGTAGATACCAGAAAGAACTGTTTGGTTGAAAACAAGAATTCAGAGGAATGAGAGTGTAGCTTGAAAATGGAGCTTCAAAGGAACAATGTAGGGTGGATATTGCATAGAGTCTCAGAGAAGCTGTGTCCATTGTATTGCCTATGTGTCGTGTTTGTGATCCGCCGTACAACCTTGAGGGACTATTTTGGGAACGGGCCGTCTTTTATTTGCAAAAGTTTTATACAGAAACATCTTGTAGTAATTTGAGCGATAACGAAAAAAAACCTATGACTAGAGGTGCGAATCTATTACCTCCTTTTCAGGCGTCCTTTACTTGTTTCAACATCTATTTTTACGAGTATACTCTATATCAGCTCAGTTGCTTTTCGAACCATTATACTGGACGTCAACGAATTGGTGTAAGCGGGGGGAAACCAAGGTACTGTGCAAAGACGGATCGGCTATGGGACTTCTGGGCCGCATTTTCGCAGGCATCTTACTGGTTCCAGATTCATGATCAGTGTTGCAACGAAAAACAAAAAAAAGTGGGGCGTTGTAGGGGAAAAGGGGTGGTAATGCACTTTTGTGCGGAAGGAGAACGGAACTGCTGTTTTTTTCGGAAATTTCCTATCTACTGGCATTGCTTGGAGGTTTTTACTGGATTGATATGGGCTTAAGAGTGGGATTGGCTGATGTGTGTGAATGGGAAGAGATGGCCGATGTTTCTACTACGGCTATTGCGTTTGCCAGCGCCTTACTTACCATTGTAGTGAATGCCACAAGGCTCGCTGATTCCTCCAGCTATAGTGAGCCTCGTGCATAAAAGCTGAGCTCAATACCGGCAGCCTTTGCGCACACACGCCCGATAAAGTTTGATCGCCAATGCAAGCATGAAATATCGAATACGAGTGTTTTTTTTCTTTTCTAACGGTTTGTTATGTACGCATGCGATCAGATGACAGCTTCAGATCTTCGCCTTCGCCGTTGTTCATATCGCCGCCGCGCGCGGTTATGCCCCGGGCCCCGTATTGCTTTTAATTCCTCTTCCTGAGCAATTGGTTCATAAGTGTGCGCTCTCATGCAGCCACATAGAGTTATTGGAGACTGGTTCGTCCAGTTTCAGAACCCCCCTTCTGTCGTATGATGCAGGCCGTGGGGTTGGGATCATATTAATGCCAATTGGTGATGTTAGAGGCTAGCGCTTGGGGGGACTTTGCGCTAGCTTGAGCCGCGTTGTTCGGTTTTTCGGGTCAATAGAGATCGGTCAGATCCTGTCCTTGATATCGTTAGCCTGTGGGGTTCCGAGTGATGAGTAGTGCTTCACCAGTGCTAGAGTACAGAGTATTGATGATGGAGAAGTGGAAAGTTGGGTATATTAAACCTTTGAAGCCTTCCGGTGTGGTATGGTGCCTCGGGTGTGTAGCGCCGTAGGACGACTAAATCAGGCCAAGTGGTGCAGCTAATTGCCGAGTGCTCGACGGTGAGACCATACCAAGCTCTGTAACCCCTACAAAGTCTTGTGTAAACTTATTCGGCACTCAGTACTACTAGAGAGGATGAAGTGCACGAATCATGAAAGAATCAAGTCCAGTCTGGATTTGTGACCAAGCAAGCAAGCAGTTCAGCGGCGTAGCGGCAGATGTACTAGTACATACAAGTTTGGTGGCTGCCCACAGCCAACAGATTGTATAGTAGCCTTTGAAACTTTAATAAGAAGTTGGTTCAATGAGTGGCTTACTTCCCGTTTTTAATGAGTAACAGCTAGATGTCTTCCAAAATTCCTCTAAGTTACTGATAATATAGGAGTCGGGTCCTCCAATCTGCCGACGCATAACGTTGTGTATCCCCGGATTTGCTTGCCGCTGGGAGTAGATTTCAGTCTGGGAGATCGGCGCTCAATCTAGCAGTGTCTGACTACTTACTCATTTTAATACAGCAGTCAAAGTTGACTGTAAGAACTGATCCTGGTTGATAGTGGAGTTGCTGAGTGAGTGATTGAAAGTTTGTGAAGCAAGTTTCAATATTGGATCTCTGGGTGACATTTCGTCCATGACACAGCTTGAAAATCCAGCACTCTTTCATCTCCAAGATCATAACGCCCAAACTGGAGCGAATAATTCACAAACAACTAAACTCCTCGAAATGTGCCCCACAACCCAATACTAATTTGGCAGAGGGGTTGTCCACGCACTAGCTTCTATACAACTTCGCAGCTCTAATATTGTATTGTAATGGCACCAGCTTTAGGCTCTCATTTCGTGTATCTTGTAGTACATGTGATCTCCCAATGCCTTACCCGCTATTACTTCTTTATCTGCCGAGGTTATAACATCGTGTACCCCATAAGGCTGTGATTTACCTGCAGTTCTGGATGCACGCCTACTGACCTGGTGGGTGATTCCATGGGAGAGTGCTAGCCTGGGTTATGGTGCCGGATTTCAGCCTGGCGGCGTTTTTTTTGGATCTGGCGCTTAATCTGCCATAACCACTGCCCCGACACAGTAGTTAACTGACTGCTGTGTGAACTTTAAGAAAAACAAAGACGAGTGATATTATGTGAATACTCGTACTGAGTGATAGGAATACCAATACTGTGTAGTCACGGCCTTTGTGAAAATCTTTCTGTACCTGCCGGTAGCAGTAGGTTCTGTAGCTGTTTATTTACTCCCTGGACCATCAGATTTCGTTCGTCCATCAGTGCACATAGACACCATCCGTCCTTCCAAACAGGCAATGTTGGATCAAAAAAGCCCAAAGAAAACCCATCTATGCACATTGATCTCAATCTCATCCTGAAAAGGTAGGCCCTGGCTAGCACAGACCGATTTATATGTGGGTTTTTGGTAGCCTCGGAGTGTGATGCACGTTTTTTCGACCCAACATTACCTATCTAGGAGAGGCGGATGGTGTCTACTGTTAAAATCTAGCTATGACATCTCCTTGCCTTCTCGTATCATAGAGTAGGCAGATACCTCGTCCTCTGGGATCTTAAGCCGGCTCGTTCAGGAAAATCACTTCAAAGGGGATTAGAAGGGAACAGACCAACGTCCTGGATCCGCAACCTCCAACCTTCTTCGCCGAAAATCAACTGGACAAAGCGGTGTGAACCCCGACGTAGACTACGTTTGAAAGCAACGACTATGATCAAACCATCGGATTCTTCCGGCTACAAATATATGTACTAAATTGCTGGTTTTGGCATCGAATTGGCCGCATGGCCCAATGGCAAGGCGCTTGACTACGATTCTACAACAGTCCGAAATCAAGAGATTGCAGGTTCGATCCCTGCTGTGGTCACTCAATTTTCATTGCTTTTGTTTTTGCTCCTCTGCCGTGTGGGGATAGACTTGAAAGGGAGGTATGTTTGACTTCTGGAAGTCTAGTCCTTTGCTTAACAGGTATGGATGAGCTTCCTTTATTCGGTGCTATTAATACTATGTCCTGCCCAAGAAGTGACTATAGTGCTCTTCGATGTGCGGTGCCCGTCGTAGGTAGACTTCAGCAACATATAGGTGCCGATCCTAGCCCATACCTACTCTATCAAACCTCCTCATTGGGTATATGTTTCTTTTTCTTCATTATGGGCAAACTTGACGCACAGAACTCTAGAAGTGAGTAGCATCTCTCGTCTGCCGTCATAACTCCAGCTTTCTAGCTTGAAAGTGGACATATATACCCTCGCAATTTCTCTTCCCGCCCCTTTCCCTCCTACCTCGATCAAAACCTCACTGCCGTCAACAAGTTACAATATGTCCTCTTGTGAAATCACCCCCAGCATCTCTTCTCCTCCAGAGACCACCGACACGTCTCTGTCCGAGTCGTCTTTACCTGATACGCCCATGACCGAGCTACCTTCTCCCGACGGTTCTTCCACCATGGAAGAAACTGAAACTAAGGAAACCACGGTCGAACCTGATGACGCCTCATCCTTTAAGGACACTACTCCTAAAGCAAAAACCGGAGGGAAGCGTAAAGCCTCTTCAACCACTGAAGGCCCAAAGGAGAAGAAGTCCCGCGCAAAACCCGCTTCGAAGCCAAAGAAGGAATCCGGAGAAACTAGCAGGGCTACATGGGAACCTGCTCACAACTCCTATATCCTTCAGGCTAAAGCGGAAAGAAAGACGAATAAAGAAATGGCGGAAGGTCTCCAGAGCACGTTTGGGATTGAAAAGGCGCCTGGGGCAGTGACGAAGCAGCTATCTAGACTCAAGGCCAAGAATTTTGATTGGACTGAAGAACTTGTGAGTTTCCTTGTACATTTAACGACTCTTCTGACTGCTGCTAGGAAACTATGCTGCGTGAGAGTGTAAAAGAGTTCTTCAACGGAAAGACGAACACGTATCATGTGGTCTGCGGCCTTTTCAAGGGGAAATCAAAGGTGGATTTAATGCAGGAAGCGGTGGTGGCTAAGTTGAAGGCATGGGAGAACGATGGAGAGATCGAAAAGTTGGGATAGTTGTACAGAATGTGCACCGCGGTTCGGGTTTGTTGTATAGTTAGGCGGCAGGTATTTTTACTGGATTTTATTGTTAGTCCGATTGCATTGTTGGTAGCTTGAAGGGTTTTTTGAATTACAGTCATAAATAACTAGTGAAAAGTCATAGAGTACTAGATTCCGAATTCCCATTCCACCATGTTTCTTCCGGTAAGGGGTGTAGCGGCGGCGGCGGGTTGGCGCGGGGTCTTGGTTGGGGGATGTGGAATCCAGAGGGAGAAATATTTGGCTTCTCAGCGGTTAACTGCGCTCGAAAACTAGCGGTTAACAAAGAACTGCTTTCTATCGTTATCTTATCGGATATCTTATCAGGGCCTCATCTTCAGCCTCCAAACCACCTTGTATACGGCGCTAAACGACTTCCAACCTCTAACAGCTTCAACAGCTCCGGCAAGGCGAACTCCCCATCTTGTAATCATGTCATCCCAAGATCCATTAAACGCTTTCTTCGACGATAGAGCTGCACGCAATAATATCGTTGTCACAGGTAACTGAGGATGCCTTTGTTCAACACTGCACTGCTCACTGACCCCTCCAAGGCACCACTCGTTTCGACCTTGAAACCTACATCTCGAATTACACCGGTACCATCACCACCCACCCAACCCAACTGCAAGCAGAACTGATATGCCTGTGTTGCAGGCCGTACACGGGTTGATCGCCTCCTACACATTGGAGTCCACTCGGTCCCGCTTGCCGTGGAATCTCTCAAGCTAGTCATTAAGACTCTCAAACAAACCAACGACGTTATCAGATACAAATATGCGGTCTCTGTTCTACAAAAGATCGTACCAAGTGATCCCGATGCTAGACTGGATGAAGACTGGGCCGACAGGACGTCTCGCAAAATGATGAATGAGATGGAGCAGATGGAAGCTGCCTTGAAGAGCTATAAACATAACTTGATCAAGGAAAGCATCAGGGTATATCTGTCACATTCTATTCTAGTTGTTGGCAAGTTTGTTCTAATTTATTCCTCCGCCAGATGGGTCATGAAGACTTAGGCAATCTCTTTTATGCCTCCGGCGATCTCCCGAATGCTTTCAAATCCTACTCCCGCATGCGCGACTATTGCACCGCCCCCAAACACATCCTCGATATGTCGCTTCAGATCATCCGGGTATGTATTGAACAGGGAAACTATATGTCGGTCCAGGCACACGTTGCAAAGATCAAGAACCTTCAGAAGATGCCAGAAGACGAGGAAGCTCTGAGCCCGAAGCTTGCGGTCGCGATGGGACTTACCCATCTCTCATCCGGATCATATCTGAATGCGGCAAAACACTTCCTCGAATGTCCTGCGACGTTGGGATCCAGCTTCAATGAAGTTATTTCGTCAAATGATGTGGCCGTCTATGGTGGTTTGTGTGCGCTTGCGTCGATGGATCGGAATATGATCAAGTCAGATGTGCTCGACAACAACAACTTCCGCAACTTCTTGGAGTTAGAACCTCACATGCGTCGTGCCATAGCGTACTTTCATACAGCAAAGTACTCGGACTGTTTGCAGATTTTGGAGGAATACAGGAATGACTACCTTCTCGATATCCACCTCCAACGCCATGTCAAGCCACTTTACGAAAGCATCCGGTCCAAGAGTATTGTCCAGTACTTTATTCCGTTCTCATGTGTGACTTTGGTAAGCATGGCCCAGGCATTTGCTACCGACGAAGAGGCGTTAGAGAAGGAGCTCGTAGGCATGATTGGCCAGGGAACTCTGGATGCTAGGATTGATACCAAGAACAGGGTATAAAGCACTCTTCAATTTGCCAGTACACCGCAACTAACAGTTACAGCTACTTGTCGCAAAGCAGACGGATTTGCGTGCTACGGTTCACAAGGACACCCTCGCTATGGCTCGGAACTACGAACGAGCCGCAAGGATGAAATTGGTGAGAGTTAACTTGCTACGTGCTGGAATAGAGGTCAAAGGGCCAAAGGGAATGCAACAGGGTTCAGCTTCGATGCATATCCCGGATATGAGAGGTGCTGGAGGAAGGTTGCAAAGTTTCTTGGAGAGATTTCCTAGTAGCTAAATGGCTGGAAGGCGTTACTTAAAACTTATGCTATGGTGTTCTGTTGGCTTGTTTGTTCGCGTTCAGGGTTTACTGCTGGGCATCTGGGATTTTGTTTTTTAAATGGTGAATGATTAGTGATGGCTAAAGTTGGCCGAAGTCAAGAACATTGATAGAGACAGCGCAAGATTCTGTGAATCTGAGTCGGGATCATCAACCTCGGGAAACGGATTCTCATTTTTGTCAAGCCCAGATGGTGTTTGTCTGGGTACGTAACGCCTTGATCAAATTCGACATCCTGTAGGGTCAAAGAGCCGGCCACAGAGAATGTTTGAGATCTTGTAGCCTCCATATGGTACCCTGGGTTCATAGAATCTGGTTCTAAACATATCTTGTAGTTATGTACTGAGTCGAGATCAGGCTTTTCCACACCACACATTCGGTGTTGGTTCGCGGTACTTGGGTCATTAAACTCGTCCATGGCGGTATCAATGAGGACCCATCTCGAGTGAATCCAGTAGTAATTATTTTCAGCTATCTGTATCATCACACCACCCATATTTCTTGTGCTGGATGTACGTATAGTTGGAATGTAATGTCGCCGGTGGATCTAGTTCGACTGTTTCGTTGCTATCACTATAAGAGCTCCGGCCTGGATATTCCCCTACCCCGGTCGTGGTGAATGAGACCAGAGTGAGCCATAGCTTAGGTTCTCCGTAAACCTTTCGATGGGTGCAAGTTGCTGCTGCCACATTATCTCCAGGCTGGGGCTTTGCTCTAGAGTCGATGGATCCATGAGAGGGAATAATAGACATTTGACTTTGGAAGAAGTGCGTACAGGAAATCGAGCAGAAGATAAATACTTGAGCACTTAAGACAAGTAGGGCAAAGGAGTCGTCGCCAGACTGAGGCACTTTAGAGCCTTTTCATGGGATCTGACATTAGCTTCGATATACCCGGCGGAAGGGGAGTACTTCCCACGCGTGGCGGCGGCCCGGGCCGATCCCTGTTCAAGGATTACCAGAAATCGGACATAATGGTGCCCGTAATTGGGATACTGAAATATCTATCATACTTCAAGGTCGTACAAATTTCTGATGAACGGCCTCCCGTATCTAAATCCTCTCCGCACCATTAGAATTTATCCCAATCTGAGATTCCTAGGATTCTGGAAGATGCCTGGAACCTCCAGTCTGGTTACCGGCTGCATGAGTTTTAGCCGGCAGAAGCTGGATTTCTTGGGAAACCCGAACCGCGTGGTTGTTCCCTGGGCTAGACGAATTTAGCTTGGCTACAAGTATCATCAACTTAGTGTATATTGCGATTCTGCAACAGAGTAGAACGATACAAAAGCAAACGCCTTAATAAAGGTATCTACAGAAGCAAGAAGTATATAAAACGCCCGGCCTACACGCAATAACGTAGTCGAAAGGATAAAATGCAAAGAGCAAAAATCTCACACCATAGCGCCCCACTCGAAAGAAACGCCACCACACATCAACATCAAACCTTCTGTCCATCACTGAATATTCTAAAAAGTTCTGTTAAGATATCCGACTTGGCCCGATCCACTGTAGCACCTCGTCGCTTCCTAGCATTCTGGATGGCCTGCAGAGTCACAAGCAATTTTTCGACCCACTTCTTCCTCGCACATAATCTCCGCCTAATAGCGTCTCCCTCCGTAAAAGAAGCCAACGTCCTCATAGAGAGTAGAAGCACCTCATACGGTGGGGTGTTTGTCGATGCAGTTTTCAGAACGTCAATAACCTGCAACAAAACATTGAAGACATCCTTGCCGCCTTTGGCCACCTGCCACCCCACAACAAGGGAATGGAGAGCTCGGAATCGAGCAATAGTGGCGAGCATATTTACCGCGGAAAGTAAAGACCGAGCTACAACCGAAGACGAAGACTTCTGTACCTGGACTGCGGTGACTTCCATATACGCCAGTATAGCAGCGATTGCCGCTTCGTCTTCGGCAACAATGAGTGCACACTCTCGAGAAAGGGCAGTTTTTTCTTCTGCAAAACGATAAACTTCAGTATTTGTTCAATGTATGTTTTATGGAAAAATGACAAACCTAGTTGTGCGATTCCTCTAGAAAATCCTGCCTTAGCCTTCACCATTCCCAGGGCTTGCTTTGTGCGAGTGCCAAGTGTCTCTGCCTCCTTCGCGCCCTGCTCCACAGTATTCTTGATTCTCCTTTGGATGATGCGGAGTCTGGGGCCGGATTCTTTCCGTGTGAGATACCCTCGCCAAGCACTCTGAATATGAACTGCTTCTTTGCGAATGCGACGCATTCTGACTATCCATGCTCTTGTCCTCCACGCCCTCTGTAACAGTATAACAGCATTCATTTTTCTCTTCTTCCTCAGATACCGCAGTTTGATTTTAGATGCGTAAGCAGACAAACGTAAGTAATCATTTCTCAGCGATCGAGCCAAAACCATTTCGCGGCGCCGCTCCTGGATGAATAAAGTCGCCTGTCGAAGGACTACGTACTCGGCTCGCACTTTACGAGCGTCCCTTGCCTGACGATACCAAGATTGGATTATCATAATATCTGTAGTACGCTGGAAGTATTGAACACGCGCGAGATGGCCTCTCGCCAGAGCTTGGATTTTGGTTATAAACTGACGTGTTTGACAGAATGCTTGCCTTTCATTCTTTGAACCGCTGTGTCGTCGGAATACCCTCTGTATTATAACTGCGGCCATCCTGTAATGTAGAAATGCCTTCCGAGCTTGTCTTCCAAGGCTGATAGCACTCCATCGAGTTTCAAGCATGCGAACGGTCTGTTTCAGGTTGAGAAGACTTTGTCTGACTAGAATTCCTCTGGAAAAAGCTTGAATACCAATAACAGCCTGCTTGGCCACACTGATACGTTTTAGATATCTGGTTTCTCTAATGGCACGCCATCTTCGTTGCACTATGACTACTGCTAGGAGGGATTGTTGCAAACTGCGACGGACCAAATATGCTCGACCTAGAGTCTGGACGTTGGTAATGCTGGTAACAAATTTCTTAATCTTCACATGGAGGAACTCTCTGTATGCTCGTTGGATGGCAATTGCCGCGTTCTTCCTATTCACCACATCCGCGCACCTATGGGCCAGGACAAGAAGGTTGATGCGCTTATGGACATTTGTGTGGAAGACCAAATTTCGGTAGGCTCGTTGGATTGTCATTGCCGCTCGCTCTAGGATTGAGGGCTGCACAAGTCGAGAGCAGAGGTATGCCAGCCCAGCAACAACAAAGTCCTGGTTGAATACCCTGCTGCTAGTTGCCTGGGGATTAAACAAACCAGCTAGGAATATGTTAGCAACCCATTGACATAATGATGCTCTCTTGGTCGCTTACCAAAGTAGGAATTGCATCCAATTCCGCGAAGCTTGGCCTCTAGGGACGTCTTGTCTGTTTTGGAATAGGAAGGGAGATACTGTTCGTATTCGTTCACAATTGCTAAGAAGACTCTGCCATCTGCAAAACTTGTGGTGAGATTGGAAATGGCCAATCCATGCTTAATAGCAACGTTACTGGCCCAGTTCCTTAACAGTACAATGTGGTCATGTTTGCCTGAGCACATGCCCATGCCCTCGTCCACCACGCCGGAAAACTGTTCGCATTCTAGCCTATGAGTCTCTTTCTTGACCGCATCCCAATCCAGCAGCAGTTCGAGGCCCCACTGGCTCAAAAGGCTCCACAGCAAGCCTACTGTCTTTTCCCGGTGTCCATCAATGATGTCCTTTGCTTCGATATTCTGGGGGTTTCCACCGGCTTTGTTCAACGACGAAAGCACAAGAGACACATTGTGGAGCTTTTGTGCCCTAGATGGAGCCGGATGTTGCAAGTGAAGAGACAGTGACCAGTCTTCTTCATTGTCATCTCGTTGTGCAGATGAGGGTTCTCTTCTTTTGGAATGCAAAAGTACTTCCACTACCCTGGCGAGACGAACACCATCTCTAAGATCGATGGCAAGATTTTTAATTGTATAGTCATACTCCAACAACGGGCCCTGTTCCGTCTCCAAGGTGTAATTCAAATGGCTCAACGGCTTGGATATATCGCCAACCGATGGTAGTAATAGCCGCGAGAGGGCCTTTAGCACAGACACTGAAGACTTATGGTGGGATTCCTAATTTCGTTGTCAGCTTATTCAGGCTGGGTGTGAGAAAAGTACTAGTATACTTTCTTAAAGAGACACTGCCTTCCGAGGACACCTCGAGACTTTGCTTTATCCAGTAATATGATCAACATAAAACTCCTAAGCAAGCTACGTCTCAGCAGCCAGGCTGGTGTTCCTCTATCTTCGTCTTCTCCACTATGGCCACCCATCTTAGAGCCCCTCTTGTTCTTCTGTATCGGGTTCTGGACGCTCGAAAGTATATCTTCTGATTTGATGATGTACCGATCCATATATTCCTCCAAAACCTTCTTCTCCGAATCCTGGGACTGCACAAACGCAAACATTTCTCTTCCGACGACAACCTCCAAGCCAATGATGAGAATGGATTGTTCGTAGCTTCCAAGGAACAAATCCAAAAACTTCTCTCGTATGCCGATATCGGCACTCCAACCACAATGTTGCGCAGAACTATACGATGCGACACGAGACATCCTTGCCACCGAGCTTTTGTCGAGCAAATGCTGTGTTATAGACAGTGCCCCATATAGCAAGCTGGCATGGACCCGATTGTAGATAAGTGGAAATGGTGCTGCAGAGTACATAGCTAGAACCTCCTTGCGCAACGATCTCCTGTGTTTGCTGACCGGGGTCGGAGAATATTCGGCGAGTAAATGGTTCAAAAGCTGAGAAACCGACGATTCTTGTGCCGAGAGCCATGATTCCTCATACATCTCACACCTTTCAATATTATCCGTGAGAACAGGATCCAATGGACGCTTCTTGTTGGGTCGGGGATGAAACGATGTCACGTCCGGGATCAAGAATTCAGAAGGTGGTAGAAGCTCGTTTTCTTCCTCTTGGGTGAGTCCCGGGGGTGTAGGGAGGCTGCCTATAGAAGTTTTGATACGTTTTTTAAGTCGCAAGGAGCCTGGAGCATCGGAGTGGTTGCTGGACTGGGATGTAAAAGAGTCATCATGATCGAATGAAATGTCATCAGAGTTCCTTTTCCTAACCCTTTCGTAAGGTTTAGTCGAAATAACTGTCGGAGCTGACGCCTTAGAAACGGGGGGAACAGGCCTTTGGGTCGGCACGCGGATTGGGTCATCCGACAATCGTACTGACTTTCTAGGAGGCGACCTTTCTGGAATAAGTTTCTGGATACCTTGTTTTCCAGAAGGCAAACTCCCGTTTTCACTACTCCGATCTCTCACTGTACCGGTCGTGGCCCACGGTTGTTGAAGTATCGATGGGAGCCGCTTGGGTGGCGCTCGAAGGTGCTTCTTTTCCCCGAGTGATTGCTTTTGAGCTGACATATTTCGGCATTTTTCTCCTAGGGCCGGCCTCTTGCTCACGATCGCTTCCTGATTCGTGCCAGCTGGGCGTAGCTCTGGTGCTGACCCTCGCGCTCGGTTTTCATCTTGCGCAGCTATCTGTTCGTGGTGCTTTGTTTGATGCTTTGCTTGCAGCATAGCACTAACTCTTCGACGAGATGGCCCCCTAGCTCCAATTCCTATCAAAGAACGTTGAGGTTGCTGCTGTAGTCCCTGCCGCCGCCGCTCTGGTTCCGTATGCAAAGAAGCTACTTGAGCATCCTCCACTGGTTTCTTAGTCTTCACATTTTGTTGTTGCTCGTTGCGTTCCTGGCGTTCGTGACGAACAGGTGGAATGTAGTTCGTGATTCGCCGTGGTGGTTGTTTCAATCCTTTCGGTTCCTTCTTTTTTCGGGTATGTCTCGCCAAAAACGGCTCATTATCAGGCAGTGCCATGGTGAAATCGATATTTGCCGTATCATCATTGCTGTATGTTGCTGGTAAAGGGAAAGCTGTGGGCGGGAAGACGGGGAACGGATCCGATGAGCCTGAATGACCGGATCGAACAGGACATGGGGTACCATCTTCGTCCACAATTCTGGGCATCATGGGACTGGGTTGATGTCACTTTTCGGATTTATTGTGGTAACGTTGAATTGAATAGGACGAGCGATGATGGTGGATGACACAGGGAGTTGTGGGTGTCAACAAAGCGCTAAGAAAGTTTGGCGCTAGTCGTTGCCAGGGTAGCGAAATCTACACACCAATATCTTCTCAATGACTCTACCAGACTTGTCTTCTCGTTCTTAGATTCTCTCGTTGCTCGTAAAGTCGCTCTTCGATACTCGATGTGCCCAGTAGTATATAATCCAATACTTGGGCCCGTATAGTACATGTACGATAGAATCCATCAAGTGCTTTCCGAACAGCATACTTCCTTAGTGGAAGGAAACCTCTTGTGCTAGGGACGACGGCGATCCGCGTGATTCCTGGTAGCAAAAATTACCCCAATGTGAGCGCATTATAGATGTGAATTTTCATGAGGAGGGCGATTTACAGCGAGTTCTCGAGTATATTGTGAGAGTGATTCCAACCAGTACCAACAGAGATATGCAGTGACGGATAAGTACACGATTGACAGCCCAAACATCCCTTTCGCTCACATACAACCATACAGCACCCTACAACATCGGAAAGAAGAACATCTAGCTCCTACAATAGCTTTTTGTCGTTGCCTGAGTTAATCTCCCGGCCATGAAGACTGCATTCTGGTAATATCTGTGCCTGTTAGTTATTTGTGAATTCAGTGTACCCTCACCTCTCGCTTGACTAAATAACTATTCGTTGCACTAAACAACTGCTTTAACATAAGTACTTAGTACATTCAAGATAGCGGTGAATGTAATTAAAACGAAGCGCAAATTGAGAGCCCGGAAGGACCAAAAAGGCAACATACAAACTCGCCGACGCAATGCCGACGCCGAACGGCCGCCTCATTCATATTGCTATAATTCCACACCATAGACGTACAGTTATTATGCCAGGGCGGCATGTGCTCTATGAATGAGGCACGCCTTGAATATGACCCATGAAACCTCTTGCTCATGCTGTATGACATCGTAGAAGCACATTCCAGAGCCTCTGTTACGATTGAGCGCAACCACCAGTCATCCTCCTGGGACCTAAGGCACGCCGAATAAGGTGCAATGGCCACCACCACCACCACTAGGTTTGGGGACACTCCTCGATATTGTCGAGCTGAGGCTGTGGGAGTGGCTTGCGATGGGAGTTAATAGATAGTGTTGCAACTTCCTGAAGGTGTGTTCTACTCGCAGAATGTTGTTTGTTTGAAGAGAAAGACCTACCTCTCCAACGTTAGAATTCTTACCCCACTCAGTGTCTCGAATTCATACATACAACGGCGGCTCTGTCTCCAAGCCCACCACGTGGAAATCAAACTGCCGTAAGATAAAACTCTGAACCCTCTGCAACGTACGGTGAACCATTTCCATTGAAGCGCGGATTGATTCGTTCCATTTGCAGGACACAGATTAAAAATGCATTAATACCTACTGCAATAATACTGTAGATTCCCTTCGAACTTGGACCCACAGACATGCACCTGCAGAGTGTCAAGCCAACATGGAGTGTGGGACAATCAATATATTTCCATTAGAGCCGCCTCATCCCGGAACACACCAATTCTTGGGGCTGTTGGGATGCGGAAGAGTGTCGAAAAATGGCCGCTTCAGCATGGCGAGGAGTAGGAGATCGCGCTTCATATCGCCCCTGAAATATACAATTGCCCACCATTGCCGCCGATTTCCGACTCTCCGTTGAACTTGATTTGACACGATAGAATCCGACGGCGTGGGTGGTATCCAAGTCGGTCAACAAGGACTGTTGTTCACTAAAGTTAGCAAGCACTAGTACCTAGGACCAGCTCTGGACTTGAGCCTCTGAATTTCCGCTGCACCCATAACAACGGGCACCTACGCTCCCCTTCTTAATTCTTTCGATCCAACCTTTCTTGTTCCCTTCATTTTTCATTTTCCTTTCTCCCACTCTTTTCTTCCTTTCCCCCCACCGCCCAACTACAAAGTCGCGCTACAAGTGCGTTCCTTATATTGTGTTCTAGATAGGGCCGCAGTGGCCGTCGAGGCTACTGCTTGCCAAATCCACAGCCCACCGCCCGTCTTGGTATTTATAATTGGTCGTTTCCACCAAGGAAGGAGGCTCTGCCAGCCTCAACCCCTTCACGAAGCGATCACGCCCGATAATTCACCACCCCGAAGTTCACCAAGATCGCAATTGTCCACAGAGACGGCGCTCGGTCGGGCGACTTGTCGAGGGCCATTTTTCAATTCAACGTACGCGACATAGGCTAGCGTTCTCGTCTCGGTCTTTGCTAGTGCAGGAAAGCTTTGATCCGCTGATCATCAGTCAGTATGTTGACCCTTCAACAGTGCTTTCTTCGTTCGTTCTGTTGGCCTTTGTCGTCGTTGTCGGTCGGTATCTGGAGCCGCATGGCTGCGGGCACGGTACATAAGCGTTGATTTTGAGATCTGCTCGGTTCTTTCAAAGAGCCTCACCGAGCCGCATTATTCAAATCAATTTCAACAGCTAATGGAACCACTCGTGTTCAATTGGCTGTTCAAGTGGTTATATCACTTTTTATCTTGACTCGTTCGGTCGTTTTTTGCTTCCGCCTATCCTATCGCTGTATGCATGTTTTCATCCTGCGTTGGCTCCTTGATCTCGTCTGTTTCCGAACCTTTGCGCGCTTCTCCACTTTTCCCCCTCTCTCCTCCACGCCGACACTGAACCTTTACAGAAGTGCTAATTTTTGCTTTCCATGAGCCCTTCAGGCCTCCCATCGATTTGTAGCATCGTCGCGAGTTATTCACCTATCACCACCAATCAGCAGCCGCCGATTTCGTCAAGCCAAACGTTTACAGCCCAACTAGGAAACACTACCGCAAGTTATCGAACGAAGCCACACAAAGTCGACAGACAGTTGCGCATTTCACTTACTCCTGCACTCGCAACGGCATTACTGCACCAGGTGACATCGTCTGCCACGGCTGTTTGTCGGGGTAGCATAAGGTTAGCTCCTCACAAGGGGGTCGTTACACAGAGTGAGGGTTGATTGGCTGATTGGTCTGGGCGTCAAGTCTTCATTACAGCAGTAGCGGGGCGTTCCAGAAACGTCCCTCGTTATCCTGCAACGGGTACCCCTCGGAGTCCCACTACCGCAGTGCCACCGTCCAGTTCGGACGAGTTAGAAGACGCAGAGTTCGCAACATTTCGCAAAACCAACATAATAGAACGCGAAAGAGAGTTGTCAGTCGAATCAGATTCAACATTGTCAAAATCGAGTTGTTCAGAGACCCCCACAGTGTTTCCATCACAGGGAGACGCTGTTCTTATAAGTTTTCTGGGTCCTGACCAATACGAAACCGCAATAACGGCGGGAAAGAGGCCCCTTGCGGACCAAAGCGAGAGTGAACATACAAACGAGATGGAGGGCGGGAGCGGCGGTACTGATTTGGACGGGAGTAACAGTAACGATCCTAGTAAACGACAGTCTAAATCTGGATTGAACGACCCGGATATTAAGAGCGAATCAAAAAAAATGGCGGAAGCTGATGCCGGGCAGAACAAACCCGGAAGCAATACGGCCAATGGTGTGAAGGAGCAACCGGAACCTATGGAAATTGATGCAGATGGTAGCAACGGCACTCCGAAAGCCGTGGGGAAGTTAGACCATAATGGAGACACAAGCCAGAACCAGGCTGTGGATCTTCCACTTGACCCAGAGCTTATGAAGCAAGGACAGCCGGAACCAGTCCCAAAGGAGGAAGAGAATGAAGTAGCAAATAAAGAATCGATGGAATTAGACGGCTCGGAAACTACTGGAGAGACTGCCGCAAGCCTTATAACTCTTGCCGGTGGTGCGATCAACCAATATCTGTCTGCGCAACAGTCTCAATCTGGAGTGAATGGCGTGAATTGGGGTCATGGAGTTCCGTCGTCGCCGGAATCGCCAAACAAACCGTTTAGTGGCTTATCTCCTCCGCTTCCTTCAATGATGGGACAGAACTCTTCGCCAACTAATCGGGATGGAAAGCACACTACATTACCTCCACTCAATTCCATTGATGTTTTGGCGGAGCTTGCAACGAAACAAGAATCGCCGCAGCAGATACAAGGTGGTTGGCCTGGAGCACGTAGAACACCAGACTCTCGAGCAGCCTTCCCTCAAATCCAAGCCGGTCTTGCGCCGCCTACCAGATCGTCCACAACGCAAGGTACAACCCAATCCCCCCCGGGATTGCCACCTCCGACCCCAAATTCTGTGAGCAGCGCTGAGGGAACCCCCCGACCGTCACTGCAACACCTCAGCGTACAACAACGGCAGCATTTCATGAGTTTAAATGAACCAAATTTCTACCCACATCACCAACCGCACTACCCCCCAATAACGGATGCTGCAAGTAGTCCACAACCAGCATATCCCGCGCAACCCGCGACCCCCGATAGCGCGAATCTTTTTGCCCGGAGTGGATTTGCTCCGGCACCCTTGCCACCAAATCTTGAGGGAAGAAGCGCGTCTACATCATCGGAATTCCAATACAATTCGGATCAGACAACACCAAGGGGACCGAGTACTGGTGAAACACTGTCAAGTTCTGGACCCGAGGAAGTTACTCCAAGTCCTCCTGCTCCACCTCCACCTCCAAGGAACCAAAGAGCTCAGACAGGGCCTTTGGCTACCGGAGGATTCAAGTGTGAATTCCCCGATTGTAAAGCACCACCATTTCAAACTCAGTATCTTTTGAAGTAGGTCACTGCTTGTCAGGGTTTTTTTCTGGCTCTCGCTGATACTGATAGTTCCCATGCCAATGTTCACTCCTCCGTCAGACCACATTATTGTCCTATCAAGGGATGCCCTCGGGGAGAAGGAGGTAGAGGCTTCAAGCGAAAAAACGAGATGATCCGTCACGGTCTTGTTCACGACTCCCCAGGATATGTCTGTCCGTTCTGTCCAGATAGAGAGCACAAGTACCCTAGACCGGATAATCTTCAGAGGTAACAAACGCCAAACTGGCTGAAGCAGGGACGGTTTTCACTGACGAGAATGAAGGCACGTAAGAGTTCACCACATGGACAAGGATAAGGACGACCCACAGTTGCGAGACGTCCTCTCACAACGGCCGGAAGGCGGTAGCAGAGGAAGACGGCGGCGGCACGGTGGATAGGCTCAGGATTTCTGTGTGCATGGGCTGTAACGATATGGAGACGACTTTCCTTCGTTCTTATCATACAGCAGGGATTCGGTACGATTCATGTTATTTTTTCTTCAACGGTTGTCCCTTCTGGTCTTGTTACCCGTGCGCGGAAATGGAATTTGGGTGACCTAGCGGTGACCTTTTAAAAGGTTTAACCGTGCTCATTGTGTCTTGTTCCTATGTTTTTTCTTTCCTGTATTTGTGTTGGGATTTGGTGGGATAAGTCTGGTTTCGTGTCGCTGAAGTTCTCTACAGCTTGCGGCCGAGTTAAAAAAAAAGGAAGGGCGTCTGGTGAAAGGACTCTGCAGGAGGATGGAAGGGAATAGGGGATACTACATCTTATGTCCCCTCATCTACTATTTCCTTCGCTGGTAACGAACGAGCTTTGTGTTCAGCTGTCAGTACCTGGTTTCCGATCTTTACTTTACTAAGTGTATTGTTGTTGTGTTACCAGGTCGTATTTAATCATTTTTCCATTTTGTTCATTTGATTCGCGGCGTCGATGTTTCTTTTTTATGTTTTTGCTTTAATTCACGCTACGGAGTTCTTGCATGTTTTTTTTTTTAGTTTGCGATTGATAAGCACGTAAACTGGGAGTAAAATTACAACTTCTTCTGTGAAAAGGAACGACCATTATTGAGGAGAGGTACCAAACACCAAGTAGCATTATTTGGCCTGTTATGATGGCACATCAAGAGGTCCATATTCTACTACACACCTTATCCAGTTCAAGCCACGGAAAACGGCTGGCATTAAACTACCAGAGATAAAGCTATAGAACTACCACTGAAGAAGGCGGAAGAAGAGTAGCTGCCAACCCAAAACTTTGTAGAATGTTTGGACCAGCATGATACATCCCACCGGTTTGGAATCCCCATGGAACTTCCCATTTGCCGAATAAACAAAACTGATATGTACGTGAAGCACACTATCCCTGCAGGGCGTAAGGCGTGAGGACTATACGATACTATAGTATGGCTAAAGCGGGAGGGGGGGGGCGTGATAAGCGCGGTTTGCGGGTGTTCCGCGGGCTGAGGGTATCATGCAGATTTTTGGATTGCGGTAAGAGGCTGGAACGGAAAACCTTGGTCTCAGGGTTCGAGACTATGGAAAATTGTAGTCCCAGGGTGTGATACAGGGAAAAAAAAACTAGGGATGTTGCTCAGGGAGGGGTCGTGATATACGGAATTCGGGCAACCTTGACTACAGCAGCTACCTAAAGGCGGGGTGCGGGCGGCACTCCCCGCTGCCTTTCGACCCCACTCGTGTACCTTGTGCCTGCACACTCCACGCTTTTAGCCTTCTTTACCTGCCGGGGCGTGCCTAGTCTGTAAGGCGCACAGCATCCCCGTATAGAAGCCGTTGAGTGTTTGCCAGTGAGCAAGCATAGTGGCATAGCAGCTGCCGCTGTCTCGGGCCTGACAGTCGGGTTAGCCGCGGCAGCCAACAACTCGGAGACAACGCGGATCCGATCCGAGCTGGATACCGAGTGATATCACGTGAACGACTTGTTGGTGCGGATTGTCAAGATGTACCACGTCGTTGGTAAATCGTACGTAGTGGTAACAATGGTATAGATGTAATAATGTAAGGATCTGTATACTCTAGTCTGTACAGCTTTCTAGAAAGTCCCGGACCCCGCGCCCGTCTCACTAGGATTTCCAGCAACAGTCTCTGCCACCGCCTCACTCAACAATGCCCTCCTCTCACTTGCCTCGGCGCCTTCAATCTGTAGCGCCTCCTCCTCACCGTTAGTTCGTGTCCTCCACTGTCCTCTCCCCCCACCGCCACCGGTCTCAATGGCAATAGCACCATATCCAGTTTCCCCACCCACCTCCGCCTCGTCATCTTCACGCCCCCGGTACAAGATATAATGCTGGCACATAAACACCACATCGAACCCGATTGCAATCTGCGACAGAAAGAACTTTATGGGGTTTCCAGTGAGACCAGACCAATCGCTCTGCAGTGAGGAATCGAGGATTAGTTGGGCGAGGGAGAGGATCCCGCCGGAGAGGTCAAGGAGAATGTTGTGGATTGACCAGCCAATAGTCGATTTGCGTTGGTAGTTTAGGAACGCTTGTGGGAGGTATTTGATGATACTGATAAGTAGCTTGATGTAGGCGAGGGTGTAGACCTAGGAAATGTTGGTATTAGTGGGTAATCATAAGGTCGGAGGAGATCCAAGGAGCGATGGAATGTGGGGAATGTGGTTTGCAAGGGCAGGCTACAGGTGGGTAAAGTAAACAGCCAAAGAAGCAAGTCGATGGGTTAGGTTTGTGATTGTTTATGCAAGCTCTCACTTGCCTGCGGGTTTTTTGCTTTACCGGATAAGGGTTTGACGATATAATTGTGCTTTCAGTGAAGCTACAGACATGTAATAGCTGGGATAAGGAATATGAAGTGTGTGGTGTTCCCAGGTCCCGGGGTCGCCAGTACGGCATCCCGAGATATTGGCAGACAAGGAGCCAGACCGATAAAACGCATGCATGTACATTCACACACATTCACACACACATAAGGAGAATTACACAGGCTGAGTATAATTGTGGAACGAGAAACGGCAATCAAAATGATGAAAGAGTCACAGCAAAATTAAAAAAAAAACTCACCACATCAATCCATTGCCAGCGCTTCCCGTCGACCTTTAAAATACTAAACATTGTCGCAGCAATACACCCGACAATAATGATGGTCATGGGCTTCGAGAGCTTCTGTTGCGGATGACGTTGATAGCCCCAAAGAAAGAACTGAGACCACGTTATGATGCTGATGAGCATCGCGTGCACCTGCATTTCGGTTATCAGAACTGCTCGATGTGGGAAGAGGCTTAAAGAAAATCAACTAACCCGCTGGGCGAGCGGGCTAAGAAGGCATGTAAGGATGTAATAAACGCCAAAACCGGGATCGTTGGGATCGGGGAAGGGGGTCACATACAGCGAATGCAAGATCGTTCCAGCGGACCGTTGGCTCAGGCGCATGCGGATGGCGTCGAGCATACTCGTCTCGCACCACGGGCGAAAAGAGAAACAGAAGCGAAGAGACGGTATAACAGGCAAAGCCGAGGACATTGATGGTGAAATAATCAACGGCCAGCCCGGTGACGGACTTGCGTCTGTAGTTGATGATGAGCTGCGGGTAGAATGAGATGCCCCAACAAAGAAAATAGCTCCATCCGAGCAGTCTCGAAACGGCGTGGGCCAGGGTTGTCCACTGATCAGACATATCGGATGCAGTTGACTTATTTATGATAGGCGTGGGGAGCAAGTAGTGGTGCAGGTGGTAGGATGAGGTACCTGGGCAATAATCATTCTATCTCGACGTCAAACTCGAGGGTGCTGTGCTACAAGACCACCCGGATGACTCTAGCACCCCATTCTCTGTGCCAATAGAAAAAAGTTAACCAGTGTTTAGCGATATGTTTAGCATGCCTTATGAAGGAGAGCACTTACGATCACTACTGGTACCTCCAAGTACTAGGTCGTTATGCGGCTCAAGTCATCGTCGTGATGCATCCGTGACTAGCGCCTTCTACTTCCCTGCCCCTCAGCCGTGCTGCTTAGTAACGAGAAGCTTGCACCGCGCCCAACCTCACACGTTCACCCCCTATCACGCTTTCGCTGCCAAACACGTCCCTACGCCTTCTATCTGCCTTCAGCACATATCTCACCCGTTCAATCTGATAGCTACATGTCCGACTGCTCCGTTTCTTGACTGGAGTCACTGTGTGCCAACCGCTACTACCATGACTTCAACCTCACCCAAAGCGACGCGGACGGCAACCCAAACTCCTGTACGCGGTAGAGGACGTGGAAGACCTCGACTGTATGCGCGTGGTACCAGCTCAGCAGCCAGACGAAAGATACAACAGGCTTCGGCGCCAAAAAGTACGGATAACTCGCCCACCAACCGTCGACGTCCTACATATCAGAACGGGTATCGGCCAGGGGGCGCGGGTGGAGGCGGACGCTATATTCACCCCAGTACCGGCGAAGAAATTCCAGCATATGTTTACAAGGAGATAGTAAAGAGCGGAGAGAAGGGAGATGCAGGGAGTTCTGCTAGGAGAACAGCGCCGCCACCACCACCACCGCCCCCAACTATAGGTCCTGACGGCGTGTACAAACCTCGAGAGGAGAGGAGTTACGTGGAGTTTCACCCCGGCTTTGACATTGAACAACCTCTGCTTGCGCTTACTGCGCAAGAGGTTGACGGCGAGAACTACAAACCCCCAGTGCTACCAGAAGCAAAGACAGTTCGGGTGCTGGATATAAAAGAGGAAGAAGAATTAAGGAAGGAAATGTCTGGCTTTCCTACAAGAGACGGATCTCAGTCTGGCGCTTCGATTCGAGGCAGCGTGCAACCGGAAGGCTCCAGCCAACATCGCAACACTAGAGAAGAATACACACCAGGGCTAGGGAAGCGTGGGTCAGAATCCGCAGCCTCACCTGTTTCGCCTTCGTCGAACGGAGTGTCTAGTGGTTCCCATACCGACCGTGACCCCATGTCGGCAAGTGTTAACGGCATAAGTGATCTACCTGTCTTTCCATTACCTACCGATGGCAACGCCGGCGGTTCGAATGGGTTGGCTATCGATCCGGCATTGTCAGCTCTAACGCCTCCACCGATAACGACGATCGAATCTACCCTTCCCGTTCCTATAGACCCTGCATTGGCTTCAGACCCACGCCCTGCACCGGCCCAGACACAAACACCCGCCGCAACGCCTACTGATGGGCAATTAAAAGACGACACAATCATCCTGGTCCCTACGCCCCCACCACCAACCACCCCGGCTGGACCCGAGTCTGGTACTCCTTCAGTTAAGAGGGGGGTAAGCGATGTACCTACTCTAGCATCCCTCCGAGCACATCGTACAACTGCTGGGAAACCTCCTCCACGGTCGATGCCACCTACTACTCGGAAACCAAGATCACAGAATCAGAATCATCATACTCAGGAAAAGCTCAACTTACGTGCACCATCATATCGCCAAATCCAACCCTTCAAATTTTCAGGGGTTGGGTGGGATGGGGGGGTGGGCAGTAAAGGACCTCGTGGTTTGAATAATCCCCAGTCATCCAATCAAGCAGAACCAATTTCAGATAAGATGATTGCTGTCGGTTATCAGCAATCAACGCTATTTCAGTGTCCCGAGACATTGCTTAGGGATCAACTTGACCTTGGAGTTGACGAAGAACTTGGTTCGACCGAGATTGATTTAGTGGAATACGATATGGACGAGCAGGATGATAAGTGGCTTATAAACTACAACTCTCATAGGATATTAACTGAAGACAGCACAATAAGCAGAGAGATATTTGAATTCGTTATGACAAAGACGGAGAAGGAATGGGTTAGTCTTGAAAGGAAAATGCCAAAAGTGCAGGCGAAACCACACGGTGTCGGATTGCCTAACAGAAGGCGGAGCTCGGGCAGAGCTGCCGACGATGATGAGGATGATGGGGCAGAAGACAGTAAGTGTGCTATTTGTGATGATGGCGAATGTGAGAATGCGAATGCTATCGTTTTCTGCGATGGCTGCAATCTGGCGGTGCACCAGGAGTGCTACGGTGTTCCTTATATCCCCGAGGGACAGTGGCACTGCAGAAAATGCCAACAAATCCCCAGACAAACAGCAGTATGTTTACTTCTTCCCTATTTCAGGGTGCCGCGCTTACATTGTTAAAGAATTGTGTATTCTGCCCTAACACAGATGGCGCATTTAAACAGACCACTACGAACAGGTGGGCTCACTTGCTTTGTGCAATATGGATTCCAGAAGTCAGATTGGCGAACCCATCATTTATGGAGCCGGTCGAGGGTGTGGATCTGGTGCCGAAATCCCGGTGGAAGCTGGTGAGTTTCGCTATCACTTTTGTCTTGCCATGTCTGCTTATGATGTATTGTCTAGAACTGCTACATATGCAAACAAAAAATGGGAGCTTGTATCCAATGCAGCAACAGGAATTGTTTTCTGGCATTCCACGTTACATGTGGACGGCGGGCGAGGCTGCACATGAAGATGAAGAATACCAGTGGTCCTGGAGCACAGCTTGAATCATCTGGTCTGAAGGCGCTCTGTCATAAGCATGTTCCTGCAGATTGGAGGAAAGAGAATGATGTAAGCCTCTTGTTTGGCTGTAACTCTAATGTCACTGACATTTGCAAATAGGTTGACGCCGCTACCGAAGACGCCATGGAATTCTATGCGAATAATTTTAGTGGTCGCGAATGGGGTGACTCCCACGCAGCTGCTGTAGCGAGATCCAGTCTAAGTGATGATGACATCTCACAAAACATGGTCTCTCGCGGTAATCGCCGAACAGGCGATAAGCGAAAAGCAGCTGCAGAGCAGAAAACAATATGGAAGCTGCCGTCAGGAGCCCCCGTCATACCAAAAGTACTCTATGATGTGGTCATTGTCTCGCTCGACCCCTTCGAAATATCCAACGTGCGCGATTTTGCATCTGAGGCTTGCAAATATTGGACTTTGAAACGAGAAGCCCGACGCGGGGCAAGTTTAGTCCGCAGACTTCAGGTTCAAGCCGATAGCAATAGCTTCACATCATTGGAGGTTATCCGAAAGAATTATGCTTCCATGGGACGTTCGCAGGGCGGCAAGAAACTCGAGCGGAGAAAAGACTTTGCCGGGGATCTTGAAAAGGATTTGATTGGGCTACTTGGAATCGTGAAAGCTGTCAGAAAGAGGGAGGATGGCAGAGTAAAGGAAGCAGAAGTGATGAAAGCCTATGTGGATAAGATGTATTTCCCGGAATTACCGTTGATGAGAGATGTTCTTACTCAGGCTCAGAAGTAAGTTGCAATCTCCATGCTATTGATACAGAATGCTAACATACAGCAGCCTGGATTGCCACAACCTCTTTGGGCTTGGCTTCGGTCTCATCCGAGATAGACTCGAAAACCGGTTGTATCCAAGCGTCTCAGCATTCTCGGCGGACATTCGTTCTGTTCTGGAATCATCTCCCACCGAACCACAACTTGACTTCGACATCCGGGTTAAAGGCTATGTCCCACCGAAAATATCTTCTCCTGCGCCCCCAATCGACAACCATGAAGTTGGTAGCATTGGAGAAAAAATTCTTCATTCCCTCCAGAGTCCTTTGGAGTCCGCTTTGACGGGTGAAAAGGAGCTGTGGGCTGAGATGCAAGAACAACCTGCAAAGAAAGCTCGGCTACTTGAGCAACTGGATGTGACGTTACTGGATACTACTTTGAATAACAATGGCAACCGGTCACCTGGTAGTCCCTCGGATCAACTTGCCAAAGAAGCTTCGCCGGAAATAACCAAGGCGTCGACATTCAATTTATCTAACGGTGGAACTATTTTGGGGACTGTATCTGCCAAACTTGCAAAGGGAATCCTTGTGGGATCGGGCGACAAAAGACAGCCATCGTGGCATATCAAAGATTATTGGCCATGTAGTATGGAGGATAGCAACGAGCCTGCGACCGTGGAGATTACCAATTCGCCCGACCGTGACATGTCCGCTCCGGCTCCAGTGACCGAATCGGAAAACCGCCTAACACCACCTCCTCCAGAGAATGTCAATGGGCTTAACCCAGTATCGGAAGGCGTGCATATCGATGCCAACATACTCGACGAAGATGAAGATATGGAAGATGCGCCTGGCGAAATCGACGAGGAAGATGTGCCTGGGGAAATTGATGAGGAAGATGCGCCTGGCGAAATTGACGAGGAAGACGCGCCTGGGGAAATCGACGAGGAAGATGCACCTGGCGAAATCGACGAGGAATTTTTGCCAACTGCCTCTTTCGCTCCTCCGTTCATAGATCAACCAGAGCCTCAAGACTTTCCTCACATACATTCCGATCTTCACGACGAGGATGCAGAGGGTGAACTCGATGATGAGATAAACCTTATGTATCCCGATATTCCCACGGTTGCCGACCCTACACCAATCGCCGAACCTTTCCCAGATGTAGACTCCCACGATGATATCGGCAATGAAGGCGACCTTCTCGGTGGGTATCGCGCGGAAGATCTCCCCTCGCCACTTGGTACCATCGGTGGTGACTCAGCGAGTTCCGTAGGTACATCAATGAACTCCACTAACCCAATGCTGGATATACCCCATTCTTTGCAATCAACCCGCGATTTAACCTGCCGCGATCCAATGGTTGATTTACCCGAACTTGCACCAAACCGTACCATACCGGATGGGATGGATCTGGAGAATTTGACCAATACAAGTGTGCTTAGCGATTATCCAGACGATTTGGACGAGAATGACTTTGACATGCAGAAACCTGACGTTGATAGGGATGGCGAAGGGAACGATGGTAATATTGAGCTCGGAGAGAACGATGTGACACCTCTTGGCAAGAAGAGCCGCAAGGCTACTATCGCGGTCAAGAGGGAGCCCAACGGAAGATTTGGAAAAGTCCCTGATAAGCAGATGAGAAGGAGGAGATCATGAGTTTTTCTCTTTCACTTTTCCCGTTTCCTCTATTGCTTGCTCACCCACCCGTTTGTTCACGAGTACCCTTGTTTTCCTTCGCGATGGATTGTATTGATAGCTAGCTAATTGGGAGGGCTCTTTTTTTCCCGTTTTTATTAATCTGGAGTGGTTGGGGGTTTGACTTTTTTGTCCTTCGATTGTCGTTTTTGTTGATTGTTTTACTGCTACCTGGGGGTTGGTGTTTGTACGTCTTTTGCTTCTTGTAGTAAACTGGTGTCCGTATGATACTCTTTGGTGGGTACCTTTTTTCTTTCTATTGTGTTTGCTCGCTTTGTTTGCTCGGTGCAATGGAATGGATTGGGAATGAATATAGGGTGGGTTATAGGTTGTGCAGTTGGAAGACCTGCATATCAAGTATCTGGTCTAGAAGTTGGTGAATGGCTGTTGAAAAAGTGAGGTTTTTGACATGAGTTTTGACTCCCTGGATACTCGATGTGAAAGGAATGGAGACCTCACACAAGTAGTGGCCGATATCCAACGGTTTTCATGGCGATTGCGTCAAACGAATAACGGATAGCTGTGCATCTAGGATACTCGTATGCTCTCATTAACTCATAACTTGAACTCTATAGGCTTCATCTAGAATTCACGTTATTTACTGGTCACGAACGTTAACACTGGTATCACATCCCGAGACTCACAGCATATACTGAAATACATAGATGGGAGCCGTTCAGAACAGTCATGGCGGAAACTGCACGGTAGCCCAGAGATCGAGACCAGAATTTACGAGTGACGAGTGATCGATGCACTTCTTCCTTGAGTTTAGTCTACAGGGTTAGGGTGGGGGAATTACCATTCTAGTGCCATTCAGAAGCTGGGCGCCTATGGTATGGGAAGTCGCCTGCGCCAACAAAGTAGTCAGTGGTATGTCTTAATGTCTTACCAGTCAGGCACAGGAACCATCGATACAGCGACCAACAGGACGTACATACCACGCGGCAATGGCGCTAATTCCAGTGGTTAAATACCATACTCGAGTAGAGAACAAATAGAGAAACTCGTGGATAGCTCATCCCATTGAGGCAAAGACAGTGAAGGCTGCAGGCGTTGTTTGTTGGGCTGGTTTATACATATCAACGCCAAGCCATAACGCTTGGCGTGCTCGTCGTATAGGCTGCCTCCTTTTTTCTTGCCACCCGCACCAAAACCAGCCTCATCTCCCTTTCCTTCCTTCGCATCATTCCATCGTCAGCCAAAGCCCTGCCTTAAACAAAAGGACCTTACCCTTCCCTTCCCTCTCTATCTCAAGCCCTCAACCTCTGGCATTTATCGCTGTTGATTTAAGTTTACCTTCAAACTTACACTCTTTGTAAGTTTTGCTTTACCTTTCTTTACCTTTACCGTTCTCTGGTCGCGTGGCCTCTTAGTTTCGCGACCCTCTTCCTTTGCCCAAATTTGAAACTTATAACAACCAGAGCCACACCCATATCACAGTGCACAGTCCAGCTACTATGATGGATTACGAAAGTGAGAGCCGCGGTTACGATGGTAAGTTTTCTACTCTATTCTGCTGTTCAGATGTCGATCGCCTACCCTTGAGTTTCCCATCTCCTGGCAATGTGGCAGGGCTTTCGCGTTGGCTATCGACTCCTGGCAGTCTCGAATGACGCGTTACTCATCGATACAGTTGCTGATGATTTAGACGGAGAGCCTCGCGATCAATATCAAAGGGATGACCGTTCTATGTCACCCCGTAGACGTGACTCTCCTCCGAGACGGGAGCGTAATCGCAGCGCCTCCCCTGGAGGAAGGTTGGGCGATCGGTTAGTGTTTTATAATAAAACTCCCTTATCAATATACAGCTACTAATATTTTTAGTGCACCTCCTACTGAGCGCTCCGATGATCGCCGTCCCGCTGATGACATGTCTAACGCGTCTGACCGTGGTGGTGATCGCCGTGGCAACGGTAATGCTGACGGAGCTACTAACACCGGGACCAACCTCTTCGTTACTGGAATCCACCCGCGTCTTACTGAAGAGGATGTTATGCGTCTTTTCGCCAAGTACGGTGAAGTTGAGAAGTGCCAGATCATGCTTGATCCCCATACCAAAGAGTCTCGCGGATTTGGTTTCGTCAAGATGTCCACATTGGAACAAGCCGACGGAGCCAAAGAGGGGCTTCAAGGCGAGTCATTCGAAGGCAGAACCCTGAGCATAGAGAAGGCTAGGCGTAGCCGACCAAGAACTCCTACTCCTGGAAAATACTTTGGCCCTCCTAAGCGAGGTAGATATTCTGATCTCATTGAACTCCTCCCTTTGTGGTGTTCAATACTTCGATGTACTCTCCGCTAACTTACCAGAAGATGACTTTCGCCGTGGTCCGCCGCGGTTCGGCGATGATCGCCGCCCTCCTCGCGGTGGCCGTTACTACGATGACTACGACCGCCGAGGTGGTGGAGGTGGCGGTTACTCGTCTCGCTACGATGATCGTGATGGTGGAGACCGCCATTACCGTTCCCGTGACACCCGTGACGACTATGGCGGTGCACCTCGTGGCGTTGATCGCTACGCTAGCCGTGAAGATAGATATGGCGGCAGTGGCGGTGCTCGTGGCGAGGATAGGTACAGCAGCCGTGGTGGTGATGACCGCCGTGCTCCCCGCGAGTCTTACGCTTACGGTGACCGTGACAGCGGCTATTCCCGTGCCCCAGCTGCGGATGCGCCTCCTCGTGCGCCCGAGGGTGGCAGGAGCTATGGCGGAGGTTACGAGGATGATCGCAGCGGATACAGCAGGAGATAAGAAACGGCGGATGGATCAAATGCTAACCATCTTAGTACCGGGGCTATTCTCATGGGGCGAGCTTTAATACATGTCTCTGTGCTTTGATGATCGATCTGTACAACTGTCAAATTTGTTCCGCCTTCAGCAAAAGTTTTCAACCCCCCTTCCCAGATTGTATTTCTTAATTGGCTTTCTTTTCCCTTTGCCTGTGTTTGGTGTTTTCTGTATAATTTCAGTTTCGGCATATTGGCGGGTTCGACGACGATGAGAGTCTGGGCTGCTCATCAGCGATGGACAAAAAAACAAATACACGACTGTGTCGACCAGACGGCGTCTCATTTCCTTGGATTGATTGCAGATAAGGTCAGCTTTTTCGAATCTGCAAAAAAAAACAAAACAAAAAACAAGGACGAGAGGATCTTTTCAATAATTTCATTCATCTTATGTCGGTTGCGATCATTCGAAGCGTCTGTTGTCGCCTTTTTCGGTAATTTCAAAATCAGTAATTACGGCGGCATCATTCATCTTCATTTCAAACGTCACAGGTCAGGTCAGTATAACGAATGAACGACCTAAGAAAGTCCCCCGCCTTTGCCGCCGTGTCACTATCCCTTCAGTATCCAACCATGTGCAGTTTCTTTTCACCATATTCGGATTTTTGGGGAGGATGCCTTTATTCTAATGCGACATACTCAAATGAGTTCTTGCTTTTAGATGTCGACTTGCATCAGGACGATTGATGGACAGTCACAAAGGAAAACTGATTGATGGCCGACGCATCATCAGGACAACTACATCAATCAAAAGGCAGCGAGATACTCGATATTATTTCAACATTAGCTAGCAGTTCCAGTTTTGTCATACAATTATCATCAGTGTCGCCTCTTCAAACTCTCAACGCGCGAATCAATCGTAGAACGCATTCATCATATTATCATCATCGTCATCCCTGGCCAGTCTATTACAGCAGAATGGAAAATGACATCTCCACAGCCGTGACAACAATGGCCAACATATACCAGAGGAATGGGAGATCCGTGCACTACCACCACCGCCATTACTACATTATCATTCTACCTTTTGACATCGGAATTTCCCATGTGGCTGACCGGTCGGAGGTCAAAGCGCCAGATCAGCCTAAAAAGGAATGTGTTTTGCGGCTCAAGGTTGTTTCAAGGGTTTCAGATACTGACTGTAGGGGTTGATCGGTTGGATATTCTTGTTGGATATGGCTACCCCTGGATTACTCCTGTGGCTCAAGGTTTGTTTCATGGATTTTTGGATACTGACTCTAGGTGCTGATCGATTAGTTGCTATGTTGGCTGTCACTACCATTTTTAAGTCGGCTACCCAGCGCCGTAGGATGCTAACCGTGGAGGACAGGACTGTTTTTGCTGGCATTGCTAATTGTGGGGGACAGTTGAGTATATGACGCTCGCGGGAGATAGATGGCGCTTTCTGTAATTGAATTGAATTGATATCACTTGAGCGGTCCCATACTTCCTAGTACATCCACCAAAGTTCGAAGTACTATAATTGGTCCGCAAACACAGGAGGTAGGAGTTTTCAACGTGTTTGCAGTACACTAGGGAAGTTGCCCGCCCAAGAGATATATAAATTTAATTGTGAAGTTCTAGACGGCGGTATTGGGATGTTTGACGCAAATGCTAGCGGGGCCTGAGTTTTACCCTACAATCTAGACGCCTACCCTGGGCACGGCAATGATAGACTGGTAGAGGATGTAGGGTAGTGGAAGAGGTCATGACTTTGCTTGTTTCCTTTGTTAGGTTCGAAAAGTAGCAAGGAGAGAGGAAAATGTATTTCATAGCCACAAGCGACCGAATACAATGATTACAAACAAAGAAAATAGACTGATAGGTCAATCCAGCGTCTTGACGTCCAAGTTTTCTCGACTCAACGGTGAGTAGGTGTAAGCAGTATATGGAGCATCGATAGAAAGTAAAGACATAGGATCCGTCATAGATTAAATACTTTCTCTTTTCCCAACCACTCCAAAGATAGTCTTAACAATAGCCTCAAATGAAGAGTACAACTTTGTACGATCAAAATCTCTCTTCTCAACCCGTCAAGCTGCAGATTCGGCTATGCTACTTGTAGTAAAAGGAGCTAGGCTGGGACTGCGGGATGCGCGGCGAGACTTAGGGATCCGAAGGTGTTTTAAGAAGTTCCGCAAGCTTTTGGACATCTGTTGCCTGAGGGACTTCTCGGTGGACATCTCCAAGTCCGACAATGGAAATAGGGCGGGAAAACAGATGCTACAAAAGTATTCGAGCTCGTACTTTGCACGAGCTTTTGCCTCCTCTGTCTCACGGGCTGCCCGCTCCGGCGATTTAGTCTGGGTGTCACGGTCAGGGAGTTCAGTGTTTCGAGTTTCGCCTGGCTCCCTTGCAGAGTGTCTGATAGCTGAGTATATGAGACGGCAGCATTGGTTCGAACTTGTTCAAATATTAGAGAATCTAGCTTGTACGAATTTGGTAACGAAGAAGTACCAGATAATTGTCTTTCCAACGATCGCTCTCGCATTAAATGTTTGGCATTTCGGGCACTGGTAAGACGCCACCGATATGGCCAAGATCACTGCCATTGATAGCTGTGCTTTAGATACTGCAAAGGTTCGCCATTGAGACCTCTCTATTATGTGCCCATGATGGTCCATAATAGGATAACGGTCTTCGAGGACGTAACGTTCTCAAGTATTTTCTCGAAGTCTTTGCGGAGAAATCTCTGTAATGTCTGCCACTGAAGTTACAAACGGAAAATTTGCAATGAGCTCAAGAGGACATACATCCCAACTTCTGTAGTAAATGTACGGGATACTTCTAGTTCTTCCTAGTACATCAATGAACGTTATGTTGTTGTCAAGAAGGAGGCTAGGCATTTGAGAGATGCAGGTCTGGATGGTCCTCAGATGGAGAAGAAATGGCGCAAGAGGCCTGCGACTTTGTGAGTGAAGTTCCTCCAGAATGATAGGCACAAAACTTACCATAGTTGGTCAAACAGCTCTTTCAATGCCTTCACAAGCAGACAGAGACTGTTTCACACAATTAGCACCATTAGAAGATACCACGTCAGAATGTGAGGAACGCACAACTGCCAAAGATGCTTGCTAGCTTCCACCCAATTATTGTTTTGACGAGCTACATGTCTTCCAGCGGAAGTTACGCCATGCTCAGATACGTCCACTGCGTTCGCTGATATAAGTCTGGGCTCTCTTGTATTCCGGTCGAGGGCTTCAACGATCGAACGAGACGCTTAGTTCCAAGTGTCTTCCGCGCGTATACACCGGGGTGCGACAACCATATCCTGGAGGGCATGGTGGGGTACCTCTTCGACATATTGTACTAACGTAGCGTTACTCGTCCTTTGCATCTGCCCCGGCTTTTGAGCGGATCCCGGTTTAATCGAGTGCTCGAGTACACTAAGAACCGTGTCTTCAATCAATTTATTTGGAATGTCCGAAAGTACCTTTCGTGCCTCCGACAAGGTGGCACTATTACCGTCAGAAAGAGAACTACTAATTATAAGGTATGAGCACTCAAGAGACTTACAGCATTTCAAGGCCGAGAGCAACCTGAAGAGTACTGAGTGGCTTTGCTATCCTCTCGCATTGCTATCCTCTCGCGTAGGTCTTTTGCTTTCCGGGAGATCCACAATGCCCATTGTGCCTTTCTGAGTCCGCCGCGTATAGCTCCCTGCCAGCCCTTTGTTGCTTGAGCTCTTAGCTTCAGTTCGAACTTTTCTATGATGTTTCGTGTAAATTCCTCAACCGGTTCTCGCACTAGATCAATACCGTCCCGTATGGATGTCGCATTGTCTGAATTTGCAAGTACATAGGCATGCGATCTATCCAAGGTGGTAGCCAAGAACTGAAGAAAGGTAGGGGACGATGGGTAGCAGGTGGGAGCTCCGCCATCTAGCCGGCTCGCCCGGAGGCGGAGGTGTTGTCTAGACTCTGTTATACTCTGATTAGAGTGAATATAGTATGAATAAATCAAAACAAACAAAACTGAAGAAAGGCGACCGTCTCTTGATAATCAGATGATGTACCACCGGTATCTTTAAGTGCGTTGCCGACCTCGTATATGATCTTGATGGCCAGAGCCAGGTCGCCAGCAGACCAACCGAACGATGCCATCACTAGTATTTGTTGCGCGGGCGGCGAGGGTGCGTTGTGTGCCAAGGAAACTTGAACCCCACCTTCAAGCACAGCACAAACACCTCCTCACAACCTAACACAGCCTCGATGTCAGCTTCTCTTGCCCCAGTGAGCCAATTACTTCTGCATACCCGTCTCTCCATTTCGCGTCTAAAACCTCTTCCTCTAGGAATGTTCCGATCGAAAAGAACGATACGACACCTGCTTCATCAACTGGTACTCTGAAAGTCCGCGCACCCCCCTCCCTCCTACCCGCAACCGCTCACAAACCTCCGTATGCAGAGTACCTCCGAGGCAGCGCTGAGCCGTCGCGTGAGTGCGAAGAGCTGTTTAAGGAGTACCAGTTATGTCTAAACGTACGTGCCCACCGCTGCGGGTAGACATGCAGCGGGTAACTGATAGGTGGTGTAGAAAGCGCTTAGAGAGAAGGGGATCTACGGCATGATTGAGAAGGCGAGGAAGGGCTCGAAAGAGGGGGGAGGGGACGGAATAGGATTGTGATGCGCAGGACCAGGAACGGCGCGGAGATCGCCACGGACGACATGATACAGGGAGTTTCGACTGAGGACATTGAGACTCTACGCTGGAAGATTCACTGGATGGGAGAAATCAGCAATAGTCGAGGTTTCCGCTCCCATGAAAAGACACCGAAGAGCCCGCTACGGACGAACGATTCTCGGCTCGGGATTCTTGGTCAGGGATCATCGGATTTAGTTACTACCTCTATTGACCCAGCCGATTGATGCCTCCCTCTTTGCGTTGTTTGCCTAGATTGCTTCGACAGATATAAGCGGCAACAAGAGTGCGGAGATAAGGAATGGCATGATTAATATTCCTGGCGTCTTTCACTTGCACCCGGCAGGGCTGACACTGTTTCCCGGCCAGCCTTTTCCCGTGGCGTGCAGTGACGGCTGGACCCTAAGAAAACAATGTGTTCCTCTGGTAATAAGTGCAGAATACACATACAATTCCATTCAGAGCGGCCTAAGGATCTTAAACGTCGTTATATTCCATGTGGGAACCGAGTGATATCAAGCATACGCGCTCGACTCCAATTCACCGTACCATGATAATCTGGGATGATTACTGTGCCATACAGTAGTTTCTTCTTGACCCTTTCGAGTTGATGATCTAGTCTATTCAGTGTGATAATACATACCAGTAGGAAGTCGCTGGGATATAGGTGGTAGGCTGATGCCTAAGACGTTATGAGGTGAGGTTGGATCGGCCAATTATATCACTACATTAAAATCGGAAGCTTCTCCTGTGCGTGCTCGGCAGCGAGAGATAGACCTTTGACTATATAACCTAGGTTTTATGACTTACTTAGACGGCGCGGCCACAGTGCGTGGCCGACGGGGAGGACTGGAGAAGCTATATCAACCTTCTTTGATATCAGGATTTTCCAGTCAGAACTGTTGATATCTCCAAATCCCCAAACACAATATATCAATACCAGTATACACTGCCAAAAGTACACACCTTCATCCCCCCCGCCCCGCTTATGACAACTTCCCAACCCTCCCCTCCTTCTCCAAAGCCTTAAGCTTACTCACCACCGCTTCCAGCTTAACCTCCACCCCCAGTTTCTTCCCCTGAAAAATCCCGTTCACAATATTATACTTGTTTATCTTCTGCTCAAAGAACTCCTTTGCGCTCTCGACCAGTTTCTCTTCCTACTCCCCACATCAGCCCCTATCCACACCCCCATTTGCAGTTACTCGTGTGGGGGGGGGGTGGTACCAGTTCTTCAGACCACTCAAACGTCCGCGCCTTACACACGGTGATCCTCTTTTTGACGGCGGGGATAGTCCTTTGCACCTCGAAACGTGAGTTCAAGGTGGACGCGATCTCGCTGTTCGTGTACCCGTCCGCCTTCATCGAAAGCAGTAGGTCGTCGTGTTCGGCGAGCCAGCCGGACGACTTTTTGGCGGGGGATGTGGAGGAGGGGCGCTTGCGTTTTTGTGGTTTGGGTTCTGGGGGTGGAGGGGAGGAGAAGAAGAGAGACATACTAGGGGTGGGGGTGAGGTGGGGGTGGGGGGAAGAGGTCGGCGTGAATTGGCTGTCCATTGTTGTGGTTGCGGATGAGTTGGGATGGAAGACGGGTGGCGAAGAGACGGATATATACACCTCCCCCTCAATCACTAGACGGGCTGGATTCTCTCTTGGTGATGGAAAGAGGGAAGAGCCCTGGACACGCGGATGGGGGAACTTCCTAGCCTTCGCGAAGGGCAACCATTCCCTCGCTGGAAGTTAATGGGATAGAAAGTTCTAAAAAGAAAAAACGGAGACTACGAGATGCTACTTTTACTGAGCCTGTGGTTTTTGCTGGTTCTGTTGTATAGTATAGTACAAGACCCTTCTCGCAATGATGCATAAAATCAAGACCCAACGTACACCGCTCTTTGTCCCACATATCCTCTAGTTTAAAAGGCAGCCAGGAACGAGTGAGGTAGGGGCCGATCTGGAACTAGGTGGATGGCTAGGAACTGGAAAGAGAGAAAGGGAGCTCCCTAGTCTTCGTGGAGAAAGTGCAATTGTTCCCCTTCCACTTGAAGCCAGCCGCCAAAAGAAAGCGACGAACAAGAGATGTTATTTCCACCCACCACCTGTATTTTCCTTGATGATGGTCCTCCTCGACAGTGATTAAAGACTGCCAGTTTTGTCCCTCAAACAGGGCCTCCATAAAAACAAACCATTCGCTCAAGAAATCTAAATCCCCCCAAAAGCATTATCCACTTCACACCCCATTTCAAAGGCGGTCAGCCTACCTAGAACCATGTGGATGGCTCTCGACATTGGAACCGGAAAAGAGACACCTCCTAGCTCCGTAGAGAACACAACAACCCCCCCCCCACCTAGGACGATCCAAGTACTCACCTACAACTTTCTAGAGCAAAGCTAGAAGCAGGCTGGTCTTTTATAGCTTTCCATTCTAACTGGAAACGAGCGAGGTAGGAGCTGACTAAGCAGATGGGACGGGTCTAGGTACTCGGGTCAGACAGTAACGGACAGGATGCTCCTCTTCCGGTATTGAATACTGCTGTAGGAACCGAGGCCTGACCGGGGAGGGAGTTGAGGTTTTAACTTTTGCTGATATCCAGATGACGTATTACCCGGAGCCGCGCGAGGGGTTTCGAAGCGTTGCGAGATTTCTTGCCAGAAAGTGAGTGTATGATCCGACCCGGAGAGAAAACTCCCCGGACGATCATTCCCACTTGAGGTGCAAGAAAGCACCACAGCCTGAGATGCTTTGATCTTCTGCAGTGCCAATACCCCCAACTGTCAAACCTGCACCGCGTACAAGTTCAGCTCAGTTTGATTGCTACTATATGTAGGAGGAGCCTACCTAGTCCCAGTTCGACACCCAAGGAGCGAGGGTGGCCCGAAGGATCTGCAATACTGTTTGCCGCCTGTGCATGCGGCTACCGCCAGTCAGGCACACGGATCGCTCGGCTTCGAGCATTACGTAGTCGCTGCCTGAGGATCAAGCACCAACAGCGGGAGCTGTTTCTGGCCCCATGTCTCAGCACCCCAGTAGACTTGTGTTACACCGACGTCCAATTTATTTCCCACCATCCATACCTAATTTCTTAAATCTTACAACCCAATGGGGGGACTCCAAAATAACCATAGCGCATTAACACCAGAATCAATCAAACAAAAAAAAACTAGACAAACAAACCAGCCACCAACGCCGCGGCTGCCGCCACGCCCCATCCAGCCGCCTTCTCTACGCTTGCGCCGCTGGACGGGTTTGCGCTCGCTGCGGTGCCGGATGCGGTGCTGGAGGCGCCGCTACTACCACTACTAGTACCACTGCTACTACCTGAAGGAGACGTCCCAGTGCTCTGGCTCGACGTGCCCAACACACCGCCAAATATCTTCGACGGGCTGACGTTATTCGCCGCGTTGTTGGCGGCGGACGTGTAGGATGCCAGCGACCTGCTGCCGGCGTTAATCACAGCCACCATGCCCTCCTGACAGTGATCTCCCTGTGAACAGTAGAGCCAGATGGTATTGGTGTTGTTGACGCGGATGGTGTATGTTGGGAGCTACCCCCTACTATTAGCACATCTCCCACAACGCATTGCATCGCATCACGTAGGTGTACTCACATCGGTCGTGCCCGCGGCAACTGCATGGAATCCGGAAAATATGGTGCTAGAGCCGGACAGAGGCTCGCATGGTCTCGAGAAGGAAGACTCCGCGACGGAGTGGTTTCGAGGCGAGAACTGGAACTCAATGAGGGCGCCCACGTCCGCCACGATGGTATCGGGAGTGAAGACGAGACCGCTGGCGCCGACTTTTACGATTTGCGTCTTGCCGGATGCTACTGGGGCTGAGGCGGAGGCTGTCGCCGATGCGGATGATTGTGCGGAAACGAGGGAGGCGGTGGCGGCGAGAAGGAGGAGGAGGGGGTTGGAAGACAACATGTTGATGTGGGAGGTAGGCACTGACTAGACTAGGTAGGCCTGGAGGTAGTAGGTAGGAAATATGTAGGATGTAACTAGGAAGTAATGATTGTTTTTGCGAGTGAGTGAAGGATATTCGAAAGAACTCTGCAGGAATACTAGGCGGGCAAGTAGGACTTTATAGGTCATTCCCCCGGGCGCATTTCGGTGTCTAGGTCCAGGGAGTTTTAAGATATTAGATATATGGGGGTCGTCGGGATCCTCCCGGATCACTGGAAGGTCCCTCCAATTATCCCTTCCTAAGCGCCCACGATTGGCCTGACCAGGCCTCGTCACCTAATCCTCGGTTTGACCGTTCCCGGCAGAAAGTATTGGAACAAGAACAGCACAACAGGTATGTAGTATGGGGCCAATCGTACCATGCCGCCTCAAATGCAAGCCTCCAACTCACCCGCACATATGTAGAGCATCGCAGGACAGGAGCACAAAAAAACCCTTTCTTCTTTTTTTGCACAGCCTACCCAACCATATGTAAGCTGTTAGATAGGCAGGTATGTGACGGGCACAGAATTTGTTTCGAAACCGCAGCGTCGTCCCTCCCCCTATGCAAGCTAAGTAGTGGCCCAATGCGACGGCTCTTGCAGTGCGAGGCGCCCTGTAAGGTTGGGCTCGTTCGTTTCAAGGCCATTACGTCCCGCCAGTTGGACGTACGACGACGCGTGCATGAAAACAGGCAACGTTTTGATGCGGAACTTGATACAGCACTAGCGCGAGGGCTGACACGCCTGTTGATGCATATCCCCACAAAGCTTGGTGTTGCTTGGTGTTGCTTGGTTGCTCTTATCCCTGCAGGCGATTGTTTGCTTCTGGTGCCTGAAGTGCTTTTTTTGGGGAGAGTACGCAAGCTAAAGGCATAGCCACAATACGAGATGTGGAATGAAAACGAGAATAGGAGATGACAAATGTTGAGCATATCGAGATCGAGGTAATCGAGAGTTTGCTTCTGCGGTAGGGTGGGTGAATTGTGACCGATTACGTTGCTTTCATTTGTCTCTGCTGGTTTTTTGCCGGATTGCCGTTAGGAGGGAGGTAGGAGGGGTGGAGTTCGGGGGTGGTACGACAATGCAGCTGCATGGACGAGCTACCTATGAAAGGTCTACCTGTGCAGCAGCTGGATCCAATTGCAACCGTCGGTTACCTTTGTATCGAATGCGAAGGGGTCTTTTCGTCTCAATCACAACGCATCACAATATACCTTTTTTTACCTCCACCAGGCTAGCAGTCGTCAACGTTCAACTCACATCCATGAACCCTTTCACGTCCAATATAAGTTCCCGTCACTGTGCTCCCACACCACCTGTAAATCCGACGATTTACCCCTGGTAACAACGAGCACTCTAATCTTCCAGAACCTAACGGCCGACGCATTCCCTTGTTCCAGCGCAAACGGATCTAGATCTTGTTGGAAGTCGATGATCGTCACTTGGTGCTTGGCACGTGGGCATTACGAATAGCCTCCCTGCATGTGGTGATTCTGTAGATTCCGAAGGAAATATATTTCAATAGTAACTGCCAAGGAAAGTACGTATATAATATAAGTTGCTTTAAACTTGCTCTCTCCGTACTCCCAGTCATGCCAGTACCGCCTGAGCATATTTCCGAGTGTGGCTGGGGCTTCCCGTGGTTCGCAGGTATATATACCCTCCCACTCTACTCTATTCATCCATACACTCGGTAGCTAAGCTGACTGTTGCCAGAATTCCAGTTGGGGGGACTTCAAGGCCGGGACAATGTTTCCAACCTACAGGACAGTGTCACGGCCGAGCTTGAGGAATACGAATCTCTCCTCGGTGCAAGGTACGTAACCTCTTTCTTCGGTAATCATTTTTTTTTCTTACGGTGTTACTAGTGCCTATACCCGCTTCAACCGAAGAATCCTGACCAACAATGCCCCGAACAAGGCCAAAGAACCGGGAGTGGCTAATTTTCGTTCGTAGAAGTGCCGATATCCCGAAAATACTCACCAATGCAGAACCTCTCGATCAGCAGCAAGTAATCAGGCCCGGGATTCTAGGAACAACTTACGTCGTCCCAATTGGTAGCTTTACGTACCACTAGAAAGGCTTCACTCTTGCCTCTTGATGTGCGGTTATTGGATTATGTTGGAAGGAGACTTATCTTGGTGGCTATGTCTTCCCCTACCAGGCGGCGTGGAATAAGGTGTACATGAAATGGGTCTTCTTTGGAAGACCAGGGATATCGACAATTGAGACAGCGAGGGGACGAAGTCGAAGAGGCTATATCTTCGGACAGTCAATTCTCACAGTCAACTCGCGCCAGTAACTTTTCAAGTAGGTGCAAAAACAAAGGAGAAAATACAAACCTATAGATTGGAGTCAAGATAATGTCATCAAAAGTCCCACACTATATCCGTCAGGCTTTGAGTGTCAATTGATCATATGCCATTGTGGGAAACCTCAATATTGTCTACGAGAGGATTAGTATGTATTGAACAAAAGCTCACCCTAATTGAATGTGCAAAAATCAAAATCCGACTTCAAGTCATTGCTCACAAGAAAAATACAAAAGGCAGATCACGACACAACAATAGTATGCAGGAACCCGGACAATAAACCCGCACATTTCCTGAATTCATTCAATTACGTTTTACGTCTTGTTAGGCACGAGAGTCAAAGTTGACCTCCCCGGGCTGACAGTAAGAATTAACTGTCTGGAGACACAGCGCGTTAAAGAGCCACATAACTGGCAAGTGATCTCCGGTGGATTTACGGCGGGGAATACAATGCTTCCGTATGTACTGGTCACAGTGGCTCGGACATCAGTGGGTGCTGACAGGCATTTTCCTATCCGACAGTTGTTGCTGACGCCCTTGGAATAATTGGAATGTTGTACCAAGCGTTAAATTGACCACCCATACTTTAACCACTCATACATTGAATACTCGCACACCAATTAAAACACTCGCAGTAAGCTGGTGTTGAATATCGAATTATATCTGTCAGAACTGGCGCTGGGATTGCGGCATGTTAAAGGAAAAGCGAGGACACATTTGGATTTCAAGGTGCACGGTTACCACTCCAGCCACTAAAAAATGAGTAGGTGTATAGGGGTTCATATTGGCTATTATAATACTTTTAATGTTCTCATTTCCAGAAATTTTCATTGCTAACAAGCATCTATCAAGTCAGCTGGTATTTAAGCACATACTATTAATATCTGTTGTGACTAAAATAGAGATAAGTATTTTAAATACACACTTTAGTGTATCTAGTAGGTTTATTAACTAATATACAAATTGACAATACACTGTATGATATGTATGTAGATATATGTATAGTTTGAAATATACATTATGTTGATTTAAAATACTTAGTATTAGCAACTATTTGAGATTACATAAGCAGAATTGATTTTTATCACCTGGATATTCTGAAGGTATATGAAAGTTGTTAATTTAAGTTGATAAAAGTGCAAATCAGCTATAAACTATACTATATATATATATGTATTTTGTAAAATAATCTTTTTGTGTATTCTTGCAAGACATACAGTATATAGTCATTTATAGTTAGTTTAGGAATATCTAAAGATGGAATTATCAGATTATATATAGTAGACTGTTTATAATTCATAGTCAGTTTTAATTTCTAATATATTTTACCAGTAATACCAAATATAGTCATAGAATATACAGATAACTATGTGAGAACTAGGCTGACAAGTTATTTAAGGGTCAAATTGGGAATCTACTTAAAAGTTAACATTGAAGTAGTATTTAAATTTACTATATGTTAGTGAAAATATAGTCTTTACAACAGACTTTGAAGCAATTAATTATATAGAGTTTTAGGAATATTTAGCTAATCAAATACAAAAAGTCTATAAAAACTTTAAAATTGATATTAAGTTAGCTAATCTACTTGGCTAAGTACTTTTGATACTATCACTATCATTGTTAGTATTATTATTACCAACTACCATCATTATTTCTATTACAATTACCATTACTATTATTATTACTATAATCATTATCATTACTATCATAACCTCCAAGTGTATCTCTAAGTTAACTCGATTGTTGTTTTTCAAATTGCTCTCAAGTACTGCCTGCAGATATTCTGGATATACTATGTGTAAATTGGTAGCTATATAGATATATAGATTAGTGTTAGCAACAGTTGCAGGTTACCTGGCTTCGGTCCAGATTGGAATTGACCTGAAGGCTCCGGTCCGGGTCAGGAACTGCCAAGCAACCCAACATGGCTAATCCAACCTGGGTAACTAGCACCGGGTTGTTACCTGCACCGGACATAAATCCGCAGTTTTTGGCCGGATTGCATGTGGACCGCGGTTTCATATCACAGTTCCTACAGCTTTTACTCCAAATAAGTATTTGAGTTCTGATCATATCATGACATAATCAATATGTAGATTGGACAGTATTAGCCGCTCTTTGACCTCCCACTTTCAGATTTGTGATCTGACCAATACTTGTTGAGTCGCTGTGAAAAAACACACAATTTAGGGTGAAATTGGCAGGTTTTCAATAGCAACTTACCAAATATTGGTCTGATCACAAATCTGAAAGCGGGAGGCGAAAGAGAGGCTAATACTGCACAATCTACATATTGATCATGTTATGATACGATCAGAACTCAGATACTTAATGGGAGCCAAAGTTGTGTGATTGAAATGCCGGGTTTTTGGTGGTAAAACTGGCCCAATTGCAACGGTCTGGATTTTCGTGTGGCAAGACCTGTTGCAACGGTTCGGTTCAGGTTCAAACCCTAACCAGGAACTCTTCTAGCAGATTGCATCAGCAACAACTCCAGTTTCTGGCAGAAACACCCGGGTGTTCTGAACGGCTCTGATGGCTCTGACGGAACCTCGTACCCTCTGACGGAGAATTACACGCTTCCTGTTGCATCGCAGAGCACCTGGGAGCGCCTGGAATCACAGTAGAGCAGTCTGGGAAAAACAACATCTTCTTTGGGAACGCTGCTGGTGCGCCTGGAACTCATAGCTACTACTAATCGTTCAACGATTTTTAAAACTCATGTATTCAGGTTGTATTCTCATCTATGTATCTATGTATCTATATAGCTACCAATCTACAGACGGTATATCTGGACTGGCTGCAGGCAGTGCTTGAGAGCAAATCGAGGTGCACCTGAAAATGACGATTAAGTGAACACAGATATGTACTGGGAGGCCGTGATCGAGTGAGTTTGGAGATGCACTTGGAGTCCAAGGTCGAGTGAACTGAGAGATGCATTTGGAGACCGTGATCGATCGAGTTTGGAGATGCACTGGGAGGCTGTAATCGAGCGAGTTTGGAGATGCACCTGGAGGCTGAGGTCGAGTGAACTCAGAGATGCACTTTGAGGCCATGATCGAGTGAGTTTGGAGATGCACTTGGAGGCCGAGGTCAAGTGAACTCAGAGATGCGCTTTTAGGCCGTGCTCGAGTGAGTTTGGAGATGCACTTGGAGGCCGAGGTCAAGTGAACTGAGAGATGCACTTTGAGTCCGTAATCGAGCGAGTTTGGAGATGCAATTGGAGGCCGAGATTGAGTGAACTCAGAGATACACTCCGAGGCCATGATCGAGTGATTTTGGAAATCCACTTGTAGCAGGCTATGATCGAGCGAGATTGAAGGAGTACTTGGAGGTGGTCGATCTGGAGGCGGTCGATAGGAGGCACGCCAGGTGCTGAGACACTATTCATCGGTTAGTTAACTCGAAACCGTGGGAATGTGATGAGGTGACTTTACCTTTGAAGCTCTTATAGAGAACTGGCTGGTGGCGGTGGATGGGTAGCGAGGTACGTCGGAAGCTGAAGCAACATTCAGGGGTCAACTCGAAATCGTGAGAATGAAGGGATGACAGACAATTTTAGGTGTATGCTGTACTTGGTGTATGCTGTACTCAGTGTTAACTCATGATGATGGCATGGAGAGATAGAGAGGGATGACTTAACTTTGTATTCTTGCGATGATGGTAGAGTTGTGGACAACAAAGAGAGAGATGGCGGATGAAAATGAGAGCAATATGGAGGATACGAGCGGCTATGAGAAATCAGGAGTACAACTTGCCTGAATGGGTTTAGAAGAGGCCTGATTGGGTTTAGAAGACCTCATATTGGTGTTATTACCCGCCGGATCAGGACTCGTACCTGCCGTATTGGGGATGGTCAATTGACTCGTACACAAAATTCTCTCAAGTCTCACTTTCTCATGATGATTTCCCCCATCTCCTCTGATCTCTCTCTTTCTTGTGCTCAACTCTACCATCACCTATGAACACGAAGTTAAGTCTTCCCTCTCTCTCTCTCCATGCCATAATCATGAGTTACCACCGAGTACAGCATACACCAAGTATAGCATCATCCCATGATCGACAGTCTCCGGCTCCCAGCCAGTTTCTCATCTCTCGGCGGATGTTGTACTCAACTCTCTACATTCCCACAATTACAAGTTAACCAATGAATAGAGTCTCAGCTGCCGTCGCGCCTCCCTCCAAATTGACTGCCTCCAAGTACTCCTCCAATCTCACTCGATCATAGCCTGCAAGTGCATCTCCAAACTCACTCGATCACGGCCTCCCAGTGTATCTCCAAACTCAATCGATCACGGCCTCCAAGTGCATCTCTCAGTTCTCTCGATCTCGGCCTCCAAGTGCATCTCCAAACTCACTCGATCACGGCCTCAAAGTGCATCTCTGAGTTCACTCGATCTTGGCCTCCAAGTGCATGTCCAAACTCGCTCGATCACGGCCTCCAAGTGCATCTCTGAGTTCACTCCATCTCGGCCTCCAAGTGCATCTCGAAACTCGCTCGGTCACAGCCTCAGAGTGCATCTCTGAGTTCACTCGATCTCAGCCTCCAAGTGCATGTCCAAACTCACTTCATCACGGCCTCAAAGTGCATCTCTAAGTTCACTCGATCTTGGCCTCCAAGTGCATCTCCAAACTTGCTTGATCACGGCCTCCCAGTGCATCTCCAAACTCGATTGATCACAGCCTCCAAGTGCATCCCTCAGTTCCCTCGATCTCGGCCTCCAAGTGCATCTCCAACCTAGCTCGATTACGGCCTCCAAGTATATAGTTCAGAAGTGACGGTGGGTGTACGGAGATACAGGGGTAACGGAGGTGAAATGAGCGACGCAGAGGATATATTCAGGAGACCCTGGGGTAGATAGACAGCATCTCATTTTCATCTCATCTTGTCATACAATGAAAATACACACTCTATTTTTTCCAACTTTTGGTCTCACTCACTCTTTCTGAGATTTCGTGGATCCATGCAATTGCGTGGATCCTCACGGCTGGGTAGTATCATATCTTCTCACCTTCTTCCTACGCTCCTCGAGCTTAATGTAGAAGGAACGTGAGGAGAGATTTTCCCAGTGTCACCCATTGCAATCACAATGCAAGCGTGTACCCAATGAACCCATTCCAATGTATGGTCACAGTTGGCCACAACGCCACAGTGTTTGTTTAAAATAGGAGACCAACAGAGCAAGAAGAAATGGCGAAATGGCGATCGGAGGACAATATGCAGCGCGACGCGTAGTATTGATGCCAGGCGCGGAGTAATCCGCCACCGGAGTGTCTCTGACGGCTCTGACGGAGCACGTCCACTCTGACGCAGCCATTCCGCCCGGACGGAAATGTTTTTTGCTGATGTGGAACTGTTGCTAACACTAACATAGATATATAGATGAGAATAGATACTGAATACATGAGTTTTAAAAATTGTTGAATGATAAGTAGTAGCTATGATTTCCAGGTACACCAGCAGCGTTTCCAAAAAAGATAATATTCCTCCCAGACTTGTTGCTGGCACTCCTGGGTAGTCCCTGGTGTACTTGAATGCCACTGCATCGGTCCAGTAAACTCTGGAATTAGACCACCCTGGGATTGAGGTTTGAAAACTCTCAGACACTCCCAGTGACTCCCAGTGACTAAAATACATTTTGCTGATGTATTTACTAACTGTCAGGCCATGTACACCTGCATTTGGTCTTTTGGGTATAGGTATGGTAATTATGGATATTGAGTTGCAAATATAGATGTAAGTGATAGTAAATATCGATGTATAGATAAAAATATCACTAGTGATCTAAGACTTGTGGTAAGCCAACTATATAGAATGGCCATTACCTGGCCTTAGGTCACATGCTGCCATTATACTAAGTTATATTTACAACTTAAGTGATATTTATATACAATCAATATTGGAACTATATTTGCTTACATTTACTATGCTACTATACAACACTAATATAAATACTAATAATAATCTATTATACTCTCAGATATATTTATACTTAATTATTAGTTTTTTTTTCCAAGTATAACAATTTTCAAAATTAAATTCTTAACTGTAAATATAAATATAAATGGAGATTCTTTAAATAGTATAATATAAATACAGAATAGAGGGTAAAATCTCAAATCAAGTATAAAACCTATGATAATATATTATTATTAATTAAAAAGTTCAAAGTATACTTTTGTAAACTTATAAGACCTTGGCTGACTAAGTGCTAATTAGTGGGAATGATATAAAAAATAAAAAATAAAGTGGATAATTTGCATCAGCAAATACATGCTTACATATACTAACATCTATTTGCATATACTATATATTGTGTATTTTATTAATTTTGGTAGATTGAAGTGAATAAATTAAATTTTATGACTCACAAAATTTCTTGAACTTTAATTAAATAACTATTACACATAAATATAAAATAAATAGTTTTGTCTACTTTGAAAGCTTATCGTTTATTACCCGAACAGAATTGACATGACAAAGACTTTTAAAAATAGTCGAATTATATGTTAACATAATAGCACAGGACTTTTCTCGTGCCCAGACTGACAAATTAAAATTTGTGCAACAGCTTGCGAGCGGGAGGAGTCTGGGCACTCTCAATTGGGCTACATACGCAACCACATTTAAAATCACCCCCGAGACGCATTCATCCGATGTTGATACCAGCCATATCCCCACGGTATTTACCACCTACCGGTTCATTTTTCATGCGAGAAACTCAGATCCAAATGTTCGGATCCGGAAGAAATCCCGAGTTCTCACCGCCAGGAAACCTGACACCCCTGACAACAAGCTTATCGATAACCCTCTGATATTCAATACCTACAACTCCTTTCTCGTATGCCCAGAGACACATCCCGAGATCGCTAGTGGGACTTTCGAGCGCTGCACTCAACTTGTTATCGATACTCATCTGGGCCTCCATCCTCGCAACTTCCTGTTTATACGTGCTTTCAACCACCAACCTTGCCTCTGCGCGAGACCATACGGCGTACATACAGGTCCTGCCGGCAAAAAAGTTGAAAGGTGCCGAGAAGCAGTCGCGCCAGTCTACCACGCCAACCAAATTGTACTCGTCGTCGAAGAGCATGTTTTTGGACCTAAAGTCGTGGCGGATCAAGGGGAAGCGCTCGGGATCTGACTGTGGTTTTGTGAGGTGCGGAAGCAACTGGAGAAGCCGCTTAGGGAATTCACGGTACTCTTCATCCAGCGTTGACAACTGCTTTCCGAGGCGAAAGAGGAGAGCGCTGCAGCTCACCAGGTGCGACCAAGAGAAAAGGAAGTCGCCAGTACTGGTGAAGGGGCCGTTCGGGAAGTCCGGGAGTTTGTCCAAGAAGACAGTTTTGTTCGTGTGTAATTGCAGGACTCCAATCCCTGGAAGGGTGGCTCTTGATAATTGGACCTATCTTCATCAGCTCTGTGGGAGCAGAGAAAAGAGAATCGGGGATTTACTTGCACCCAAGCAACAGCCTGACGAACCTTCTCCTGTTGTTGTTCAGTTGGTTCACCGTTGCTTGCCAACGTATGCGGCTTAACCTCGGTATACGGATGTCCCTTGACGGCCTCCATCAGAACCCAGGGCACACCAGCGGCTCCCACTTCGTTATCAAACGCAATGACTTTTGGCACCGGGATTTGCGAGTTCTCCTGCACCCAACGCATAGTGGCAATCTCGGACAATAGGCAGTTATCTTCCACGTTCGTCCACCAAGTTTTCGATTCCCGCGGGTCCACGCAAGAGTCTGGAATCAGCGGAATGCGGATGATGAACATCTGCTGCGGACGGATTTCGGTGGTCACCAGTCGTCGGAAAATGTTATGGGATCCCGAGTGGAACATGCCGGCAAAATTGCAGGGCATCTCGAGCATTTCGCTGCAGATTTTGGCAAGTACAGCCCAGTTGGTGAACGCATTTGTGCGGTTTGTGGCTGATGTCTACCCAGTGTTTAGCATCGAGCACATTGGGGGCGTTTTCGAATTGCTAGCACGCACGATGGTAAGTCCTGTAGTATCCCAGCGGTACTTGAATGGGGGAGGTAGAGGATGTGGAGGAGTGGGAAGTCGTGACATCGCTACTGTTGGTAGGACTGGAGAGGGGGATTGTGGGATGGGTGGGGAGGAGGGAGGATGTGACATCTCACGATGGGAGGTGGGTTGGGTGGAGGAAACGGAGGAGTGCAAGCGAAGGACGGAGTTGAATGGTTCAGCAAGCGGTAGTTATGAGGATGAGGCATCGTTCTCGAATTCAATGTATCCTCAGTACCTACACAGCATTATCGAAAGCTCTGTCGCACTGTTAGCGTCGTTAGGAAGAAAGGAGAACGAAAGGACGTACTAGAAGTAACAAAGAAGTTGAATGAACGTCGATTCTCTCACTGAGCTGCATCAGTATTATCTGAATTGAAGCCGGGCACGAGGTATCACGTCGCAAGATGCTTTTGACGTCGGTATCTTAATTAGTCCCTCTATCACTCATCCACCTTCCTACCAAAAGGGTCACTTGCCCATACCTCCACGCTCCCTTCTCGTCCCAAAGTAAACCCCCTAAGCAAAAACAACAAAGAATCTAAAGCCTTCAGAACCAATCACAAAATAATGTCAATAGAAAACACCACGACTGTCCTAACCAGAGAGCATCCACTATCGAACGAAATACCCATACACCAAGCCATCGCTGTCAAAGCATCGCACCGCATGTTCACGTCACCTCACTCCACCTCCAGTCGAGAATTCCACACGCTCCTCTCTCTCCAGGCTGCCCCATCCTCTCGGTTGGCCCCTGAACCCGCAATCTCGTGCGTCCCACAAACTCGTACATCGTGCATGCTCGCTGCCCTAGCTTCACGCATTCCAGCCCCACATCTTCGCCCGCAAAATCAAACTCCCATATACCACCTTCCACTCCTGCAAACACTCTTGCGCCTCCCGGAGATCCAGCGGCAAGAGAATACACCGGACTCTCCCTATCATGTCCCCAACTTCTTTGCGAAAATCCTCTCATGGGATGTGGTTGGCTAAGGTATGTAGCCCAGCCCGGAGTGATTGGAGTCTTGGAATCGCGGATGGGGGATGTAGGTGGGGGTAGGACTGGCCCGGGGTGTACTGAAGACCCAGGGTAGGAGTAGACTCGTCCTCCAGGCATGCGGATGTCGAAGACCTTCAGTAGGTTGTGTCTAGCGCCCCCAACAAGTATACGTTCGCGGCCAATAGGGAGAAGAGAGTAGATGGCAGATGTTGGGTCAAGTGGGTCGGTAAAGGATGCAGTGTGCGGTTTCGGCGATCGAAGGTCGTGAAGCCTGCTTATGTCAGTATCATCATACAGTTGAGAGGGAGAAGGGCAACCCACAAAGTAGCTCCCGTATACCAGCCTGCAAGGAACAGATCCGACGACCCCCTGATATCTGGTAACAATGTAATAGGTTGTACCGACGAAGTTTTGGATCCAACGCAATCCTCCGCCGAGAATGTGCGGGCAGGATTCAACGATAAGCCAGTAGGAGTGATGGCGTGTAATGCCAACGGCTCCACACTGTTCTTCCCAACCACTAACATACTTGGAGAAAGGAATTGAGCAGTCCATGGCTGTTCCTCCGCGGACCAAAATGCCAACTCACTAGCAATTGGTACGTTCTCCGGGCAATCCGTAGATTCACCCGGCAGTTTATGCAGTGCCACAAAATCGTTTCCAAGCACGGAGGCAACGAGCCTATACTCACCCATCTCCAGCAGCATAGCAGATCTCACCTTGCCCTTAGTCTCCAAAACAGTCTCTACCTTGCTCGCCGCCACTCCCGCCGTGCGATCCTGTAACGTCTGCAGCGCCACACAACAAAGCGTACCATTCGCTCTTCCCACGAGCGCCCGTTGACTCTGCTCCCCATCGCCCCGGAACAGCTTCAGCGCAGTAATATCATCTCTTCCGGCAGCGTGTGCGCGGTCTTCATAAACCCACCACAACTCCTCCTTACCGACTCTTCTCCTCAACAATATATCCTGTCCTGCGCCCACCGCCAGAATGTTCCCGCAGGTATCGAGCACAGGGTGAAAACCGACCGTCTGTCTCCCCTTCCCCCTTGCAATACTCCATCGATGCATCTGTGCGCCTCCACGGCCGCCACGTGCTCTTCCCCGTGCAGTGATAGGATGGTGAGGCACAAAAACCTCCGGATCCAGGACGTGCGCCACAAATCCGCGACGGTCATAGTTTCTTGAAAGTAGTGTCAATTCCTCTGCATATCTGCGCCAATCTGCGTTATCCCCATGGGGCGCGATCGAGGGGCATATAGACGGGAAGCGGCTTTGCACGAAGATTTGCCAGCCGTGCTCAACCGAGATGAAGTTGCTGAGAGCCTTGCATGTTCGGCTAAGAGCTGCTAAGGAACGGGCGTCTGGGATATGGGCAACGATAGTATGGAGAAGGTCGTAGGGGAGAGTCGCAAGGGTGGTGAGAGTTTTGGTTGGGCCTTTTGAGCTGGATGTTGCCATAAAGATGAGATGAGACCAAGATGAGGTCGGAAATACCGTTGTTCGCTTAACTGGGAACTACACCACTTCCAGACTTCCGAGCAACCAGCCCTATGCTAAGTACTGGCGTTACACACAGACTAGGTAGCCCTAACTTAACAAATTCCGCTGGGAGTAATAGCAAGTGGTGCTTGAAGTCTAAGTCCACATTCAATGATTAATGCAATATATCAATGCTAAAGTACTTACTTAATGAGCTCTTAAGAAGAACCACTTTGACCGATCTATTCTCTTTGCAATCGCCCGCACTTTTAGGTGGCCAAACAACTCAACTACAATTGTTTCTACACATTAGCTCCTCTGACTGAAGAGGCCTGACTGCGGTACGCCCCACTTCACGCACCTCGCTCCCTTGACCGTTTGGCTACTACTTCAGGACTGAGAAGATCATTCGACACCACTGCCATAGCTCCCGGTTTTCCTAATCAGTGAGTTTCTACCATTTCCCGAGTTCCCCGTCAGCTAAAAAAATTAAGCGGTTCCTCTGTAGTCCATCGCACGACGTCGGATCTAATATCCAGGACATATACCGCCGCACCGAATTCACAATTCCCATCCAGGTCACCGCTAACTTCGCCACATGTTTGCGAATGAATCGGGGTGCATAGCTCGACCTCCCAAGACGAAACGTTCCGGGACTCCATTGGTGATATCCTGTGATTGCGCAGTAACATGATTTCGCCCCTTCCTGGTGGGAAAGCTAGTATTCTGCATCGAGGAGGCCTTTCACCCACTTGGAGAATCCAAACATACAGATACTGAGGTTCTGAGTGATTCTAATTATTCATCCGAGTAAGTATCATCTTCAACAACTAACGTTTCATAGTACCTGTTATAACCAGGATGGCCTTAATGATCTTAAACTGGAAGAATGCGATACTCGGTCATCTGAGGTATTTCATATTACTCCTAGTCGATTGCATAATCATTTTACTTAGCCTTACTGACTCGGGGTTTACTTCGACCGCCCAGGCACGCAATGGGGGACTGGGACAAGGGTCATAACGATCGTGACGCTAATACAAAGATCACCGATGAAATGTTCTGTATGCAGAAAGACATTTCTGTAACTCGAATTAAAATTAGCTGGATCAAGACGGGATTGTTAACCCTGGTCACCGCAGTGATGCTTGTAAAGTCTGCAAAGTAATTTTCTAACTTCACTTCGTTGTCTGATATATCAATGCGTCTAGCCTGTGATCAAGCGAGCGTATGTCGCCTACTACGGGGTTTGTGCCTCAGCAACATCCCCTCCGGCCTGTTACAATCGTCCGGTGCCGAAGATCACAAAAGTCTACATTATTGTTAAAGTAATTGACGACTCTGTGCTCTTCCGCAAAGGAGATACCGTCCGCAAGGCTCCGATCCCTGTTGGGCCATTGGGGGACCAATGTTCCTAACCGGTCATACCAGTCAGGTTTGACCTCCATCAGTCTATGCCAGGGCCAGCTTTTACAACATCATCTAGCCAGTCTACGGATCTATGGAACCAAATCTAGCTAGTCTATGGATATCTGCAGTCTCATCGAACTGGAGTACACAGAAATATTGGCTGCAGATCCATATATAGTCAAAAAAAACTCCACCCACACCTCATAGCTAAGTATCTACCACTAGTTTCGCCAAGGTAGATATCTTCAAATATTTACAGATATCTATGCCAAGGTAGATACCACCAGGTACCTGTAGATATCTGCAAATCCGCTGTCTTTTTCAAACACAATCTGACCGTCTATGCCAAGAGCGGTGGCTTAAATGTTCGGCCGGATCTGACCGGTTTACAAATCTGTAGATCATCTATAGACTAATCTGACCGGTTTGGAACACTATGGGGGGCGATATGCGTGCAGCGAAACTTGGCAAGTGCGGTAAGTGAACTCTAGCTCTAGTCTCACGATATTCTAATTCACTTTCTAAGTACTGTTAGCGGCCGTGATCCTAGATACAGGCGAGAAGTGGTACGTTGTCAATGTGTGTAAACTCTAGGTATATGTACTCAAATAATGATTCTGGATCGGATGATAAGGGGCACTGGGCATGCATATTCATTACAGGTACAAGTTTATCATTAAGCGTATCGCATAAAGCTAGAAGACAGCGCAAGATACTAACACGCCAGCCAATGCCACCTCAAGCAGCTCTGCTCTCAAGTTAATTTTGAAGTGTGAAGAAATGTTAAGCATTATTGATTTTTACAACAGCGAGTCAACAAAGTCTGAATTTCATTCTTAAGCGTATCAAAGAGTTTAAAGCTAGTCTGTAGACGGCCTTTTGGCCGCTCTAAACGTCAGCGACCAAAAAGCCGTCTACAGACTAGTTTAAGGTGGGTGTATAGGGGTCTTCTTTTCTTGTAGTTCTTACGGTTGATCAGCCGTGTCCCGTCCATCTGACAACGGATCTCATATTTGTATCGTAGTCTTGGCGTACGCAAACCGTTCAAACAAATTCCTCTTCAATCAAAGAAGAGGATCAGAAAAGATAGTCTCGGGCGCAGGTGTGTCACTGACCCGAACATATACAATGAACCGTTACTGACTAACCCCTCATTGACCCCAGGGTACTCATAGTGCCGACGTGCTTTGCTAGGCTATCGATCAGCCTGTGACGGCGAGCTTGAGCGCTTTGGGAGGTCTTCCTCCACAAGAAAAGTATAGAAACCGCCAGATTTTCACAGCGTTTTAGAGACTTCCAGGAGTGCGTCAATCAACAGCCCTAGGAAAAGCCTTGTGCCTCTAATATAAATCTCCAGTTGAAGCCCCCCAAAGGTTTCAGGAAAAAGTGATGGCAGTTCACCGCAGTCAGTGTCACCCTCACATTAAACAACTAAGGTTCTGTCGATTTATTTAAGTAGGCCTCGAGCCTCTGGGAAGACGACAAAGCTTGGTCGATAGCCTCTTAGGGTATAGGGGAAAGCGGATCAATCCTCTTTTCTCAGGGATCCCGTGGTCTCTTGAAGATAAGAGCTAACTATAATCAATAGAGGTAGAAGGTCAGTAAAGGGCTTGTCCAACGCAGAAGATATACAACGGGGATTAATAGAGGGCTCAAGCCATGCATCGTAGTCCTCGTTCTTATGTCTTCGTACTGAGTTTGAATTACTTGCCCGAAACCACCGCGACGTGGCCTCGGGACCATTGACAGGTCACAATTGTGTGGTTGAAATTTACGGTGATTCCCAGTCTCGGATGTGTTTAGCGATATTTCACCATGATCGTGTTCGCATCTATACAGTGGCCGTAATCTTTGGCCTCTTTGGCCTGAGAAACTTCTTGCACATTTATTAAATGATGAACGAAATTTAAGTGCTGTTACGGGCATGATAGACCCTGAGGGTATGGGAGAATCACGCTAAGGAATTGGCAGGCATATTTGTATGTTTTAATCATACTGCATTCACTCTATCTAGAATATGGCACAGAGCCCGTCCCCATCCCCCTCCAGATAGCCGGCTAGGTGGGGGAAATCCCCTTCCGCTACCCTTCCCCTTTTAGCAAATGAAAGTAAAACTAGAATGAACGCTTAACCACAAAATAAACGTAAGAGAAAGACAAACACCACCACTACTCTACTCAGCGGCGTAGGATCTTCCCAACCTCTGTGGCTGCGAGAAATTCCATCACCTTCTCTCGTTCCCAATTTGTCTAGCCACGTGCTTTTATTCCGCCACACACTGGGCACGAGGGAATCCATCACCGCTTGGTCGCATATCTCCATGGAAAACAGCTCTGATATTTGCACGTGCCGACACCGTCTCGCTTTCCAACCCATAGCCCGCCCAACTGCCTTCCATAGTACCTGCTGCTCCTTCTTCCACTGCCTGCAGTGGCGGAAGAGAACCAATTGGCTGGCATTGTAGACCTTTGCTCGTTTTCGAGTAAGTGTTATATTCTAGCACCTGGTGCATTCTAATTCGCGACCCAATATTAGCTTTATATCCAGTCCATATCTAAGCTCTGGCTCATCAACCCTGAGCACGCAGCTCTTCAGTGAGTCGCATGTCAATCTTGCGATCCTAACAACAGGGCGGGTTTCTCCACCGAGATATCGCATCCCCAACCATCATTCCTTCTGGGGTGGGCAAGGAATGCGAGTGCCAGTCCGCTGGGTACCAAGGACGTGAAATGTAGGAACAGTCGATATTTCCTGGCAACTCCTAGCTCGAGTGCTGACATTTGAAGGATCATCCGTAGTTATCGCCAGTTCCATTGGGAACTTCAAGTTCACACTCAGAATCACACTCCATAAGGTAGAGACGGGGCGTGTAGCCAGACTCTTATACATTGGCAGAGGTAACATTATGGTCCTGACTGCGGGTGGATATAAGGGCACCGGTAGTGGTGATAGAGATCAACTTGCAGCTCCTACGTGACAAAGGTGGTGGTTTAAAAATGGAGTATCTGTACGACCCTAAGCGCCGTTACCACCGCTACAATTTCAAGAGTGCCAAGCAGAATGGCGTCCATAAACTGATAGCTCTATTAGAAAAGCCGCACTTTCTGCGTTCCGGTAGGCATGTATCCGAAACCCAGAACTTTTTTTTGGCGGTGCTCATAGTGACAACTGCTACGTTCCAAAGGGATAAAAGATGTGGTACAGTGTAATCGTCTTAATGTAAACGAAGTAATATTAACTACCTTTCCAACTAGCAAAAAATATATATTTTTGCCCAAGCAACCCTTTCGTCCACCGCACCAGCAGAAAATCCCAAACGCCAAATGGTAAATCGTAGTAGACTGTCTGTAACTAAGAATCCGAAAGTAATGCCAAGCAGGCTAGAGAAGCACGCTGCTATATGAATGCTCAGTTCCTAAGCGGGCCGGGCCGCCTAGGAACACTGCCCGGAATACTTCGTAGTTGTGGTAGAGATGTGAGGAAGTGTGGCTTAGACTAGATTAGATAGCTGGGGCTTGGCATTGGTAGATAGTTTGGGAGCTGCACAGATCAATTGAAGATAGATCATCGATCCTTAGCATCACATTGCCAGTGCCACCCACAGAGAGAGCTACGGTAAGTATGCATATATAGGCTATAGATGCCACGAAGGGTTTCAGATAAAGAGGTTGGGGCAGGTCCAATCCATTGTGAATCGCAGTTAGAGAATTGACGAAAAGGTAGCTACGATGGTCTCTTCGATCACGTATTCGTCCTCGTCAAAAGCCTGTTTGTGCCATTTTTCTGGCGCCTTAGAATTGCTACGCCAGACTTTTATATAAACCATCATTGGCTTAATGGAGTCTACCGCGCAACTCGTGTAAGCCGGATTCTTAGTTAAATTCGATTACTGTAGCTAGTTATTTCACTAGTCCTAGAATCGTATCCTAATAAGCCATTAGCATTTGTAAAGCCTCAGAAAACAGTAGAATAATACATATCTTCGTAATACCAATATAACCCAAAGAGAGCTCTCTGTTTCCAAGGATCATGCTCTCCCAACAGATGGCGCATATACTGGACAACATCGAAAGCAGATCTGATTGTATAGGATCGGCACCATTCTTCATCGAACTGGGCCAAAGCTTTGGGATATCCATGGCCCGCTTCCATACAACTACTCAAATAATGTGGAGAGAAATACGCCTGTAGACTTCGAGACACCATTGGAAGTTGACGGGTATGTTGTAGGAGACCTTGTTGGGTATAGGTGGGAGGGGAGGGGACGATATATATGTATGAAACTTAGCACCCAGGGTTGCTCCCCTCCATATGAGGTATAACGAAAACTAGCTTGCGGGGAAGTGGAAATTCGAGAATCCCCAGGTAATTTTCTCCGCGATCGAAGTCATGAACTTACGCCTTTACGGCCATCTCAACAGACGTCATCAGCAGCCGTTGCTGGTATAGAAGATGATTGAGGACAACCACACTGGTATGTGGCGCCTCATCATAGGCGACTGTGATTTCTTTTACAACAGCGACGATGATGACTACGATGATGATAGCTCGGATGGTGGCGATGACGTCAAGTACGGCGATGACTTCGTGCTAATGCTACTAAGTCCGCAACCACGGATAAGAGAAATGTTCGGGGCGCAGCTGAAAGAGCAAGACTCACAGCTCGAACGGAAGGTTGGAGAATGGCTTGAGAACACGGCTCCGACACTCTTGGAGGTTACTAGTTCAGCTCCTAACCTCATAAGATATGAGGACGGTCTTAGGGACTCGTGTAAGACAAAGGATGAGGTGGACAAGCCGTGAATAGGGACGGTCCTCCCTTAAGCCCTGATTGTAACCATATCCCCCACCAGGTCACAAAATCAAGATTGTCTACCCTCGCACTGCCATCAATGAGAATTGACATGGTACTGAGCAGATGCTAGTGTCCTCGCAGGGAAACGATTTTTAAGAGATACCTCTACCGAGTCCAACGTCTTGCGCAATGTAAGTCTCTCAAAGAGCAAACGGGTTCCCAAGGTTTCTTTCCATCAAAATTAAAGAATCCAAAGTCAGTATTTCAGTACAGCTATTGAGTATACTCTACTAGCAGAGCAATTGAGGTGGAATATCCAAAAACGTTTGGGTAAAAGGACTGTGCGTACCTCTAAAGCGAGGTGGCAAACTCTGATGTTCAGACGAATCTTCTATATTGGGGTGGCTTATTTTTCTTTGGTCATGCGTTGAAGTTTACTATCTTCCTTTATTTCTCTGTGTATGCTGCGAACTGCATGTGTGAGACTTAAGTTATTTCCTGCGGATAAATGATAGCTATGTGCCGTACTTTTCTCACCTCCCAGGCAAATTTTTGCGACATCCGCGGATTGGTGATTTCCCGCGGCGTTTGTTCCAGCCGCCATTGCGCACGTTGTATGGATATGAAATGATTCTGCCTGCCGATAGCATGTCGCCGCAATATAGAGCCAATAGACCAATACCATCATCACTAGCTCGGGGAGCGTTTGTACCAACTCAAAGAAAGCGGCAAAGATTCTGTATCTTGATATCTAGTCAGTAATTGGTGCATAGACGACTAGCCAATAGAGAGAGACTATAACCATCATGAGGCGCAACCGTGAAACTGCAATTGCACAAGTTAGAACACATTTGATCAAGCTTTCTTCCTTTAGTTGATTTCTTTTGAACGGTCTGCTCCAAACTCCAATATTAGGTCCAGGTGGTGTTCGCCCTTGTGCAACCGCTGGTCGTAAGCTGGTGACCAGCGAACTGGGTGCTTGGTTCGCTTCCCATTCGTCGTCCTCGAGTCCTTCGGTAACAACTGTGGGGTTCTAGCGAGGTGCGTCTCACAGGATCGCAATCTGGCTCGGTGGCCGGCACGGAGATCACCGGGTGGATCCTGTAGACCAATCTATAAACCTCCCAAGCTTTAGATGAACAGGTGGAGGGGTGTATTCTCAAATATTTCAATTCAAATGTCTTCGCACAACGGGTTCTTCAACGCATATTATCGAGTATACAGCGCGCCCTGTTCACTCTTCTGATCCTCCCGGAATGCCCTCTTCACGCAATTGCATCTGATCACAGCGATGACTGAATCAGATTCTTCAGTGGTGGATATCCGATCGTACGGGAGCCTACATTCTTCACAAATGGCAGCAGACCACGCTGCGGGACCTAGTACAGGGTTCTACTACCAAAAGGCTATTCTCTACCATTGGTGATCTCATCTTCAAATGCGGAACCGCTTATCCTAAGGAACGACAGATACAACATGCATGTGAGATTGCTAGGGGCTCCTGGATATTATCATGATCAAGAGCTGATATCAAGGACTGGGAGTTTATCAATATATAAGGTTATTGGGGAAACTCCAAAGTTATCAGTACGAGACAAATTCTTCTTTACTGCGTGCTCTAGTTAGAAGAAATCAGTTCAGAGGCGAGTAATAATAGGAATTTAACGAAGCAAGTTACGGCGCAACCTTGGACATTCTTCAATTAATTCGAACGTTTCTGTATTGATGCCTTCGTCATCACGTGGACTGCGGCTTGGCTTGGCAACCATTGCTCAGCGTTTTTGAAGCTCCTTCACTTCGACAATCCGCCGGCTGCGACAGCGACAAACGATACGACACACTCTCCTCTGCCACGTTCAATCTACCAACGAATCTAAGGCATCGCTGTAGTCCGATGTCCTTTCTTTGAACCCGCGCAAGTGTCGCTCCCCTTGCTACTGGACTTTGTTCGTCAACTTCGTCCGTTGCCACAACCACCCACCTTTCCACACCACTGACACCATTCAACTCCCTTCCGTTGCTCGATAGTTGTATCACCACCGAATTTTACACCTTCATTTTCGATCCGAGTGTCTGTTGTCCATTATCTGCGCCTGTATACTACGCGCTGTTGGGTTTTGGTGTTGCGTACGCGCTGCTGTTTCAAGACTTGTCGTTCGTTGTCGCTGTTCTACGCGTCTTCCTCGACGTCCGATACAAAGGACATCCTCATATTGAGTCGCCTTCTGCGCCCGATCCTGCGCTTATCCATACGGTACTATTGCACCATGTACACAATTTTGAGCGATATACAATAGCTATCCTCGAGGGATTTTTTGGTTCAGAACCCGCTGACTTGAACCCAGATAAAGTCATAACTACCCGCGCGAGCCCGCCATGGGGAGAACTCCCCTTAATAAGGATGCGCCAACGGAAGCCCTCCTCAAGTCCGATTCCGATGACGAAAACTACGACGATCGGGCGGCAAATCCTAGTCCCAAAAAGACGAGGAAGAGAGTGAAATCAGGCAAAAAGAGTACGGGTAGGAAGACTATTAATCGCGGTCGAGCAAAGCCGAAACGGGGGAACCATTATTCTTCAGAGGATGACGAGGATATCTCTGACAGTGCCAGTGCGGAGGACTCCTTTGAGGAAGAGGAATACGATGATGATATGCAGAAGCAGGAGGAAATAGAGTACAACCGTAATGGGAGGCCTCGGCGCTCGGCTGTGAAGCAAAAGGCAGTTACCTACAAAGAAGCTTCGGATGAAGAGGAAGATAAGGAAGATATTGAATCTTCTAGCGGCGATGAAGTGAGCCGCAGGAGGTTAGCAGCAACCAAGAAACCCCACATGGGCGGCCCTCGGGTCATCAAACTGAAATACGGTCCTAGAAACGTAGCTAGACTGGCTTCTGCCGAGCCCGAGCCACAGCCACAACCGACTCGAAGGGTTACGAGAGCAACGTCTGCTACCCCGTCGCAACGTCCGGTTGCGGGAGGCAAAGGTCCAATATCCATGGCGGGAGGCTCTGTATCCTCAAAGACCAGAGGTCGTCAGGTCAGCGCTGAGCCTTCTCGAAGATCCAGTCGATTGACTCATACGGATGAGCCTATGGCTGCACTTAGCAATTCCGGCAAGCACGTTGTGGTTACAAATCTGCCGCCTCAACCCATCGCACATGTTCCAGAAAGCCCCGTGGAGGAGTCAAAGGACCCACAAGTTTCCGTAATCGAGGAGGTACCGGAACCTTCTTCTGAAGAGTTAAGCAACGGCAACACCGCACCAGTAGACCTCGAAGTCAGGGAAAGCCAACACGACCAACCAGAGGTTGTACCAGTGGCGGGCGGTGCTGGTGCAGCTATGGAGAGTATATCTCGTGATGATACTGGACATGAAGCCGATGAAGAGGAAGACGACAGCCCAACGAGACGGACCCGTGCCAGGGTCGGATCCTCGCACCAGAGATCTACCGCTTCTCCTAAGGCATTGCGCTCTGCGGCAGAACCAACGAGTGCGGAGAAAGGAAAGCAGCCGGAAACAGCTGGACCCCGTCGCCTTCAACGGCGGGGGAAAAACGCTGGCGGTAGTCGCAAGGGCGGCAGTGATGACGAGGACTATCATGAAGAAGGTGGAGAAGACGAACACTCTGACGACAGCATGTCATCTGGCGCCCGTTCGCCCATTAAACCAGCATCAAAGGGACAAGACTTTGGCGAGGGTGACGAAGCCGAGTATTCGGACGTACGAAATACCAGGAATGCACGGAAACGACTTCGGAATTCAGGCTCCGAGGATCCTGAAAGTCAGGCTGAACTTGCGGCGGAACTAGAAGACCTTCAGCCATCGCCCAAACGCACTCGCCGGGTTCAACGACGTAAACAATTTTCAGGGAACGAAAGCGGTACTGCAGCTGAGCCACGCCTTAGGAGGAGAACGCAACAAGTTGATTACCGATTACTGCGTCCAGAGATGGCCTTGCTTTTGGATGACAACGATGCTGGGACATCAACCCCATCGAAACGGAAAACTGGATCTGCACTTGCTCCTTCCAAAAGTTTGTTTGATACCAATGGTCCTTTTGGAGGGGGCGATGTGGTGCCTTTCTTTGGACGATCTGCAGCTCCTATTGATATAGATTCCGATAGTAGTGATGACGATGCCATTCGTCGGCGTGGCCGTAGTGGTGGCGCTGCCGGGTTCGGCGGCACAGTGGGACTTACACCGTCTGGTGCTCACGCCCCTGGTCTCCTTCCTGGTGTCGGACAGACACATGGTGCCGATCCTCTTCAAGCTGGTGCACCCGCGAATTTGGGGAGGATCACCAAGCCCGGTAAGAATGCCTTGGCCGATGCGGATCCTCTTGGTGTTTCTCCAGATGTTACTTTCGACAGTGTCGGTGGCCTCGACGACCGTATCCAACAATTAAAAGAGATGGTTATGCTACCACTTATGTATCCCGAGATCTTTAAGGCGAAGAAGGTTGTACCGCCTCGTGGAGTATTGTTCCACGGCCCCCCTGGTACTGGTAAAACTTTGTTGGCGAGAGCTGTTGCATCGAGTTTCACTGGAGCGGATGGCAAGAAGGTTACCTTCTACATGCGGAAGGGAGCAGATTGCCTGAGCAAATGGGTTGGAGAAGCTGAAAGGCAGCTCAGATTACTTTTCGACGAGGCCAGAAACAATCAACCAAGCATTATTTTCTTTGACGAAATTGATGGTTTGGCGCCTGTCCGGTCTAGCAAACAGGAACAGATCCATGCATCGATTGTCTCTACTCTCCTTGCTCTTATGGATGGTATGGATGGGAGGGGTCAGGTTGTTGTGATCGGCGCAACAAATCGACCAGATGCCGTGGATCCGGCCCTCCGTCGCCCTGGGCGGTTTGATAGAGAATTTTACTTTCCACTACCGACGACAGAAGCACGGAGGGCAATTATTGAGATTCATACTAAGGGATGGGAACCACCATTGTCTGATTCGTTCAAAAATCAACTAGCGACACTAACTAAGGGATACGGAGGCGCTGATTTAAGAGCTTTGTGTACTGAAGCTGCGTTGAATGCGATGCAGCGGACGTATCCGCAGATTTATAAATCCTTGGATAAGTTAAAAGTCGATCCGAAGAGCGTCGTGGTTACCGCACGGGACTTTATGATCTCTTTAAAGAAGATCACACCTTCATCGGAACGGTCAACGGCATCATCAGCATCCCCCCTCCCCGATCATGTCCAGCCTCTACTTTCCAAACAATTGGAGCGCATTAAGGAGTGTCTAAAGGGCATATTCCCTGAGTTTAAGCGCTTGACAGCATTGGAAGAAGCAGAATACGAGGATGATATTACAGATCCCGAAGAAGGATTCGAACGAGAAATGATGATGGAAAGTTAGTAATGAACATAGCAAAATGCGCTCGGAGATCAGTGCTAATGGATTGCATTATAGATTTTGAAAGCGCTCGAGTGTATCGCCCCAGATTACTCATTCATGGCACATCTGGTTTGGGTCAGCAATACCTTGCCGGAGCAGTGTTGCACTTTATGGAATCGGTTCATGTTCAGTCATTTGACCTTGGCACCCTGTTGAGTGATGCTACGAGGGTAATTGATTGATGCCTTTATCAATTGTTCTCATACTAACGATGTTTCTACTATAGACACCTGAAACAGCGATTGTTCAGTTCTTTACAGAGATTAAACGACATAAGCCGAGTGTGGTTTTCATTCCCAACGTAGATATTTGGTATCGTACGCTTACAGAAACTGCAATTGCTACATTTAAAGGCCTTCTGCAGTCAGTAGGACCAAATGACAGGGTTCTGTTGTTCGGTATTTCGGAGCGACCGATCAAGGAGCTTGATGATGACCTGACACGGGATTTGTTTGGGTACTCAAGACGAGATCGGTTTGAGTTGGAGCGCCCAGATGAGGACTCGCGCCGTAAGTACTTCGACAAAGTTATGTCTCATCTCAAAAAATCGCCTCAAGACTTTCCACAAGATCCCAAGAATCGGAAAAAGAGGAAGCTTCCGGAGTTGGAACGTGCTTCACCTCCACCACAGCGTGTACAAACTGATGCTGAAAAGCGAGCTATTGCTCTCAAGGACCGTCAACTCAGGAATCATCTCAAGCTTCGACTCAATAACCTGATGGAGAATCTCAAGCAGAAGTACAGACGCTTTAAGAAACCGGTTATTGAGCATGAAATTCTTATACGCATATTGGACCCTCCTCCTCCTCCAGATCCGAATGTGGTTCAATCCGACCTTCCACAGGACACACAACGCTTCCGGCCGTTCCAAGATGATGATGGAGTACCGAGGGTGGAAGATTTGTACACTAAAAAGATTTATTACAACATGGATCTTGATGTTATTGAGGATAGGTTCTCCAATGGGTATTATTCCACGCCTCGACAATTCCTTGTGGACTTAGAACGCATCCGCCACGACGCAAAACTTGTTGGTGACAAAGAGAATCAACGCAAAGCCAATGAGATGCTCACAAACGCGGAGGTCTATATCGCAGACATTGAGATGGATGCTACTTTTGTTGCCCAGTGCGAGGAGATGCACGAGAGAGAGAAGAAACGGATGGCGGAGAAAGCTGCCCAGGCTGAACGGAAGAAGAACGAACAGCAACAGCTGCTAGAAACCGGTGCTGAAGCCGCGAACCTTGAGGGTTTTGTTGCTGGCCCATCTGGTGACGTACCGATTCTTATTCCCAAAACACCAGCGCCAAAACAACACGACAACAACTCGGTGTTATCGAATGGTGGTAGCCCTTCAGATGCCGCGGCAGCTGCAGCTACAAGTCAATATCCGTCTCATTGCGATCCCGATTTCTCGGCTCTTCAGACACCTGTACATCACAATATGATGGCAGCCCCTAGTCAAGCAACCCAACTTACGCAATTGGAATCTGGAGCTGGTGACTCAGTCGGAGTTGCAAGGGTTGATCCTATGGGATTGTCGATGATCATTAATTATGCTTCAACGACTACGTCCGGCAAACGAACATCCGATGGCACAGCAAACTCTCAACCACACTCGCATCCATACAGCAATCACAGCAATGGTTACAGCGTGCCCCTTCCAATTAACCAACCCCCTCCAGTTGACCAACCCACCTGGGGTGATTTTGGCACGCTGCCCAAAGGCGACTCTCAACTACCTCCCACCCAAGTCCTACAGTTTTCGCAAGGCCAGCAAAGCTCTCAGGAACAATACACCCCCGGGCAGGCATCTCAGGGCATTGCCATTACCCCTATTTTCCCCTTCTCGCAGGCCGATTCCTCGCCGGCCTCAGTGCCCAATCCATCACAAGTCTTCTCGGTCGCTCCTCCTGCAGTCCGGAAGCTGAAGTGCTCTGAGGTGCGTATGAGTGAAACCCACAACAAGCTGGTGAAAGCTACGTCCGGGTATACGGTTGAGCAGCTGGAGCAGGTCAATGCGGCGCTCATGGATCACGTCTGGAAGTCAAAAACCAACTTCAACAGGGATGAGGTTGCAAAAACCGCTTGGGAAGAGGTATTTGAGGATGTCAGTAAAGATATCGAGGAAATGCAGAAATTGCTACCGATTAGTGGTAGCTTTGGGTGAATGACTTTTTATCACCTGTGGCTTTTTATCAGTCTCTGTTTTTGCTTTGAGCGTATTTCGTTTTATCCTAAGGTCGGCAATCTCGTTGTTATTTGTGAATTATTTTCCTTTTAGTATGCCGGGAAACACAACTGAGTGAGCGGGAGGGTGCTTTTTTTGTTGATTTTATGATTGGCGGAAGTGGTATAGTACACTTTGTGTTTTTGTTCGCCCGGAGTTTTTTCTCTGCTCGTGATGGAAAAGGGGGTACACTTCTGAAAGGGTACCGTTGTTGGATATCAATGGTCTATTTTTTGTTGCTTTATCCGGCTCTTGTTCTTTTTATATATATGTATAGAGGGGTGAGTGTGAAGTGTGTGTGTGTGTGTGTGTGCGAGAGAGGGTTGTACTTTAAGAGGGTGTTGTATCTATAGTGAACATGATCCAAACATTTCTTTCTCTGCAGTTCGTGTTCTCTTGAGTGCAGCCAACACTCTGACTTGACCACACGTTGTTGCTCGTCCTCTTCCAGAACCACGTAGGGCTTAAAAAGCGCAGGGGGTGGGCCTAGAGAAGAGGATATCTCTCCTCGATGAAAACCTGTTGATTGACATCATTGTCAATCTTGACCAGCAATCTAAGCCCGAAAATTGTGAAAAAATCCTCAAAGCGTGCCTGACGATCTGGGAGAAATAGCTGCTCCAAACCAAATCACCAATGAGAAGAGGAGGATGAAAAGTAGTTCCCCTTTTACTTTTTCACATGTCCATACAGCACTAATAATCTCTAGCAGAGCATTCCAGAAGCGTATCGCCGACTCAAAGCAGATAGTCTAGGGCTCGAGCCTGATTTTGAATCAAGGACCGAATGACACGATACACTGTCAAAGACTTCACGATGGTTAATGGCTTTACAGATTGCTAACAAAGTCATGGCGGCTTAGAATATTATCCATAACATTATGCCCATACCAACTCGTACGAAGAGACAACCCTCAACACAAAGTTTCGACTGGTAGTATCCGCGCACACTTGGCTGAAGGTCATCATCATTCACGGAGTCTCTTCTCGTGGGTAACAATATTCTTGAATCTCGCATCCAAGTTACTGGGTCTGGTGATAAGGTATCGCACGGAGCTGGGGACGAGAACGAATCTAAGACAACCAGGCTAGAAAATAATCCACCGAACAGCGACGACGATGACAACAACTCGGCACCGATCAGTTTGAACAAAGTTTCGCACTAAATCAACATCAGCAAATTTGTATATACGTTCCACCTCGATCAGCAAGGTAAGTTCACCAAGAGGATGTCACCGTAGTCAAGAGGGTGGCTTCTTATGTAAGATATACTCCATTTTCGAGTGTGATGTAAAAGCGTCCAGAACCAGCTCCTAAGCTCTCTCTTCACATCCGATATCGGATAACATTTCCACCGTTACATAGAGTATCTCAATAGAATTACCTTCAGGGAAAATCAGCCGTTCACACATCCAAGACAAAAAAATAAAAATACACGAAGACAAATTTCAAAGTTACAAAAAAGTGGAAAGTTCAATTCACTCATACGCCATGTAACGTGCCCCATCGTTCTTCCCTCCCGCGATTCAAACAAAAAAAATATGCAAAAGAATAGAGTATTTAAGCTAAAAGAAAACTCCCCTGGCCATATATACTGTGTTTTTGGGGAAGACGGAGTTGACTCGGAATTGTAGGCGAAGGGAGAACTGCTGGCTGAACAATACCGACTGAAACTAGGTCTTCTAACAGTATGGCGTGCATCTGGTGTCTAACTCGGCGAGTTTTTTCCATTTTTTTCCATAAGTACATCCCGCCGTGTAAGAGTGGGTAGTGCGTGTGCGTGTGTTCAAACGACCACTGCAGGCAGAAGCAGAAGAGAAAGAGCAGGCGGTGGTGGTGGATTTTCCAGCATCGTTGTATCCTCCGGTGTTGTCAACATTTGCGACATCCCCATCTTCATGTCTCCGTCCGCATCCTCTCCATCCTCTCCATCCTCCCCTTCCAATTTCTCGCTGCTCCTCCACTGCTCTGCAAACTCTGTCAATCTCGTCGCTGTCTCGGTCAACGCTAACCTATTATTGCCATTATCATCAGCCTTCACTCGTTCTCGCTTTCCTGGGAAATACTCACCCCTCTAACGCTCTCTCAACATCTGCGCCATGCCCCAACAGTAGCCGCAGCACGCCTTCGTGCCACTTTCCATCCACCGCCAACCGCAACGGCACTTCGGGCGCAATATTAACTTCAGCTCCAAACCTGAGTAAATGCTTCACCACGGCCTCATGACCTTCCGCCTAGCCCCCCTCATTAGCACTACTCCAGGTATTCAGAGCGGGAAAGGGGAGTAATACACTAGCGCACCCGAGCGGTGTCCACTCGCTCTGTTCGATTTTTGCATCCACCCTTGCGCCGCGCTGCAGTAGCAACTCGGCCACCTCCGCGTGTCCGAAATCTGCAGCCGCATGTAGTGAGGTGTATCCATCATCGACCTCATTCTTCACATTCTCATCGTCAGCCTCCACCCGTCCGCCCACCGCAGTGACACGCGGTACCTACCTGGGGGTCCTTACACATCGCATCGACTTCTGCGCCCTTTTCTAATAGGAAGTGACACACTTCGTGGCGTCCCTTCTTCGCTGCCGAGTGCAGGGGCGTCTGCTCAACCTCGTCCCTCGCCATGATCTCTGCGCCTTTGTCCACGAGCACACGTGAGATCTCAAGTTCTCCCGAGTGCGCCGCATTATGCAGAGGCGTTCGACCCGTCTCGTTGCGTGCCATCACATCGGCGCCGAGTTCCAGTAGCAAATGGACGAGGCCTACATGTCCCTTTGCGGCCGCAACATGCAGACACGTTTGATCCTGCATCCCGCTTGCGCGGAACCGCATGTCAACGTCGACGCAGTAATGTGTTATGAAAACTTTTGCGACGATTTCACTTCCTGTTGTTGCGGCGTACCGGAGCCCGCGGGTCCCGCCGTCTTCGGAGAGGGCTGAGCGGTAGAAGTCGGATGTGAGAAGGTTGTGGAGTTGGTGGTTGACCCGAAGGAGCGGGGTGCGTTCGGAGAGAGTAAGGGAGGCAGCTATAAGGAGGAGGAGTTCGTTAGGGAGGCGAAGGATGGACATGGCGGTGATACGGAGTTGCAATTGATCGAGGCGGGTGGATTCGGTGATGGTTGCATGAGCTGGTGGGGAACCTGTGACCTAGGTAGCTTTAGAGCTGCTTGTTGGAGCTTAATGTGACGGTTAATTACCCGGAGTCGAGTGCTACAGCATGAACAGAAACAAAGAAACAAAGAAACAGGCTCGAGAAGCAGTTTCTGAAATCACCCTCTTCCCCTTAGAGAACTCTTTGGACTTGGACATAAACCAGGAAGTTACTAAACATCACATAAAGGCCACAAATCTGACAATCTACGCCCTCAACAGTTCAAACTTCTCAATCAACTCCCCGAGCGTCTTTTCTTCCGCCGCATAATCCACTAACCTCTGCTGATCGAGTTCCTGCACATCCTTCTTTACCTTAATTTGGTAATCCTTGACAGCCATAGCCTTCTCAAGCCTCTTCCTCGAGTCCTCCAGCTTCGAAATCTTCTTTTGTGCTTTCGCAATCTCCGTATCCACATCCACTCTCCCCTTAACCATGAGGTAGACAGTGCACTTATCCGAGATAACATTTGCGGTCAAACCTTCGGGAAGTTTATTTCCCTCCGATACAGTGGTGATGGATTCGAGACCCTTGACAAGAGCCTGGATACTTGATTTCTGCTCCGAGACGGTCTTGAAGGCTTCAGCGTCTTTGGCGTGGACATAGACTAACGGAGGAGCCGCATTAACACACCATTGCTCTTAAAGGGGGGGGTGGAAACTTACCTTCGGCCTTGTCTTTGACGTTGTATTCCGAAGTCAAAGATCGGATAGCTTTGACAGTCTCAAATACCAGGTCGTAATCCTTCTTGGCCTTCTCGTTCTCGAATTCCGGTGTAAATTGAGGGTACGCGGCCTTGCAGACAGTGACAGTCTCGTCTCCAGGGCGGCGGGGGAGGCGTTGCCATAGCTCCTCCGTGATGTACGGCATGAAGGGGTGGATTAAGAGCAGAGCACCCTCGAGACACGTATACAAAGTATCCTGAGCGGAGCGCTTTTGCTCAGGAGTACCTTCTATGATCAAAGGCTTGGAATTTTCCTATACTCGCTTTATCAGTATGGCCAAAGCGCCGAAAAGAGGGGATGAAACAGACAATGTAAACATCACAAAGATCATAGAGCCAGTATTGGTACACCGCATCGGTAGCCCTTGAAAAGTCCCTCGCCTCAAGGAACTTGTTGGTGTCTTCTGCTGCCTTATTGAACTTGTGTAAAATCCACAGCTCCACTAAACTTTCCTGGTCCGTCAACTTCTTACTTGCCCTGGGAATATATCCATCTCCAAGTCTCATAAGAGCGAACTTGGTAGCCTGATACATCTTGTTGCAGAATTTTCTGTAACCGTCCACAACCTTGATGTCCATATTGATATCACGTCCACCAGTCGTGTAGTGACAGAAAGCAAAGTGCATAGCATCACTGCCACATTGGGGAATCCCTTCGGGGAATGCGGTCTTCTGGTATTGTAACGCCCTTTCAACTTCTTTGGGATCGAGGTTACCAGTAAGGAGCTTGCTGTGAAGCTGCTGCAGAGGAATCCCAGAAATTATGTCAAGAGGATCGACAACGTTTCCAAGTGACTTTGACATCTTGCGTCCTTCTGAGTCGCGGACGATCGAGTGACAAAATACCTCAGTAAATGGAACCTGCCCAGTCATCTTGATACCTAACATGATCATTCTCACAACCCAGAAGAAGAGAATATCCCACCCAGTTTCCAAAACGGAGTTAGGGTAGAAGTTGGTCATGTCTAACGTCTTGTCGGGCCACCCCAGGATGGTGTACGGCCACTGACCACTGGAAAACCAAGTATCCAACACGTCGGGATCTCGATCTAAAGTAAACTTCTTTTCCGGGAATTTTGCTTTCACCTGTTCTTCCGCAGCCTCTTCACTACGTGCCACAATCCATCGCTCGGGAAGAGTACCAGGGCCATTGTGTGGCCCGTCATCATCGAGGTGGACATACCAAGCTGGAGCCTGATGACCCCACCATAGCTGACGAGAGATGCACCAATCCTGGATCTTCTCGAGCCAGTTGAAGAACTCTTTTTCTTGTGTTGCAGGCCTGATCTTAATTTCTCCCTTCCTGACAGCCTATAGCGAATGCATCAGTAATCAGAAAAACCGTACTATAACAAGGTACCGACCTCAATAGCAGCATCCGCCATTGACTTCTGGCTCACCCACCACTGGGGCTTCATGATTGGTTCAATAACATCCCTTGACTTGGCGCAACGAGGTACCAGCATGGGATTATCCTTGGTCTCCACGTATAGCCCAAGTTTCGTTAGTTCCTCGATGACGACCTTCCTTGCCGTAAATCTCTTCATTCCGTTGAATTTCTCTCCACAGTTCTCGTTCAGTGATCCATCGTCGTTCATGATATTGATAATCTCTAGGTTATGACGTTCTCCAATCGCATAATCGTTGGTATCGTGTGCAGGAGTTATCTTCACACATCCAGTTCCGAATTCCTTCTCTACATAGTCATCCCCAACGATTGGGAGCAATCGGTCTACAAAAGGATGCTTTGCTTTCTTGCCAATTAGATGTTTGTATCGCTCGTCATCAGGATGAACCGCAATAGCCGTATCTCCAAGCATTGTCTCTGGACGAGTAGTAGCCACAATAACCTTTTCAGAACCATCTTCAAGTTCGTAGGCAAATGAAACAATGATGCCAAATTCAACCTTTTCATCATAGCCAGGAACAGAGAGAAGGGCCCTTCCGGTAAGTTCTTCGTTTTCTACCTCAAGGTTGGAGAGAGTGGTGGTAAGTGCACAACACCAGTTGACAAGTTTATTTGCACGATAAAGGAGACCATCTTCATGCAGGCGCACAAAGGATTCGGTGACGGCCCTGGAGAAGTTATCGTCAAGTGTAAAGGCTTCTCTTGTCCAATCATATGAAGCGCCCATCTTCTTTAGCTGATTCTTGATCCGTTTGTGGTAGCTGGGAAGAGCCGGTTAGTAGTATCTCTAGAATCGAGGTACCAGGTAAACTTACTCTCCCTTCCATTCCCACACCAACTGGGTGAACTTTTCCCGTCCAAGATCATGTCTAGTCTTCTTCTCCTGCCGCCAAAGCGTCTTCTCCACAACGCTCTGAGTGCTTATACCGGCGTGATCGAATCCGGGCAAAAACAGCACAGTCTTCCCCAACATGCGATTCCATCGAATTAATGTATCCTGGATAGCGATTGTAAGAGCATGGCCGATATGGAGGGCACCGGTAACGTTTGGCGGAGGTGCAGGAATAACGAAAACACCCTCGGGCTTGATCTCTCCGTCCTTTGTAAATTCCGGCTCAAAGAATCTTTCCTTTTCCCACCAATCGTACCAAGCTGATTCAACGACGGTCGGGTTGTAGGATTTGTAAGCGGGGTCGTCAAGAGATTTCAGAACTGCACATTCCCACTTTCGTTAACAAAACAAAACTCAATTGGTGAAGGAATGCGACTATACTCTTCTTCTGGCCCTTAGGAGTCTTCTCAATATATTCCGCAACTGGTTCAGCCTTAGGCTTCTTCTCCTTCTTCTCCTTCTTCTCCTTTGCTGGGGCGCCTGCGGCCGATGTCGCGGCCTTTGCTGCTGCCAGCTTGGCCTGTTTGGCGTTGAATTTAGCTAATTTTTCAGCCTTCTGACGTTCCTTCTCCACTGAGTCGACCCCGCACTGTCAGTGATTATTCCTTCTACAAGCTGAGGCGATTCAGAGTCCAACATTCTTTCTCAGCCTTTGGTTTCTGGGGAGCATCTCCGGCGGGAGGTTGAGGTGCTGGTGGAATCAAATCTTCTGTACAGTCAATTAGAGAGTTAGGGCTGGACTGGAAGAGCAGCTCACCAGCAGAAGCCTGATTTGTCGCCATGATTGCAGCGTTGGTGAGCAGTTGCTTGAAGGGGTGAAGTGGGGGGTAGAGAACTAAAAAAGCGGGGCAGATTGATGGGACAAGGGTTCGAGTCACACTAAACTGAGTCACAGACGAGCACCAGATCGAGTCAGATTGGAGTCAAATTCGATAATTCAGTTTCTTAACAGCATACACGGGAAACAGTTCTTATTGATGTATACTATATATCTTCATGTCTCTATATTTTCCAATACTTGCGATCATATATGTTGCGAACCTTCGGTACACTCATCCCCAATTGTTAGAAGAGAGTGTTCGTAGGGTGCGGTCATTTCTCTCGGCACGATTAGAATTATTCCTTCAACGACACGAAGGTGGGATAACTTCGGTGCTGTACACACTAATGCCTGTTCTCTCGTTTCGACTATATATATCAATCCTGACGTCTCCACCCAAATGATCAATCCTCTACTAGATCAGTATCACCAAACCAATGCAGCACAGCAACATAAATGCACTGAACCACAACATGGGGATTGCCGAGGTGTCGTCGTATTGCATACCCACTTAAGAATACACAAACCGTCACACATGCTTCCCTTACAATGTCTTGCCTGTGATATGGCACTTTTTGAATTTGTCGCCCCGTCGAAAAAGCCAGACCCAAAACCGTAACCGTAGAAGAAAAAGAAGAACCCCGTGTAGTATGAATCGGAAACTTGACGCTGAAACCCCCGCTTTTCCCCTTCCTCAACCACCTTAGATTTGCAAAAATCTAAGCAGTCTCACGTTTGCCCTCCTTGAGCTCCTTCTGTAATGTATATTAGCTTCTCATCCTAGCAATTATTCGAACTAGATCCGTTGCAGTAGGAATCGATCGATTGTTATGTACAGGGTTAACGTACAAGAGCCTTCATGGTGCCGTGGAGAGCATGTCTATAATCCCTTATTAGCAAAGATGTACACTTCAAAAGTAGCGACGAGTAACGAACCTGTGGTTTCGCCTGAACTTGGGATCAGTTCCGTTCAAGCTGGGGTAACGGAAGGTCTTGGGCTTCTTAATGCCGTTCCTGTGGGCTTCATTCAATCACACCGATCAGCCTTTTGAGCTCTCCCATCGTCCGTAGATCGTGTCGTAAAAAATACACGTACCCTTGGCATTCTGGTTGTGCTGGGACGAATTCTTGGATTTGGCCATCGCGAGCTCGAGTTGTGGGGCGAGAGTTCGGTGTTTGTCGTGATTTCGTTATCGTCGAAAAGGAGTTGAAAATCGCTAAGGTGTTTGGTGATGAGAACAGTAGTGTGGGGAGTGAAGGTACCAAAGCAGTCACAGTATGCGGAGCCTCACCAATGCCGCAACGCACACCACGCTAAACCAAGTAAAGGGCCCACCACAAACGACATTTGGTGTCACTCGACGGAGGTACTTCTTCGCCAGCTCTCTTTTTATTTTTAGCTCTCTCTCACTCTCACCCTATCTTAGGAGGAGAGAACATTAGTTGAGCTCAAGAGGTCTTTTGTAGTGATGTGTTGGTCATGTTGACTCTGGAACTGCTGCTGACATCAAACATCCCCCGTGGCGCAATTGGCTAGCGCGTCCGACTGTTAAGAAACATCTGCGCAATCGGGAGGTTGGTGGTTCAAGCCCACCCGGAGGAGTTTCTTTTTGCTGACGGAATTGATATTCTTTATCGTAAATGCTCTACTCTAAAGCAGCTGAGAGCTTGTCGGATTGGATCAGACGGTATCAATTTCGCCCAAAAGCTACTGATAAGCTTCAGGAAAATCACAAATTAGTGCAACTCTACATTTCTGAAGGAAGCGCAAACTAAAGGGAACACCTCGATACTGATAGGTATTGGTGGCAACCTTCCCAATCCGACTGTATGGTCACTCTGATAACATCCCTTCGTTTCACTGTACGCAGGAGCCGGCTCGCCCTTCTTACATCTACCTTCCGGTTCTTGTAAATTAACCTGCGCTCTTCTATCATTTATCGAGATCGTCAGTATCAGCAAGTGGCAGCAAAAAACACTTGGTGTTGATAGAAATCTCGAGACCCGCTCCTGCACTGCTAGGCCGAAGTTTAAACGGCGCGACAGATAGATTTCGCCCACCAACAGCAATTACAAGCCTGCCGATTAGCCCACTCATGAGCCCGCTACAAGATACATACCATTGTGTGAAGGTTTATTGAAGACAAAATATCAGAAAGTATCCCCTATCGTGACAGATGGTGAGGGGTCCTCTACCTACCAGAATCGACGAGGAGGACGGTCAGACATGCAACACCCCAGATGGCGTTGGCTATTTGTATATGTATGATACGCACTGGTAATAGTCACGCGATGGATGGCATTCCTACTACAAGAATCAAACCCAAGGTAGTCCATCAACGAGATTCCGTGGTCACGTATCCCAATGATTCAAAACAAATAGTTTAAAATTAGAACTCACCACACATGGAATGCAAGACGCAAAAGCTGTTACCCCGCCACCATTCGTGCATTCGCATCGGAACGTCCGCAGACTTCTCAGAAGCAACCGGAACACCAGAACCAAAATCAAAATCAGCCAGAGCAGCGATCAGCAGCCAGGCGGAAAATATTTACCGCGCATAAGCGCCGGCAATCCTCAGCAGCTTAAGCTATTCACAGGACGGCAGATACTACAATCTTCAAGTATCGATCCATTGCCCCGCTTCAGCAACTTCAACACCGCATAACCCACTTGAGCCAGGTCATCCCTCAGAGCAAAATACCGAATGAGACCAGTGCGGTGATGCTGAGCCAATGCGGTTTCATCGATCACATTCAGATTATGCATATGCCCCGCGTTCTCTCGGAAGAAGATGGAGAACTTAAAGGAGGGTTATTGGGGTGATTTTGTGGTTGAACCAAACTACGATATTGAGGCGGCTTGTGTGGTTATTTTGTAACGGGGGGATGACAGGCAGTGTGGTCACAAACACTCACTCGCGCTTCGACGGCGGTTTCGTTTAAGCCCGCATGAGTGGTCGAGCTGTTGGATGATGAAATAAGCGCCGTGCACAAACAGCTGCTAAAGAAACCGCCAGGGGACTCGTTCTGCCGGCGTGGCTCCAGTTACACCGGAGCTTAGAATTACCGGAGGCTCGAACCCAGGTTGTGAGTCTGAATTGTGTCCAGTGATCTAAGAACTCTCTACGTGCCAATTGGAAGGTGACGATGGCCAGTAAGAGCTTAGGACTAACGCTACCTACCGACATATGAGGAACCATCAACCGTTCGCCAGTAGAGATTAAGGGAGCTCACAACCCTCATCCCACCCCAAGCAGATATGCATAATAACGTTCTTTCGATGTATATGACATTTTCCGGAAAATGTTCGGCCCTCAGCATACATGTATGTAATCTTCGAACATAATCGATTCACATCTACGCTCCTCCCCACTGCATACGATCTACTGCAAGCCGAAGAATACACATTTTTATTAACCAAACCATTTAACATATACTACACTCGGAATACTGAACGTAAATGTGCGAAAATAGCACTAGTTCTGACGGTCTTGCTGTTTACGCCTCTAGCGCTTCGTGTTTGATGCACCTTATATGAACCTGCCAACTTGTAACCTGCCTCGCTCTTTTCCGATAATTCTCCATGCAAGCAATCTTAAGATCGTGTGTCTTCAGAGGAGAGTGTGCGTACTCTACCCGCCCGACAGACTTTTTCCCCCAACATATGGCATACCACTGTTATGCAACCGTCGATATCTGCATACACCCCGGAACTCCCACATATCTCCCCAGAAGCTCGAGCCTTTGACAAGCTTTCGTTCTCCCTGCTTTCTTTACCGTGTCACGCGGACATTTGCACTATCCCACCATTTCTTTGCAAGTAATCTACCGCCAGCACGTCAAAGTGGTAGTTCGCACCTATATACGGTGCCGAAAGACTGCTATGAGATCGGCAGCACCTTTGATCGACAACATGGTCCGGATAAGATTTCGCTTTCTTCCCCGCATTATGGTTCTAGCTAGTAATCTAGATCAGCAGATACATCGGTAGCTACTTAGGTGCTGACTGCCAGCGTTGCAATTTCCTATCACTTTAGGATACTTACCCCACTGTAAAGCCATACAGCACATAATTACGCGGTGGAACATCAAGCACGACTCTTAATGCGGGTCATTTGAACCATGTACGTTGACTGCTAGGTTGCATAGGTCTTTGGTACCTCGACATCTAGGGTGCGGACCGCATGCACCAAAGTACTGTCGAAGAAATGCTAAACGAGGTCTGGGCAACTTCTGCTTCTTTCCCCATATTATCGACTATGTACAGGTGATATAAATATTCAGCAACCGGCTATAACATCTAGGCTTGTGGAATCGTGTGAAATCGGCGTATCAATTCTTCAATGGGGGATGGCGATCTTCATTGATAGCTGAATGTGCTGTAGCTATACCCTTAGTGTTTCCTTAGTATTAGGATAAGCGCTAGATACTGGAATAGTGGTTCTGGCGGGCGGGCGGGCGGGCGGGTTTGTAGCTGAGATGACTGCCACTTCACCCTCCTTCCCCACTCCAATGCTGGTTAAACTCGGCATTGTATGCTTGTCGACCCACTCCTCACCCGCATACCCGTTGCAAATCTTGCATCGATACCCTCAGACACATTTTTATCTAGACGGTAGAAGGAACCGTACAGTGGATAAGCCGTCTTTGCAGTCATACATGCATGCAACTTGCATAAATGGCACTATTCACTCCGAATACTCAAGATCGTATCAAGTGACGACCAAACTAGTCAGCAATATACTATAGAATAGACATAATATTTAGATACTTCCGCATGTGCTTAACTAGTTTTTCCCCAGAGATTTTAGATTCCTTCGCCTGGCACTGACAACCCTGGCTTTGAATGCACTCGGCAAAAAAGCACACGACAACGAGATGCCGCAACCAGCGCCACCCCATAGATCTCGAGCCTTTTGGCCCGCTAATACCCGGCACCCCCAGCCGGAACCCCGTTCACCGTCTCTAATGATTCTATTGACTAGCGCAGTAGGAGCTCCATGGATGGCAGGGAGCGCTGGTTGTGAAGATCGTAGGTTTTGAAGGTAATCGCGTCATAGGGATAGAAATTAGTTTAACTTAGTTGGATGCTAGGTATCGGGTTCTCCTTGGTGCGAGTTAGCCATAGATATCATTCAGCAGGGCACAAATCGACTCTTACTCCGACGCCCCCGAAGTAGAGCACGAGGGTTGATGTACGGTCTACGGCGGCAAGTCTAGTAAATACTATCCAATCGTGAAGCCCCAATTTCTTAATAGCACTAGAAACTGCAAAGACCGACTTCATTCCCGCATGTTTACCTATCCAAAGCAAGTACCAGCACTGTTAGTGATAGTCACGCGGTCAAGTCCAAAATAGTAGCTTACCCTTATTCGCAAAAGCATTAATCTAGCTTTTGATAATAGCAGAGTTAGTAATCTGTGGAACAAAGCTGACGGAGTCTTTTGACTGAATCGCAGTTCTGACTCCGAACACTATGCTGATCGGCAGTGGCCCTAAATAATCGATTTCCCATCGATATCGAGCACCTACTGACTTTGAGCATTCTCTGTAGTTTCCTACAAAGTCGCCAGCTTCGTATCCGGTCGTACATCTTTGCCAGTTGATGTTGATACCCCGCCGTCTTTTCGGATAGGCCTAGATAAACCTTATCATACACCGTCCAGGGTGTTCTTGAGTGTAGTAGATATGCATGGAGCTGGAGACGGTAACATCGGTACATATCCCCTCACAGCCATTCGATTGCACTGATTCAGAGGGTTAGTAATTGCCCAACGTTGAATTCTCGTGGGCTTGCCACCTTTATTCTCCTTCAAATCCTCCCAAAGACCTACTTGCTTGCATTAATACCAAAAGTCCAGTCGCTGTAATAAGGTAGTAACCAGAAGACTATTTGGAGCCAGAGCCTGCTTGTTGGTGCCGCTGCTAAGAGCTTCCAATCGGAGGGTGGTTTGCAGCCACCCGCCACGGGAGATCGCCGCCTCTAACCTGATATGGATAAGGACGAGGACTATGATATAGCGATATCAAGGATCCAGAGTATTGATTATAGGCAACTGCTTGCTCTGAAATACGTCTAGATGATGAAGAGCGTTAATAAAAGACGATAAACCTCGATAGAGATGTTTCTTTGGGGAGGACTCTTGTGGTGGTTTCCGATGCCGCCTATTAGTGCGATATGTGAATGCGTGATGCATGTGGGCGGGAGGCAAAAAAGAGAGCAACGTTGCATTAAGGTAGTCAAATTAGGAATGAGCAATAAGTAACCTGTCGAGGTGGTAAGAAAAACCAATTGTTCAGGACGCAGCACCATAAACGAGTGATCCCGTGTGAGAAAGGCGGGCATGACCTGAAGTATAATTGTCATTATATAGTGCGTGCTCTGTATACACGGGCCTATCAATTCCGCGAGGTATAAGAAGCATTGGGCTAAACGGTATGGGGAATTACCTAGGGAACTGGGCCATAATGCAGGAGAGCAATGACAGCACTATGACTAGATATGGGTGCAGAGGCTACACAGCCTGACTTCCTTTCCGCCACCTTCCCACCCAAAGCTAATCTTACCTCAAGAACTTATACTAGTGCGTTTTTCTTGTATCTAACATCCCATCGCCGAAGTGGCACTTTTCCCATTACTTTGAAATCGTGCACTTCAGCCCCTTTAAGACAGTGACGGTGCTGGTATAGTTATCCTTATTGGATACCATTTGGTTTGGTGGTTGCTTCTGAGTGAATTTGCATGGTCGGCTTCTCTCCGGCAACGCAGGTGCAGTGATTGCATCTGAATCTTGTTACAGAATTAACCCTCAATACAGCAGGAACGACTCTCCAGATACTGAACCCCGTCCGGACCATTCAACGTAACCACATCACAGGCACGCCCAACTCCCTCCCACTTCGTCTTAGGGAACCCATCTTCTTGATGGAGGTGAGTCGACAGAGAGTTCCAAGCACCGTTATCTTAGCTTCCTAAGAAATTGTCAAGTAGTTTTGGGGCACTGTTTCTCGGACGAGTTGTTGCAATTTCATTATTTATTTTCTCCCTTCTCTTTCCTGTTGTGCTGTTGCTGTTGCTTCTTTTCGTCTCTCAGATGAGCACGTATTTAATACATATAGCTACTGTAGCCACCTGCATAAAACCTGTGGTTGAATGTGAGGAAAACAAGCCATTAAGGGAAAGATCGGCCACATGGCTTATATCGGCAACGTCCTCCGCGAAGTTTGCGCCATTACCAGTGCTGGTGCGGGGCTACAAAAAGCCAGTAGAGTACTGAATACTTGGTATCTTGATCTGGCGATGCGCAGGTAATGGGTTGTGCCTTATCAATATGCGCCTGATATCGCTCGACATGGGCTGGCTTTGATGACTCTGTAGCTGGCGAGGACGAAAGTATTGAGGTGACATAAAGTATCCGACTGCTCCCTACTCTGGACCACAACCCACGCACCTGTGACAAATAATGCCCGGTCATATAACTGGGCAGTGTTCGCAAACGGTCAGATTGACCAGCCGGATATATGTCGACCGGTCAGATGTGGTCGCTTTTCTGCCGGCCGCCCTTGGCATGGATAAGAAGTCAAATCTGACCGGCTTGACCGTTTGAGAACTCCGGTTGAACTTGAGGTTACCACTGTTAATAGTCCCTTCAGTTCGCATCCTCCGCCTTATGTTACTTAATCTGTAAGTAGCAGCGGTATATATGAAAAGTTTGTTTAAGCGGAAGCTGAAGGGGATGGTTTTAAAAAGTCCGGGGATTCATAGAGGCTGATTATGCAGGTTGGGTGAGAGTCGAGTCTAGAATCCATGAGGAACCCTGGTGAAGTGGAGGTGAGGACTGGTTCGTGCTACCAGGCGCGGGGAGCAACCGATCCCTGCTTGATTCAAGAAACCGAAACCCAGTAGTAGCCAAACCACCGACTTGTCATCATATTGTTATTAGTACAATACGGCCTCACGGCCCGGGCCCTCTTTCTAGGGACGTCCTTCATGCTTCATCCAAGGCGCCTCTGGCAAATTTCTTCCTGGATCCGAGGAGCCGACCGTTTTTGCCATTGGTGTGGATCCTTGTCAACGGTGGTGGGGGGATTGAGAAGGCCCAGGCGGCAACGCATTGAGATCGATCTAGAATCGAGAAGCCATGATATCCCCACCACGAGACTGTCGAACGAACCCGATTGGTTGTTTCGACTTCACTTCACTTCACCACTCTCAAGATATATAAAAGCCCTTCTTATCTTCTCTTCCCCGCCTTGGTTGAGCTCTGGATGTTTTGATCTAAGGATTTTTGTGTGAACAAAAGCGAGAGATTTCAGGCCTCAGGAAGCCAATTACCAACCTGGAGCAAGTCCAGAAGATTTTAGCTTGTCATAACTGCTCCAGCCACCTCTCCGCCATGTGGCTTTGTCAATCGAAACTTCTAGTTGAGTGAAGAATATCTTCACTATTGCAAGCAGGTGAGCCTATGTCATGGGAATTGCAAGGAAGTGAATTCGACTTGTATGGGACCAAGTTGCCACCAACCATACAGCTCCAATGAAGGCAGAGACTTTGGGGTGGTTTGAGGTTGGCTGTGATATCGATGATCTCCTGAAGGCTCAGGCTGCCCCAGCCCCGTTCGGGGATAGATTGCTACCAACCATGGAATCTGCGGTTAATCCATCTTGGTGGAGGGAAGACATTGGTCCTCGAGTGACCCATTGCGAGGTGGATTTGAATTCTGCGGAGTAGTTCTTGTAGGAGAATATTAGGTATGTAGTTTGGATTCTGCGGTGAATAAACTTGCATGACTGCATTGCTCTAGCAGATGTTGCTGTCTCGCTATCCCAATCCCTAACCCTAAATTCAAATCTCCATCGGTTCGCTTCATCATCTCGTTTATCAAATTCCAGGTCGGCTTTAATTGTACAACCGCTACACTAACCACCGTTGTAAAAAAGCACAGTTGAAAATCTGTATTCGGTGTGTATTGGCGCACTGCCAGAGACGAATTTGACTCGAATTCGGGATATGCTTCGTACCGATGTTGTGGGGGAACGGTCTCAGAGCGTACCCATGACGGGTTCTGGCAGTGTGTTTTTAACCCTTTATTTTTCACTACGGTACATGTTGGATCTATAAGTTTCGTCACCTGCACCGAGTAAGTTGCAACCGCAATGCCACCCAAGACTCCATACGTACTAGCTATTGCGGTAGTCGACCACGACACTCCTACTCCTCTCACAGACCAGGATCCCACTGAGAGGGACGATATCACTTCACAACTGTTACGACTCTGCTTCATTTCTTTAATAGGCCCAACGAGACGAAGTACAAGTCTACCATGTCACCGGGCATTCACGCAAGCTTCGGACGGATGGTGGCAGTATCAGCAATGGGAACAGAAGTCATAGCCTGAAGCGGAACGTCGATACGACCACTCTCTTTTACCTTTACGAGGGAACTTATCTCGAAGCGTTAGTTGGAAGCTCAAGCTGACTAGATCAATCTAGCGGCCTATCTACATTTCATTCGTACGAAATGTCTATTGTCGCTTTCACAGCAAAAAATTCCTGCAGCGTAAGTGCGAAACTCATTTCGATCAGCCAGAATAACAACTCCATGGACTCTTTGGCAAACTAGAAATTGGCTGGCTGTAATAGGTTCATTTGGATGGTGCATCGTGGTCTGAGACAAAAACTCAAGCGGTCAAATGGAAGGTCAAATCTGACTAGACCGAGAACACTGAAATCAAGGCTGCTTGTACCCCAGTGGACGATGAGATTGCTGGCGCCCGAGCCAGGGTTAACGTGAGGACGAAGATGGAAATGATGATTACTAATCTAAATTTGAAGATACCGATGTTGATGGCCAATTCAGACTGTCGGCCTCTGAATATCTTGAATCACAAAGTACAAGTCTCGGAGCATCATCTCAGATGCTTCTTTCAAGTTTAGAGGTAGCGCATATTGTGAAGTTATGCTTGCACGCCTGCACTATCTCGCAGATAGCTATCGACTTACACAGCTCAGTGATCCGAAGCGGCAAGTCCGGCCAGATCTGACCCCTGTAGGGACCGGATTGTGACAAGGCAGACCTGAAGAAAGAAGGCCGTGTCGGCCCACGTTTGCCGGGGGCTGGCCTGGGCCGGAGTTTGCAGCTGAATATTTACAGGCCGGGCAGGTACCTGCAATCCAGCATTTCCTAAACCGACCTAGGCCAATCTATGCTAAGGGCGGTTTCATAAGTTGTGGACTATATCGGATCTGTCCGCGGGTCAGCTAGCGGCTAGAAGGGAAGTGTTGAGCGCCCTTAAGTTTTCCCCACCGCCATCAGCTCCTTCGAAGCAATGTTGCCAAGTGTGGGCAGCAATCTTAGATTGAATAGCAGGGTTATCTGATAGATCCAACATATACTCTATCTATGGCAACCACTTGTTCGTATACGGTGTGCATTCCTTAGAAACACCCTGACGCTACCTGCAAAAGGTGCTACTACAGTTCGATACCATGTTGAGGGCACACCTTACGGACGTCATGTATAATCAACAAGTCTGCGGAAAGTGAGGCACTGCCTTCTGCTAAAGATACCCAAACTGATGAGTACTTTGATGGGCATTATGACTTAAAGCGTATTCAATGAAGAAATAGATACTCTGCGGGTGGACTTCCGGACACCATCTCTTCCCTTTCCTTTCGGCGCTCAGGTTGTTCTGGTTCCTGGGCTATCTTGGCCACTTTTCTTCTACCTGTCTTCCACCATTTTCTCCGATCGGACTTGTTGAATGCCGTAGCTTGCAATTATTTACTAAAGCAAAATATGTTTGCCGGATCCTGTTCCGGGTTTTACTTTGGGGAGCCCTGGATCTCTTGTAGGTAGCTACGCAATAAAGCACATGTTCACTCTCATATTGGCTCTCTGTGAAGGAGAACTACCTCGCGTTCGCTGACCTGCTCTGGTACGAAGGAATGTTTTCACTCCTGTAAAAAGCAATTCACCACAAAAGCAATTCCTCATCTGCAGCCTCCAGAATCTCAGCCAGCCCAGATCAAAACGGCCACATCGATCTTCCCCGGCCCCCGGCAGCATCCAAGAGACACATACCAGATGTACACCCGCCACACTAGCATCACAAGTACCACCACTATCAATAACCGAACCAACGAAACTGGGGCTGCACTTATCCGTCACTCAGCTCAAAGTAAAGGCACAATTCACTCAACACAGTGGTAGAAGCCGTAAGGCGTCGTTCCCTGCTTGCCCTACCTACTTAAGTAGGTCGTACGCGGTTATGCAGCCCCCAAAGGCGGACCAGCGAAGGCTAAAAACCACTGACAAGAATCACACTAGGAGGATGGATACAGTATGTATAGGAGCTCTATGGTATGTACAAGAGCCCTATGTATAAGTCTAGAACTCTTCAGTGCCGCTATCCCGACCTCATCCATGCAAGCTCAGCCGCGCGATTTTTCCCCACATACTCGGTCGCATTCTAAACACTTCCGTTCCGCTAGTATGGAGGGTGTATGCTTTTTATCGCAACATTCCATTTGAATGACGAATCACGAGTGACAAAACGTGTTTAAGCCCTCTGGATGTGGGGTTTTCTGGCTTCTCTCGTCGTAGGCTGGTTCCGGTTCCCGGCTTTGGTGGCTGGACATGTTGAAGGAGGATTTTTGGGGGAGCTGCAGTGCGAGCTTCTCTAGAGAAGTGTTGTGGAGTTCGGGGTGTCAGTATGCTATGAGTTTTAGGGGTTAGTCTTGCAAGCTGGCTTGTGTGGATCAGCGACCCAACGAGGAAGGCGCGTTTTGTGTTGAGGCTCAGAAATAAGCTTCTTTGACAGGCTTGGCTTTGGAAGCGTCCGAACTGATGAAATGAGAACCGCCGGTCTCTCTACACGATACGCCACGGCTTTCCAAGGAAGAAGAATTACAATAGCAAACGAAAGGGGTCAACACAATCACCCCATAGGACATCTTGGGGTGTCAGCTCATCAAGCAGTTAGTTTTATCCCTCTGCCTTTGGCAAGTCGGGAATCTAGCATACCATATATGGATCGGAGTGTAGAAGCCTACCCTTCTAAGGAGCACGAGATTCTCTCATCTGAATTCTGGGCCGCTGTTTCACGGTACCGAGGAATCCGGATCAAGCGGAAGTGGAGCTTGCGACGTTTCGAGGCGGCCAGTCTGACCGGACATGGCCTTGCCAAGGGAGACCCTTAGAAATAATGCCTGGGCTGGCCCAAGTTGTTAAAAGCTGACCTGGACTGGACTATACAGCTAGAAATTTCAGGCCAGAAATATATCAGCAGTCCGGCGTCTCCGGAATCAACTAATGCCAAGGGCGGCTTCATATCTGGTGGCATGTATCTGATCGGTCTGTGAAACTATAGATCGGCCTGCGGCCGCACTGGCTGCTTCGGGATACTGAGTAGAAGGGATGCGACCATGCGGTTATTTTTCGACTCCTGCAAGAATACAGACGGCAATATGGATAAGTGTTCACAACCGTACGGCATATAATTTTAGTCCTGGTGTTGAATTCGGAGAGGGTGAATAGAGATGACTTTGCCTCGATCCCGCGAGACATTAATGTCGGGCGTTATATTGGATGACAACCGAATATCAGTGTAACACCTCTGGGAGAGGTTTGGGATGGCAAGCCTCCCCCGGGCTCCGCCGGGCTCGTACTGAGACGGGGCGTCCCTGTGACGAAAGTATGACCGAGGTCCAAATTCTTCGTTACGTTCTGGAAGAAGCGGAAACTGCGGGTCACTAGCGTTCAAGCTGCCGAGATGTGCGGCAGCAAATATTACCTACGCCGCGCCATCAGGTTCTCATACGGCATGTGGAATTCGGCATGTAGAATTGTTCTTCTAAGATGAGGTTCCTATGACCTACGTCATGTCGCCGAGGAAGCCGAGAATTTCCAAAATTTCTTGAAGAGAGGAGCATGACGTTATTTGATAGTATCAACTTTGGGACTTTAGCATTATATAAATTTAGTAAATATATAGGTAATTTTCTTCTTAAATAACTCAGTTATTCAAAGGTACCATTGATATGTTAATTAGTTTGTCATCAGGCTTTTGAATATCCGGTCACGTTGGCGGCAAACTCTGACTCCCATTCTGGCAATGTCTTACCTAAATTGTTGCTTTTCGTTAATTGGAGAAGAGTTCTTGGGCGAATTTCGAACGAGCATGAAGCCTCTAGTCACGTTGGTGAGATGCGGCGGCAGCGCCTGCAGGGGCATTACGAACTAGACTAGACTGACTGGCTGCCCTCTCCCTCGGTATCTTTATTTGGGTTCCAGTGAAGATCTAGTAGGGTGTGAGTGATTAGTTGCTTGGCTTCTTAAGCTTGTACGAGTACTAGATGTATGATTCGGTTCATGGAATGAACAATACTAAGTAGCCACTTCAACCTACATCTACTTGCCTCGGGCTTGGTCCTATAATATACGAGTCCGAAATTATCTATGCATGCCTATGGAATGCAGTCAAGCTGTAAGTATGGTTTCATGGCGGTTTACAAAGGAGCATATAAAACTGATATGTATGCCGTCAGAGAAGAGAGCCTCCGCATCACGGTGGGGTAAAAGGCCTTTTAAAGTATAGCTACGGAGCATGGTCTGAATCCTTAGGCAGATAGCTTTCCAGGGTGCAGTTCGGTATCATATCTTATGACATTCACACGGAAGTGAATAAGTCTGTTCTGACCCAAATACTCTACACTCCGATATATATCAACCTTCTGCTTGACGCCAATGGTAATTTCTCTCCATTCATCTGGCTCTGGCGGTATACATATATCAAAACAGATATCCCACCACCGTCGTCTTTGCCGCATGAGGGTGGCAAATGGTTCTACCAGGATGGGACAGCCTTGAGGGTCTTGAGCTGTGATATCAAGTCCCCCCATCCACCCCCTAAATCCTATAATCCTAAATGCAGATTCTTGGGTACCCATAATGAATCACCTTTTTTGTGTCGTTTCGCACACCACCAACCAATCAAAACCAAACCAACCCAGCCATGGCAAGCTCTTCCGGCGTTGTTTTATCCTCCACCTCCTCCACAATTTTGCAGCTCGCACGCGCCGAACAAACAAATCCCTTTTGCACCCCTCTCAGTAAGGATTTCCATATATATATATAGCTCCACTCTTGGCCGCCGACCCACTGACTGACCGTGTGCGTACGTTGGGGCGGATTATCGTATGTAAGTGGTTCTGATAATGAGGGTCGACGGGTTTGTGGAACGTGTGTACGGATATTTGAAGCTTGTGACGCTTCATGATAGAAGAACGGATGACGGTTAGTTAGAGCGAATGACGGCGTGACGATAACTAGCTGATGCCGAGGAGTCTCTTGCAATCGATAGTCTGGAGGGCGTGGCGGCTGTTAAGCGTCGTAATGAAATCGCCATGTCGTCGCAATCGTCTTGTCCGGACGAGCCTCGTCGTGTTGCAAGCCTGTCGTTACAGCCCCTGGTACATCAATCGCCAACCCCTGGTCATAGCTAAATCAGGTTTTATATCAGTGGTGCAGAGACTAGTTCAAAGAACAAATATAAAAACAAGTCTACAGTGCCACCTGTCTGAGCTTAGATTTCACCAGCATAACCACGGGGAGTAGATATAACATGATCTCATTCCCCTCGACCCTAACAACTACCTACTATGTATCAACACAGCAAGATTCGCCGCCTCGAGTATCCACTGACTCATGATGTAGCATTGATTTCGAAGAACAATGGGCAGCACACGACACGACACAAAAACAAAAAGTAGCATATAGAACGAACCGCCGATAAGTAGTAGGAAAACACAAGGGTCTGAAAAAAATATGGCCAGCCCCTGTCTGTAAAGCATCTCCCCCCATTCTGCTCGCTGAAGGACACGAAACATCCCACATAACTCCCCACCCCCATTCATTTCCGCGGGTTTCTGTTTGAGTTCCATCATGATGACAATCTTTTGGCTTTTCCCTTTAAAAGACGTTAAGAAGTAGAAAAGAACCCATTAAACCCTCTAACCCCCACAACGTACAAGCCGCTCGATCGTAACCGGAAAAACCATCTGTGAAAGAACTTGGTGACATTTTATATCACCGATTGCGCCCACCCAAACTTGTACCATTGAGATGTCACACCGGCCATTTACTTCTTCTTCTGTTTCCTGGGAGGGGTAACCGGCCTCCCTGAACCCATGCCTCCGTAGACGTACTTTTGCTTCTTTTCCGCGGGTTTGAGAATCTACGACGAATTAGTACTGGTCAGTATTGTGACCATGTTGTTACATACCTGAAACGAGCACAGAAGACTTTCATCAACGCTCATCATCGCACCAGCGTTGTCAAATTCTCCACAATAGTTGGGTGCAGAAAATAGTGTGACAAGCTGCCTTTTTGAAAAGAACTCGTAACCATCCTCCACAACTTGATGCGCACGACAGATCAGATCCATATCGTGTTTTTGCAAAAACCTAGATACCACGTCGGGACCAAAAGTGAACGAGACTCCACGGTCGTTTTCGCTCCATCCAGTAATATCTTTGTCGGGGTCGGACCAAAGAAGGTCACAGAGAAGACCGCAATCAGGGATCTGTGGAATAGTCAACCACCTGTACAATGAAAGCTCAAAAAGCTAGTGTTCCGGCAATAGTTAACTCACATCAGTAGGCCTCATCACTCTGCGGATCTGTTCCATCGAGTTCAAGTCAGGCGACAACCCTCCATGCATAGTAAAAATCTTCTCATCGATGATGGCGGCGATGGGAAGACAGTTGAAACAATCGGTGAAGGTTTTCCACAACTTGATGTTATATCTTCGTTTACATTCATCGTAGAATCCGTATATACGGTTGATGGAGGCGCATTCGTGGTTTCCGCGCAAAACGAAAAAGTTTTCGGGATATTTGATCTTGTACGCTAACAACAAGCAAATGGTTTCGAGAGATTGCTTTCCTCGATCAACGTAATCGCCAAGGAAAAGGTAATTCGCCTCGGGGGGAAATCCTCCGTACTCGAACAGTCGTAGTAGATCATAGTATTGGCCATGGATATCTCCACAAATCTGATAATAGTAGTAGTGGTCAGCAAGTAATCATGATGTGATCATCTTTATCATTAACAATACAGAACAACACTCCCCCTCCTGGCGGAAAACAGTGAAACATGAAACATACCTTGATAGGGGCCTCAAGCTCCAGTAGGATGGGCTGTGATATAAAGATTTCCCTGGCCTTGGTGCAGAGAAAGCGAATCTCCGACTCCAAAAGTTGGACCTGCTTCCCTGGGCGGCTACCACGGACTTCCAACAATCTATCAATGATAGAGTCGAGATCGACTTCCGTCTGATCTGCCATGGCAGGAGGGTGTCCTCGAAGGGAAGGGGAAGAAAAGGTGGAAGAGTAGAGACGAAGGAAAAGTTTATCGGTGAGTTGGAGGGTAGTGTTGCAAGAATGAGTAGATCTGTGTCGGTCACGCGTAATCAGTTTAGAGTTCAAGCCGCTGCCAACGTCCTCCGCATCTCCCTCACGAAAACGACAACCACGAGAATTTGCTAGTCTCTGCTGGCGCTGCAACCAGGAACAGCCACGGGCTTCACATTGTCTAGAGGTAGACGTTTTCGGCAGACGTAGTGGGAACACTCCAGCATAGCATGCCAAATGCAATACAGAGAAAAGGAGAGGGGGAAGAGGGAGACAACTAAGTACCAGATGAGAATGGTGTTCTTTGTTGATTAAGTTGTTATCTTTTCACGAAACGTGATGTAGGCCGGCGCCGGTTTGCCCCTTGTTGAAAATGCTAACGAGTGAACTGCGACTTTGTCTTTCGCTCGGAACGACGGACTTGTTTTCGATGTGTGGTTGTTAGGTAAACTGCGGTCGGTCGGCACGCAGTGAAAAACGGATGATCCCGCTGAAGAGTAAAGGAGCCCGATGATCGTGAGAAAAGATGATGTAGTACCAGTAACGCAGCTAGTTGTCAACAAGTGGTGACGATGGCAGGTAACAGTATCAACGGAACAGGAGTGCGATCGGCGGAGATGATGACCAGCACTTGTTGAGGATTCGAGCGTGAGCGAGAATCCAGAGTGGCGACCCTAGAGTAGGCGACAGGGAAGATGCAGAAGCGGAAGCGTATGAGAGAGGTAGAAGGCGATGAGAAGGACAATGGAGGTGGGTGAGCAGTTACCGAAGGAACAGTTGTAGCGGGGGAGATAGGGCGCTGAAAACGAAACGGGGAAACGGGCTCTTGTGTTTGCGCGGATGTGGCTTGGACTCGACTTGACGATTACGGATTTCTCTACTTCAGAGGAGTAAGACTGCTAGTGGCTAGTGGCTGGTGGCTGGTGGCTGGTCAAGGAGTAGCAATAGCAAAGGCAAGGCGGCCAGTTTGGACTTTCAAGGTTGCGGGTGGTGGTGTTGTTAAGTGGTGAGTGAGTGGTGAGTGGATCGAGAGAATGGAAGAGAGGCAGCAGAGGACAAGGGCTCGGAGAAAACAAATCTCCTTTCTTCTTTCTCCTTTCTCTTTTTCCCCTCTTCTCCGTGATACATACCACCCCCCATGGGCCATCCATACAATAGTGAACCGCTGTTTGTCGAATTTGTTCTCTTCCAGATACCACTTCGGGACTTCCTTTTGGATTTCGATAACGCGCGCCGGAAAACCCCCCTCCCTCCAGACGCCAAACTCCAGGCTCCAGACTTCAGTCCATCAACAGTCCGCAGCTGGCCGGCTAGCTAGCAACGTGTAGAGTCACAAAGTCCAGACAGACATGGGCCAGGCTTACACGACTCACTCGGCGCTGCAGCAATCGATATAATCCCTACTTTTCTCATACCTTATACTACCTCAAAGGTTTAAACCATCTGGGAGTTCTTTCTTTCATATTATACCGAGATTTTCTTGCATTACGCCGGCAAGCTTGATTTTCGACGCTGGCAGAGCTTTCAGAGGTTTCCAACTTGTTTCATCAGCAAATAGGGCCAAAAATAGTACATTTGAGTACCTCGAGCGAATTCGGCGTGCTCGGATCAGTTCGCCGGCACATTACAATCCTGAGATAGGAACCCGACAGTTTTTTGAGCGCAGATGAAATGGATGTGGTAGTAACACCACAACAGCTCAATTAAGTGCTACCGAACTTGCACATAGCCACGGTTGCATATCTCCAGTATGCCCGTTAATGCGCACGTGATTTTGGAATGACGTCTCTTCTCATCAGCGAATTGCTCCCTACACACACAAGGCTCACTACACCCTTCCTCTCTACCTCCACTTTTCTCAGGAGAACTGTATCTTGGTCTTGTTGCTAGCAAGTGCTCCACTGCTCTAGGCTCCCGTTCCAACGCCTTTACCACTTTCCGTTTTGCGGTGCTGCCCCCTCTCCGGAGTACAAATCACGTTCTTCCGAGACATTCTCCACCCCTTGTAAGTAGCCTTATGCGTCCGCCATTACCATACTACAATGCAGGTAGGATCAATCAAGACAATGTTCAAACACTGCTAACTGAACTTCGTGAGCTATGGACCGGCTCCCAAACTATCCCTGGCGACGCTCCAAGGTCCCTACGGCTATAGAGCTATATCTTCGTGTCTCTCGGCGCCGGACTTATGACTCGGTTACAACATCAGCTCTTGCTCGCTGTTGAAGTAGACAACTTTATCGATGGCGCTATGGATACACTGTTGGGGCCTGGTAGTGGAAGAGCGTGTTCTGGTTCCTAGCATGGTCGCGCCATGGAAGGCATCCCCCTGGAAGTCGATCTTCAGCTACAAACGGGCCTTCTCTCAAGATACATTGAGGCAGGAAGGCACAGCATTGAACAATCGCTGTATCGATGGAGTGTCCGGATCGAATTTGAATGTATATTTGGGCATTCTGAAATTTGGAATCACCAAGGCCGGTCCGAACTTCGGGACAACAGACTGGGGAAACGAAATAGCTGCTCAACCGTCTGAACCAGGATGTACAACAACGGCGCATCATCCTCCCCAATGCATCTTCACGACCAACTCTAACATGTGGGATTGGAAGGCTAGAAAATAATGGCATTCGGAGACTATTGGGTTGTTCGCAGGTGCAGAGCAGTTTGGAACCCAATACAGAACGACAAAGTGTCTCTTGAGAGCCTGTTGGTCACATCTATGATGGCTGGCGAAGTGTTCCACTGGGGAATGTTTCCAACGCCCTTAACGTTGTCTAGTTGATTGCACCTGTCAAGGATTATGCTGCTGCTACTTTTGCACGGGGTCGATTGGAATGGGTTACAGGCGGCTTTCGCTATAAGAATGCGTTGGTATCAAACTTTTGAACAAGTCATTCCTACCAGAGAGCAACGCTCATTATTGATTTACAGGATAGAGGATCGTGCGGTTAAGGTGACGGGAAAATTAATGCAAGGTTTTCCTCTTGATCCTCGCCAACACGTCCAATATTGTGTGTTGGCGGGTTTAGACCGTTTTGCGGGTGCTTGGCTCAATTATTTGGGTCTTCTTTTTATATTACTGCAGATTTCTATCATTGCATTAACATATCTGTCTTTGCACCGACAGTTGGATTTACTTATTCAAGTGCATGTACCGGTGAACTACATGTTCCAGTGCCTGGCTTATCTTTCTTTCCTGTACCTCCTCAATCCCGGACAGTATGCTGAGGCGAACAGGGTGGCGTTGAGGGTGTTACTGAGAATGGGCTATTCCATTGTCTTCGTCGTCATCTATAGTCTCCAAGCACTTGGCTCCAGGCCCATACCTTAACATCTCCCGCAGCATTTTCAAATGCCATCATCTCCTTCGGCTTCAATTAGACAGCATGGCGCCAACGAATATCGTCTTAATCTTACATCCTACACTTCTATACTATTTTCGCCCAGCGTTACATTTCACACCGCTACAATGATGCGCGTTTTCTGCCGTCTCCGCACTTTCCCGCCGACTAGAGGGTAGCTTTACCGCTCCTGTCAGCCCCTTCGAGGCTTCCATTGGCATTCGCTATAGCACTAGCGTGAACTCACCCCAACACCCCGCAGGAGCTGGAATGGCCCATGCTGAAAATCTGGTCGAAGCGGGTGTTGCTCAGCAGTCGGCTGATGCTCTGGGTAAGCCGACCGAAGGTGGACGCAAGTCGGCTTCAGTTCCTGATCGCACAACCAAAGCTTCTGGTCAAAAGGCCTTTAGATGGACCATAGAGTGGGCAACAAGAATACTGGGGATTATCTCGGTGGTTGCCGCCGCTCGCTCGATTCCCCGATTCGGCCCTCTAGGTTTCTCATGCTCGTCGTATTTGGGTGGGCGGGGCGTGCGGGGCTTGGCCTTCGGTGGGCGCCGCGTTGAGTCACTCAGGGGCACAGTTTAGGGCTACTTTCTCGAGAGACGGGCTGTGTATGCACGCGTTAGGATGATGCTGATTGGTAAATATTTAGCCTATTTCAACCTCCCCTCACGGATCATGGAAAATGACTCTACTCCTCATAATTTACTAACAAATGAGGACCATACAGCTGCCTAGAAATGACATTAGCCCCAGGTATTTCGACGATATCTTAAGGCCTGCTTCCCTTGAGTTGCCTAAACACTGGGGACTTCCAGGGAAGATTCCTAGCATGGGTACATTATCCTGTTCAAATAAACTCGCAACGTTTGCTCCGTGTCGTCAAGGAATGTGAGCACTATCGGGAACCTAAAGTGGGAAAACACCTCCGCATATAACCGATGGCAACTAAACTCTCGTTGCTACACCATAATACGCTAGGAACTCAATCGTATGCTTCTGCTAGTAGGCATCTCCATGTATCTCTAGAAAGAATTAGAAAAGCTATAAAGAAGGAAAGTCTCACCCTTTCCACCCATAGCTTCCCTCTCTCCGTAGTCCTCCACTCACTGATCAACGTAATTATGCATGTGAAATGATTTGAACATAACCTCTGGAGTCACTTTGGGCTCATTATAAAATCACTAGGCACAAACTCTACGCGGATGATGAATTTCGCAGGTCTCATAAGCTTGTAGGATAGCCTTGTAGTTCGATTTTCCAAATCAGCATGGTTGTATATAGAACGATCGACTTCTTTCAGCTGTTCGGTTCTCCGCTCTTTGCCAGCACTGTACGGGGCGTCAAAGTTCGTACGATTGGAGCGTGATGATTTTGTTCAGTACCGAATGCCTAAGAATGGGCTAATACCGTGCCCTAAATATACAAAGAATTGTCTAGGTAGAACAGAGCACATTTTTAGCAGATCAGCTCCAATCAATTGTCGCCATAAACAAGCATGTTATCGCAATTCTCCTATCGGCGCTAGGCCAGAGTTAGATGACCTGCCGGTGAGCGAATGTGTGGTGGGATGTTTCTCCATGCGCGCGTCACGTGGAGGAGACCATGACGACAGCTCTACTCTGCTCATGTCAATGTCAGCCCTCACTCCAGTTGGGGAAGCGTTTGCAGGATACCATTGATTGTCTGGTGAATTGATTGGAGTCTGTTATTTCCGGCTACCCCATGATGTCGTCCTTGCTGGAGCGGGTAGTTGCGGTGGTGATGATGCCCCAATGGTCTGATGCAGTGGCCGCGAATGACCACTCGCCAACGGCAACTTCTCAACACACCCTCTTCAACTCCACAACATCCGTTTGTACACATACTCATTCCCCCTCAAGTCGCTACTGCCATGCAACAATATTTCTGCCATTCATCTCGTCTATGTACGGCTCTTCCGCTCGTCTGTCGCTATGTAACCTCTTCTGCGTCGCGGACTGCAAAGCTCAACGCTTATACCTTCAATTGCGCCCGAACCTTTACGACTACCCCTCGAGCCATGGAGAACGCATTTTTCACCAACGAGCCTGCCGGGCCCTCCGTCAAGAGCGCCATCCCAGGCCCGATCTCGCAGAAAGCAATTGCGGAGCTCGATGCCGTCTTCGATACAAGAAGCTTAAACATGATCTGCGACTACGAAAAGAGCATCGGAAACTACATCTCTGACATGGATGGAAACGTACGAGCTCTACAGACCGCAATTGGGCTTTTTCATGCTCTAACATACCCCTTATAGCTGCTATTGGATGTGTGAGTGTTGTTTTTTGGCTGGATACCGAAACAAAACACTAGCATGCTAACATAACACCCTCCATGTTCAGCTACGCACAAATCGCATCTATCCCCTTGGGCTATAATAACCCGCACCTCCGCGCTGCCGCATCCTCCCCGGAGATGATAAACGCCATTATCAATCGCCCCGCGATCGGCAACTTCCCTCCAGGCAACTTTGCCACCCTCCTCAAAACGGGCATCCTCGCTGTCGCCCCGCCCGGCCTCAACCAGGTCTTTACCGCCCTTGCAGGCTCAGATGCAAACGAAACAGCCTACAAAGCCGCCTTCATGTACTACCGTCGCCGGGAGCGTGGCGAAGACGGCGAGTTTTCGGCGGAGGAAATGGAAAGCTGCATGCGCAACGCGGCGCCCGGAAGTCCAGACCTGGCGATCATGAGCTTCAAGAAAGGGTTCCACGGGAGACTCTTTGGCAGTCTGAGTACCACCCGCAGCAAGCCGATCCACAAACTCGATATTCCGTCGTTCAACTGGCCGCAGGCCCCGTTTCCGGCGCTGAAATACCCGCTCGAGCAATATGCGGCCGAAAATGCGGCAGAGGAACAGCGGTGTCTTGAAGAGGCAGAGCAACTAATCAAGTCTTGGTACTGCCCCGTCGTCGCCGTAGTTATCGAGCCGATCCAGAGTGAGGGCGGTGACAACCACGCCTCCCCGGCCTTCTTTCAAGGCCTCCGGGACCTTACGAAGAAGCTCAACGTCCTCTTCATCGTCGACGAGGTACAGACGGGCGTCGGCGCCACCGGAAAGTTCTGGGCGCACGAACACTGGGACCTCACCTCCCCCCCGGACTTGGTCACGTTTTCGAAGAAGGCACAGACGGCTGGATACTACTTTGGAGACGCAAGGCTGAGGCCGAATAAGGCGTACCGCCAGTTTAATACGTGGATGGGCGATCCTTCCAAGATACTGCTGTTCAAGGCGATTGTGGAGGAGATTCAAAGGCTGGATTTGGTTAAGCACACTGTTAGCCCAGCCCCCCTTCCCTCCCTCCTCACCGAAACTTCAGCTAATGATACGCAGGCCGAAACTGGCGCGTTCCTTTATGACGGGTTGCGGCGGCTGGCAGAGAAGTATCCGAGCGAGATGCAGAATCTGCGCGGAAAAAGGCAGGGAACGTTTATTGCGTGGGATTCGCCGAGGAGAGATGAGTTCTTGAAGAAGATGAAGGGTGTCGGCGTCAATATCGGCGGCTCGGGAGACTCGGCGGTTAGATTGAGGCCGATGTTGATTTTTCAGAAGAAACATGGTGAGTTTTCTGACCTCGAGAAGAAAGAAGAGGGGGAGTAGCTTGCTGACAGGGAATAACAGCATCGATTCTATTGGAGAAGATCGAGGAGGTGTTTAAGGTATAAAATGATGGATGAAGGGATTGAATGGATAGAAGGTTCTGGTAACATACATATATGGGCGGGAGGGAAGTAACTAGGAACATTGCATGTTGTACTCGTTTACCAGATACGGAATATCTTCATGATAGGTTAAGTTCTTTGCACCGCCATCACCAAAGTTTGATGGCGACAAGATTTATACCCCACAGTTCTAAATCCCCGCCCCTCAACGGCTTAAGCAATTAAGCAATAATATACAGTCCACACGCCCCACCTTCTCTCCCCTCGAAATCAAAACAGAGTCAAAAAACTCAAACATCAAATGCATACCGTGAACAATCCAATCATTATAAAAACGCAAAAACATAAAACACCATTAACCCATAAACCCATCTCATCTATCATTACAACCTCCCGTCAAACCCAGCCTTAGTCCACTCTGGCCCCTTATCCACCATCAACCCACCCGTCCCGGCGCTCCAATACAACATACTAACAACAAGGGCATGCAGCGCCACACAGTACGCGGCGAACAAGTTCCTGCTAAGCCGATTCGCCAGTATCACCCGCGTGAACGAGTATATCAGCCTCTCTGGCACCCGCATGCGATGGTACGCGCGCGCGCTCTCGCGTCCACGGAACGCCTCGAACGGCGAGATGTTCGCTTCATATGCCTGTCGGTATCGGTCTATTGATCCCCCTGCGCCCGCTCCGCTACCCACCGAGAACCCAGATGTGGCGGGAGCGCGGGAGGTGTACGAGGATACGTATCGGGTTTTTTCGTACAGACTCAGGTTGTCTTTTTGTAAGGAAGCGATTTCGTCGCGGAGGTTGGAGATGTTGGTTTGTGCGGTCGCTAGGGATTCTTCCAGTTCTGCGTTGCGGGCTTTGAAGCGGTCGCGCTGGGCGGTGATCATGGGGAGGATTCCGGGGTTGGAGGGGGCGGGGGGATCGCGGAGGGTGTCGAGGTGGGAGCCGATTATGGAGGTTGCTGGGGAGATGCGGGAGGCGTGGGAGCGCGCGACTGAGGATTGTGGGTACCGTGAGACGTAGGTGCCGGCGACTGAGAGCGCGGAGGAGTTGTGGTTGGGTTGGTGGGTCTCGGATTGGAGCTTGAGGAGGTCGTCTTCGAGTTTTTGGTTGAGTGTGCGGGCACTGGTGAGTTCGGATGTGGTCGAGTCGAGGGTTTGCTGCAGGGTTTGCAGGCGCTGGGAGAGGTCTTGGTGCGAGACGCGGAGGACGGTAAGTTCGTTTCCGAGCTTCTTGTTACGGGCGAGGAGCAGCTGCTCGAGTGATTCCTTGTCGGAGGAGACAGGGGGGAGGTCGTTTTCGGGCTCGGAGTCAATGTCTTCGTCATCGCCGGTGGAGAATTCAATGGATTTTAGGATCTCGAGCTCGCGCTTGATGTCTTCGTAATCGGAGCATTTGGAGACTTTGGCTTTGAGGTCGTATTTGTCCTTTTCGAGGCCGGAGATGAGGCGTTCTAGACTGCGGGTCTTGCGGGAAAGCTCCTGGCTGGCTGTTTCTACTTCTTGTTTGGCGTTGGTCACTTTGCGGAGGAGGTTGGCGTTTTCGTGTTGTAGGCGCAGGATAGTAGAGTCGTCTTCTTCCACTACAGCTTGCGCGGTGTGGTCCTGCTGGCTGGACGCCTTTTCAAGCTCTAGTCTGAGCTGCTCGTTTCGGCCTTCTACTTCAGCTAGTCGGAGGGTTGTTCGTTCGAGGTCACGGTTGACAATTTCCAGTTCTGCAGCCCTTTGCTTGCCCAGCAAGTCGACCTCTACGCCTGGGCTCGTGGGCCCCATCCTCTGTGCAACTTCGTAGCTGGCTTTGATTTCCTTAAGCACGGTTTCTTGGTGTTCCAGCTTTTCGGTGAATGCCTTCTCCTTGCCTTCCCAGTTCCTTGCTTTCTCATCCAGCACACCTCTCCACACTTCTTCAACCCGTGATGCCTCTTCTTCCTTCTCCTTCTCCCTCCGTTCCAGCTCTTTGTTTTTGGAGTTGAGAGAGGCCTCCAGATTCGTAATCTGGTTCGATAATCGGTTAACGGTAGCTTTGAGGGATGCATTGTCTTTCGTCATGGCCTGCATATCCGAGAAATTAACCAGCGAGTCAATTGTAGCTTCTAAGAGAGGGTATGGATCTGGCGCTTCCGATAGCGTTGAATATAACGACAGGAACGCCGTCTCGGTCGCCTTCTTGGACGTTGTTAAGTGATCGATAAAGATTTGGTACGCTATGAGGGCTATTAGCGGGACTTCGGCATTGCCTTTTCTTCTACAGAGCGCTTACATTTAAGCAAGCCTTTCCATTCCTCTTTCTTCTGTTCATCGTCAAGCTTCCGGTACTCCTTCGTCTTCTGTGCTAGCTCTTTCCGCTCCACCAAGCTCTCTCGTTGGCCGTTCACGATGTCGCCCGCGACTGAGTCGAGCGATTTTTGGAGGTGGGTGAGGTCGATGTCTATTGGGTTAGTAAACATGCGGCTTCTACCGTTATGGAGGGCGCTGTAGATATACTTCTCCAGGCGCTGATTGCGGTCTGAAATGCACTGGTTTGGGATGACACGGCATCTTCGCCGGATTTTCGAGCTGCGCCATTTGTTGGTGCTGTAGCATTGCCGGCGGAATTGGAGTCGGTAGAGTTCCGGACCTGCTCAGACGCCATGGTTGCGGATCTGATGCGCTCCCCAATGGAGGCGTGGTGGTTGGCTGGTGCTTGTTGGGGATCAGATGATGAATGTGGTGGTGGTGGTGGTGGTGGTGGTGGTTGATGGAGCAAGGCGGGAAAGATAGTGTGAAAGAGCGGCTTAAGCGGGCAGTGTTGGGGAAATGAAAGAGTAGTCGTTGAAGCTAGGTTTGGCCTCATCAGCTCCGGAACTCACAAGACACTAGTTTACCCGGCTTTGATTGGTCAGAGCTCTCAACCGCCAAACTTCGTGCTTGTCTCTGTCAAATCGATCACTGTCGCTCCCATCTTTGATACCCCCCCCCCCTCCCCCCGCATTATGGCGCCTACCGCAAGGAATGGGCGCCCAGTGGGGCCCTACATGCTGCAGAATCTAGTGGATAACCTGCCCTTGGATACGCCTGAGAGACAGGATGTTACAATCACCTATCTCGAATCGTTGGGTGAATTCCTACCCACATACATATACAACTTCGAAACTTCCCAACGCTAACTAATTAATTAATTCTTGCTTCAAGGTCAGAATCTATACGTAGGAACGTCTGCTCACGAAATTCTTCATCTGGTGTCCATACCTTCAACTCCGAGCCCGGCTTCTCCGAATCCCGTCTACATTCTAGCTTCGCGACATCAACCCCAAGCTTCTAACACATCTGATTCGCCTTTTATAAAACAGATATCGGTCCTACCGACGGTTTCGAAGGCGTTAGTTCTGTCGTCTACTGGGCTACTAACGTTTTATACTCTTCCAGAATTCTCGCCAGCGTGCGGCGGCACTAAACTGAAGGATGTCTCGTATATCGGTGGCTTGGATCTTGACGAGCAGGAAAGAGAGGGAGTACCTGACGAAGGATTCACCGATGGGAGGCCAAAGCTTGTCATGATCCATGCAAAGAGCAAAATACGCATGATTCGGCTCGGAGAGGAAGTGCGGCTTGTGAAGGTTGTCATTGAGTGCGCGGGTTACCGGGTGCGCTAGCTAACATATGTTTAGGATATACCGCTCCCAAATTCCCTGACATCTGTACGCCGTGGCAGTATTGCATGCGTCGCAACCAACCAAAATTATGCCCTATTGGACGTGGAGAACATTCGGCGAATACCTCTGTTTCCAATAGCTACAACCTCCGAATCCGAACCAACCGACGTTGGAGAGTCTTCAGCCGCCGCATCAGAGCTCCCAGAAGCACCCGCTGCTGGCTCCAGCCCTGCGCCTCCTACCTCACTGTTACACCCGCCCAGGTCGTCATCCCTTACCACCGGCCGCGAAAGACGAAATAGCTCGGCAACGGTTGCCCGGGAGAGCGCCGCAGCTGCCAGTCATAGCAGATCGGTCAGTGCCGGGAATATAAGACGTTCACCAAGTCTTACCGAGCGAGGGGCCCGAGGAATCCCCAGGCCTACTTCAAGACTTAGTCATTTGTCGACGACGCCAGAGTCTGGCACTCCAGCGCCAACTTCACCGACTTCCCCAACGGTGTCTTCCACGGCTTCGCAGAAACAGGCGGTCATCGGAGGTCGAAGATCGCCAGCTTCACCAGCTCCGGGGTCGCGAGCCTCTTCACCGGCGCCGCCACCTCCCCCGAAAAGTTCTGTTCCCGCACCGCACCACCTGCTAAGGCCAAATGTTGCATCACCTTCACCGAATGAGTTCTTATTGACCACCGGAACAAGGCCGGAAGATCCAGGGGTGGGAATGTTTGTGAACCTGGATGGAGATGTAACGAGGGGCACGATACAGTTTGAAAAATATCCAGACCAGTTGATAGTGCAGGGCAGGTGGGTGATTGCAGTAGTACCTGGCAAAGGGTTGGAAATGCAAAGATGGGACCTGGGGGATGAAGGCGCCTTAGATGAAGCGGATCGAAAGGGCAGTATACCGTTAGAGGGGAATATTCAAGTAAAGGAAGTCCTAGCTTTGGAGGGGACTGTCGTCGCAGACGCCGGCCGGACATTACAACTCGTCCGGGTTGCGCTGAAATCAAAGCAAGTTGATGTTGGTGAATCCCCGCAAGATAAGAGAAGGAACGAAGAGGAACGAGAGATAGCCCAGCGCATCTCAAGAGTGGAAAGCAAAGTTGTTGTGTTTTCGGGTCGAAGAGTATGGACCCTACTTCCTTGTCCATTGGCAATACAGCTCGATTCACGACTTCCGAACTTTTCGGATGAAAATTTTGATGGCATTGTTGCTAGAGTACGGCGTGCTCTCCATGTGCTTGAGGAGGTGCAATCGATTGAACCGAGTACGGAGACACAATTTCATGAGGTGTCATTTGTCAGACAAAAGTGTGGACTGCTGGTTTTGGGGGAACTTTTACGAATTACACAGAAGCAAACAACAGACATCGCTGCGGACGAAATTATGAGAGTGGAGGTGGCATTGGTGGAAAGCGCGTTAGACCCCAGGTTCATTGTTGCACTCTTTGGGGATGTGTTTGAGGAGGACATTGTTGAGAGTGATCAAGGAGTATGGGTTTATGGTGGGATCAAGGAAGTGTTTGCAAGCTTGAAAAGCTCAAAACAGATTGGAAATATCTTCACCAGGGATGTGCTGCTGTTGTTGAAGCGTTACCTTGCGTCCTGGAGAAGTAAGAAGGGCTTTGGCAGCGTGGCAGATGAGAAGGATGTTTTTCTCACGGTTGATGCTGCATTGTTGAGGGTTTTGTTGATGTTGGATTCGCCACAGTTTTTAGTGGACAAGGGAAAGACCATGGTTCAGGAAGGCAACGTCAGGAAGGAACTTTATGCCTTAATCGACGCTGGCGTTGAAAACATTGATGGTGCTATTCGTGTGCTTGAGGAATTTGGAAGACTCTATGTCCTCAGCATTCTTTATTCGAGGGTGAAGATGTATCGGAATGTGTTAGGCACCTGGAGACGGATACTGGACGGAGAAGACACCATGAGGGAGTTTGAGCAGGGCGAAGAGAGGGTCAAGAACTACCTCCTGAAGTTGAAAGAACCGGAACTCGTCGAAGACTTCGGTTGCTGGCTCGCCGCTAGGAATACCCAACTGGGAATTCAAGTCTTTGCGGCCGAGGAAGCAAAAGTTAAATTCGATCCCTCAAAGGTGCTGGAGATGTTTCGAGAACACGCCCCTAATGCTGTCCGTCCCTATGTTGAATATCTCGTGGTCGAGAAAAAGGCAATCCCCCTCCCCTCTCTTCCCCAGCAGCATTTAACTCTAAATAGAACTCCACCTATGCAAATGAACTCATCTTTCTCTACCTCGACGACCTAATCATCACCCTCTCCTCAGAACCCCAAGCCTCGGAGACTCTCCAAACTTCATATGAATCCTACCGCGCTCTCGATATTCCAAAGCCTACCTACCACGAATTCGTCGTTGACAACTCGCCTCAGGAGGGTTCTGTCCAATGGTGGCATCATAGAGTGCGCTTGCTTGAGCTCCTCGGTGGAGAGAGCGGCTACGATGTAACCAAGATCTTTGACATCGTAGAAAAATACCGCGACGTCCTAGTTCCGGAAATGGTGATCCTCCACGGCCGCTCTTCGGACCACGCCTCCGCCCTGAAGCTTCTCACGCATAATCTGAAAGACTTTGACACCGCCATCAACTACTGCCTCTTTGGCGGGCTATCTATATTCCAGACGCCCACCGTCATCAAAAAAGAGGAGCAGTGCCAACTATTCACCATTCTCCTCGATGAGTTTTTGAAACTTGAAGATGTTTCGGAAAGGATCGGGCAGACTTCGAATTTGTTGGAGAAGTTTGGAGGCTGGTTGGATGTTACCCATGTGCTCAGCGTAATCCCAGACTCGTGGAGTATTGAGATTTTAAAAGGGTTTTTGATCAGTGCGTTGAGACAGCTGGTGAGGGAGAAGGCGGAGGTGAAGGTTCAAAAAGCTCTGCGGATGAGTAAGAATCTCAGGATCGAAGCGAAGTTTGTCGAAGCGTGCGATGAAATCGGGCCGGTGGTGGATGTGGGGAATTAGATGGTGGGTGTGGCATATGAGGAAGGGAGGAGGAAAGGGTTGTTTATAGGTGTATCATTTCTTTGAGGCATGTTTTGGCGTACTATGGAGTCTAGGGGTTTGCGAGCGAGGAAGCATACTTGGAGTGGATGTTACTATTACTATTACAATTCATTAGATGGTCGATTAGGTTGGTACCGACAGCTCTTCTTGGTGTTGCGGTTTGATCTTTGGATTGCAAATTGAGGTCCATCAAGCCTTTACTTAGGTCTGTCTACACATACATACAACACTTAGATTAAGTACACCCTTGAGGCGGAGTACAACTAGATACCCCTGCTTTGTCCAGATCTCACCTGAAAGCATCAGCCACAAAGAGGCCAACTATGAAGTGAAGTGTAGCCTCCCTCCAAAGTTAAAAAGGTAGCAAAAAAGGATAATGCTGACAAGGAGGTTCGAACTCCTGAATCTTTCGATAGTGGGTTACTCAAGAAACTTAAGTCCACCGCCTTAACCACTCGGCCATATCAGCTTTGTGGCAGTGTTGAGGAATAAAAACAATATGTACAGCATTTACATTCCTAGGACACTCACGGCATAGGATGGCTATTCACGATACTCACCGGTGTAGAGAATTCTGCATAGTCTTGTGAGTCGTGTTTTTTACTCCCATCAGACCACTGGGTTGTGGGATACTCTTTGGTTGATGAACTCATCACTCGAGGGTACTTCTTGACCTCGCCTCTACGAAACTATTTGGGTCTTTTTCTCTATGCTCATCCCCGGTTCCTCCATTCCCCATACTACACGAAATATAATTTTTATCTACTATTACGGTACCACGTCCGAGATAGTGGCGCTGACGATACTTGTAGTCGTTGTCACAGCTGCGTTCAGGGTACGTGGCATATACATATTAAGGTGTAGAAAGGACCGGGAGAGACGCCTTTATATGTCGCCTAGCAACTCGAGATATATGCATGATCATGAGCGATGAAAACGTGATTGCGACGAAATTTCTCTTACATAGAATACATATTTCATACACCACCAATATATTTACAAAGGGGGAGCTTCTAACTAAAGAACCGTAAGTAAACTTCCCGCCCGTCACTCCTTATAAACACTGCGAGTAGTAGTCGTTCATCTTCGTGCATGTACTAGATTCACACTTTGTAGGGCCGGTGTAGCGAAGACCTCCACATTGCTCGTGCTACTTGGAGTTAGTAAAGAGATGATACGGGGATTTTAGGGGGAGATACTTGTTTAGCAAGCGGTATGGCGCGGACCCTTGCCACGGCGTGTTCAGCGGCGACGAGAATCGGTGCTGAGGGGTTAGTAGAAGTGATGCCAGGGAAGATAGAGGCGTCAATAACGTGCTGTCATTGTTAGCCATCTGCCTGAACTCTAAAAGACGGGGAACTTACGATGTTTGCAGTGCCATAAACTTTGGTGTTAAGATCCACCACGGATCCCGAGGTGCCTCCCAGTTTGGTTCCATCGTCAGTTCCTAATCTAGCAGATCCAACCCAGTGGTTGGTACCACGGCCCTGGGTATAAGCGTTGACATATTCTTCGGCGCTCTGGCTGGCAGTGGGCTTCAGAATGGTGATGGATGTGCCGTTTGCGCTCCATCCCTTGATTGCGGTCAACATGTTGTCTACGCCCTTGATGATTGCCGCCTTGTCCGCGGCCGTCGTGGAGTAGGGCTTTATACCAACGGTCATGTCGAGGTTGCTCTTGATGACGATGCGACCGCGGCTTGTGAGACCCGTACCCAGGTATTGAGAGATGGTGACGAGGGTGTTGCCGGATTCACCGTTTGAGCCTTCGGCACGCGCGGTCCATTGGATTTGACGGGATATGCCGTCAGTACCGACGATCTGGTCGTAGAGAACCAGAGGGATACCTGGAGCAGCATTGGTGAGAACGCCGGAGCGGCTGTTGAGATAAGCATCTCGGTCTGCCGAGATGGGGTTATTGTAGGCTCCATAGAAGTCATAGCCCTTGATGCTAGGGTGTGACACCACGATATCGGTGTTGGTGTGATCGATGACGTTGTAGCCTACGGGGGAATTGATCCACCACTTCTAGCTGTTAGATTTTCACGGTAGTAAAATGTAAGGGGGGGTAGAATACCTTCTGGTCGATCATGGAGGGCCCATCCAGAGCAGAGTTTTTCACGATCTCGAGCTGATCCTTCGGACCGATACCAGAGCGAAACAAAATCTTTGCGGTACCAAACGCTCCAGCGGAGAGAATTACCTTCCCGCCAGCCTTAAGTTTGTAGATACCAGTTTTGCCCTCGCTGGAGGTCGCGCTCACTTCAACTCCGGTGGCAATGCTTCCAGAGCGAATGACACGTCTAGTCATGGTGTTCATGACCAATTTAAAGTTCGACCGCGCCTTAGCACTGACCAAGTAGGTAGCCAGAGGACCTCCGCGCTCGCCATTAGAAAACATGAACGGAGCGTGGCCGTAGGTACGGTTCTTCGCGTTGGGATTCGAGTTGATGGCAACTTCCTTCCATCCCGCCTTCTTCACAGCTGCTCCCAGAATGTCGTATAGCTCTTGGATATATCTCTTACCATCTTTCGAAGGTGTGTCAGTGCCTGGAATCCGGGAGAACAGACGCTGTTTGGCGGCAGAAATGTCGGATGCCTTCCAACCGGCAGGGAAGTTGTAGTCCCACTCACGATCCTGAGGGACGAAGAACATGCCGGCATTGACCGCTGTACCACCACCAAGAACACACCCAGCCATCTGATCAACATCATCACAGGCAATACCGGTGCTGTTCCTCCAGATCTCGTTGCAAAGTCCAGGAACGTCGAAACGGGTGAGACTCTTTCCTGAGAGCCAAGCAGGACCAATTCCTGATCCCCTAGTCAGTACTGTATCGTGAAGGTGGGGGGAAAGTATCCGTACTTCCGCCATGCGCATAAGTGGCTGGAGGGCCACGCTCAATGAGAATAACACTCGCTCCAGTTTCAGAAAGTCTATCAGCGGCGACCATACCACCAGCCCCACCGCCAACAACAATATAATCGGCTTCACCAAGAACTACAGTGCTGGTTGAGGACTGCGCTACAGCAAATCCTGCGTACGCCGCAAGGGCGAGGAAGGAAACCCTCCAAAACATTACGTGGAACTGTCCAAGGTTAGTAAGAGAACGAATGAATAGAAATCCGCTTCTAAATGTGGGATAAAGGTGTGAATGGCGCAATTTCTGCGTGGCGTTAAAAGGATTTAGAGTCTCCTTAGATGCAGTTAAAAGATGAGCGGGAGCCTGATGGCCTTATACTTATTGCTAGAAGTTGAATTGATTGAACTGAAACATGGAATCCACGAGGATAGGCCGGACAGGGGCCCGAAGTGGTAATGATCCCGCAACGGTATGTACCACCAGAACAAGCAGCAGCATGATGACTATCCGGGGTTGCGAGCCGACTTGGAGAGACCCCGAATCTCCGAATCAAGTTGGTATGTTCTTTGGGTTGAGACCGTAGTTCCGGGCGGTAGCATCCGATACATCCATGCACACGGGTAATCATAGGCTAGAATTGAACGGTTATGTGGGCAACGTCACCGAGAATTAGGCATATTTTTTGTTCCTGCAGTAGTCTCAGATGCCATGTGCAAGTTGCTTTGTCAAGTACTGCTCTGTTTAAGAGACTGGAAAAGCGATCTGCCGGAAAGGTCACTTTGACTTTCGATTTTAGGCCTATCCATGCCTTCGTCCTGAATCTCACCTCGAACAGCGGTAGACTCCTTCAGAAATAGTTATATTTTATGTATTGTATATGAGGTGAGAAATAAGATTATCAGGGTAGATCTAGAGTTGGAAACCAATCAACTTGCATCTAATCCAGATTCCATTTCCCGTGATATATGCAACAAGTTTACTGCACGTATCCACGTATGTAGTATTACTCCTAGTTATCCTACTGGGCTTCGGCAATGGAGATAGAGTACAGTACAGATCGCCTGAAAGAGGGGCCTATGGGTGTTGTCTTTCCGGGACCGAAAAAATTGATGGTCCCGAGCACTGTGCGCACTGAATGGTAGTACGCGCCTAACCGCTTAATCGCCTCCGGAGTTATGACAGGGCGGGTCGGTAGTAACACATAGAGTAAAAGTAAATGAAAATACCCCCCTGGGAATGAGAATATATGCTGACAGAGGCCGCAGCACTTGAAATAATCCCGAGCCAAATGCTCATTGGTACTTTTAACCTCGTCTCTAAGACTGTGTGTAGATAGCTGTACAATTAAAGGTCCCCGCATTTGCAGGTCTTCAAAGTATGGGTACATCGTCAACCCATTTGATTCTAGATCTGTCATTTGGCAATGCGTCCTTTAGCCGCTCTATGAACAAAAACTAAATCTCACGCCAAGACGAACGCCCAAGGTGGTCAGAGACCGAGTACTGTACCGATCGTCAAGGTTCGTACGTACCGCATCACGGAGGGCTTTTACGGTACGTAAAAGGATGGATTCGTCACAAAAGCCTTGTACGTAACTGCTGGGGTACGTTAATGTCATGTCACGCGTGTGCATGCGGGCTACTCACAGTGATAAAAAAATAAGTATTCTGCACTCGTACTAGCTACCATTATCCCTTTGCCGGTAACCGGGTTTGGGCCCACAGATGGGCCAGCTTTTAAAATACACATCACACAACCACAATCCAGCCAAATGCCCCCAGAATAAATAGAAATACTCTACATATGGTGAAAT
>Ga0307514_10000253_pt1 | contig 137351 bp, 115 predicted proteins | sample 16_EM_MG_FD_203088 | JGI IMG/M metagenome (GOLD analysis project Ga0307514, IMG submission 203088) | Populus trichocarpa ectomycorrhiza microbial communities from riparian zone in the Pacific Northwest, United States - 16_EM | ecosystem: Host-associated > Plants > Roots > Unclassified...
AGGATAGACCCGAGTTCGGAGTGAAGCATTGGCCAGCACTGAGAGCACATCCACCACACACAAACAATTTCGGTCAAGTGCAGGCAGACTACCAGAGCAGTTATTATCTACATAGGCTGTGACCGAAAACCTTTTTTTTGATTTTCGGTGTTGAGTTCGGGAGCTCGTTGCCTCTCCGAACCTCGGAGTAATACCGACGACTAAGTCGTCCAGCCCCTCCCTGGGGCGGGTATTCATTCCCGCACCAGGAAGGGGCTGGCATGCGAGCTTACCCGGAACCATTGCTAACACTTGACTAACCCGTAGACATATAAGGAATTGTGGCACCAAAGAGGCTGAGCACCGCCACCAAATGCTTGTCCTACCACACTGAAACCAATTCTGACCAATGAGAATTGTAAGAGACACATTGTACGTGTATAAGTATATAATGAACATGTCTTTAGGTCTCTCTAGAGGGGGGGTCGATGGTGAATGGTAGAGGTGGTAGCGCGTGGGTACCTCAATGAAGTCAAAAGGCGACGTAGCCACAATAGGTACATACCTACCGTTGAGAAAAAAGCTATCTTCGAATACGTCCAAGCCTCATGTTGTAACAATTGTTGCTCTATAAACGACTCTACAAGCAAGGAAAAATATTTTGAAAATGTTGTGGTGACGTTTATTGCTTTTTCTCGGCAGCGCAACTGTTCTTTGAACTCTCATCTTTTGTTAACAGTAGGTGAGTATTTGTGGTGTTGCCCTTGCATATTTGCCTTTCGACTTTATTGAGGCAATCCCCGCTACCGCAACCTCTACCATCCACCATCCACCCTGTGAAGAGACCGTAAGACATGCTTATCTTTCATTTAACTATCCTCTTGATTACTCTATCAAATTTTTTCAGTTATGGCGAACTTTTTCCGTGTTGCCTGGACTGAGTCGTGGCAGTGAGCTGTAACTGATTTATGAAAGGTTTGTTGCACTAGACCACCGTATGATGTCAGGTAAGTCACTGGCAATAAATTAAACAGATTGTTAACTGCAACTTGTGAAACCTTCCTAGTATCTGGGTATCAGCGATTTTGCTGCCTGCCGCCAAGACCGCCAGCTCAGATACTAACCATTTCTGAAGATATATCCCGACCGGCTATCGAATTCATTCGTGATATTCTAACCAGTTTGGAAACGTCAGTCCGTGTGATCACCAACCAATAGAAACCATTTCACAGCATCAGGAGTGGATATAGTCCGTCCGGTGTCTTCAGTCGAGAGAGGCCAGGGCGTACAGTCTTCATCTCCCTAAGCTAACTAGCTGTTGTCACCTACCTACCGCAACTTGCCTCTATATTGGATAGGGATAACACCCAAAACTTGGCATCAATTGGAGTTCACAGCTGGTAAGAAAGGTTTCAGAGATACTGCTAGTACAGCAATAGCTCTATTAAAGCAGCACTTATGCAAGTGCAGCAGCCTAGTGGATCATAATTCGATCACTTACCTAGCACCCATCATACTGCTATCACTCGACCGACAACAAGGGCCCGCCGGGTTTCCCGTTTGAGATTTAATATACCGAAGGCAAGTAGTCCTAGATTCTCTACCCCAATCATGGCATTCAGGTATAGGGTGAGCCTTCGGACAGACGAGACGGTCTATTTCCATCCCTTCACAGTGGGAATATTCGGAGAAGCTAGGCTCCTTCGATAGTTCGTAATGATGACTTAGACTGAGGATGTGGTAGACAGGGGTTGGCGCGACAAACGAGGATGTGACTGCAGGCAAACCACTGTGCACGAACAAGACGCCAAAGGAATGTACCTCTACGAGATCGTGGAGTATCGTTCGTACGCTATCTCGCGCTATTTACTAACTAATACGTCCTGGATCAACCTACTTGCGATATTACATTGATCTGTACAGGTTTATATATCAACTCGTGCTGAGCACGACAACAAATTAACAAAACACATCCCGATTTCTCATTGCACAATAGCTATCTAGGTACAATGTTAATATTGCAATATGACTTGTAGAGACATCGATAGTATTAAAAACCAAGCATCAGTCGTCAACACACCAGTATTCCAAAATAGAACTCAACATTCCATGTTTCAGATTGGCACTATATACTGTAATTTTCTGATTCTATGTCAATGAGCTTCTGAGCATCTGCCAAACCATATTCTAGCTATTCTCAATATTATCGGATGTCTACGGCTTACAATATCCTAGCGTTATAGTTCGAAATGCAAGTTGTTGTGTGCTTTGATGAAATGACGTTTGGATCAAGGTCGCCATCGATTTCTTCCGTAATTGGTGTTCGGTCCATCCGATCAATAGTCGCGAAGAGGGATGCATATACCTCGAGTTTCTCGGTAGACAATAGATAATACGAGCACGAATCTCCGTATATGTGGAAACCGAGACACGATAAACGGTAAAGTAGTATAAGATTCAGAAGTATATGCTGGATTTGATAGGCGTTAACGCGGCCCATAATGCCACCGAAATGGTGTGGGTGGCGCCCACATTAGTGCCATCTTCCGATAGGTCTGTTTCTCCGCTAATAAAAACTCGGTATTGGCTTATCTGGTGCGCCGAAATTCTGTGGGGGGTTGTGAGCATCTCCTCGGAGCTATATTTATTCCCAGCATCTTGGGATGCTGTACCACCATTGGATACTACGATGTATGATGTCAGTCAATCCTTAGAGGTTCTTTGGACGAAATGTCGAAAGAAATTCTTCTGTTGCAGTAGTAGCCATACGTTTCAGCTAAGAATCCGGAAGTGGTATGGCCCCACCTGTATCCAGAAAAGGAGGTGGGGACGGACAACCAGGAACGAAGTGGTTGCCTAAGACGACTGGAGAGTGGATAGATAATATCTTGCTTTCTTTTGCTGACGAGTAAGTTCAGCCCCATTTTTGCATCGCATTCTATGAATAACAACTATTAGCAGGCAAGAACTGAACTACACCATACGTTTGACATCTTTGAAACACAGTGCTTTAGGCTAGCGCGATATCGCGGTGCACGGCAGTTGTGCTGCTGTTAGATTTTGCTGTACGTTTCAGTTTTTGGGCCAATGGTTAGCTGGGCTGTTGAAGTTGGTGGAGCATAGGTTGCACGGAACTGCCTTTGAGCAGGCACTGGTGATAGTGCAGTGAAATAGGCTCGCTCTAGTTGGTCGGTAGCATATGGTTGGATGTTTTCTAATCCAAGACGTCACCAATGCAGCAGGAATATGGACGTCATCATGTTATCTTGGGCCGTTACAAAAGCAACTCACACAACCTGCGTAGTATATATTGGTCGAGAATAGTCGCTGTAATCATCGTACCGATATATGTTACAACGCGTTATCACTATGATCTCAATTCCGACCGCCGTACTTGACCGTCGCTTCACGATCATCTTCTGTTTTGTATCGGCCGTGGCTACTTGGATACTGCACAGTCAAATCCGGCTTCCGTATGACTCGAGCTCCAAATTACACCGACGAGACTATGATGGCATAGGCATTCCCGTTTCCTGTGCCGGTGATATTACCGCTCAACTCAATGACACCAGTGAGATAAACAAAGCAGGCTCTGCCGCTGCTGCAACTCTTCTTACTCTGCTACCGGCGCTACTCACATTTGCACCCTTACCTACCGCAAACATTCGCGAACTGGTTTTTGTGAGTCCTTGGTTGGCATTTATAACTGCTGGTATGATGCTTGGATTACCAGTGAAACAGAGCAGTGCCTTAGCTCTGGAACGAATTCTCAGCGCAAGACAATGCCCTTGCGGCGATAATCTTATCCATAATGCATCGTCCCAGCACCCGTTAAGACACGAACTACCGGCCATAGATGCATCAACGGAGCACTCAACAGTCCAAATACCGGTCCCCGATGCGTTATCAAAGAGTCCCTCTAGGGAGGAATCACCAGTCTTGGATGAATCTCCTGAAGGCATTACAGGGGACGGAACGCCAAATACGCAGCAGCAGCAGTGTACTATAATCGACGATAACTCCGCAGCCGATAGCTGCCATTCACAATGCCTTAAGCGGAAAATCTTCCCCGACCAAGCTACGGTGCACGAGACGAAGATTTTCATTGTGTTCGCCACGATAATAGGTTTCGGTGTTTGTCATATCATACTTTTCATCATCATCCTGTCCTTTCTCCCTACTATTGACAGTTTTACGATCATCTGGAAATGCAATTATAGTCCCCATACTTGGTATTTCATATGGCTTGCCTTCGCGTTTCTAATATCTGGTATCGTTGTTATGTTTACAAATTCTTCCTATACCAACCCTCAATTGATGTTTCATTTGCGGAGCATTCCTACCGAGTCTCAACGCAATGGGTATGAGACTAATAGTCAAATTAGCTTCCCTGGTTCACTGATACAGAAATACCCGCTGTATCATCCATTTAATTGGGTGCAAACTCTAAATAACATCCTAGGGATAATGCATTTCATGTAAGTCTATGGATGTGGCATGCCTATATACACAACTCACATATGACAGTTTCATACGCAGGCTCTCGAGAAAACACCAGCCAGTATTAACTGCGGTCGAATACTGCAAGCAGTCAATTCCGGCCACAGTCGTTGTCCGGCTAGACCAGTCGGGGGCTCCACCGTACCATTCTACATTTGCCGGCATAGCTGCAGGAACTTGTCAAGTGATAATGTTGATCTACCTGACGCTCCTATTTGGTAGCATGTATGGGCAGCGGTTATTCCTCTCCGCAGCGTTTGTTGGGTGTTTTATGTTGGCAGTGGTGTTTTCAAGGGGATTAAGTATATGGTCAACCGCCCTACTTCACAAACAAATGAACCTCACCGTCATCGAATGCGATAGCATTGAAGAAATGCGGTGGACGGAACTTCGGCTACGCGGAATGAAGAATGTGCAAATAAACAACAAATCATCTGGATACTGTGTCCTGAATGGGCGGCGTGCCAACCCACCACGGCTGGGACGCATTACTTTCATTGTTGCGATTTTGATCTACAATTATGGGCCGGAAACCGTCGTTACCGCGTTCATCCCCGCACCTCCCCTTAATTATCCGGTGGGCATTGTCGCGGTTGTACTCCATGGAACGGTGGGAATTCTGTTCAACTTGGTGGACTTCGGAGAGAAAGCAGGCTTCGATTTCTCGGAACTGCGCGCACGAGTTGATTCAGATGGCCAGGAGGCAGAGAATGCTTACCCTGTAGGCCAACCTTTATCTACCGAAATGAGCATTATTCACAGCAGTAATGATAACGTTTCGCATGCATAGTTAACCGACATGGCGCATGTTTCCGCCCCGGAGTCTGTTGCATAACGCAGATGGTAAGCAATACCCTCGCCGCCAGCTAATCGAGCACTGCTGATAATCTTAGGATAGATGCATCGGAGATGGCGCCTGAGTACATGACATCACGCCTCGGTAGTCTTGTGAGCAAAACTATGTCTTACTAGTCGGTGCTGCAGGAATATGGACAAATATGAACGGGTTTTTTGTTTTGTTTGTGTTACAATGATGCGCTTGTGGCCAAGCATATTCCAGAAACTGAAGACAAAGATTCATATCAATCCAGTGCGACATCCTGAATCCCCACGTTGGCCAAGTGCACCAACAAACGAAGCAAACCCTCCAGTCCCTACGCCCCAAAAGATGCTCCAGAAGACAACTTGTAACCCTCCAGTACGAGACTCCCGTATCACAACTCTGCGGAAGTACCGATCTCAAGTAAGATACCTACTAGTAGATAGCCACGTGGATGGTGAGATTCGGTTCTACTACCATCACTTCTAGTAGATAGTTCGAGTCATATGACATGGTATGCTTTTGGGTAGCCCAGACTTCATGGCGCCGTTTTTCTTCATCCTCTCATCCACCCGAATTTGAACTTTTAGCCCCGCGCCGATACTGCTCCCGCCGCAGAACCTCCGAGACATGTGCATGGAGCTGGCTATGGTCGAGCCGCCCTAGGTACTTCATGCCGCTTAATATTAGGTTAGATGTTCAATGCAACCACCAGCAACATACACAGCGACCCATTCTTATCGGTTTCCGCGTTCCGAACACCCTTACACGCAATATGTACTGTGCACAAAATGCATCAAATACAATTACAGAAGCGTGCAAATCGCTTGTTGATAATGGCCCAAGGATATGCACATCACCGCAAAATTACTATATTTAGTAAAAGTCCCGGTGATCTTTGGCTTCCCCCAATCGAAAATACCATTTTAGCAGCGACTCAACCACAGCTACTGCTCTAGAGGTTATAGGGAATTTCTCAGGGTTCCTGTGTATATTCAATGAACTATATACCAAGGCTTAGAGAGATTTATTACGTGGTAGTCCTAGAAAAGGCACCGAAATCTTTTGGTCATCTTGAATCACTCACTTTCGTTCAATTTGTATGTGTTACTATATGACCTGAGAGGAAGTCGCCGGTACACTGAGATTACCAGGTTGGCTCACAGACTACGGACTCATAGTCGTAGACTCATCCACGAGTCTTCACTCGCCACCGCCACTGGTATTTGCAATCATGAGCTTCCATGGACTTCTATGGAGTTCCAGGCTCTCATGTATATAAAGACAGAGCTTCTCCTTAGATAGTAGAATAGACTTCATCAGCTTCACATTCGTAACAGTATGAGGACTAACCCATTGTGTAGGAAATTGTTTCACCAACACAAAGTCCGTCAGAACTCCACCAGTTCTTGAGTGAAAATTCTAAAACTTTGGAAATCGCATCAAATAATCTGTGGCAAGGGATCTTGATATTAGTTTTCGCTAATAAAATTTCTTTGATAGTTGGGTAGATAGCACCAGGGAGTAAAGAATCCGAGTCTCTGGGGACCCCAAAGCTGTTGTACAGGTTATATTTCAGAGAAAATATCCTTTGACTATAAGAAAGGAAGTATACTATTTTTACCGCTTGTCATTAGCTGTAGAACTTGTAGCGCTTCAAAAATGGCTCCGGATATCTGCTTCACCAACACTTTTGAACGGTGACTACATTTATAATCTGTCAGTGAAGGGTGATCTAACATGACCGAAACACGCGTGGATATTGGTGATTCAGGTAAAAAAAGATGAAGTGAACGTAGTGACCTAGATGATATAAGACTTTATTTATTGCTCCTGGCGAATGTTTCTCACAAGATATTCATCTTCCACGTGATCTGCTGTTTCTTGACGTCATTACATTCATACACACCGCCGGGTTGCTTTCTCGCACTGAAGTAAATGTCAGAACCCGGCCTCCGAAATTTAGCATTGTGGGGCAAAAGAGGGCACTAAGCCCCTCAGTGTCTGGTAAGAGCACGATCAATTGGGTTTTCGCTGTTGTTCATGCCTCGATAGTATCGAAGTCAGTTTATTAACAAACGATCAGAGGTTATTCGAACACAGACCCAACGAATGCAGGGTGGGTATAGGTTGTGCTCCCAGCAAAATATGCCATGTCTACTTAAAACTGAAGAGCTGTTGAATACCTGAACGTGAACCTATGTGACGCGGTAAAGTACTGGTGTGGGTAAAGTTTAGATGCCCAGTATACGATCTGCGCACACTTCTTCCGGTTATCGTGAACAAAGTTAATGCATTCCGGAAACTGTTGACACGTATGCATACCATTGAAATGGAAACTCGTCGATTATCTAAATTCTCGTACATACACATATATAGAGAAAGAGAAAAGGAGAAAGTAGTGATGATGAATAATCACGTGATCTTGGTAACAATCCTCCACTACGTTAACAGAAACTGGGGGTGCGACCTCCTCGTTAGATAAGTTGCTGGAAAACGAGGTTTGTCTTCTGTCTTGTAACCAGCTGGGATATGCCGTTCGGGGTTTACTTTAAGATATCGATCACTCTACAATTATTCTTCCAGAATGTTCCGGCAACTTGATTGTTTCAGCTGCGAGTAAGGTGTTTTGGCTCCTGACTTTTAAATGTGCATTACCACCAAGGTGTATGTACACAGGCCTGCAGCGAAATTCGATACTGTGTGAAATTGTGCGACACAGGACGAGCTTCTCTAGAATACAAGTTGTTACTTGTACGTGCGCCCGTCTTACACTTCGTTCTTGCGTGTTGTGGAGGTGAATGCAGGGTATACACCCACAACAAAAGCGTAAACCTTCGAAGACTTAAATGCCAGGTGGAGTACGCGTTCGTAACCACCCTCCCTCAACAGCTGCTGCGATTTCCTGGTAAGTAAAGTGCAAGGTACCGGTACAATTCTCATGCGTTCTTACAGCACACCACCAGTCTCTGGTGCGAAAATAAAGTTTAGTCACAGTAGGAAAGAATGATTGAGAGCTAATGCATATGCACATCATCCCGCGCGGGGTAGAGCGGGGATCCCGGATTCCTACGCACCATCCCGGTTGTGGAACAATTCGTATTTAGTGGAAGAGAAGCCGTGGTCCCGCTCTCCCATGAACATCAATTTCACATTGAGGGAGAAGTGTGGTCTCTGATACATATCGGTTTTTGCCGCTTTCGCTGGTGACAAGGTATAAATAGATGGCTACCACCCACCACCGAACACCATCTAAAACAACAACCAAAACTCAACCCTCTACCTCCTACCTCCTCTCTTGGTGCTTTGCACGGCACTACTCTCCGTGCATTGCACTCCAGTCTTTACCGCATATCCTCGCACATGGTCCTTAGTTTCTACAACACGCGAGCGAAATAGGGATGAAGTGGACAGGAGCCAGGTTAGTGTAAATGTTCGGTGAAAATTATTCATGCTCACACAAATTTTAGCAGGCTGGGCTGGGCGCTGTCATGTGGGGCGGAGGAGTGGGCGGGAGTGGGCGGGAGTGGGTGGGGGAGTGTGATGGATAGCGTCGGGGATGATCCCGGGTGGAGCGGCCTCTAGTGCAGATCGTGGCGGTAGTAGCAAATACTCGAATGAGAACTTTGAGGACTGAAGTGGGGAAGGTTCCATGTGAATGTGCGTTAGTCGATCGTAAGAATAGGGGAACTCCGTTTTAAAGTTCACGCTAGTGGCGTCACCGGATAGATTTGGCACCTGATGTGGACTCTCCACGGCAACGTAACTGGACTCAGAGACAGCGGTGGGGGGTTCTTTTTTATTCTTGACGGCCCGTCACCCTGAATTAGTTTTTCGGGGCTAGGTTTAATGGTCGGCATAGCACCGCCTTTTGTAGTGTTTGGTTTTATTTCTCGTCCCCGCTGTGGTCGGTGTACGTGAATATATAATTGAATCGCGTTGTGTTCTTAAATCGAAACGTCCATCTCCAACCACTGATGCACGGCGAATGTAATCTTGCCAAGATTAGCGGAATTCAACTATTCTAAGCTGGTGAGGCCAGACTGGGATGGGATGTGGAGAACCCATCACGATATCCAAGTCATCGCGCTGGTGCGGGGTGTTCACTTTCTCGTCTTACGCTTCAACTTTCTTTTTATCCTGCAATGGTCATGAGCTACATCTCCCCCCGCAGTATCCCCGCACATCAAACGCTGCATGAACAACAAAAGCACGAATTTCACTGCCAGATGGAAGAGTACACCTCCATAAATGTGCTCGCTGACAGGCTGCTGACCCGGCAGGCCGAAGCATACCGTGTGGTCTGATGGCCGCAGCATTGCAACATAGAGCGACAATCAACCGTTTCCCCACCCGTATTATCACACCAACAGAACCGTACAGGTGGGACTCGAAGACCATCGTAAATAACGAGTGAGATGTAATGAATATCCCGGCCCCGATACCCGAAAAGTATCGTGCGGGGAAATCTGGGGATGTCGGGAATAAGCCCCAGGTGTGGATGGCGCTTCGTATCATTCATATACAACTCGTACAGGTTTCCGGAACAACAAGTATCAACACAGCGAGGGTGTGGAAAGCACCTACTTTCGATCCGTACCCCGCTCCGGGTGTCTGGAAGCTCAATGCTTGGCGGCGGGGAAAGTTTTTTTTGGTTAGAAAGGGTGGGTCACACAAGCACCGTTTTCGCCGATGACACGGTATAAAAAGAAGGCCACTCCCATCACCGAAACAGTAACTTTAAACAACCAAAACCCACCTCCCTCCTCTCTAAGTGCTTAGCACTACTCCTCCTCCTCCTCCTCCTCCTCCTCTCTTCTCTGTGCTTTGCACTACTCCCTCTCTCGCATCGCACGCTCCCGTGCTTGCAGTCCGGTCTTTACCGCCGATATGGTCTACCACTTGAACATCATCGATTCCGAAGTGCGGCTTTCCACATCTACATGTGTGCTCGCCGGCAGCTGGGAGGGTTGACGTAAGTGTATTTTTACATACTGTACAGTATTCGGTGATACGTATGGAGTTGACATGAATTTCTTAGGCCCTTTCTGTTGTCAGTGACGTTGCGAAGTTGCGTGGAGGGATGACGTGGTGGGCGTGTGGTGGACGGGCTGGAATAAAATGAATTGTTCTGAAACATTTGTGCACTGTGATTTCGCTGCCTGTGAATATGTGTCTCGATCGGCTCCGGTGCAAGTAGCTTGGCGAGAAGTTTAAACTCCAGGCTATGTGCTGGTAGTTGAAAATACTCCTCAGGATAATCCGTACTCCATGTTTCGCCGGCCTTAATCTCTCTGTACCAATCGCACTTACCCGTCCACATTCTTAAAACCGCTGTCACGTGAGTCCGCTTTCGATTTCTAACCTCGTACCTATAACTTACTCTCCATCTACCACATCTATTTGTCCCATTCTGCCTGGCTTAACATAATCAGTATTGCCGTTTCGGAAAGACGGTACGGATTCCACGAAAACTGATATATACGAGTCATAAGTGGCCCGAGCCGGGGAAAAATAGACGTTCATTGGTGCTTGAGGAACACAAGCTCTCCAAGTGTGATTTTCAGGATACAGGTTGTACTCAGGACTATTTTGCGGTCTAGAAGTGGTCTCCGGTGGTGCTAATCCCCTATATTGCTAAGGGTTCTCTGACTCACCGTAATTTGATAAAAGTATTGCTGAGCTACAGCACATATAAAAGCGGAGAGTAGGGGTTCTAAGTGGTGGTGAGTCACGATTGTCTGGTTGATCGACGGTTTTTGATACCCGGAAAGTATGCTGCGGGGTAGGGCGGGAATGCCGGTATATCGAGGGCACCAGAATCCTCCGGTGCTTTGGTTTCCGTAGTATTGATCCCCGCTCTTGTTAATGGATAATAGATAGGAAGCAGTAGCCCCACGGGTATACAGATAACCATGCAGAGATCGGCTTTTGCTGACAAGTTTTCGCCGGTGACATATACTCGACAGCTACTACCCACAATTGAAACATCATCCATAACAACAAAAGTCAACTCTGTGCCTCCTACCCTTTCTCCTCGTGTTTAGCACTACTCTTGATGCTTTGCACGACAATATTTACCACCAGAGTCTCTCATTTAGTTTTGTTCCTCGAAAAGAGGCTAGCTTACGAATCATAAAGTGTTAGGAAACAAGTAGGTTCATGATTATTCATGCATTGAGGCTGATACAATTTATTTGCCGATTCTCTAAGTCTAATTCTGCAGAGGAATTGCGATAAGGTAAGGCTAAAGGGTGCTCAAGACTTCAATCGGGTTTGTTATGGGCAGGGGTTCTAGCGGGGTTTCACGGTACATCACTGGACTGACAACAAGGACCGCCGAGTTTTCGGTCTAAGGTTCATAATAACTAGAGCAAATAGTCTTAAACGCATGCCTTATAAAATGGTAGTCCGAGTGAGAAGATGCTTTTGGACGCACAGGACCGACTATTTCCGCCCCTCTCTGAGGCCCGAAAATGTTTATGTCTCACTTCGAAGCTTCGCTGCTTACAGACGATGGTATCCACACCGGTCATATACGGTCCCGAATGTAATACCTTCTGTCAAGGGATATGTTCGTTATGAATTATGGATATCTACCCGGATACTGCTGTGAGTGCCACCGCGGTAGGTGTTGATCTGGCCGGGGATTTACCGTGATCCAATCCAATCCAATCTCAGAAGTTGAAAATGAACCAAGCCTGACATCTTGAAATCCTGTAACAATCCCGGCGGGTTAGAAGACGTGGGTTAACCTGCTGTCACAGGTTCGATTTTATTGGGTGGGGACGAGCCGGATATTGCGTAGGAGTAGTGACCGATAGCAGATCAGTAGGTAAGTTTACCTCATTTTATGCAGATGGGAGCCTATGTCACGAGGGGTTTCGATGTCCGGTACGGGATCTGCTCATAGTTCTGCAGGTTTCCGGACAAAGTTAGTATACATTCTGGAAGCTAGGTGCGGCCTCAGAACGGATTAGCTGTCTGAATACCAGATTGGTCTTTGTATTACTACTTATGGTGCTTCCAGGCCAAAACAAAATACTAGAATCTGCTGATAGTTGCATAGCTGCAAACCAGTGGCTTTCTCTAGCATATGAATAGATTAAGTATCAAACACCCACAGATAATAGCGAACGAGTGAGATGTAATGAGTATCACGGCCCGCTACCCTGAATGTATTGTGTGGGGTAGTGCGGGGATGCCGGTCTAATCCCCGGGTGTGGGAGATACACCGTATCTTTCATACGCCGGGGCACCACTCCTCTGTAGGAGTTTCCTGAAGGTCATGCATCAGCACTGTGAACGTGTGCTGCATCGATCCGTGATATTCATTTAGCGCGGCCCCCCACCTCACCTCCCGGGTATCCGGAAAACTAATGCTCGGCCTCGGGGAAGATTTTTCGGCTCGAAAGTGTGGGTGTACGCACAATATGTTTTCGCCGAAGACAATATAAATACAACGCTGCTACCCACCATCAAAACATCATCTATAACCAAAACTCAATCCTCTACCCACTACCTCCTCTACTCTCCCGTGCTTTGCACGATAATCTTTATTGCCGATACTTCGCCACTTATACACCACCAATTCCAAAATGCAGCTTGCCACATATACAACAGAGTGTTTGCTCGCCGGTATCGGGATATAGGGGTCAATGTAAGTATTTCTACAACTTATACTGTGGTTGTTTGTCCGAGGTGTTTTTGCGGAGGTTGACACAAGTCCTTAGACCCTTTCCGTTGTCGGTGCGAGGTTGAGAGGTTGCGCGGGGGAAATATCGTGTTGGGGGGGTGGGGGTGGTGGAAAGACTGGAATTTAACGCATTCGTTATCTATCGTTCCCGCACTGTGATATCTGTCTGTGAATATGCATTCCAACCATCCATGGCGCAACTACTTGGAGGGGGATGAGTTTAAGCCATGGGAACTCCTCCGGATGACCTGTACATCACGTTTTGCACGTCGACAGTAATTTTTCTTTACCCTCGCACATACCTCTCGGCATTCTTTCACTGTTACACCCAAGTTCACTTTCGACTTCTCTCAATCCTCCAGACTAATGTTTTGCTACTTACCTGTTCCAAACACATTCGGTGCTTATTATACCAGAGGGAGTATTATTGATTCTGCGAAAATTTGGGCTGCATAAAAGGAAGTTGAGTGAGCGGGAAGATGTAGGCTTTTAGCGCTAGAGGAAAACAAGCTCTGCAAACGTGATTTTAAGGATAGCGGTTGTACTCAGGGTAGCGGTTTGCACATTTAGATCGGTTTTATGTATGTAGGATAGCCCTCTCAGAGGACCGTGTCTTATAGGATAACCCTGGTACCCACATTTCAAGAAGTTATGTAAGATAACCCTCATGATTAGTGCTTGGCGAACCTTTTGCAAGTACTATTAAATTCCCTCGTTGAACGAGGAGCAAGCAGATAAATTGAAAGGGTGAGAAATATTAGGGGAATTGTAGCACAGGTAAGCAATACGTGATTGTATTGATAAATTGGAATGTAATCATTTTTATTGAGTAGTCATCTCAGGGTTGATAACTCAAGTAATTGTGTTGTCAATGAGTACTCAATGCGTTTCTCGGTAACCAACAACCTTCGAACACGATAATGAAACGATGATGCAGAAAAACTGCAATGCAGCATCAGCGTCAAGTATATACCTATGCAACTGTTTTTGATCATGCTTGTAGTAAAGGCTTATCCTACAACATGTGGTCCTCTAAGGAGTTATCCTGCATAATAACCGCACTTTAATGAGGGTGCTAACCCCCTCTCTCGCCCGGTTACCGTATAATTTGATGGATGTATCATCGGGTTTGCCCCGGTGTACGAAATTAGGAATGTGGTGGGGTCTAAGTGGGGTGGTGAGTCATAGAGTGTCCGATCGATCGGCGGTTCTTGATACCCCGGAAAGTACGCTGTGGGGTAGTACGGGATGCAGGAATATCGACCACACCACAATATGCAATTCTCCGGTGCTTAGATAGCCGTATTGTATATTGCCGCTCTTCCTATGTACGGGTTAGGGATAGCTAAATTTTTCTTACGGCTTTCCGGGAGATCATATGTTAATCAGTTTTCGCCGGCAATTTTCGCCGACGACAAGGTATAAATTGAGGGCTACTACCCACACTAAAACATCATCCATATCAACTACTAAAAACCGGTGCTCTACCTCCTCTCCTCGCGCTTCGAACTACTATGACCATGCGTGCACTACTCTCTGTGCATTGCGCTCCAGTCTTTACTATCCGAGTCTCTCATTAAGTCATGTCAGGGTAACGAGTGGGCGGGAGCCAGGTTAGTACTTTCAGTGTTCTGCGAACAATTGTCCATGTTGACACAACTTATCCACAGTCTCCCGGGCCCTTTGAAGTGTTTGGAACGATGGTTGGGAAGTTGGGTGGGGGTGAAGGTGGTGGAAGGGCTACTACAAATATTTGAGTCTGAAACTACTGATCTATCTCTCATCTCTCGCGCTGTGATCGGTGTACGTGAAACCAGACGCCCATGAAAAAATTGAAATGTGTTGGGCGTAAATCGAGTGAAGCGTCAGTCCCATATCCCAGCTCGTCAAACGTAAACCTGCTTCAAACTCTGATGGATTTTCAATGGAATTCTTGTAACCATATTTCTCGGGTGCAGAAGGAACTCTGTATCAATCATCTTGAGGGGGCTGCTGGAAGATCGCCGTAGGGGGCGTGCGGAAGAGCGGGGTACGTGATATCAGGAGAAAAGGAGAGGGGTAGTGTGGGGCCAGCAGCGGGAATGCAACCATATTCCCCAGGTGTGGGGGGCAGCTTGCGGAAAGGAAGTCGTGGTACCCGCTCTTCTCATGCACAGGTTTCCGGAAAAATATACATAGATTAATATCAGCGTGGAAGGTAATCCGTATTATTCATTTAGCGGAAGGGAAGCCGACGGCGCCGTACGGACTTCCTGAAGATTAATCTATCAGGTTCGGAGTAGTTCGGGGTGTGTAATACAAATCAGTTTTCGCCGACATGTTTACCCCAACGACTTAGTATATATAGACCGCTACAACCCATCGATATCAATCATCAATTACACTACAACCACAACAACCTCCAAAACAACTCTCTACCTCCTCCTCTTCTCCTCGTGCCTTACATTACTCTCCCACAAAAAAAAGCATTGCACAACAGCCTTTACCACCTGAGTTACTTGTTTAGTTATATCCAGAGACAGGTCAGTATTTTATGAATTGTAAAGGGTTCAGTGATGAATTTTAATCGAGGTTAACATATGGTTTGTAGGTTCACCTGAGTTCGGAGCGATGGAAATGGGTGGAAAATTGGGTGGTGCTGGGCGGGTGATGTGCGGGACGGGTGATGGATGGGCTCAGTAATTTATTATTATCCCATCCAACTTGCATCTTTCATGTGATGTGAAATCGCCAGCGAATGAAACCAAGCCTCCGCAGAGGGAACGACTTGATACACGTTGTGCCATTAGCCCCGGTGCCTAAATCACACTCTTATGACCCCAGATTTAGAGGACTACTGTCTAATTGTACTCTACTATGTCTATAGTCTTCCGTAAGGTAGGTTCTAATGTGTTGCACCCGAGATGAAGTTGCTAGGCGTGGTCTCGGGGGTGAGTGAGTGATATATCATGATAATACGGGCCGGTAGAATAAGTTGATGTCAGACACTACCAACAAACTTCCTTCTACAAATTCTGCGCACACCACCCAAAATTAAGAGCCTGTGACTCCAGCCGATATTCCTGAACCTGCTACTGCTGCATTTCGTAATCTCAACCCAAAAAATAGCATTCTGTTGTACTTCCCAGGACGACGAGACTGTGCAATGCCAGAGATGCACAGAATATATGAAGTGGCGAAACATAGAAAATTCGCAGTGCATTTTGGGCTAGGATAGTAGAGAATGAGTCATATGCAGAACTCGCTCTGATACCCGGAAAGTATCGTGCGGGGTAGTGCAGAGATGGTGCCATCCAGCACACCATGATCTCTGGAGGTGGAAACATTTGTATCATTTATTTTGTCCAAGGATCCCGCCAAAGATTATGCATAGCATCGGTATCAGCGCAGTGAGGGTGTGGAAGGTACCCTGATTTCGACCCGTATCGTTCATTTAACGCAAAAGGAAGCTACGGTCACCGTTATTCTCATCGACAGGTGTCCGGAAGATCATGCGTGCCATTATCAGAATAGTCCCGGGAAACGGCTATCCGGCTCGGAATCGCGAGAAAAAAAAGCGGGGTGTCTGATACAGATAATCAAGGATCCATTTTCGCCGCCATTGTAACAGCATGATAGTGTGGGTGTACTCAAGATCAGTTTTTACCGACGACATGATATAAATAGGGGCCACCAACCACCACGAAACAACATCTTTAATCACAACCAAAACAGCTCACTACATTCTACCTCCTACCTCCTCTATCAATACTTTGCACTATCCTCTCAGTGCTTTGTACAACAATCTTCAACTCCAAAATCTCACATAGTTATATTCCTCGGGCGACAGGTCAGTGTTATTACCAATTGAAAGCGATCGGTGGGTTGACATACATTGTATGCAGATTCTTCTAAGTTCGGAGCGATGGAAGCAAGTGGGGGGGGGATTTGGGCGGTGTTGGGCGGGTGATGGCTGGGTTTAGGAATACATTATGACCCATCTTCTTTGCATCTCTCGTGTGTACGTGAAATCCTCGCCAGCATGTGATAAACCAAATGCACGTAACTAATTGCCGGGACCGACGACCCTAAACGCTGACGAGACGAGATATGTCGGGATTTTGTGAGTGATATGTCATGATATTTCAGGCATAAGAACTATTGCAAAGTAGAAGTGTCATCACGACTTACTTGCTACCAGCTCTACGTAACATACACCGCCCACAAAGTATAAACCAGTGACACCGGCCGATACATCTTAACTACTGCCAGTTTTCGTTGCTCAGACAGGGATTGTCTTGTATCCTAAGCTCCGGACGATGGGAGAGTGGATGGGATAGGCGTAACCAGAGACAACATATGTTCCGACTGAACCGCGAAGAAATACACTTCGCGAATAAGTTGACTGCTTCGCGAATAAGCCGGCTGCTTCCTGAATAAGTTAACTTTATGTACCTGCCAGCTGAAGCCAGAAGCAGTGCCCCACCAGCCGACTGGTCCTGAGAGCAGCCCACTGTATGTTAAAGTAGAGAGCTTTATCACCCAGTCAACTGTACTGTGGTGCAGTCGCGGTGCTGCACCAACTTGCAGCTAACAATCTCTTATACCATACGCTCCCAAGTACGATCCTGCGGGTACTCGATTGTATACTCCCACCCCGCTCGACCGCACACCCCCAAGTATACTCCCAAGAATTGATCTTGAGTGCAGGTTATCAAGTATTAAGCGCGCTTGGATACAGAGACTCGCCAGGCAGGGTGTGGCATGTGAGGTATGGTGGGTGGCCAAAATCATGACGTCGGTCAATTTCACAATGTAAATCTTATCTTGTTAGACGCGATCAGCATCGCATCATGACAAGATCTCACGACATTTCCTAGCTATAGTGCTGATAATTTTAGCTACCTCTTCTTCAAGAATGGTGTACAATTGATCTTGGGGAGAGCAGATCTCCAACCCAGTTTCTCTAACGGAATCTGCAGCCCGATTCCCACCTATTTTAGATGTATGCATATGTACCTGGGGCTGCTCATGCTGTACGATGGTGATAGTGACGATGATGGTGATGATGATGGCGATGGTGGCGGTGATGGTGGCGGTGATGGTGATAGTCACGGTACCGGCCATATTTCATTCTGTCTCAGTCATTTCACGGAAAGAAACCCGCGGTCCCCGCTTTTGACTGAATGGGTTCCCCGGAAATCATTCATTACGACGGTGAGGGGACGGCCCTCCGGCCCGGAAGTGGGAAAGATGTGCGGGGTGCCTGATACTGGTAATGAAGGATCAGTTTTTTCCGCCGTCATAATAACGATATGGTATAAATGGAAGGTATCGTGTGAGGTAGCGCGGGGATGCCGGATTCCTACCCGCCATGATCACCGGGTGTGGAAGGACTCGTATCATTCATATAACGGAAGCAAGGCCATGACCCCTACTCCGGCTTTCCTGAAGATCGGTGCACGGGGGCGGAGCGATATTTTGACTCGAAGTGTGAATACTCAAGAACAGTTTTGCCGATGACAAGGTATAAAAGATAGCCACTATCCACCATCCAAACAGCACTCATAACATCAACAAAAAAAAAACCCCTCTGCCTACTATCTCCTCTCTTCATGCTTTGCACTGCTCTCTCACGGATTGCATGACAGTCTTTACTGCCGATACCCTCGTCCCCGTGTCTCTCATTCAGAATGGTTCGTCACCCTTAAACAACTGACTCCAACAGCTAGTTACTGACATATTTGGGGGTATATACAGCCGAAGCCGTGCTTCCTTGCATAAGTGCATAGGGAAGGAGTGAGGTCAGTAAAGTGTTCGGTAACGAATTTGTTCCTGTTTATTCACGTTTTCGTAGCTTTTGCTGGGCGTTTGGAGGAGCGTGGGCTGAGGACGGGATCTAAAATTTGACAATTAATATCTCATCCCTCCCGCTGTGATTGGTGTACGTGAAACGAGTACCAACAGTGACTTTTCATCCGCGTCTAAATTCCGCCCTCCAATGAGGCCTATTTTAATATTTCTGCCCTCCAGGTCGGTACTCCTGATTCGGTTGGCCGAGTCGGTGTTAGCCCAGACACCTCGGTGGACACGAAGCTGGTGATGCGTTGCCTTGTACTCGCGACAGGAATTTAGAATAACATCGCCAAAAGATACTTGATCTAGTAAATTTTGATTCCACGTTGAATAGCGAATATCTATATTCGTTGTGGTTAGGTAGGTTGGCGATGTTGACACGTATACACGGAGGTGGTGGGAAAACTGTCTGTTGTCTAATCTGAAGTCTAAAGGAAAAGATAGGAGAAAGCTAATAAAGGCCATGAAGCTCACAATGCTATACTAAGAAAGGAAAGCAATGTAACTGCCAAGCAACCACACGATAACCGTTGATGATCCTGTGCGAAAGCCCATATCTCCGTCAATTGGGGATATGCTTTGTGGTCGGGAATGGTCCCTTTTAGGTGGCTTTTGCTGTAGTTGCCCGGACCGTTGACGCCGGGATGCGATAAGTACAAAAGCTCAAAAATTAGAAAGCGACATGCCGACAACCACAACGCCCATAAGCCTTGCAACGACCACCTAATAGACAGTCAAAGCGGGATACGATGGAATGCATAAAGACTAGCAAATAAATTATAGCAATCAGCCCAGATTTGAACAAATCGAAAAAAAGGGTGAAAATGCATGATGTAACATCTCGCCTTCTCAGCTCTCTTATGTCAGAAGTATCAGTAGATGTATAGTGGTGCCTATTAATTTTAGGTTTTACAGCTTAAATATGTTCCAACATAACGCCAAGAAATCTGCTTTGTCAAGAGGTCGACTAAAGTTTAAATAAGTCAACTATTTGACTAGCAAGTTGCCTTATTTATCAATAAGGTAACTTGTAGATAAGGCGACTTATTGACAAAATCAGCCGACTGGACTGCAAAGCGTGCAACTTTACAAATTAATCAACATATGGGAATATCATTTCCCGACTACATAGAGGTTTCAAGTGCCTAGGCAACAATATGTCACCGAGGGAGCTGTGGCAATGTTGTAGCGCAGAGCGTGCGGAGGAGACATGAACGGGGAAGTAGTTATAATTAGGGCCCCTCAGAATGATATACTTGATCCCCAAGTCGGCTTATTTGTTAGGAGGTCCATTTTATAGGCAAGTTGACTGGCGGCGGCTGGTGTGCACAGTTGACTGCTTGACAAACAAGTCAACTTATTTACAAAGCCGCCTATTTAACATATAAGTTAGAACATATAGTTACCACACATTTCTTGTACTGATGCTACTTACTAGCTCGAGACTAAGAAACAACCCCATTTGTCTAACTGGAAGATACATCACCGTACTATAAGGAATGAATGAATATTCTGGAGCATTACTTCAGCAGTACAGTGAGTGTACTTGTGGATACTAATCATGTTGATGTTGAGCAGCATAAAATCACTTTGTTGAGAAACAGGAACATTTTGAAATCAAAGTTTGCCACCATGGGAAACATATGGCAATAAATTATTCTTTAGATACCACCATTTAACAACATCTGCTATTGTGTTAGGGATCGCCCGCTTCAAACATAATCTTTCATATGGTGCAGTAGTTGTCGCCAGGTTTCCCAAAAGTCCATCCCGGGTGGCTGGTTGTCTACCTGACCCCGGACTACGATTTGCCGGGCTGAAGGTTTTTGGACAAGGGGACAATGTAAGCCGAGCTGTTGCATAAATATATTCTAGCCCTCGTACATTGTATTCATATGGGTTGACGGTGTTCAGCCGTCTCTATACATGGATGAGTACATACGTATTCGTACATGGACTATTGCATGATAGGTCTCTGCCATATTATGGCCGAAGATCACTCTCGTATGGCCGGAGGTGAATCTCGTATGACTGGAGATTGCTGTTGGCCTGAAGGGACTATACATAGATGTGTACGCACGCATTCACACTTGTACTCTCATATATATATGACCTTGTGGCCCTTTTAGATAATATACAATCAAGCTTCTCTTGCATCACTATGTCAACAGGTTATGAGCCCGGTGCCCGCTACAATTTTTACTTTGCATACTCTATCTATATCTTATAATCAAAAGCCTAAAAACCCATCAAACCACCTATGACCATCCCTGTTTGTTACCATAGCAACAGCTGCTTAAACATGCAATAACTCAACACCATTACCACCTCCTTCTCACATCTACCACCTCGGTATATATGCCATACCTACAAATGTGTTCAAGAACAGTCACAATGACATACTTAAGCCTACCCAAATTGCATCTATATAACTCCTTGTAATGAGCATTGATGTACCAACTGGTCATATATGATGTCCAGTATCGCAGATAGTATACACAAGTCAATACTGCACACAACTCTCTACAAGCAGGTGTCCTCACCACTACACCAAAATGTGCCTTCATCATGATACTCACACTGATAACTACAAATGTACCTACAACGATTCCATCACCAACAATTAGCAAGTTCCCTTGACATAGAAGCCAGAGGAAGTGTATGAATACCCACTCACCATACCCTCACTACTACACTCACTACTGTGTCCAAGTATACTTCCAAGTACACCATCAAGTATACTTATGGCTACATCCTCAACTACAATTGCCATGTACTCATACACCGGTCTGCGACAACCAAGTGAATATTACAAAGAAGAATTAGAAAGCGAGAAAGCAGAATCATCAGAGAAAGCCAGAACAAGAGTGCAAGAAAGAGTAGTACATTATTAAAGAACCACTCACCACAAGAGATTACATTTCGCCTATAACTATACCAATTAGAAAGTTTACATCAATACACACTCTCTGCTGAACCTATAATATTCACTTCTGAATCTTTCAATTGGAACGTATATATCCACACACCACCAAACCACCATAATACACTCTCCACTGCATGCACAAGAGTACATCCACTACTGTACTGCCAGGCATATAAACCATATGAGCTGTGACATCTGGAATGATCATGGGCAGAAACTGTAACAGGCAGGATCTGACGATTGTGATATTTCAGACAATGATGTAATATTGGTAAACTGGAACACAGGCACTTGAAGTTCTTATCCAGGAATCAATGAAGGCAACAGTTGACGCTGGTTCAAAGCTGTCTATTGCTATGCTACACCAAGGAATTTGTAAAGAAAGAACAAAAAGAAATCATCCAATGCCTAACAACCTCTCATTAAATTCATTTCTTCTGCCACTCTTGAACCATTTCTCATACTCCGATGTACCATTTGAATCTTCCCTCATGATGTTATGCCTTTGGTATTACAGTTATACTGCTGGCAATACATAGAATCACTCAATGATCCATACATAACTACATGGTCCCAATGATTCCACCAGTTCGGACGGTCCCAGTCTGGGGTAGGGCTCAGTCCAGTCCCGTCCAAATGGAAGGTTGGACTGGACTGGACCACAGACTGCCAGTCTTGGACTGGACGGGCTCGGTCTGGACCAGTCCACACATACTTACAAATTCGACATTGTTTCATAGTTAAGTATCGCTGAAAACATGACTCATTCTCACATTTGATAACCACTCACCTCTGAATACCCACTCTGGGCGAAATTATGACTGTTCTGTCTGTATATTCGGTACCATCAAGATATATTTCTCCCATTAAAAGACTGATACAGTGAGAAATATGCCCTAACCCTGGCCACAGCACTGGACTGGTCCACGCCAGTCCAGTCCAGTCCAGTCCTGGTCCAATAGAATTGGGGACTGGTCCGATCCTGGTCCAAAATTTACTCGGACTGGACTGGACTAAACCCGGACTGGTCCAGTCTGGACCGGTCCACCCCCAGACTGATGGAATCATTGTATGATCCGGCATCACATCTAATCACTCGGATATCCATATTGGATCTACCTTCTGGATTCGTTCACCGGGTACATATATTTCCGATTACCCCACATTCAAATCAAAGGATTCACAACAATATCTAAGCAAAGTGGAAACAGGATGTGTGACATCTGTGGATCAGTGATGGTCGCAAGTTTCCCATTTCCTTGATGGGTACTTCATATCGGCAGCAAACATTATTCCCAGTTGCCAAACAAACAACTATTTTCTGATGCTGCTATGGTTCATTCCTGATCAGATGATGTGTCATCAATCTCAGACAACCATGGCATCTCAAAATATGCAAAGTAATATGTAAGATAAATTATTATCCAATGGTAGATGTATGGGAGCCCAGTCAACCACATGGACATATATGACTCAACCCTGATTTCGATCACACTTTGTTAGTCAGGGGAAAAGAAATCTGGGATTCATAACACCTAAGTGGCCCGGGATACTCTCCAATCAATATATGGCAAAATACCTCTATTACCGATAACTGTACATCTGGCTCCATTCAAGCATAGTCAAATTACAGGTTCTGTTGTTTGCCCTGATTGTGAAAGCATTATTTACCCAGTGTGTATATGAGAGGGCACTCTAACTGGCTTGGTCACATCAACCTATTTGTTGATAATTGGCTTCAGAAAGGCTGGTATCCATACATGGTATCGCCAATGGCATTTATGTTACAATATACGCTCATTATGCAGATGACTTAGTTGATACTCTTTTGAGTTAGAATTCAACTTTCGATGGTATAGGCACCGCAGGATGAGGCAGTTACATAAGTAAACTCAAAAGCACAGTTTTGCAGTTTTAGGATTTTGAAGGGAGTGGATCGTCTGATATACAATCAGCCATACTGATATATAGGCTGGACATCGATTACTTACTCTCTACAATGAAATCTATGTACTGATACCAATTGACCTTCTCGACCTGGAGGTTGACCCTAACCTTTAATCCCATGTATTATCCATTAGTTCTGCATTGAAGTCAACAAGGATACTTGTGCCAGTATTCACAACTGGCCAGGCGGGCCGGGCCTGACATCTTGAGGCCTAGCTCGCAGGCTTTATACAAAGCCCAGCTGGCCCCCTTTAGCGGGGTCACTTCGGGCTTAATCCTGGCCGGCCTGTAAGCCCAGCGGGCTGAGTGCTCATTGGTGACTCATGTCAACGGGTGGCGTCTAAAGATTGAAAGTCATAGAGCCATGATATCATTACTGGCTATGCTATACATTAGAGGGACCAAATACACACTAAAGAAGAATACTTTGACCAGATGAATTGTCCAGTAAAGCCCTGGTTCTTAAGAAATTAGCTGTGGGGTAGTGGGGACCAGAAAATCCCCAGAAGAAAACAAAGCATGTATACCACTCGATCCTAACCTCCCATCCTTATGTCAAACCACATCAGGCTGTTGTTCCAATGCCCTAAGCGCCTCCTCCAACTTCCTGACCTCACTTCACTCCATAATTCCCACTTTCTCCCGAGACATCATGCATTCAACTGTACAAATTATGTCATCTCCCAAGTGGTTGTAGCGATCTGAGATGAGTAGCTTCAAATGACTGAACACCCTTTCAACCTCAGCAGACATGGCGGGGATCGAATGAATTGACACAGCCATCCTGGCGATCTGGAACCACCGAGCAGCATTCTGGCGAACCTGCCAGAACGTAACAAGGTCTCAAATTTCATCTTCTGCCGGTGAATCTTGAAACAGATGTAGCAGATCAGTTTTGTGGCTAACACAGCATTGCCTGGCCCGTTTCTGTTTCCAGACATAGTGAGAAGCACTAGGTAACAATGATGCTGGCAGAGCTACTAAATCTGTTGTAGCAGAGCTTTGGTAAAATGCCTCCCATAGATTCTCAATTTTTGTATAAGCTGCTTCGATCATTGCTGGCTGATCTTTCCATGCATTCTTGAAATACTCGTATCTCATCTCTGGTTGTAAGGCCACCACAGCAAGCAAGGCTGGGGCAAGGTCCGTTAGCATATAGTACTTGTTGAGAATCGCCCAGGCATTGTTGATTGAAGTGAGAATGTGGTGGCTGTATGTCTCTCCATTATGGTAACATACTTTTGCCTTGTCTAGATGATGTAGAAGCTCATCCGTGGCAGGTAGAACATCTGCAATGAATCCATTTGGTCAGTTGTTTGCTGTGCTATTGCCGTCAAGGTGCTGGGTCCAGTATTTGATTGGTTCTAGCACCTCATGTATGATCATCGAGTTATCCCAGTCATCCACGGTGAGTTCGTCCATCATTGCCATCTCTGGGTCATTCTCATTGATAGTATCCTGGGCCTGACTTCTTCTGCGCTTTGACTTCTCCTGTTGCTCTTCTCGAATGGCAATATACATAAATTCCTGCAACGTCTCACGCAGTAGAAATGCCCTTTCAAGACCATCAACATCCCCATGCCAGCATATAACATTTCCAACAAGGGGGAGGAAAACTGTAGAATTTGGCAGCAGATGCTGTACCTTTTCCTCAAAACAGTCCCTTCTCTGCGGTGATCAAAGGATCCAGGTACATATGTTGTGAAGTCTACCTAATGCCCCACGTTTTCTCCAGTGTTGCAATTTCTTTCCCAGCTGTTCCTCTGCCTCACCATCCTCAACTTCAATTCCCTTTTCAAAAGCCTCTGAGTCTGTACCCCACAAGAATTCTTTAACCACAAGATTGATAATATGTCCAAAGCAGCATATTTGTGAACTTATAGGGTCAAATGCAATGTCTTCTGCTTCAAAATAGGTGGCCAACTGACGAAGAGCCACATTGTTGTTGGTCGCATTGTCAATGGTGAAGTAACCAACTTTTCGAATATGATTATACTGTTGAAGAACCTCTCAGATCACTGCTTCCTGATTGAGACCGGTATGAGAACCCTTGAATCGCTCCATACCGAGTAGTGCTACCTTGAGTTTCCCTCCTTTCTTGATTCAATGGCCAATGAGTCCAGAAAATACTCAATGGCTAGGAGAGGACCACAGATCTAAGCTGAAATGGACTGGAAAGCTAGATTCCCTGAACTGTTGGGAAACTGCCATATAGGCAACATTGTAGGCAGAGAGAATCCAGTTTTTAATTGTAATGCCGGTGGCAGGAAGACCATAACCAAGGGCTGTCAAGGAGGACAACTTTCAGGATTTCAGTATATTGTTGTTACTTTGAATAAAAGGGAAGAAAGCCTGTGCAGAACTTACACATGCAAGAAGGTATGGTAGTAGTAGACGGAAACTTCTTTATTCAACCACTCTGAAGCTGATATTGTTGATATAAATCCACTGAATGAGTACAGCCTTAAAGATGTCCTTATTGAACTCAATTCGCTGGAGACCTCTGGCAAATGCATGAACAATAGTACCTGGTCCATCTGATATTGCAGAATGACTACCAAGGGAATCAGCTGGGTCAACAGGGTGTTCTTTGTCGATTTTGTGAATCAGCAGCAGATGGTCATTCATGTTTCGGCTGGAGCCATTGGTGTACTCTTGAGGATGTTTCTGTGGACGTTTAGGAGTATATCAGCAAGCCCAAGAAAGTCAGAACAAGAGACTGGTGCTTACACCACATGCAGCGCCACCTGACTGTTCCATTTGATGCTGTGAACTTCTGACCATTGCATGGAAGCCAGCAGTATCCCTGGCGAACCTTCTTTCTCTCCTTATATGCTTGGGGAATCAGTTCATCACTATATGACATACTGCGCTCAGCGGGATTACTGCCTGCATTGGGCGTTAGGAGGTCAGTCGGGGTAGAACTGAGGGCACTTCTTTGTGTATCGGAACAATTCTAATTCCATAGAGTCATCTGCAATGGTTGAATCAAAGCTTCCAGAGGGGAAACTGGTGAATTCGTTGGAAGATTCCATGAGAAACTCAGAGGCCATAAGAAATGAAAACAGTAGAGACACAAACACTGGTAAACTAATGGTTCTCAAGGTGTTGGAATTGTCTAAAGAGTCTATCTCTGCAGAGAAAGACTCTTATATACTCAGAACTATACTTACTGCATACTATGTGGTGACGTAACTTATAATTACGTACTGCACCACAGTAGCGGGGATGAAGAGTAGCGGGGAGGGAGCTGCGCCATCTAGCCGGCTCGCCCAGAGGCGGAGGGTGTATTACGTCCTGTCATACTCTAGTAAGAGTGAATACAGTATGAATAAACTACAACAACAACTGCACCACTGTATCTTACCATGACATCATACACCACCTCCTCTCACCTCGTGCCATACAATGTAAAAGGTCATCACGCATGACGATGGCACTGTCATCTTGGTCATGATTGATGACGATGACACTGTTATCTTGGTCATGATTCATGACGATGAGACTGTTATCTTGGTCATGATTGATGACAATGACTCTGTCATCTTGGTCATGATTGATGACAATGACTGATATACATGACGACAACACTGTCATCTTGGTCATGATCGATGATGATGACTGTCATGATCGATGACAATGACGTTGGATACCACTTAAAATCGCTCTTATACCCATTCCACCCAAAATAGCTTCGTTAGACACCAATTCTGCCAGAAAGCCCATATGGCCCGCGGGCTTTTAATTTAAAAGCCCGGCCTTCGAGGGCTTTGAGATTACCGGCCCGGCCCGGCCGCCCCAAAGCCCGCCTCAAAGCCCTCGGGCCGGCCCGGCCCGTTTAGAACACTGAGTGGGGCTCTCTCAAATGCGGCTCTCTCAAGCAGGCTCTCAAGCAGGCTATCAGGCAGGCTATCAAGCAGGCTCTCGAGCAGGCTCTCAATCGCCAGCGGGTTCTCATGCGGACTCGCAGCGATTGTGTGTACAGTACCGGTATAACAGCGAAGACTGCAGGCAGTAAAGGCAGGTATAGGTCCATCTCTGGCTGGCAGCCGTATATAGTTCCATTGGCCCACGCGCACATCTCTATGAATCGACTATAGATGACTATAGGCTGCGCGTTGCGCAGGGGTCCACGGGCAGCTTGCTATGAGCTGCGTGTGTGCGCGTAGCACAGCCTATAGTCAATTTGCACTTTTGCCGATGTTGATGATTGGGTTGGAACCTTGCTATGGATGGACAGTTCTCCTGATATCATGATATCTACAATCCACCTCTAAGTGGTAAGAATTCACTGGTGCTGAGAATGAGAAAGCATCCAGGCAATAAAAGTACCAACATAGGTGGAGCAAATTTGACATTTCTTCCTGGAGAACAACAGAAAGAGCTTGATATACCAGCCACTATTTATGCCTATAACCAAAACAGTGTGGGAGTGGAGGTGGCTGACCAGTATCGAATCTATTTTGATACTCAGCTCAAATCTAAGCAATTGGTATCTACTTTTTTGCTGGTTTCTGGAGACAGCCCTCATCAATAGCCTTATACTCTATTGAGATCTTCCAGCAAACAAGGTGAACACTGTAGAGCACTTTGACTTTCATCTCTCCATTGTGCATGACCTTCTGCAGGCTGAAAGTCCATCAACAATGAAAACTCGCGCGTGCCGACTTCACAAAAAATCACTCGGCCGGCTCTGGCCACACATTGCATATACAGGTCTTAGCCGGAGATGATGGTGTCTTGTATGGCCGGAGATGATGATGTCTTGTATGGCCGGAGACGGTGATGTCTTGTATGGCCGGAGACGGTAATGTCTTGTATGGCCGGAGACTGTGATCTCTCGTATGGCCGGAGACGGTGATGTCTCGTATGGCCGGAGATGACTGTTGACTCTGATATGGGCTGATGGCATTCAGCCGTACTTGCACTTTCATATATATTGGCCTTGTGGCCCTCTTAGATAGGATACAATCAAGCTTCTGTAAGTATCACTATTTCAACAACACAATCTTCCTTGCCCCCACTGCCTACCAGGCTGGTTACCAAGCACACCTTCCTCTCTGCTGAAAGGTGCCAGGAATGCATTGCCCACTTTGGATGGAGAGTAGAGTATATTGTATCCTTTGCAGGTGGAAAAGAAGTCAGGGTGGTAGTGGAGAAGGCATGAAAGCCACCATAAAGTGTGAGGACTGTATTGAGGCTTTGTGTTTCACACCCAAACAAAATTGTTTTTATGAATTTCACCATATGTTGAGTATTTTTATTTATTCTGGGGGCATTTGGCTGGATTGTGGTTGTGTGATGTGTATTTTAAAAGGGGGCCGTCTATGGGCCCGAACCCGGCTACCGGCAAAGGGATAGAAGCTGTGCTCCTGTGAGTTGGATTTAAACTCTGCTAAGTACTGACGGTAGTATAATTCTCAAGCAGAGCAAAATCACAAACTCATGAAAATTGGGCCACAAATGCCATGTTTCTTCGTTTCTAAACAAGTACTCCTCCTCCACGCAAGCTCTAGTATAGCCTGGGTGCTGACAAGGTAACCTGCCTGAATATCCAAACTACTGTACAAACTGACGCGTCGACGAAACTAAACTACAAATACCACGATAACTAAACCACAACTAAACCACCAAACCCAGATGACATACCTCATACAAATGTAGCGAAAATGCCACACCGCTTATAGTATATTCCAAACTACTGCGGAATGTACTGTCCCGGCAATTGCGGATGAAACATCAGCTGTCAGACGGGGTGTTTGTATCTCATTATCTTATACAACGGTCAGCGTCAGAATGATTTTGTTTCTACAACGCGATCTGTCATATGGGCCTGTATCTAGAGAAAATCAGGTCAGATTGTCGAGGTAACTTATGTACAAAGTGCTTCCCAGTCCGTAAGCCCGTATCCATGTGCCTTACAGCAATTGCAGACCAGCCTTACGCAGGCCGCCCTACCAAGGCTGGTTATCTAAGTGTCTATCTCTCAGACGGCACTGTATCTAAACAATTATCAGTCAGACAAGGAGCGTATCTCAAAAATTACCGATCAGCAAAAAATAGTGTTTCATCCGCAATTACCGGGACAGTACTCTAAAGGTATTAAAAACAAAAATATTCTGAATCTTTCGCGCACCTGTTATGCATTGCTACAATTATGCGAGCGACAGAAGTTATAGTTTCACGAGGCGTGCAGTTACAACAGATTGGCGATGGATAGAGTACGTAGGTGGAGTGGCGTCTAGGGTCATTATCCGCAGCGATAGTGTTGGCAGCAGGGCTAGCGGCGGGGATGGCTGAGCTTGGTGTGTTATTGATTACAACTGTTGGAATACTAAATGTTTAAACATACAGTCTTAATGCATCGGATTTACTCTTTACTGCATACAAGCAATATTCGATTGATGATATGTTTAATAGTTGACGTTAGTTGATCTCATCAATACATCGATCAGCACTAATAATTTTATGGCTGCATCTTAAAGCACGCTCGTGAGGGTAGCGGGTGGGCGCTTCGCCACCTAACCGGCTCGCCCGGAGGCAGAGGGGATAAGTGTCCTGTCATACTCTAGCTAGAGTAAATACAGTATGAATAAACAACAACAAAGCACGCTCGTACCAAGCGCCTATGACCCCTGTTTGGTGACACTCGCGCTTGTTGTGAGGCTGGCTTAGCTTTTTGGGCATCAGTATACATATAGATGTGAGTCTAGGGATCAAGGCCTCCCATGAAGCTCGATATTACTTTCACAGATTGTTTTCTACTGCTACTAGACAAAATGATATAAACTAAATAAACTTATTACATAGTTCATACAGCGCCAGAAATATACCTCTTTGTGTTCTATTCCACAGGCCACAGCATAAAGGTCTTTCACTCCATCATTCCTTACTAAAGTTCTTCACAATAGGTCGTACGCGTGGCCACAGTAACTATCCCACCGAAAGCCGCCTGACTTGGACGCTTCCTTTATATTTGTGTCCCCAGGTAATAACAGAATTTAACAAGCGGGAGAACACGATCATGACACCCCCCGAGCAGTGGCTACCTGCTTCATGGAATGGTAACCACTAAGTATATTCTAGCTAAGTATACTCTTTGCCAACCGTTGGATTTTCTTACTCACATCTTTAACCCCCTTTTTTTGAGCAGATACCTGCGGCTGAGATATCCATAAATGCAATCCAGCCCATCAGCCGCACTGCACACAAAATACATGTTCACCCTTCAAACACTTGCAATCACTGCACAAATAAAATATATGACTGGACATTCCCCTAACCAAACAATCTTCTTCCTGAATACTACATACCTCAAATAATCATGCTTCACCGCCGACTCAGTCACCTATTTTATCTCCTTCTTGTCTTCGCGTACCGCATCAGCGGATCGTCCTTATACTTGAACTCCGAATCAGGATACAACGATCTGAGATTATGCGCAAAGAACTGTTTATCCGATAGTAGTCGTGGCGGCTTGGATGAAGTCACTGGTTGCAGTACGCCAAAATGCATATGCGACCCACACGAGTTCACGATTGCGCTCTATATCATTGCCAAGTGTATCTCATCTCCATCGGAAGACAAAATCTATCCCACGGGCTGTGGGGAAGACACTCAACAGGACGCGGCGGAGAAGGTGATGCGAAAATCGTGCAGCTTGAGTGGATACGATGTGCAGGATGTCAAAAGGGCAACAGCACTTCCAGACAGAGCACCAACCAAAACGGACACAAATGAAGGTACGGTGACCGTCACCACCGTGATTACAGGGGCGGGTTCGGCGGTAGCCAAGATCGAGCGCCAGGATCTTGGGATGTTTGCTGCTATCCTTTCTGGCGCTATGGTCGTCTCGATTGCTATTCCCGCCCTTATGTTCCGAAATACGCTTTAACGCCTGGTCATGATCCTCTCAGACTCGAAGACCAGTTCCACCACTACTACCTTGCTTACAACTTTACATACCTCCTCCTCGTCAACGACAACGTTAGATACGTTTCAAACTTCGCTACCAAATCGATCGCCCTTTTTAATACAGACAATCCGTACAACCGGTTCAACTTCAACACCAACATCGTCACAATCCTCAGTAGAGCCCTCGTCGTCCTCGTCCTCCGGTCTTTCAAAAGGAGAAATCAGCGGCATGGTTGTTGGTATTGCTACTGTTATCGTTGCGGCAATCACTGCCTTTATAGCGTACCGGTCGTATAGGGCGAGTGCTCGACGGAGGAGGAATAGTGCTATGATCCAGTTGCAGGGGAGTTAGGATAAATTATTGTATACAAGTTTCCTTTCTAGCAGATGTTCTTCAGTTTAAGTTTAGTTATTATCAGTTTTACGGTCATTTCATCTGCTTTCAAGGATAACTAGGTGCTAGCTTATCACCGTTTTGACACTGTTGCAGTATTGTAACTTCAGATAAACGTCTTTCTATCTACCCCTTCTCGTCGTGTTAGACTTCCTAACCTTTTGTTTCTTTATTGTATGCGATGAAGATTAATATCAGCTGAAGGTGAAAAATGCGGTAAATATCACAGCAGCAAGTCAAGGACACCCCCAAGAGTCTCACTACACATCCACCCGGTCCAAGGAAGGTAAATATACCTCCAGCACCTAGTCGACAACTTCGGTTTACGTTGTAGTGGCACCGGGGGACATTCAGGCGTACATATACATATTCAGTTGACACATCTTTGCTTTGAAGCATAAGGTCAGTAAGCCGTTCTTTATTGGCGAAGATATACATGAATCTTCACTTGCCAAAACTGTCTGTCAAGCCACCTTCACATGCCTGGTACATCTGATTTCACTCGTTTGTGAAATAAGATACTGGAATGTAGTTCAATAGTAAAGGAGCAGTGAGATGTGAGTAGTGTTATAGTAACACACCGGGATATGTTGCACCTCATCCGGGGATAAGATGATATTATCTAATATGCTGAAGCCCCTAGATGGGGTGAACGTGCGCATATGCCCACCACAGATATGTAGTCTCACGTTTAGGCCGTTTTGAAGAGTGCAGATATTTTGAAATACATGGTTTATTATTTCGTATTTTGGTGATTTGTATGACAGTGACATCGAAATTGGTGGCCAAAAAGGAGCGATTGAGGTTTCATGAAACTCTCAATGTCACTTGGATGTTTAGAGTCTATTCATGCAGCAGTATTTTAGGGGTTTCTGCATTTCCAAGTTTTCATTCTAACATTTTCTATATCGGGGGTCTAAACGAAAGAAATAGGTCTGAGTTGGTACTTATCTATTAGTCAAATAGTAATCTTCTCCATCAGTATTCTATCTAAGTATCCAGTACCAGCGCCAAAATCCATTAGCCAAAAGTCAGAGGGGAGGAGAACAACGTTTGTCAAGGTGCATAAGTCACTAGTATCAACAACAAAAGTATGTACATAGGTTCTCTTAGGTTATCTTTGGATAGCAATATATCGCTCTTAGAATATCTCCATAGGACTCATGACAGAAAGATAACCCTTCAGGCTTCCTCCATATGCAATTTTCAAGTAGTGAGCTGTGCGTTCTCGTCTCGTGGCCAAAGAAAACACGGTAAGTGAGAGCCTATGTTGCGGAACTACAACATGTCAAATAAGGAAAAGTGTTAGAAGATGAAAAGTAGAGAAAGCAAATCAAGACAGATGTTGCGGAGGTGCTATGGAAGGGGCACGTAGGTGTGGATGTACTCGAGAAATAAACTGGAGGAATAAACGAGATGTTAACTCCCCCACATCTGGGAAGTACTTCTATGGGCATAAACAGCGCGTGGTGACAAGGGGAAAATACAGTGAAAGAAAGCGGGGCAGGAGGCAGAAACATGGGCAGGCGAGGAAAGGGAATTCCAGGGATGAAGGATGCAGTGGTACCAGAATTTATTGGACGAATCAAACGTGATATGGGACACCAACAATTTGGCCGGGCTGAAACGATGATCATCGATTGCCGCTGTAGATCTGCACGTGTTATATATACCCCTGCCTTTTAGAGTACTTAGGTGGTCACCCACATTCTTGGCAATACCTATCTCATACTCGCGACTAGTATGTACTACCAATGAAAATGATTTGTTCCATTGTCTGCAATCTGCTGTTTGAGACTTTTAGGTAGAGAAGATATAACAGAATTCATTTTTTTTATCAGGGATGCTATTGAGCTCCTCTTCACGCAGTGTTAGCATCATGTTACGCAGTTCAATACTTTTTAACCACTTAAGTACATCACCCATAAGTGTCACCACATTTACAATTCACGTTTCGACACCCGATAACATAGACTATATTTCTTTTGCATGACCACCTGACTCGACCGGTTATCTCAGTTTTTGCCGCTGGTTTCAGGTTAAGTGCCTACTAATCTGAAACCCCCGAAACGTAGGGTTGCGGGCTCAAAAAAACACTGACCGGTGGGATTCGGGTAGTGAAACCATCCTTCAAATCCTTGGTTTCAGCTGATTGAACTAATTCTTTGGTTGTATTCATCACAAGTATGCTGATTTACGCCCCAGAACCGAGTCCAACTATCAGGCTCATGCCCGACTATATCTATGGACAATAATTCAGACAGCTGTCGTTGCTAAAACTTTCTTCAGTTGCCTGAGCGTTGCAGTAGGGAAACGTCCGTCAATGGTTACACTCCGCATTAAACTTCTGTCGTGAAGGCGGCAGGTTCGATAACAAGTATGTGCTGGAAAATTCAGAGAATACAGAAAATCAGGACAAAAAAAGGTTGAGACAATATATTAGTAGCTTGAGTTTGTTACGGAAGAAAGCAAGAGATCCCTGGAGATGTTATCGAGTTTGAGAAGAAAAGAGGTTTTAGCTGCAGGGTGGGGAGTGTGCTCAATATAATAGGCCGTGCACTATGTGTACAGACGTAAATTCGACCGACTCTACTACGTATTGTTGCCAACCATCCCAAATATTCCCAAAGAGAACTTCTATGTTCTAACCTTTCGGTCTACTATTCACTCCTATATCTATACCTAACGACTCTCCCCTCAACAAAGCCCAACGTACATAAAGTCCTCAATCACGAACTTTAACGCTAATTGGAAGTTGTGATCTACTATCATTTAGTGATGATAAGCTGTTTTTCAACGCTAGGCGCCATAGATAGATAATGCCGCAACTCTAATTACCCATACAGAGTTGTTACTATATGATCTGAAGGGATGTCGCCGATACTGAGATCGCCGAATTGACTCACAGGCTACGGACTCACAGTCGTAGACTCATCCACGAGTTTTCACTCGCCACCGCCACTGGTATTTGTGTTGCATATACAGGTCTCAGCCGGAGATGAGTATCGTATGGCCGGAGACGGAGATGTCTTGTATGGCCGGAGCGGAAATGTCTTGTATGGCCAGGGCGGAGATGTCTCGTATGGCCGGAGACGGAGATATCTTGTATGGCCGGAGACGGTGATGTCTCGTATGGCCGGAGATGACTGTTGACTCTGATACGGGCTGATGGTATTCAGCCGTACTTGCACTCTCATATATATTGGCCTTGTGGCCCTCTTAGATAGAATACAATTAAGCTTCTCTAGCATCACAATTTCAACAATTTGCAATCATGAGCTTCCATGGACTTCCATGGTGTTCCAGGCTCTCATGTATATACAGACAGAGCTTCTCCTTAGATAGTAGAATAGACTTCGTCCGCTTCACATTCGTAACAAGAGTTATTGCATGATAGGTCTCTGTCTTTTGTGGCCGGAGATGAGTCTCGTATGGCCGGAGGTGAGCCTCGTATGACTGGAGATTGCTGTCGGCCTGAAGGGTCTATACATAGATGCGTACGCACGCATTCACACTTGTACTCATATATATATATGGCCTTGTGGCACTCTTAGATAATATACAATCAAGCTTCTCTAAGTATCACTATTTGAACAAGAGTCACTAGTCAATATCCAGTGATTAATGGTGATTGAGAGTATTAATCAATCAGTTGTGATAATATGAAAGTCGTCTATCAGGGTTTTTTAGTGAGTCCTGGAGAGCTACGGTGCGCATCCTCTGGTACTGCAGCATGAATTCACGGCGGTTGGTCTTTCTGAGCATTCTGTGTGGTGCAGTCGGTAAGAATGTCGGGTAAAATACTATATGAAGCACGATGCTTCGGACGTCACAAATGCCCCGTCTGAAGAGATTTTATTCGAGTTTCCACCCACTGTTGGGTATTCGGTATTGAAAAAATCTGTCACAACCAAAATCTCGTCCGAACCATCGTGCTCGCTACAGTATTGCGACTATGAAGGGAGAACCGTGTGCATTGGCTATGTACTATGACTGTCTAGGTACAAGTCTAAGGTGCGGGAAGAATGGTAGAGCAAAGTGTGAAGTCTAAAGAGGCAGTCATGAACCTTATCTACCAACATAAAACCCCTAAACCTTGCACTCTGGCTAGATGTCCCGTATAAATTGGAATCAGAGGAATAGAAGCTCCAAAATGGTCTACGCTACGTAACGGCCGTTTACGGCAATGGAAAGTATTAAATTACCATAATAAAACCCTTTTACGAATATTAATTGCAGTAAAAGGAAGATATGATGAAGTTACCATATTAGGCGCGAAACTCTTATCCGTATTTAGCATTGAGTAACATATAAATACACACCACTTAGTGGACTTGTGATTAAGGATACTTCAACTAACCAATAAATTTACACTTCTGAGCCAAAGTGGCAGGCTGCCGTACACAGTATTACGTGGCGATTAGGGGATAAATCTCCAATGTGACCTTGACGAAGTTGCGGGAGAGCAGCTTATGTCTAAATAGCATGGGATACGGAAGTGCCCTGGAATTTCGGAAGCGACTTATTCATCCGGTGGGGTGATCAGTCTACTACGACGGACCGGATTCGTCAAGGAAAGCGAGTATATGAAGTCTGGAATAATTATGTTCAGCACTCCCTGGCTGCGAGTAGAAAGCTGTGATCTGTCAGATAAGATTTGTACGGTCCCTTTAAATGACTGATTCGTTCTGTTCCGAGCCGCGATTTATTTCGACCGGGTTTCTACACAGCACAAGCATATGCAGAATATCCGGTGTATCCGGGATTTACTCTACCTGTTGAAGGTAGAGATAGAGAAGCTTGATTGTGCACTACCTAAGAGGGCTACAAGGCTATATATATATGGTTATACAAGCGCGAATGCGTACATACTCATCTATGTATAGATCCAGCTGAATACCGTCACCGAAACAACAATCTGCCAGCCATCTCCCATACGAGTCATCATCTCCGGCCATATGAAGGCTGATATCTATTTGTGTAACACTACCGGAGCTAGTCTCACGAGTGGTCACTCGAGTTATAGTATAGGACTTGGCATTCCCTATTTCATTGATGATATTCTATAATTACTCCATCTTGCGCGAAATAAACCCTACCAGCGCTTATTACTGACTTCTTATCTCTAAAACGGTGACTTAGGTTTACATTAAAGAAAAAATAGCGTACAACAACCATTGAAAATCTGTAATCAAGAAAGAGCCTCAAATTTGTGGAACGTCCGTTTTGGAAACCGGCGACTGGGTAGAAGCGGGGTTCGCACTGCTCTATCGACAGTACAACAAGTCCCTCCCTACACTCAGCGCTTCCGAAGTATGAGTACGTACACTCCGATCCGATGCCACATCGGCGCCTTGTACTCGCGACCTTGACTCATTCTCGTCTTCCTTCAACACATCGTCACCATGCCCGTATCGTTCGTCCAACATATCCACCACGACCCCAGTAACTATCTGGTTGCGCTCTGCAGCTTAACCATCACTCCAGACTACATTACGATTGAAATCATTCCTCAAAACCCTGCTATGGGCGGTACCTACCCCTCTCTCCTCACCCTTCCCCGCTAACATGAGCAGCCAAAATGGTGTACCAAGCGAGCAAGAACACGCTATTCTCAGAGGTGTCGAAGCATTTCTGCGAATACTGTAATCTGGGCAGGGGAACGGTACGCTTCCTTTGCGACGGTACGAGGGTGGAAGATTCCCACACCATTGGAAAGGTGAGTGAGAGTGAGAGGGGAATGGGTGGAAAGCTGATGGGGATAGATAATGGGGTATGGGGATGTCGATGAGGCCGAAGATGGGAGTCAGAGGATTATTGTCGAAGCGTATTTGCAACAGATTGGAGGTTGGGGAGGCGGGGAGCGGGAGTGAGGGGTATGTGCGGGGTCAAGCGTCACGTGGTTTAGGGTTACTCAGAAGTCGAACATTCATTCACATACTACCGGGAACATCCGGTTCGCGTTATCTCCCGCTCATGTTTTGTGATTCAATTTAACCATTACAGCACCCTGGCATCACGGGCACGATGTGGTACACTTACTAGCATTACCCAAGAGAGAACAAGACTCGCCAGATTAAAACGATATCACCTGCACTACTTATGACCATTGCCGCCCTAGCTAATATGACATTCCGAACTGAAGGTACCCGTTAATTAAGCAGCTGCCTTTCGCTAGCTGGAGGAGCAGAAAATAGTATTCGTATGAACTAACAGCGCGGATAGGACAAGGAAATAAATTAACATCTCAGACAAGAAATGTTTGGTCTGAACTGCTCAATGTCGAAATTATTTTCCCCATCCATTAAACCGAACTTTCCTCTTCAACGTGTTTCCAGAAAGCTCGGCGGGCCCGTTGGTGTTACTAGGTAGGTAGCAACATTTAGTCTGGACTAGTTCTTTGGAGGTCAAATCGTAAAGGGCTGCGTGTGTGGAGCCTTCTATATTGCGACAATCATGGGGATGGTAGGAATTGTTCTGGGGAATTTCGCCCCGTGAAACTAATGTTCCGACCGTCCCGGGAGTGCATATTAGCGAGCGGAGTCTCGAATATTCTATCCTGTTCTGAACACTATCTGGACCTGAGGCGGCAACTTGGACTGCGAGATTTAGGGGCATTGATCCCACTCGCCTGCCTCGACCTCCTTTCTTCCCTTTTCCCGTTTCCCCGTCTCTGAGAACGTCATTCTCCATGCTGTATTATCCCGCTTCAATGCCTCCTATACGGTCTATAATCGTGATGTCACTGCTGCATTTCGCCCTCAATCGTGGACAAATTGTTTATCCTCATCCGCTAGGCTCTAGCCTACATACCCGATCTCAATCGTACGATTCAACGACGGAAATGGTTGAACGTAGTGTCCCCAACACGCTTGGATTTGGGATTGTTGCAATATGGATTTTGGCAGTCGAATCATTCTACAGTGGATCTTTGCCACTCTGCTTGAAATCTGGCGGTTTACCGCGCCAACTAGATTCAATGGTGATTGCCGCTAGTATACTTACTGCAACAGAATTCCCCAATTCGCACGAGTGGGGTTGTTTGATCGATCAGGTTAGGCATTTGGAGAATACAAACTGTCGTTAAAATACAACCAAAGAACTGTTCGAGGTAAGTATCCTACGACTATATATAATGGTGGAAAAGCTACGCCCTCAGTATGGATAGAGACTCCAAGCCCGGCATGGTAAATGTTTGATCAGGTGGGATGACAGGATAATATTTATCTTCCGACCCATACGCCAAATTTTCCTGTTGACCAACGGGTCGACCTATATGCCAGCTCGTCATCTTGGTGGATAGGTCAACCAATATGCCAACTGAGAGAACCGACCGGGGTGCCAAGTAAGAGATTGAGAAGAAGTTGGGAAGACACGGTGCAGTGCTATTTCACTCAACTTTTGAACTGACCTACTGCTTTCATCACAGTAATTATATTGTACCTCCGATTTTACCAAAACTTATCTCAACTACAATAACTTCTTTTGCTCCCATCACCATCACAGCTGGCACCTCCACCGGGTTCATGTGTACCCTGCCTGGCAGTACTTCCTCACAGGGTTATAAAAGGTTTTCGTAAATACGCGGTTGTCAGGAGTTCCTCACATACCTTGAGAGTAATGCAGCAACACAAAGACCTTGTCCAGTACTAGAAAAGCTAGCAAGTACACAATTGGTTGATCTTTCCAATGAAAACCAAATGCCCCGGAGGAGGCAATTTGAATCATCTTGTTGGTGAGTGGGTTGGCCCATAGGCCAAAGAGTTGACCGCTTTGCCAATGGGTTGACCCATACTCCAAGTCTTCCCATTGGCCAACAGGTCGACCAATAGACCAAAGGGTTGACTGCTTTGCCTATAGGTCGACCCGTTGGCCAATGGGAAATGTTTGTGTAGGGGTCGGAGCATATATGTCCGTCAAAAACACCTTCGGGCAAACGGCAGCCAGTCTCATTCATCACGGCAGCTTGAGCTTGATGGGTTTTAAAGTGACGCGCCTTCGTGGATCATTCTTATCATTTCGATCCAACGTGGGATACCACATTATGTCAGTGAGTGTGACTACGGGCGTTGCCTTCACCAATCGCCGGTCGATCCTAGAGATGGATGTAGTGGTGTATATTGTAGTGTAGAAGTATGGTTAATGACTAGCTGAAAGGACTCGTTCTTACAGTGGTTTGATTTGCGCTAGAAAGAACAAGGAAGACTGGATCGACACGAGTCACAAGCGCAATTATTCCTAGCAATGATCGGCCACGCTTTCCGATTCACCCACCCCCGTCCATGGATAAAAGATCCGAGGATATATGATAAGTAAAGGAAAGCTTAATTCAACGTCAGCCGCTGATATTGGACTGATTCGTATGTGTGGGGGAACCGTATTTTGACGGGGTAGAGCTAATAGGAAAATTGAAACCTACAACTGTCACCTCGTCACTAGACTTTTCATTCCCCCGGATTCGAGACTCCGCGCAATGAGACTGCCAATTGGCATATATCGTAACCGAATCATTTCAGAGATATCGCGGTAGAGAATTCCGAAAGTCGGAAGAGTGAGGGTTAATATCATTAGTAACCGGAAGATGGTGTTGGGGTAATATTGACAGGTGTTCCCAGGCGAACCGCACCTATGATGAAGGGAAGCAGTGTTTCCAGCCGCAGCATGCTCGTCGAAGGCTGCGGTGTGGGTTATGCATTGAATATTTATCGCACAGCAAACGTTTTTCCCTGCGAATAGCCATTGACAAGAACCACAGGTAATTTGTTGAAAGTGTGCGACATGATTGGTCCTCTTGAATTAATTTGTCACCATATTCAGAAACCTAGGTCTTGATTAGAATGCAGGTTTACCCATGCAGATTACCGAATATTTCTACCGCTTTGTCGAACTTCAACAGTTCATTACCCTATGCAAGTAATAGAAAGGACTCAAGGTTACTCTAATCAAGACCAACTCCCGCACCCACATGTCGGAAGAGACAATATGCTCTCTTATCGATCTGAACCCTGAAAATAGCCCAAAAATGACCTATGACGATTGTTTCTTTCACATGTTCTTGTCAAAGCTTGTAACCACCCTGACCGCGTCCCCTCCGACCCTCCAGGCCAAGGTTGTAGAATAACTCATGGATTATCAGCAGCAGCATGAAGTGTCCAAATTAGTCTAGCCACGCTCGTCACCTCTCCCGTAGAACTAGAGGCTAGAATAAACTAAGATAGTTCATTCCAGGGGTTCGGAATGACTACCCTAGGTACGAGGGTACTCATATCCAACTCTCCCCAACTCTCCCCAACGTACGACAGCTTCATTTGTTGGTTGCAATCGAGATAACATCCCAAAAGGCTCCGTAAGTAATAGTATAGCAGCCTAAACACACAGTGTATTATTTATAAAATTCATAGTTTAAATCCACGAGGTGCCATTTCTTGCAATCTTGCCTAAGTTTTAAAGTTGAGTTGGCGTACCTTATCATAATCGCCCTTAGCAACACATCAAAAGTTTAGTGACTACACATCCATGTTGGATGACTATCCACTGAGATAATCTTATCAGAAATCATTGACAGGGATGTCCGGAGACTTGAAAATCCGACTAGTAGTGTGCGAAACCAATGGCTCAGCTTGACTGAGGGCTAGTGGAAGCGAATTGGCGGGCAGGACTCGACCAATGGTTATTAGAGGCGAGCCTTTTTGCCGACCGAGGGCGGGCGGAGGAAGGGAGCCGAAACTTTGAGCAAGAGCTTGAGCAAGAGCGTGAGCAAGAGCTTGAGCGAGAGCTTGAGCCAGAGTTTGTGCGAGAGCTTGAGCAAGAGCTTGAGTCAAAGCTTGAGCAAGAGCTAGAGCAAGAGCTTGAGTCAAAGCTTGAGCAAGAGCTTGAGCAAGAGCTTGAGTCAAAGTTTGAGCTTGGGTGGGAGCGGAGGATATTAGGAGTGAGAGAAGGGGTATACGAGAGGAGCGGAGCGGCATGGGTTAGGCAAGCAGCGCCTTCAACATCAACCTGCCTACCCACACCTCTGCGTATACGGTTGCTAGTTCTGCAAGTTTTTGACTCTACACCCAGTGAAGGGCTTCCGGCACCGAATGGGAGTCCAGGTGGAGCAAGGCCGCAGCGGTAGCCTCCGCTTCCCTGCGGCGGCAACCTTGTTTATGCATCGTTTACTGTTTCGTTTCGTTTTTTGCTTTCGTGCCATTTCTTGCGAACGTTTGTATATGACTGAATGAAAGCACGTGCTGGGAGAAGAGCGAGTCCACTAGTCATAGTACGTATGTCACTTGGGTGGGAAGTTCCGCGGTAGCATGAAACAATCGCCACACCGAAATCTTGTACGAACCTTGACGCCGTACTTGGTGGGTCTAACAGGCTAAGACAGTTGATGAAGATGGTGAAGAGTGTAACGACTAGGGGAAGAACTCTAGGTGCCCGGAATGGACTAGGTAAGGTCAAGGTCTAGTGTATACCGAAGCCAATGTTACGCTAGATACCTAGAGAACGGGCGCTTAGCAGGCTACCGAAGTACACATTAATAGCGACTGGAGCATTCAAAGTTGACTGCTGCGATTTGACTGTCAGAATTGACGGTCCTTAGACACGGTACTGTAAATTGCATATCGATATCTAGTGGCAAGAGTAGTAAAGAATGATAAAGGGTGGCACTGACATACCCGAAGATATACTGTACCGATCACTACGGTTCGGACATCAGCAGTCAGATGGGGGTGTTCGTCCGGCATTTTTTTCGTATTGGTCAGCGTCAGTTTGATGCTGTTCGAGTTGCAAAAGTTGTCAGTACCCAGCTTGCAATTTATAAAAGTCAGTCTGACAAGTTGGTTTTTGTATGTATGTACACTTAGAAAAACAAAATTCTCAACTCGAAGTAATCTACCCCATTCTGGCCCAAACGGTCTGAGCACCATTGCCATTGATCCCCAAATACTTGTATTCTCATAGTCATAACCAGAGTGACTGGCCACTCCAAAGTTGTCAACATTAGTTATCCGAAGTAATATGTAAATATTTGCCGTCAGCATCGGACAGCGTCCAAACCATAGTGATCGATGCAGTACTCGAAGGTGATCTGTATATATCTTGAGACTTCTCTTTTTTTTCCCTCTCTGTACCATAGTCAATGCACACAGTTCCCCCTCCTTATCGCACACTGTAGGTATTGCAGGCAAATAAAATATACCCTAGTCATGGTATTTCATGATTTAGCCATTTCAAAAATGGTAGTCTTAGATCTCTGTCCAGGTGGGACGAACTCTTGAGAAGCCGGTATACCCCAGAGGTGTGTTGATTGTTACTATCTGAAGGTGGGCTGTATACTACAGTTTCGCGGACCCCGCAAGCTCGTAGACCAAGTGGCATGTACCCGGCGTAATTTTTGCAACTTTCGATTTGTTATTCGTAGTGTAAAGGGAATGCCATGGTGGTCACACTTGGCCGATTGGTGTGCGGTATGTAGCGTGATGGAGCTAGTGGGATCGCATACTACGAGTTCGACACAAGATGCGTTTAGTTGATTGGGACATAACAAACTACTCATGTTTTATCAAAGACTCATTACAAGGATCCCCCAACCCTTGTCTTCTCGCACCAGGTAACTAAATAAATAAGAAGAAACTAACTAAAGGAAAAACATGTTTCTTGGCTAAACAGTTGGTTCTAACGCCTCGAACTACAGGAAATAGAAATGACACATGCGAACAGTTCGAAGGATAGCAGACGGACGGACGACACGGACATGGTACATTCGGAATGAAGGCTGCAGTCAAGAGCGAGAGCTCCCCAACACAGAGAAGATATTACGAACTCTTCTCTTTTTGGGCAAGTTGGCTGGCTCCAGAACAGGAGTTCCGGGAAGCTCTAAGAGGTGACTGGTTGTGGGCCCATTGTTGACAGTAGAAGGGGTCGAGGTGGAGTGTGCATTAGGAAGTGGCTCGCCAGCGTGGGCTGTATGGGCAATTAGGGCGGTATGGGTAGCGCGGGCTGCAGCGGGTTGCTCGATGGTGGCGGGGGCACTTGCTGGCTCAATAGTTGCCATGACGCCGTTCTGTGAACTGTACGGAATCCGATGGGTGGCGTCTGGGGTGTCTTTGGAGGTCTGTTTGACCTCCCTGCTTTCGACGACCACGTTTTTGTGGTTTTTTTCAGAGTTACGTGTCTGGAGAGTTTGATCGACGCCGGTGCTGCCTATGGTACAATTTCCACTCTCTAGCTGGCTGAGGACCTGACCAAGACCGGCGTAGTCGATCTTGGGATGTGACTGGCGTTCCCGACTTCGAAACATTGTATCCTTCAAAGAGTTGGCCGTCGTCTACGGCAGTAGTCGGTAGTGGTAAGAAAAGGAGGGAAAAAGACGTTTGACACAAACAGCTTCAAAGGCAGCAGCTGGGGGAAACAAATTCGGGATGGATGCTCCAACGTAGTGAGGTAGCTATACTGTGAAGTAGATGCTTCTCGAAACGAAACTGGACGAGTGAATAACTGTGATTGTACAGAAAGCATGGACCTGGGGTTGAATATTTATCGTTTTACATTAGCAGGTCGGCAAAACACGGGATGTTATGGATACATCAATTGCTTCATGCACGGTATAAAATAGTAGTCTTATTATTGCACATTATTTAAGGAATCAGAACCAGGTGGACAACTTCCAGCGTATGAGGTGAAACCACGAACTGAAACATTCACGGCAGTATAGAATGAGTATTCTCACTTGTCTGCATTAACTTAGGTGTCGCCGCATTTACTCGCATAGAGACAATTGCGTTCGAACCTTTGCCAGGTCAGGTATAGATGGTAGCATATTACTGGTAGGGGAGGGGGAAGGAGGACAGCCGCAGAAGATAACTGTCAGAACTGCGCCCGGACATGAAGCCTGACGGATGTGTTCTAACTTGTGATTTGCGGCTTTGAAAGAGGGTGCTTTTGAGCGCCCGCAGCTTATCAGAATATGTCCATGAAGCATCGTAACTGGATAGCTCTCTTAGGGGCTTATCCTCTCATTTCTCACCCGAAGCACTGCCTTCGCGATAATCAGGGCCCTCACTTGCTTAAAGCGTGGACTCGATTTCTATATACTTTAGATTCTGCATGTTATTACTGACTACATGCAGTATAATGTCATCCGCGAGGGTTAGAGCCAGAAAGCGATTAAATTTACAAAAAATGGCTTGCCCGTCCTGATGAAATGACTTGGAGTTAAAGTAAATAATATAGTACATGACGGCCACTAAAAGAAGCGGGTTAGTTGGGGAGCATCTTCGGTAACCCGAGAATCCAGGACTCACGAAAACAGAAGTTCCTGCTCTCGATCATGCACGCTGGGTTTGATCGGAGCACTGGAACCAAACAGCACGTACATTGTGTTCATTGTGTTTTACGTTGTCTTGGCACTACCGGGTGTAATTAGCTTGCCTTTTGGAGCGTCTCATGGTCTTTGGAGCACCGAGGCCAGAACCTTCTGAGACATTAAGGTGCTTAGCGTCCACGAAGGTGGCGCCTGACACAATTAGTGTTTGCAGGAATGGCGCATGCTAACTTCCTGCGGACTTGTGCTTTTGAGAGATTTTTGCTGTGATCCTAGGAGTTAAAAAAGAAACACGCAACTTTGAGGTCGCATCTGATACCAAACTATTCCAAGGTGAAGCTGCAGTCTGCCTATGTTTTTATAGTGTCATAGCCATCACAGCCACTAATTGTAAAACCTTACTATATCAGATAATTATTTGACTAATCTTTGGGCTTAAATGCGGTACGGTGGCTAAAAAGGGTAAGACCTGTGAATTATTAAGCAATTTTTGCAAACTTCCGGTTTATAACCTCCCATTAAAGAGCCAGATACTATAGAGCCTTCGAAATTGAGTCGATCTAAGTTTTGTATTGGCGCTGGAAGACCTCCGCGGATTGGACTTAAAATACCCATGTTGTACACAGGGGCGATGACGAGACCTATCTTACCTGCGCTTGGATCCGGCCATGCGGGGCGAACTGCATTGTTCCCCAGCTGAATGTCGATGTCTCAAGGGTTAACGTTAGGTGATGTATTTCTACGCCTGGTATCTGCCAACCCGCTACCGTATAATTCCTTCAATATGTCGCACTCGTGAATAGTTCGCACCCTAGAACTGCTGCTATTTGTTTATTCTAGTTGAAGAAGGTAGATGGTTTGGAATCGAGGCCTCCAGCCGCCGTGGACCTTCCAGCTGTGATTTTGTGGAACTATCTCGAGTGGGCCACTGGCTTATTGAAGGAATTCTCTAGTAACTAGGCTAGGCTAAAGTTACTCACGGATCGAGCGTTAAGACCCATACATCACCATCGCGTCGTAGAGCAAACATCTTGTCTGGCACGCGAAACGAAGGTGTGCTCTTTTCTGTTGGCTACGCTCATTGCTCAACATCTTGGCATGAGAATGCACCCTGGCATCAATGGGTCCGTTTTCTAGTTGATGGGTATGTTCCTCCGTAAACAATTCAACAATGAAACTTTCCAGAGTCCTGTTCTACCTGCGTACAGTACATCAAGACCCAAATATCAGTCACAACCCGCAGTCATCTAAGTCTAAGTCCTCCAAAATGAGAACAATATCCTCGAAATAAACAAGAGATATCCGTGCTCTCAGTCTATCTTGATGAGGGGCGAAGATCGGTTTCTAGCGTATTTGAATCGTTGCTAAGACAATTAATCCTGTTAGAGTACAGTTTGTAGTGTCTGAAAAACTTGGAGTCTACACACCTCAACAGACGTTCGGCCTCGGTCGCTTGACCATCCTCCAGTTGCTCCCCACCGACCTCCGGTTGCTCCCTACCGTCCTCTAGTTGCTCCCCAGCTTCCTCCTGTTGCTCCAGGTCTTCCTCCGACAGTATCCCTTGCTTGACATTTTGACTGTTTATAGCAACGTTGCCATAAAAGATCTGTTTGATCGCTCTGCGGAAAGCCGGGATACATATGAAGCAAAAGATGAACACGACTACTGTCGTTCCGAGCGCAAGGGCGACGCCAAGACCGATTCCTTCGTGTTGTTTTAGGACGGATGGAAGGGCGGTCGTAGTTACAGTCGCTTGAAGGCGTGTTGCAGTGCCCGCTACAACCGTTCTCGTAACAGTGGCCATTGGTTTCTGCGGTCGCAAAAAGTGATTTTGGGCTTCGAGCTGTTAGGACGGAGGGAAATGGCTTCGTGATATGCTCCTCTTTTGTTCAGACTCCCCTGAGATTGCTTGGTTGGCGGCAGGCTGCGTACGAAGCTCAACTAGCTTACTTGTTACCATGCAGGACGCAATGCGGAACACATCAATGCCCTGAAGAAACAAGCTTATTGGTATTGACTCTAGGGCCTCGATGTGATTATCGTATCGAATGGCATTTTGCCCTTATGGTATATATGAACTGTGATTTATAGAGTAATGTGACGTGGCACCGAACGTTGAAACGATTGGTCTTAATTGATCATGCGCGTCTGATTGCTGGAGGCCTAGCACAGCATTCCGGAAGGTGTAAGGCATGGCTCCTGTTTGGGCAACGAATATTGTATCCCCTAGGCACAAAAAGGTAATAACCTCCGAATTTAATGATGCAGCAGCTGGGACTCTGGACTAGTTGAAAGATTATTAGACGTTCTACTTAGCTTTATCATTTCATCTAGACAACTCAAATGCATAGCCTGATTGTCTGTCGGCGCAAAAAAATTAATCCTAGGGAGATGCTTCACAGCGCGCAGATAACGTATGGCGGGCGGTGAACATCGAGGGTTGGTTGGCCGCAAGAACTCATACATTGAGGTGAGGGCCAACAGATTTGAACCTAGCAACCACCTACGGACTGAGTCCTAGGGAGCCTATTTCTCGATCGTTTCCTGCGGTTAGTTTTATATTAAATCATCCGCCGACTTATGTCACTTAATGAGCGTCTCCATCCCCAGCTACGTACTACTATTGCAACGAGTTCGGCCTACGGTTAACTACGAAGTACACAACCACCACACGACTAAAACCGAATGGGGTGTCAAATGATTCCTAGTTTCAATGCTCTTGTCTTTCTGGTTCTCTTTGCTCCCGCGGCTCTTTCCTCTAGCAGGAACGATCAATTTCACGAGAATAAGGGCTCAGACCGGCATTACACATTTAGCGCGGGTTCGTATTCAGGTTGGCCGTTGATGTTAAGCAAAGTTAGCCAGTAACTGATCCATTTTACCGATTGTAGCCAGCATCAGAAGGCAGATAAATGCAATCGTATATATCCCTGGAAACAACAAAGGGATTCCTCCCCCAACAAAAGAAACCCAATATAGCACAGACACATTCTCCACCTGCAAAAATGTAGTTCCAAGGCAAATTTTCTCTAATAACACCGATGGTATCTACACAGTCCATTTCATCTACAACGTGTATAGCTTATATTAACTACATCATTGATGGCATCTGCACCGTTAACGGCTTTAGCAGAATAGCAGATTTGTAATTCCATTCTGCGGAATCTGTCGCTGATTTTGAGATGGGCGTGCAATAGTTCTTACAACTGAAAGAACGGAATCTGTAACGGTTCTGACGGGACACGGCGAGAATGGACTACGTACCGACATGGGCACCACCACAGAGTCTGGTGGCGCAATCCCCTCCTTACCCAATGCTCCGGATACTCCTACCGAAACTGCGCCAACTCCATCACATGGCCTCAATACTCCCACGGAGTCAACACCGTGGGACGCAGCGCCAATCCCATCGGGCAATCCCAGCGCTGCCACAAGGCAGTTTAATGGTGACACTACACCGACCCTACGCCACGAACAGAGCACTTCTGCCAATCCAGAAGTCCCGGCTCCAAGTAATACATCGAACCACTCAGACGATTCTACAAATTCTGTGGGGTCATCACCGAACGAGGTAACGACAACTACATTGGAGGACCCTACCATTACAAGGTCGCCGTTAAGAGATATTTCGGCCACTTCCATCGATGGCGGCACTACCACCGGGCGATTACCTAGTGAAACTGAATCAATCTGGCACGAAAACTCCGGCACCTTAGACAGGCAATCACGAAGCGGTACATCAATCTCACCCTCAGGCTCCAACGCTCTAGCCCAGGTGAAAACGGATGAAAACAGTTCTTCTGCCGGAACGAGAGGATCAGAAGCAACCACGTTCGACAGCTTCAGCACTCTCACGGGATTGGAGTCGGCCGAAGGAGCATCGGTGCCGCACGACAGCCCCATCATTACCACAGAATTTGTAGTATCAAGTATACCGACCCCAGTCGACCACTCCAGTCCTTCCCATACGGCGGAAAGTGATGTATCAGCCCCGCTCAGTGAAAACAATTCTCCTACCGGAACGAGGGAAACAGAAGTAGCCATATTCGACAGCTTCAGCACTTCCACAGCGTTAAAACCGAGCAAAGTAACATCGGTGCCGCACAGCAGCCCCGCAACTACCACTGAATTAGTAGTATCAAGTGTACCGACCCCAGTCGACCAATCCGGTCCTTCCCACGCGATGACGAAAAATAATGTAGCATCAACCCCTCTCGGAGAAAACAGCTCACCTACCGGATCGAGGGGATCAGAAGCAACCACGTTCGGCAGCTTCAGAACACCCACGGGGTCAACGCCGAGCGATGCAACACCGGTGCAGCCCGGCAACCCTACCATCTCCACAAAATTGTTGTCGGATCTCAGTATTCCTCTGCGGTCAACGCTTAACAAAGCCACATCGGAGGAGCGCGGGAGCACTGCGCCCACAGGACTGGCACCACCAAGTAGTATATCGATCCCATCCGACGGCTCTGGTGTTTCCATCGCGGCGACAGGAAGTGGTGAAGCATCAACCCCGCCCGTTGGAAGCGGTTCTCCCGCCAGATCCAGGCAATCTACTTCAGTTCCTTCTGGCCGCAACACTCCTACAGACCAGACGCCGAGCGACACGTCAACCCCATCCGACAACTCAGCGTCGTCGGCGCCGAATGAAAGCACTTCCCAGTCCGACGGCTCTAGAACTTCTACTAGGCCAACTCGGAGCAGTACAGGATCGAAATCTAGCCGCAACTCCAATAACCCAACCAGGTCGGTCGATAACCAGCCTAGCAATCAAACCCCGGGAGTGACGTATTGTACTGTAGCACAGGGCGGATCTGCAGTGGTGTATGCAATGGTTCAGACCACAACATTTGTTGCTGGGAATGCAGCTGCCATTGCGATACCTCATCTATTCTACATAGCTATGGCTGCTGGAGTTATTGCTCACGCTCAATTTTTCTGAGCTGTTAGAGTACATATAGACCTGATTCTTCATTGTATGCCACAGTCTCTATTTCTCCATGTCAGTCATTTTTATGGTTTGTAACTAGTTGTTTGCATTTGCTTTGATATTGAAATAGGAATTGGGTAACATAGTTGTGGCGTTAGAAGTTTGCTTATTCTTGATATGCGCCTACTTTCTTGTGTATTGTTTTATTCTCAAACTTTCAAGCAATGATAATAAAAATCCTGTTGACTCTAGTGTTCTGTCTGTGCCAGGTGTCGAAGGGGGTTCTAGTCGGGACGAGGAATACAGACGCCGTGTACCGTGAATATGGTTCCAAACCAGATTGCATGAACCAGTATTTCCAAGCGGCCAGGCCCAGCCACAATATCGTCGGCAGTCTTTAACGCAGGCCGGGCCGCCATATTCAAAGCCTACACTGCAAAAAGTCTGCAGGGTTTCAGTATCTGAGGTCATAGTTCCGGGCCGCGGAAACAGTAGAAAGACACAGCTTAATCAAAAACACCCATAGCTACAGTAGTACGTGATGAACACACGAAACACCATCGAATCTCCATGTGGAACAGTGTTGAGGCCTCAGAAAGTGGAACCATGGAACTAGCTAGGGGGAGTGTATTACTTATCGACGTCATGATTAGCTCAATACACCACGTGCCCATCCATACAATCCCTGCCTCCTGTTGGACCTACTCTCCGATGGCACCAAGATGACCGCTAACAGTATGTGTGCTAGTTGCCAATGAATTCTTGATTGACAGAAGCATAATTCAACGTCGAGTCGTCGACTGCTGAAATACATGGAATAGGGTTAGTACGTCTCGCGGGCGGCGAGGGTATTGCCACAAATGCACTGTTTCTAACGCCCCCCAGCAGTCCAGGTAATGACTTTTTATATTATTGTTCTTCTCTGCATACGAGAGGTTCTTACCCGCCCGTCAATTAAATTGCCAGCCCACTACACCTTTTGCATCGACAAACATCCTTTTATCGACTCATCAGCTCAAGTTTAAAGACAATTCACCGAATACCGGTAACCGAATACTAAGCTCGGCGCCAAGACATTTTACGACTGCAGATGTACTCCCCGGACAGAAAGAAACCTTAACAAAGAAAAGTCCCTCTCGCAACAGAACATCGCTGGATATAAACTTATAGCCACCTTACTAGGTGGATCCTATGAATCATGTCTGCATAGAGCGCAGCCCGTAGTGACCACCCGCAAGAATAATCAGGAATCATTTGTCCCATGTCATGTCCAGTGTATATTTTCGTGCATGTATTGAGGAATTTGTTTATTACATAGCGACGAAAGCATAAACAAAACCAAAATATTGCTACATGTCACACATCAAATAAATAACTCATCGTTTGTTTTCAGATATTCATTGCTAATAATAAATATTTTTAGTTGCGGCTTAGGCAATAACCTATAGCTTTGAAAGCTGAATTAAATTACGAAGGCGCTAGTAATCCTTCTTGCTAGTCTAGCTTATAGCCCTACTAATATAGGCATACAAGCAACTGTTAGAGAGATTGACCGCCTGTCAGGCGGTAGTACGTGTGAATTGACAGCTCACCTTGACACTGTGCGCAACAAATCGTGCAGTTTGGGGTTTCGATTAAAGGTAGTCACTAATAGTGTGCAGTGGAACAAGCCACACCTGAAATGATTAACGTACCTCCGCAGCCACGTTCAAGGCCTCCATGAGGTATAAATCGATTTTGGTACTTGCTATACAAATCCTCTGTACAGTACGTGCTTTATATATTGACACACTCAGTAAAGTATCCAATCATCCAGGACAGGCATGCCCAAAGGAGACAGACATTAAGACCGCTACTCAGAATACTTGATAGAGTTCAAAGTCTAACTTAAGCTAAACAAAAAGTGCCATTGACAGTAGAATATAAGTTTCCCCGGTATTCCTAGTGTTCACAATCGTTCCGCCAGTCCGGGATCTCTCAGGACGGGACGGGGCGGGGACAAGCCGTCCGTCCGAGGGTAGGACAGAAACGGTGCCGTCATTTGGGAGCGGGACAGGGACGAACGCAGGAGACGGCCAGTCATCTATCGACATCCATAGATATTTTACAGTGCTCATTACAAATATATAAAACTCATTACAATTATCCTGACTGTGAAGCAAGATCCTCCAGCATCTGTTCCATCCGTACAATGTCTGATTCCGTTGCCCCAAAGATCAACCGAGGCCTCTATCATATCATCTCCCAAGCGGTTTCGTCGGTCACTGATCAGCATCTTTGCACTAATTTGGCTTCTTCTATTATAAGCTATAACTGCCCGATGACTGCCAGGGACGGTGGATGATTCCTACCACCATAGATTCTTCGCGACGCGAGCTGTGAGCGGTATGGGGAGTGAAGTCTCCATAGCCGCAGCTCTTGCATGGCAGGGTTTCTGATTTAACCCCTGTTTGATCTACTTCTATTAGCTGGGGAAAGCATTCGCAAGCACTTCAAGCTTCAGCATATTTTGTGCAGAATGAGACAACAATGCTGAAGCCTCAGAAAGATGAATTGAGGGTAGAAAACATCCGATAATATCATGCAGACGAGTGAGATTTGATGAAAACCATGTGTCCCAGGGACTGACTCTTTCAAGTTAGTAATTCTGCAACGAAATAATACTGCGGTGTATCATAATAAGTCAAAAGTCGAAATGGGGTTATAATATACTACTAAAGGATATCAAACCCGGAACTAATCACCATCCCACAATATTTTGTATTGCAGAAATATTTGCAATTCTGTCATTGTTCCTGTAACAGGACTTATCGGAATCTAATCATTAGTGGGGTAATTTTGCATTCTTTCATGGAAGACGAACTGAGTCCTCTTTGAAATGGGCAGTGAAACTGATGATTGGACATATTTTTATTCCACAATAGTAAGAAGTCTGATACATTGTAATTGCAAAAAACGAACAAATAGATTTATCCTGCCAGAGAGCCCTCTCTCATTGGTGGTAACTATGCTTTAACCGACTCTTCCATGCCTAGCGAAATCCTCCGTCTCCGAATACAATCTTAGAAAATGTCCTATACATGACATATCCTTAGACTACTTTACAAATACCAGACTGCAGTATCATCTGTGCTACACACACCCATACACCAATACCCGGAATGATTCCCAAAGTCGGCACCAATAGTTCTGTCACCCACCCGCGATTCCTACTGAATCTAGGCTAACGGCTAAAAGTGATAGTTGGGCGCGCCGTAAGGCCCATCAAACCAAAGTAATTCCCCATCTCTATCCATGTAAAAATCCATGCACGATTGGTGGCTGTACTTTGTCTGGGTTGAAACCCAGTGAGAATAGCTGCAACATATGGCGATATAAACACACCAGCACCCAGAGCTCCGCTAAAAGCAACCAACAATTGTGGACGCCAGCCCGGACGCGTTCTGAAACTCTCACGATACAAGGTGACGAAATCATTAGTTACGGAAATGATTTGAGCGACAGATATAGTTTAATACTAACATCATAATGGTGGAGCCCAGTATTCGGTTGACCCGTTCCCAAACTTCGAAATATACTTCGGTCAAAGAGCTTGTGAGCGACGCGAGAAATCTAGTTACGAGGCGGTATTCGGCCAATCACCAGGACGGTAAGCGACTCCAACCGCTCCTCCCATCAGGCTATTTATTCTATTTTTTAAATCCCCCAACGAACAATGCCCATGTTCTACCAAATAAACGCAGGGGTATCGAGGCTCACATAATGTGGCCATGAGATTAAGTACTACCGTCAGGGGATATGCAGCGTACCTGTACTTTTCGAATTAGCTTTCGCCTAAGATATGCAATTCCCAAGATCCATAGCAAACTTGAAAGATTGCTGCCCCAGCCTTAATTGTATTGAAATAATTGCTTAGCTTTATAGTATTGGCATCCTTAGTAGATCGAACACTAAAATGCGTTAGCTACGAACGCATTGAATCTTAAGATGCAGTCCGACCAGTGTGCCGTCTCCAAAGAAGGTTCTTTAGTTGAACTCGCAGCTGATATTTCAAGGTCGCCCGCTGATATTTGTGATGGAATGATTATCGTAAACTCTTTGTCAACCTGATGATGGGCGGAGAGTGATTGCACTTTATATCCGAATGGTACTTGTACTGGGTAATACAATGTTTTCCAGAATCCAGAAGGAAAAGCTGGATACGATCCATGCACATTAATGTGATAGTGATCAAGATTTGGGTGATGCCTACGTAAGATTAGCCTTTACGCCGGTCCCACCAGCGGAGACAGATTACTACCAAGGTTGTCCCCCCAAGGAACGGTAATCATCACCGTCAGGCTCGACGCGGAACTCTTCATTGCTAACACGCGTGACTTTTAACAGAGTGTACAATGCTCCGGCTTTGTGCGCGATGGCTAAGTCATCCTTCTCGCCATATGCATAACGCACGATCACCACCGCTGCCCTAGTAGCACCAATAAACGGTATGAATAGTGCCCAGATGGTGAAAAGGATCGTGTCTCTCCTCTGTGCCACTGGGGCTGAGATAACTGTGAAAACATGGGTGATGAAATTGGCAAGAAAGAACTTCGCAACGTCGGTCCAGTCAGCAGGTCGGCAAATCATATTCTCTCTTATGTGGTCTCTCGACTGGAACATTGTGGGCAGTTTTGCAGTTGTATAGTGTTCGACAACGACGGTGGATCTTGTAGCAGATTCCGAACTGCGCTTGTGGCTTGATGTGAAGTAGTCGTTACGGCGTGTGCTAGATTCTTGCGAAAGTGTGTTTTCGATGTGGACTTCTGCGGACAAATATATTAGAGGCGCATCCCTGTCTGTCCCATCTTTTTTACACTGTCAACGTCAGACATAACCCCACATGAATTTTCACTTACAAACTCTGTCAGCTATGTTGCGACCCATTCGTGGTAGCCGTCCATCCATGGATGGGGCGCTTTCATGAATGGTATCCATGAACGGGACAAATAATAAATATGGCAAATTAAAAAAATAGCTTTGCTTATAAAATAAGTACTACTGGATATTTATTTTATAAGTCCATTTGCTTCACTTCGCTATTTTACTGACTTTATCTGTAATTATTTTACTCAGCTAACTTTACCAGCAATTAAATTACTGGCTGTCAATAGTCCTCTTAGTGGTGTAAATTTAATTTGCAATACTTTTTCATTTGTCCCATTCATGGAGGCGCCCCACCCATGGATGGGGCGATTCCACGAATGGGTTAGATCAGCTACGTCCTTTCCCACTAAACAAAGTCTGTCAACAGAGATCTTGTCCCAATCTCAATAGCCTGTACAGCACTTGATTACTCACAATTTAGTCTCTGTTAACCAGCAATATGGCACTACGAAGGTGGGCTAAAAAGGAATATAATTAGTGTCTTTCATTTTAACTGCATGCATTCATCTGTCTGCTTAATTATTTTTAGTTCATTATATTTTTATTATGATTATCAGGCAAACGCTATTTCGGCCCACATTCTAGTAGATCTGTACCACTGTTTTATCGAGCGCGCGTTTTAGATGCATTTATTTATGGTCCGTTCATATGAACATGTCTTCTAGATTCTCTTTTTCAGTCTTTCTCGTTTGGTCATGAGTCACGTCTCAGCAATGCACTTTAGGTCCCATATACACACTAAAGGATATCGTGAGGTCAGTGATGTGAAGTGAAGATGGTCGTCGGGTTGGGAAGCGGGGTAGTGGGGTAAGTTTGTCGCAAAATATTTCCATGGCATGTTCCACATCCGTGACTACGACCAGCCTCGCCTGCAAAAAAAAATTCACGCAAATAGTAATGCCCATACTTCTGATGCTGAAAGGTGACTACAGTGATATATTTGGAAGCATTGTCGTACCACCATGTTACATTATGGATAGGAAGGACGCAGATACGAGTACAACATAGATGTTGGTAGATGTTGCAAGTTTTGAACCTAGATACTCTTTGAAGCACATGTTACAGGCTTTGCCGGCATACTAAATGCTATTATAAAACTATTTAAGTACTAATAATTATCAATATAGATCTAGCTAGAATGAACCTGCCAAATGTCAATACTGCGAGAGCAAACTATGGTTAGAAATTACATTGCGCGTGCAAGCCATTGAATACGGGTTCCTTCGGATAGCTGAGGCGTGACAAATTTGTACTGTATTTCGCTATCGAATGTCGTCTTCATGTGATAGGAGACGTCGGTCTTCCCTACCTTCCCTACAGGGCTCATCCGTAGCGTACACATTGACTAAACTTTATCCTCATCGACTGGCAACTTTAAAATGATGATCAAATAAATGGAGGGTAACTACTGTATCTCCCCGACAAAGATGGAAAATCTCCGTCCGTAGGTGCACGATCTTGCCCTTCACCTTGCTTCAACTATAAACGCTTGCGGCTTATGTAGCTCATAGACCATGTCAACTCCTCTCAATCGATGACCTGCAGGCTGGTCAGTTTGATTCTTGCAAACCTTAGTACTTCCCGCACCCTGTAAACTGTAAATATCCAGAATTCCTTTGACTCAATCTTAGTAGTCACCCTCCGTCAGCCAAGTCAGGGCCTTAGTTGTGCGTTATGTCGCCACATAGTAGCCATGATATAAATACCTCGGTAGGAGAGCGTCTAGATCGATGTAATGGCTTGTTATTTGAGATTAGTGAAAGCGTCAAGATAAAGTTCGTCCGGTCATGGGGATAAATCTTGATCCATGTGGGGTAGCGCGCACAGTAGGGTGTAGGATGTATTGCCACACATATTCTCCGTGCTGATGGATATTTACTGCACCATCCACTCAAGAGAGAAGTCAGAATAGGTGAGAATAAGAAAAAACAATCGTCTGGCTAGCACAAAAGCAAATCATATGCAGCACATGTGTATATGCACTATCCTGTTTTGTCATAAAGCACACCTGTTTTGCTATTTAGGAAGTGGGATACTCAGCATTCATCGAGGCCATGGCTTGGCATATTTCTCGTATCGGATGATTATTTGAATTTATTTCTCCATTCTCAGTGCCTGGTATGTCGCGGTCTAGACCGTCTAGTACAGTCAGTACAGTCCAGTGATGACGATTGTCTCGTTCCCATAGCCAAATTAAAATAGAATAGCAATTCCAGTGATTTTCCAGGAGAAATTAGAATGGATAGAACTGAATTCTATCCTGCACAGAAGAGCTAGCAGTTTTCTGCGTCATGGAGGGTATGTGTTAATGTGGTATAGGTCAAGAACCATTGAGAAGTGCCTTCTTTGTTGTTACGCGGGCACCTCTGAGTCATGTACGATACAGTTTACAAAACTACACCTCCGACTACATACAGCGAACCGCAGCCCACAGAGTACTACTCCTGGTGAGTTCAACCCGCTCTGTGCACTGACCTCAGGAGAAACATCACTTTCGTTTGGCAAATTGAGGCTAGCTCCCTCGATACCGCTGATCGCAAAATTCCTTGTTCCTGTGGAGTCGCGCGCTTAAAGGTGTATCGACAGGTAACCTACCATCCAATCACCCGACATTCAAAACACTATGCGACTTGCGATTTGGAATACAACTACTCAAACTTTTGCGTACCAATTTGCCCAAGTATCACATTATACTTCAATTCGCTATACTAGGGCAAATCTAATGGCCGGCAATTGTCAAAGCATTTCTTCGATCTCGTGTTTGGCATTTGAATAATGAAAGATTTCCCGTAGGTTCTAATGCCAGAGAGGTTAAGTTGTCTATCTGAGGGGAGTGTCTATGCCTTAGTGATAGGGAATAGAAACAGCAGCTCTGTTCAGCTCTATTGGGGTAAAATTGCATGAGTTGAAGTAAATGGAACACTAAGATTTAGGACTAAATAAGCTCTGAAACAGTGTACCTAAGCGGCCTGGCCTCCAATTCAACAGCCTTGATTAGTGTAGGCCGGTGAGGCCTGGCACGGGAAAGCCAGCACTGCCTACACTTCTTCAAGTCCTGCATACGCCTTCATATATCTTCGAAGCCTGCAGCCAGTGAAATCAACCATCCCGTCCGTCCGGGATCACTGAGGACGAGGATGGAAACGGCGCCGTCATTTTGGAGGCAGGACGGGGACGGACGGACAGGATGGCCGTCTCCAGCAGTCCCCAGCGGATATCTATTGCTGATGAAATTCAGTAGTAAACTGAGTTGAACCATACCAACCCACAAATTTACCCACACTATATACTGCAAACTATTTCCATTAGCATTGTTTCGCTATTCTCTAGCTATATAGAACATCTAAATGTTTGATGTCAGCCGAAGACTGGATGCTGGCCGGGGACGGTGTTTTCGCCGTCCCTGGTAGTCCCTGGCCGTCATTGCCGTCCTTGTCAAGCAAGGACAAATATCGGACGGACGGGACGGTTGAGAACACTGCCTGCAGCAAACCAGAAAATACCCTGGTAAGCTTATCGACCCCACGCAGCCTGCATTAATCTATTAAACCCAATATACTTTACATGTTTTCGTGGGGTAGGGAAATGGCACTGGTCGGAGGGTATTTGGGAAGTAGAGACTCCATGTACTATAATTTATCCTTCCGGCTGTTTTATTTATGGTTGTCTTACACTTTTTTTATGGCTAGAAATGTGAGATACATGTAAGTTTTCCACGAGTAACCTTTAGACTTATGATCACTTATCCATTCGAGCTGTGCAAATTTTGGCGCTACGGTTTTGTTTTGTTTTAATATTTCTGCATTCACTCTAACTAGAGCATGGCAGTATCCAATTCGCCTCTCCCTCCGGATAGCCGGCTAGATTGGGGGAGCTCCGCTTCTCCTACCCTTCTCCTTTAATAAACGAAATGAAATAAGGTGAATGGTAGCGCACTGACACAAAATAAAAGAAGAGAAAGTGAACGACTCTTGGCTACACTCTGGTCTGTTCAGCTCAGCAGCGTAGGAACTTCCCTACCTCCGTTGATGTGTTCTGACCCATTCATAGAATCGCCACATCCATGGACGGGCAGTACCATCCATGTATAGGGTGCTTCCATGAATGGGACAAGTGAAAAAAAAATATGCAAATTAAGTTTGTGCCACTAGGAGGACTGTTGAAAGCCAGTAATTTAATTGCTGGTAAAGTTAGTTAAGTAAAAGAATTACAGACAGAAGGTAGGTTTTATAGAATCGAAGCGAAGCTAACTCTGATACATACAGCTCAGAGTTACCACTCCTCTCACTGAGCCAGAGTGCAGTAAATTCCATTCTCAACAGCCCAAAGAAGTGAAAAGGCAGATGCATTTGGAGAATAGAGTGGAGGATGAAGTGACTTTTTGAAAGAAGCGAAACGAAGCCAGCTGACTTGTAAAAGAGATCTCCAGCAGTGCTTATAGGTAAGCTATTTTATAAAAATTTTATTCATATTTTTATATATCCCATTTGTAGGTCCATGAATGGCAGTACCATTCATGTAGGCGCCCTATCCATGGATGAGAAGTTACAACGAATGGGTTGCAACAGATACGAGGAAGTCCCTCACCGCCTGATCACATATCTCCATCGAAAAGAGTTCTGATATCTGCACGTGCCGGTATTTTCCCGCTGCCAAAACCTCTTGAGATACGTCGCCGTCGGTACATACCCGCACTTAAGTTGGTATTATCTAGTAGCAAGTGACATTTGCTTCTCATTGGGATTAGGTGCCGGTTTCCTATTTACCAGAACCACTCCTGTACCAATAGTGCTTGCTACACCGCTGGCTCCATCACTGTGCTTTTGTTGCTGCTCGTCGTTCGGAGATTCTCCTTGCTCTATTCGCAGCTGAGATGAAAGCCTGCTCCCGGATTGCGCTTTCATGACCTTCGCGGGCTGTATTTGCTTGCCGATCGGCTTCTTCGTTGCCAGGGATGCCTGAGTGCCGAGGGATCCAGCGAATCTCCGTTTCCAAGTCGTGGTCACTCAGGAGGGTTCGTGCTTCGTTGTTGATCCATCGTGCCAGTTGCAGTCCAGAGCCTATCTCGAGATGTGCTGCTCGTCGAACTGCGGCCTGGGAGTCGTTGAATATCATTATTTCCTGCTCCCCTCTTCGCGGAGCGATCCACATCACCCATAACTCTGCGTCGAACACCTCCATACGGCCCTTGCGGAGGTAGCTGCGGGTGGCCTTCCAGCTCCCTTCGCTGTTGCTGCAAGCGACTGCTGCCCACTCTCCCATTGTCAGATTGAGAACCATCCGCCCACTATGTGTGAGCATTCGTATGTTTCTCTTCCGCCCACTTTTCTGCGTAGCGCTTGGCTGCATGCTTCTGCCCTTTGGCGCTACGGTTGCGTGAAACATATATATTGCTAACTAGCAAGCTAACCAACAGATCGATATGCTGTGATATTGAGACAGTTGTGCAACTGGGGCCAATTCTGTACTATATGATTCCACTCACGGATGTTGGGCGTCCTGAAAACTAGCTATAAAATGACCTTGGATATCAGTGATCTCAGGTGTTGAGACATCCCCGGGCTAAACAACCTGACCTATATCATATACATGTCGGACTATCTACTGTACCAGTTAGCACGTCATTCCATACTATGGGCCTGCGGTGGAGGTGAGGGAACTAGATTATATTGCGAGGTGTTGAAAGCGGGGTGATAGATGTTAGAGTTCGCGCTCATCTTCAATCGTGTGGCAACCCGAACCTGTGAAAAACAGGTGATACCATGTTATCTTAGTCCCCCTACGTACACAATCTAGTATTCGTTCAGTATCCGTTCAAGGTTTCTTGGCTCGATGATACCCCACATAGCGTTTTCCAATGCCGTACCAACTGAATGAGAATAAGACGAAAATCATCGTTTGTGGGGGCTTGAGGTGGGATCCTGAATACTCTATCAAAGTACTAAATCTCAAATAGAAATGTTCCGGCGAAGAAACCTCACCATAGAAAGTGATGTAATTGAGCTCGGCGCAATCAATCATGTTCTGATCCCTGCATACCTACTAACATGATGGTTCCGATGATAACGTTGGGTGAGCCGCGCATGGGTTCTTAGTGTCAGAAGCTTAACCCAACGTCCAACGCTAAAATACACTAAAATAGCTATACCTCAGCACTCCATAAACACCAAATGCCAGTGTCAGCAGCACGATTATCAGCCATGCCATAGAAAGCAAGATATCTCGAGGAACAAGAAAACCTAAAGCAACAGGGTGAGGATACAAGTCGCCTCCGTACAACTGTTAAATTAAAGCGAGAATTTAGCATCTGCACTAGAAAGAAGAGCATGATGTGTATTATTCTATTGTATAATTCAAGCAGTTTGAAACTGTTGATTGACCCATTTAAGTGGTCCCGCAAATATCGTCCAGTCACTCCTATACCGGCTGATGTCTTTACGCGTACGAATCTTTACAACTACACATGGAAATTAAGGAATACTTCCTCATAAATCATAAAAAGCTTAATACCATGATTAGATAGATATGCGTCTTGAACGAACCTTCTACGTATACTCTGATTCGAAGGTTTTAGTTGGCGTGTGCGGTAGGATTCCGACGACTCTCCAAAAGGTCGGGGAAGGATCTGATCGATCAGGTCATCATGATATATCACCCGACTCGCGGCAAGCTTAATGGTATATCACAGTGGTAGTACCCTCTTTGACCAGTAACAAGCAATCAGTGACTGCCAAAATATGCCTAACCATATTCAGAATGGCGTGACTAGTACTACGGTTCAGAGTTTGGCAAATGATATGTAGCGCTTGCTCGAATAGAGAATAGAAGGTAGAGTGTATGATACCGACAGCATTGTTCTCTTTAGACTTTGAAGTCAATTAATTGTACGGTACTCCAAGTAAGGAAGGGAATACTTCTCGAGCGTAGGGTCTGTATTATCGATTTATCACTGCTTATACATGGTGACCGGAGAGCGTTAATATGAGTAGCGCATCTCGCGATGTATGTCAATCCTCCGGATCCCCCAATTGCATCATTCCCTGCAAGAAACTTGCAGATGAACAAGCTGGGATGAAACTGCGGTGAAGACATGGTGTGACGGCAATGCCGAAACATTATCTTCTCGAGGGTACTATTCCTAACTTTAAATCAACTCTAATGCAAGCAAAAACCGTCGGGTGTTCTATAGGATATGGCTGAAGTAGCAAAGTAAAGGAGGATGTGAGTGCTGAGGAACTATATACAAATTTTCATTCAATACTTTCCATATGCAACCACCCCAGCCAAATACATCCATCTCAAGAAACCCATACCTAAACTAAGGTCACTTTGCATGGGCTCTTAAAAGTAGAGATAGAGAAGCTCGATTGTACTATCTAAGAGGGCCATAAAGGCCATATATAGATTGTAGAGTGAAATCATTTCTGGTGGAGTTTGCTATGCTTGAATCTAGTGTGGGAGAACGATAGAGTCCATTCCCTCTAACCTCGGCATCGACATTTAGCCGTAATCTTATCTCTATATTTAGTTATCGATCTGCTCAATCTGATCATGTCTCATGTATCATCTGTATGATCAATCACTATGTAGCTTGGAAGTCCTCTGCGTTGGCGTATCTCATCTCTGTCCCGCCATACGACACCCGACTCCTAAAGTGTTGCAACAACTGGTTGATCTGCACAGACTGCGGTTTTGTGTCAGCAGATATGAACTAGTGCATTAGTTATGATGCATAAAACACTGCCACGGTGGGGGCTGTATTGGTCTCGAATCAGGCTCTCAATTGCACTAAGGTGAAAATGGAAGTGACAAAAAGGGAATAGTGTGGCAAGGGAAGAAAGTTGTGAGAGCCTGGAGACCTCGCTCCACACAAAATTTGCAGGTCAACCCGGTTAACATTTCAACACCATGGGTTTGAGCTGGGTTTGTACGGAAAGAACGGTTTAAGGGAACAGAAATAAACTCTATATGGGGCACTAAGCAAGTTGGGCAAAATTTGTGGTGTAAAGTGAACAAGAGTGACCAGATCAAGCTGGCAACAATCCGGATCAAGCTGGCAACATCCCGGATCAAGCTGGCAACATCCCGGATCAAGCTGGATCAGCTTCAGATTAAGGCTGTAGTGAGTGCAAATGTAATGGAATTTTTAAAAAAATTCGGCATTGACTCAGGTGGATGTAAACTAATAACCCCCAAAGCTCAGCTCTCTGGAGGTAATTTGAATCTTTGGTAGGGTGATGTCTCCAGGCCCTTTCACCTCACTTTTCTTCATGATCTCAATTTGGATCAGACTCACCATTTCGGTTAGTATGAAATCACGTGAGATCAAGGGCCGGGGTACGAGGCCAGGGCTGTATGATGAAACACCAATAGTTACAGCCCCGCGAATTTTCTTTTTCTGCATACAATCATTGACTTTGAGCCTTACGATTCAGTTGTACTCGGGTACAAGGGTATGTCGGGCGCGGTGACACAGGGCAAAAGAGCGCCCGACTTTTGAACCCCATACAACGAGAAATACCAAGATCCACGTCTTTCACTACACAAGGAATATTTTTATGGGAAAACTTCATGGAAGCATCTCTGAGGACCTGTTATCACTCTTTTCTCTTTCAAAATTTCTCTCTATTGTTGTGGTGGCAGTGTAGATTTTCTGCATTTTATGAGGTGCGCCCGACTTTTAGCACCCTCCGAGTACGCCTCGTCACCTAAACTCTAATCCTGAATGGGAGAAATCGCGACATCTATTACTCATCGACATGAACCGCTCAGTTCAGCCGCACTGCGTACTTTTCAGTGTGGAAAACCGCGAGAACCACGCTCCAACCGCTGTCGCCAAATGTAGTTCAATTATATTCTTGATGTTTTTCCAATTTTGCTTTCATGCCCAGACACCTACAGTGAAAAGGCTCCGAGACGAGACCCACTTGCCATAAGAATAAACAAACACAACCTCCGGACAAAAAGGTGCTTAGCACAGCAATTGGAATCTGCATGGATCTGCACGCACTGCGGACAAAGGCGAAGGCACTTATAAACTCAATCTTCAGCTTGAACTCTACTCAACATAGCAAAAAATGCTACTCCAAGTTGAACATCTCCTCCCTCTCCTCCTCTTTGTATGTCACACCAGCGGATCATCTTTCAACTTCACAACGGTCGAACGGGCGAAATCCAGCGAGATAGATCAAGTTCATACAGATGAAGGTACGGATGACCCGGGATGAGCTTCCACCGTGGTTACACATACCATATCGGCAGTGGCGACCAGGGTTCTCTTTACTCGTCCACAATGTTATTCATGCCCTTATGTTCAGAATGTGGTCTAACGCCTGCTTATAATCCACTTAGATTCAATTTTAGGCTCCCCTTCGACCTCCTCACCGGTAATTCTGATTACCACCTCATCTTTCTCAACGCCATATCTATCCCCAATCCCAACGTCATCCATCCCTCTGCCATCCGAACCACAACCACATCCGACTCCTACCACTTCCACAATTATTTTATCAACACTCTTAACAAAGACGACCACCAACACACAGACAACTACGAACACACAGACAACCATGAACACCAGTTTGACTACAACTTTATCATCCTCCTCGTCCCCGTCATCGTCTCCATCGTCTCCATCGTCCTCCTCCTCAGGCCTCTCGGCGGGAGAGATTAGTGGTACGGTAGTTGGTATCGTCGGATCTATCGCCACAATAATCACAGTATATATCATGTATAAGGCCTACAGGGGTAACAGGGCAAGGAGATAAGATAGTGCCATCATCATGAGGAGTTAGAATAGGAATTTCTAAATATGGGTAGCGCCTCACTCTCTATCAATAACTGACAGTTTCACCTAGCAACGGTCAAGAAGTACTCCAGCAATAAAATGGCGAGCTTGCGATGGCGTGAAGGGTTGAACGGTTCATCGCTCCCGAAGGAGCCAAAGGCAACAGGGGACCATCTTTTTTTCATGATTTGAGGGTTTAAATTTTTGGCTTTACATTGTGATACAGATTCTTTAGTTTTGAGACTGGAATAGGTATTTTCTAGTTGTACATAGAGTTGAATTTATTTTCTCGGGGTAGACCGGAATAGGAGTAAAATAACCTGAACTTGAACTTGAGAACTTCATTTTGCAACCGACACCTCGACACACCACCTCACCGCTAGCTTTTGCCAAGCCGTGAGTCGTTGGCCAACCACAAGCCGCCCCGTAATTTCTCTACGGCCTCACGATGCCTAGAGTTGGGCGCCCTTCGAGGACTCCGACGCCCAGCGCGGGTCCCTCCACTCCCCAAAACGTTCCCTCACACTTTAGTTTATTGCAAGAGATGCTCGAAGAAGATAATCAGTGGGATTCCGATTCCTCTGGTTATTCCGACTACGATTTCAATAATCATAGCGACACCGTCGCTTCCTCGATGCTTCCTATTTTCGCCTCGGGAGGAAAGAAGAAGCCAAAAAAGAAGAAGGGGAAAGGGAAAGCGACGCCGGCACCCAAGACAATTACGAGTTCGGGAGTCTCTAAAACTCCTAGTTTACGACGAATGGAGTCTGAGTCCTTTTTTGAGGGCGAGGAACGACAGATAGAGGAGATGCCCCAGGATGTGGCAGAGAAGATAGTCGGAACGGCTGTCATCAAAGTCATGGAGGGACACTTCGCAAAACTCTACTCGAAAATTGATAACCTCAAAATGGAAGTATCAACGCTCAAAACAACTGTTGCGAGCCTTGTGGAGGAAAATAAAAAGTTGGGTGAAGTTAGGGGGAATGCGCCAGACCCAGAAATGCAGCCACCAACGACGCCCGCAACACCAAAAAAGGATCTTACGATCAGGCCACGACCACAGTTACAACTGCGCAAGCGGGTGGAAACACCGTTGGCTAGAGAGATATTAACTCGAAATTGGAAGAAGCAGGTCGAAAAGGACTCCACAACTCCGCTGAATATTGACGAATCGGATGCGGAACCAGGGAGACCGGGTAAAGCACCGAGATTAACATCCCCACCACCCACACTTATACATTCTCGATATGCTGGAACTTCAGCAACGGCAAGAGAAGGGAGGATGATAGGGGAGAAAAAGAAAGGGGGAAGCAGACACAGAGTGAGCCAACAACCCCAAAACAACAACAACGAAGGCGAGGGAGATTTGAGAGGTCAGGTGACCGAGTAATCGAACTCAGGAATATGATAACGTGGAGGAAGGAGGACAATGATAGGGGTGGAAGACGACTTGGAGGGAGGGGAGGACAAACAAAGTGGGAGAAGTCAGAAGCCCCGGAAAGGCAGGAAAAGGAAGAGGGGCGGCCACGACGTAATCGGATCGTTACGAAATATAATGATGACCACGGAATCACGGAAATTTTTGATTGCCGGCGTGGAAGATATGAAAGTTGGCGACCCCAAAAGGGTTAGCCGAGCAGGGCTTAGGAATGGAGGAGAGTCGGAAGAGTTGCAGTTTAGATCATGCCTATATGGTTTGAAGATCCTGCAGGGCAAGAATGTACTTTACGATTCTCTTTTGTTTTAGTTTGCTTTATTTTTTGGTGCGTTTTTGGGGGTGGGCTTGGGGGAGTAAGTGGCCTTAGGGTCCGCCTTCGGGTAGCGGGAAGTGGGATGGGACGACTTTGCCTAGGAGAGAGATTGGGAGTTTCAACGGCCTTGTGCCCTCCTGGTTGAAGACTGAGGAAGTTCCAGGATGGGGTAGTTTAAATGCCATGACCACTAGTGGTCGGCCGGCTTATGGTAACTTAGTCGGGCACCTCCCTTCGGGGGTGAATGCAAAATGATTACAAACAAACAAACAAACTTCATTTTGCACATCTTCTTTTCTAGATGGTTGTAAAACAAACTTACGAGGCGTTGCTTGATTTACGGAGCACCCGGGGGTAATGAAGCAGTCTGCAGTGGGCCTAAGAGAAATTCCCATTGCAGACCTGACGGGCCATTAACAAATCGCAATAGAAAACCGTCCAGCACCCAAAAAGCGTCAGAACCATAGTGACCGAGAGTAGTGAGATTTCACCTGCTACTCGTAGTGTTCATACTCCCTCAAATTTGTTGTCTACGTACCTGTAATGAAGTCTGTGCTTAGGCAAGAGAGTCATTTTAGTAATTCAATATGATTGATAATTTATCGATTCTTATCAAAAGAGTTTCAAAGACGAATACACTTCTTCGGTGAAATTCAGTCTTTTAGAAAAGGATAAAACTACCAGTGTTATATATTGCGGAAGAACAGCGCAATCGTTCTGATCGTGTAGGGTGGTGGAATAGCAATCTATCACCGGGCGTCTCCCCACACGTTCCACCTATACAGCGGCTAAGCTAACTGCACACACTTAGTAGAGCCCATTTAGGCAGACAGGGAAGTATGGGTAACGGGGGGCTCGGAAAATGGTGATGGGGATACTACAGAAAGGCATTTCCAACAAACTATGCTTGCCTGGTGTAGACTATAGTGAGGGTATAGGCAGATCAATCCTACTATTCGTTATGTACAGTAATTATTTTATTAAGTTCGTAACACCAGATACCGCCCGCTACGGCATTTAGAAATTACCAAATTCGTTACTCTTTTTATCCCGTTCCGTGGAGCCCACCCAATATTGCATGATAGGTCTCTGCCATCTTATGGCCGGAGATGACTCTCGTATGACCGGAGATTGCTGTCGGCCTGAAGGGTCTATACATAGATGCATACGCACGCATTCACACTTGTACTCTCATATATATATGGCCTTGTGGCCCTCTTAGATAAAATACAATCAAGCTTCTCTAGCATCACTATTTCAACACCCAATTTTCTGATATAGGTGAGTGATAAATGATGTTACAGTCCTACTTTTAATTCGAAATACCTAGCGTATCCCCCGCCATCTACTAAACATCTCTAAAGGCGGGGCCCAATGTTGAGTGACCCTTAGAACTAAATAATCCTCTTAGTCTACCAACTACAACACCCATATCACTCTTAGTCCAAAAGATCCTTTTAGTAGCCTGACATATTTTATCGACACGTCTATATGGTAGAATTACGTACTTGATTAAGTGTACCGTGACTGATACGCATCTGTATTATCACCATCTAACTTAGTGTAGTAAGTATCGTTATATCCTACCGCCAGCATCCTCAACATTATCAACACAACATTAGTGGAAATATTTGCCCCACATATATATGCATGTGTAAATCTACGGGAACAGCAAATAATTTAACTTGTCGATGTAAATCGAAGAAGAAACACCCTAAATTGACAGGTTACTACATTATATATGATTGGAACTTAGCAATGTGGTGATTCTGCAGTCTTCCAGGAAACCCGAAATTTCCTCGTCAAGTAACGTTGTGAATACGAATGAATACCGTACTCATACTCTCCTCGTGCAAATCCACTACCAGCATAAATACTGTATTTAGAATAGGATCCAATTTTAGAAGAACCTGGGTATTCCTCAGACTTCGCATTTAGTGCAATATCTATCCGTGATAGATGCTGTATATCAAATGAGCTTAGATTTCAACTGCATAATCATGAATATAGGGCGTTACCAATGCGATACTCGGTGGGTTTATGATAGAGTAGTTAATACACGTTGTCCGCTGCTAAGCCGAGTGATTTCAGATGACTTATACAGAGTGAAGAGAAACTCCAGATTTTCGTTATGGTAACAATAAAGAACGAAAGAAAAGGAATGCCTTGACCGTAGGAAAACCTCTCTATTTTATAACAAATTATTTTCGCTTCACTCCCTTCTACCGCAGCCACATCCTTTGACTGCACCCATAGATTCTCACCCGCCACTTATATGATCCTTCGCCCATCTGCTGTCCTGCGTACCCTGCCTTGGAACCTACTGCTTGTGCTGGATTGAGGAAATGACAAACTGTGGGGAACCCTGGAAAGTCAAATGCGGATAAACTGTCTCGACTCCTAAATCGGTTGGCTAAGTATCGTGACATCATTCACATGATCGCCACCACTGTTGACGACTCGCCCCCAGCACGCAGTCTGAGCAGAATTATGGGCTGTGGAGAGCTATCCACACATGCAAATATGGGCTTGTAGCATCTGGTTTATGAATGCTCGGATATGATTGCAACGTGCAGGTGATGAGAGAGTTCGAAGTATTACGGATACTGATTTCTAGAGCGGACAAGTGATTGATTCAATCCAGTGTTCCTCTCAGGTATACCGGTAGTCCCGCGGATTGAAAATAAATTAGTTTTTACTTCGTGCAACTTGCATTTGGACCAAAAATACAGCCGTATTAATATGTCTCTACACACTCGATTTTTTCAGATTTGTTGTAATAGTTGATTTAGGCAATCTCACTTGTCAATTAGCTGAGTAGCCAATGATGTTCTGCTTCACCGACATTCTACTTGGCAAATCAATACCACTCTTATGTACCACTAGAGTATTATAACTATTCTAAAAAAACCAAGCGTATATGGGATAACAGTGCGAGGAAAATGGATGATGGAGTCCATTTAACATCGACATCTAGCCGTAATCTAATCTACGATCATCTTATTGGTCCCATCGATCTAATCAATCTGTTTACATGTTAGACCTCCATATGACACCCTTTCCGTTTGCGCATGTCATTGTGTCCGTGTCATACGACATAAAAATGGACTAACACGATCGGCAACGACGGGGCGTTCTCTGTGTTACACATAGGGTGAATGTGGACTTATGGCCTAATAATCATACCAATTGCTAAGCTTATCTATAATTCGCATGTAAATTGATGTTGTCATATTGAAGGGCCCTAAATAGATACCTAATAAATAATTCATCATTTTACGTTTTTCGCTTAGTGTCATTCAAGAGGTGATAGGCATGCGCACTGCTTGGCCGAGTTGAAAAAAACTCCCCCCGTCGTACCTCCCTTTCTTTTCAAATGTTAAATTATAGCACTGATATTTTCCAAAGCTAATCCTCGACTCCGTCTATTAGAAAAAGTTAGGTCCGATGCAGTTCTCTGCCATGTTGTGGTTGGTTGAATTAAAGTTATGACAGGATGATTGCGCCGTCGATTGTTGCGGAAGCGAGATGCAGGGATTAGGCAAGGTAGAAAGGCGGGGATGAGGATGAGACATGGTGGGTGGTGGGGTATGGTGTAATGAATGTGGCGTCAACAGTGACCAGCTCCCAATCACCCGAGATCCTAGCCACCTGAGATCCTCTGTCTGCAGCCAACCCGCTCTCGATATCTGCTCCCAGTCACCTGAGATCCATCTTCTGCAGTTCGTTCCCGATCGCCGTCTTCAGCCAGCTTCTAATCACCGAGATCCTACGTCTTCGATAAGTACAGTAGGTGATTTTAATTTTGCCGTGTTGTGGATGGTGTTTGGAGGGGAGAAAATGTACGCGTTTCAAATATACAGCTTCTTCTCTTTCAAGTGACCAAATGTTTCTAACGTTCTGAACTCAGCTACAACGGGTTCGGGTACATGGATTAAATCAAGCATTGGTAAACCATCTAGGGATATCCTGCTTTGACACTGCTCAAGCATACCACGGCTATTTGCCATAGATTAGGAATCGAACCAAGGTTCTCCACTAAACATCGCCTAATGAATTTGCAAAGCGGACGTGTGACGGCAGAAATACATAATTCTTCTTGTATTAAAAGAATGGCCTATTTGATGTAAACTTGTCATTTTCCCAAATCGAACCTGAATATAATAAGCAAATATGATATACTATTGTACTATATAATGATTGCTGGTGTGTGTGGATATGTGTACCATAAAGTGTCTCTTAAACACGCCATATTCCACATATTGTTGTGCAATTTTGACTCCTCCTCGTAGCACAGTGCTTTCAGGGACTCTGTGTTATTACGGCTAGCACTAGGTGGTATCGACACGTGCTTTGGCCATGATGTATTGGAATAGAGGGACGATCATGATATCGCATATTCCATATCCGGTGGCGTGAGTGGCAAGGGTGGTACCGGCATCCCCGAAGATTTACCCGAAAATTCTCTGTATATATCTCGGGTCTTTCTCCTTCTCTCCTCTCTCTATACCATAGTCTATACCCCACATCGCAAAATTACTGTTACTTTGGAAGCTTCTAAGACTTGTTGATTGACTGATCTCTCGAGGCCAGAAGGCCCGTATGTATACAGACTTGTCTCCCATATTCACAGCCATATTCGTCTCCATATCTCTTATCCGTTTGCATATCCGTTTGCACTGATATGAGCCGCTCTGCACTGATATGAGCCGCTCTCCTGAGGTATATCTTCATACACCAACTGCATATCAAACGGACCTGAGCTGTGAGGCTCACGATGCAGGTACACATGCAACAATTACACCGACTGCTATGACCGATTGAGAGTTGGTGACGCTGCCTACACATCCAGACATAGCTGTGGGATGAGGTTGGCTGCAGACCATTAGAGAGTTAAACCATGACTAGTAGTCGTGGACAACCGTTCGCTGGGATTATGCACCACTGACGGTGCTGGGTACTATGTCCACATCAAACACCCGGGAGGACAAAAGTTAGATGATGCTATATACGTCTTCGATTGATGGCTGGATAAAATTAGCCGAACCTTCGAGCCCAAGGCAGTCATTAGGAAACCAATGCACTGATTACCTGTCCACGACGATGGATCCATACCCAACTGTACGATCTTCCGTTGTGCGATGCCCTGAAAGGCTAGACGGATCAACGAAATTAACTTTTGTTCCCTTTACAATGCGCGAACGGACCTGTGTAATGCTGCATCAAAACTCCAGAAGCTGTCTACCGCTACGATAGACAATATGATCCGACATACTCGTACATGTTTACTTCACCCTAAAATCTCTAATGGGAATACATTCTGCATTGACACTTGCAAAAATTGACTAGCAGACTGTATACTGGAGTCATGTGATAGGCATAAAAAGGTGTAAATCGGTGTCAGAGAAACAGAGAGTGTCCCCGAACAGGCCTTCTCTAAATAACTCAGCGCCTCTCTAGAGTCGAGATGAGAGCTTCCAGGAAGGTACCAGTGAGGCTCTGCGGCTAGTTCCAACCCTCACACTACTCATACTATGCTTCTTTTGGTAGCTCCACGCTCGTGTCGCTTGCATCCGAAACTAGGCGACTTACGGCAGGCCGTTGCATGCTGACCGGAGGTCAATGCCATTCCCGGCATGCCTGGACACCGCTACGTCACAGACGTACATTCCACTCGTTCTGGACAACATTGAATTGGCCTCGCTATCAGCGGTCACCTCATTCTCTCCCATAGCGTAGCTTCACATTTTGGTCTTCTATTCGTTCCCGGGCCACAAGACTACATTTTCCCATTGGTTGCGAGGTTATCTGGTAGTTGGCATCCGCAGATAGCGCACGCATTACCTAGAATAGATACCGGCACATACTAGTTCGCAATTTCGACAATCCGAATGGTGACATTTCTGCCGGTTCCCAAACTGGCCACTCGGCGATGCAGAATTAATTGCTCAGTAGCGCATTGGCTGTATCCTTGGTTGCATGGAAGGTCGCCAGAACAAATCGGTCTTTGACGGGTGTTAGCCGAAGTGCAGGAGCTAGGCGACACGCATTACCTTGTTTCTTTGAAGCTTCGTGCCAATCATTGGCTAGTGGTAACAAGGGATCCCTTGTCAGAGTTTTGGGCGGTCTTCGATGCAGTGAATATTGGCTATTTAGAGTGTGGCAGGCTTACGCAGGTTGTGTGTGAGTCAAATATATTAAAATATGACTACCGAACCTGATTGGTTGGAATCATTGGCCATCGTTTGATTTTCTGCCAGCTCTATTCATGGACGCCCAGATTCTATACTTAAAGGATGAGATTGCAGTTCGCGAACAGCCAAAGGTATTAGCACCCAAGTAACTCGAGTGTGTGCAGACATGGGGAATAGAACGCATCTTGGTAGATGTAAAATCACTTTCTGGTCGTTTTTGAAGGAGGTCATGTACTTTATGGATGTAGTATATGACAACCATTAAATTTCTACCGCGAAGATAATTTGTTTGGCGATATTGCCTAGATTTAGCCTGGACTGGGCCGGATATTATAGCGTCATCATCTGTTGTGCGTTGTCTTAAGCAAGGATACTCTGCATACCAACCAACCGTACCACACCCCACCCATAGCCCCTCCTTTTTGCTCCTCCGGTTTGCGTTCTGAGTTTTCTTCGTTTCAATCACTTCTCTATCCAACCGCCCGTTTTACAGCTGAGTGTTATACTGATCTCCGGTCACTTGTTCTTCACTTACGGAACATTCAGTCATCGCCACTCGGTTGAGTCGTCTCTAAATCTAGCCGCTCCGAACTCATCCTCAATCTACTGCTAAAACTGTCCAAGAGAACAGGCTACAACCGCCGCCATGGCTACTCAAACTCCCCAGGCTAAGCTCCTAAATTGGTACCGCACACGTTACCCTTTTGTCGTCAATATCGTTGGCGACTACGCCGGTTCCTCACCCTTCCTCATCGACGGCGATTCCCTTCTGCGCAAAGTCTTTTCCGACAAACGGATTGACTTTTCAACCGGATTCCAGCTTCTCCACGCTACTTACGTTGCCGAGAAATTCCTCGAAGATCTTCGAAAGAGGAATTGCGTCTTCGATGTGGTATTTTTCGACCAGCACAGCAGTATCTGTATACCGGCGTGGAACGCCGACTACGCGTGGAAATATGCGTTTGCGAGAGAGGTTATCCTCCGTCATCTCCAGTCATTGAAGAGGGATGGCGAGACGTTTGCTTGGAAGTTTGCTACCGTTACGGATGAGGCGTTCGGGAATTGGTTATCGCAGAGAGAGCCGTTATTTGTCATGGCTCATGATGGGGAAGATATTCTTGCGCAACGGGGGGATGATAATTCTGAAGAGGGATCGCAGGAACTAGACGAGGATGAAGACAATACTACGGCCAAGGAGTGGGAGGTCAAAGCTATGATCTACAGATTCATGCATATGGGCAAGGGATATAATGTTGGGCTGATAAACAGTGTGCGTTTCGAGGATAGCAAGGTATGTTTTTGTCATCACAGGAGGCTATTGTGGAGATGTTATAGACTTACGGCGTGACAAATAGATCTTCGCAAGTGTCATCGAGACTGGCCTCAGGCGTGCAGATGTACAATCTGGCGTCGACTTGATTCCTTCTGACGTCATTGCCGGTTATTCCGCACCCATCCCCACGAAACCCTTACAACTGATGAATATCACAATTCCATCGACTCTTCTCAACTCCCGGGAGCGCCTTACTGTCTACACTCTCATTCAATTGTTCCGAGATACCGACGCCTTACCTGAGGGGGCAGGATCACTTGCGTCCACTTACCTTCTCCACACTGCCCTTCTCAACCACCTCTCGCTCGGAGAACGACACTTTCCAGCTTCTATTGACGCCATGAAAGCCATTAAGGAAGAATTCGAGGTGGATTCCTTCTTCGGCAGGTTTTTCAAGCAGGCTACAAGGGTCGCTGAAGACAATTTGATTGATTCAGACGAAAGTCATGAAACTGTGCAATTGTGTGATTTCGTTGATGGACGACTATTCTTGAAACTGCAAATGCAAAAGTTTGAGATTCCGGAACCTGTGCTTGAGGATTTCGAACGTCTTGCTACGGCGGTGCAGGGGGGTGTCGAAGGAGATATTGGTCTCTCCTTATCCACCGCCGCACTGGGATCCGAACTAACCCCATCAACGCCCGAAACACCGACAAGACCCGCATCCACCGCTATCCTTCCCTTCAACAACCCTCTCATTAACCGTTACTTTGAATCCATCGATATTAGCGTTGATATCCTCCCTGACAATAACGAATTCGACACCCAGGTCACAAGGGAACAGTATCGCTCATTCAAAGCCAAAAAGCCCTACCAGCAGCTTGAGAAGCCGCAAGGTCCGACAGATAGTCGACGCACGGTGGAGAGGAAGCCGATGCTCAATAAAGGTAGAGGCCAACCTGTGGATAGATTGGAGAAGCGAGCGCAAGGTCAAATCAGGAAGGGCGAACAATTGTATCTCAACCGGGTGCAACGATATGCTGCCAGTTTGGCGGATTCCATCGACGGTAGTTTGCATCAGAAACTTATCATCTGCGATGAAGGCGGAAACAAAAGCAAGAAGCAAAATCAGGACAAGGTCAAGACGGAGAAGGGAAGTTCTGGAAAAGGTGGGAAGGAGGCGGCAAAAAACAAGCAAACACCGACACTTCCTGTAGATGGAAAGCCTGGAAAGCACACAAAAGGTGGAAAGAAGGAACAGACTAGCAAAAAAGCCCCTACACTATCAAAAGCTGACCAAATTAAGCTCGAAAATGCACAGAAGGCTATCTTGAAAGAAGCTAAAACGTTTCAAACGTCTTGGAAGAACTTATGCAACGAGTTGAAGGTTACAGCGGATGAAGAAACTATTATTTCCCGACTTGACGATCACATTAGAAAGCTGTCGCAGGAAGTGTCTAAAAATGCCCCAGATGATCACGAGGGACGCTTCATCGAGCTTGAGGCGCGGTTATATAAAATCATGACATTGCAGAAGTTATGGGTTTCGCTATGTAAGGCAGGTGAGAAGGATAAAGGATATAACACAGTCGCTGTCTTGTTCGATGAGGCCAGACATTCACTACAAAGCCCGGCGTTAACCAACGCTGTCAAAGCGTGCATTGAAAATGTGTTTTTAGGATTTGGAATAGCATTACCGCCCGCTAGGCCGACTGTCGCAAAGCGCCCCATTAGTTTCACAGCATCGTGGACTGGAAAACTTGAGGGCAATGATTACAAGCTGGGTATGAGCTCAGAGGAATTCCAACTAACCTATTTCGGACCATATATGGATCGCAACGTGGATTCAGCACCTGACGAGCGTGTTACCTTTGAGCCTGACGGATGGCAAAGAGAGGTTCTGGACGAGATTGATGGGGATAACTCTGTCTTTGTTGGTACGTTGAAATTCCTTTTATCTAGATTTAATTTGAGGCTGATGAGAAGACAGTTGCACCAACATCTGCCGGTAAAACTTTCATTTCATTCCACGCTATGGAGAAGGTTCTGAAGGCCGATGATACTGGCATCCTTGTGTATATCGCTCCGACAAAGCCCTTAGTCAATCAGATTGCCGCCGAAGTCCTGAGTCGTTTCCGCAAAAACTACCGCTACGGCGGAAAAACGCTCTGGGCTATCCATAACGGTGATTTTTCAACCTTCGATCCAATTGAGTGTCAGATCCTGATCACTGTACCGTCGATCCTGTCCACTATGTTAATGTCTCCCACAAATGCCAAGAACTGGGCCCCGAGAGTTAAAAGGATCATTTTTGATGAAGTACACTCTATTGGCAATGCGGAAGATGGGGTTGGTGAGTTTGGCTCCTGTAACTCTAATGGACTCACTAATCTGACGAAATGAAGTGTGGGAACAACTGTTGCTACTTGCACCATGTCCCATAATCGCCCTATCAGCAACTGTTGGAAATCCGGACGAGTTCAGTGAGTGGTTGAAAACGACTCAAAAATCACTCGGTGTTAAATTGAGTATGATCAAATATCCTCACAGATATTCTGACCTCAGAAAGTTCATCTACCAACCGCCCAAAAGCCTGGGAGTCGGTTCTAGTCATTTCGCTGGGCTTGGAAAAGTGATGAAGTATGGACGGGTGGACGGCACCCCCGGGTTGGAGATTATCCATCCAGTGGGTGCGCTGTTTGACCCGACTCACGGCATGCCCGATGATTTGGCCCTCGAACCATGCGATTCTCTCCGCCTGTACCGAGCGATGGAGAAAGTATCGACATCCAAATACTCCATTCCCGACGAGCTGGATTATCGTAAGGTCTTTGGAATAACTGGAAATGTCATTAAGAAGGCAGACACTGTTGTTTGGGAAGCTAGTCTCAAGTTAGTGTTGAAGAAGTGGATGGCCGATGCCGCCTCACCGTTCACCAAGGTAGTGGCGCTGTTGCAAACGAAGTCCAACCCGGAAAGTACGATTGATGTTGCCATGGCTGCAGAAGCGGTGAAGCAAGAAAATATTCTGAATGGGACCAAGTTTGCCGGCGAGGCATACGGGGATGGTGATGTGGTCACGCTTGCTTACCTGCGACAAAAAACACTTCCCTTGCTTGCATCTCTTCATGTTGCAAATGCACTTCCAGCACTCATGTTTTCTTACAGCCGCTCCATATGTGAGTATATTTGTCTCCAGGTCACCACCCAACTCAAGGAGGCAGAGGATCGTTTCCGCGAGACCGACCCTAGGTGGAAAGCGAAGATTAAGGAATGGGAATTATACCTAGAGCGCAAGAAGAAGATGGGGAACAAAATGAGGAAGGTGAAGCCTGATGATGGTGAGACAAAGTTTGATATGGAGAGGGATCATGCCGATGTGGAGTTCAGTTCGCTGGACTCTTTCAACCCCGCCGATCCTTTGCCACAGTTTTCTTTTGGAGATTTCAAGCGTTACAGTAAAACGGAGTGGGAGTCTGATCAGCGGGAATTGGAAAGAGGGGGTTACATTCCATTGGAGTTAGTGGATGCTTTTAGGCGCGGAATAGGTGTTCATCATTCCGGGTTGAATCTGAAGTACAGGCAAATGTAAGTACGTCTCTATTCGTTCTCAATTTTTGATCTTAATTTTTCTTAGGGTTGAAACTTTGTTCCGGAAGGGGTATCTAAGACTTATTATATCTACCGGCGATCTGGCCATGGGTATCAACATGCCGTGTAAGACAGTAGTATTCGCAGGCGATAACATGCATTTAACAGCTCTCAACTACCGCCAGGCGTCTGGTCGTGCTGGCCGTCGTGGTTTCGATCTGCTGGGAAATGTCATCTTTCACGGACTTCCTCTTGATAGCGCATACCGTCTCATCAGTTCTAGACTCCCCAGATTGATGGGACACTTTCCAATGAGTACTTCGCTAGTGCTGCGGTTATTTACACTACTCCGCAATTCCAACGAATCGGAGTACGCAAAAACTACCATCAGCACGCTTCTTGCGCAGCCGCGTCTTGTTATTGGTGGCGACTCATTCAAAGAACAAGTACTGCACCATCTGCGGTTCACGATCGAGTTTCTTCGTCGCCAGAAGTTGCTTGGACCGAGCGGTAATCCGCTGAACTTTGCAGCATTGACCGGGCATCTTTGTTACACCGAGAAAGAGGCGTTTGCGTTACATGTACTCCTCAGTTCCGGTAAACTGGAAAGCCTGGTTGAGGACTTTACTACCGAAACCCAAGTGAAACGCGAAGAAATCTGCGAGAATCTGATGATGGTTATGTGCCACATCTTCGGGCGTCTTCGAGCCCCGAGAGGAAGTAGAGATGTTCGCATCCTTCCTCCACTTCCTCAGGATATTAGAGACGTGTTTGTAAAGAGCAACCTGGATACCCTCGAGACGTATTCCACGTACGTTAAAACCTTCGCCAAGAAGTATCTCAACAAGGGAAATGACTATACCCTTCCTTTCTCACACCTCTCGGCCAGTAGCCCTCAGCCAAATTCGGCGGAATTTTTGAGCAATGCGCGTTCCTCGTTTGTCGCGCTCTCGGGCCATACTGACTCATTCAAATCTATCGCCGATTTGTCTTCATCGCTTAGAAGTGACATCTTCCTTGAAGGCTCCGCCATCCCATATTTTCCAGTGGCCGGTGTTCGCCTGAACAGTTACCTGCTGGACTTTTACAGGCACGGGGATGTGTTGCGTCTTTCCACGGAAAACGGTGTGACGTCGGGCCAAGTTTGGTTCTTGCTAAAGGACTTTTCGGATGCAGTGGCGACTATAGTTGCAGGGCTGCGAAGCTACATTAAGGACGGACCCGGGGCGTATTTTGATGCCGCAAAAGTCAAGGATAAGGATGACATCGGGGATATTTCGGTGCAGGAAGATGAAGAGGATGAGGAAGAAGTTGAGGCAGTGGTGGATGAAGTTGATGGTGAATATGACTCCGATGAAGAGGGTATTGGGGCCCGGGCTCCGCATCATGACGATAAGGAAACAGTGCGAGAGATGAAGGAGGAGAGTAAGCGGCGCGTCATGGCGGTGGCAAGTCTTTTGGAGGTTGTTAAAGAGGTGCAGAGCAACTTTGACAAGAAGTTTAGAAGCATGTGGGCTTAAAGGCGAATAAGGGGATTGCATTTTCCAGCCCTAGTTTGTTGCTTTGTACGATTCATGGGAATTACGAGCGTACTTACTGCAAGAATTCATGAACTTTGTGCTGGTATTGCCCTACGAAGCTGTATTTGCATTGTCTGTCCGTTTTGCCTTATAGCATGAATTCTTGAAGTCTATCGCGCAAACTACTGCTCCAGGTGTTAATGTGCCCTTGCATGCATGCGTTTACTCGGTCATAGTTCTGTCACTCGAAGGTGTGTTTCTTGGAGGTGTTACATTGTACGATACTGATGAAGTTTCTTGATCTATATAAGGTAGAACCTATGCCTTATATGCAATGAGAGTCTGGAGCTCTCGTTGGAGACTGATGGAATGGCGACCGGAGCGGCGAGAGGAGTGGTGGTGTTGCATATATGGATCGCCTCCACTGTATGGCTTATGGGCTTCAGCTGGGCTGATGGAGATCATGATCTCATGATGATGATGGTCGTTCCAGACTCAGCTAGACCAAACGTATATACGCACTGGCACTTCAACGTCCCAGGCTGAGCTACTAGCGTAGCTTATTATGGAAAAATGGTGCTAGGATTGCAGTTCCTTGCTGAATGACGATGTCAATGCCGATACGGAGGAGTGCTTATAGCGAGTAGTGAAGTGAAGTGCAGATGACAAATGGTGCGTTTCATCAAAGATGGGTGACATCAAGACTTAGGGCTCCCAGTCTATATTGTCGGAGTATCCTGCGCTTAACCGCACTTCTCATTCCTAGCACCCATAGTATGTTACAGACTATGACTAGGTTATTCAAGCATCAACCAGGTGGCTTACAGATCCTTTGCTATTTGGAAACTTCTAATGTAGTCCAGTGTTTGTCAAAAGACAGTGAACTTTGCTAGAAGTAGGGAGACGGATAGACTAGACTCATGGCCTATTACTAGAATTGCATTGGGGATGCTCAGAACGTTTTCGCTGATACACCGTTCTAATACGGAATATTGATCGTGACTACCATGCATCGAGGCAATTGATCCGCTCACGCATAGTGCCAAGTTTTAGAAGAAATTTGTCTGCACCTCATGCATACGGCCCAGGCGCCTTATTAGGGGTGTGGGCACGCCCAGCGCCCACACCCAACAAGCCATTAGCGGGGCGCCTTGCACTCCACTAAGAAATCCCGGTATTTTTTCAAAATTGCAAGTTACTCAACAACAACACAATGGAGAGAAGATCGGAGACTGCAGTATGATAGGTAACTGCAAGGCCTACATATACATCCAAAAATCAAGTCAAATGGACCAATTTTGAGCAAGTTGAAAATGTGAGTGAGAGTCCATGCAGCTGGCGGATTTTTTGTCTTTCTTTTGACTCCCCTGTTTTATCACCAATTGTAAATCAAATTTGCTAGTGATGATATCAGAGCATATATGGCTTGCTGGCTGTCAATTGGTACTGGTCTTGGCATATTTGGATTGGTGGTTGTTGTAATAGATACAATTTCGAAGTTACAATACTGGGAGACACTGTACAATAGCATAACTCAAGGAATTTTCACCCAAGTGACATTTTACACTATTTAGAAATTGCCAAGCTGACTCTGAATAGTCTTCTGCTATGCATAAGAGACACTGGCAGCAAGGGCACTGAATTCCAACCAGCATTGGTGGAGAAATCAAGTGGGGTAGGTAGTTCTCCTTCTTTTCCACCTGCCCACCTACCAACCACCCCCATAAGTCTGCCAATTCTTGGTCAAATTCCATGCCCTTTTGCATAGAGTAGCTCTACTATATGTATATAGATTCTGCATTATACTTGGGCAGATACTAGAACTGTCTGTGAACTGGTTCAGGTCACTACATTTGAGTCATGAGCTGTCACTCATCACAGATGCACTTTACAGTCAGGTAGAAAAGATTTACCTGATGGTATACAACATGTATCTAAGCATCAGGTAGAAATAATTTACCTGACGCAAAATACCAGTGATGCTAAGCAGTGCTTAGCAGAATCAGCAGTGCTGAGTATATTCTAAGCCACTGTACTTGATCTACAACAACTCCTTGAATATTAGAGAAAACTAAAAGAGGAGGCAAGCAAGTGAAAGAGCATCTTGTTAACTACATTTCATATATAAACAATATCCTGGTCAAAGTAAAACTCATGGAGTTAATTGAGCTCCAAGTTGAATAGATGTGGGAGCTGGGAGCGGGAGGTGGCTCTGGTGGGAGTGTGGCTACGAGGTGCCCCGCTAGCGAGCGGCTTGTGAGGTGTGGGCGTTGGACGCGCCCACACCCCTAATAAGGCGCCTGGGCCGTATGCATGAGGTGTTTGTCTGGGGAGTGGTCCTAACCATTCTTGTTACCACACCAATTTGCTAGCGTACAACATTCAACTAAACCTAACCCTGTACGAATAATTGTGCTAAGGCACCAAGGTAACCAGCGCACCTAGTGTTTCGAACTGGCCTGAAATATCTGCAGACTGGTACTTAATGATAGTTACTAGTGGAGGGAAGAACCTCGAGAAATCAATGACTCAGAACCCATCATATTCATCTTTTATCCTCCCACATATATATGCACCCTTCTGCGGCTTTCTTTAGTGCCCGGGGACATCTGCAGGCACCGTCCGGCCAACCCCAGTTTTCTGCACCATAACTTAGGTTTTGCAGAAGTTGACCCTTACCAGCCCATTCCAAGGAGGCATTCATCACAATCTGCAAATCTACAAAGCAACTGTCAGATGATGTAGCCAGCGTGAAACCCAGTTTCTTACAGCAACTAATTATAACTACCACCTAAAGTGCAGTCGTTGCCGCATCAGGTCATGTAAACCCGTGAAATTTATATCGATATGACTATGATCGGGAGTTCCATGAATATGGGCTCAGAAAGTAAAGCATAGAAAATCGTTAACCCTACACATCTAATTTTTGTAGTACGCCCTCATTCCCACTGTCTAATCCGATACCTTAACCTCTGCAAACCCCTCTTCATGTTCATATGGCATCATCCAGTACCATTTCATCGGATCCGCGGGAGTGTGAGACCACGCCGCTTTCACAACAGATGAGAGTTGTGTGGAATGGTTATGGACTTTTTGGCTCTAAGGCAAAAATCTCGCGTGCGGAAATTTTCGTTTCGTTCGCCAAATGGATGGAGTGGTTCAGTGGCTCATTGTCGGTGAAACTTACGTGGCTGAGAATGTGCAAAAGGTTGACTCCCGACTCGGTCAGGGCCTCAGCAAGTTTGGAAGCGGTTGCTTCTGAGCCTGTGTATTCTTCGCCCGACAGTTGTTTGGTGATATTGCTGATCGAATTATTGGAAACCGTAAAATTCACCCCTTCAAACAGGGCAGGAGGTAGAGTCGGTCGGGATTGATTAGCCTGTCGTGCCAGGAACGACTGGCATAGGAGTGACAGACTGACAATATACTATCGGATTTCGGCAAATTAATAGCTCGTTGTCAATACAGATGGCGTGAAGAGGGATACGGTGGAGCATGCCAATTGATGAAAGCACCAAGATGTCGCCACGTCCGGTTATGCTGACAAGTGGGGCGACGAATGCATCAAGCGCCTCTAATTTGTGAATCGCATTATCCTCCAAGAGGTTACTGGTGGAATCTTCTTCGCTACAGAACTGGATGAAGTCTCGAACGGATGTTTCAGGGACGCGCATATAGCAAACATCAGGTTCCTTCCCTGCACTGGCGATTGTCATTATATACACTTCGGAATATATTTTGAACTAGTTTACGTAGTAAACTTTTTGCTTAGGAATAGAATTAGAGATGTTGCTTAAGTCTTGCAGTGTTGCAGGGGAACCTCTTCGAATAGCCATGAGTTGATTTAGCTCTGGGATCTTGCTCATCCGAGCTCGAATATCCTTTATTTGCTGCCGAAGTGTCACGGCACCTGACGGTTCAACAGTCCTAGATTTTGCGATGAGTTCTCGCTCTTCTTGCAGCAGACCTCTGCAGGGATCCGATGGTCCCATTCCGTGCTGTAATATGGTGACTTACCCATAAATTCGCTCATAGCCCGTGCTTTTCCTTTCTGTATCCAACTTCAAATCTCCTTACACAACCATGTCTCATCAACTTCGCAGGGTGTCGAGAAAAATTTGACCGCCGTTCGGTAAAGGTTGGGAAGTGGGATATCGAGAAGAGAGTCCTGAATGTCTTTCCAGTCCCTCGAGGTCTCCAAGCAAGGTATAATCCAGCCTAACTTCATCAAAACATTCCTCGGCCTCCCGTAATGACCGAAGCCTTTCATCAAATGCGATTGATGAACCTCTAAGGCGTTGAATACGATAAACTCTCGCTATAGCAACATGTCGGGTACCTTGGACGTATAGGCTATCTGTGGGCCAGAGGTATTTTAGGGACTGATGTAAGGCATGCAGAGCTTTATTTAGCCGTATTTCTGATTCGTCCGACATAAGTCTTTCAGTAGAGCCATAGCACAATGAACACAAGATGTCACCGAGGGTCTCCCAGAACGTATGATTGATGGAAGAAAAAAGGCCTTGAACCTCATTGCAGATGCATGGAAACAGGCTAAGGAGCCTCTCTAGTGCTGCTGCATAAGCTTCTATATACAGCGGATCATTATCAAAGTTAAAAGATTGTACCCGATCATACTGAAGCCGTATGATTATATATTGGCGGTCTGATTCGACATATAATTCTGTACAGAATAGCCATAAATCTAAAACATCGATATTCATATCCGAAGATACTTCTGCACTAGCAACAGGAAGCGATTTCCGACAGAGACTCTTGATGTCGAGTAAACTGAGTAGCTTGATGCCGTCTGACACCTCATAATGTTCCGAATGTTCCGATTCACCCGGCAGAAAAATACGGCGCAGGTCACCCGGGGCCAGGTTCCCCTTTGCATAATCTTCGACAAGCCATTTCAATAAGACATCGTACGTATAATTGTCGGTCTTACCTTTTTCAGTCAGATAGTTCGTATTGATGGAATGGAGGTCCGGTTTCATCCATACTCGCACCCCACCAGTGGGATCATGCAGATCAAGCGATGAGGTGTAACCACCAATGTCGGTATACCACGCTGATGGCAAACCAGATGGCTGCTGGGTCTCACCACCCTTGCACTTATGTTACACTAAAAATGATGTTTCATCTTGGCAAATTCCTTCCGGCGGCCGACAGCGTTTATTGCCGCTGTGATATCATTCAGATCAAGGCATATGAACAATCTGATGCGCTCTCGATTTTAACAAAGGTTCCAGAGCTCGAAGTCGGGATTCTCCTCGTCGAAAGTATCCCACCACCTGAGAGTTTCAATCCTGTATCGTTCGCGGCTGGTGTTCAGAGAACCAGTATACAAGCGGTAGTTGGCCAGGAAATAAGCATCGCCAAGTTTTCCAAGCAGAGCTTCGCGTCGGGCGAAAATATCGAACCATCAATTACCGTCTGTAGATGCACGAGTTTTATTTTGAGAGATTCGGCCATGTGACGGCATATCCAAGCACGATATCCTCTAGGAAGTGACAGCCTTCCAGTCCTGCGCGGTCTGCCAGGGAAACCCAAGCCTGACACTTTTCCAAGTCGTCGGGCATTAGTTGGATCGCAGATTTGTCGACTAGAAGTTGAATAATTTCGCGGAGATGCGCTGGTTCCGAAGTCATTCCGACATCCAAGCAATGCTCAGCCGCCTTAATCAGTTCTTCTGCATCCGATGGGGAATCCGAGTGAAGTAATGGCGCCAGTTCCAGCCTTACTAATGCTTCTCGCAACCATATTGGCTGCTCGGGAGGAGCGTTACTGCAGGCGTCGAGGAATGAATTCATGGCGGTTTTCATCCCTTCGATATCGAACAGATATGCACATTCCATTCGAAGCATTGTCCTAGCCTCGTTGATTTATCCACGTTCTTGTAGATGCTTCCGCAGACGACCGAGACTTTCCCACGGCTTTAAGGCACTATCTCCGAATGTGAGAAAACTGCCATAGAACCTGGCATCGTATGACGAAGAAAGATGGCTGCCCATTTTCCCCAGTGAAGCGTACCCTTGGATGATACGAACCTAGATCACTGTTAGCAACCCAGGGATATACACAGATTGGGGAGGTGGAACATGTAGGTCAGTGCAATCTTCCAGAGTAAGTCCTTCGAGCCATATCCTTGTTTCGTCCATGCAATCTTTCGCTCGTCTAAACATTCCTTTGGCGGGCATTTCCGCTCGGGCTAGCATAAGACGGATAGGACGGTATTCTGGCAAATCTTCCGGGCTCTCGTCGGTTTTCCCACGGTCAATCGCTCGCAGGAGATGTACATGCGCCGCTGAATACTTCGCTTGCTGCAACAACATCTGGCCATACTCGATTTGAACCACTGGTTTACGGCGGACGGATTCGTCAAACGTTTCGAAGATAGCCGACGCCTCGATGAATGAGCAAGTCTGGCAGAGAAATGCGGCATTCTCCAGCCGTTCGACAGCATCCTGATTCTGCGTAGAGTATAGTGATGAGTGCGGTCCAAAGATAACTTGCGGGTAAGTGCGCCTCTGAAATACGGGACTTTGTGAGGCAGGGCTTTGCAATCAGAATTCCCACAGGCTCAAGAATATCACAGGGTAGGTAGCTTACCTGAGGGCTGTAGGAGGTGCTTGAGGGGTTGCCATGACAATACTTGTAAGAACACAACTGCAATTGAGGCTAATGACGGTGGGGATGAGCGTAGTTTTGATCTCTCGCCGCAAAGTGTACATTAACTTTACTATACAATGTAACGTATATGCGGAACTCCTGGTGGAAACTTACCAACTACATGCGCTTATAGTATGAAACCACACCTCTGGTACATATGTCATGATATGATAAGATTCTGTTGAACTGATCCCTCGCAGTTTCTGGTTACCAACAGATGTGGATTTTCAACCCAACGATCCAACTCAGCGGGCATGTTGGAGGTCACGGTGGGTTGCGAGCTTTGCATATGTAACACTCTGAACGTACCCTTGAAGAAGTTCATGTCATACTGTACCACTAAAGATACCCCTTCTAGCCAGACAAAGGGGTTGGAACAAAAGTTAGAAAGCGGACAGTGGTGTCGGCAGGGGTGAGTCTGATATCGCTACCTCCCCTATGCTAGGGATAAAGGGTAGCGAAAGGAGAGCTGCAGATTTATTTGGTTCCTTTGTTAGATACCAACAACAGTGTAGGAGGATGGTATGTCATAGCCGCTAGCGGCTGGATGCAGTGTGATTTCAACAACTTCATATGCTATCCCCCAGACTGTAGAAACGAGTTTTTATCGCACGGCGCGATGCAACAGTGCAAGCAACAAGAAACTTGAGCAGCACCGCAACGTCATATATTCAAGTAAGATGGAATTAAAAATGACTTATTTTTCTAATAGAGCATAATCCAACTTGAGAGAATATTTAGCCGAATCGAAGAGATTTGATCGTTTATGGAAATGTTGAGGTTCGGGTGGTTGCTTTTGCGTCGCACGGTGAGACGCTGCCCCTACGGCCCAGGGGATATGCTACGGCTGATCACTGCGATTTAACGATCCGTCTTTTTACGTCGTTGCACCGGCTGAAAAACAACGTGTTTCAGTGTACATTTGGTAGTCCCCCGTTAGCGCGTTTATGCTGATATCACATCTTATCCTGCTCTTGTGCCCAGACTTTTTCGCCTCGCAAGCTCGCACGACGAGATCCCAGAAAGTCTAGTATACGAGAGCAATCTTATCCTATCCCTTCGTTCGTATAAGCTTAAGATCACTGCTAATCTTGAGAAACTACCCAAAACCAATGATATCTAGAGTACACAAGAGCGAATGAATCGCTTTAGATAGATGGTAGAGTTACAAACCGATTCTTCGGAAACTATTTTGGGAGTTCGTTGGTGTATAGACTATAGCACAGAGAGAAAGAAGGAGAAAGCCTCGAGATATATACAAGCGAGTTGTGTGTCTTATGTCTTACCATCAGCCCCCACTGACAGTCCAGCATGTTTCAGGTCCCTGTACATATATAACAAAGTCGAGTCAACTTCGAGTGATGCTTGGTAGTTAACCAACACGTCAACACCCGTTGCAGTTGCAACATCTCAGGTCTAAATTAATTCCGATCTATGCAAGTTCGGATCCGGCCTATGCCAGCAGGATCGGATCTCTGCTGAATCGGATCCGACTCAATGCTGCCAAGGTCGGATCAAGCATATGCCAGCACAGATCCCGTTTCGTCCGGAGAGTTTGCCATGCCCCTTCCCGCAGCCGGGTATCGCTACTTCCGTCGCATATTTATAGCAATTCGGTGACATCGAATACTCACTTCTGTAGCCGAGTTATAACTAACTTAGATCGGTTTTTCAGGAATCACCCACACTCGCTGAGGTGTCTCCAATCGAAATCTACCCTTGCGATATGACGCACTGCAACTTTTCGAATAAGGTTCTGACAGCGGATGTGCAGTTGATTCCCGGGGAAGCGAGGTGCCGGGTTCGTGCAACGGTGGACAAGGGAGGGGTGGTGAGACAGCCAGATCGCGGCGATATTGGCGGTCGATATAGTTCATTTCAAGTGTTACTAAATAAGCAAAGGTGTACAATGCCCGCCATTCGCTTACTGTGGTACACGATACCATCGCAGTCATCCAAATTCCGTATTCCGTATTGTTCACGATTCAAAGCCCACGGCAAGCAAAGAATAAATCATCATTAGCGACATATACCTGCCCCAGCACTGTTTCCCGCCTTGCGGATGACCCGGATAGGTTCCACGCCACACATGCGGCAATGCTCCAACCACCGACTATAGCACTGGCGAGCAATACCTCGACATTTGCGGAAGAATAAATCGAATCCCGGAGCCGTAGCGGCTTTGGAAACGCGGGCTTTTCTACTCATAAACATCGGATACTTGCAACAGCTCCCATGCAAAGAAACGACAAAATGACTGTGATACCCGTCTAAGCAAAAAATTCAGACGCAAACCGCTGCGCCGAAAGATGTTGAAGCTAGATATATTGTGTATTTTGAACTAACACTCACGTCTCTTCATTCAGAACAAACTACCTATCTATTAACACGAAAAAGAGCACATTCGACGATTCCAACGACCGCCTAAGTAAACGCAATAAGCTCTGAGAAGGTAGTCTAATCATGATGCAGAGGAACCCATCGCGGCCTGCCGCCTACTCCTCGCCTCTTCGGTCCTGCGTCGAAGTTCGGCAATGACAGCGTCAGTATCTTCTCCTTCATCACCAAGGTCTTGGAAGTTCGCACTACTAGTGCAATCCGACACCGTACGTACGCGAAGCTTCTCTTCGAACAAGAATCGGGAATAAAGATCAACCAAAGTTTCCCAAAGCTCATGCCGCAACACCGCAGAGTAGTCCGCTTTAAGATTTTCAGTGGCCGCCGTCCAAGGATAGTAAACCTTCCCGTGACAACCTCGGAGACACAGTTGCAGTCGTCTGTGTGCCGCCATTGGAACCTTACCTTCAGCGCGGCGGAACCCCTCGAAAGCCTTGAAACACATCAAACACGACAACTTGCTCGCTGCGACGTAGGAGAACGGTATAATGTGCGATGGGTTAGTTCGAACCTGGTCGTAGTGGTATAGTAGGAGCGTCAATTCGGCGTGGGTTGACGTTTTAGCGTCTTTTTGTGCTTGGGTCGGATTTTCAACGGCGTCTAGTTTGATCGACGCGATCGACTTTTCAAACATGTCGTTTGCTATCTCGGAGTCCTCGGAGTCCTCCACGTTTCGCACAAAGTCGGTTTCGTCAAAAGCTGACTTCGCGACGGCTTTCAGCTGTGCGATGGTAGGGTTGGTGCGCATGACAACTCGTGGTTGTGGCCTCGCCACCGTAACATTCGAAAATAGAGTCTTTGCCAGGCGAGGCGAGGATGCAACTCGGAAGAGTTGCTGGATGCTGTCCTCATATAGCAACATCTTGTATAGATAGCGAGATAGTGGAAAGGCTACAAAGAGACAAAGAGACTGTCAGCACCAGAACAGGAGCAAAAACCTGGGATCTGGGTTACTAACTATTGTTCGGATCTTTTTGTGTGGATAGCCAGCCCCTGAATACGCCGTCTGATTGCAATCGGATCTGTAATCCCTCGGTTCGATCAAACCCTGGCATGGAGATTGTGTCGTCAAGATTTTTAAGCAGGAGCCTTAGGGCTTCGACTTTTGTGATCAACTCATCAACGGAGGCAGTGTCGAGTATCTGTGTGTTCGCCACAAGTTCAACGACCAACGCTGCCGCATCCAGAACCAGATGCACATCGATGTCAAAACGCTGGCTTGGGTTCCAATTCTCATCGAAGTGCTGGCGAAAGTTCATAAACGTCGCCTGCCTCTTAGTCACGCGCTGCTTGAATCGAGCGTAGGTATGTTGATATACTTCGCGACGCAAGTTACGGCCAAGCTCCTGGAGCCTTTTATCGCCGCGCTCGGCTTTTGGCGATGAACCATCGGCTAGAGGCTTCCAGCTGCAATTTGCAAGAGCCATTGTGTTGGCGTGATGCTTAGACATTTCCCGCAACCGATCCCATATCCTGAGCAAGAACGTTTCAACGGAGAGCGGCACCTGCGAGTCGTTCTGGGCGAGGCAGAGGCGAGCCTCGGTGTTACTGGTGGCCAGGGTCATCGCGAGAACTTGTCGCGGGTGTGGCTGAGCGATGGTGACGATAGCATCCATGATGGCCCGAACCCGTTCGCTCTGTGCATCAGGTAGTGGAGAGTTGTAATAGGATAGTTTCTGCTCGCTAGACGGCGCGCCGGAAAATTGCGATGAATCGTGAATCTTCAGATGGTTGCAGAGGAAGTCCAACATTAGCTCGATATCCCTGTCCGAAGCTGTTGGGGAGCATGAGTCGACGGGTGGCGGCTTGTTCATCTCCGGTGTAGACCTGTGTGCCGCATACAATTGCCGCGCGTTAGCGGTAGTCTTTCTCTATGCTCACCTCTGAAAACGTGGGGGTAGATTAACACACTGGTCTGCTGCCCCTTGTTGTATCATATTTAGTAGACGTCGTGCGATTTGAAGCGCGATGATTAGTATCTGTCAACCGCAAAGGGAGGGGCTGTATGGCGCGACATGATGAGTCTGTGCGTAGCTCAGCCACTAGTGATGCAATCAAAAAGTAACTGAGATCGATCCGAGTCAAAATGTCAGATCTGGTTACTTAGCCGAGATCAGATCGAAGTTCGAGAACTCGAATGCCAATGCTTAGACCCGATTACTATCCGCCGGCTACTTCTTCGCAACATCACAACCCGTTCATACATACGATGATTCCAGATCAGAAATGCAGTACCGAGTTAGCTACACTGCAATCAGAAGAGCATGTAAAACGGTCAACAAATCCAGGGGGAAATTTGTTGACATTTCTAAATAATTTCATGGGGTGTGGGGGTTGCAGCACTTTCGCCTCGCACGTAGATCCGATTTCGCTTGACAGGGGATGCAGGGGTCAAGTGGTGTTGGTTAGTGTGAGACATGGTGGGGTAGGCGGGATAGTATTGTATCTCTGTGTGGCGGGAAGCGATGGGATTTTAAATCTTCAGCCAAACGACTGTCATTGAGAACTTGAATTGCGCATTGTTTCGAGCGGCACCTGTCTTTCCCGTGGGGATAGTTAATTCAAGTTCAGATACAATTTAGTCGTACACGATACAATTTTCCATTACGACTTGAAGCGTTCAGCGACTTACATAACCTAGTGATCACCCAGCAGGGTACCCCGAATGTGCCTTCACTTTTATGGCAGAACAAATACGACGAAAAATACCGGGAATTGTACTTCGGACCTCCGATCAATACCATTGCAACCTCAAAAGCTGCACACTAACTATTACGTCATCATGGAGTATACTTGTAACGCTAAATATCTCGCATGCTCATGTACCACAGAGAATTCCCTCCTCGCATACAAAACGAACTTAGAAAGATTTCGAGGTTTTCAACCTCATGACAATATCACGATACCATTTCACGACAATATCTTATAATAATCTTACTACACTCTCTTACTACACCTACACAATAACCTCGCTACAACTTTGAGTTATCGTTGCATGGCATGTAGATCTCACCATATTCAAGGCCAGACAGCTAAATTACCGGCAGGTAGTGCGTTTTAAACCACCCATCGTGGGATTTAACTACACAACAGAGATACTTGAAACTGTAGGGAGACCTCTCCACCATGTGCAATAAAAACAACACCCCTTATCATACCTCTCCTTGCTGCACCGATGAATAAATGCGAGCTGGCCACGCTGTATTTTACATTACCTATGAGTTTCTATTAGCTCCAGCTCAAACGGAAAGACAGATTCCCAATGACATCTACTGTGGTAGCGTGTTGGAAGTTGATGGATTATTCAAAGCGTCACCCCGGAACGGTTGCGCGAGGCAAGCACCACCAGTAGGCGGAATTCACAGCCCGAATTAGGACCAGGTCTTTAGGTTTAAATGTCCGAGATATCAAAGTGGGGCAAGTGATTGTCTCGCACTATCACTCTTCGGTTGAGCGTCGCCAAGTACCAGTAGAGTACTAGGTGGCTGCGCATAATCTAGCCCTCCGTGAACCTCATCGTATCTCTTAGTTTATCTGTTAGGAAACGGCCGTGCGACAGCTCATTTTGTATTCAGCCGCTTGCAGCTACGACATAAATATTCCTTCACATCCTCCCTATTCTAATGAAAAATAAAAAAAAAGGAAAGCAAAGTAAAGTGTGCGACAACTTATGGATTGGTGCAGCTATAAACAGCGGCCACCGAACCGGTAATAAACATACTTATGTGAGCGCGGTCTAGCTTCTCCAGAGCTGCACAATTTCCTTCCTTCCTCTCGCTACTGTTTCTTGTTACTATACATAGTCTATGTGACTTACGGATACGGGCTTACGGGATACAGCTTGGTATGGACAGTTGAGTGCGCATGTATGTGTACAAGACACACACGGAACTACTGTATGTATATACTTACAACCTCCCTAGATAGAGATACAATCAACAACTATCACACAAAGTAACACTTCTTGTTGCAAGTGTAAAGCGGAAGAAGTCTGTTGAACTATCTAAGGGAGAATCTATGCCTTTATACTGGATATGCGTAGAAGTCTATAGAAGTCTATGATTAGAAATACCTGTAGCAAGTAAAGATTCGTGTATGATTCTACAACTTGTGAGTCAATTCGCCAACTCCTAGTGTATCGGCGACCTCCATCTAGGCTTTTTTCCTTGATCTCCCGCGTACTCGAGAATGATAATATATGAAGTGTGAGAGCGCCAATGAGGCGGTTCATTCCTTCATTCCGAACAGAGGGGATACCTGGTGGCGATAGAGAAGGATGAACACATGCAATTGCATAAACATCGTACTCACAGAAGAACCAGAGTACGGTGGCCTGTAGCAACAAAACCTTCATATCTCAAGTGCAAATGTACTGCGATGTCGACTCGGTCGCAACACCCCCCCACCCAAAAAAAGTTCACCTCAACTGTAAATTTTTTTAATAAAGTGATTAAGAAGAAGGTAGCTAAATAAAAGATAGCTGTATTTTAAGAGCTCTTTAAAGAGAATGGGTTGTGGTAGGGCTGGCTGTAGTGGGGTAATTTGAATATGGTGAAATTGCCACCAGAGGAAGACTGCTATTACCAGTTGAGTTATCGTCACACTAGAACAAATAAATTCACTGATCAACACAGTATATTGACTAAGTAGCTAAGTCCCACTTGCATGTTCTTGAGAAGCCTAAAGAGCAAGAGTAATATGTGCACATAACCAGATCTTATATAGATTTTGTAGTCGCATTACTTTGGTGGAGGTCAATCAGCTTTTATGTGTAGTCACTGTATTTTTAATGTGTAGTCAATGTAATATGATGGATCACTTATAATAAGTTGTCTGTGAACTAGAAATCTGAAAAGTTTTCTCTAGTGATGAGAGATTGATCGCCTTCTACTACAACCAGCCCCACCACTGCCCACTCCGTTTAAAGAGTTCCCAAAATACAGCTATCTTTTATTTAGCTCCCCTCTTAATTGTTCTATTAATTTTTTTTTACAATTGAGGTGAACTATTTTTTGGGTAGGTTGGCGTTGCTCAAACTCGCCTGTTGCAGCACGCGACGGAGATAAGGTTTGTCGATACAGGCCACCGTACCAGAGTGTGGGAAAGAAGACCCTCGTTAAAATGGTCTCTTCAACTGCCTCCGTCATGGTGACTGTCCGAGCAGCGATATAAACACAAATCCCTCTTCTTTTGCTAAATCCTGGGTTCCGGGGCGATCTGACGGCGGGTCCCGGGCGAGCGAGACTAAGTATATGGCCAAAGAGACGAGTCGGTCCAGTCCTATCTCATATCTCGTCTTGTGTGGAACACTGATTTTACGACATTAAGTTAATGCCGTAAAACTCACATTTTTGACTGACACGCCACAATTTGCTAGAGCGGAGATGCGCTTCCAATAGCTGCGGGAGCAGGTTGCTAACACATTCCAACAGTGATGTACGTTGCTACCCCGGGACCGCTGTTATGAGGAGTATAATAACATGTTTCGCAGCACACTTCTACGCTGCGAAAGCATGCCGAACGGAGATACAACTGCAGAAACTACAGTACTACCTTCTGATTACGCCTTCAAGCTAAGTAGATCGGCATATCGATTGAAGGTTGCGATAGGTTAAGTGAATCCATGTTGAGATCTAACTAAACAAAAATACCTTCGCAATCTTTTCCGCGCTGCTAATGAAATCGTACTAGCCGATGGCAGAGTACTTGAAAGAAATTCGTATGAATGTCTTAAATTTTTAGCGTGGAAGATTAGTATAGATTACATTGGCGAAACTTTGCAAATTGGATTTCTTCATTGGCATAATCATCGAGGTGACGACTCATTGATCGCTGAGAGCTACAAGAAATGCAATCTGCCGACACCCATTGAAGTGTGTAAAAGCAGACTAGTATACAATAAATCACTGAGACATTGACAACTGGATCTCAGGAAGCACTCCATCATCATCGAAGTAGCAACGATTCGATTGTTGAGAGCCCCAAGAAATAAGCAGCTTGCAGTCCCGATTGATGTACGTATGTGTAAAGGAAGTGAAGATGCCCTAAAGCTTGATGTCTGCCCCTTTGTAACTTCCCAATTCCGATCTGCAATAACGACCTCACAGTTATAGAGCAGGTAACAGGAAGGCACCAACAGTGGTATCCTACCACCTCGATATTTGAACTTTTCTTGGATCTCGGCCGGCAGTAGTTCTACAGGGTACAGCTGAGCCTTATCTTTGTGAGCACCTGAAACCAGCGAAAACACAGGAGGTCTCGTCATAATACGATAGAGGATGTCTAACAGATAGCTTGATGGGAGAAACCAGTACTTAGAAACGAGCGATGTGAGAAAGATTATCCATCATACAAACTGCTCCCGCAACTCGAACTCAGTGTTGCGATAGTGAAGGGGAGAACCGTGTGTATTGGCTATGGAGCGATGACTGTCTAGGTACAGGTCTAAAAGTCCAAGATGCGTAGGGAACGGGAAAGAGTAAAGTGTGAAGTCTAAAAGAGCAGTCACGAACCTTATCTATCAACACTCAGTACTAAACACTACAGCGATCTCCATGTTCAATCTCAGGGCGGCAGGCCCACTTCAACCTGCCGAGGCAGGTGTCGATTGCCTGGTGGTCAAGAAGATAATGTGACAAACCAATGGCAAGGGAAATAAATGCACAAGTGAATCGCCTGGTTACCTAAATGAATGAATGGTGGCACAGATTGAAGAGTACATGCATTTGGAATGAAACTTGAAACCGCACCTATAATGTTACTTATCTTGCCGCCTATATGATGTCATCTAATAGTTATACACTTGGTTTGTCTGCTCGAAGCATTCTCATTGGTTGATGGTGGTACATACCATCTTACTGTGGCAAATTACAGAATGCTCATTGGTTGGCAGATGGTCTTTTTCGGTCATGACTAGGGAACCATGGCGCTTTGCTTGAGTGTGGCTCTCACAACTGCTATTGGTTAGCAATCCGAGCTGGCTAGACGCAATCTGGGTGGGCTGGCTCTCAACTTGCTGAAAGCGATCTAGATACGTTGGTTGGATGTGATCTGGATGGGCTGGCCCTCTAGTAGTTGGACGCGATCTGGACAGGCTGGCTCTCGAATGTCTGGAGCCGATCGAGACGGGCTTGCTCTCTACTGGCTGGATAAAATTTGGACGGGTTCGGCTGGCTGGACATGATCTGGACGGGCTGGCTCTTGAATTTCTGGAGACGATTGAGATGGGTGGACGTGCTCTGGATAGGCTGGGTATCTGCAGACTAGAGACAATTGAGATGGGCTGACTTTCGGCTTGCTGGATACGATTTGGACGGGCTAGCTCTCTGCTGGCTGGATATGGTCAAGATAGGCTGGCTCTTGGCCAGTTTGAGATGATCTGGATGAGCTGACTCTTGGTCAGCTGAATATGATTTGGACGGGCTGACTTTTGGCCGGCTGAAGACGATCTAGACAACGCTGACATACTCACTCTGAGATGGTTCTTGGCTAGCTGGATGCGATCTGCACAGGCTGGCTCTCAGCTGGCTGGACGCAATCTGGACGGGCTAGCTCTTGGCTGGCTGTACGGGCTGGCTCTCGGCTGGCTGGATGCAGTGTTCTCAACCGTCCCGTCTGTCCGAAATAACAAAGGACGGGACGGGGCGGCCAAACGCCGTCCGTCCAAGGGTAGGACGGAAACGGTTCCGTCTTTTTGAGGCAGGACGGTCGGGGACGGAGCGGGGCCGTCCCCGGTCGTCATCTATCGACATCCATGGATATTTCTCAATATACATAATAATCATATAAAACTCATTACAATTATCCTAACCTTGAAGCAAGATCCTTTAGCATCTGCTCCATCCGTACAATTTTATAGGAACTCTGTATATATACATCTATTTATATCTTTTAACGCGCACTCTCAATACCCAATTTGGTTTCCTTTAAGTATAACGGTAACCGCCCGGTGACAGCCGTCCAGCCGTCATTCTTATGCTCGGACGGGACGGGACGGTTGAGAACACTGGCTGGACGTAATCTGGACGGGCTTACTCTGCGCTGGCTGGACGCAATCTTGATGGGCTGGCTCTCGGCTGGCTGGACGTAATGTGAACCGGCTGAGAGCTGGCTGGATATCGTGGGTTTTGGGGTTTAGGATTCTTTTTTACCGAAGGGGTCGGCTTACCGCCACCATACCTAGTAGCACATATAAATAGAGGCGTTTGGCACCGCTTGAAAAGTGATTTCGAGCACAATTTTCAAGCACCTCGATTGACCATATGCAGCCAGCGCAAATCGAAGTACTTGAAAATTGAACTTATTATCATCTCAAGCCCTGTCATTCAGTATAAAGGCGGCAGGGAGTACCCCAATTAATCTGCATCTCTGTCCGTCGAATCACATATACGGTATCTATTTGCGAGAATTTCAGCGTTCGGCAGCCACAAGCCGCGCCGCTCCTGCTTCGAGGAACTCCATTCCTACTTTCAAGCTCTCCACAGCCCGCCATTTTCTGCAAACGATTGATTGCCATGGCGCCTACAATCGGCAATTCGACGAGCCCTTCGGGATGTCAAGTTAGAGGAGATGTTTGTTGCCGGTCAGCCGACTGGACCGACGTTACGAAATTCTTCATTGCGAATTACATTACCCACGCTTTCACAGTTGTAGCAACTCCTGGAGCACGGAAGAGAGACACAATTCTTTTCGTGGTGTGGGCACTGTTCAATCCTTTTGTTGGTGTTGGCCGTGCGTTTGGGGTGATCGCACGGTGTGCATCGTGGTCGAAGGATGACCTTCATAAAGCTCACAAAGCCGGTGCGCTTTATACCTTGGTGAAACTTACGAGGGACAACAACGCTGGAAAGATTACTGTTCTGGCTAGGTATATATTCGTTCGCTGGAGATCTCAACCGTAGACTTAATATTACCAGGCTTGTCGAACATCTTGACCACTTTCCTATTTATGTGCACGGCGCTCACCCAACTTTCTCTCCCGGTTGGAGGAAACTGTATTACCCGGTACAATTACCTTTCGATTATATTGTATCCCGAATCCCTACACCCACTCGTATTCATGCATCTATGTCAACAAATGACCATGAGATATCAGCAATGAATGTAGCCACACAAACTTCTCCTGAGGAATTGCAAAGGTTGGCCTGCACGCATAAAGTTTTAGGAGTTCGTAGCTTATACGTGTAGTTCCGAAGACGGTAGTGGAAACGGCCCTGTCACACTCAGTAGCAACCGTGGCGTTGTGAAGGCTGGTGTAGCAATCTTCCAAGTGCTCTATGGCTCATGGGAACTGTACATCGCACGCGGCCGCCAATTTGAGAGGTACGGTTACACAGCATTTTCACTAACATTGGTGCCCTACATCGCAATGTCACTACTCAATCTTCTGGCTACGATATTCGAGCCACAATACCCTTGCGTTTTTTTGGTACAGCACGGGGAAGATGTATCGCCAGGTGTAAGAGGTGAAATCAATGACCTCATGGGAGGTGCAGTAGCCATAGGCAAAGCGCCCTCTAGGAACAACCCATCTAGAGTAGAAAATAATGCACAGAGCGACACTATGGACGATATCTGGTACGGGGACCACTCTATCATCAGTGGTATTCGAACCAATAGCGGGCATAATATAAAGTCTCGCATTTTGCGCAGCTTTGGCGTGGTTAGTAATATCTCAGTTTCAGACATCTCCCACAACTAACCCGAGATGTTTGGCGCAGATTTTCAGGAGTCATCCAACCCCGAGGACCATATCATTGGTCGTATTTGCCACAGTTCTAGCAATCGGTACCTATTTAGCGCCCTTTATTGTCGCGTTTATTCTCACTCGGTTTGACCATCAACAGAGTACACGGCTTCAACGTCAATGGATTACATTTTGGTTGATGATCGGAGAGCTTTATGGAACTTTGGGCCTACTGATCCGCCCAACTCTTAACTTCAGTCATTGGAGCGGGGTGTCCCTACTGGTGGCAGTGGGCGCATGTATCGTACCGGGTATTGGTGTGTGGGTCTTTGCAGCTAAGATGATCCTAGAGGGCGGTATTTGCAAAATCATGTAAGGAACGACAATTTACGAGGCATTCCCGAATTCGGATGGGATTGAGAGAAGGACTGTTTGTTGGGTAAATGTGATGAATCATGTGGGTGCTTGGTGTGGACACGTGCGTGTTGCAGTGGGCGTGGAAAACTCGTCAATCGTCTAAGTTCTAAAGAAAAGGAGAGAAAAGGAGAAAGCTAAAAACACGATGTCTGAAATACATACTATACTAGAATTAGCAATCCACGTAACAGCCAAACAATCACATGATGCCCGTCGATAATCTTAAGCAAAAGCCCAGCATTTCCGTCAACACTTGGGATATAAGTCAGGAGATCATAGGAAGACGATTGTAGAATAGAAAGATTGATGTTTTGTAGAGGTTTGGGGATTGTAGATATATACCAGTAGGACAGTGATCGCACAGTTGAACATTTAATACTTGTATCGTTTCAAACACCCTCAGACAGGCCACACGGTGTATACCGCTACGCCGGTTCTATCCTAATATCCTGTACTCTTGGTGTGCCAGAGAAATACTGCCCTATGGCGCCACGCCATGGGTGTGAAGGAGATGTCTCTGGCGTTTTGATTCTGATGTTAAGTGCCGGGCCAGTACATGCGGAGATCCTTTACCCCGAATAGGTGCAGTCCTCGGCCTAGATTTCTCCTAGTTCATACGGTCCCTACTGTTCCGTTTTTACTTTTCTTGAAGCTGAACCCTCCGCAGCATTGGTTGTTCTCATTATGATATTTCTCAAGTTGTATAAATAGGTAACGTACAATAAAAAGGGCGATAAACATATAGCCCACTCCAACTATCATATGTGTAAATATACGCTCGGCTCACCATTTGGGGACCTTACAGTCTAGTACATACTGTGATTTGCTGGCTTCTCTTCATCGACTTCTCCTACCGCATGGCTAAGATGCCGTCGTATCTTATCCATGACGCACGGAGTTGTCTCTGGTTGCGTTCGAGGTCCTGGATGTGAGCTCGATGTATGATGGGTGGCGGATTCCGCTCAAAAAGGTATGAAGTTTCTCCGGACAGTGTACCGACTGTAGTATACAGCGGTAACACGGACTGTTCGGCCCACCTAAATTATGATTAGTGATATGTCGTAAGCTTATAACTCCCTGGAATTACTCCCGGAGTTCTTTTTGTAATCTACCCTCATCCGGCCGGGTAGACACGTGGACCCGCCGACCGAACGATGTTGGATAGCAGCCTTGCATGCAACCCCAGTCTAGGCACTGCACGACCAAATGCTTAATTGTAACTTTGCTAGTCTTTATAAGCCAGAATTACGCGCGTGAGGCCGCCGCGTTCACACAAGCATCCAATTCCTTCATCATAGGTATTCATGAAGAATATTACAAACTACAACTGCTCTATGTTTGATATAAATTCTGTATCCTTCTAGGTCTAATATCTAATCCATGGTAAATTTTCTCCGCAAAATTCGTTACTAGTGGTAAAACATGCACTCACATGGTTTACCGACGTCTTGCTGGGAAAACTTCAACATATACCCACCCGAACCTGTCGGCTTTCAATTTAAATGCACATGCCAGATGTTTGAGAAAGTGAGGCAAAGATGATACATCAAATTTTAGATTGGATTAACTTCCCCCGGCAACCCATCCACTCCGCTCTCTTTAAACTACTCCCTCCATACCTGACAGCTCCACCCCTGGCCAACTCCATTCTAAAACCATCGACAGCGCGTTGCCTCTGTCAAAATATTACATTGGCAAATACCAAGATGGCAGAAAACTGCACTGCGGGTCACAGTCTCAGGGTCTACCGTCGGATTCTTTCAAATCTGACCTGGCAACGGCTTTCAGTAAGCCTGGTACACGTTAAAAGTCGTAGTTACCATACCATCCAAAAACAATGAGGAGAGAATGCAAATCGGCAGAGCGGTTGGATGCTGTCCTCGTATCGGATAGTGGAAATGCTGCAGTGTGTAAGTACGAACAACTTGAGGATACTAACGTTTGTTTAGATCTTTTATATGGACAGTTTGTTTGCAATAGGACATGTAATCCTCAGTTTGATCAAATGTAGGAATGCTAATTAACAGCTAAGGGCTTCAATTTGTTATAGTGTTGAGTCGCTACAAGTTCAACGATCGACGCTGGCGGTGTCAAAACGCTCGCTTGTTGCCGAAAGTTAAAAACGTCGCCCTCTGCTGAAATCGGGCATAGTTATGTTGATATACTTTGCGGCACATTGTATTGCCTAGCACCTGAGCCTGTAAGCATGGCCAGTGTTCCTCCTGATGAGACCGTAAGTTATAATTGACTAGACGGTCTTCTCTCTCTCTTCCTTTCTTTTTCTTTTTCTTTTTCTTTCTCTCGTGTGGTGAGCTTCTAGGGACGGTCAGTCTTTTATCTTTTCATTTGTCTGCGGGGATGAAGGGTAGTGGGCGGGGATCTCTGCTACCTTGACCGGCTCGCCCGGAGGCGGAGGGGAATTGGATTTCTGTCATACTCTAGTTAGAGTGAATACAGTATGAATAAAACAAACAAACAAAGTGTTCCTCCCGATTCGTTTAATAATAAAAACAAATGTATTAGCGTATCTAGCGCTCGGATGTAAGAATGATCTGATCTCGCTTAAATCCGGATGCAGGGGTGGGTTGACAGGGGTTCAGTAGCGTTAGCGAGGTGGTGGGGCTCTCTAGGGAATCAGACGGTGGTCTTTAAATATTTTAGTCGATATAGCGATCTCGACTGTTGATAATGGGGTATTACCGCTCATTATTGGAAATCTTACAGAATGAACATTATATCCCATACTGCAGCTCCTTTTCGAGGGTAACTCCAGACCCCATGCCCTCCACCGGCTGCCAAGATCTCACAATGATTCTATGACTCCAGCTCAATTTGGCCGCGCAAAGTCTTACAGAGCGGATTCACCACGAATAATCTTTCCTATAATATACAATAATATATATCGGGCAAATATCGACATCTGGTAGCTCTGAATCTCTCCTCTCGCTTGTAATCGTTGTTTCTCGTGGGCTATGTACAGTACAATCAGAACCCCGATTCCCACAAATGACAATCAATGGCAACTGACAGTGAGTTCGCCATAGTGTTCATTTTATACATGCGTAACTCCCTGGTCTGCGTTTGCTGCGAGAAATTACGAGCCTCTACTATCACACGTGCGCTGTGGCCACATTCTGCGCAGATTCTAGGTTCGATTCCTGACCAAAGCGTGAGAGGCTTGACCGGTGGCATAATGGGTGATCCTCACATGATTTCCCAACGCCAGACCCAGTCTTCTTGGAATGTTTCAATGTGTATTACATCCAGTGGAACGTACAGTGTTTCCAGCATTCTCCTACTACACGTCTCCTACCACACGTTACTCAATTCCCCATGTACCTCATCATGTCTCACAACCCCACCCTACTACACCTGTCCAAACCCACATCCTCGCTCTTGGATGATCGAAAATGCATTGCCACTGTTAAAATCCTGTTCGATAAATCAGTGTGGCACAATGCAGCCCGCCCCTGGACTTCTTAAATGACTAAGACAAACTACCTTAAATATATCTACAAACTATAGTCCGAGGTGAGCTGGGCCTTCAGACGTATGAGACGGACTATTTCCATCCCAGGACCAGTTGCAAGCATACAATCGCACTAGGTAACAGATTCCCGGTGAATATTGATGAAACCGCCTTATTGATCTAGAGTACACTCTTCATGTGAAAGTGGCCGCCAATCTCGACACAGCGGTACATACAAGCACCGAAACTTTTGACCACAGCAAATGGTGGTGCTTGGAGTATCTATCATTATATCCTAGCTGTCAGCGCTTACACACACGTCCCTATTAACCCGAGGTACTCCATGATAAGCACGGGCGAGATTGGTGCTTGGGCTTGCATGCTTCACCTTATAATCCCAAATTATAACGTACTATGGGTATATCTATTGGCCGTGGGGATGAGATCAGCCGTGATATACGAGGCCCCAAAGGGCAGAGCGCAAGAAACTTCATAAACTAATGTGACGCAATCCCGCAGCAGAGAACTCTGCGCAGCGGATTGTACTTAGGAAGGTCGCACTAAATGGAGGATATCCCGTGGGCCTATAAACGCCGATAGAACGTAGTTTAAGGATAGAAGAGGGTCTATCTATCGATAGACGGGATAACCCCTTGCTATACAAATCTTCTAGATGTCGCTAATAGAATCATGAATAGAACTTGAATCTAAATAAAAACAATAGAAAATCCGCCCGAGTAAACCCACGGGAGCCCTCCAATATACGCATTCTACCAGTAAAACAAAAGTCTCAAAAACAGCTCCCAACAGCGTAATGACCTAAAGACGAAGCAAATGAAAGGATATTGACGTATGTATGCAGCAAAACGTGACAAGACACGGTAACTAAAAACGAAAGAACAAAAGTGATGAATGAGATCGGAAGAATGCCTCGACAACCTAGATCCATTCTTTTTCGGTGCCATCAACAAATGAAATGGGATTCATCCAACTAGAAATGAGGCCAGTAATTACTCCAAGGAACCGTCTCAAATGACCCCTCCGGCAGACTGCGTAGACTGAGAAATGACTCTACTGTGAGAAATAATCTGCTAGTAACAAATATAACGGTCGCAAGGCAGAAGTAAACGACAAAAGCGAACTCGTTCAATGTATGAGCTGCTCTAGCCCATGCGTAATCTCGGCCTGGTAGGTATTCATCGAGCTTATTTTGGCTATGGAAAGCAAGTAGAGAGAAAGGAACAAAAGATGTGGCGACTGACGCAGAGATTTTCCATAGCAGATTTTCGACAGTTGTAGGGAAATGTGTATTCCATGCTGCCACATGCGCACCGCCATACAACAGCGAGAGTCCTGCTAATGTATTGAAAGTTGTCCATGAAATGAAGTCACCCCTCAGGTTATATTTGGGACGTATCATCCGCGCCCGATCGACTACATAATTTTGACTCAGATTCATTATGTTTCGACATCTAATGATTCGGCTTTTCGTGGACTCTAGTTCATTGGGTGGTAGAAGCCAAGGTCGAAAGGTCTCATGCCATGTCTCGTATGATGCCAAAATGAGAACGATTTTGTTTTCAACTTTATATCTCTCCCAGTATTCAGAACACCGAGTCAAAAATCCATTATCGTGCGTAACCGAATCCGATGTGGTTTCCGATTGGTCATGGGAAATAGGCGTGGAGTTCACAACAGGCACCCGTTCCGCAGTCTCAGATTTCCGGGCTGCTTCTTTGGTCTGTTCCTTCGAATGGCCATCGGAAATTTTCGTGGGGATAGAGGGTTTGGGTGTGTCATCATTGCCATTAATGGAAGAAGGCTCTGGGTTTTGTAATGCTGGATGTGGGTCGCGCCGAAGTGCCTCCCGAAACCCATCAATCTTTTCTCCCAAGTCTATGGGATGCCGAACGTCCATGGGCTTGTGCCACCAAAACACGTACATAATAACGGCACAGAGAACATGCATAATGATATGCAATTCTAAGAGCGGTAGCGGTAATCCGCTGAGTAGGCGCCCGATTCCTTGTACCACAAGCCACTAGTGGAGTTAGCACTTAGGTATTCCAGTGGTATAGGTTCATGACCCACTTTGTAGGTATTGGGTAATACTCACTAGCGCTTGCATACATACTACCAACTTGGCTAACCCATCTGCCTTTGCTTTGTCTTCGATTGGTTTGATATCCAGATCATTGTCTTTGATCTTGCCGTCACCGTATAATTCAACGAAACTTCGTGCCGTGATTGCCTTCGGGGGTACTTTAATATTCTCAGGTGCAAAATCAAGAGCATAACCACCCATTATCACGAAGAAGGCCGCCTTCATACTGAAGTCATCGACAGTTATAGTAGGTGCCTGAGTTCTAATCGGTTGCGTCACAAAAGACCAACATTTCTGCCTCATGGTCGGAGGTAGCGGCAAACCTTGTCTCTTCGAGCGAATATCTAGGATGAGTTCCCGCACCTTGCGAGCCTCCAGATATTGGCTGAACGAACACCAAAGTACCAGTTCCGGAGTGAATATTCCCATAAGGACCCACACCAACTTAAAGGCGAATACCCGTGCTGGCGTTGGCCTGGAGATAACGTTGAGGTGAATAGCAGCCCAGACGCATAGGGCTAGGGTAATGACGCATGGAAGCACTAGACCTATAGTCCCACGGCCTCGAGGTTCGGCTACCCAGGCAGGTTCAACGCCGCCTCGAACGGGAAGGGCTCGGGCAGAATAGATTAAGCTAGCCGCTAAAGGGATTGTAAAGACGCGATTCATTGTATCTGTTGCCATCAGCATTTCTACTGCTGAAGAGTAGAGTTAATTCACTATACTTTCTCGTGGATAGTTAGTTACACCTTAGGTGACGCGGCGGTGTGTCGCCGTTCCGCAGTTACTGAGTTGTCGTAAGCGATAGCAAGGTTCTCAAATTCGTTTAATTCCTAGTTACTGCCGTTTACGAGTAAAAGGTAGAATCAATCGTTCGAATTCCAATAGAAGGTCGATGAGGTGGAGTTGCTAAAGGAAGCGCAGAAGTTGGGGTCTTGCGCTATCATCTTTATTAACGCCCTTGAAATATTTGTACGGTTGATTTGTTGGCGCCGCATTCACCGTGGCGCAGGTGTGGTCCTCGCTAGTTGGTGTGTCATCGGTGTTGAATACCCCAATGATATGCTTCTAATGTGCTTTTACAGGTACACGTGCGAACCAATTGATGCAAGCTGTCAGAACACTACTGATTTGAACTAATCAAGTGTGGGTCTGCTGCAGAAGTGCCATCATTGAATGCATCTGGCACAGGGCGTTGCCGTCTCATATGTGGCGCCTAAATTTTGTTGCACATCTGGTGGCAAAAGGCCGCGCATCTATCGCCACTCTCTTGTACTATACTTGTATATCTCGTGTCTTTCTCTTTCTCTCTTCTCTTCTCTGTACCATAGTCTATACACACGGTTCTCCCCTTCTATATCGCAACAATAACTCTACAAGGCGAAGTGTCCGATCGGCAGCCAAGGCAAGGTGGGAGGCAGACAAATGCAGCAAGCACTTCGGCTATAGGCTGAAGGGCAAGGCAGGGACCAAAAGACCTATTCCGATGACGAGCGTGAAGTCATTAGCTGCCAGGTTTTACCGACTAAAATCCGGGCATGCGCCCACCGGGGTTTACCTAAAACGATTCGGTCACCGAGAGGACGACAAGTGCTGGTGGTGTAAAGGGACAGTGGCCCAGACGCGGGAGCACCTCTTCCGCCACTGCAGCCGGTGGAAAGACCAGCAGAGCGCGCTCTGGAAAGCGGTGGGAAAGGCGAAGGGATGGAAAGCAGGCAGATGCCGACACGTGCAGGTCTCTGAGCTGTTTTCCATGGAAGAGTGCGATCAAGCGGTGGTGGACTTCCTGGCGGCTACTGAAGTCGGGAAGTTCCCGCCCAAATGAATGGCGGTATGGAGCGGGCGCAGAGGCTGACTCAGGTGCGGGGCGGACGGTGGCAACGGGTTTATATCTTTTCTATCGTTTATCTTTCATTTGTCAGCGGGGACGAAGGGTAGTGGGGGGAGAGCTCCGCCATCTAGCTGGCTAGCCCGGAGGCGGAGGGGATATCAGGTCCTGTCATACTCTAGTAAGAGTGAATACAGTATGAATAAACAACAACAACAGTGTCCGATCGGGGCTGTGCAATGTGCAATTCACCTACAAGGCTGATTCTTGTACGATCTGTGTTAGGTAGTTGCTAATATCGTGTAAGTAACTGAAGGGAGTGGAGGCGTCTTGCCACCCCAAATTGCAACTTCCTCGCCGTCTTAGATCTTGGCTGAGTATAACTGGACGTAACCTTTGTTAGCTCCTTTGCGGTCAACGACAAGTATCGAACAACACAGCCTCACCCAATTACTGATGCACTCTGCAGCACTACTGCACCCTACTGCTGGTCAAGAGCCAAGACGCACGACAAGAAAGCTGCAACCCTGGAGCGACAGGACGGCTCTAATGAAGTACTGGTGTGCTTGAGTATTCGGAGGCGTTGGGTTAGGGTACGGCATCATAGACATCACTCGCTACCTTCGAACTTGCTCCTATCGCTCGCCATGAAATGTCGGTATCGTCATACATTGGGCAACAACGCAGATCGATGGAGTTTCAACTCTACGGCTAACTACGGCCTTGTTTCGCAACACAGGTAAAGAATGATCCGGGACCAACTGTCACCAACATTCACGAAAGAAGCGCCAAGCATTCAATACCGAAGTGATAGGTTAGATAGAGCACGAACTTTCGGAACTTTAGTTCAGCGTTTTTAGCAGACTTCCAAGGAGAATATGTTAAGAGATGATTGTGGCAGGCCCTAATGATTATCTGAGATTGGACTAAGTTACAAAGTCTAGCAAGCATGACACAGGACTGGGACTCTCGACTTGCACTTATTTGAGGCCGAGAATCAATAGCAATTTTCGGTTGATTGCTCTTCCTGTATTAAAGTAAATATGCTGTAATACCGATTCCCGAGTGACATTTGTTGAAATAGTGATGCTAGAGAAGCTTGATTGTATACTATCTAAGAAGGCCACAAGGCCATATATATATGAGTACAAGTGTGAATGCGTGCGTACGCATCTATGTATAAACCCTTCAAGCCGACAGCAATCTCCGGTCATATGAGACTCACCTCCAGCCATACGAGACTCATCTCCGGCCATAAGAAGGCTGAGACCTATCATGCAATAACATTTCTTGTAGCAAATCTGTTCACAACAGATCTAGATATGTACTACGTTGTAGTATTGACTCAGCACTCCGAGAGTACGTAGTCTGAAAAACTAGGCACTGGGTACTGGTATAACAGCTCCGTAGGCAAGCATTGGGTATATCTGGTCGGGGGTGCGACATCGCCAGCATGATGCCCAACAATACAGGCCGCTCTACTCTAGTGAGCAATTCATGATGACACAAATTCACGACATCCAGTGAGTGGAATTAACTGGCTATGGCTCGTTTACTTAATGCTTCTTTGCACTCGCCGTAAGATACAGATGACGACCCACGTCGAGGACGGGAGACCGATGATGGATGTGATTAGACTAGATTAGATCACAATCGGTTAGATCTGTTCATGTAGCGAGCCGACGGATGCTCGGGAAGCCGCACAGACACGAGCCTCATGACGCCATGCGCTAACCAACCGAGCCAGTCAACTACTGTCTAATGCAAATGTAACCCGCTGGTATATATATACTTAGATTGACGGATTACCTTATGAAAACGTTTGCATGTTTCATGCATTTACAGTAATCTTTGACATATGCCAACTGCGCCTAACTAACATGATAACTGGCTGGTCTTTCAGCCGCAACCTCACCATCGCCCCTTCCCCTCTCCATTCACATGTCTGAAATTCATACCGCGCACATGCCCCCGGCGACCAGCCCTCCACAATCTCTCAACCGCAACATCATCCGTAACCTTCTGATCAATGACCTCGCACCCCCGGCCCCGTTCGCTCAGTTCGACATCCGTAACTACTGCTACGGCTTTCAGATTCTACTGCTACTACTTCCGAATTTCCAACTACCCTGGCCGCAGTTGTCCCTCCGCGGAGCAAGGACCTTTCGTTACCCCCCGACTTCGCGCAATACGAATGGCCGACGAACTCGACTCGGTGCCCCGCATGTCTCGACCTTAGAGAAATGCCTGCTAGATGAGTCACCTTGAGGCCACCCGCATCGTTACGGATTTACTGTGCGATCTGAATACTGGACTTCGGGATGCGCTTTGGAACCTCCGGTGATCGCGTGCGCGCTGTTGCCCGTGGGTATGCGCCGGGATGTTTGACGTGGGGTTGTTGTATATAGAGCTGGCGTGAAGGGGTACTACGTGTCATCTGGCGATGGAGAGTGGATGTGTTGATTCCGGAATATCAGGTACAGGAGATCAAATCCCAAGTTGCCACCATCGAGCATGGTCTGACGTTCCGCGTCCACTATGGTAAGTGACTGAAATCTCGCCGATCCCGTACGCCTGTTCCATGCCGCGTTCTTACACGTTCCTCTTACACATCCCCGAAACTTATCGCGTCGTTCTAAGGCTTTCACTAACAGCGGAACGCGTTAAAGAATAGACACCTAGGCTGAAATACGAGACTGAGCTATCATCTTAGCCTTGAAGCAAGAACCATCCCCGAAGCTCATAACGTACGAACACTCCCACAAAACCCCCGCGTACACCCACCTTTCGTCGCCACGTTCGTCAACTCTCGCGATATTTCCTTTAGCCTCGTCGGCTCGAACCAAACCCCCCCCCACCCCCCGGAAATCCCCATAGTTTGAACGCAGTACATTTACCTGATAGACCGCTAGCGGAAATAACTGTATACGGGACGTGCTATCAGGAGCTTATCTGGCGTACGCAGACGGTAAGCGGGGGACGTACACGATTACCGGAAGGCGGGATACCGGATACTTGCCGATTACCGGAAGGCGGGATACCGGATACTTGCCAATTGCCGGAATGCGGGTGGCGCGCAGGCGGATATGTGTTACCAGTGTATGCCCGCTCAGATTTGTATATAGACCTTTCCTTTAACCTGTCTTTTACTCAGTATCTCAATCAGAGTCTCTTTCAGTTCCATAATCTGTAAGCGTAGCCATCATTCCCCCGAGCCCTGCACGATTACGACACTGTGGGGAGAGGTCGATCTCTAGCTAGGCATTGTATGAGGGAAATTGATTTGCGGTACGGTTGGTTTTCACTTCGGGATGTGTTTCACTTCTCTCCGATCCCGTCGAGCGATGTTGTGAACACTTCACTTGGTTCCTAGTCTGCATAACTGTACTCCGGAGTTGTCCAATAACTAGTGGCCTCCTAAAACTACCAAAAGCATATCGTATAATATCCATGCGTACTGCTTTGAAATTTAGGGAGGAAGCTCAGTAACTGAAGTGGGAGCTGTGAAACTGAGAGAACGGTCGAGTGATTTCGATGATCGAGTGAGATCATATGCACTCCAAACCGAACTTTGAACCCCTTCATAAACTTGTCGTTCCGGTGCCTAGCGGGTATCTGCAACTGGATTGCTGAGAAACGAGAATCATTAGCGAGCATTGTCGGGGGTCTTTGGATTATCCATTAATGATAAATAATCCGGCCAAATAATGGGAGAAATTGCGCAATTAGGTATTTGATATCAGAATGATGAGTTAAACAGAGCAAGAATCTTGGAAATATTCCTATCGTACGACGATGCAGCTCCGGTTGGAAGATATATCAACAGATAGTTGTGATGCGTCCCAATGGATATCGTGACGTTTGAAATTTAGCGCGTAACATGACAGAGCACTTGTCCCACAGCTTGCTGTTCGGCCGATAATTTGGTGAATCAACCTCCAGTTAGAGTAGGGACCAATAGGCACTCATGGTGGATCGATTCTCGTGCTAAAGCAAATGTTTCAATTCCGATTCCAACGATCCACTTAGCAAGTGATACTATGCAGTATACCTGCTTCTGACGGACCCAGGCATGCACCCGTTGCAGGTTGTAGTAATGACACAGCATATTGAGAGATATTACCGGAGAAACTAGGTGGTGGGTCCCGGTGTTGCACTGTTCAAGAAGTATACCTAGGACTGTTGGGATATCTATCGAAAGTGCAACATGCCATCACATAATGAAGTAGGTTGCATCCAAAGCGGTACAGTCTGCTTCGTGCTAGCTGCTTTAGTGAGAAATTTAGGATAAGAAAAACTCTATGTAGCCGCTTGTCCTTTACCAGGCTGTTGATAAAGGATTCCGTAGTTGGTGTCTACAAACTACATACACCCCAACACACCTTCAATATCATAAGTATCACAAACCATTTTCGAGAAACTAGGTATATATAGAACATCCGCAGCAATTCTGCATCGTGTATCAGGGAAACATCCATTGTCACTCCTGTATTGGGTGCTTTGCATGTTGGTTGGCTAATATTCTCCTCTTTCTCGACGAAATTTGCACTGTCTGGAACGTGGGAAAGATATTGTGGTCATTCGTTTACCAGAAGGTGTAACTTAACGGATCACGTTCTGTTATCGGATAGGGCGGATGTATTGATACGGATGGAAATGAGAGGGTATGACATGGATATGTTCAGACTAGATTAGATCTGATAGGGCGGTTAGATCCGCTCACGTGCGGCTCGGAAAGCGTTGGAGCTAAAAAAGTGCCGCACTAACACAACGCCATGTCAATGCTTCTCCGCTAGTTTATCTTACAATATCGTTCTGTTTTGAAATTCCGGGATTTTTTTCACACCCTTATAAGTTTGAACCTTTAATGCATGATATCAACCGCTGCATTTAGTAATATTCCCTCTACCTTAATACTCCGCGGTGGTTGGTATTTGTGTTGGTATGATTATACTGGAGGGGGAATGGGCTGGAAGAAGGGTGGGCCATTTGTGGATACGCGGCTGGGCAAGTCTGTGGTGGATATCAGGCCATCCATGGATTGTCTGACCGAATCCACTGCTGGACCCCAACTGAGTGTTACGCCGTGTCAGCAGGCTGCTGCCTGAAACTATCAAAACCCATGCATCATGAAGCACGTACTTATTCGTCCTCGTGGGTTTGTGGGACAACTATCAGGTAGCAATGTTCAGGGACTAATAGAAATCGCGATTCAGCAACATGCCCACAGCGCATCCGAAGCCCCACAGCGCTTCCGAGACGGAAACGTCCCAATCCGTTTGTTTTTGTTTTAATCATACTGTATTCACTCTACTTAGAGTATGACAGCCCCTTAATCCCCTCCGCCCCCAGGCAGGCCGGCTAGATGGCTCCGCTCCGCTCCTGCTACCCGTCGTCCCCTTCTGACACGTCCCAATCCGTTGTTATACACATGGAGTGCAATATCTTCAGCTGCTGGCATAATACGCAAAAAGAAATACTGATAACCATCATCACAAAGTCGGCTATATGCAATGCACAAGAAGCTAGCCTTAGAATTGGCTTTAGTCTGACACATATTTTACAAGAGGGAAATTTTTCTTTATTCTTCAGTAACACTTTATTAATGCAGTTTCAACGCGCGGCACCCGCCTTCTTGCGCGTGCAACATATACGCAGATGACTTTAGTCTATCTACCTTGCAACGCTAAGCAACTTCCCAAGGATTCACTTTCATGTATGCGGGCCACGCGCGCGACTGTGCTGTTTCATGTTTCATTCTCGCCTGTATTTATTGGTCACGTTCCAGAAAATCGGTAACTCAAGCGAACATCAAGATAACGCAGCTAAATACGAAGAAACGACTTTGAATCCCTGTTGATTCCTCCGTACTTTGAAGTGTTGTTCCGGAATGCTGCACGATATCGATCGACTGAGTGGTCTTGACGAGCAGCTGGACTTCATTCAGCCATTGCGAGTAGATCATTCAAAAGTGCTGTCATATTGAAGCGCTTAATCTTCATTGTTGGCGGGTTTTGGTGTGAGGTGTAAGTTATTACAACGATACTGAGCCAATAGAATAAATGCAACAAGATCGATACCAGTGTGGTTTTCAACGCTTGTTGCATTTTAACCGCCAATTTAGGCGAGCAAATGGTGTCTAGTCAATTTCCTACAGTCCCATTGGAGTGATGATATGACATCAGCATTCGGGTGACTCCCTCAGAATCCTGGTAAAATGCTGCATACTTGAGTATAGCGACATCTTACTGCAGAGATAGCTCGATGTGCAAATAAATAAAATACGTCGCCCCGAATCATGCGGACATGAAAACACATGCGAAGCACATGCGAATTAGAACGTTTGTACATTTTCGAATGCTATGTATCCCCTACACGCATGTTCATCTTAGATTCCCTGTCTGGGATGCTGATCCAACAAATCAAAGATAATCCGGCGTGTAAAGAACAGAATACTAGCCCCGATTATCACTGAAGTTGTCGACGTGATACAACTGTAGGGGAAACAGATTCGCTTCTAACAGCTGTAAGTTCTGCTTTTGATATCGTGTAAGTGGTCTTAAACCTGGGTGGCTGAGCTGTAAAAATAATCGCGTCACCAGATCCTCTAAAGAAGCCTGAGAAATATGATATTATCCCTTCTCTATGAATACCATGTGAAATGAGGGCCTTTTAAGCTCTGCATAGCCGGTTTCTTTGGGAAATGCGAACTCATGAAACATGTCAGTATAGAGAGTATATTAAGCACACATAGAATTAGTCAACCCTATTCCTCATTTTAGCCTATGTGTACTGTGAGGTTATGCAGGTTTATCGGGACGAAGTGGAGTTTGGCACAGCAGAGTACAAAGAGTCATATAGAAGCTTTAGACGAGTGCCGCTCTAGAGTCAGAATAAGCTTCGGCTGTGTGCGGGGTAAACCAAACTTCGGTGATGGCAGAGGGTGGGGAATATTTACTAGGTTACATTAGTAGCGTACTAGGTAACTAGGTAACTAACCGATGCAGTTACGATGCAGGGTCTCATGACGAACGGTTCGTGGAATTAACGCTCAGAAGCGTAGCTACGTAAATGCGTCGAAGAGCTACAGGCGCGAGGTTTACAGAATTGAAGCCTTTGATAACCCCCTAAAAAGTAGCCCAATAGAAATCTATTATTTGCATAACGGACATGACTGTGACTACAGCTACGGCCCAATTCTGCCAGTCGTACTATACTTACATCAACGTGGCGGATCATGCAAGAGTACTTCCGCCTTCCGCAGCACAACCCTAGGCGGCTCATCATCAATGAGGTACAAGGGGTTCGGGAGCTTAATGACACTCCCAAATACTGTATACAACACCGTAGCATTCGTACTACCACTACTTCTGACATCGCCATCGAGGGGATCCATCTCGTCCGGATTGAACATATCATTCTCTCTTGGAAAGTCCCAGGCCATCTTTGTCTTGGACATCCTCAGCAACAAGATGGCTTCTAAGGCCTTCTCGCAAAGTTTGTTGACTGCCTTCTGCACAGAACTATCGTCACTGCGCAACACGGGCCCGAGGGTATGGAGCAGATTTTCGACCAGATTGCGAGGTAGCGGTGATTTCGGATTCGAGGCTCTCAAAACCGCAATCGTTTGGCTGCGCCATTCAAGGAAGTCTTCCTTGCGCACTGTACCATGTTAGAACTGCTCCACACGGGTATATTTGCAATGCTTGAACCTTTTGCACTATCCTTGAAGTCTCTCTCGACTCTTGATAGGCCCTCGTCCAGCTGTATTTCAGCCCCAAAGCGCGGAATGTCCAATAGCTCTCTATTAAGTATAAGTGCCACCCAAGCACGGAGCCACAATCGCTTGGTTTCTCTGTCAAATTCGTTGTAACGTTTAGTGAAAATCTTTTCACGATAGGCGAACCTATGATCGTCGTTGCCTTTGTGCCACCAACGTTCGGAACCCTTAGAAACGTCGACTGTAGCGTACTTGTGGATAGTATTCTGAATGAGAACGCACAACTGCTGGAACACTTCGCGTATATCTTCGTCTCGGGGCAAATAGCTTGCTGGCTGCCCACTGGAGATAATTATTTGGTGGAGGGCCTTAGTTTTCGACTTTTCCTTATTCAGCTGGGCGGAGAGCTCTTTTATCTCAAGGCCTTGTTTGTCGAGCATCCGACCTCTCTCTTCGAATTGATGTATGAGATCTATGCCATTATTCGACTGAATTGATCCTCGTGGTACTCTATCGTTGCGTGGATATTGTGATCCCAGAAACTGTCTACGCTGTTAGCGGGAATGACAATATTCTGAACCATTCCGAGCCAGCACATACCTCTATCCTCTCCATATCAGGATATGGGAGTCTTTGCTCCAATAAAGAGTTAATATCTCCTATTCGCTTCTCGAGCCGCTCAAGTTGTGGCCTAATGCTGCTGACCATCGGTAGCAGCTGTGCTTGGCAACACGTATTCTCCGGTAGGACGGTTTCTACTGTGTCGATCTCAATGACATGTTTCTTCTCGCCGAAGTCCTCCATATTGTGATCGTGTGGAGAGCTCATTGCTAGGTAGTCGATTAACTTAGTACTCGGTAGCAGATAAGGATAGCTCCCTAATTGATTGTACAATAACTGAGCATAACGGAGCGAAAACAACAATGGTTATATGTCCTCTGTCGTACGAGCCTCAAACAAAGTGGAGTTTGTTATCTCAGATGTTTCGTAGGCTCCCCTATACGTAACCATCAGTTGAAATCTTGTTATCACATCTGAGCTTCGTTATCTACTAATAATCTAAAAATACGAATATTATCCTGTCTAATCTGTGTCTTATGGGAGCTCCTGTCACACCATTTCTGTAATATTATTGTCATGCATGTAGCTGTTCAGGCAGCAGTGGAATGTTGAATATGGCAATAGGCTTCTACTCAGCCGCGCACTGAGATCTTGCAATGTTTTCACTAGTCTGGTACTGGACTAGTCTGGACTGGAATCGTAGGAGTTTAGTCTAATGCAGTCTAAGGGTTTTTTGGACTGGGGTCGAAGCACTTAGCAGTTCAAAGTTTTGACAGACCGGTCCAGGCTCAGTCTGGGCTGATCCTGGACTGCATTCAGGGCTAGGTATATATTTGCGTCAATTAAGCTGTTATAGGGCTGCTATTGGGAGAAATATAATGAATTTAAGCTAGATATCTACATTGAACCGTCATAGCTGGTCATGGGAGTCACTATTCCAGGAAAATGAGGAGTGAATTTTATTTTAACGCTTACTCAGCGATACCGAATCTAAGCAAGTGTTATGAGTCTTGTTGATCAACGAATGACCCAACCTCTCTCTTGTCCCCTTTCTTATTAATGCCCCCACACCCACACAATCACGAATCGCTGAGGAGCTTAAGGTTAAAATTATAGTTAAGGAGATATTACTGAATACAGCGGTTGAGATCCTGAATTAACCCTGATGATGAGGGTGTGAAATGAATTCAGGAATCTAGGAATAGAAAAAGATTGTAAGACGGACCTGTAAGGAAGCATGGAAGTTTCTGAAGAGGGGGAAGAAAATGATGTGCAACCAAGATATGAATAAATTTAGCATACCTTACAAGTATTAGTTGAGGGCTTTATGCGAACCAGGATCTCACGCAGGTGACAGGCCATTCGCGGATCTGCAGTTTGTCAGGCCTATGGTGGATACTGATCTATCTATTGATTGCTCGTACGGTCTATGGATGGCCTGGATCCACAACGGATCTGTACAGCCCTTGGACTCTATTTACTTGTACCTAAAGCAAGAGGACAGTTTGAGGAGCTGAAGTTCAAGACACCCTCAACAGCAGCGCCATATAATCGATTACCTTCGGAGAAACACGGCTGCTGTTCATACACATATCCATCCTGATCCTGATCCGGTTGCTTTATTTTTTTTTAAATAAGAAACTAGCTTCTGCCTCACTTGTAAAAATTTATCCTGGCAGATTTCCCTGCTGTAATAGTGTCTTCTATCTTTCAATTATGCCCTCAGGTCCAACTGATCTTACTGCCCTGAGCGAAAAGCTAACGATTTTGAACACCGATGACGATGACTCCGATTATTTGATTATTGGCCTTGACTTCGGTACAACTTACAGCGGGTTGGTTATCTTTTTGGCACGCACCATAGTAGTTATTAGTTACTTACATGACTGGTAGTGTTGCGTACGGCTTCACCGGAGAGCCGGGGAAGATATGGGCCGTTGACGAGTACGTGGGCAACAAAGGTCAAAAAGCTCCCAAAGCCCCGACGGTGATCAAGTATGACCCGTCCAATAGGACGAAATTCCAGTGGGGCTACGAACTTGATCGAACAGTCGCGGATAAGATCGTAGGCGTCAAGCTGTTACTTGATCCGGACCAGCCCAAAGTAAGTCACATTAACGGACTGGAATTGAGAAGGCCCTGAGCTGTGCTGATGGTAGACCTAACACCAGCCACTATAGTGAGTACCACAACATATCTTAATCGCAGCTGAATTGACAATCCGTAGTATCCCTCAATCAAGCACTCGAGCTGAGCTGGAGAAGCTTGGTAAACCACCAGTTGAGGTCGCCACCGACTACATATCTGCCATTTATAGGCATGCTCTGTCGAAAATAGAAGCAAGATACCCACCAGCGTATATGCAGGTACACTACCGACTTCCACTTCGCGCAGCGCATCACATTTATCATTCTGACGATGGATAGATGCATGAAAAGAAGTTTGTGTTGACCGTTCCTGCCGTGTGGTCTGACAAAGCCAAGGACGCGACCTTCAGAGTAGACCTTCCCCTGCCCTTATCTCTCATCCCCCCATACTCACAACTGCTTCATGCAGGCTGCAAGCAAAGCTGGAATCAGTCCCATTACGTTGATAAAAGAACCAGAGGCAGCCGCGCTCTTTACTTTTCACTTTCTAAAGAACAAAGGATTAGCGGTATAAATTTACCCGTATACATCTAAGTCCGGCTTGAACTTACATTTGCCATAGGTCGGCGATGCTTTCGTACTTTGTGATGCGGGAGGAGGCACTGGTATTTCGCCATTCTGTTCCTTACGCTTTCAGTTGTCCTTCAGCTGACACTCCAAATAGTCGACCTCATTTCCTATGAGATCACAAATCTAGATCCACTTGAGCTGAAGGAACTAGTTCCCGGAACAGGTGAGACAGCATATCCCCATGTTTTCATGCTCTATCTCTAGGTACGAGTCTGTGTCTGATTTGACAACTGGAACCAGGAGGTCTTGCCGGATCACTTATGCTCAATAGGCGCTTTGAGGAATATGTGAAGAATGTGGTATGAATTGTACTAACTTATATGCACAAGAAGTTAGCTAACACCAGTGAAGGTTGGAGATGAACAGTTCAATCGCCTCAAAAAGACAAATGCTTTTGCAATAGGCATGAGGTACTATGGTTTGTTTGGCTGCGCCTTGTAGTTGGCTACCGACTCTAATTACTTTCGAAAGATCTGAGTGTCAAGACTGCATTCACCTCTGATGACGACGACTTTTATGTCAACTTTCCGAAAGCGAATCTGAAGGATGATCCTACCAACAACTTGATGAATAATTGCCTCACACTAACGGTAAGTACATCCTTGTCTTGTTGTGAATTGCGAAGAAGAGTGGATATTTGCTGACTTGTAAATTACAACAGAGGGACGATTTGGATGGCATTTTCGAGCCACTCATTAGGGATATTAAGAGTCTCGTATGTGAGCAAGTACATCGTGTACAGTTGAAACGTCTGCAAGACCATCACAGCAAGGGAGAAAAAATTGAAGTTTGCCTTGTCCTTCCCACTAGTTCTGGATACCTTCAGCTAACAATCATTAGGCTATATTCCTTGTTGGCGGGTTCGGCAGCAACATCTACTTAAAAGAATGCATCGAAAAGTCCCATCCCGACATCCGAGTGATCCAACCAGACAATGCATGGTCCGCCATTGTGCAGGGCGCAGTCCTCTCCATGATGCCCAACGAAGCCACTATAGTCTCCAGCGTAGCCACAAAGCACTATGGCATTTCTGTGCGCGATAGTTACGACGAATCCGTCGATGCTGGTCCGCTCATTCCCTTCCCCCATAGTCACTGGCGCTTTTATCTCCTAACGAGTTAACAGGGGAAACCAAGCACTGGGATGAATATGACCAAGTGTGGAGGGTAAATAAGATGACATGGTACATATATGAGGGCGAGGACCTTATGAGAGACCGCAAGATTGCGTTTTCGTTTCACCGGCACGTCGAGGCAAACGCATGTCCTGACGGTCTCGTCTTTAGCACGGAGCTTAAGGAGAGCTCTGAGGCCAAGCCTCCAGTCTACCCAAAGTCAAACCTAGTTAAAGCAAATTGCAGTGTCAAATCCGATCTGAGAGATGTGCCCAAGACTGAGTTTAAGAAGAAGTGTACGCCCGACGGACGCAAGTACTGGGAAGTAAGTAACATCACTTTTGCTATTTATTCGAATTACTGACAGTAGCTGGATGCTTAAGATACATTATCAGCTCATGGTCACCATCAAGAGCGCGAGGATGACATTTTCGCTTGACTTCCGCGGAAAGACGTATGGTACGGCGGAGGCGGAATACGGTTGGTGACCTGTAACATAGGTTGTTACTGTTCAGATGTACTAGGTTGTTTACTTATATCTACTGGTAGCTAAGGACGTGTGGTGGAGTTATTTTTCAGTAGCATAATATTAACACATGGTTGAATGAGCCAAGCATACTGAGTAGCAGAGTTCTAGTAAGGAGGTAGAATACTGCATATGTGTTCCTCACCCATTGACCTGAATCTCCATTCCTACTAAGCATATACGCCCAAGCATGCAGATTCTCTCTCAAGTGTCATACAGGTGCTACATATGGCCATTTCGCCTGTCACACGTTTTTATCCTAACAACAAATATTGGAGGCAGTCATCTGAATGGTCCGGGGCGGACTATAGTCTTTCGGGACCCGACTCTGTCGCCCCATCTCGGGCATCATTTCCCGCTGACTAGGCCGCCCAGGGCTGCATTCTGCTTCCCTAGGGTCCCGTACAGGTACCTATAGGTGATCGCCACCTACTGGGAGTTGGTTCTCGATTGTGGTGCCTGTGGTAGGATAAAAAAATAGACATATTTGCAGTGGTGGGCCTTGGTGTTGTTGTCAGCTATGAAACTAACGGGGGGAGGGGTTTAAAATTAGCCACAGTATTAGTAGTGAGCTTGAAAACGAATTATACTATAAAATAACATCATTTCCACAGGTTCGCACTGCTCACTTCTGGATATCATAGAGGTTACGGGGCACTATAGGTATATAGTCTAAGAAAAATTTGCCCTAGTCTCAAACGGTTTAGAATTCTCTGATTTGAAAATTATAGTCTAACCTTGGGCAAAGTGTTACTTGGATGGGATGGATTATTTGGATGACTGATTCGATGGCTCTAAGTTGTTGGGTTGCGTATGGAATACGACTGATTAGTTACACAAAACAACAAGATACCAACCAGTGACAGTGGCATACAAAGCCAGCCACATAAACCAGTGAACTCAGTAGTCGTACCCAGCACCCGGCGCGGGTTATAACTGTATGGGTTATTGCAGGTGCCAAGGCAGGCCCCCAAAATCGAGGCCGAGCCGCTTAGGAACACTGGCCGCAATACAATATAGTTCAGATTCCTCCAAAACCAACTCCATTCTCCATAGCCACAGGACCAATTATTCAAACCATGACACAAAATGGGAATTCTGGAATAAGTGCCGGTAATGGACTATTGCCACCCCTGGATGGACACGAAAAAGATGTAATTAGTTCTAGCAACAGGCATTAGCCGAGTTATCGCCAGCGCCACATTGCCTGTGACATCGATCGGGGAATGATGTTCTGGTGAGAAGAGTCGGTAATACGTAAGTGCACCGGTGAATAATATCTAAAAGCACGCCACAACAGCTATCAATGTAAGGGAGGTGTGGCCATTATTCCTAGGTCAATTTTTAAGTATCTATCTGTCCTTTGCGGGTTAGAGTAGAGGGTTGGTGTGAGTGTGGTTTGTAATAGACTTCTCGCGCTCCCTGCCAACCGGTATCGAGAAGCAGTCTTGACAAACTCCCGCGAAAATTCTTAGGCTATCTCGATATATATTTAGCTGAGAAGCGCCGAAGCAACATAAATAGCTATAAGGATAAGATAAAAAGGCGGTGGACTGGATGACCCGAAGGATATCGAGCGACCGAGTTATGGCCGAATACCTAATTGGATATCTGCATCAAACTGTTCTAGTGCTCGACGGAAGGCAGGAACTATCATTTAGGGCCATTGACATCGAGTTCGCACTGATTTCGAGTCTCTAATCAGCCATAGCTCGAAAGGAAGTCTCCGGTAAGTTTCTGCCATCATCTGTAAAGCCGTTGCAACAGCAGCCCCCATACACAACGGCCACATCAAAACATCCCATGGAACACTATAATCTATGATGGCTCACTTCAGACAAAGGGTAGTCTCGAAGTGTAAAACCAGCCTTATCCATAGCAGCGACTTCCTACATCTTTGGTTACATTATTATAAAGGGTGGTCAATGCAATTGCGAACTCTATGAGCCCAATCTACAGTACGTTACAGTCACTAATAGTAGGATTGCAATCACGCTCCCTCACTTCTCTTGCGCTACCGTCAGATTAAGGTTAGATGCCGGCTGCATGCAGCGGACGATCGCTTAACAAGCGTCATCCGTAGCTAAATGCTAAATACTGATCTGCGCTAGTGCATGTCACAGAACCGAGTGACGTCAAATAGTCTGTTGCACGATCGAGACTCTGGCCTGTCTTCCACTACAGATAAAGAATCGCAGCCCAAGAAGGTCTGCAAAGTGGTCGAGTTCTCTTCCGCCACTGCAAGAGGTGGAAGAACGAACAACGGGAACTGGGGAAAGCAGTCGGGAGGGAAACCGGCTGGAAAGCGGGAAGGTGCAGGCACGTGCACATATCGGAGCTGTTTTCGCTGGAAATGTGTGACTAAGCGGTGATGGACTTCCTGGCGGCCACGGAGGTCGGGGAGTTCCCACACCGCTGAGCGGAGCAGAGCAGAGTACATATTTTGCCGACCTGTAGGAACACGAGATCGCCCCCACCGCCAACAACATGTGTGGAAAAATGTTCCACTTCTGTTTGGATAGGACCCTGCGGCTATGTAGGTTCAACATTCAGATCCCTATCCCAGCTACCCCGCCTACCCCGCCATGTCTTACTCCCTCGCCCTAGCGCTAATGACCCCTGTCCGACCCTGTCTACCCGTTCAAGCTGTGGAGAGCTATAATAGCAACCTCTGGGTGACAGAATAATTGCTTTCTCTTCCATAGAAGGCAACAGTCAATCCAGTAGAACAAGTAATGGTACATGCCGTGCAAATCCATAATTCTCCATTAATAGAGATTTTTTCAGAGCCACATACGTCATCAACCTTTAGTAGAGCATCTATGTCCTCGGCGATTTCCGAACGTTGCATTATAGACGAAATGCGGCTCAACTGAGGTTCTTATCCGCATCCATCTGCTTCAATTACATTTCACATCTAACACAGAGAGACTTACGCGTTTTGAATGGCCTACTCGCGGTGAATCAATTTATACACTTCATATAAAATATTGGATGGTAGTGAGAGAAGTTAATTATAGTCCCTGATTAGATAAGTGCCCGTTTGGCAAGAATGGACCTTTCACCACCGGCTGTAGAGGAACAGGTTGCTCTCCTAATTCACCTAGAAAATTAGAGACGTTTCATAGGTATTAGAAATTATATTCTGAAGTGTAGACAGATTTGAGAATGTGTTAGTTTTTGTTTACAGAAACCAGCTTATGCATTCGTTTACAGTGGATGAGTGCAAGCAATGAAACGCTATCGGTAGTTATCGTCATGTCCATTCTTCCATCCTTAGTACACAAGGAAAATAATGCCTGGGGGCTGTATTTCTTATGTTGATGTGCGAAAGATTGCGTAAGCGTAAAGTTCAATCTGGCTGCCGAGGTTCTGATACTCGGGTGTCTTTTGATGGCGCAGGAGATAGCCAGTTGAATATTTACTCTTATGCTTGACTTCGAAACCTGAATTAAAGCGTACGTAGTATTTAAGCTCGCAACCGAAGACTATTGTTCCTACAACACCACCTCCAAACAGAAACCCTGAACATCCTCCCATGAAGCAACACCGCACTCCACTGGAACTTCACTTGAAGTTTAGACTAGATGACACGAATTGTTTAATATCCGGTATCTGGTAGTGAGAGTGGCGAGCGGCAAAGGTGGCAAAGAGTGTCACTATATGGCCTGGAAGAAAGTCACCGATACACTGAGGTCGCCGAATTGACTCACAGGCTGTGGACTCATACACAAGTTTTCACTAGCCACTGGTAAATCCAATTCATGGACTTCCATAGACTTCCACCGAGTTCCATGCTCTCTTGTATATCAAGACAGAGATTCTCCCTTAGATAGTTCAATAGACTTCTTCCGCTTTACATTCGCAACAAGAGTAGCACCGGCATACCCAATAATACCCGAAGATGCTCGGTATATATGCCGAGTCTTTCTCCTTTTCTCTTCTCTCTGTACCATAGTCTATATACACGGTTCTCCCCTCCATATTACTACAGATCGAAATGTAAACCCATATGTTCCAACCTAAGAGGAGTAGCCATACGCAAGGGCTTTAAAACGCTAGACTGTGCGGTGATGTCACGGTCATTTCTAGACAGGTCCTCGTACGTCCAAATCGAATGTACTTACTCTAATCTGATTGCCTGAATTAAGAGTCGTCGGGGTGGAAGCCAGAGCTTCCATCGTCATACTGACAGAATTTGGTACCCTGACTCTCCAGGTGGACATTGAGCTGCGTCACAAGCATCTGTATATATACCCTGACAAAACTCCACTGCATCATAAGCATCACGTTTGAATGATTACAGCTCGCTTTATTACATCACCATGTCTATCCAGAACCCCTGAATGCATTGCTCCTCACCATCCGTGCTGCCAAATATTGGTCTTTAATCCAGCCCATCTCCCCCGACTATGTATTGTCAAAGGAATCCGCAGTTAGTGGAATAATCTGAACACTATCGACCCGACCCAAAAACCCGTGTTACCCCACATGAGTGGAACTCAAATGCCATACCGTGAGATCACACGGCAGAGAAACATTAAATCGAAAGAAAAATAAGAGTTGTGGTTTGTGCTCACCCACAAGCACTCTTGGCAGCGGCGTTCGGATATGTGCGGGTGACATTTATGATGCCGTACCCTAACCCAGAACCACCGAGCTTCTGCTCAGCCTCGACGTTTCTGGATTCAGCCTCATAGCAGAGGCGCATTGCACAGCCCAGATCAAACGCTGCGCCGTGTATTTTGAGCTGAACAACATTACGCACTGAGATGCTTAAAGTGAATTTGAATGAAGGTGCAGGACAATACTGAGAATATTCATGCAGCATGAAGGTCCTGTTTTGGAACTTATCCAACGGCGGATGTGGGCTTTTGTGTTGGATGTCTTTACTACCCGTCGCAAATCTGAGTTTGTAAAAAATCTTACGTTTTACACACGGACGGCAATAACCACGGATTAAACGGGATTCAAATTTCAGCGACTTTCACACCTCTCACAGCTAGACAACGATTGCGAGATAAGACACGAAATAGTGGCACCACCCTAGGGCTCGTCTAAGAGTTAAGGTAAACTGGATTGAGCTGGTGTAATTACTGTTATTGAGTAGAAGGGCTAATGAAAGTAGGATACGATGAAGAACGCGTTTATAATTCTTGAAATAGCTATCTGTGTCTATTCTGCCAGTGCTCTACCTGTTCAGGCCCGCAAGGGTGTAGAGCCTGCATGGAAAGCCGAGCCTCATGACCGTGGGACTGTTGGTCTATTGCTTCCATGCATCATTACCCTTACCCTTCGTGTCTGGACTGCCATCCATCTCAACATCAACTCTAAGCCAACCAAAAGACGGCTATTGGTCTTCAAATTTGTGTGGGTCTTTATGGGAATATTTACTCCTGAGCTCATACTCTGGTGTTCTTCGAGCCAGTATTTTGAGGCCAGTAAGGTGCGGGAACTTATTTTGGAAATTCGTTTTGAGAGACATGATTTGCCGCTACCTCTAACCATGTGGCAAAAGGGGATACCAGGGTCCTGTCATACTCTAATTAGAGTCAATACAGTATGATTAAACAACAACAACAACCATGTGGCAAAAATATTGGACATGTCTGACTCGACGGTCCAGCACCCCAGCACGTACCATCTCTGATTTTGATATGATGTTGGCCTTCTTTGTGGTAATGGGCGGCTATGCTCTTGACATTGCCCTAGAGGATACTAGAATCCTCCTAGTACCTCTCTCGACGAAGGATTTCCTTGAGTTGTACCGCAGCGGAAAAATTAAAGACGAGTATCTTGATATAAAACAAATTGAAGACAAGGCAAAGGATGATAGACTAGCCAAGTTCCTTGTATGCATGCAGGCGCTTGTGAGTAATACCGAATATCCCTCACAATCAAGTATTACACTACACCAGACACTATCCTAACACCAACCAGTGGTTTATGGTGCAGGGAATCGGGTGTTTGATCCAACGGCCGCCGCTACCGCTTCTGGAATTGCATACTATTATGCATGTTCTCTGTGCTGTGGTTATGTACGGCTTTTGGTGGCACATGCCTATCGGTGTTCAGCAACCTATCGATTTAGGCGAAAAAATGGAGGGCTTTCGCGATGCTCTTCAGGGAGGCCGGCGACCTGCCCACCAAATTCCCGCCCTTCATTTGCGAACAACGACAATAGACCACTAACCAGAAGTCAGAGACACCTGTCACTGCTATTCCCAGAGACGAGTCTCCAGAATCCGATGATATGCGTACAAGTGACGCGAAACCAGAATTAGACGACACAACCATACCTGGACATCTCTCGAACTGCCAACTGCTAACCACCGGTGACACATGCACACTCCACGAAGTGATGACGGAAGCATTTTGTTAGCTACATTGGATCATCCTCACGATGCACCAGAGCTTCTTATCCTCATAGAGTTTCCCAACGAAGGGTACGAAGGACAGCGGAGATCACCGATAAGGTACATAGGAGAGCGAGAGAGTTGTCGGATAGGAATTCTATATTCCGAACTAGGGATAATTCAGAGATGGCTTCAGACCAAAACAGCAGCGCAAGCCCGCCTACTGTGATACTGAGCAACGACTTCTCTACTCGTTGGTGTAGGTATTGGGGTGCTGTTGAAGATCAAAATTGGTTTGGTTATATTTTGAACTCATACAAAACCTGGCACAGAACTTTTCGACTTTGGGATTTACCGGAAGATGAACTGGGCGCCATGGAACTTCGATTGGGTAAATGTCGGGAGATCTTAGGTCTGGAAGGTAATGCAGTCGATAGGGTACGGATGATCGGTCATGGCAGGAGTATGAGGAGTAAATTCTTTTCACGGCGAACATTTTACAATCTAGCTGGACTCTCGCTGCTGTATGGTGGTGCGCATGTGGCCGCATGGCATACTTACTTCCCTACAGCACATGAACATCTGCTATGGAAAATCTCATCATCCCTTACTTTACTGTTTGTTTCTGTGTCTTTTCTTGTGCATTATACAACTATCAAAAACCACAACATTCATCGGGAATGGATGAATGTAGCAACTCCATTGCTATACTTTTACTTTTGTCTCGGAGCTCCTGTTTTTATAGCTGCCAGAGTGTATATCACAGTGGAGTCTGTTATTAGTCTATGCAGTCTGCCAGAGGGTTCTTTTCAGACAGTTAATTGGGGCAATTACTGGCCTCGCTATTAGTTGGAGGATCTCATTTCAATTATCAATGCTGTGTAAAGAGAAAGATTTTTGGTGGAGATAATGATCTAATATTATTTGTCTCTTTGTGCTTGTTTATTAAAGCCATTTCTCGTTCGACAACGCGGGTTTTATTTTGTTCACTGATCAAATCTGTTTAATTCTTTTCTTAAGATTATGCATTTAGCTGGGTGGACTCATATGGATAACTGACTTCCGGTAGTTCTCATTATACACCGCTGATCTTCTATACTAGAGTTGCACTGCATATATACTCTAGTACTATGACATATAATTTCGAGAAGCAACTTAGATTCTGATTTTGCGAGTTTGGAACTTTTAAAATTTGTGTCAAAGTGGTCGCTGGCGCTAAACGCACTGATAGATAATTACAACTAAAATGTAACCCACACTATACTTATTTCTCTGCATGTAAGTAAGACTCGCTCAACACGTCAAGCCCTAGAATCTGATGAACGTACCAAAGTACTGGACTGGCTTTCGGAGATTAAATATCGTGAGGACCACAATGCGATACAACAAAATCGACATCGCCACACCTACCAGTGGCTTTTTCTTAGAGAAGAATATCGTGCGTGGGAAGCTTCTCCAACCTCTTCAATTCTATGTTTACATGGTTTACGTATGTCTCATTCCTTGCAATCATAACGAATTGGTGATCGGCTTGGCTGGTTCGGGTAAATCAACGTTGATGTACGCAAGCCCTTGTCCGGAAAGTTCCCAGATATATTGGAAACTCAGAAAGGCAGAGTTGAAGCAAGTGCTTTAATAAGCCTACACCAATCTCGCCTTCCATTCAGCCGCCTCTTGTATGATTTCATTTATAGCGAGCGGAAAAAAGTATTAAGTAACGTACCATAACCGGCCATTTACAGCCAGTCATACAGCTCAAAGCAAGTGCTTCACTCAGTCAGCATTGTAAATATAGGTTCTGGTTTCTTTGGTATTAAATATCAGACCATTGTTGCGCATCCATTCTTATTGTAATAAAGAATCTCACTTTGGGGGTGAGTATTTGGGAATAGTAACTCCCATTGCATTCACAAGTTTCACTCAATGAGAATAGCTACAAATATAATGAGAATCTTTGGGCATATTCAAGAGGTCCTTCTGAGCATTGTGACTAAATTTTGTACTTCAGCAAGAATTTATTCTACTATTAACACGGTTTGCCGCTTACAGTGCATTTACTTAATACTTTTTTCCTCTCGCTGTATGCACCGAAAACTTATCCGAGATTCATGAGGATTAGCGTACGGGAATACACCTCTACCTAAAATCCGAAATTTTAGATTTAGTTTGAACGCGCGATGACGATTTGAAGACTGAACTATAACAATTGTAAGCCCAAGTGACCTGTTATCGGTCGAACACGTAATTAGCATGAGCGAAGTGTGCATCAGTAAAGCTAGAGATTGATATGAAGGTTATTCCCGCACATGTGAATCGTTTGGGCAAACCAAGGCTTAATGACGCATTTTAAAATGGGAAAGGCTTTGCAGATTGGGATTCCACTGCATGGCACAGTATCTAAGAGTGTAAGAATAACGATATCGTTCGCAGTGCTCAACAGTTTCTTTGTGGTATATTAAAAAACCTTAAGCACATCAGTCAAAGTTGACTGATGCGAAGTTTGACTATCCGGAGGTACGGCGCTCTGAGGCCGGGAGGATGATTAAGTGCGGTTATATGTACTACAAACCCCTTCATGGACTGTCGTTCCGGCACCCAGCGGATAATTGCAATTTGACTGATGAGCATAAGAATCAATTTGCGAGCGTTTTCGGAGGTCTTTAGATTATTCATCCATGGTAACTTTCTACAATCACATCCCTATACTACCATTAGGCGTCAACATTATAACACCCAATGATACTCCCGGGCGAAACTATTTTGGTATAGGTAGCGATAATGAATCACCTAACATACCGCAGTGGATACACTACCGAAACCCCCCAGACACATAACCGTCCTAGTTGTGCACTTGGAGTGCTTAAAGCTCCACTAGGGTGAATGTGCTATCCAGAGGATTCAAAACTAAGTTGAAGTCTACTCTCGAAAGAACTCCTTGGTGCCAATAATTGTAAGTCCAGGTCAAAGAGCTTAATTTGCCATTCTCACTACTAGAAGTACCCGATTAGTCCATCGCTTATATTTAACCACGCGCTTCTTGTCAACATCATCAGCTCTCTGTCAAGTCTCGATTTACATTCACCCATGCTCCATTAAATTTGCTTAGAACAGACCTCAGCACAGCGAACTGTTTTATCAAGGGAGTATCCTGCCAAGGGCCACCCCAAGGAGGTATATATCTGAGCATCCTGCCCCTATTTCAGTTATGAATGCTATTACTACCTCTATCTATGCTGATCTCTCATCTGACGCTGTATCAGCGCTACAGATGTGTGAAACTTGGGTCAAAGTTTAAGCTCGCGGCCAAAAACTCTGCTATTCACACAAACACTACCTCCAAACAGGAATCTTGAAAGCCCGTCCCATCAAGCAATACTCTACTCCTCCCGGACTTGAATTGAAGTTTGAACTACAAGACGAGTTGATAGTCCGTATACCAAGTGACTTTTCATGACCGAGTTGCGGGAATCAACACGTACCCGTTCTAAAATGAGAAAAAGAGAAGCCAACATCTTTACCCCTGAATCCCTAGTCTCTCCGTAACAGGATACTCTGCTGTTCAATAAATAACAGTAGGCAACTATCACTCTTACTCCATATTTATATCTGAAGATATCGAGCAGAGGTTCCTGGAGAAGACATCAGTCAATAATTGTCTGAAGGTAAGGATCACGCACAGCACCAAAACAGCCAGGAATGGAATGGACGACGGACATAAAAATATACCCGGCAGCAGATAGGAGCATGCCGGTATTTTGAGCTGTTGCAGCACATCCACAGAGATGCATGTGATTGGACTAGATTGGACTCGGCCAGATAGATAGCCCTCGGTTAGATCCGCCGGGCCGAGAGTTGTTAGTGGATGCTTGCGTAGGGAGCTAAGTACGGAGCCGCAGCCTCAGCTCACCAACCCGAGCCGGGAACACGGAATACAGCCTGACTTTGATCAAAGCTGCAACAAATCCGAACTAACCGAGCATCTAATAGATAAGATCTGCAACACATTACAGCCATCTTGGTTTCATGCATTTATCGGTAAACGGGTTTTAAACTTACGCAAACGGTAACCTTAGACGTGTGGACTTTCCCGTAGTGACAACTGGCGTTCAGCCGCAATCATCACCTTCACCTTCACATTCACCCCCTTCCGCCCTCACTCTATTTTGTCATCCCACCTCACTGTATCTCAACATCACTCTTCCGCATATGACTGCATTCCTTCCTCATCTCCCGGCGATTGTCCCTCCACGACTCACTGAACGCCATCAGCCTCCTCATAAAGCCCACACGCGCGCACTTTTCCTCCGTATTGCCGCTGTCGAATCACACCGACTTAGGGTGCACTTTTCCACTCTTTCTGTCAGTAGACACTTTCTCCCTGCTATCCGATTCTACGCACTACCGGCAGCGGTTCAGCGCCTGGCATGACAGTAATGTCGACCGCCAATAGCTGTACCACATCACCTAGAAGTCAAGCCCACGCGAGGCCGTTCAGACCCTTTCATTCATTCTGGCTAATAATCGAAATCTGTCTCCCTGCAGACTTCTAGATTCGTGTTGGAACCTCGTCGTACTCATTGGCGAACGCCCTAATCTTGCCCGTCGGTATGCGTTGAATGTTTGACGCGGGGGTGTGGTATTAGAACCGGCGTATGGATTGGTGGGCAACGATTGTCATCTGGCGATTATGCAGGGATACGATGAGGCCTGGCCCGAGGAGATTGAATTCTCAGCTATTATCACCGAACAAGGTCCGACAATCCACTTCTGCTATGGTAAGTGGCTAAAATCTCGTCAATTCACCTGTTCATGCCGATTTCTCGCTCGTCTCTATTGCACATCCCCGAAGCTTATCACACTGTACTAAGGCTGTCGCTACAAGGCACTGCATTCATGGAATAGACACCGAGCCAAAAGCCGAGACCAGAGCTATCATCTTAGCGCTGAAAGTACACCTTGCACAACTCCTCCTGTGGAATATACCCCCACCTCCGCTCAAACGTCCCCGCGTCAGGTGCCGGGGGTGGGGTGGGGTGGGATTACTGGGCTAGCAGGGTTCGCTTCCCCGATGGCTCAGGGCGCGAAGAGGGCGACGTCCACTAGATTTTGTTTTGGATAAGACATGACTCGAGGTATGAATGTACTATACAAGAGGTGAAAAACGCTTGGTTGGTTTGTCTTATGGTAACAGACTTCACGGAACGATAGGATCCAGATTTTATGATTATTATTGGTGTACGGCTAGGACCTCCTAGTTAGTGTTTTGGCGATCTGTTCCCAAGTCCATTAGAACCCCACCCGTTCAACCATTTTCCTTAGTTGGTTTCTTCTACGGTATGAGTAGAACCTGGTGCTAGACAGTACTGAAACCTGCGATCTGAAATGTACTTCTGCATGTATAATAGTAAGCAATGAGCAAAGCGGCTTACCCACAGCTTGTTCTCCATATTCTTTCCTGGATTCATCATGTTGTCCGCTTGAAAGTCATCCCCGAGACAACTTCGAATGTGGGTGCCAAATTTCGCGTGACACCTCCACCATCCGCTGCAAAATTAATACGACTAAGGCCTTTGTTCCCCTCAGTTAACAACCTATACCTTTTAAGTTAAGGCTTGTGCGTATGGATGCATAGCTGTGTGAATGAATTTTACTATTTACGTAAGTAATTATCGAGTAGTAATTTATGAGCAATTTTCATCGCTTTCTTTCTAGGGTTGGTGTATGTTTTGAAATAATATCAAGATGAGAGCGCAAATGGTAACTCTGAGGCTCTGCGGTTTACCCCTCTCTACGGCTTTGCAATGATACTGCTACTAACTAAGCACCACTTACCATAGCCGGTCCCTTCTACATTACCGGCCAGCGTCAGTCCTCCAGCAGATCGATGTCCAGTTTTTCCAGTACCAATGTGCCAAGCATGGCCTGACGGCAAACCGGTCGCGGAAAGGATACAAGTCCCAACTTCTTTCTTTGACGATGATTCCTTACGCTCGTTTTCCTAAAATTGCGAAGCCATAATCTACCGTATGCACCTAAACGCCAGTTGCTCTCTCGTCGAGTTTGCCGCTGCGAAGTTACATTATGTAGACATAGTGTTCTGTTCTTCGGTGGTAGGGACGACAAACGCTAATAGGGCTAGCGAAAGGAAAAGACACCGAGCGAAATCACGAAACGCTACTCCACCGTGCAATGAGCTACAGTCTTCGCCTTGCCAATTCTTAGAAGCGCATCTGCCATCTGCCATCTGCCATCTGTCGCCAATCACTGGTTGACGGGTTCTCTTTCAGCACTTCTTCGTGTACATACTCCGCTTCATTATCCACTGTCTTCGTTCCTCATCATATCTTCTTCAGCACCATCGACACAGATGAAGCTATCCCGCTTTACCAACCTTGCATCTCCGTATATCAATCCCGCCCCGGCGCAATTGCAATACCGCAGATGACGACAAGATCTACATAAAGCGCACCACCAGCGGAATTCGCTTCCCTCTCCGCAGACCACTGAAGCAGTGAGAGCGGCTAATGCAGCGGTTGTGCGTAAAGAGGGGTGAATGGAGTTATATGACAGAAAATGGGATAAATTTCGAGAGTGCGTATGATAAGGTGTAGAACCGTTCGAATGGAGTGATATTTTAGTGTTAAGGGTACACGGAATGCTCCAAGATATGAAATCCCGAGTGTTTTGAACTTGGGATTCAGTTGTGGTTAAAGGAATGCCGGTAGGACTGAGTATTTTTTCGGTGTATGATACTTATATGTGGACCGTTTTGTAGTGTATTTTCGCGTTCACTTTACTTTCCTATAGTTACCTAGATTATTGAGAACAGCCCCCTATGGGGAATTCGAAATCGCTAAAGATATCGTGAATCGCGACTAGCTGGCCTTTAATAGACCTCCCGACGTAAAGCTATCACAAAGAATCCAAACGAACACTAGCAAGCACCAACTACACCCAAGAAATTGATAAGGTTCCACAATAACACATTTCGTGTATAATTTCATCCACCACATTCACATGACCTTTAAAAAGACCTGATGTTAAGCACAAAGCACAAAACAAACACTAATAAGACTAAGAAAATGGCAAGATCAGCCATAACAAATTCCGAGTACAACTCCTTCTACCAAAATCATGAAATCGTATCCACTGCCACTTAACTTTAAAATAATGTAGCGACTGTCAATCCAGAGGGTGATGTGTTACAGTAAACCTGCTCATTAGATCGGTACATGGGCAGCGGACGGAGGCTCCTACCTCAGCGACTAGCTTGAAAGATATATTCCGGGAACGTTTTTGACGAACAGTCGCGGACATGATTGTGTGGCTCTATTCTAGCCAACGTGTATGGCGGTTCCTTCTCATGCGCAGATATCTCACTACCCCGAACACCCTGCCAGACCACCGAAAAGAAAACACATGCAAGCATAGCAATATTGACTCCCGCCGGAAGAAAGATGATGAACAGCTCATTTATGCTTTCTGTAAGCCATCGGGAGAAAGAAAACACAGTGACTAGTGCAATCAAGAATGCCGTGGAGGTAAGAGCAGGAGATCTGGAGTACAATACTGCAAGTGAAAACGTGTATACTGCCGCCGATCCAACACAGAGCGATAGCCGACAAACAATCTGGACTCCTGATATGTTGGTCTCGGGAATAGCTGTTGATGGTGGGAATATCCACTGCGTGATGATTAGCCTAAGGTCTCAGAGTGAAGAGTGGTTCGTACACTACAAAGCCACCGGATGTTCTCGCTGTGATTTTCGAGGTTCATTGAGACAAAGCTTGCAGACATAGCTGTACTGCTCGCGAGAGCATAGGCGATGTGTACTAATTCCGACCGCAACCAGATCAATATATGATCGATTCGTCACCGAAGTTAAGAAGAAATAACGTAAAAGCGAGGAGAGCAGAATGTATATTCACTATTTCTCAACAATATTGGTCTTAAACAGAGCCGCTGATCAGACGGATTGCGGTCCATGTGTTTGTTTGACGCCTTATTCCCCAGGCTTAGATTTATAGATGTTTATGTCGAGTACGATGTAGGATGAAGACAAAAACGCTGGTATGGGGGCGCGATATGGTGATGGTCGAAGAGGTATGCCTGATTTTTGGGGTTAAACTGACGGGGTCGGGTCATTAGCACTCTTGTACACCTCGAGCCGATCTTTTGGAGGATGGGGTGAACAACGCATCACGTTGAGGGGTTTGAACCAATGATTGGAAATTGATCTGACCTATATTTATACCAGCCAATGGAACGTTGCGATGGATTTCCCACAAGGATTTTCTCACTGTGATGTGTTGGCCCTCCAGATTCTATGCACCGTGCGATGCTCCACCCAGCGCACTCTCTTCCATCGACAAACCAAACTATCCCATCACCTCCCTCACTCACCACAACATCATCTTCTTCCCCTCACCCGCTCTCGAAGGACTCTTTTCCCTAGGAAACTGCGTTATCTTCTTAAATCTCATCTTTTATGTAACAAAACCGTAGCTGAAAGATACACTTTATTCATTCAGTCAATCTCCGCCGATAGAGTTGTTTTGTCGCGATAAGGCTCAACAGTACACCTACTATCGTAAGGACCATTTACGTTTCCCGATGTTAATATTTTTGATGTTATTTTTCCTCTCAGTGTTTTAGATTGTTTGCGCTTGGCTAAACAATTGAAACGTTCATACAGCGGAAGGATATCATTTCAGCTGAGGTCGGTCGAACGTTTCCTCTAAAAGCAATGGATAAACCTGTCCTAACTTACCCAACAAGGAGAGGCCACTTATCACATCATTCAGGAACCTAGTTTGAGTTTACAATGACAGACATCCCGAATGATTCAAATGGTCTGGGTACGGAATCGTTCATACAAGACTGGTATTTGGATACACTAGAACGGATTGAACCCATTAACCGAAATAGACGGGAACAGTTCAGCGTGTGGGAGTCATACCTGCATATCCTTGTTCTGTTCGATTTTTCAGGTGGTCTGGAATTGCCCGAAATGGAACTGTGCAGTCCAGTCCAGTTCGATCTCTCACCTGGACTGGATACGAAAATTCCCAAATACCAGTCTATACCCCAGATTAGTCAAGTCCAGTCCGATCTCCCAGCTAGTCCAGAACTACCCAGACTGCGCTCGGGCAGACTTTTTTCACGACTGGACAATTTTGGTCACCTAGCTGGTCCGGAACTGTGGAGATGGGATCCCGATCCAGACATATGCCAGTCCAGTCGAGTCCAGTCCTATCACATGACAGCGCAGTCCGATACCACCACTGGACCGGATATGGAATTTTCCAGATACTTGTCCAGATACCGACCCAGTACAGTCAGGTCTGATCCTCCAGCTAGTCCGGGACCATCCAGACTGGAACCGTATCGTTCTAGTCTGGATATATACCGATCTAGTCTAGTCCAATCCGATTGCCTAGCTGGTCCGGACCGTACTGAGTCTTACCTCAGAATGGAAACTTCTGGACGGCCAGAATGGAGACTGTCCCCCGGAATGTATCAACACGATTCAGGATTTGACGAGCGAGCCACCTCTGAAGCTGGGACAGGGACAACGAGGCCTATTACACCAACGCTGTTTGTTTGCTCTAATTTGTCCAGCATACTTGACTGGATACAATCCCGAATTGATCAACACCATTCCGCTTCTGAGAGTGCGGTGGGTGAAGGTATATTCGGGTCGTTCCAATGGCCAAGTGCACAGAAGACGTATTGGATCATGACAGGTTCAGCAATAATTTGCATACCGTTTGGCATGGTCTTACAGCAATACAAAGTTGCAATATGGGGGTTGGTAGCGTACGTTAATCACTACATCATTTTCACATTCCTTCGTACTGATGATTGTAGGACCTGGACTGTTTGGGTAATTGCTTGTGGTTGCTTAGTCAGAGCCAATATAGACCAGTTTGGGATGGTTTCCAGGTAACATGAACTCCGCTTATTTGTCTTAGAGCGATATTATGCTAATCCATAGACTTAGCAACCCCCTTCTATATCTCTGTTGCGTCTGTGGAACGATAGCATTCTCGGTACTCGTTATTGGCCTAAAACCAGAGTATTTATACGTCTACCTCCCATTGCTTATTGTCATCGGGATTGGCGCCGCTTTCCGACTAGAAACACTCGTGAAAGCGCTGTGGATGTTTCTATTTGAACGACCTCGACGTGAGCAACAGACGCACAGGCGTGTGGAGAGTGCTTAGTATCGTCAATTAGCGGGAGTGGTCCTAAAGTTCGAGGGAACCCCACGGGCATAAGGAGGGGAGCAGATGAACTTGTTACGATTGGAGTGTTGGGATAAGTTGTGACTCCTTACTTGCAGACGGGGGCGAGTGTTTTAAAACTATTTCATTAGTTCTTTAAACTTTTAACGATATCTTTTTGACAGCGTACGATACATACTCAGAGGAAAATACAGGATCGGGGCCTGCTCTGGTGTTTGGATTTAAATGTTGCGTCTTCTTGCGATGTTGGACAGTGGAGGGGGTTATAATTTTCTTTGTTTCTTTTGGTAGGGTCTAAGAGGTGGTATGCTAAGCGGCGGTTCTTTCTCTGTGATATCGGAAGCTTTTCTTTTGTTATTACTGCTGGAGGGGGGCTACAATTTTCTTATTTCTTTTGTTGGGGTCTAAGAGATGGTATGGTAAGCGGCGGTTCTTTGTGGATATCAGAGGGTTTTCTTTTGTTAACATTCTACTTTAAGTACAGGTGGGAAAGCCGTCGCCTCATACCTCGGCCCTTGATCTCACGTGATTTCACACTAACCGAAATGGTGAGTCTGATCCAAATTGAGATCGTGTAAAAAGTGAGATGAAAGGGCCCGGAGACATCACTCCACCAAAAATTTAAATTACCTCCAGAGAGCTGAGCTTTTGGGGGGTATTAGTTTACACCTACCTGAGTCAATGCCGAGCCTTTTTTAAAGAATTCCACCACATGGACACTCACTGCAGCCTTAACCCGAAGCTGATCCAGATCATTGCCAGCTTGACCCGGTCATTCTCGCTCACTTTACACCACAAATTTTGCTTGACTTGCTTAGTGCCCAATATAAACTGGTGTTGAAATTTTCACTGGGTTGACCTATGAAATTTGTGTGGAGCGATGTCTCCAGGCTCTCTCACAACTTCATTCACTTGTAACACTATTCGCTTTTTGTCACTTCCATTTTCATCTTAGTGCAATTGAGAGCCTGATTCGAGGCCAGGAAAACCGGCAGTTCTTTGTTGCCATTGACGATATCGGTCACATACCGTATGATTACACAAAAACAAACTAGTTCAGGCAGGGGTAGGTTACAATACCTGCCGCTGACCACAACAATGCGGCTGTGTTTTACAATTACTTCATTGTGCTACGGACATCTCATGTCTTGTGGCATGCCTTTCGACAATGTTTAACCAGGCACGGAAACCTCAGGAACATTCGGATGAGACGGAGCTCTTCCCCCGATTTCACCGTTGTTCTATTTTGGGCCAATCAAACGCAACGATTCTCTATCTGACCGATAAGGCGTGTGAGGGACTAGTATAGGTGTCCGTAGATGGTGCGGGGTAAATAGGATCCATGAAGCATTTCAGGAACTTAGATGTCGCAAAACTACCTAAAGAAAAAAACTGTAACTCCAGATAAAATTTAGTTTAAACGAAGTGACCATCGTGTCATCGTAAAAGCGCATCTAGCTTGATTCGCCATTTTAGCCCGAGAGATTTGATTTGGTTAGTGTAGTGTCTTCTACGTATACTTCTGGTGTGAGGGGCTTATCACACACCATTAGGCTTGTTCCGCCTACCCAACCTCCGATTGTTGAGTGAACGCAATCATCCGCTAGCCTTGCGTCAGCGCCAGGGTTCACTACTGATTTGTAGTTTCCACAACTAAGCTTGTCAGATTTCACGTGGGTTAAAAGAAAGCGGTATGGAGCTGCGCAGCAATTGAAGTCATGATGGAACTTTCATACCGAGTGCCAAGACGTTGAACTGAAACAGCTGGACCTGTTGTTTTCTTATCCATCCACATCTGATTAATGAACTAATTGATGTACCTTATCGATCTTATAAACCGAAAGATAACACCCGCCGAGCAGGTGGCTACACTAAAAGCCAAGTTGCCCCACTTGGTAAGTATGTATAGTAAGTTACTGAGCTCTGATCGATGTTACCGGAGTCTTATCGAGGGGGAGCTTGTAAAATTACACGGTTGCAATTGCTTCGGTCGGGATGCTCACCTCATGCATACGGCCCAGGCGCTTTATTAGGGGTGTGGGCGCGTCCAGCGCCCACACCGAACAAGCCACTAACAAGCCACTAGCGGGGCACCTTGTAGCCACACCCACCCCAGCTCCCCGCTCCCACATCTATCCAACTTTGAGCTCAATTAACTACATGAGTTTTACTTTGACCAGGATATTGTTTATATATGAAATGTAGTTAACAAGATGCTCTTTCACTTGCTTGTCTCCTCT
>Ga0307514_10000254_pt1 | contig 136991 bp, 138 predicted proteins | sample 16_EM_MG_FD_203088 | JGI IMG/M metagenome (GOLD analysis project Ga0307514, IMG submission 203088) | Populus trichocarpa ectomycorrhiza microbial communities from riparian zone in the Pacific Northwest, United States - 16_EM | ecosystem: Host-associated > Plants > Roots > Unclassified...
ACTCCGGAAAACCATTGAACAGCGCGTAATCTATTTCGAATATCCAATGATGCATCTTGTGAGTCATATATCGGAGTCAATTGGGCGACTGGGTTCTGGTGAGAATTTTACCACAGATATTACTGAACAGCTACATATCGCCAACGTGAAAGAGGCATAGCGATCCAGCAACAAAGTCAATTATTTTCGACAGATGCTCAAGCACAATGACCTGTGTACCGGTCTTGACTTCATGGAGGAAACACTGTCATATCTTGCACTCCAAGGCTGGTACGATATTGACTCTGCAAAAGTTTTTAACTGACTGTCCGCTACCGATAAATGGAGAAGTACACACAGAGCCTATCTGTTACGTCTCCAAACAATTAAGGATGCGCCCATTATCCGCCCTGTATCACAGCAGGTATATCATTTGAGAGAAACGCATGTCCGTGGAGTGTGCAGAAGTATCAAATTAGTCCCACTCTGAGATGCATCAGAAGATTTCAGAATTCCCAACTTTGGACACCTATTCCGTGTACAAATTGAAGAGGACTGGGGACACGAAGTTAGCGGACTGGTGCTTGGATACCATCCCAATGTACTCCTTGCCAGTAAATTTATTAAACTCCAGCATGGGCTGTTGTATTACCATCAACCATTTCACAACCCTACTTCTGTTGAGCGTCTGGGACTTGATTGCAAGGTAGAATATACCAATGCCAACCAAGGGATCATGCCTGAAGCTCATAACATCTGGGTCCAGTATACGCAAAGTGAAGAGAATGACCTTGATAATACCTTCCAAGGATGAATCCCTTCATTGCCTGTATTATACTTCAGCTGGACTCCACCGAATCAGATTCTCCAATTTCAGGAGCGTCTGCCACCCGGGAAAGCATTATCAACCATTTCTAGGAGGTGCCAGACAACTCAACGATGGGTATTATGTTCTCAAGCTCAAGAATACGCGGTGGTGATTCCAATAAAGTACAAAGATCTTCATGGTTGGGCTGATTGTGTTGACGGCTTCATCCGGGTTGTCAAACAAACGAATAAAATGTATATTGTACCCGTTGGAGCAATAGTTGTACCGCCGCATTTGGTGCAGGAGAATGCTGCATCGGGCGGCATCGATAGCATATGGCTTGCAAATAATCATGTTGATTTTGATACCTACTGGACTATATAGTAATTTAGATTAAAATACCTGATTTAAGTGTACAGCTGGGAGATAGTTTATCGAATTTTACTATTCGATATAGACATTATATATTTATCACTCCCTGAGAGTCTGGCTCCAGGTGCACCGGAATCGTCTTGGAGATAAATGTCATAGTCCCAGCAGCTCTGGAATTTTACCAACTTAAAGGCATGATTTTATAGCATTCTGAAGATGACTGCATACTCTTTAGAATATTCTTGGATTCTGTTCCGCTACTTCAGAAGCCTTGAGGAGCACCTGAACTAGTCTCAGAGTACCTCAGAAGCAAATTGCTTAGAATTCACCCTGTTCAGGAGTGTCTGGGAGCTTCTGGAAGAATCGGTGTGGCTGTTCAGAAAAGCTGAGTCGTTGAGTTATGACTTCTGAACCATTTTACATTTTGCTGATGAAGTTCTCCCGTTTAGTTGTGGGAATAATTATGACACCTTCGGTATTTCAACTACATACTCCAGTCGGCTACATGATAATCACAACCTAATCTATCTGGATGTGCAAACTCTAATTGGTCAACATTCGAATGAAGATCCACAGCAATAGTGAGTCAAACTTGGAATTGAGCTAGTTGTAAGAGGAAGCTGAGGTACTGGATCAGCAGTCTATTTCATTTGATTGTGATGATGGTTGCAGTAATACCATTCCAGCAATCCACATCTTATCTGCCACTTCTGTGTAAGTGAAGACCAAAAGTACGACACCTGCTGGGTCCATCATCTGGTGATGACTGTGAGTGCTGTCATTGCATGGGTTGGTTTAAGGTTGTGTACTGCATAGACACATGCAATTTGGTTCTTCAGTACATGTTCATTAGACTTAGCAAGAGTCAGTGAGTGTAGATTGATAGAGAGATTCCGCACAGCAGTTATAGTACAACAGATTGTAAACTTGGGAACTGTACTGGAATGATGAATTTGACTTGAACTGCAGTTTCATCGACAGGATCTCAGAGTAGAATAGATAAACTCCATTCATGTAGGGACAACACCATGGCCAAATTGACATCAGTCTGAATTGTGATGTTTGATGGTATGAACATAAAGAGCTTGAGTTTGGAAATTGAAATACTCTCAGACCAGAAACAGATTCTTGGGATTGTCAAGAGTACAGAGAAAGCACTGCATCCGAAGGGCGCAAGAGAGTTCCAAGCATGGAGAAAGCAGTATGGAATTGCATGGTCAACCATTTTCCTCATAGTGGAGAGGTCCTTGCTGCAGCTGAATGATGTTTGGAATGATGCAAAGGCGCTGCGGGATCAGCTGAACAAGGATTAAAAGTTGAACATGAAGCTGAATATTTGCCCATTGTGAGATGTAATGTCAGTAGTGAAGTTGACGGATTGCAAGAATGCACAGCAATACACATCAAAGATTTAGAGGTATATGAATGACTTCAACCTATGTGAAATGATCTCAACCGGTACACTGCCAATCATGCAGCACAGCGACAATTCTATGCCAGGTATACATATAAATGAGGACTGGACATTTTACACCCTGTTGATATACAGTAGCATCGACACCCTGGCTGACAAACCGGAGGATATTGTGAGGATAATGAATGCCCACAAAGTGCAGTTGCAGCAGAAAGATGGTTCCATAGTGGCAGCCATGATTTCAAAGCTGCATCTGCAAAAGGTAACATTATTCAGATGCCACACTCGAACCTTTCGGACAGTCTATTCAACCTCACCAGCTCTTTCACGTACCGCCAGATGCCCTCAAACTCACCAAGGCAATTCACATGTCCTCCTGAGAGCATCTGGAGTGATAGAGTTGTTTTCAGGATGCTCTGATATATGACTTATAGGATATTCAAATTTTCACACAACTGATATCTCAGCACAGGTCTGCAGAAGACTTCAACAGCGGCTGATACCTCTGCAAAGCTCTGCGGGAGACTGTGTGCCCTGTTCTCTCAGCAGTGGTTTCTAAATATTCCATAATCACCAGGTATTTTGTTTATCATATTCGCCTTTGTTACTGGTACAACATTCACTAAATTGCAATACAGCTTGTATCATTTGTCTTTGTTTCTCTATATTTATAGATGTGGTCAATTTGGTTGCAGACAATACTGGAGCAAAATTGGCAATGCACCTGGAGACACAGATTGAATGAAGCCAGACATGCGCTTGTAGGTAATCTTGGAAGGAATATCTGTTTCCCACAACCGTCATTCATTTGTTTAGTGGGAAGACCACAAGGGGCATATCAAAATACAGGAATCACACTAATGGACTCAGTAACAGGGGGTATATATTTGGGAAACTACAGGGCACATAGACATCATCTCATTGTACGAAATACAGTCTATGTTTCCCAGCTCTTGGTCGCATATACTCCTGCCAATCTTTCATTAGTCCATACAATTTGTGGGATTGCTCACTCACTCTCCACAGGGCTTCACAGCCGTACACAATTCGGGCAGTTGCTCACTGCCATGTACCCCTCCAGATGTTCTCACGCTCGTCTTATGTTCCTCTTGCCAGAACCGCTCTTCCGGACAAATAACCTTCAGGTGTATTAAAAGCTGTATGTTATTACCACACAGTACTCGTGTGAAGTTGCCAATATACATGGACATCATGTTTGAGTGTGTATGGAGATGAACTTAGAGGCTGGGACCAAGTGGCCTCAGAGATGCACCAAGAGGCCATACTCAAGCGAGCGCTGACATGCAAATTGAGGACATGTTTGTGCAAACTTGAAGACCGTAATTGAGTGTAATTGGAGATGGACTTGAAGGCTACAATATTGTCAACTTGGGGGCCATCATCAAGAAAGTTTGCAGATGCACTCGGAAGCCGAGATTGAGTGAACTCAGTGGTACACTTGGAGGCCCCGAATATGTGAGTTTGGCGATGCAATTGGAGGCGATGATTGATCAAGATATGGAGGAGCACATAGCAGTGCACAATCTGCAGGCAGTCGATTCAGAGGCGATACATCGGGTGGTAGGTGCGATGGGAGCTATTGACACTCTATGTATTGGTCAATGCGTAATTGGGGGAGCTTAGAGAGTTGCGTACATAAAGATTTGCCAAGAAATGAGACAATTACTGGGTGCAGAAAATTGTCGATCCAGAAATAATGAAGAACTGATTGTATACACTACTTGTTGTATGCTGAACTTGATGTCAACTCATAATCATGGCACTGAGAGATGGAAGGGGATGACTTAACATTGTGCATCATGTGATGGCACAGTTCAGAACGAGAAAGACAGAGACGAGAGCAGATGCGGGAAGTCATTGCGAGACACTGGGATATCACAAAGTTCCACCTGTGAGTGAATTTACCGTCCGTGATATGGCAGGTATGCATTCCAATCCGGCAGGTACTAACGCCAACACGAGGTGATCTGGACTCAATATGGGAAGTCGTAACCATGAATTCTCATCTCGGCTCATAACCTCCTACGCATTTCCATCTTCATCACCCATCTCCCTCTGTCATCCACAACACAACAATCATCACAGAACACAATGTTAACCCATTCATCTCTGTCTCTTTGTGTGAATATCATCAGTTAACACCGCACACAGCTGATACCCAGTACACCATACCCTATGTTCAGCGTACGCCAAGTACAGCATACACCAAGTACCACGAACATCAAGTACAGCATACACCAAGTACCATGAACACCATGTACAGCATACACCAAGTACTGCATACACTGAGTACAGCATACACCAAGTACAGCATACACTGAGTACAGCATACACCAAGCACAGCATCCACCTAACATTGTCTGTATTGCCTTTATTCTCATGAGTACAAGTCAATTGCTGAATGTAGCTTTAGGTGACAGAGTATCTCCCTGCAAGATCAAATGCCACTAGCCAGCTCTGCATGTGACCTCATAGTAAATGTCACTACATCACATTCCCACAGCATTAGCAAAATGTAAATTGGTTCGGAAGCAACAGGTAATCCTCCCAGACACTCCGGGAAACCTCACCAGTGCTGGTAAGTACATCTAGATGCTTCAAGACCCCCCTGGAGGAAAGCAAAGTGCTCTCTGAATCTGCAGGAGCATTCTCAGGTCCTTTTGAATGCACCTGCAGTTATGGCGGTGCATTCAGCATGCTACGAGATTTAACTTATAGAATAGTCAACTTTGTACCTTCTGAAACCACAGCGCTGATATCTGCAGGAGACTTGGAGAGAAGCTGAGACCACTGTGCAGCTCTGTGGGGTACTTTGAGAGCAGCCGAGACCACTACGCAGCTCTGTGCGAGACTTGGTGCAGTATTCTCACCATAGTGGCTCTTATATAACCACAATGCATTTCGTCTTCTCATATTTGTGTTTGTTACAGTCTCAAGATTTGCTACATCATAACAGGCCATGTATTATCTAAGTCGCTCTATATATATACATACAGAGATACTGCCATAACGCAGATGGACTCAGCACCAGAGAGTATATATTTGGGAGACCCTGGGGTAGATACACATCATCGCATCATACAAAATAAGCACTCTATCTTTCCCAACTCTTAGTCTCACACACTCTTGCCGAGCTTTCATCAATCCACAGAAGTTGTGTGGTTCTTCATCGCAGGATATCATTTGATATCGTCTCACCCTCTTCCTATATTACTCAAGCCAGAAATGCTCATTCTCAAGATTTACCTTCAGATGCCGTGCAAGGTATGGCAGACTGTTAATCATGTGCTATCACGGCGGCACGTGACCCGGGCCGGGTAACGGCCATTCTATATAGTCGGCTCCCCACGAGCCTTAGATCTCTAGCGATAATCTTACTATACATCTACACCTACTATCACTCACATCCACGTTCGCAACCGTATTCCTATTATTACCATACGTATGCCTATGAGGCCGAACGCTGGCGTACCTGCTCTTACACTATTATCACTTTTTCAGTACGCGGATACGTTTCGCTCACGGCATTTTGCAATTTACCACTGTTTCTGACGCGCGACCTAACGATGTCAACAATTGAGAAAACAGCCCTCCAAATGAGATATTGAAGCATCACTACTGCCAAGTACAGAGCCTTGATCATTCCATCATCCAATTGCGCCACCTGACGGCAGCAGAGAAGAGTTCCCAAACCAATTGGCGCACGAGACGCGTAACCGGCAATTACGACGAGTATCAGGAGTACAAGACAGAGCTTTCCGACCCTGCCAACAAGAGAAATCGAATACGATCGATCTAATTGAGTTCGAACACCATTCCTACATGTTAAATGAGCGCAATCATCAGTCCAAGCACCTACAATGGACGGAGTGACCGTACCCCTGAATGCGGCGATATCAACAATCAATGGCGAAGTTGGAGACGATTTCCGAGTCAGCACAGTTATGACTATTATCCGTCTATTGGAGCGAACTGCACCTATCTCAGTTATGTGTACACCTACAGCTCTAGCAATCTAGAAGAAGTCCAATTCGATAGGTATTCTACGGCGGTGTATACCTACCAATACCCTACTCGAGCGAAGAAGCCTACCTATGGAAAAGGATCAGTCTACGAATGAAGCACGCTTACTGCCATGAACGTTTGCACGAGCATAGTGCACTTATGGAGAAGACACCCAACGATTGAAGCACATCGTGAAATTCATTTACAGGCGAGACCTACACAATTCCGCAGACCGTCTATGATGACTACAATGACTATGAAGACTATGAAGACCTCTCAGAGCACAATTATCAAGGGCAATCAGTCCACATACTATATCAATGATTTTCGACTGCAATGACATTAACAGCAACGGAGGCTACATATGACTATTGTTACCTACAGACCTAATAAGCTCGGGACTTCCGGTATCACAACGGCTATGACTGCGAGCGAGGCAGGGAGGCAACCAAGATTGTCTATATTTGCCATGGGAGAGACGACATTATGATTCGAGACTATCACCTCCAGAGGGGTGACTTTCAGGAAACTAATTGGAGGATCCAATCAATCAATCGAGGAGATATGGATAATATGAGTTTTCATCAATGCTGGGACTCATTCCATGGTACTCAGTCAATATATATCAGTACCAGCAAAAGTACTATTATTAACCGGCATACATTACCAGTCCTTATGTTGATATGGAATGGACTCAGAATTACGAATGGATCTGCTGGATGTGCCCATCTCGATGTATGAAGTACCAAACTGCCGCTGTTTACGGCCCAAACCCGGTGATGGTTGATCGGTCACTGTGCCGGTCTTACCATCAACCAAACAATATACTTCTCTCGCAGCCTCCATTATGGACTGCCCAAGAGCAAGTTGCTATGCGGATGCTATTGTGCAGCGGAAACATGTCTGTAGTGTGAGATATGCTACAGAGACAATCGCGGTGAGGAGTTCTTCTCCACAGGCATCAAGCTTCTGGACCGTTGTTGGACATACCTCTCCCAGGGATACCAACTCGGGGACCACATGATCACTGTTCCCTAGAAAGTACTGATGATGGCATTCACCCAACAGTTTGGGGTTTGCAGCAGCGTGCTGGGAGCTGCGGTATAGGGACCTATGGAAGCGGCATCAAGAGCCAGCAGAAGTGGTAACCCTCGCAGGCTGAATGTGCGAGCACGGAGCAGTGGCGGTAGTGGCGGTAGTTGCGGCAGAAGGGGGTCCACATGGGAATCCTGAATGACTGCTACCGGCTCGCCGAGACACGAAGGGAGTGTCTGGACGGCGGGGCTTGGCTCCTTGGTGGGCGAACCGTTAATGGCAAGGCCTCCTGGATTTTTCCTTCCACCACTTCCATCCGTCCTCTTGATTCTTTTTGCTAACACGGATTGAGCAGATTCAGAGCCATACAACTCTGTGTGGGTCTGCAGTTCAGAGATAATCCCCACAGACGAATGGCAATTCACAGCGGTGAAGCACACTTACAAGTGCCGAAGGGTTATGAACTACAATTGGAAGCCCCGGCATGAGTACGCCATACGGGCCAAGCGACGATGAACTCACATAATATGAGAGATGACGGTCTTGTGCAATGCTACTGTATTGAGAAATGAGCTATCATTGAGACTATGAGAATTGGACTTGGGAGAGCCGATATGCCCATCCCGGAGATGCACGGAGATGCATGACAATCAATCTTTTGACTATGGCGATATACATGAAGTTATGTGGATTTCTACCCTATCTAATATGCTTACTTTCGATGACAATCTACGAGACTTGCAATTGAATGCCAGGATGCAGATTTACCTACCAGCAGCCTTGCCGTACCAAGTACTATCCCGACTTCCATTTACGAGAGTAAATCACCTGCCGTATGGCAGACATTACAATGTCAACTACAATGCCGATTATAATACCAGATACAATGCGCAATTTGTTACTAAGTTATATTACTGAAAATAGTATCCCGAATGAGATCCCAACTCACTCTTGGCGATCCCAAGCTACACAACTAGGATGACGATTGACGACCACAAATCGACTTCGGAATCAGCCCCGAATTAAGCCCTTCCAATCGATCTTCCCTATGAAGCCGTATGTGATTAGTCGCCGGTGGAGCAACAACTTTCAAAAGAGGTGGGTGACCATCCCCGTATCGCAACCCTTACCGTACTGGAAGTACAAGAACGAAGCAGCGTTAGATACATTCACCAATTGAGATGGCTATCAGCAGCATGTGCACATAGAGACGAATCGACTAGTGGACTCAAAGAACCATGATAAGTGCATGGAGTGAAGTGATGGCAAGCACACCTACAGATGGATCAACAAGCACACCCGGTGGAGAGCCAGAGAGTGCACCCTGCGATCTGAGACGATAAGCTCACCTAGCATACGACAGACGTGCAGTATACCTGCAAATGCACCGGAAAAAGATGATATGTCAAACGAGCCCGATCCATGCTGAACGAGTGCAATATAGCTACCGAAACAGTTTCAAACGCGATACCGAATAACTACAATATGACAACCGAATGGGACTACCGAACGGGATTAAATATGACCACCGAGTGTACCGAATAGCCTACTGAATGGCATCACGAAAGACAGTCAAGATAACTACCAAATGATGATCACCGAGACCTCACAGGGACAGATATCACTCACCAAGGACTTCACATGGAAATCGAGAGGATTACTGGGAGCCCTACCGTACCAAGCCACTGAGCAAGATGCTTACCGAATGGCATACCGAAGGAACAAGAAACTTTCCCCAAGACGGCATACCGAACTGAATTCCGAACTGAATACCAAACGGCCATACCAGAGGCCAACCAAATAACTACCAAGAACCCAACAAATGTTCTACCAAAGCTGCGTACCGAGATGGTGACAGAGATTTCAACAAAGAACGCACTGAAGCCATCATCCGAATGACTTTCACAGAAGAGCGGCCGACTGAGACCCTACAATATGCCGAATCAAGAGATGCTGAAATCTGCAAATGCAATGTATAAAGCGACTTTCCAAGATGAGATGCGCGCTCCTATCACGGTGAGAATGACCACCTACTGTATGCTGACGTGTTAGATATGGATCAATGATATACCGCCCACGCCCGATGCAATTGGGGTACATTCTACCACCCTCGAACGGTCACCAGCGAGTCACATATGAGAACTGACGGTTATGACCATGCCAGGAGCGGAAGCTCACATCAATGCCCAAAGCCACGAAGAGATCGACCTTTTCCCGATATTACACCAGCCAATTCCGATGATGGTCTATGCCCAGACACAACTTTACGAAGCGAGAGCCGAACCGAATTATATATCAAATTAGAGATTACAATTTCAATCCCGAATCACCAATGAATCCCAATTCCAATTTGGAGATCCAAGTTACACTGCTACCGAGCCAGAATGGCAATTGACAACAGATATGATCGAGAAGTCGTTGACGGAGCAACAAATTTTGAATTAGGGAGATTGCCGTGTCAACACAATCAAGTCCTACCAACAAGTTGATAGCCCACCTGGCGGCAGTCTACAAAGTAGTCGACCAAGTAGTCTAGTGAGAGTCGACCAAGATTCTACTGAAGCCGCCTATCGAGAGCACAACAACGAAGTCAACCGGATGGTCACCGAAGCGGAGCTCCAAAGACGATGCCTAGTCAAGCAGCACCTATGAGTTAATGCCACTTACCGATGACTACCGGCTGCAAGAGATATTTTGCGGAGCACTGCATGACGGCTCGGGAGAGCGCAAGTGCACTTGACCTTAGTAAGTACAACTATCCTTAGAGAAGCTTACATGTTAGATGTCAACAAATGCGATGTGAGTACACACGATGCAATTGATGTATACGATAGATGATTACCAATGGCTACGAACGATGCCGGCAGCGGAAGCTCCTATCGACGCCAAGTCATGAGCGGAAGCTCTACCACCCTGATGATTTTGACCAAGAACCACGCCAAGGTATGAACCACACCGAGATATGAACCACAAGTGTGGGACTGGATGGCACATTGAATGCCGGATAAGTTTGGGAGTGGAGATAAGGAGGAATCGAAGTTCGAGACTCCGGAGCGGAGGAAATGGGTCAATACAGTTTCGGAACTTGGGACCGGAGGAAATGTGATCAATTGAGCGTTCCTTTTGTCTGTTTTGTCTCTTCTCTTCTCTTCTCCATACTTCATTACTGCATTGGATCTTGGCCCGGTACAAATGGCGTCGGCACAGGTTTTTACCACCCTCAGAGTCAGTCAAGTGGAGGTGAACCATCCCCGTGCGCCGGATCCGCCGAAAGATTGCCCAGAGTGGTACCAATTGGTAGCAGGACATTTGATTTCATACGAGTACGTACGCGGTATGATTGTTTAATGTTTGCTTCCCTTTTCTTTCCTTTCCTTTCTCTTGTATGGTTTATGCAGCCCAGGAGGTCTGCGCCTAAAGAGGGGGATAATGTAACGGCAGCACGTGACCTGGGCCGGGTAATGGCCATTCTATATAGTCGGCTCGCCACGAGCCTTAGATCTCTAGCGATAATCTTACAATACATCTACACCTAATATCACTCGCATCCACGTTGGCAACCGTATTTCTATAATTACCATACGTATGTCTATGAGGCCGAATGCTGGCGTACTTGCCCTTGCATGGGCTGTCTTCCTTCAGGCTCCGCTGTTTCACCGCACCGTGATCGAGTGACCTTAGTGATGCACTCCGATGCTTTGATGGAGCGAAGTTGAAGGCCATCATTGTGCAAACTTGGAGGCAGTGATCGTGCGAGGGTGGAGATTCACTTGGAGGCTGTGATCAAGTCAGTTTGGAGATGTGCTTGGAGGCGGTGATGGTGTGAGCTTGAAGGCATTAATTAAGCGAGTTTCGAAATATACACTTGGAAGCTGTGATGGTGCAAGTTTGGAGATGCACTTGCAGGCCGTGATCATGTGAACTTGAAGGCCGTAATGGGACAAGTGTGGAGATATACACTTGGAGGTTGTAATGGAGCAAATATGGATATACACTTGCAGCCGGTGATCGTGCAAACTAGGAGGCAGTAATTGTGGGTGTGTCAAGATTGAATGGGAGGCTGGGATCGAGCGAGTATGGAGATTCACTTGGCGGCCATGATTGAGCAAGTTTCCAGATGCCCTTGGAGGCCAAGATTGAGTAAACTCAGAGATGCTCTTGGAAATTGTAATTGAGGATGATGGGAGATCCACTTGGAGGCCATCATCAATCAGGATTGGAGGAGTACTTGGAGCCCATTGATCGGGAGGTGATTGATCTGACGGCAGTCAATCTGCAGTCAGTGACTCTAAAGGCATTGAATCTGGAGGGAGTAGATTGGGAGGCATGAACAATGGAAGCTGAGACTCTATGCATTGGGTAACTCATAATTGTAGCAATGCAGAGAATTGAGTTCAACAAGATACGCTGAGAGCTGGGAGACTGGCTGGGAGCAGAAAGGAGTCAATCTTCAGATGATGCAGTACTTGGTGTATCAAGTACTTGGCATATGCTGTACTGATTGTATACTATACTCAGTATTGACTATTGATCATGCCATGGAGAGATAGAGAGGAACAACTTAACTTTGTGTTCTTAGGTAATGGTAGAGTTGAGGACGAGAAGGAGAGATGAAAGGAGATGAGGTAAATCATTATGAGAACCTGGGACTAAGAGGATTTTGTGTCCAAGTCAATTTACCATCCCTGATACGATAGGAATGACCCTCATTCCGAAGTGTAATTCCACGGATACGAAGTTTTCCGAGCCCAATCAGGAAAGTTGTACTTCTGATTTCTCATATCCACTTGAATCCTCCACATCATTGTCATCTTTCTCCCCCATTTCTTGCATGCGAGTCCACCACTCAACCATCATCGCAGAACAGAAAGTTAAGTCATCCCTCTCTATCTCTCCATTACATCATCATGCGTTCGCACTTAGTACAGCATACACTGAGTACAGCATACACCGAGTGCAGCATCCACCCAAGATTGCTTGTGTTCCCTTCATTCTCATGATGATGAGTTGACCCTTGAATAAAGCTTCAGCTTCGAGCCTGCCTCCCTACATGATCGACCGTCATCAGCCAGCTCGCCACCAAATCTCACAGGTAAAGTCCAGTTGTCACATTCCCATGTTTGTGGGACATCTAACTGCCAAATAGAGTCTCAGCACCCGCCACACCATCCATCGACCGCCTCTAAGTTCATGTCCAATGTCACTGCATGATATTGTCCAAAGCGGATCACGTATCTCATTTGATTACGGCCTCCAAGTTGGCACGATGATGGCCTCCGAGGGCATCTTCAAACTAGTTCAATCACGGCCTCCGAGTTTGTGCGATCATGGACTCCAAGTGCATTTTCAAACTGGCTTCATCAAGATTTCAGAGTGCATCGCTAAGTTCTCTCGACCACAGCCACCAAGTGTATCTCAGAATACACTTGATTACTGCCTCCAGGTGCATCTCCAAACTCACTCGGTCAGCAGATACAGAATGAATATCACGAACAGATCAAGCTCAGAGTTAATTGCATGGACGACTCCAGAGTCGCCTGGCAGCCGCCTCAGCCAGTGCCAACAAGCTGTCCAGACACAAATTATGTTGTCTAGTCAATCCCAAATCACTGCCGAAGCTCTGAGGGAACTGGTTGAGAATATAGAGTGAAATGGGGAGGTTGGGATAAGACAGACAACACGTGGGAGCCAGAGGAGAATATGGCAAAAGCAAAAGAAATGCTGAAGCAGTATTGGAAGGAAATAAGTGGGCAGCTGAAATTGAGGGAAAAAATGACACCAAAGAAGACGGGAGCAGGAGTGTTCTTTTGAATGTGTGACAGAACTTATGAAGGCATGTCTATTTTTTAGATCAGTGTGTATTATGACTTCAAGTGGTTTCTCAAATACAATTGGAGAAGGTTGTAATATTGGTGGAAGGCTTTCTTCATAGTAAGGTGTGGCTCTGTTGCATTAGTGCAGCTCTGTTATGTTCATGCAGCTCTGCCGAAGGCTCACATAGTAGTTAGTTGTAGCAAAATAATAGTTTAATGATCAGTCACATTCACTTCTATATATACGGACACATTGGCAAAAGTGGAAATTGACTATAGGCTGCACTATGTGCACTCGTGCACACGCACAGCTCATAGCAAGCTTCCCATGGACCCCTACCCAATGTGCAGCCTTGAGTCATCTATAGTCTGTTCATAGAGATGTGCGCAATGGACCTACGGATCTGTATAGAGTTGGTGGCCGGAAATGGACGTATACCTGTCATAATACCTGGAGTAAATGATGTTATACCAGTACTGTATGCACTATCCCTGCGAGTCCTACAGCCTGCTGGCGCATGAGAACCTGCTTGATAGCCTGCTTCATAGCCTGCTTCCTAGCCGGCTTAAGAGAGCCGCATTGAGAGACCCATGTTTCGGAAGGAGTAAAGTTTTCCGTGGGAAGCTTTTGGCCAATGGAAAACTCTGAGTTTGTGGACGCTTTCGCTGAAAGAAGGCTCTAAGTCTGTGGAAACTTTGGCTAATCCCAGGCTCTGAGTCTGTGGAAGCTTTGGCTACTAGAAGGCTCTAAGTCTGTTAAAGCTTTGACAATTACATTGACGTAGCCAATCTACTTGACTAAGTGCGTTTGGTCCCATCATCGTCACCATCACCTTCACCTTCACCTTCACCTTCACCATCACCAACCTCACCACCATCATCATGATCAGCCCCAGACTGTATGCACACACATTCACCTAACGTCAATGGGAAACCGGTTAAAGATTCCACTGACAAAACTGTGTCAGAGATCTGCTCTCCACGAGATCGATTTGTCTACAGTTTCTGCAGACTCTCAGGCTGAAATTGTCAACACCATGACATTGAGGTATCGTGAAATCTTATCAAGGTGGCCGGGATAGAGATAAGGTTCAGACTACCATATCCACCGATGTCATGATTTCGGCCAATATACACCACCAGCCACCTGCCACACCCCACATGCCACACGCCGCCCCTCACCCACTGCCCACGAAACACTGCCCGCCATATGCCACCAGTCTCAGTTCTCCTAGTGGCTGCGATCTGCAACTCCCCAATTCTCTGGATCAAGCAAGCAGAAGCATACGTGGAAGCATATAGTCAGGTGAGATTGGGAGTGTCTTCCCGCTTCAGAGTGTACTTAGTAGCATAGAGCCAGTTAGGCTGGGAGTGTACAATCGAGTGCAACTGGGTGCATACTTCAGAGTGTGGTTGGAGGTGTACTTGGGAATATCTCGAAAGCTTACTTTGGAGCATACAGTCAAGCAGGCTGGGAGTGCACCATCTGTTGAGCTGATTGGGGGTACGGATATCACTATGCCAAGGACTATGATGTATGTTGCCTCTTTTGTAGTTAGTGCCATTAGTCATCAATTGACCTTATGTCGGTGCGACATGTCTCTTTACACGATACAATCAACACTCTTTCGCATACACCCCGCACACACTCAACTACTTAAGTACATGCCACCGTACAACAGGTTATGAGCCCTTGTGTGTAAAAAGGAAACTGACAGTCAACACTGACACTTTCGTTTGTCAAGTGGAGCATAACATTGTCACAGAGAAGCATCTCCACAAGCTAAGCAATTACCCCGCATCCCACCGTGATTCTGACAATGGCTGCTGGACAACTCCCATACAGTCTGGAAGACTATGATAACTGACGATTGCGATATAACATCTCGTTACAGGATGAGTTCGATCACCATCATCATCACCAAGTTCAATGGCATGCACTTTGTACAATGGGCAACCAAGATGGCTCTACTTCTGGAGCAGAAGCAAGTTTATGGTATCATCAAAGGATACGATGACAAGCCGGAACAGCCAGCAGCAAACACGACAGCTACAGTGATGGCCGCTTTCAAAGACTGATTGAATTGCGATGGTGTTGCCAGATCGATTATCCTGCTGGGCATGGAGCTGAGGATACAAGTAGAATACATGGTCGTCAAGGATGAGAAGACGCTTTGGGAAAAGCTAGCATCAGCCTACAAGTTAACACTGAAGCTCAACATCTTCGAGATTAGGGAAGACCTTTGGAGTATCAAGCTTCAGAACTGTGGAGGGGTCGACAACTACGCATCGCGGATAGATCAGAAGGTCAAGGATTACAATCGCTGCGTAGGGCCATTGGCCACTGACACTGATGCTACCGATAGGGACACTGCAAAGACAATCGCCAAGATGACTGAGCAAGACCACATCTTCTACCTCCTTTGCAGAATCCCAAGGAACAACAAGTGGAAAGTCTTCCTGGAGCTCATAATGGACAAAAATGCCACGATGACCACCACGCCCAATGAGATCGTCACCATGTTCGTCGAAATGGAAGCTCCACTCAAGTGAGAGAATACGCTTGCTCCAGAAGCTCTGCTCTTTGCAAAAAAGGGTGGCAAAGGTGGTAACGGTGGTAATGCCAGTAATGCCGGTAAAGGCAGCAAAAGTCCAAGGATGGATAAGAGACATAATAAGGGAGACAACGATAGGAAAGAGAAGGATCTGCGGAAGTTCATTCAGTGCCAGCAGCGATGGCATATCACCAAGAACTGCTTGAGCAAGCAACGCGGCGATGCTTCAAAGGCTGCCGACACTGCAGCAACAGCATAGACTGGGAATACTTCCACTTTCATCACTTTGATTGAGAACTATTGGATGGTGGCCAGCTCAAATGGTTCATCCAGTGATTGGTTCATCTATTGCGGATACACAACTTACATCTCCGGCCATTGACCAATGTTCATCACCTACACCGGATATCCTCCAAATATGAACAAGGTGAAGCGATACAATGGGGTCACATCATTTGCATCTGGATACGGGAGTGTTAGGTTGATTTGCCAGCTGCCAGATGGAAGCATGGAATCGATCATACTTCAAGAAGTGGTGCATTTGCCACGATTGTTCAACCTCATTTCACAGTGTCAGATCATGGACAAGGACATCAAAGTCGAATCGGTGAGTCACAACAGTCTCAACCTCTACACTAGCCATTGAAGGTTGATTGCCACAGCACCTCAGGTCGATGGGCTCTTCTTTCTGGATTGAGTGCTGGATCTGAACTTAATCTGATACACCGACATCGCCAACAGCTGCCTGCTGGCACTTAAGATGACTTGGCATGTATCTCAGCACAATGCAGAGAAGCGGATGTTATGGCACTGCTGCCTGGCACACGTCGGTCTCAAGGCTTTGGAGATCTTGGCAAAGGTGGTTACTGACACGCCGAAGAAGACCAGGAAGTGCGATTGCGAGAGCTGCATCAAGTGCACATTAGCTCGACAGCGATGTACTCCAAATACTACTTCCCATGCCACTAAGCCTCTGCAGCTCGTGCACTTGGACATATGCAGTCCCCTCCAAGCAGCCATTGGAGGAGGTCGATATATGTGGCTCTTCATCAACAATGCCACGAGGCATATGGATGAGTACATTGTGAAGTACAAGTCAGAAGCCCTTGAGAAATTCAAAGAATGGAAGGCACTGAGAGAAAAGAAGTCGGGCAAGCAAGTGATGCGATTTCGTACTGATGGAGGTGGGAAGTATACCTCCATAATATTCGCAGAATACCTAAAGTCAGAAGAGATAATAAACAAAATGCCTACGCCCTATTAACCTTAGTCTAATGGAGTCATCGAACAGGCGCACTGCATGATCATGGAGCGCATACAATCCATGCTAGACGATGACGGACTTTCGAAGAAGTACTGGGTATTTGCAGTCTCAGTGGTGGTCTATCTCAATAACCGCAATCTGATACCCTCTGTGGTTGGTAAAACTCCAGATGAGGCCTCGCATGGATCTAGAAGGAAGCCATCGTTGAAGCATCTCCGTGTGTTCGGATGCTTTGCTTTCATCCACGTTCCGAAATAGAAATGAACGAAGCTGGATAACAGAGCCACTCCCAGCATACTTGTTGGGTACAGCATATCGACTAAGCAGTACTTCATATACTATCCATTGGCCAAGACATGTCACCGCTCCCGAGATGTTGTATTCACAGAAGGGAAGCGGTACACAGCACAGAATGCTGCAAACAAAGCGATCTTGAATGAGCACTTCTACAGAGATGTCATCGTGGAACCCACACCTATGAAGAAGCAATCTGTAACCTCACAGCTAATCGAGAATCAACCAACCGAGCGTCAACCAGAGGAGGGATTGGACAATGATTCACCTCCACAACCTCTGAAGCCAAAGACGAAGTCACAAGAACTGGCTGGCCTTGAGACGTCACTTGGAGATGCTTCAAGGCCGCCTGTCGAACGAAGTCATCGGAACCACGCCAGCAAGAACAAGTTGACCGAGTCTGCACAATTGGATCTCGAAGATGAGGAATTCCAGGATGTCATCCCAATTGACGCTAGAGCTGCGATCTCCAACAATCACAATCACGAGGACGGGATCGACAATCCACAATGTTACAACGCCGCAACCAAGTCTCCACTCGCCGAGCAATGGGATATGGTGATGAAACAACAGTGAGATGCAATTGGTCAGCATCAATTCTTTGGAGATTTTGTGGAGCTTCCGGAAGGGAGAAACACTTTGTGAAGTCACTGGGTATAAATGATCAAGCGCGATGGAGCAGGCAATCTGCAGCGGTTCAAGGCCAGGCTATTGTGTGGAGGAAATCACCAAATCGAAGGCATTACCTACCAGGCTACGTATGTACCGACTGCTTGCCTGGGCCACATTAGGCAGGCACTCGCGAGCATCGCCAAGTACGATCTTGAAATCCATGAAATGGACGTCTGCATGGCTTTCTTGGGAGTTGACTTGGAAGAAGAGATCTATACACGCCCACCGCAGGGATACTTTTGTTTGCTCCAGAATGAGAGCCGATAGAATGATCCAAGATTAACAAAGGCTTCGCAGAAGATGGTACTCCGCTTGAGAAAGTCTCTTTATAGCCTGAGGCAGTCCTCGCACATTTGGTACGGAACTTTTAAGTACTTTGTCATCTCATTTGGATTGGTGTTATCACGTGTCGACGGAGGACTCTTCGTGCTCCATGATAAGAATCATGGCATAGTCGTTGCCACAGTTGTTCTGTACGTCAATGATCTCCTCATCATTGCTAACGAGGGCTTGATTGGGCAGATCAAGGACCAGATGAAGAAGAGGTTCCGGATGCATCATCTCGGGAGTGTCTCCTTCTATCTCGGCTAGTGTTAGCAACGGGTCGGGGTAACTCACCAACATTCAGGGTTTGGACCACAAAATTGGTTCGGTTCGGTTCCAGAACTCTTCAAAAACCTGACCTGCTGCGTCCTTGCGAGCCAAACACGGCCCAGTATTGGTCAACCAGTGGGTTTTGCTGGGTTTGGCTACACCTGTCGGTTCCAATCTCAAGTTCTGTGTTTTGAGTTTTTCTATTTATGTTCGCATTTAGATATCCTACTGCTAATTGCAAATTATTATTATTGGTACGCCATTGTCATTTTCGGATGAGTCGGCTGCCTTTATAACTAAAAACGAGAGAGACACGCTCCATGCCCCATCCTCAACATGATAGTCAACGGTGTGTCAATAATTTTTGCTCTTGCATCATGGGTAATGTAGGTGGCGATTGGATGGAGACAATCATAAATGAGGTATTGGCCATATTTCAATGCACAGGAGAAAGTGACATGCTCGCTGCCCCATTCTGAAAATGAGCGTCAACAGAGCATCAATGATATTAAGTCTTGAAAGTCAGGTAATTGAAAAGTGATTTGTTCTTTATTATGCATTAGCGTTGTATTGGCCACCTTTAAAGGCAAAAGAGATAGCGACACGCTCCTTGCCTGATCTTGAAAATGAGTGTCAAAGGAGGGTCAACGATTTTTGGCTTGCATCATGGTTAATCAACGCGCAAGATGGCCTGTAATGTCTATATATGGAGTTTTGACCAATTTTATAGGCTAAAACGTTCAGGATCACTGAGTTCCAGCATTAAAAAAGAATTACGTTGTAATTGTCCCGGAAGCGGTTGCGGGACCATCCCTTGCTTATCACCCTATAAAGGCTGCCAAAACCTTGTGTATAGATGTCTGCAATCATTTACCACCAAGATTACCCAACATTCAATCCCAAAAATCATTGTCGCGCTGTTGATGTTCATTTTCAAGATGCGGCAGGGAGAGTGTAGCATTCTCTTTTGCCTATAAAGGCGGCCAATGCAATGATAATTGATAACAACAACTAATTCACATTTTAATAACCTGACTTACAGGACGAAAAATCATTGACGCTCTGTTGACACTCATTTTGCCTCAGGCGTATCCGCATTATGCTACCATTCAGTTTGGCATAGAATATCAATAACTGTGTGTTGGCAGTCGTTCTATCCTCTGCATGTACGTATTCCTTTATCACTACATTGTTCTTTAATTGTGCATATAAGTATGTTCTGAAAAATATACTTTAAAGTGTCCGCTAATTGTAGATAATGATAATACTCAAAACTCCCATTCCTTTCAATCCATTCTCATCTTCACTCTCAGATTCACTTAAAAGGCCGCAGTTATCTTCAAAATCAAGGTCAGCGGTATTTCATGCAGCAGATAGTGTACTCAGCAAATCTGGAATAAAATCTTTATCGTGCTTGCTATCCATGGCATATGCATTATAATTGAAAAATTGACTGTTGGGATGTGGAGAATGTATATACACACACCTGGTTGGCATACCTTCTATTTCATAACTTTCATTTCCATCAGTGTCACCTGCTTGCACAGGTGGCATTCCGGACAGATGTGGCATTCCGGGCGAAGGTGCCATCAGGTCTGGTGGAGGTGCGCCGGTTCCTTTGCTCCTCCAGCGTGTCTGCGGATGCTTTCCTGTGCCATTGTAGCATGCAACGCAGCCATCCGGATGATTTTTATAAACCATTGCCATGTTTCTTTCTATTGCAACCTTCACCTTTTCATGCCCAGGAAACTCAACTCCTCGCTTCTTCTGTTCGCAGACTTCGGCGTTTTGTTTCTGGATTAGTTGTTGCGTTTCCTCTATTGCGGCGAGTGAAAACCCTCCGTTGGCCATTTTGGCCACATTCAGGGCAACGCGCATGTCGGACTGTTCTAGCTGTAGCTGACCTCCTTGCCTCGCCATAGTAGCAGACATGTTGAAAACCTTTTAGAAATTAGTTGCTGCTGCTAAAAGAAAGTTTCAGATATTACCTCCACCATATACGACTCCGTAGCCTCCTCTAAGGTCTTTCAAGCCTGTTTTGTCCACTCCCTGGGACCTTTGGCACTAAATTCGTACACGAAAATCCCAGACCTGATGACATCAAGGTGTTCGATGTCCAGGACTGTGGGGACACATGCCCTCGTCGACCATGCATGTTTGCTATTGCGGGTAATGATTAATTGGTCACGGAGCTCTCTACGTGCCCCAGCTGTACATTATATTGTTAGTTGACCACCGTCTACATCAATATGGACCTACTAACATCTGATCGCATGCTGAGTCCTATTATTGCTGCGTCTGGTTTCACCTACTTTTTCTATATGTGTGACCTAGGCCATATGTTTGGTGCCTGCAATTGCAGTGTCGCGGTGGACTAACTGGTGTCTGTGTTGCTGCTGTGTCTGAGCCAGGGACTCATTTGGTGAAGCGCCCATCGTATGGCTCAATTCGGATTCAATCACACATGGCTGAGGTTTCTGTGGAGCCAGGACTTGCTGTTGTAGACAACGTGAGGAAGATGATAACGAAAAGTGGAAAGTCCTGAGCAATATACAGTCAGGTACAAGTCACAATGGAATGAATGACAGTCAACTTGCACGTTCTACTCAAGTTTTATCCTGCTGCATATAGCTGCATGTTGCAGGTGATTCCAACAGTCCCGCAATTTGCAGTAAGTCGGCCCGATATTATTTGTTTGTAGGTGTGCAGGGATACATTGGAGTAAGCGACAGCTGATATATAATGATTGATAGATATAAAATGGAAATGCTTCGATGAAAAGGATGTCTGGTGATGTTTGTCTCAACACATCGCCGGGATCTTACACGAAATACACGCTAACTATAAAGTCATGACGTATGGTTAGCGTTACTATTCCGAATGAAATGATGGTCAAAAGACAGATTTTGTTTTGTTCGAGTTGATCAAAACTATGAACCTTGACATGAAAAACTCCGCTTGCCTCCATGTGGTCCATATCTTGCAACATCCAACATCTGGCCCAACAACAGGGTCAACACATAATACAATGGTCAATACTCCGAAAAAGAACTTTTCACCACTTCCGGTAGCCAAATAGGGCAAATCGACAAAGCATTCCACCTGTCGACGTCATCAAGCGAATGAAGTCAAGTGAGGCTCCGAGGCAGAAACATTCCCAGCATTGGGAGCATTGTGCAGCTTATGATTTAAAAAGAAGCTTTCAGCAGAGAAAAGACAGGAAACGCACTTTTTAAGCAATGAAGAGAAAGAGAAATGAATCCAGGATTATGTGGGGAGGGAAACCACTGTGGCAAAAAAGCGAGTTCATGACGCAGAGACAGCGATTATGCAAGAGCTGAAAGATATGACTACTGCTGAAAGCGCGAGGGCAACAACCAGAAACTCCAAAACAACATATGAAGGGATGTTGAATGCTATTGGAGACACTCTGAGCGATGTTGCAAGTTCCAACGATGAGCAGAATGAGAAAGACGAGGAAGATGATGTAGAAGATACAGAGCTTGGCAAGCTGAGTGATGATGATGAACCTGGCTGGGTGATGGGTACAATCTCCAAAACAGTACAGTACTGCTTGGAGAGTTTTCCGCAGAATCAGATGAGGCTTGACAAATTGATGCAACCAGGATGGGGGGACGCAGCCAACTACATCCGTGAGAATGATATGATGTATGGGACTGTCACATTGAAGGTTCTGGCGGTTGTCAAGGACCAAATAGACACGACTACAACCACACCGTCCCTGATGACATTATCAGAGCATATGCAGACTCTTGATATTGTCCGTGGACAATTGCAAATGCTGGCCGGGACTTCTTGAGCAGGAAGTAGTCAAATGAGGCTAGGTTCGGAGAAGCCACAGTTACACAAATTCATACCACTTTTTTGACCTAATGCGGCACCCGATTCGACATTGATTCAGGATGCAAAGCCTGCTGAACCCGTAAGCGTTACCTCTGCATAAATCATCCCTAGTAAATTTCCATGTAAAAATCAGATACAGACGAAGATATGGTGATGGCTCCCACGTTGCCAGAGGTATAGATAGCCAAATACTTAATTTTGATGACCTATCCCTTGTAAAAGCAAATTGTGTACCTACTTTGCTACATGTCAGCTTTTTCTTGATTTCAGTGACCAAAGTGTGAGACAGGATATTTCATCAGTGTGTGTACAACGGTCATACGGGCCATGCGAAAGTTCTAGAATCCAAATCTGGTTGATAGACAGCCAGAAAACTTGATATTGACTTGCTTATTACAGTTACATTAGAAAGCAAAACCTAAAATAGAGACAAAATTTACTAATAAAATTCAGGACAATGATATCATACAAGTTATAGGACAAGCAGTCAATGCGAAATCTGAACCCGGATGAATAGCAGCCGTCATGCTGCATTAGTCCATCTAGCTAACTGCATATCTCTGGGCTCAAACCTACTGTACATGGTCAAGAATTTGAAAATTGCTTATGGTACATCATGGAAATTGAGGAAAACGAGCTGGAAAATAATAGCTCACGAAATCGGGCTCTATATGCTGTAACATACTGGCTGAAAGCGCCAAAACACCACGGAGCAACGTCATTTATCAGACTGATGACGTGATAAGTGGTGGCTCAGAAACTGACAAACATCGATGCTTTTGGATGCAAATGATTATACCTTGAAACAGTATATTGGCTGTCAAAAATGAAAGTATGAATTTTAAGCAAAATGATTGCGCACCCAATGACTGTCAGTATGTCTCTGAGGTGAGCATCAATGGAGCGTCAACAATTTTTGTTTGATCATTTCGGCAATCAAAGGGTTGCATAGTTACATCGATTCAAACAGGAGTTATTGGCCAGCTTTAAATGTAAAAAGGCCAGCAACGATATCACTACCACCTCCTAAAAATTAGCGTCAACAGAGCGTCAACGATTTTTGGTCTTGCATCTTGGATAATTCAAGTGCTGTGCAACGGCATACTCCCATAATCATAATATTGGCGGCCTTTATAGGCAAAAATGCTAGTGACGATATCACTACTACCTCCTAAAAATAAGTGTCAACAGAGTATCAACGATCTTTGAGCTTGCATCTTGGATAATCAGATTGCAATGCAACTGCATTGACCCATAATCGTACAATCAGCTGCCTTTATGGGCAAAAATGCTTGTGATGATATCGCAACCGCCTCGTCTTTATATGTCCTTGTATTCAACTTCACTAATATGTTTGTGATGTCTCACAGGTCTGACTTTTTTCTTGCTTGTAGCTCTAAAGTCAATATTTCAGAACCAGCGTTTTACTTGACAATAATATATCTTTTGACAGTGACTCAGGTCGAATTACCCAGAGTTCAATTTCATACCACGACATCAGATACAAAATCTTTAAATACTTCGTTCCTACAGGTTATGATAACTTCAACAAATGAACGTGTCATTATTCGTGATTTAACCAACCTTACTTTACAAATCATCTTCAATGCTTGTTGGGCTTCAATGAATATAGGCTCAAAGCGGTCTATTGGATGGAATGATTCTTGACATGTGCCTGTGTGGCGATTCTATTTACACTGCGGAATTGAGGGCACTGGCAGCCCTGGCGTCTTATGTATCGTTTGTCATCAAGTTCTTCGCCATCCATCAAAACATGGGACCAGCTCAATGGGCAAACACTTGCAGGCAAAAGCGCACATCGCAAAGTGAAACTAATAAACAGTGTCAGAAGTAACCAAATTGACTAGTTCAACTGTCAATGAAACAGCTTTGGCCATACTCAAGAGGAAAGAAAGTTGAGGTCTTCCGATTGTAAGTTTGCAAAGGAAATTCTGATTTAATATTCAGGTTTTAAGTATACTTACTGAATTGACAGACAAACCGCTCTAAATTGGCCGCCAAGGTCATTAAAACTGCTGAATTTCACCAAGACTCGTGGAATTGGTACCTCATGTTAGGATTTGTTTCGGCTTATATTCCATGGAACGCAATATCAAATCTTGAGATATGACCTTCATACAATGCATTACGAAGTGAGTTGGTGTTATCGTGAGCCAGCACCGTGAGCAATATTTGGTGGAGGGAATACACACTGACAGTGGATGCAATAAAGAAGCAATTTCCATCAAGAAACAAAGTTAGTTTAGCTTTAGACGGATGGACATGGACAAACTAATTAGTAACAACATCAGTCATTGCCTATCATATGGATCGATATTGGGCATTGCGAGAAGTACAACTGGCATTCAATGAGGTGGATAGCCCATTCATTCCCTATTTCGAAAGCTCAATAAGGATTACAGTTCAAGGGTCAACATACAGGAGTACGGCTAGGCGAATATTGGAAGGAAGTTGTTGATCAATTTGAGCTGACTGAAGGCTGTTTACTTGGAAGTACAACCGATAACGCTTCCTCAAATTACATGATGACTCACGAATTACAAACTACCCTTGGGGACTCCGGGATCGAGTGGCCCGCATTGAGAAACCGCATACCATGCATGGCCCACGTCATTCGGCTTACTTTGGGTTCATTCATGAGCAGTCTGCGTGTAACAGGCCGCACCAAGTCTTGGGAAGCCGATGAGCATGATCAGCAATTTGGAGAGAATGAAAGCACAGACATTGGGAAGAGGGAAAGACTTCAAAAAAAGGGCAATGCTAGAATCAATAAGGTGTCAGCCATGAGACCAGGTTTAGCAAAAATAATTGAGAATGTACGTATTTCAACATATTTTGAAAGTCCTGAAACTGAGCTTCATATAGCCGAGAATGCTTGCTGTATTGATTACACTGACACCTGGTTGTCAAAACAAGTTTATTGACTGTGAAAAAGCCAAAGTCCGGATTCCAGCACTACCCATTATGGATGTGAATACAAGTTGAAACTCGACACTGGAGTTACTCGAACACGCCTACTGATTATATGAATTCACACCCGAGTGGCTTCAAAATCCAAAATACAGCGATTACCAGCCACTCTTCACAACACAGGATGAGTGGACCATTGTCAAGTATGTCATGGAAGTTGTACAGTCATTGTGGTACTGGACCCAGTGGATGGCGAAACGGCATACCGTTACTCTGCATCAGGTCATCACTGTTTACAATGACATGTTTGATCACATGGATGGCGTGATGCGAGCTTTGGCCAAGAAGAAGACAAAATAGAAGGAAGTCTTATTCTTTGCCATGAAGTTTGGACGGCAAACGCTGTTGGATTGTTATACTGAAGTGACTCCAACGACTGGTATGCATCTCATTTCGGCAAATATCCTTGATCCTTTCCAGCAGTTGTGATCGTTCAGAAAGTGGGAGAAGGGAATGGATAGTAATCCTGAAGATGAGATTTCTTATACTACCCAATACCAGGAGGCCTTTCTGAAGTATGTGGAGAATGAATATTGTGCTAAACATCGACGTTTGCCGCTCACTAAACATGAAACCATACTGAACAACAGTCTCGTCTTCTCCGCAATGGCTTCTAGATCTGGTCAATCTTCTTATGATCCATACAATTTGTCCAGCGATGATGAAGAATACTTAATGCCTAACAATGTGGCCTAAACGACACCCAGCCGAAGCGATCGTGCTGCACGCTTGTTGACAGCCGCACGGCTTTGTTTGAATTCACCTCCTGAATAACCACAGAACTGGGGGCAAATTAATCCGAATCTTAATGATTACCACTCCCACCCAATGGAGATTATTAGTTCATTTTGTTTACCAGATATCACTGACTGGTGGCACCAGCAAGAAGAAACCCACTCAAAGTACGCCGATCTCTCCAATGTGGCACGTGAGATATTCTCTATCATACCTCACAGTGTCGGAGTGCAGGCCATATTGTCCGTTGCGCGAGATGTGATCCGGTGAAGGCAGTCAAAAACCACTGGCGAGCTCCTTCGCGACAAGGTCGTAATAAGGCCGTTCATTCGAGACAATAACCGATTACTGGCTGGCGACTAACCTGTTTTGTATTCAACCAGTGCTGATAACAACATGGAGGTGAAGAGAGAGGCAGAGCAAAAGAAGTTGCACCGAATGGCCAAGGTCCACGACGTTTTGGAGATGTTGCAGTGCAGCCAAAACCTACGAGCTACACAGACACACTCTCGCGCTCAAATAAACAACTGACAGTCATAGGATACATTTCAGATACTGAAGAGATTGTCAATGCATCCTGGTCACTCTTTCAACACGATGGTGTGGCTGCATTAAAATTGTTGGAAAAATCACTGGTACCACCAGCTTTGTCTGCAAAGGACCTTCCTGGAGGACAAACTCAAGTGTTGAATGTCCGCCGAATCAGACAAATCAACCGCCATCCTGCCAAAAGTGATGAGGATAGTTCTCCTGAAAGCATTTCAGACACCAAAAATTGGCTTAACTGGAATGGGGACTTGGATAATCCAAATGACAGCGAAGATGACTGGGAGGCAGACAATGAATCAGATATAGAACTGGACAACAGCAGTGAGCATTCAGAAACACTGGAGCAGCAAATGTGAGTGCCACACCGAATGTTCCTGGATTGATTCGGCCTATGTGATGGTCTAAGACAAAGGTTGAAAAGGTGATGATGACAGTCAATATAATGAAAATGAGAAGGAATCAGGGGATCAAGAAAAAGTAGTGCAGAATGCGTCACTGTATTATCACCAAGTTCATTATGTAGTTTGACCAAGAATTTGATTTTGAGAAATATTATGGGGGAATATTGAGCAGTCGCGTGAGAAAATTGGTTAATAAACAAAGGTATAGCCGGCAATATGCATTATTTGGCAAATTGTATAAATTTTAACCAGATGAGAGCAACCAGTGCTAGAATATTACTAGGCTCAGCTTCGCCATACATCCAAGTCCTGATCAGTAGTGTTGGCAATGGTTCCAACCAGCTAGAATGGTTTCAGGTTAGGGTTGGAACCGGAACCGAACCGTGCCAATGGTTTTTGCACATGAAAAACCCGGACCGTTGGCATTTGGGCCAGTTTCCACCTCAAAACCTGGCCTTTGAAAGCCCAGATATTTCGCTGCAATCAAGTATTTGAGTTCTGATCGTATCATGACATGATGTATACGCAGACTGTGCAGTTTTAGCCGCGCTTTCACCTACCGCTTTCAGATTTACTATCCGACCAATATTCGTTGAGTCGCTGTCGAAAACCCGCGAATTTCGCTTAAAATCTATGCTTATTTCACAGCCACTCACCGAATATCTGTCGGATCGCAAATTTGAAAGCGGGAGGTGAAAGAGCGGCTAAAGCTGCACAATCTACGTATACATCATGTCATGATACGATCAGAACTCAAATACTTAATTCGAGCCAAAAATGTAGGAACCACAAAATGGACCCGCAGTCCGGTTCCTACCTGGCCAAAAAACACAGGGTTTCGGTTAAGTCTGGGTAACGACCCAGCGCTAGTTGCCTGGTTCGGTTCCTTCGCGGTTCCTAACCCGGACCAGGGTCTCGGTTCCGGGTCCAACCCGGGCTGAAGCCGGGTAACCCGGAACGGTTGCTAACATTACTGATCAGGCTGAAAGGCAACCACTAAGTTTAAACAATCATGAATGCTATTAATAATGGCAGCAGATCTTAAGTAGACCATACATTAAAATGAGCGTCAACGGAGCGTCAATGATTTTTAGTCTTGTAAGTAGTGTAATTGAATGGTGACGTTGTTGGTGCTATACATAACCAACGTACCGGCAGCATTTCTCGGCAAAAGAGTAAACCACACAGTCACCACCTCATTCTGAAAATGAGCGTCAATGTAGTGTCAACGATTTTTGGCTGTGTGTCTTGGGTAACATAATTGGCGATTGGTTGCAGCCATTCATACACGAGGTATTGGCTGCCTTCCAAGTCACCAATCATAGTATCATGCTTCTTGCCCCATTCTGAAAATGAGCATCAATGGAGCATTAACGATTTTGAGTCTTGTAAGTACAGTAATTGAAAAGTGACCTGGTTGCTGCTATTTATAGCCAACATACTGGTAGCCTTCCTTGGCAAAACAATGAAAGACACAGTCACTGCCCCATTCTGAAAATGAGTGTCAACAATTTTTGGCTGTGCATTTTGTGTAACCTAGGTGGCGATTGATTTCAGCCATTCATAAATGAGGTATTGGCTGCCTTCCGAGGTAAAATTGATACAGACACTCTCCCTCTCCCATCCTGAAAATGAGCGTCAATGGAGTGTCAATGATTTTTGGTGTTGAATCATGGTAATCTAAAAGGCAATTGCTTGCAAACATCCAAAAATGAGGTAGTGGCTGCCTTTAAAGCCAAAAACAAAAGTGACACGCTCCCTGCCCCATCCTGAAAATGAGCGTTAATGGAGCGTCAACAATATTTCGTCTTGCATCTTGGGTAATTTAACTGGACATTGGTTTGTAAACATGTATAGATGAGATATTGACCGCCTTTAGGGGCAAAAACAATTGCAGCATCCTTCCTGCCCCATCCTGAAAATGATCATCAATGGAGTGTCAATGATTATGGGTCTTGCATCTTGGCTGATCTAAGTGTTACAATATGGTAATAATTCATAGACGATGTCATGGTAGCCTTGTCTTTTGAAATAGTGCATGACACATACGTTACCCAATCATGAAAATGAATGTCAACGGAGTGTCAACAATATTTGGTCTTGCATATTGGGTACTCAAGGCATTATGCGGATCAATGAGCTCATAATAGAACTATTTACTGTCTTTATAGCCAAAATACAATGCATAACAGGAGAAACACGGATTCCAAAATAATCAATCTCGCAGATTGCAAAACATGCAAAAAAAGATTATTGGCTGTTGAATACCTATTTTTAATAATAAACAATTATCCAACTGCAAAAACAAAACCATTATATAAATCTACCGATGGACCCACTGGGAAACCCGCTTACAACCTGCCCAATACAGACGAGTTGGGAGATTTCGATCGCACCATGCCTCAATTGAAGGTTTGGGTGTATTGACAACCTGGACTGCCAAATTTGTCAATGGTTTGGTTCCGAGCTGGACCCTGACCCAAAGTAACAGTCCAGCACCATTGCAAACATTAATCTCGTCATGAACATCGAACGCAATTGGGAGCATCACACGATCGACATCCATCAGCACAGCTACATTCGCACAATCTTGGCGATGTTCAGAATGAACGACTCCAGGCTAGTTGCCACCCCAATGGCAATGAAGCTTCAGAAGAAGAAACACAACAGAGAAGCCTGCGATCCCACCATATACCAATTGAAGATGGGAAGCCTAATGTATGCAATAACCGCCACTTGGCCCGATATCAGATATGCCATTGGAGTTCTCAGCCAGTACAAACACGACCCGAGCATGGAGCATATGGCAGCTTTGAAGCTGGTGTTACGGTACCTCAATGGCACAAAGGACTGCCGACTGTAACGGGTGGGGTCGGACGTAGGTGATATTGGTAACTATAATGTGATATCAGGAAACAAAATAAAAGACTCGAGGTTCATTTCGAGGGGATCAGAGCAAGACAAGAGTCGGAATTGTTTCAAAGTCGTAGCTTGCTTTGCTATTCAAGAGAACGAGTAAAGAGAGAAGAAAAGGAAATCCTGCAATGCCAGCAACACTCTCTTTATATACACTTCGTCTGCCACCCTCGAATCATTCTTCATGCTCTGATGTAACATCCGAATCTCATCCTATGATTGTACACTCCATTAGCAAAACTCCTTATCAATACAACCACGCCATATCATCCGGCATCACAACACCTCACGGCACTCTCTTATCTTACTAAATGATACCTCCACCATCTCGCCGCTTCCTCCGCATCTCCCAACGTCTCCGCCTTTCTGTAACACAATTCCTTCCACACCCTTCGTAACTTCATTCCATCATTCCCGAGTACCTCCATATATTCTAGCGCCTTGACAGTATCCTCCCCTTAGGTTCGAGGTCCTCCGAGACATTTCCCAATGGTCCAGGCTTCACAGGGTATCGTTGATGAAACTCCTCCACCGCTTATAACCCATCAACAAACTTCGCTGGCTCCCAAGTAAGGGAATCATAACCCGTCCACCAGATTAAATGCTGTAATTGATTCCGATATACTCGTCTGTCCTCAACACTCGGTACTTGGTTTTCCTCGTCTCCATCAACCTCTACTGATGGGTGGGTTCGACCCGCTGTCCCGCCAGGCGATCCCCTACTACCATATCCAAAAGCGAAACGGGTTGAACTCGATGAATTTGTATTGACGCAGGCAACTCCAACTCATATGCGTACAGGGATACTTGCCTACACACCTGGAAAGGTCCCAATCATTTCCAATCCAATTTCCGGGTTGGTCGAGTTGTTCGGACATTGCGAGCATCCAATCAAACCTTAGATCTAGCTTGTATATTGGGTGCAGGTATGCGTCCTCGATTCGCTCCTTCTTCCTGCAGGATTTTGCTCAGTCTCATCTCAACCCGCAAATGTTCGTGAATCTGTTGCATCGTAGCTTGAACTTGGTCCGCATCCAATGGTCGTTGGTCCCGTTCCTGTGTTGCCTCTTCTGCCAATGACATCCGGGGATCCACACCCTGAACTGCAAAGAACAGGGTATACTTCGTTCACTCAGATATGCCATTATTTGCAGCAAATTAAGCAAGGGGTAACCACTGTACCCAATCATCCTGTTGATGATTAACAAACACCCAGAGGTATTGTTTGATACCTGCATTCATCCGTTCGGTCTGACCGTCCGTCTGGGGGTGAAATGCTGTAGACATTCGTCGCTCAGTTCCCAGCCGGCTGCATATCTGTCCCGAAAACATAGAAGCAAACTGAGGTCCCCGATCCGAAACAATAGTCTTTGGCCGGCCATGCAACTGCACAACCTCCCAAGGAACAACTTCGCAAGTTCTATCGCGTCTATTGTTGTACGGCATGGGATGAAATGTCGCATTTTCGAAAGCCTATCTTCCACGACCCAAACTGCATCAAATCCTTCACACTCCGGTTAACCGACCACAAAATCCATCGAAATATCTTCACATGGTTTCTCTGGCACAGGTATCGGACGAAGAACTCCAAAGGTCGCATGCCTGGAGGTCCTAGATCTTTGACAACTATGGCAATTCCGTACGTATTGATCCACCTGTTTCCGCATATCTTTCCAGTAATACTGTCTATCCAGGAGATCGAATGTCTTTGCCCGACCTGGGTGTCCTGCCAACGCAGTATTATGATGTTCCTGTATCAATCTTGGTCATAACTGATCGCTCTCCGGAACATACTACTTCCCTCGATACTGAACCCTCCTGTCTTCCTCTGTACATTGCGCTACCGTAATCTCTTTTAAGCTGCCGTTTATTCGTATTGGGTTCATTTTCTTCTCGGGCAGCGGATCCTCTTCGTATGTTTCGTTAAAAAGATCGAATATGAAAGGGCGCTCTTGTTCAGATAATTCACTTGCCCATATCTGCAACTGTTCTGGTAAGTTATACGGTTTCAAAACAACCTTTTCCATGCTTTTTGTAACTGGCAGGGTCGGACGTAGGTGATACTGGTAACAATAATGTGATATCAGAAAACCAAACAAGAAGTTCAATATTCGTTTCTGGGAGATCAAGACAAGACAAGAGTCGAAGCTATTTCAAAGTCGTAACTTGCTTTGCTATACAAGAGAACGAGTAAAGAGAGAAGAAAAGGAAATCCTCCAACGCCAACAACACTCTCTTTATATACAGTTTCGTCTGCCACCCTCGAACCATTCCTCATGCTTCGATGTACCATCCGAATCTCATCCCATAATCTTACACACCATCACCATAACTTCTTATCAATACAACCACGCCACATCATCCGACGTTGCAACACCTCAGACCACATTCTTATCGTAACAAATTATCCCGCAACCACCTTATCTTAATCCCTGCATCTCCGAACGTCTCCACCTTTCCGTAACACAATTCCTCCCACACCATTGCGGACATCCCATTATAATTCCTAAGTACCTTCATATATTCTTGAACCGTGACAGTATCCCCCTCCTAGGTTCGAGGTCCTCTGAGAACACTCTCCAGTGGTCCCGGCTTCTGTGGGTATCGTTGATGGAACTCTTCGACCCCCTGTAGGCTATCTATGAACTTTGCAGGTTCCCAAGTTAAAGAATTATACCCGGTCCACTGTATCAAATACTGTAACTGACTCCGGTACATCCTACTATCCTCAACACTAGATACCTGATACTGCTCCTCACCGTTGACCTCTACCAGAGGGGGAGGTTCTATTCTTTGTCCAGCAAGAGAATTATCCACCACGGGATCCAAGAGCGAAACTGGTTGGACCCGATGTATTCATATTGACGCAGGCAATTCCAATTCATAACCATATGGCGATCTCCTACGAAGAACCCGATACGGTCCTAATTTCTTCCAATTTAACTTCCGAGTGGGTCGACTGGTTTGTATATGTCGAGCATCAAGCCAGACCTGGGTCCACTCTTCTATGTTCGGTGCATTCTGTTACTGTAATATCCTTCGAACTACCATTCGCACGTATGGCTTCCAGTATTCTCCCTGGTAAAGGATCAGTCTCAGATGCTTCCATCATAAGATTTAAAATGGAGGAATGGCCCTGGGCGGGGGGACTGTCCGCCAACAAACGCAATTCTTTCGGTAGGTTCTGCGGCTTTAGAACCACCTGTTCCATATTTTTTAATCTTTCATCCCCCCCTTCAGGGAGGTCTCCAGGCCTCCTTGTCAATGCATCTGCTTTTCCGTTCGATTTCCCTGGCCTATAGACTATCTCATAATCAAAACGTGTTAAAAACTCTGACCAACGTACCTGTCTGCAATTCAGGAGTTTCTTTGTCATAAAATATTCAAGGTTCTTATGATCAGTTATCAACTGCAATAGATATGCGGCACCCTCGCACTCAGGTCTCCATTCTTCAAGTGCTTTCATAATTGCCATATGTTTCTTATCGTATATATCATAATTGCACTCTGCAGGTGAATGTTTCTTCGAAAAATATGCCACGGGGTGTAACACTCCCTCATCATCTCGTGGTGATAACACCCCTGCAGATACATAATCAGACGCATCTGTTTCAATAATAACTTCGCTCTCATGATCAAAATAACGAAGTGCCGGTACTGTTGTAAATGCAGTAATCATGATTTCAAATGCCAACTATTGCTCTGATTCCCATAGGAATAGTTCATCCTTCTTTGTTAGCCTGGTAAGGGGTTCCGCTTTCTCAGAATACATTGGAATAAACCGTCAATAATAATTGCAAAACCCGAGAATTTGTTGTACCTCAAAGAGGTTATTAAGTAGTCCGTTCTTAGTCTTCTTCTCCCGGCTCCAATTTCATATGGTTTCCACCTTATCCTCATCCATAGAGATGCCCTTTGTTGATATAATTAACCCCTAATATCTTACTGTTTCCTTATGGAATTCACATTTCTCTGGCTTCAAATACAAGCCTGCCTCAAGCAACCGTTGCATAATCCACTTGACATGGCCAACACGCTCTTCTTCAGAAACACTATAAATTAGGACATCGTCCAGATATGCTGATGCAAAATCATCGAAACCTTCCCTTATAGCATTATCGATATAGCCCTGGAAGTCCACTGGTGCATTTGTTGTCCCAAACTGCATAACTGTAGGTTCAAATAGCCCATATCTTGTTCGAAAAGCCAATCTTTATTCGTCCCCTTCCCTTACTCGAAGCAGATTCTAAGCCCCTCGCACATCCAACTTTGTATATACTCTAGCGTTTCCCAAAACATTTAGCGTTTCGTTTATCAAGGGGAGAGGGTACCGATTTTTTATCATTTTACTGTTAATATCTCCACAGTCAATACAAAACCGTAGTCCCCGATCAGGTTTCTTTGCAAACAGGACCGGGGCTGCAAAAGGAAACGACAATTAACGAATAAACCCTTTCGACATATTCTCCTCCATCCGCCGCTGCAGGACTACCAACTCTGTCCTTGACATCGAATATAATGGTCCTCATGTTGGTGTTTCTCCCTCCTTCAGGCGTACCTCATGATCAATACTGGGCCGATGCGGTGGTAACGGATCTGCCAATACCTTACTCAACAGGGGAAGGGACTCATGATACTGTTCGGGAACAATCTCCTCCAGGGGACGTTCCTTAAAATCTTTTGCCTCTATAGCCTTATTAATATCATAAAGCAATGCTTTAAATACTGTAAGTCTTCCTTTATTAGCCATTTGGAAAAAGGTCGATCCATTTAACATAACAATAACTCCTCGGAACGGCCTTTGTGGTCGTATCTGAGGTTCAAATATATCCTTAACCTGATATACCAGTTCCGGAGGTTCTTCTGTTACTCCCTCAACCGTAACAGGTATATCATGGCAATATGTGGTGCAGTATTGAGAGCCAAACGTAACAATATTTGATGCAAATCGTACCAAGACGTCATGCAGTCATAACCAGGGAATTCCGAGAGCAATGGGGTAATGTCCCAACTTCGTAATGAACATTGGCAGCTGTGCTCCATGGCCTTGTATCTTCATGCCAACTTTAGCAATATGTGTAATATCCCCTGATTCAATGGGTCTTCCGTCGATGACCTCTACTTGTTTCTTTTCCCTGAGCTCCTGAAGGGGTATCTGATGATGGCGAGCGAAATCTTGATCCATAAATGCAATGCCAGTAGCTCCGCAATCGATCAGTGCATGTGTTGGTATCTCTTGGTTGTTCACGGTCAATGTACAGGTTATAACCAAATGTTTTCCTTCCATCGACCCTTCCAATACCTCCACCTTGCTGACTGATAATCGCGAAATTCCAAAACATTTCAAAGCATTTAAAACAAAACTTTTCCCGTCAACCAAAGCGCCATCCTGTTTGGGTTGACCTAGTCTTTTCCCGATTCCTCGGAAACTTCATTGGTTCCTACTTCCTTAATTTCCACTCCAGCCGCCTTGAACGTCTGAACCTTCTTCCTCGCCGCACATTCCGCTGCCCTGTGATTAAACCCACCACAGTATAAACACCTCCCATCTGCAAACCGTTTTGCCCTTTCTTCTGCCGAGATCCTCCTCTTGCCTGCGCTGAGATCCATGGGTGCAGGTCCTGTATATCCGGCGACTATTCCGGCGGGGGCTATCTCTGGCGCCTTCGGGGGTGGAGGAGGCCTGGGGGAAGCGAAACCTATCCCCCCTCCCTTATTCTGTGCAGCTTTCTCTGCCCGTTGTTGGCAGATCTAATTGTCCCATTTCTGGGAAACCGTTACAAACGCGGGAAGGTCATCAGGCGTATCGCTATAGGTAAAGGAATCCTTCATTTCTTCGGACAACCCCATCCTCAGAGCATTTCGTAAGGCCGATGGATTCCAATCCAAACCGGCAGCAATATCTTGGAACTCAGCATAGTACTGGGAGAACTCGCGGTTCTTTTGTTTAATTTCCCGCATTATCCGTTCGGCAGTAGCTACTCTGTCGGGGTCCCCAAAAGCTGCTTCCAGGAGTTATATACAAGCTGGTAGGTCTTCCAGCCCTATCGTTCCGTCCTCCCGGACGTGTGGCAAAATCTGGCCAAAGGCTACTCCCCTCAGGCAGTTGAATGCATACCGCATCTTCGACTGTTCGTCGGGGAAGCTGGCGGGTTTGTATCGTATTACCATCCGGAGTTGAGCAATTCAGCCTCTCAACTGAGTTTGATCCGACCCTGAATAGTCAGGGGAGTCAGGGAATTTCTGGCCTCTGTCTTCTGGGGCCTGGGGAGCAGCTGGGGCTGCCCTGGCTGCCAACATCAAGGCATTCGCCAACTACGTCCTCAAACTGCAGGTTTCCTCTCCAGATTGCCGTGCGTGCCGGGTCATCTCCTCCAGTTCCTTCCGTAGCTTCTCGCCTGTTCCTGCGGCTGCGGGTCTCCTCCTGGCTTCGTCCCAATCGGTCATCAGAGTCTGTATTTGTTGTTCCAGCTCAGTATTATCGCAGTGCAAGGGCAGGAATTGCTTCGTCTGCAGGTCTGTGATCTGCCGCTGCAGATCGATAATTTGTTGTGGGTGCTTGCACACCATCTGCACCTCTCGAATGGATTGGGAGTACTGGGCCACCCGCATTGATACCTCCTATGTTTGTACAAACGCCTCCCTCAGCTATTCGGACCCTATGTTGTCTTTATTGAGATCGATAAGTGCCATGATGGTCCCCTGGTCTTCGATGGACACCAGGGCCGCTCGGGGTTTCGTTGATCCTGACATGGCAGCAGATCAAGCACATCGACCAATGCCAATTATAGGCATCGATCTCGGAGGGAGTCAGCGTCGGAGGTACTATCACAATCAGCGGAATCCCTAAAGACCTAGCTGTTGTTGTTGCCGCTGCTGTGTATCCTACTGTCGAATGGGTTCCGACACAGTGATGTCCTTCGCAGTCGCAAGGTTCCTCGGGATTGCATGGAAACCAAGAATGCGCTCCGGAGTATCTGGTCCAGTGTGGTCCGATTACAGGATCATTAATATCGTGTCCGCCGCCCTCTCAGGCTGCGTCTGTCCAGTAAGTATCCCAAGGAGAGGGAACAGTTGACTGTTACCAAAAGTAGGCTTCGAGGGGTTCTTCCTTGAAGGTTGCTTTAAGAATGGCTTCAATACTGTCGAAGGCGTTCAAAGGTTCTGGTTCAAAAATGAGGCAAGGGGTTCCAGCAAGATCAAACCAATATGTTTGAGAAGTACAGTTACTGTCGTACTTGTGCATTCGAAAATGGGGACCTGTGGGAGTGCTGACGGATATCAAATTCGGTAAGTCGCAATAATTCGTCGATGCAATCGTCGCAAACGTGTATCCAACGACAGTTGGGTGGTAGGTAAACCCAACAAGAAACAGAGCAAGGTTCGAAACAAAACTTACACGCAGTTGAGGGATGTAGGCACATTCGATATCAGGTACGTTATGGTAGAACTCGTTCTGGTGTAACGGGCAGGGTCGGACGTAGGTGATACTGGTAACAATAATGTGATATCAGAAAACCAAATAAGAAGTTCGATATTCGTTTCTGGGAGATCAAGACAAGACAAGAGTCGAAGCTATTTCAAAGTCGTGACTTGCTTTGCTATACAAGAGAACGAGTAAAGAGAGAAGAAAAGGAAATCCTCCAACGCCAACAACACTCTCTTTATATACAGTTTCGTCTGCCACCCTCGAACCATTCCTCATGCTTCGATGTACCATCCGAATCTCATCCCATAATCTTATACACCATCACCGTAACTTCTTATCAATACAACCACGCCACATCATCCGACGTCGGAACACCTCAGACCACATTCTTATCGTAACAAATTATCCCGCCACCACCTCATCCTATTCCCCGCGTCTCCCAACGTCTCCGCCTTTCCGTAACACAATTCCTCCCACACCGTCGCGGACATCCCATCATAATTCCTAAGTACCTTCATATAGTCTTGAACCATGACACTTTTTAATGTTTCATCCCCCCCCTCAGGGAGGTCTCCAGGCCTCCTGGTCAAAGCATCCACCTTGCCGTTGGATCTCCCTGGTCGATAAACAATCTCATAATCAAATCGTATTAAAAACTCGGACCATCATACCTGTCACCGATTGAGAAGCTTCTTCGTCATAAAATACTTAAGATTCTTATGGTCTGTTATCAACTGTAAGGGGTACGCAGCACCTTCACACTTGGGTCTCCACTCTTCAAGTGCTTTAATAATAGCCAGAAGTTCCTTATCATAGATATCATAATTACACTCAGCAAGTGAATGTTTCTTTGAGTAATATGCAACGGGGAGTAGCACTCCCTCATCATCCCATTGTGACAATACTCCTGCAGACACATAATCGGAACCATCTGTTTCAATAATTGTCTCTCTCTTCTGGTCGAAATGTCGAAGTGTAGGTGCCATTGTAAACTCGGTTACCATCATCTTGAAAACCAGCTGTTGTTCCGATTCCCATACAAATGGTTCATCCCTCTTCGTAAGGCTTGTCAATGGTTCCGGTTTTTCAGATTATCTCGGAATAAATCGTTGGTAGTAATTGCAAAATCCCAGAAATTGTTGTACTTCGAAAATGTTATTCAGCCGTCAATTCTTGGTCTTCTTCTCCCGGCTCCAATTCCGTACAGTCCCAACCTTATCTTCATCCATAGAAAGGCCCTTTGTTAAAATAATCAGCCCCAAATACCTTACTGTTTCCTTATGGAACTCGCATTTCTCTGGTTTCAGATACAATCCTGCTTCCAACAGTCGCTGCATAATCCATTTAACATGGCCAACATGCTCCTCTTCGGAATCAGTATATATCAAAATGTCATCTAAATACACAGATGCAAAATCATCCAGGGCTTATCTAATGGCATTGTTATTATAGCCCTGGAAATCCGCTGGGGCATTCGTTGTTCCAAATTGCATTAGTGTTGATTCATATAGTCCATATCTCGTCCGGAAGGCTAACTGATATTCATCCCCTTCCTTCACTCGAAGGAGGTTATAAGCCCCTCGGACATCCAATTTGGTATATATTTTAGCCTTCCCTAAGAGATTCAATGTTTCTTTGATTAACCGGAAGGGATACCGATTCTTTATTGTCTTACTGTTAATATCCCGATTGCCAATACAGAACCTCAACCCTCCACCGGGTTTCTTTGCGAACAGAACTGGTGCTGCGAACAGTGATGATAATTGGCGAATAAATCCTTTTGACATATTCTCCTCCAACCATTCATTCAAAACCACCAACTCGGTCCTTGACATAGAGTATAACAATCCCCATGTTGGTGTTTCGCCATCCTTCAGGCATACCTCATGGTCGATACCAGGTCGATGTGGTGGTAACCGATCTGCCAGTACCTTACTAAACAAGGAAAGAAACTCATAATACTATTTCGGAATAATCTCCTTTAACGGAAGTTAGTTTAGATTTTTTGCCTCGATGGCTTTATTAATATCATATAAGGACCATTGTAATATTGTAAGTTTCCCTTTTTTAACTGTGCGGAAAAACGAAGCTCCGTTCAGCATCACAATATTTCCCTGAAATGGCCTTGGAGGTCGAATCTGTGGTTCAAATATTTCTTTGACCTGATATGCTGGTTCCGGAGGTTCCTCTGTAACTCCTTGCACCGTTACTGGTATGTCATGGCAATGTGTATTCCAAAATATTGTGATCCAAAAGTAACGGTATTCAATGCAAAATGTACCGCCATATCATGTAATTGTAGCCATGGAATTCCTAGGTCAATCGGATGATGCCCTAACTTTGTAAAGAACATTGGTAACTGTTCCCCATAGTCCTGTATCTTCATACCAACTTTGGCAATATGCGTAATGTCCCCCGACTCGATGAGTCTTCCGTCGATTACTTGGACCTGGGTTTTCTCCTTAAGTTCCTGGAGCGGTATCTGATGATGGCGAGCGAAATCTTGATCCATAAATGCAATGCCTGTAGCCCCGCAATCAATCAGTGCATGTGTGGGTATTTCTTGGTTATTCACGGTCAATGTACAGGTTATAACTAAATGGTTTCCTTCCATTGACCCTTCTAATACCTCCACCTTGCTAACTGATAATCGCGAAATTCCAAAACATCTCAAAGCATTTAAATCAAACTTTTTCCCGTCAACCAAAGCGCCATTTTGCTTGGGTTGACCTAATCTTTTCCCTATTCCTCGGAACCTTCCATGGTTCCTACTTTCTTAATCTCCGCTCCAGCCACCTTAAACGTCTGAGCCTTCTTCCTCGCCGTACATTGTGCTGCCCTGTGGTTAAATGCACCACAGTATAAACATCTCCCGTCCACAAACCTCTTTGCCCTATCCTCTGCCGAAATCCTACTTTTGCCAGCGCTGTGGTCCATTGGCGCAGGTCAAGTATATCCAGCGATAGTTCCAGCCGGCACCGTCTCAGGAGCCTTAGGCGAGGGAGGAGGCCTGGGGGAAGCGAAACCTATCCCTCCTCCCTTATTCTGCTCCACTTTTTCAGCTCGTTGCTGTCGGATCTGATTATCCCATTTCTGGCAAACCATTACGAACGCGGGAAGATCATCTGGCATATCACTGTAAGTAAACGAATCCTTCCTCTCCTCTGACAGCCCCATTCGAAGGGCATTCAGTAAGGCTGAAGGATTCCAATCCAAATCGGCAGCAATAACTTGAAACTCAGCATAATACTGAGAGAACTCGCGGTTCTTTTGTTTCATCTCCCACATTTTCCGTTCGGCAGTGGCCACTCGGTCGGGGTCCCCAAAAGCTGCTTCCAGGAGTTGTATAAAAGCTGGTAGGTCTTTCAGCCCTATCATTCCGTCCTCCTGGACGTGTGGCAAGATCTGGCCTAAGGCTACTCCCCTCAGGCGGTTGAATGCGTACCGCATCTTCGACTTTTCGTCGCGAAAGCTGGCGGGCTTGTGTTGTATGACCATCCAGAGTTCAGCAATCCAGCCTCTCCACTGAGTTCGATCCAACCCTGAAAAGTCCGGGCAGTCGGGAAATTTCTGGCCTCTGTATTCGGGAGCCTGGGGAGTTTCCGGGGCCCTCTGGCTGCCAATGTCGAGGTATTCACTAACCGCATCCTCAAACTGCGGGCTTCCTCTCCAGATTGCTGTGCATCCTGGTTCATATCCACAAGTTCTTGTCGCAGGTCCTCGTCTGTTCCTGGTGCCGCAGGTCTCGTTTGGGCTTCGTTCCGTTCGCTCGTCAGAGTCTGTATCCATCGCTCCAGCTCGGTATGGCCGCACTGCGGGGGCAGGAACTTCTTCGTTTGCAGATCTGTGATCTGCCGCTGTAGATCGATGCTCTGTTGTGGCTGCTCACACACCATCTGTACTCTCCAGATCGGCTGTGAGTATTGCGCCACCCTCGTTAGTACTTCCTGTGTCTGTCCGATTGCCTCCTTCAGTTCTTCGAATTCTATGGCGTCCCTTTGTAGGTCAAGAACTGCCATGTTGGTTCCCTGGTCCTCGATGGACACCAGGGCCGCTCGGGGTTCCGTTGATCCTGACATTGCAGCGGATCAAGCACCTCTACCAATGGCAATTGTACGCGTCGAGTTCGGAAGGAGTCAGAGTGGGAGGTACTACAACAATCACTGGGATTCCTAACAACTTAGCTGTTGTTGCTGCTGCTGCTGCATGTCTGACAGTCAAATGAATCCCTGCGCAATTATGTCCTTCACAATCACACACTTCCTCGGGATCGCAGGGAAACGAGGAATGAGCTCCCGAGTATCGAGTCCAGTGCGGTCCGAACACTGGATCGTTAATATTGAGTCCGCCACCCTCTCTAGCTGCATCCGTCCAGTAAGTATTCCAAGGGGATGGGACAGTTGACTGTTCCCATAAATTGGCTTCGAGGGGTTCTTCCTTGAAAGTTGCTGCTAAAATGTCTTCGATGCTGTCGAAGGCGTTCTTTGGTTCAGGTTCAAAAACGAGGCAAGGGGTTCCAGCAAGATCAAACCAATTTGTTCTGGAAGTGCAGTTACTGTCGTACTTCTGCGTTCAAGTATAGTGATCGATGTGGGTACTGGCGGATATCAAATCCGGTAAGTCGAAGTAACTCATCGATGCAATCGGCGCAAACATGTATCCAACGCCGGTTCGGTGCTAGGTACACCCAACAGGAAACACATGAAGATTCGGAACAATACTTACACCCTGTGGAGGGATGTAGGCACATACAATATCATGTACATTATGATAGGACTCGTTCTAGTGTAACGGGCAGGGTCGGACGTAGGTGATATTGGTAACTATAATGTGATATCAGAAAACAAGACAAGATACTCGAGGTTTGTTTCGAGGGGATTAGAGCAAGACAAGAGTCAGAATTATTTCAAAGTCATAGCTTGCTTTGCTATACAAGAGAACGAGTAAAGAGAGAAGAAAAGAAAATCATCCAACACCAGCAACACTCTCTTTATATACACTTCGTCTGCCACCCTCGAACCATTCTTCAAGCTCCGATGTACCATCTGAATCTCATTCTATGATCGTACACTCCATTAGCAAAACTCCTTATCAATACAACCACGCCATATCATCCAACATCGCAACACCTCATGCCACTCTCTTATCTAACTAAATTATACCTCCACCATCGTGCCGCTTCCTCCGCATCTCCCAATGTCTCCGCCTTTCCGTAACACAATTCCTTCCACACCCTTCGTAACTTCCTTTCATTATTCCTGAGCACCTCCGTATATTCTAGTGCCGTGATACCAACTGCCTGTCAGATGAAAACTCGGAGGAGCACTCGGAGGAGCACTTGGAGGAGCACTTGGAGGAGCACTTGGAGGAGCACTTGGAGAATGTACACTCAGAGGAGAAGGAGAAGGCGCACTTACATGTTATGTCAATTTGGACTATGCTGGATGCACGGATGACTATAACTGGACAAGTGGACTCGTCATCATCTTCAGAGGAGCGATCGACTGGAGTTCAAGAAAACAGAAGTCGCCTGCCCAGTCAACAACCGATGCCGAATACTATGCCTTTGATGTAGGCTGCATGAGTCTTACACAAATGTCGCATCACTTGAACAAGCTTGGCATCCTGACTATCCCTCACCTGTTCCCGGATTCACACTCACTGATCGCGAGCATCAAGAAGAGAATCTACCGCGGAACTGCAGTTGGACACATTGCAACCAAGTACTATCTTGCTGCAGATATGGCTAGAGACAGACAGATCGACTTGAGCTAAGTACCAACTGCTGAGATGCTCGCTGACTGCTTTACCAAGCTACTACTGAAGCCCGCCGTCTTGAAGCAGTGTACTACAATGGAAATGATCAAAATTGGACTCGGGAATGGCCTCAGAAATGGAGTCCGAAATGGTCCCAGGAGTTGTTTTGGAATTGGAAATGGAAAAGGCATCAGGAATGCCGTCGGAAAGTGAATTGCTTGGGCAGGTTTGTTTCGAGGAGATCCACAATGTTTGATTGGCTCCTCTTCTCTTTTGTTTACTGGTCTTTGTTTGAAATGGACATGATAGCCGTCCTGGAGGAGTGTTGAGCTGATTAGAAGTATGGATATCACTATGCCAACAACTGAGATGTATCTTGCCTCTTTTGTAGTTAGCGCCATTAGTCATCGATCAACCTTATGTTGGTGCAACATGTCTCCTTACATGATACAATAGACACACCTTCACACACACCCACCTGCACTTGACTACTCGAGCACACGCCACCGTACAACACCATCGAGTGCAATTAGGAGCGTCCTGGAGAGTATCCCCGGGAGTGGACTTGCAGCTGTACTTGGAGTCTACTTGGGAGTGTCTTGCAAGCTACTTGAGAGCGTAAGTCAAGTAGGCTGGGAGTGTGCCATCAAGAGCAATTGGGAGTGTACAGTCAAGCAGGCTGGGTGTGAACAATCGAGTGCAATCAGAACTGTACTTCAAAGCGTACTTGGCACCGTGCAATCAAGTGTATGTGGCAGCCTGCTTTCAAGTTTGTTGTATGCAGTGTGATGTATAGTATGTGCAGCATGAAGTATAGTATGTGCAGCATGATGTGTAGTATCCAGCGCACAAAATCGCATGCATCTCATAGTAATCTAGTCAACTTGTAGGTCCATAGGATGTCATACTGCCACCTGTCAAATATGTTATGAATTGCCATCCCATCAACAGCATCTCTATGAGTTACACAATGTGTAAGGCCATTTTTCCCGGTGGAGGCTATTTGCCCACAGCATTACTTTCATTGAATTCTTATAACACTTCTATATCTGCCAAAGTCCAAGATAGGCATTTATAATCCACTGTAAGCAACTGTAATACAGTGGTGACAGCAATATATAATCTTTATTACTGTTGTGCTGAAGCTTTTCATGACATACGCTTGTATTGCTGTATTACCATTAGTCTTACTGATATTATATTTTTTAATGTTAAAAATAAACTTTCTTTTATCAACATATTATTGTTTCAAATCATAGCCATCATACCACAGTATATTAAGTATTTGTATAATTTATGATAGTTTTTCTTGATCTTCTTTCTCAGACTCCAATAATTACATGTCAACTTACTGATTGTTACCATTCTTCTACATCAGCTTCTGTTAATATCTAGCCCTTACAGTTTACACTTTTATTACAGTTTAATTTATGATATTTCTAGCAACTTTACATTGTCACTTATTACTACACCCCTGCTTTACAATAGACTGAAACAAGATATATATGTCAAATGGCACAAATCAAATATTTTATGTAAATGTCTAAAATCCTGCCTAACAAAGTCTAACATTCTCATAATCACTAGAAATACCCTTTGGTTCATAATCTGTTATTTTCATTGCTGTGGATTTCAGTGGAGATTGTAAGGCGGCTGACCTTGGCCGCACAGCACGTTAAATCCCTAGTTTTAGGCCAGACAAGTACTAGGGCATGGAAGCAAAAATCGGGACAAACCACACATGTGCCAAACCGTCGTGAGGACAAAAAGATGGATAATACGATCTTGTTGGTGGTAACAGCCCCATATAAATCCGTTATTTCAGCCAATCATTCCCTTTCCTTCTAGCTAGCCTTGTTTAGAGTTGCTTAATTTTCGTCCAAATGAGTTTCCAATATTTTGCTTTCATCCCCGAGTACTACACTCTGGAACAACTCCAACTCCGGAGAACACAATCGGGGACTGGAATACACTTTCGTAAGCAAGGCTGTTCATCGTCATGTCCCCTAGGAAGCCAAGTGAACCCCGCACCCCATATATAGACAGAATGCCAGATAGTACATGTGTAAAATGTCCCTGGCCAAAATAGCTGGGGCAACTTATGTACAATACTATGCCGAAAGTTATGCCATCGCGAATCTCTAGATAAGCAAAAGACCTCTGCGGTTGTTGTAAAAAGGGTCGGCGTCCGAACTGTACTCAACTAGGAACAATTCCAAGACAGGCAGCTGTGCAGAAAATCCTTCAACACTGCCAACATCCGTATCCCACTATCTTCGCCAGCCCACATTCCACAACACATGAGCAATATCTCGAGCAGTATTCACCACGTTGACAGCTCTTCCAAACAACCCAGCCGTGGCAGGATTCTCATCGTCCCATGAATTGAAATTCGGAAGTTGAAAGGTGTCTGTGTTCAAGTTGCTTTGTGATGCATTACCATGGGCAAATAGGAGGCGTGTACTGTCAAGGCCCACCTGTCGGTTTGAAAACCTACAATTAGGTCCCCAATCATCAGCCATATCCTTGTCGTCTTCCAACATATAAGTAGTTCCAGTTAATGAGTTCGCAGGTAATGGTGGTGGTGGGGTTGGTTTTGGTGCAGGAGAGATCGAATCTAGTAAGTTTGCCTTTCTTTTCACTGATTCGTCCTTGTTCTTCAGTGTAGTCGATGGAAGATATGCTATCATTTGAAGTTCACTGAGAGCTCCCCTCTCACGACGGATATTGTGGTGGTTATTCGTGTTGGATCTCGCCATCAACAGCATTTCGTCATTAGATGAACAATCTTCATCACAAGTCCCTCTGCTTACAAAATCGTCATCATCCGTTTCTAAGGCTATACATTGTTGCACTTGATTGTTGAAATGAATATGTCTTTTTGTCAATGGCGAGTGGTATCCGGTGGAAAAGGTAGAGGTCACGTCGCTGGAACTGTGGGTAGGACTGAGATAGGAGGGGCGACAGAGAGAGGAATAATCAGAGCTGGCGTGTGCGACCATGACCGGCCTCGATGGGGGGTAATAGTGACTATATTGTTGCGATTCAATAACTGCGGTTGCCTGTTTGAGAAGACTTGACGTTGACAACGACTTTTGATGCATTATCTCTGACACGCTTCGTTTCTTCAAAATCGGCTTGGTTTTGTAACTTTGCGCTTTCGCGTCTGCAGGTGACGCCGACGGCGATGGGGGTAGACGCGAGAGTTTTGCTGCTCCTATAGACAATGGCCCATAGAGCCATGTAACATCATAATCTTTCATCCTATGAAATGTTTAGTGAGACCGAACCGACAACCAAGAACCCACTGACACTCACCAGTTCAGCTTGGCAGCTGAGACAGTTCGAAGGCGGTTGATCTTTTTCGCCCAAGTACGCCACGAGGCATTTTCTAACCGTGTTGCATTACTATGCACCTTTCTGTTGCCGACTATGTACCGCCATGACGCCCAAATATCCTCCTCATTCCAGTCGTGAGAGAGATAGTCAACATGTCGAGATGGTTCATGCCTCATGAAAGCATCATCGGCAGCTTTTCGTCGCAGCAGCGATGAATCTGGATCAATGGCTTCAATGATGGAATGTCGCCTGGGACAGTCAGTATTGGAGTCCTCAATCGGTGACTGAAATGGCTCTGGAGATGGCGATAATGACACCGTTCCAAAGTCATATACTGGGAAAAATAAAGAGTCATCCGGTATTGGCTTCGTTTCTATAGATACGCTGCTAGAAATAGATAACGAAGATGACGAGGATTCGGGAGAATAAGTAATACTTGTCAATGCAGGAGAGGATGAAGCTGTGGAAGGGGGTGGAGAAAGTTTGCGTGATGGCAATGAGTCGTAGCTATCCACATGAGATCGAATTACGGCGGATTCGTACGGCGAATACGAATGCTGTGGAGAGCTGCATCTGGGTGAGGGCGACTGATAGTAGCTGTCTAGTTCAACGGGTACCGCCAGAACCTCAGCCATGGTTACAGCCGCTGACTATAAGTAACGCAGAATGCGACGACTCGACACGCACTCAGAAACAAGTACTGCAGAGACAACCGCTGTTAGTTGACGTAGCAGCAGAAGACGAATGGCGCAGAGCGAACAAACAAAGGAGTTTGGCAATAGGGAATTAGCCAGTCGATGATGATGAAGAGCAGAATCTGAACCAACAACGTAACGTGCGATAAAAATGAAGTCACTGAGTACACTCCACGAGAAAAGGGTAAGGAAGTTAGAGTGCAGGGGTATGACTTGAATGGGGCTCAACACGAAAGCTAGGATTACTTTGTGCCAAGACTCAGCGGGTTTTCTAAGACACCTCATGCATACTGCCCAGGCGCCTTATTAGGGGGTGAGTACGCCCAGCACCACACCTAACAAGCTGCTAGCGGGGCACCTTGTAAATTCCGGAATTTTATTCAAAATTGCAAATTGCTCTACAACCACACAAGGGAGAGAATATCAGAGACAGCAGTATAATAGACAACTCCAAGGCCTACATGTCAATCTTAAAATCAAGTCAAACAGTCCAATTTTTGAGTAAGATGAAAATGTGAGTGAGAGCCCATGAAGCTGGTAGATTTTTGCCCACCTTCTCACTCCTGTTTCATCACCAATTGTAAATGGAATTCACTGGTAATACTCTCAGAGCATATATGGTATGCTAGCTGTCAATTAATCTCAGTCTTCACAGATTTGGGCTAGTGGTTGTTGAGATAGGTACTATTTCTGAGTTGCTGCTGTGGGAAACCCTCTATAGTACTACAACTTAGGTATTTTTTGCCCAAGTGACATTTCATTGTCTATAGAGACTGCCAAGCAGCACCCAAGTAGTCTTGTCACCTCATGCATACAGCCCAAGCACCATTTTAGGGATTATGGGCGTGGGCATGCACAGCACCCACATCTGACAAGCTGCTAGCAGGGCGCTTTGCAAATTGTTCAACAACCACATAATGGAGAGCATATCAGACAGCAGTATAATAGACAACTCCAAGGCCTACATGTCAATTCAAAAATCAAGTCACATGGTCCAATTTTGAGCAAGATGAAAACTTGAGTGAGAGTCTATGAAGCTGGCGGATTTTTGACCACCTTATAACCCCCTATTTCATCATCAATTATAAATAAAATTTACTAGTAATACTATCAAAGTATATATGGTACGCTAGCTGTCAATTAATATCAGTCTTGGCAGATTTGGACTGGTGGCTATTGAGATAGGTACTATTTCTGAGTTGCTGAAGTGGGAGGAGACCCTTGTAAAGGGACGTACGCCCGCGCGTGCCTATGTATGAGAATAGACGAGGATACGGTTGTAAACGTGGACTCGAGTTATCTTAAAGGTAAGTTGAATAATAAGGCTTTTGGTAGAGATCAAAGTGCCTGTAGCGGCGACTATATACTCTGGCGCTTACCCGGCCGCGGGTCACGTGTCGCCGTTACAGTATCCCCTCTTTAGGCGCAGACCTCCTGGGCTGCATAAGCCAGTATAAGAGCAGAAAAGACAAGGGAAGGAAAGGAATGAACAATCATCCTACGTACGCAATCGTACGAACCCATAAGTCCCACAACCGATCGGCACAGCTCATGGGGACCTCTCGGCGGGTCCGGCGCACGAGGAAACTACACCTCCAGTGGCAGGTGGTAAAACCCATGCCGACGCCATTAGTACAGGGCCGAGATCCAAAGAAGAGAAGAAGATATGAGAAGAGAAACAAGGAAACCTCCAAAAGTGATCCCGTCCTCTATATCTCCACTTCCGTACCGATACTCCACCGACCATCCATACCCGTAGCTCGTATATATCGGCGTAGGTCATTGTCGGAATCGTCAGGGTAGTAGAGCTTGCGCTCTTGACTCGGCATTGATGGGAGCTTCCGCTGCCGGCATCGGTCGTAGCAGTCAACCGTATACGTCAATCGCATCTTGTTCGTCGACATCTAACAAGTGAGCTTCTCTAAGATAGTTATACTTACCAAGTTCAAGCGCGCTAGCGCTGTCTGAGCTCTGTGCAGTGCTTCCGCATGCTCTGAAGAGTATATCTTGCAGCTGGTAGTCATCGGTAATTGACATTGACTCGGTAATCATCGTTCGAAGTCCGCTTCGGTGACCAACTGGTCGACTTCATGGGTGCACTCTCGATAGGCGACTTCAGTAGAATCTGGGTAGAATTTTCGGTAGACTTCTCGGTGTGTCTCGGTAGACTGCCTCTCGGTGGGCTTCGACTTGTCGGTAGGACTTGACCGTGCAGACACGGCTACTTCTCCCTTTTTGAAAATTCGTTGCTCCGTCGACGACTTCTCCATCATATCGATTGTCGATTGCCATCGTGGCTCGGTAGCAGTGTAACTTGGATCTCCGAACTGGAATTGGGATTCAATGGTGATTCGGCACGTAATTCGGTTCGGCTTTCGCTTCGTCTGCAGACTATCTCCCTTCGGCTTCGGTCGTCCTTCCACGTCGCCCTCTGTCCAGTGACTACCCTGACTTGCTCCGCCTGTTGACTTACTGTCGTATGAGACGCCCTAATGTCTTCAATATCGACCTCACTGCAATGGCTATGCTTCGTCGTGACTTCCTCTGTCTGTCGACTTACATTCATCAACCTCGAACTTATTGCGACGGCTATGCTTCGTCCATCCACATTCGGGTATCCTGTTGACTTTGCTTCGCTCATTGACTTCCATCCACCTCCAGTTGTTTCATCTCGACTCCGCTTGGCCTTGCCGTGATTGACACGCGTTTGTCATCCGTTGAGTTCGCGTTGGATACGGTCCCAGATCGATCGTGGCTTCTCGGGCACTCGACGTTGCTTTAGACCACTGAATATAGCAATTGAACTCGTTTCGATCGATCGTATCCGATTGAACTCTTCGTATGCGTCTCGGTATCGTCTGGTGGTCCGGGGACGTGACGCGTCTGAAAAAAAGGTGTAAAACTCATAAACTCGAAATTCCTTCAGCGAAACGTATCCAATTTCTTAAAGACCGAACACAGTGTAAAGGGACGTACGCCCACGCGTGCCTGTGTATGAGAATAGATGAGGATATAGTTGCAAACGTGGACTCGAGTGATAGTATGTGTAAAAGTGTAAGGTAAGGTTATCGCCAGAGATCTAAGACTCGTGACGGGCCGACTAGATGGGATAACCGTTACCCGGCCCTGGACACGTCACGTGCCCCTCGCGGGAGCCCTAACCGCCCGCCATTACAACCCTCTATAGTATCATAACTCAGGTACTTTTTACCCAAGTGACATTTTATTATCCCTAGAGACTGCCAAGCAGCACCTGAGTAGTCTTGTAGCATGCTAAAAAAGACTCAGACAGCAAGGGTAATAAACTCCAACTACAAGTGGTGGAGAAATTATATAGCATTGATAGTTCTCCATCTTCATGTTCTTCTTTCGCAGTCAATTTATAATTCCAACAATCTTTAGTCATATTTGAAGCTAGCACACAGTACCTATACTATATACAAATAGATTTTTCATTATGATTGGCCTAGGACTAAGACAAGTTGCAACAGATGAGAATTTATATTTGAGCCATAAGCTGTTACGTATCACACATGTTCCATATAGTTGTCATGAAATGGAACTTGAGAAGAATCCTGTTTATATATTCTATGCTATAGAGAAGAGGGCAGGAGAAGGACTAATAATATATACAGAAGGCATCAGCTTCTGCAGTAGTAACAGTGTTTCATACCTATACCACCATATATATCTATAATACTTTCTCCATTTACTATCCTCAATAACATCAACCAAATGCAGCATGAACTTTACAACAATGAAAGCCAAATTGCAAAGCCATAGTTAAAGAACTACTGTTAGCAACAGGTGCGGTCTGTTTTTGGATAGGAATAACAGTTTCGTTCGGTTCCAAACCCATTGAATAACCTGATCCGCTGCTGATTTGCAGTTCAAACCTAGACTTGAACCTGTCAACCCACGGTGTTCACCAGGTTTGGCTAGACCCGTCTGGTCCAAACTCCAGGTCTGCATTTTGGGTTGTTCTATTTATGATGACATTTGAATATTCTGGAGTTAATCGCAAAATATTAATGATGGTATGTCATTGTTTTTTTTGAATCCACTGGCTGGCTTCATAATCAAAAAATGGAGAGGCAAGTTCTATGCCCCATCCTGGAAATCAGCGTCAATGGAGTATCAACTATTTGGAATTTTACATCTTGGGCTCTCTGAGTGGCGATTGGTTGCAGACAGTCATAAATGAGGTATTGGCCGCCTTTGTGGGCAAAACAGCAAGCGAAACACTCCCTGCCCCATATTGAAAATGAGTATCAACAGAGCGTCAACAAGTTAACGTCTTGCATCCTGGGTAATCTAAGTGGCACTCGATCGCAGACCTCTATTACAGAGGAGTTGGCAGCCTCACCAGGCAGATAAGCAAGCGACATTCCCACAACAGCCTCCCAGACAGTCACAACTTTTGTCATTCACAATGCTCCAACTGAGAGTTCATTAGTATTTTAGTGTAGAATAACATTCAACACATCATATATCGAGCATAACCATCACATTGGTATGGATTGCCCATGATAAATGGGCAAAAATTGTTGACCCTCCATTGACACCCATTTTAATGATGGGGCAGGGAGCATGTTGCTGTCACTTGTTCCAATAAAGGCGGCGAATACATTGATTATATATAGTAATCACCAAATCACATTTGTATTACCTGACTTACAAGACCAAAATTCATCAACAGTCTGTTGATACATGGATCAGAATAGGGCAGGGAGCATGTCGCTCTCCCTTTTGCCTATGAAGTAAGCCAATATCTCATTTATGAATGGCCGCAACCAATCGCCACTCAGATTGCCCATGATCCAAGACCAGATACCAGTGATACTCTGTTGACGCTCTGTCAACACTCTGTTGATGCTCTGTTGATGCTCATTTACTAGAGGCATGTCCACAATATATTATCATTGAATTTGACATAGTATAGCATTGATGGTGTTTTAGCATTCTTTGTACTGTCTTCATGTACTTTCCCCTTCATCACTACATTGTTCTTTAATAATAAATATAAATATATTCTTTGAAATATAATTCAAAGTGTCCGCTAATTGTAGATAATTATATACCCAAAAATTCTTTTCCATTCCATCAATGCTCATCTTCACTGTCCGGTTCGCTCAATAGACAGCTGTCATCCGCAAAGTGGATGTCAGCTGCATTTCCACACAGCAGATAGTGTACTAACCAGTGGATGGTACTTCATCAGTCAGCAAATCTGGATTGAAATCTTTCCTGTGCTTACGATCCTGGGTATATACATCAAGATTTAAGAATTGAGCGCAGTGAAAAGGAGGATGTATATACACAGCTGAGTGGTGCACCTTCTATTTTGGAAGCGTGAGCTCCCTCATTGTGACCTGGTGGCATGGGTGGCATTCTGGGTGGACGTGGGGTCAGATCAGGTGTCGGCTCTCTAAATTGGTCTGCTGGAGGTGTAGCCGTGCATTGGTGCCTCCAGTGTGTCTGGGGCTTCAGTGCTGTGCCATGTTGGCACAGAAGGCAGCCATCCTTTTGATTTTCTAGAAGTATAGCTGGGTATCTTACCATTGCAGCCTTCACATTCTCATGCCCAGGAAACCCAACTCCTGGCATCATCTGTTCTTGCACTTCAGCCGAAGATTTTTTGATCAAATCTTGCGTTTCCTCTATTGCTTTGTGTGAAAACCCTCCTTTGACCATTTTGGCCATATTCAAGGCAAGGCGCTTGTCAGACTTTTCTCGCTGTACCCGACCTCCTTGTCTTGCCATAGTTGTAGAAATGCTGAAAACCTACCAGAAATTAGTTGCTGCATCCACAGATGAGATTTGGCTATTACCTCTACCATATATATTTGTGTAGCTTCCTCCAAGGTGGTTAAAGCCTCTTCCCTCCACTCTCGGGGATGCTGATCATTAACTATATCTGCAAATAAGCCAGAACTGACAACATCAAGATGTTCGATTTTATGGACTGTGGAGGCAAATCCCTTTGTCAACCATAGATATTCCCCATTACAGGCGGCTATAAATTGGTTACGCAGCTGTCTACGTACACCTGCTGTATAGTATATTGATAGTTTACGGCTGTCTGCCTCGCTATGGATAAACTGACATCCAATATCATGCTGCTCCTTATTCTTGTTGCTTCGGGTTGTATGGACCAGTGTATACTGTTTATCCAGGGTCATATTGTCAATGGCTGTATTTGCAGTACCGCAGTGGACAAAGTGGTGTCTGTATTGTAGTTGCGTCCTAGCAGGTGGCATATTAAATGAAGCAAGTGTTGTTCTGCTCGATTCTGATCCACTAGTACCTTGCTGAAACGTTTTTGTAGTGAAGATTTGCTGATGTGGAAGTAAAGAGGAAGAGGATAATGAAAAGAAGTGGGAAGTCCTGAGGAATATATAGTTAGCCTCAAGTCAAAATGGAATGTATAATAGCCAACTGGCACATTCTACACAAAATGAAGCCTGTAACGTATAGCTGCAGATTTCGCAAGCTTCCAACTGTCCTGTGCTTTGCACAAAGTTGGTCTGATGTTGTTAATTTGTTTACTGGGATGACTCAATGTGAACCACCACCGAAATCTCATATTTGTGATAGATACACAGAACATTCTTCAACAGAATGAACATCTGCAGATGAATATTTCAAGGAATGCCCAGGATCTAACATGAACCAGAGGCTAAACATCATGTAATGATGTACAGTTAGCATTACTATTCCAAATGTACTGAAGATCAAAATGCAGATTTGGCTTTGTTCCAGTCAATTAAGTGTACCAACCTTGATATACATGATGCAGCTTGCCTTCATGTGGTCCATATCTTGCAACATCCAACATCTCGCCCATCAACAATGTCAAAACAAAATACAATGGTCAATGTTCTGAAAGAAAAACTTTTGCCACTCCCAGCTGGCAAATACGGCCAATCAGTAAAGAGCTCCACAGAACGATATCATCAAGCGAAAGAAGCCAAGAGCAGCTTGGAAGCAGAAAGGGTCGAAGCCCTTGGGGTATTGCTCAGCTTGCAATCCAAAAAGAAGCTTAGAGTGAGGAAACAACGAGACATGCACATTTTAACCAATAAAGAGAAGGAGACATGAATTGAAGATTATGTGGATAGAAAGACCGCTGTGGCTTGAAAGCGAGTTCAAGATGCAGAGATAGTAATTGAGCAGAAGCAGGAAGATATGAGACACACTGAAAAGTGGAATTGACAACCACAAAGCCTGGATCAACATTTGAGGTGACGTTGAACACCATCGGAGGTAGTCTGAGCGATGTTGCAAGATCCGACGATGGGGAGTATGAGGAAGATGAGGACAATAATAAAAAAGATCCTGAGATGGGTAAGCTGAGCGAAGATGACGAACATGGCTGGGTGATGGGTACAACGTCCAGAATGGTAAACCATCGGATAGGGCGCTTTCAGCAGAAGCAGATGAAGCTTAACCAATTAACACACCCAGGCCGGAGAGACAAAGCTGACCACATCCGGGAGAGAGATAGAAAGTATGGGACCTCCCAATTGAACATTCCGGCTGTTGTTCAGCTGGACATGGAAGATAACACAGCCTCACCTGGACTGAGGATATTTGGTGAGCCTGTGGAGACTCTTGATAACATTTCTGGAAAATTGTAAATGCTGCTAGTGACTTCTTGACCTGGAAGTAGTTATATGAGGCTTGGTTCCCCCAAATACCAGACACACAAATACACTCTGTCACTCCTGCCCACTGCAGCTTCCAATTTGTCAATAATCAAGAAATCCAAGCCTGTTGAACCTGTAAGGTCCTTCTCATGCATATAGCATCCCAAGCTAATTAACAGACAGAAATCAGATTCAGATAAAGAAATGGTGATGGCTCCTGCGTTGCCAGAAGAGTGAAAAGGCGAATTGCTATTTTTGATGATGCATCTCTTGGACAAGTAATTTATGTACCAATTTTGCTAAGTGTCAGCTTTCATTTGATCTGAGTAACCAAATTGTGGGACGTGAGATTTAGTCTGTACATGTTCAACGGTTGGATGGGCCATGCCAATGTTCTAGACTCCAAATTACACTGAATGATTACCAATGAACTTGAAATCATCCTGCCGGTTACAGTGAAGTCAGAAAACTAAAACTGAATTAGATCTGAAAACTGACCAACAAAATTTATGTCAGTGATGTTATACGAGTCATAGATGGAGTGGTCCATGCACAACGCGAACCGGGATCAATGACGACTGTCCTGCTGCATTTGGTCATTTATCCAACTGCATAACACTCTGCCCAGATCTGGTGCACATTGTGGCGATTTTGAAAAACTCATATAGTAGGTTATGGAAATTGCGGAGAATGAGCAGAATGAGGAAATGTCTGGAAGACAGGCTATATATATCAAGAAGTAGTGTGACGATCTACATGCGGTTGAGTGCCGGCCAAATATGCTGTTACATGATAGGTGAGCGTCCATTATCAGTCAGATAAGGTGTATAGTGGTGGATCAGATATTGAGACGCATCTAAGCTTTTGGACACAAATGTTGATACATAGAACAAATTTATTGGCTGTCAATAATGACTGTATGTATTTTTACTTTCAATTGTTGAGCATCCAATGACTATTAGAATGTTCTTAAGGTAAGCATCAATGGAGTGTCAACGATTTTTGGTCATACATTTTTGGCAAGCAAATGGCTGCGTAGTTACATAGTTCCAAAGTGATTGTATTGGCCATTTGGAAAGGTAAAAAAGAAAGTGACAGGCCCATTGCTGCATCCGGGAAATTAGTGTCAACGATGCGTCAATGAGTTTTGGTCTTGTGAGTCTGATAATTACAATACAATTTGGTAGCTATAACAAATGATCAATGGATTTGCCGCCTTCAGAGCCAAAAATGGTTGTGACGACATCACTAGTATCTTCCAAATATGAGTGTCAACAATTTTTGTTATTCCATCTTGGATATTGAAACTGCTGTGCGATGACATTATGCTATAATTGAAATGTTGGCCACCTTTATGGGTAAAAATGGCATGGATGATATCGCAACCACCTCCTAAAAATGTGCATCTACTAAGCATGAATGATTTTCGTTCTTACATCTTGCATAATCAATTGGTATTGCAACTCTGTCAACCCTCAATCATAGTATCGGCTGCCTTTATGGGCAAAAATGCTATGGATGATATTGCTACTGCCTTCTGAAAATCACTGTCAATGGAGCTTCAATGATTTTTAGTCTTGCATCATGGATAGTCAAAGCGCTGTGCAATGGCATTATTCTATATTCGATGTATCGGCCGGCTTCAGTGGCAACAATCCCAGTGCCAATATTGCTACCATCCCCTAAAAATGAGTGTTAACAGAGCGTCAACGATTCTTGGTGTTGGATTCTGGATAATCTAAGGGCTATTGAATGGTGTTAATCTATAATCAACCTATCGGCTGCCTGAATTGGCAAAAATGCTATCAATGATGTCATGTCTGCCTTCTACAATTGAGAACCCACTGAGATTTGATCATGGATGTGGAGGCGTTGTAACCTACTCGGCAATTAACTGCATTGTGTGGTTCCTCAATTGAGTTTTACATGGTCAGTCTTTTGAATATGTCCTTGTCTACAACTTCACAAATATACATGCAATGTCTCCCTAATCTGACATTTTTTCATTGTAGCGCTAGAGTCAATATTTAAGAACGAGTATTGTATTTCACTATGACATAATTTTCGGTAATCTCTCAAGGCAGAGTACCCAGATTTGTACTTTCTATTGGGATGTTGGATTTAAAATTGTTGAATATTTGATTGTGAGAGGTTATGATCTCTTGCAAAAATGAACAGGTCTTAATTGGTGATTTGAGCAACCATACTGTACAAATCATCTTCGCTGTTTGGTGGGCTTTAATAAATGTATGCTCAAAACTTTCTATTGCTTGGAATAAATCTGGACATGCACCTTCGTGGCGATTATATTTGCAATGCGGAATTGAGGAGACTGCCAGCCCTGTTATCATATGTCTCGATTGTCATCAAGATTTTCCCCTTTCATCCGAATATGGGACCAGCTCCATGCGGAAATCCATGCTGGCAAATGCTCATATCGCACAGTGAAAATAATTAAAACTGTTGGATATTGCTGAATTGACTAGTTCCACAGTCGATGAAACAGATTTGGGTATCCTGAAGAGGCAAGGAAGTTGAGGAATTACAATAGTAAGTTTCCAGAGGAAATTCAGATTTGACATTTGGCAGGTTTGATCTAAATTAACCCAATGGAAACATAAAACAGTTCAAACTGGCAGCTAATGACTACCAAATTTCTGAATTTCACAAAGACATGTGGAATTGCTACGTCATGTTAGGATTTGTTTCAGCTTATATTGTATGGAATACTATATTAAATCTCGAGCGACAACAGTCATATAATGTATTAAGAAGAGACCAAGTACTGCCGTTGACCATGACCCTTTGCATCATTTGCTGAAGGGAATAATCACTGACTGTGTATGCAAACAAGAAGCAATTACCATCACGAACTAAAGTTAGTATACCATTGGACAGTTGGTCATCAAGGAACAAACCATCCATAACATCTGTAATTGCTTACTGCATGCATCGGAATTGGGGATTGCGATAATTGCACCTCGCTTTCCATGAGGTTGATGGCCTATTCTATTCCAAGTTGAAAGCTAATCAAGGATGATATGTCAAGGGCCAACACACTTGAGCAGGGCTAGCTGTACATTTGAAGGATGTTCTTGATCGTTTTAAGCTTACCAACAGCCATTTGCTACGAATTACACCTGAAAATGCATCCTCACTGTACTTGATGACTCATGAGCTGCTATCAACCCTTGAGGTCTCTGGAATCGAGTGGCCGGCATTGAGGAACCACATACCATGTATGGATTACGTTATACAGCTGGCTTTAGGTGTATTCATGTGCAGTCTCAGTGTACAACAATGTACCAAGTGTTGGGAAGCCCATGAGCGTGATCAGCAATTTGGAGAAAATAAAAGCCTAGACATTAGGAAGAGCCAAAGACATCGAAAAGAGGGCAATGCTGGTATCAACAAGGTGTCAGTTATGAGACCAGGTTTAGCAAAGATAATTGAGAAAGGGCATATTTCAAGATATTTTCAAAGTCTTGAAAATGACCTTTATATAGCAGAGAATGCATACTGAATAGATTATGCTGACACCTGGTCGTCGAAACAAGTTTATTAACTCTCAAAAACCCAAAACCCAGATTGCAGGACTATCTGTTATGGATGTGAAGACATGCAGGAATTTGACATTGGAATTGCTTGAGCGAGCCTACCGATTACGAGAATCCACCCACCAAGGTCTCCAGAATCCCAAATACAGAACTTACCAGGCACTCTGCACAACACAGAATGAATGGACCATTGTCAACTATGTCATGGAATTGATGAGGAGATTCTGATACTGGACTCTGGGTATGTCGAAGAGGTATACGGTCACATTGCATGAGGCTATCACAGTCTATAACGACAGGTTCCATTGTATGGATGGCATTATGCGAGCTTTAGCTAAAAAGAAGACTCAGAGGAACGAAGACTCGTACTTCGCTGTTAAGTTAGCACGACAGAGGCTGTCCAACTATAATGCCTAAGTAACACCAACGAACCGTATGTATCTCATTTCTGCATATATTCTCAAGTGTTTCGAGAGGTTTTGATCATATTGGAAGTGAGACAAAGGAATAGATATTTATCCTGAGGAGGAGACATTCTATCATACCCAAAACCAACAGTGGTTTCTGAAGTATGTGGAGAATGAATACGGTGTGAAACAGAGACGTGTACTGGTCAATAAACTCAAACACATACTGAGCAACAACCTCGTCCCCTCCTCAACAGGTTCAGGATATGGTTAATCTTCCTCCGATCCAAATGATTTGTCCAGTGATGATTACAAATATGTAAGGCATAGCAATCAGGCTGAAAAAACACCTGGAAGAAGCAATTGCACCGCAAGCTTGTTGAGCACCGCCAGGATCTATTTGAATTCACTGTCTGATTCACCAAAGTACTGGGCGCAAATAAATCCAAATCTCAGTGATTACCACTTCAATCCAATGGAGATTAGAAGGATATTTTGGATTCCGGACATCACCGACTGGTGGCACAAACAAGCGGCAATGCATTGAAAGTGTATCGATTCCTCTAATGTGGCATGTGACATATTCTCTATCATACCACATGGTGGCTGAGTGGAGGCCAGTTTTTCGCTTTGGTGAGATGTGATTGGCTGGAGGCAGTCAAAAACCGCAGGCAAGACCTTTCACAAAAAAGTCAATGCATGGCAGTTTGCTCGAGCCAATCATGGAATATTGGTAGGTGGTTACCCAGCCTTGGATATGACAAACACAGAAAACTACTCAGACATGATGGGAGAGGTGGAGGATAGTACATTGCACAGCGTGGCCAAGGTCTATGACTTTCTAAAGAGGATGCAGCACAGCGAAAACCTACGTGCTACACGGAAGGAATCTCGCACTTGAAAGAAGCAGATGACGGCTGTAGGATACATTTTGGACACGGAAGACACTGTCAAAGCATACTGGTCACTCTTGCAACATGATGTTGCAGCTGCACTTAAATTGTCAGAAAGATCACTTTTGCCACCAGCATTGTCTGCAAAGAACCTCTGAGGAGGACGAATTCAAATATTACATATCCAACAACTCAGATGATTCGACTGTCATCCAGTTGAATGGGGTGAGGATTGCGCATGTGAAAGCTCTTCGGAAACCGAGAATTGGCTTAACTGGAATGCTGGCGTGGATAATTGAAATGGCAGCGAAGACGATTGCATGGTAGACGTTGAATCCGATATAGAAGAAGGCAATACCTGCAAGGATCCAGAAACCACAGAGCAGCAGGATGTGAGTGCCGCACCAAACGTTCCAGGATTGATCTGGCCAACATAAGTATCAAAGACACAGGATGAAAAGGTGTTGGTGATGGTCAATGCAATGGAAACGAGGAGGAATGAGGGAATCAAGAAATAGTAGAACAGAATGAGTCAATGTTTCACCAGCTTTGTTATGTAGCTTGACCGATAGTTTCAGTTAGAGATATATTTAGGGTGGATGATCAGTAGTCGCTTGTGAATATTGGTTGATAAACGGATATATAGTGGACGCAATGAATCCTTTGGCAAGATATATAAATTTCAATAGTATGACAGCAAAAAGTGGAAGAAAAATACCGCACTGGGCTTTGCCACAGGGCTGAGTCTCAATCTGTCAGAAAGACAACCAATACATTCAAAGCATTATGAAAACAATAATCGATGGATGCTGCTGTTGAATGGACAATACGTTAAAATGAGCATCAATGGAGTGTCAACAATATTTGGTCTTGTAAGTAGGGTTATTGAACAGTGCTTTCGTCACTGTTATGCATAACCAATGTATTGGCAGCTTGTATTGGTAAAAGTGACAGCAACACGGTCACTGCCCCATTCTGAAAATAACTGTCAACAGAGTGTCAAAGATTCTTTGTTTTGCATCTAGGGTAAGTCATGTTTCAATTCGTTGCAGATATCCATTCATGTTATATTGGCAGCCATTAGGGGCAAAAAAAGCAGTGACAGGCTCACTGCCACATTCTGAAACGGAGCATTGACGGAGTGTCAACTGTATTTGGTCGTGTATATTTGATTATCAATGTATTACGCAGATCTTTGAGCACATAACTGAATTATTGCCCACCTCGATAGGCAAAAATACATTATGTCCAAGGATAATCACAGATTCCAAATTGATCGAAATTGCAAACTGCAAAACATGCCAAAACATATTATTAGTTGTTGAATACGTGATTTTGTGAAGATACTACTCTGAAACTGCAAAAACAAGAGCCATATATGAATCTATAGATGAACCAGCTATGTGTCTTGCTGACGATCCACCCAATTCAGGCGGGTTGGGAGATATCCATTGAACCATACCTGAGTGGAAGATGCAGGTTTATTGACAACCTTGACATCCGATTTGACAACGATTCGGTTTTGAACCATATCCGGACCCAAAGTGAATGTTCGGAACCGTTGCTAACTCTGTTAACAACTCATCTACCTGGCAGATAGGTTTAATACAGTAAACTCCCCAGAAACCTATACTATCTCTGAAAATATAAAAGATTGTAATTGAGTAAACAATATGCAGTATCCTATAATTTATATAGACACTCCTGGTGGAAACTAAACAAATTCCATGATATATAAAATAACAGCAAACTACATAAACACTACTCAAATATTGAGTAGACTTCCCTCTGACTACCAAGACTAGCAGTCCGGCTGGTCGAAGTAAAATAAGATCTTTATAGTCAACTATTAATACAATGAAAACTGGTATAACCTTAGCTTGTCAAATAGATTTCCTTTTTTGGGGGTGATACCTGCTGATATCAATATGATAGAGACTTCTACAAGTCTTATATGCTTAATATATCTGAATTCCATCTCTTTGTCCAGGTACACATCATGGTAGTTGTGTTGAAGTGGAGTATCTGTGCACAATAGTTATAAATAGGATGCAATTATTACAGTAGATATTGCTGGAGAGATTGTAAACTTTGATAGAAATGGAGTGCTGACTGCAATGGCAAGGTCATGAACAAGAGGTTAGGGTTCCAACTGTGGGTATATCATGCAGCTGGGTGAGTGAAACCTAATTTTGAAAGCTCATCAGAACATACATCCTCACCAATATTCTTACTGCACTTTTATATCTGCAATCACTCATAGTCGCCTTTACAAAGAGATCTAATTGAATAAAAATCTTGAATCTCACAAAGCTGAAGGCTGGTGTACATACCCATTTATTATTACCACTTCTGAGTAATTATTGATGTTTTGGCTATTATATTTTGAGAATTGCAATATTACCCAAGTTTGGATATATCGCTACACATATCCCATTGAAGCAATTTGAAATCAGTCATCCCTTCTAATCAGATGAACAGAGCGCCATTTGATAATGCTAATGAGCATGGAATTGCATAAACTATTAAGTTGTTGATTAACTACAACACTTCAAGTCTTATTAGATGAAGTGCACCAATTAATTTCCTTTTCCAGAGGTTGAAATTGAAAATTGTACAGATGTAGAACTTCTGCATGACAATGACACAGTTGATTACTAATTTGACTATAAGTACAATAATTACAATACCAATCGTGATTCACATGACCTCTTGTGAATGAATATTATAGTTGGCAATATAACCGAGTAGCAGTGAAGAATACTACAATCACAAGCAAGGAGGAATGAATTCCTCTATCAGTAGAATGCTGAACTACTATCCAAATGTAGGTCTACCAGTGAACAGACAGAATTTGGCATACAGCATCCAGAACTGTATAGAACAGGTGAACTGACATGAGATATATTCCTTGGTCCTGCTTGCATAAACATCTGTCTGCTCAGCCACCTCTACTCTGGAGGCAAAATTAGAAAGTCAAGTATATATCTGAGCTGGGTGAACCTGTGGTATTTTATGCAACATAAAACAAGCATAATGGACACAATTACCTGGGACAATAAACACTGAACCAATGCTTTGCTGTGTATTTACAATTATGACCAGTGTGTTAGTGAAATCGAAATCACACGAGACTAAAAGGAAGGTTAAATCAATGAAGGTTCCTCACATCACCATGAGTTTTGCCAAGGTTATCTCAACTGAAGTGGAGGCATACTTCCAACTGCTATTTGACTACAATGCAACGGATGATATGCTAGTTAACAAATCGAGTGGGAGATACTATCGTACTAGCATATGGTCTGGGTGGGCCAATAATCTAAACAATATCATCAAATTATGCCATTTGCATACATGTTCAGAATAAACCACAGTATAAACAAGCTTTCAATCATAGTAGTAGTCATATGAAATCATCCTCAGATATATGATACATTAACACAATACATGCAATACAGAGAAACATTTCACAATAGCAATAAAGCATGCTGATACTGATCATCCATCACTGAAACCATGAATGCACTGAAAGACAAATAGAAGTCTAATAAGGTAGATACCTATCAGACTAACCCTTCACTATCAGAATATTATTGCAATACTATAAAAATCCAACTGCTAGCAGAAAATGAATTTGTCGAGGAGGAGATCACATATTTTTGGAGTACTCCAGATTTTCCAGAGCAACATATCCTGAAAGAATGATACAGGAAGACTCTATAGACAAATTCTGATATCATCAATTGAAATAATTGTGCTTGTTGTCAATCTATAAGGAATAGATAAGCATGCCCCTATCAGTGTCTAGAGTGGTATGGAAGGCTAGATGAGAATCAGCTTAGCATGAAGGTTGTAGGATTGCCAGTATTGATGGCAGGTTTGGATGTGATATGATTTTATCGGATTCCACTAAAATTGAGTATTCTGGTGGAGAAACCAATATCACAAATGTTATGTCAATATATACATGCTACAGAATCACCTGATTGAGATTAGATAATCCACATAATTCGGATATAAGAGAAACTGGTTGAGATAAAATGTATAATAACTCTAATCGTAGGCGAAGCTGTAAGAATTAATTTTGTTTTAGTATTACATAATACACTAAGGATATTAGATGAAGTGGCACACATTACTACATGTGGTGATGGCAAATATATTGGACAACATACCAAGGATAGCCAAACGCTGTCCTCAACTGTTGAGTTAAAAATGCACTTTGTACTTGGTACACGACTGGATGTGCTAGTCATGCTGATGTGAGATTATACGTGAACACATGGACAACAAAAGTTTAGGGCTCAGAACTGTGACATTGATTGAAAACTCCATCAATTACATACTGTCCTGTTACAAATTCATGATCAGGTTAGCAATACATTGAATGGTGAGAACAGCCCTTTGGAAGTTCATGAAAAGCTTCTGGAACATAGTAAGCAAATTCATCTTCAAGTAATTGATATTCTTCTTGCTACCAGATTTGATAATTCTGTTGGATGGAAGAAGGTTATTGAGCCAGTTGCCCTATCCATAGGGAAAGACATTGCCACCTAAATATACCTTTTGAGACTACCCTATTGTCAGGTATGAAGCACAGGCACTGCACATGATGAGCAGGGAGCAGCGGTAGTATTTGTGGGAGACAAGGGTCAATCTGGAAATATTGAATAATGGCTACCAGCTTGCTGAGACATGAGGGGAGTGACTGGGGAGCGGGACTTCGCTGCTTGATAAGCAAACTGCTAATGACAAAGCCTTTCAGAAAACACTGAGTTTCATATCCTATCTTCCGTCTTGAGGTATACATTGCAAACTTCATTCGTTAGATGAGAGTATATTGTTAGAGGGGTGCTTCTGTTAAAAGTATAAATGCTAATGCACAGCCCTAGATTCTGTTCCTTCCAAACATTCTCAATAATGGTCTTTTGGATTTCCTCAAGCATTTGATGATTGGCTTCGAGACAGTCTGCTTGTCATTGAATTTTCTAAAGCTGAGTATTTGTATGCAGTATCAGATTAACGCATTCTTTCAGTGTATGCCATAGCAGATTTGCAACTTCATTGTCTCAAGCTACTGAATCGTGTAGCTCCAGAGACTGTCTACAAATATCCCTTCGAACAGCAGAGGTCTTGCAGACTTCAGTCACTGAATTATTATTCTCCACATTGGTAATCATTTGTTGCTTTCCTATAGATGAGGGAAACCTTTGATGGTCTAAATAATAGACTAGCGCTTGTTCTAATCCCTCAAGTGCTGAAATGTACCAAATGCACTGTGGTGCAAATATATATTGGGTTTGGTGGAAGATATACAGTAACTTCCCAAAAACCCACAACAACACGTCGGCTTTGTTTTCAAAACTGATACTCATCTGATGCAGGGCTGCCGCTATAAAAAGTGATTAATATCTGTATATGAAATAGATATAGATATAGCTATCATAAAAACACAATAATATTTCAGATTCTTCGTCTGCTGGTAGGTCTTTCTGACTGTTCACTGCTAGAGCTTGTTCTTCTCATTGCCTGAACAATATAATCTCTTTATGGTTGTCTTCAAGGGTTTGTACACACATTCCTTGACGCTATAACTCCAGTGCTCATAATAGTACTAATGAGATCATGTTTTACAATCTTGTGTATGTACCCGGTATGAATTACCACCCAACTCTTTGGTTATCATCTTCATGCAATGTGGTGTTGAAGTGTTATGCTCATGATAAGAATCAGGCCATCTATCACATGATATCATGTCAGACAATGTATCAAATCATAACTTCAACTTTTACATCTTGCCACATCAAAAGATCGGTTATTGGAATATCTGCTAATCATAACTGGCAGTACATTATCGCAATATGGTTTCATAACTCACAGTTATTAAATGCCTGGCCATAATCCGGTTATTCGGCATTGCATTCAGAGCAGTAATATTAAGATGTCGCAACCAACCACAACTCTGACAATGTAAAATTTGATGCATCAGCTTCATATTAACATTCTAGTCTGATGTTGCATTGCATACTAACTCAAACCTACAAGCACTGTCACTTCAGGCCTCATATCTTCACCCAACATCATGATTCCCTCAGTCACACCATGCTAAGGCCGAGACCATTCTCTTTGGCCGGAGACTACCAACGTGGTTCCTATTAGAAGTGGTAAAAGGCCCGATATCCCATGTACTAGTATACTTTGCTAATGACTACCTAGTCTGCAAGTCGGAGTGTTCTCCAGTCCAATCAGACATATCCCGCTAGTATGAGAGAAATGAATGTGATTGCAACCTATGCGTACAGCTGAAGCTAAGTGAGACCTTGTTGTCCCAGTAAAGGTGACTCAGCTGCATCATCATAAGTGACTCTGCTAAGCAATGAAACTCGCTTATGCAATTGACATGAGACTCTCAGGTAACCCTGTTCAAGGTCCCAAGCCTGGCTTGGTTAGGATATCTTGGGTTGGTATTATGCATGCCATGTGGCTATACAGTGAGTAACTCCATGGCAAATACCCAATTGACTATTCATGTACCATTATTGTTGTTATAGGAAAATCCATAACATGAATATGGAAAGAATATCCACAGACAAGCACATTAACATTGTCTTGTTATATGGCAGGTTCATGGATTGTTGTAGTAATGAAGAGTTCACAACATGTGCATTAAACTGTTCCATTGACAATGTGATTGACCTGGAACCTGACTTCAAACTACACATCAGGAAACGGTATTACAGTCACAAGGAGCCTTTAGGATTATGTGTCAGTTGTTGGACCAGTATCCCAGGGTGGTCAAATCCCAGAGTTGATTGGATTGGTGCAGTGGCCATCAAGTGCACCTGGGAGAGCTAGCGATGAACTCTCAGAGCGTACTGGACCAATTCAATGGCTGACAGATGTACCTGGAATCACCTCCAACAGAGTGGAGTTGATTGGGAAAAATGATATCTTTTTTGTGAATGCTGCTGGTGCCCAAGGAAATCACAGTTACAACTTATCGTTAAACAAATTTTCAACAATCATGTATTGAGATTTCAATTTCATCTACATGTTAATATAAATATAGAGCAATCCATCTACAAATGGTAAATCTCAACTGGCCGCAGGCAGTATTTGAGCATTGCATTCAAGGTGCAATGGCAGATGGCGATTGAGTGAACTGAGCAATGTGCTTGAAGGCAGTGATCAAGTGAGTTTAGAAATCCACTTGGAGGCAATGATAGAGCGACAATGAAGGAGCACTTAGAGAGTAGGATTAAGTGAACCAGGCTAAGCACATGGAGGACATGATTAAGTATGTTCAGAGAGGCACATGGAGGACAGGATTAAGTAAGTTCAGAGAGGCACCTTGTGGCTGTGATTGATCACCTTGAGAGAGGCACCTGGAGGCTATCATAGAGCAAGTTTGGAGATACACATGTAGCCCAAGATGGAGTAAACTGAGAGATGCATATGGAGGCCATAGTGGAGCGAATTTGGAGATGCACCTAAAGCCCAAGATTGAATAAACTGAGAGATGCACTTGGAGGCCATGACAAAGCAAGTTGGGAGAGGTTCATAAAACCTGAGATAAGTTGAACAGCGAAAAATACTTGAAGACCAAGATCAAGCAAGTGCGAAGATTCATTTGGAGCACAGTATTGGCTGATCCTAGATGTACACTTGGAGACAGTGATCAACTGTCATTGGCAGTGGTGGAGCGGTTGGAAGTCAATTGGGAAGTAGATGCAACAGGAGCCAAGACTCTATCCATTAGTTAACATGCAATCATTGTGAGTTGATAGGAGCTGACTTTGCATTGGAGCTTACTGAGTGCTAGTGAGAGGCGATCGACCTGTAGGGAGACAAGGTATGTGCTGATGCTACATTCATCAGTGAAATCTGGCTGTGAGTAAGAAAGAGTTGATCTTGGGTTGATGCTGTACTTTGTGTATGCTGTACTCAGTATTACTGATAATGATGCCATGGAGAGATACAGAGCGATAACTTAACTTTAGGTTCTGTTGTGATAGTGGAATGGTGTATAAGAAAGATCGATGGAAATGAAGAGGGTAATGATTTTGTAAAATCTGAGAGGATGTGAGAAATCAGGGGTATGTTGTATCTGAATTGGATTGCAATACATTGTACCAGTGCATTTACCTGCTGAATCCGAAGGTGTGTGTGCTGTAACAGAGATTGTAAGTTGACTCACACACAAAATTCTCATAAGATCCTGTTTCGCATAGTACTTTGACCATACTGCTCTCATCTCTCTCTTACTCGTCTGCAACTCAACTATCACAAGAGAATTCAATGTTAAGTCATCCTGCTCTATTTCTTCATGCCATGATTATAGGAGAACAGCAGGTACAGCATATACCAAGTACATCGTCAACTCCAGATTGACTGTCTCCCGCTCCCAACTGGTTCATTATTTTTCATTTCTTGGTATACTGTATTGTTCTGTACCCTCAACATTCCCAACATTCATTATTAACCAATTAGTAAAGTCTTAGCTCCTGTCGCACCTTCTTCCAATCAACTACCTTCAAACATAACATTTCCAAGTACAAATCCAATTTTACTCAATTTCATCCTCCACAGTGGGTCTCGCATCTCGCTTGATTAGGGCTTCCAGTGAATTCCCAATCTCACAGTGTCATGGTCTCACAGTGCATGACTGAACTTGCTCAATGACACATTCTAACTGCTTTACCACAATCACTGAATCAAGGCCTCGAAATGAACCTTTATAGTTGCTGGAATACTGCTTTTCTGTACATCTCAATCCCATTCGATTACAGCCTCCAAGTGTATTTCTCAGTTCACTTCATCTCAGGATCCACATACATCTCCAAACTAGCTTGATCACCACCTTCAAATGAATCTCCAATCTTACTTGATTACGGCCTCCAAGTGTATTGTAGACATTGCGTCATTATGGCCTGCAGGGGCATCTCTCAGTTCGCTTAATCTTTGACTCAAAGTGCATCTCAAATCTAGCTTGATCATGGCCTCTAAGTGTATCTCCAAACTTGCCATACCATGACCTCCAAGTTTGTAAAATCACAGTCTTCAATTGCATTACTAAGTTCCCTTTGTCAATGTGTCTAAATGCTTCTCTGATTGCTCTAAAGTACCATCTGCAGCCAGGTTGTCCATGATTGAATACACAGATGGATTAAAATTGATAATTCTTGCCATATTATGCTGTAGTGAATGTTCTTGGGATTTTGAAACACCAATGTAAAACAAATAGCTTTGGTGGTTGGACTCTAAGGACGACCATTGTAAAAATACTGCACCAAGCTCAAAGTCTCCTGCTGTTCTTAAATAGAAGTCTCAGCTGCTCTGAAGGTTGCCTGCAGACTTGCACTGAGATCCCCAAAGTTTTAAAATATCATGATCCCATGAGTCACATATCATAGTATCCTAAATATACCACCCTCACTGCAGATGATGTCAAGAGCACGTGAGAAAGTTTTCACAGCAACTGTGTGTGCTTTTGTTTGCTTCAGGGGGGCCTGGAATCAGCTGGAATTATGCAGGAGTTCTGGAGAGGTTGACCAGTGTTGATAGGAGGTTTACATTTAGCTTCCGGACTATTTTATATTAGCTGATCCAATTTGGTTGAATTTATCATTGGGTAGAATTTACCAATAGAATGCTAAACATATATATCATGATGAATCAAGCCAATTACTTCATCCAGCAGCCATCATCCTCCATGGCATTACTGTAGTTATTTACCCATAGAAATAATACAAGCCAATGGCTCGGTGAAAAGTATTCGAATTCCGTCTCAAGATCAATTACGAAGTGGGACATGATACCAGTAGTTGTAAATACACTCGACTGACTGCATGGCGCTTCAATATTTAAAACTATGTACTCTGAATTGTCCATTACCTTGCATGTATTCTACATATGCAGGAATATTGTCACATATAATGGATCAGGTATGGCCAGAGTGAATCATATGTTCAAACCTGAAGTATTTGCCAAATGCTTGGTATATATCAGAGCTACATTAATGGCTCCCTACAATCTTCTATCCACTACTTTGCTCCATTTTACCTTAATACAATAATAATCTACTGGACCAATGAGTTTTGGAATATTAATTATCTAAGAAAGTATATTTTGAGGCTATAGAAATTCAATCTCTATTAGAAAGCCTTGAAGTGTGACGTTGGTATCTTCAAAGTCATCTACCGGAGATCTATCTACACTGCTGATCTGCACAGCATGGACAGCAGGCCCACATTTAGAACCAACGACCTGCCAACAGTGAAGTAGTTACAAAAAGGAAAGGTGCGTTGAACATTTGCAAACTTCTTCTGACAGTTTATTATGATATATATATATTAGCCACCTTACCCCTAATGGAGCAACAATAGAACCCAGACCCATTGAACTTGCCAACAACCAACTGCAAGGCAAATGAGCTGAAACTGCAATGGTAATAGACTGGTGACAATGAAGTCATATTTGGAGGCTCAAGTGGACATTAGCCAGGGCACCAATCCTGCAGCATTTCAACCCATTCAAGCCAAATGTTCTCCCAACCAGTTGAAGTTGCTTAGCAAACACCGGAAACCTCAGTTGTTATGATATATTCATAACCCACAGAGAAGTCAACTTCTATACACCAAACTGCATTCCTATTAAACAAAATTATTACATCAATTCTCAGAAGTTCGTGGCAATTTTGAAATTAACAAAGGAATGGTGACAGTATGATACTTGAGTTGATCATAAGGTTGTATTAAGAAGCGATTACAATGATTCTGAAGACTTTGAACCATCAGACATGTTTTGCAAGACTTCGACTTACTAGATGTAAATGCTCAGTTTGAATAATCTCAATATCATACAGTGGGAGGGAGACAAAAATACTGCCAATTGACCTTCTAGAATATCTGATTACAAAGAAGGCTATGAAGAGCTAACCACATGACTCTTTGCAGTTAAGGAAGCTAGTACCATTCAACTATACAATAACCTGCCACAGGCAATTATGACAATTAATATCTCTGACATGCTGGCTGCTGAATGAGAAATGTGGGATTGTCAGAATTGCAATTATTCCTTATACCACTCTGTTGAAAGCTGGCGGGCCAGATAGACCTACTGTGAAGTATTGGAAGTCAGGTCTGAAGCTTTCATCTTGCAAGAGAAAAAATATATACCAGAGGAGACATTTTTGTGTAATAAATTGATAAGTCTTGTCGTGCTATCTTGTCATGCGGTCATTTTGGAGCTCTTAAATCGCCTATAGTTGTACCTGGAGACTTCTATTGGTCCATACTAGATGCTACAATTCAAAGATTCAATGGTGGCTGCAAAGTATGCTACAAAATCAAGATTGGGCACCATGCTTGGCACAAAGCCAAGATGTAACAACTACCGCCTCTCCACTGTTTGGAAGGAATCACCATCGGCTTTGTGATGGACCTCTCAGATTTGACAGACTCGGGCATCACTTGCATATCAGCAAGTGCCAATTAACTGATACCGATGGCCATCTATGTATGCAGCTGAAATGATATCAACTTGCCAGAGTAGGTATGTCATGTTTTTGAGTTCATGATCTTCAATGATCTTCAATGATCACACACGAGACCATCTCATTGCCAACAGTTGAATTCAATGTGACAGAAACTCTTGTACACTAGTCTGCTCTCATCCTGCATATCAATTACAAACTCTCCACGGCATTCCATCCACCATCTTATTGCATAATCGTACTGCGAAATCTGGTGAGCTTGCTGTACCTCTGAGCCTTTTGAATTTACAAACAGGTGTATCAGATTGAGGCTGTACAATTAGTTGAATTCTAGTACAATACCTACGTAAACATATTGACAAGGATGACCATATTCCAGGCCCATCACCATCAAAATCAACAACTGCAGTTTTAGCCACCCAAACATGCAGAATTGCATTTGAAGTCAGTGATCTGAATAGATGCTGTACTTGAAACACTTGATGAGAGTAATTGAGTTCTCTGAAAACAACATCTGGAATCCTGAAACCTGTAATCTACATATACTAGCAGAAAACAATTTAAGCTCAAACTCAGGAAAAATGTAACCTTTTCAACAAAGCACTACTGGACTACAAGGTGATTAATCAAGCTGGACCATAAGTGTATTGGACGATGTATAGTAAGTAAGATTATCACCAAGAATGCTTACAAATTCCATCTCCTGAATATAATATACTACTACAATATTATTCATATAATGCTACTGGATTGTAATATACCTCTAGTAGCAGGCAATATTTTATTTGAACTGTCGGCGACAATTGGGAATAACTCCGGGTAGTATGAATGGAAGGTCAAGCAAATTGATTGTGCTAAGCAGCATACCAGTTGCTTTACTATCTAGTTGAATGGATGGAATAGAGGAACATACTACTGTACTGGGAACTGGAGAAAAATCTCCAGAATTCCCAGGAGGTGGTCAACTGCATTCACTCAATGTCTCTAGAGAAGCTGCAGTGGAAATCACTGGGAGGAATAGCTTTTGGGGAATCTCAAGTGGAGAAAATAGATTGAAATTTTTAATTAGTGGGTGCAGTAAAGGCAACAACTGGCTGATCTCTTACACTTTACTTCCTATTACATCTGTCCCTCGTATGGATTCCACTCATTATGGATCGCAATGCCATAAATAACATTACCCTGGGATTACAGCCATGTTGATAAACAGTATTCGCATATACAAAATCTGCACTATTATCCTGACAACTGGGTGATCATTCATATGATTCCACTGGAATGAATTGTAGCTCTGCAGGGAGTTATGGTCCATTGAGGGCAGTAATATAATCATAAAGTTGGGTACCAGAGGGTATGGTTCCAATTTGGAGCAGGTTACGCAGTTAGTTACGTGCAATGTTAGCTGGACTGTTCATGACGACGTAGACATTCACAAACAATCTGAGAACACATCCACTCCTGATCTCACCCGATATCATGTGTGCGGCCATATATATCATACTACCACCCTGATTGCGACTACCCTGAGAGCAGTCATATGCAGTGTTACACATACACAGTACTGTAACTGTCAGTTGGTACATATTCTATTACTTGGAGTCCGACTTCCTTATACAATCAATACTCCTTAAAGAGTTGACCACATTGATTACTTACAATAATGTAGTATGTATTGTAGTTATCGCTCTGCCAAAAGGATTGAACAATTAAGTTAATAGTACTATTATTGAAATTTCCCAAACCAAAAAGTAAAGCTGGATTTTGAGTTATGTTGTCATATTTACTCCAGCACTTCGCAGCTCCTGACATTCAAATTGAGTTATAATGATGTATGCGGATATCGAAATATATCCAAAAGGTATCAGTGCTTGGGGTACTGACAATGTTTCTGATATATATTATTATATATATCTGCAACACTTAGATTGCAATGATTCATCTGATAGTAGATGTGTTGTATCTAACAATTGTGGCAAAATAATTTAGCAGATGGTATCTGATACATAGATATCTATCAGATGGATATAATTTACCTAATGGTATATAATATATCCCAACTTATAAGAAATAAATAATTTATCTAATACAGAATACCAGTAGTGCTAAGAAGTCTTTCGACACGTGAATACTAATTTGTATAGTTTAAGCTAATGTATCAGATTGGGAGTGTTTTTTCAAACATCTGAACAAACTACCCAATGATACAGGCAATGAACAAATATCTTGTATGATACATTTTTGATGTAGTGGAAATTACAAACAGAGTAGAGCTGATGCAGTTAGTTGAGCTTGGAGTCAGATAGATTGGGAAGGTGAAAAAGGACAAGGTGACTGTGGTGGGAATAAACTAGACGGTATCCCAATAATACCTGGCTGGATGTATCAACTGGATATAACTACATGTTGAATAGGATAACTGAACTATATATGTAGGTCAGTATTGTAGTATACAACAGCTATTCAGGCAGATAGGGTACTAATTTCCAACTATACATAGTGGAGAAATTGTATGCAGTAGATAGTTTTTGTTTTCTCTTCAGAGCAGTTAACTTATAACTCCACAAATTCTGTATCTAATGTTATCAAATGTAGCACAGAGTAGCTATTTGATATATATATGAGTTCTGGATAATGATACTGCAGCCAAGAATACCCTGTATCTCTACACAAGAGATCATAAAGCCAATGTCAGAGCAGTAGTGTGGATGTGGTGTACACAAGGATTGTACACAGGCGACAGCCAAGGTGGAGCCGCAGTAGTATACAAGCATGGAAATGAATGAAATTCACACTTCATCTATCTGGGCACATGGTGTGTGGAGGTGGTTGTTGCAGAGTGTTGAGAAATTGGACTCACATTTGATGTGACAATTGAGAAAAGACCATCACTGCCACCACATGTAGCATAGACAGCATTTGGTTGTAACGATTCAGAAGCTGCTATCAATGGAGAGAATATGTTGAGCTGGACCATTAACAGCGAACAGTAAGATTGATCGAATTAAGGGCACAAGCTCTAGGCACCCGCTGAATCAACATGAACAATCATGGCATTCTATGACACCCTGGTATTTCTGGAAATGAAGAAGCAAGTTGTCTCATGAACATAGCCTGGGATGGATGTGAAGAGACAGCACAAGAGAAGCCATACACATATGCCTCGAATATGGCCAGAGGATTCTTCAACATCACTGATATATACTTATTTCGAGGTGTGTGTGTAAGTCATTTGACCAGAATCCCAAGGTGGTCAAATTCCAGAGTCAACTGGACCAATTCAGTGGCCTTCAGGTGCACTTGGAAGGCCTGGCAACAACTTAGTGAGGATCAGAAGTTATAGTGACATCCAGGGGAGCTGCTGAGAGCACTGGCATCTGTGTTAGGGGCACCAACAACAACTCTCAGTGCGCTGGTGACATGTGTGGGAGAACCTGGAATTGCAGTAGAGCAGTCTGGGAGAAGCAAATGTATTGTGTTTGTATTCTCATAGCAGGATCGATGAATCTATATAGCTACCCATTCACTTACACCATATCTCGACTTGCTGCGGACAGTATTTGCAAAACATTTGAGGTGCACCTGAAGATGATAATCAAGTGGATTCAGAAATACATTTGGAGGTGGTTATCCTGTGATCTCAGAGTTGCACTTGGAGGCCACAATTCAGTGAGTTTCGAGATGCACTCAGTGGCCAGGATAGTGCAAACATGGATGTGTTGATTGACCAAGTTTGCACATGCACTTGCAGACCAACATTACGTGAACTCAGTGAGGCACCTGGTGGCCATAATCCCACAACTTTGGAGATGCACTTGGAGGCCATAATTGATGGAGTTCGGGCATTACCTTGGAGGCCATAATCCAACAAACCTGGAAGCTGTGATCAAGTGAGTTTGGAGATGCACTTGCAGACAACGATCCAGTATAGATGGAGGAGTGCTCAGCGGCGGTCAATGGAAGGCACACTTCGCACTGAGACTCTCTAAATTGGGTAGTTAAGTTGCAACTTTCAGAATGTGACAATGTGACTGTACATGTGACGCTTCCATAGAGAGCTTCCCTGAAGGCGGTTAATCTGTAGAGAGGTGTGCTGGATGCTGAAGCTACATTCAGCAGTAAATTCGTAATTGTGATAGTGAAGTGAACGCAGACAATCTTGCATGCATGCTGCCCTCAGTGCATGGTATACTCAGTGAATGCAGTACTTGGTAGATGCTGTACTCAGTGGATGCTGTACTTGGTGGAGGCTGTACTTGGTGTATGCTGTAGATGGGGTATGCTATACTTGGTGTATGCTGCACTTGGTGTATACTGTACTTGGTGTATACTGTACTTGGTGTATGCTGTACTTGGTGTATGCTGTACATGGTGTATGCTGTACTTGGTGTATGCTGTACTTGGTGTATGCTGTACTTGGTGTATACTGTACTTGGTGTATGCTGTACTCAGTGTCAGCTGTACTTGGTGTTGACTCATCATCATAGCAGGGACAGATACAGAGAAATGACTGAACTTTGTATTCTGCAATGATGATAAAGTTGTGGACAAGAAAGAGAGATGGGGGACAAAGATAAGGATGATATGGAGGATTTGAGCAGAGATGAGAAATACCAGGTGCAAGTTGCGCAATTCAGTTGAGAAGAGCTTGTATTGGTGTTATGACCCCACAGATTGGGACTTATACCTATCTTATCAAGGATTATAAGTTAACTCACATTTACAATTTTCTTTAGTCTCAGCGTCTCATGAAGATTTGCTGCCTCTCCTCTCCCCTCTTTCTTTCTTTTCCTCAACTCTAACATCATCTAAGAACACCAAGTTAAGTAATTCCTCTCTATCTCTCCATGCCATGATCATGAGTAGACACTAAGTACAGCATACCACAAGTATACCTATTAATGCATACACTGAGTACTGCATTCATTGAGTACTGCATACACTGAGCACTGTGTCACCCCAAGATTGACTGTCTCCAGCTCTCAGCTGGTCTCTCATCTCTTAACTCTCATTACTCATCTCTCAGTAGACCTTGTTGTGCTGTGGATTCTATATTCTAATAACTATGTGTAATCCAGTGAATACTGTTTCATATTCTATTGTGTCTCCCAATCTACTGCCACCATATCAACCACTCCAATGTACTCCAATCCTGATCGATCACGGACTCCAACTGAATTGCCACACTTAGTTAGTCATAACAGTCAGCTCGTACAATCATGGTTTTGAAGTGGATTTTGAAGCTTGTTGGATCATGGCCTCAAAGTGTGTCCCGAAACTTGCTTGATCATTGCCTGCAATTGCATCTCCATGTTCACAACATACTGGCCTCCATGGGCATCTCTGAGTTCACATGATTTCCGGGTCAAAGTTCATCTCCACACTTGCTTGGTCATTGCCACCAAATTTGCATAATTATGGCCTTCAAGTCCATCTCCACACTTGCTTGATGATGGCCTCCATGTGTGTCGCTGAGTTCACATGACATTGGCCTCGACATGAATCAGGGAGTTCACATGACCACTGGCTTGAAGCGCATCATCGAATTCACTAGTTCACTGCGTTGATGTGTATCTTGATACCTGCCAGATCATAGTTTGTAGAAATAATGGGGCTAAATGTCTTCCAGCATTTTATTGACTCTCCACCATACCTCTTACAATATTTTACAGGTATTTGGAAGACAGATCAGGTCAGGCTCAAGGATGTGATGGGCTACATGGCCATGAGGAACAACACAAGTGGTGTGGATCTATGAAGGCTCAGCAAGATTCAGTTAGAACATGCACAAATTGTGCGGAATAATAAATGCTCTGAAAGAGTGCATGGAAGGAAGAGTTGGGAAAGATAGATTGTGCCATTTATGCAATGAGATGATGTCTATTTACTTCCAGGGCTCCAAATATATACTCCCCATTGCTTAGTCCATTTCTGTTATCCCTGTATGATTATATACTCCCCCTCATTGCTCAGTTGATTTCCGTTATCCCTGTATCCCTGGATTCACCCCATGTTGGTCAGCTGATCTGCATTACCGCTGTATCTCTTTATGCTCCCAACTGGCTTCCCCCAACCAAGCTGAATTGCAGTGGTGGTGAGAAAAGAATTTACTTGCGGTAACAGCCTGCAAGTGTATCACTATACACGTTCGAGCAGCGTTTCCAAGAGCTCCTCCGAATATGCTGGAGTACGGTCTGCAGCCAGATTGACCTGATGCATACTCATAGTGATACTTAGATTTTACGTACCATATTATGATGTTGCGAATCATTTGACAATAACAGAGATGAATATGATAGATGAAATGCATTGAGGTTGGGGAATACTAAGCACAACCGTTGTGAGAATACGGCACCAAATCTCCCACAGTACTACACAGAGGTTACCGCTGCACTCGGAGTCCTCGGCAGACCTCTGCAAAGGTTTCAGCTACTCCATAATTTGACTATTCCAGAAGTTCCATCTCATAGTATCCAGAATGCATCTCCATTACTGCAGGTGCTTCAGGAGCATCATGCAGAGTCTGTGAGCACATTGCTTAGCTCTAGAAGGGCGTAGGAGCGTCTGGAAGTATTGAGCGGTACAGGTACAGTTGACCAGAGTGTCTGGATGCTTTATATCTAGCTTCTGAACCAATCTACATCTTGCTGATAGAGGGATCGCCAGCGCGCAAGGTGATGGAGAAGGCCAACAAATGCTGCAAGCAGTTCATCAATAGGTTGAAAAGTAAGACCAGGACCAAATGACATATTCCGATAACTAGGATCAAGCCACAGGCTGTCCGGTTCTACAAACTTAAATCCCTCCATGTGAATACCGCAGTTAACCTAAAATGATTCAGTCAGCAAAATGACAACATATGCTGGAGGTGTAAGGGCAGAGTTAGTAACGAGTTTGGGTAACCTGCCAGCAGTCTGGTTTCAGACTACAAAAAGGGGTCGGTTTGATTCTAGACCTATCAAAAAGCTGCACCCAACGCTTCTTCGTGGCCCAAATCGTGATTAATACCCATCAATGTGAGGGTTCTGCTGGATTTGCATAGACCTGTCGGGTGCAATCCCGGGTTCCGGTTATTGAGTTTATCTATTTATGGTCGCATTCACATATCTTACTGTCAATTGCAACATATTAACTTTGGTACATCATTGTCCTTTTTCGATGCTCTGGCTGTCCATATAACCAACAAGTATTGATCCGCACTCCCTTCCCAATCCAGAAAATGAGAGTGAATGCTGCATCAACAATATTTCCTCTTCCATCTTGGGTAACCTGAGTGCCAGTAGGTTGCAGAAATTCATAATTGAGGTATTGAGTGACAATATTGTCAAAAGAGAAAGCGACACACTCCCTGCATCAGAAAAATGTATTGCACTCACTGGGAGCCTCCACGAGTGTGTGAGAGAATGTGGAGTGTAAACTTAGATATGTCAATTTCAGGGGTGTATCAAACCTTAGGTGGGCATTCCTGCAGGCTTTGAGAGTAACTGTGATCTCTAATGACTGGTACAGGAGTACCATGGGAGTGATTGTGATAGGTTGCGGAATACCTTGATGCGCCAGAGAAAACTTTGGGTACACCTGGGAGCACTGGAAACAATCCTGGGAGTGCCTAGAACAATTCTGGAAGCCCGTGGAATCGCTGGCAACAAGTCTGGGAGCACCTCAAATCACAGTACAGCAGTCTGCGAATAACAACATCTTCTGTGGGAATGCTGCTGGTGCGCCTGGAAATCATAGCTGCTGCATATCGTTCAATGATGATTGAAACTCATGTATGTAGTTTCTATTCTGAATTATGTATATATGGATCTCTATAGCTACCCATCTACACACAGTATCTCTGGACTGGCTGTAGGCGGTACTTGAGTGCAATTTGAGGTGCACCTGAAAATGACAGTCAAGTGAACTCAATGATACACTCCAAGGCCATGAAGAACTGAGTTTGGAGATTCACTTCGAGGTGGTAATTGAGGGTATTTGAACAAGCACTTGCATGGCATGGTGGAGCCAACTTGGAGATGTACTCCGAGATTGCGATTGAGCGAGTATGTGGATACACTTGGAGGCCACGATCATGCAAACTTGATGGCCATAATCAAGCGAGTTAGAAGATACACTTGGAGGACAGAATTGTGCAAGTTTGAGATACACTTGGAGGCCGTGAGTGAGCAAGTTTGGACATGCACTTGGAGGATATGATTGAGCAGATTTGGAATTGTACACTTTGACGCAATGATTGTGTGAATGTGGTTGCCACGATCGAGCGAGTTTGGAGGCCGCAATCAAGCGAGTTTAGAGATGCACTTGGAGGCCATGATTGTGCGAACTTGGAGTCTATAATAGTGCGACTTTTGAGATACACTTGGAGGCCATGATTGAGCGAGTTTGGAGGCCATTATTGTGCATCCTTGGAGATGCACTCGGAGGCCGTAATCGTGTGGGTTTGTAGATTCTCTGGGAGGCCGCGATCGAGTGAAGTTGGAGGCAGTAATTGTATGAGTTTGGAGATGCACTTGGAGGGTGTAATCGAGCAAGTTTGGACCAGTACCTGGAGGCAGTAGTGTTCCATTGGAGCTCTCATGGTAAGCTGGTTTGAGTGTGGTCAATCATCTAGGTAGGTATGCCAGAAGCCGAAGCTACATTTTGAGATCAATGTGTGATTATGTGAATGAAGGGAAGAAAAAGTATGTTTGGTGGATTCTATAGTCAGTGTATGCCATACTCGATGTATGCCGTACTTGTTGTGTGCTGTACTCTGTGTATGCTGTAGTCAGTGTCAACTCATGATAATGATATGGAGAGATAGAGAGGGATGACTTAACTTCATGTGCTGCCATGATGGTAGAGTTGTGCACAAGAAAGAGAGAAATAGGGGATCAAGATGAGAACAATGTAGAGGATATGAGTGGATAAGAGACATCTGGGATACTACTCGCCTGATTTGGTCGGAAAGTCCTTGGATCGTTGTCATGACACTCTGGATGGACACTCGTACCTGCTGTATTCGGGATGGCAAATTCACTGGCACATTAGATTCTCTCAAGTCGCAGTTTCTCATGATGATTGCCCCCATCTTCTATTATCTCTCTCTTTCTCATCCTGAACTCTACAATCTCCTAAGAACATGAAGTTATGTCATCCCTCTCTATCTCCCAATGCCACAATCAAGAGGTAACACCGAGTACAGCAAATGTTGAGTACAGCATACAATGAGTACAGCATACAGTGTCAGCAAGTCACTGTGAGCCTCCAGTAGTGTCTGAGTGGATGTGGAGTGTATACTTAGAAGAGTCAATTTCAGGAGAGTATTAGACCCAAGGAGGGCATTCTGGTGGGCCTTCGGACTATCTGGCATCTCTAATGATGGGTACAAGTGTACCATCGGAGTGATTGCGATAAGTTCAGGAAAACATCGGAGAGCCATAGAGAACTCTGGGTGCACCTGGGAGTGTCGCAGAACCAATATGGGAATTACAAGTAACATCTAATAGATGCCTGGGTTATTAAAGATGTTCATTCAGAGGACTGCAGGCATGATCTGAGAGTGTTCAGATGTATACAAGCATTTGACTTCCCTCCACGGTGAATAGGATGCATAGATTATTACTCATCAGCACATCTGTATCATACATCAGCACATCTGTATCATACTAGGTATCATTATCTGTAACATTGCATTTTTTGCCTTGCTATATTAAGGAAACAAAGAAAAAGGAAAATGATTCAAACATAAACTAACATACATCGAAATAACAAGCAGCCTAAGCGATCGAACGATATCAATGCAACACCGAGTCAGTGTCATCCACTCAGTCTCCCATCTCATCAGGTCTAACGAAAGCCGAATCGCACCATTCAGCAACTGCGCAAAGAAGATGAAGATACTCTTTGTATTTGCTGATTATTCAAACCTGGAGTGTGGATGAAATTGAATTCCAATGTGGTTTGACTCGATTTGTGACATCAAACAAAGGTGTATTGAGATGTCGGATAGCTGTGAATCTGAATGGGTATTTGAAAGGCAATGATTAATTGGATGATAAAGGGAATCAACAACCATAGATCAGAGAAAAGCCAGATGCGGAGTACTCTGTGGAAAAGAGGAATACACAGAAGGTGATGAAGGAGGGCAGAATGAAAAGGAGCAGCAAATTAAGGCTGCAGAGCTCCGACGGAGAATGAACAGCGCTAAAGCTGGGCTGAAATGCACCAATGGTATTGAGGAGCACCCATACTAGTGGTGGAGCGCCGAAAGGGTAGGGTCATGTGGAGTATAAAGTGCGGATTTCAAGATAGAAGCAACAATCCAGACCGAGGTATGCTGGTGGGCATTGAGGAGACCAGCCATGGAGAAATCGAGTTTAGATTGAAATAGATGAATGTCAACTTAGGCTACAAAGAGCTGATGGGAATTGAAGTGTGCCTATCCTCGTTGAGTTGTACTGCAAGGGGGGGTATCAAGTGTCCCACTAATGCATGACTGATGAGTGCAGTGGCTTTCAGAGTGAAATTAATCGCAAGGGATGAGCAAAATGTACCTTGATATTCATCTTGACAAAACGTAACTGTTGTCTTCCCCCCACTGGCATATTCAGACATCGCACAATCAATAGCTGCAGCTGCTAGCGTCAAAGTCTGCGGTGTAAGAGGTTTTAAATACTGGGATGTCTTAGGCTGGCACCCCAAGGTATTGGCGGTGACGAAAAATTTGTGGTAAATAAGATCATGTAATTCGATTCACGTGAACCATAATTTCTTATCATCTAGGACCTTTGAGTGATATGTATTGTCAAACAGAAGCTCCATAACCTGATCTGAAGCTTAGACTCAGAGAGCATCATGAACTGGTAACTACAGACAACAGTTCACTGTGCCGTATCTGCCAACTGTCCTCACATGGTATGCATCTTGAGTGTCAAGTCTGTATTAGGTAGGGCATGGCCAATAACCGAACTCTCATGAAGAAGTGTTGAAGAGAATCCAAGGCTTACAGCCTCTCGTGTTTGTGGATCTATTTCTTGAAATGGACTGCCAGGAAATTAACACACAGATGGCGTACCAACAGGAGTACCTGCTAATGCCTGCTGACGATCCTGAGCTTCAATGGCAAATTTCCATGCTTCTTCAACCATCGAGTACTTGTCATCAGATAGTATTGGCCAAGGATTATTTGTGAATACGATTGCCTCCATGAACCTTTTCGCTACCTCAAAAGTAGCCTATTGGTGTTGGGGAACATACTCATATGCAGTAGCCTGTTGGTTGTGGAAGAATCTGGACTCCACTAGTCTTGGGTTGCAGCAGTACCTGGGTGGATGGTGTACAGTCAGACATGGATAATAGGTTGAAGAGGGTTGACTTTTGGTGTTTGACTAGTGGTCATGCGATTGCCCCAGCTGGATTTCCGGCATTTATCTGCAGAGGTCGTGCAATTAAGATATCGGCACAGCTCGGAATGTTTTGCTGTGGAATTGTTGAAGCTAGTAAGGACTTGTCCTGGCAGGCCTGGATTAGAAGCAGGACCTCCAGTTGGTGATCCAAATCATCTTCTTCGATCTTGGACGATCCTGTGGTCTTTCTGCGGTCTTTACCATCACCATTAGTGATCTCCTGATCAGTATCATCATCCTGCTCCAAAAATAAAATTGTGGACATCAGTCATTGGTAACACAATGTACGATACACGATGGAAGAACATCTGAAGGCTAACATTTGATGGACAACAAAGATTGGCTACTGTCTTGAATGCCAGTGCGCAGTGATGGTGTGCTTTTTGATTCTTCTGTGAATAGTGATTCCTCATCTGGCTGGGTGTAGGTTCCATTTAGGGTTAGGAGGATAGAAAGTCGGGGAATATGAGAGAACAAGTAAAAGCACTAAAAATAAGATTAAGTGCCATAGAATAACTTGACAAATGGAGCAAGAAGTTGCACATAGTCGAGGAGGATGTAATTCGAGGCTTGCCTTGAAGGGTTCAGGAGAGATGGCTTCAATGGTTCAGACATATATCCAGGATGGCAGTCTAGTGTTGTGATATAGAATCCTGTCAGGTGTACCGGAATAGATGCATTCCTTGTCAGGTGCACTGGAAAGGATGGATTTCCAAGGCCGAATGTTAGCAACTCCTATCAACAACACTCGGTATGGATCAAAGAAATAGAGGCTGGCTCACGCCAACACACAGAGTATAGAACCAGACACACTGGAAGCCAACTTGCAACATTAACTAACCTTTGTGCTGGCAAGATTGAGCACTGGGAACCCGAATGAAAACATGTGCCCCTGCATATGACTCTCCAAACGTAGTAATTATGCGTGAATGTTCGAGTATTTGAGGTATCCACATGGCTTAGAATTGGTGTGACATTTAAAATCTGTGGAATTCAGTAGATTTGGGACCTTTGAGAGTGACAGCTGAGTTGCAAGGGTTCATAGTGAGTTAGTTATCGATTGAGAAGATATCTGAGTCTCGGTATGTGCTATATGTGCTTGAAGAACTCATGTATGTTCACAATATTCTATTGTATTAGAATTCTGCAGCTAAGTTAGCAGTTGATAAGGCAATATCATAAGAGTAACTTCCCTTTCATGTGTTGATGTGGGCCATGTCTGGAGGATAACCTTCACAGCAATATTGCAGTTAAAGGGGGATAGAGAGAACTCTGTGTACACAGTAGAAATACAGGCCCAGAGAACGAATGATAAGGTGTGATGGATGATTCAGAGGCAATCATATTTATTCAAGCACATGGCAATGCCATGATTGCTTACAAATGGGGCATGAAAACTCATGCACATTCTGATTTTGTGCCTAATATGCAGTAATTCACACACCGTTAAATCACACAGTTATTGTAAGTCTCATCTACTGTTAGCAACGGGTCCAGGTAACCTGCCAGCAGTCCATGTTTGGACCGCAAAGACAGGTCAGTTCGGTTCCATATTGGCAAATGAACCCAACCCCCTGCCTCTTTGTGGGCCACACCCGGACCTGTACCCATCAACCCATGGGTTTTGCCCAGTTTCACTGGACCCGTAGGCTTCAATCTCCTGTTCTGCGTTTCGGGTTTCACTATTTATCATCACATTCAGATATGCTACTGCTAATTGCAAAATACGGACATTGGTACATCACTGTTTGTTTTCGATGTATTGGCTGCCTTGATAATCAACATGAACAGAGACACGCACCCTACCACATTCCAAAAATGAGCGTCAATGGAGTCTCAACCATTGTAGGTTGTGTATTGTGGGTTGTCTTGGGGGCGCCAGGTCGTAAATAGTCATCAACACCTTATTGGCCGCCTGTATAGCAAAAAGAGAAAGCGAAACACTCCATATCCCATCTTTAAAATAAGCGTCAATGGAGTGTTGATGATGTTTGGTCTTCCATGTTTGGTAATATGACTGGTACTTGATCATAAGCATCCATACACAACGATATGGCAGCCATTATAGGCTAATATGTATGGGATATTCCGGCTGCATCCTCCAGGAAAGTAACAACTTACTTTATTCACTGAGCTACCACTAAGTGTTCTTGAACCTTCTGACGTTCAATACCAGTCAAAATGGTGTATATAGAAAAGACCGGCCACATTGCGCTGTGATTAACTATGATGCAAGGCCAACAATCATTGACGCTCCATTGACGCTCATTTTCGAGATGGGGCAGGGAGCATGTCGCATTCTGTTTTTCCTATAAAGGCAGTGAATACTTTGTTTATAACTGTCTACATCATGTTGCCACCCTGGTTACCCAAGATACATGACCAACCGTCATTGATACTCCGTCGACGCTCATTTTCCAGATGTGGCATCGAGGGCATCATAATCTGTTTTGCTTATAAAGGCGGCCAGATATTCTTTTATGACTGTCTGCAACCTGTCGGAGGTCTGATTGCCCAGGACTCAAGACCAACAAATGTTGATGCTCCGTTGATACTCGTTTTAATGTGTTCAATAGTCAATATCTGCTGCCGTCGGGAATGATATAAATATATAGTTGGACTGATTGGTTGCTTTTCTGGCCGATTGAGATACAACCCGTTGGCAAAGGCGAGCCCAGTAATATCCTTGCACAGGCCTTTCTCATTCTACCGAAATTGATATATCTCTTTGAATACTACATCTCGCTGGCTATAGTCTGTTTTAAAAACAATTATCCTCATTCGACTACTCACTATTCTCTCATAATGTTGCTCTAAATAAAATTTTCGGCCAAGCAACATATCAAACCTGGTGAAAACATATTGACCCAAGCTGTCCTACTTTTTCTAGTTTCCCTTATTCCTCCTTGTTTCCATTGCGCTGACAGTCATTACCGCGTTTTCAGCCGTTGTCTTTGACCTCTGTATTGGCCAAATCAATTGAGGAACATTTGGTGCAGCACCCACAACCCAGTGCTTTGGGCTTTCTGAAGCCTTGCGGCCTTTGTCTGGCTCCATATTGGATTCATCATCTGACTCGCAGTCCTCCTCGCAGTCGTTTGTATGATCGAAATTACTATTCCAGGTCAGCAAATTTCCGGGTTCGGAAATGCTTTCAGGTGCACTTTGCTCATCAATTTCGGGTGGATGACAGTCAAGTCAATTGATTTGGTGGACGTTTAATATTTCAGTTCTCCTCCAGGGAGGTCGTTTGTAGACAAAGCTTCTGGCTTAGGTGATCTTTGTGACAATTTAAATGCAGCTGCACCATCATGTTGGAAATTTGACCAGGATGCTTTGATGATCTCTTCGGTATCTGAATTGTATCCTTGGCTAGTGGTATGCGTGTTTCGATCAGGAGATTTCTTCAGTATAGCATGCCCGTTTTGGCTGCCCAGCCACATCTCCAACAAGTTGTGGACCTTGGCTATTCTGTGCAATGATCTGTCCTGCGCCTCGTTCTTCAATTCCATGTCGTTTTCATTTTCCGCGTTAATCAATGCTGCGCAATCACCCACCAATTTTCCCTGATTGGCTGGAGCAAACTGCCTTGCGATGACTTTTCCCCAAGTATTTCGCTAGTGGTTTTGGACAGTCTCCAGCCAACAACCTCTCGCCCGAGGGAAAAACTCGCCTCGAGTCTGACACCATGTGGTACAATTCAGAATATGTTATATGCCACATCAGAGAGATCGGCGTACTTTGAGTGCGTTTCCACTTGCTGGCGCTACCAGTTGGTGATATCTGCTAACCACAATGTACTGCTAATCTTCATGGTATTGGAGTGGTAATTATTGAGATTTGGATTTAATTGCCCCCAGTTCTTTGGTGCTTCAAGCAGTGAATTCAAATGGAGCCTTATGGCAGTCAATTAGTGTGCTGTGTGATCGCTTTGTCCGGGTGTCGTTTCCGCTACGCATTTAAGTGTTATGTATTCTTCACCATTGCAGAACATATCATATGTATCAAATGACGATTGACCAAATCCAGATACCTTTGCACAGGGGAAGATATTGGCATCCGGAACATTTTCTGGTTTAATGACAGACATTGGTTGATGTTTGGCGCAGTTTTTGTTCTCCACATACTTCAAAAACACCTGCTGCTATTGGATAGGATAAGTAGTCTTGTCCTCAGGATTAATATCCATCGCCTTGTCCCACTTTGAAATTGACCGCAACTTCTGCAAATGATCAAGGATATGTGCTGAAAAGAGAAGCAGACCAGTCGTTGGAGTTACTTCAGCATAATGATTGGACAGCTTCTCTTGTGCAACCGTCACGGGGAAGTATAAGTCTTTAATCTCTTGTGTCTTCTTCTTAGCCAAAGCTTGCATCACGCTGTCTACATGATTGAACATTTCATTGTAGTCGGTGATGACATGAGGCGGAGTAACTGTATGCCTCTTCGACATCCACAGGGTCCAGTATTGGAACGGCTTGAAAACTTGCATGATGTACTTGCCGATTGTGCATTCATCCTGTATTGTGAAGAGTAGCCGGTAATCACTGTATATTGGATTCTTCAACCACTCGCGGTTGAATTCGTGTAATTGGTAAGCTTGCTCAAGCAACTGCAATGTCAAATTCCACCATGTTTTCACATGCATAATAGGTTCTACTGCTATTGGTACAGCGGCCTTTCGACAGTCAATGAACTCATTTCGATGACCAGGTGTCAGTGTAATCAACACAGCAATTATTCTCTGCTATATGATAATCAGTTTCAGGTCTTTGAAAATGTCTTGAAATACGTACTTTCCCAATAATTTTTGGTAGACCTGGTCGCATAGCCAACGCCTTGTTGATTCTAGCATTTCCCTATTTTCGCAGTCTTTGACTCTTCCCCATGCCTGTGCTTTCATTCTCTCCAAACTGTGGATCATGCTCATGGGCTTCCCATGACTTGTTGCAACCTCTTACACCGAGACTGCTCATAAATGAACCCAAAGCAAGCTGCATGATGTGCGGCATGCACGGTACGTAGTTACTCATTGCTGGCCACTCACTTCTGGAGGCGTCAAGCATTGATTGTCAATTCTGAGTCATCAGGTAATCTGAAGAAGCATTATCTGTTGTAATTCCAAGTAAACGGCCGTTGGTAAGCTCAAAACGATTCACAACCTCCTTCAAATGTATGGCCAGCCTTGCTCCAGTATGTTGACCATTGACCTACAATTCTTGATTAGCATTCGAAATATGAAACGAACACACTATCAACCTCATTGAATGCTAGTTGTAATTCTCACAATGCCCACTTTCAATCCATATAGTATCTTATGACCAATGTTATTGCTATTTTGTTCATAGATGTCCACCCATCTAAAGCTAAGCTAACTATATGTGTTGATGGCAATTGCTTCTTAATTGCATCCACTGTCAGTGAGTATTCCCTTTGGCAACTGTTGCTAAGGGTGCTGGCTGATGGCAGCACAAGCTCACCATGTAATAAATTAAATGACCATCGCCACTCGAGCTTTAATATAGCATTCCCTGGAATGTGAGCCAAATGAAATCCTGACATCAGGTAGCGATTCCAGCTATCTTCGTGAAATTCGGCTGTTAGGGAGCCCTTCGCTGCCAGTTTAGTGCATTCTGTCTGCCAATTGGGTTAATATATGTAGAATCTAACTGTCGAATATAAGTTTTTTTTGCGAGCTGACTATTGTAATTCCACAACTGCCTTGTGTATTCAACATGGCTACAGCAGTTTCATCAATGGTTATACTGCTCAATTCAGAAACCTCCGACTCTGTTAATTTGTTTAACTTCTCCATGTGCGCTTTTGCCTGCAAGTGTTTCCCCATGAAGCTGGTCCCATGTTCTGATGGATGGTGAAGAACTCGATGACAAATGATACATATGATGCCGGGGCTGCCAGTCTCCACAATTCCGCAGTGCAAATAGAAGTGCCACGGAAGGGGCATGTCTAGAATTACTCCTTGCAATAGGACATTTCGAGCTCACATTCATTGAAGGCCACATAGCATCGAATATGATTTGGAAAGTAAGGTTGCTCAAATCGCGAATGACGACACTTTCATTTTCGGCTGGTATCATAACCTCTAGCAATGAGGTATGTATAGATTGGGAATCTGACATGGTTGTAGGTATTTCAAAGCTGCATAAATCCAGTTGAGAGAACGTCAAAAGTTACATTATTGTTGACTAGAAAGCTGGTGCTTAAATAGTTATTCTTGAGCTACACGAAAGAGAAAAGTAAGGCCTGTCATGCATAGTTGTGAAGTTGTATACAGGATCATATTGACAGGACTGAGTGTCAAAAACTCGAGTTTGGAATAATACAGGGCATTATGTTTCTGTGAAGTGTACTGAGCCCCACCTAACTTGTTGATGCTCAGCTGATACTTATTCATCGGGGGCGTTATCAGAATTGTCACTGGCATTCTTGCATAAAATGGCACCTATACGTTGATTATGGTTGTATGTCAATGCACAGCACTTGGATTATGCAAGTTGCATGACCCAAAATCGGTGACGCTCTGTTGATGCTCTGTTGATGCTCTGTGGATGCTCTGTTGATGCTCCGTTGACGCTCAGTATTAGGACATAGTAGCGATGCTGTCGGAAGCATTTTTGCCCAGAAAGGCTGCCAGTAGTTTGATTATGGGTTAATGTCACCACAAAGCCCTTGCATTTGCTAACATGCAAGGCTAAGAATTGTTCAAACGCTGTTGACAGTCATTTTGAGGACATCGTAGCGATGTTCTCGCAACCATTTGTGATTTTAAAGTCAGCCGATAGTTCAATTATAAGTCAAGCATGCTGCCCAGGCCTTGGGTTTCACATGATACAAACCCAAAAACTGTTGACACTCCATTGACACTCATTTTTGGGACATAGTAGTGATGTTCTCACAGCTTTGTTGTGTAGAAAGGCAACCGAAGTTGTGATTATGAGTTTATGTTGCTGTGCAGCCCTTCAATATGGCAAGATGCAAGGCCCAAAATCATTGATGCTCCATTAATGATCATTTTTTGGATGGGGCAATGAGCATGTCATTTGCCTTTTTAGCTATAATGCCAACAAATACATTTTTTTTGGCACAAGCTGACAATACCGCCCTTTGATTTTCGAATATATCAGACTTCAGATTCTGGATGTTCCGTTGAATGTCATTTTTAGGATGGGGCAACTGGCATGTTATTTGCCTTTTCAGCTGTAACGCCAACCAATACATTTTCTTTGGCAGGAGCTGACAGTGCAGCCCTTTGATTGTTGAATGCGTAAGAGTAAAAATCGTTAACACTCCAGTGACGCTCATTTTAGGATGGGGAAACAAGTTTGTCATTTGCCTTTTCGACTATCACGTCGACCAATACAATAACTTTCAAATGACGAGACAATGGAGCCGTATGATTTTCAAATGTATAAGACTCAAGATAGTTGACCCTCCATTGACACTCATTTCTTGGGTGGGGCAACAAGCATGTCATTTGCCTTTTCGGCTATCACGCTGACCAATAAATTCACTATTGCAAGTTGAGACAATGGTGCCGTTTGGATGTTGAATGTGTTAAACTGAAAATCGTTGACACTTTGTTGAGGTTCACATTAATCACATCTAAAGAACCTTCATTCACTCAATAATTGCATGCAGTGAATCGCAAACTCATTATTGACATCCAATATTGCATTTCCAAGTATTATCATTTGCATCCAGAAGCTTTGTAGTCTCTCAATTTCTGATCCACCTCCATCCACTTTGTCGGAGTGAGCAATGACGTGGACCTATCCCATTCCTGCACTTTCTGCCGGCAATTTACGGCATGTAGATCATTTCACTATTTTTTGATTAATATAGCTTGACCTCCTCACCTGTCCTCATCCAGCTTTTTCTCCTCGATTTCCATGGCATACCATAAGCAATTGTACATATCTGAACCGTATGCAGCAGGTCGGTGTGGAGAGTTACGCAGTTGGATGTGTGGATGAATGCAGTATAACAGTCGTCATTCAGACAGATTCAGATTGAGCACAGACCGCCCCTTTTAAGAATCGTATGACATCACTCACTTAAATTTGCTTAGTATATTTTGTCACTAATATAGCTTGTGCTTTCTCACTAAACAGTACTAGGCAACCCAAAATGGAGCTTATTAGCTGCCTTTGAAGATACTTTGTGATCTAGAACATTCGCATGGTTTGTTCGACCCTTGCACATGCACAGACGAATTATCATGTCTCACAACTTAGTCAATGAAATCAAGAAAACACTGACATGCAGAAATATTGGTACAAAATTTGCTTTGCACAGAGATACGACATCCAAAATACCAATATGCCTATCGATTTCTCCGATGACGCAGGCGCCATCACCATCTCTTCGTCAGAATCCGATTTCTATATGGTTATTACCTGCGGAGGTGATATGCAGGGGTAGAAGTTTAGGGGTTCAACAGGCTTCACATTCTGAATAAATGACGAACCAGGCTCCACGGTGGGTGCTAGACCAGCTTAACCTGTTTTCAACAGTGGTTGTGCAGAACCAGGCCTCATATGACAACTTCCTGGTCCAGAAGTCCCTGCAGGCATTTGCGATTTTCCGGGGACCAGATCAAGAAACTCCATCAGCTGTCCAAGTGTTGTTGGTGGAGGTGCAGCTGCATCATCATCCGTTCACAGTTTAACGACTGCCGGAACGTTCAATTCCAATGGGCCGTACTTCTTATCTCTTTCAGTGAAGTAGGCAGCTGCGTCCTCCCATCCCGGATGAGTCAATTCATCAAGCTTCCTTACCCAGCCGGGTTCGTCATCTTCGCTCAGCTGACCCTGCTCTGTGTGTTCGTTGTCGTCACCTGCCCCATCCCACCCATCGTTGGAAGTTGCAATCTCGCTCAGAGTGTCGTCAACAGCAACCATCATCTCATGAAACATTTTTTCGGGCTCTCTGGTCGTTAATCCCTTGTCTTCAGCAGTTTCTGTGTCTTCGTGCTCCTGCCTACTTGCTGCCTCTGCATCTGCAACTCGCTGTCTTGCCCCAGTGGTTTCTCTCTCAACTTAATCCTTGATCCATTTTTGTTCCTCTTCATTGCTTAAGACATGTGTTTCTCATTGTTTCTCTGCCGCAAGCTTCTTTCTGGATCGCATGCTGCCTAATGCCCCAAGGGCTCGGACCCCTTCTGCCTGTAAGCCGCTAATGCCTTCATTTGCTTCATGACATCATCATGTGGACCGCTTTGTTGATTCCCAATATTGCCCGCTGGAAGAGGCGAAAAGTTCTTTTCCGAGTATTAACCATTGTAGTTTTTGTTGTCTTTGTTGTTGGGCGAGATGTTGCATGTTGCAAGAGATGCACAATCTGGAGGCAAGCTGCATCTTTTAGGTCAAGGTTGGTACATTTACTCAACTTTAACAATACGAAATAAGCCTTTTGACTGTCAATATATTGGAAATAGTTAGGGTAACAGTACAAATGACTGGATTGTTAGCGTCAGTTTCATGTAGTATCCCTGTGATTTTTTGAGAAAAACATCATCAGACATCCTTTTCCTCAAAGAGTGTGCTGTTGATATCTGACAATCATGAGATTCTGGCTGTCGTATGCCTAAACTTATCCCTGGATTCAAACAAACAACACAGGACTGACTTATTGCAAATCACGAGATGGTGGGAAACCCCTACAACTTGTAGTTATATGCAGCAGGATTCATGTTGGGTATGATGTACAAGTTGACTGCTATTTATTCCATTCTGACATGAACCTCACTATATATTCCTCAGGACTTTCCACTTCTTTTCATTATCATCTTCCTCACCTATTCCACACCACCAAATCATCGATACACAAACACCTCCACCAGTTGGCGACGGATCCCAAGCAGATTGAACCATGGGTGCTTCATCCAATAGGTCACTCCTTGGCACACAGCGAGAACGCAAACACCATTTCATTCACCGTGACAGTGCCAATGAAGCCATCTAAAATAGGACCCAGGATGCACATTCCAAAATCACCCGTAAGACCGAAAGCTGCAGGATAATGAAACAGCCTGCAACTGGATGTGAGTATATTCATAGCATAGTGAACAGCCGTCAAATCACTGTATTACATCCAGTGGGTGTATGCATTTTGCTATGTGACCCATTTATCGCCACTAGTAATGGGAAACCTTTATCGTGGAACAAGGTAATTCTCTGCACAGTCTGGAAAATGAAACATCATTATGTTGTCAGCTCTGTCTTTTTTGCGGACATATTTCATGATAAGCATCCCCGCGAGTGGACAAAATAGGCTTTAATTATCTTAGAAGAGGCTATGGAAGCGTATATTGTCGAGGTAATAGCCAACTCCCATTGGTAAAGCGGCGACTAATTCCTTGAAGGTTTTCAACATGTCTGCTACCATGGCAAGGCTAGAAGGTCGGGTACAGCTGGAACAGTCCAACAAGCGCCTGGCTTTGTATATGTCCAAAATGGCCAAAGGCGGGTTTTCGTGCCCCCCAAGAGAGGAATCACAATACTTAATCAAGACGCCTTCAGCCGAAGCCCGAGAAGAGAAGAAGCGGGGTGGGGAGTCTCCTGGTCATTAAAAGGTGAAGGCTGTGATACAAAGACACCCAGCCACGCTTCATGAAAACCTCACTGATAGATGCCTACTTTGCCAAAATGGCACTGCAAAGAATCCCCAGATATAATGGAGACGCAAAGGAACCGGTGCATCTTCACCCGACTGACACAAACAGCCGACTCCAGAGCCGATGCCATCTCTGCCCGGAACACCACCCCAGCCTGGAACGCCTCTCATGCCACCTGGTATCAGTGGCGCAGCCCAACCTTTCCAAATTCTCAATTTGCCAGCTGGATATGTATATTCACATACATCTCTTCCATGTATTGAATATTTTACTCCTGATACATATGCCCAGGATAGCCAGCACGATACTGATTCGGATCCAGATATGCTGACTGATGAAGGAACATCCACTGGTTGGTATACTATCTGCTTGGTAATGCCGCTAACATCCAATTTAAAGACCGGAGCAGCCAATTGAGCGAACCTGCAAGTGATGACGAGCATTGATCGAAAGCAACATGATTTTGGAGTGTATTATTATCTACAATTTGTGGACACTGTGAAGTGTATTTTAAAGGATATATTTATATGTATTATTAAAGAACAATGTAGTGATCAAGGAGAAACTAAATCAAAATGCTAGAAAGGCTGCTGGAACAATGTGAATAATACACTATGCCAAATCAAATAATTGAATATTAGGGATACGTTCGTGGCAAAATGAGCGTCAATGGAGCGTCAACAATTTGAGGTCATGTTAGTCTGGTAATTAAACATTGACTTGGTCGTGGTTATACATAATCGAGGTATTGGCAGCCTTTATAGGTAAAAATTACACCAACATGCTCCCTACCTCATTATAAAAATTAGCGTCAACTGAGTGTCAACAATTTTTGGCTGTGCCTCTTGGGTTATCTAAGTGGTGTTTGGTTGCAGACATCCATACATAAGGTATTAGCTGCCATTAGCATCACAACCAACAGTGGAATGCTTCCGGCCCCATCTGGACAATAAGTTTCCACAGAGCCTCAACCATTTTTGGTCTTGTACATTAGGTAATCAATGCATTGGGTGGAAATATGAGTTCATAACTGAAATATTGACTGCCTTAGCACTCCTAAATACAATACACTAAAGGCAAAACATGGATTCCAAAATCGCCGATGTTACAACCTGCAAAGTGATCAAAAAGGTATTTCTGGATGTTAACTAACTGATTTTAATCAAATACAATTATGAATTAGCAAAAGCAAGAGCATTATATAAATCTACAGACGAACCCGCTAGACAACCCTCTGACTACCCACCCAATTCTGACGTGTTGGGAGATGTCCATCAAACCGTACCCGAATTGGCAATTCAGGTGTATTGATGATACGGACTCTGTATATGGTGATGGTTTGGTTCTAACTCAGACCCAGACCCAAAGTGGCGGTCTGGAACCATTGCTAACAACAGTCTCACCGCTCCAATGTTGACTTCAACGAATGTTGGGGTTGATAGCTATTTGCTACAATGGTATGAATCTAGAGTGAGATGTCATCTCACAGCAGGCAGAGGAATGATGATTGCATGGATATAATTCCCCAAAATGAGGTGTACTGAAGTTTGAATGGTTATTCTTTGATTCGGTGGCAGGGGATTGCAAGCTTAGCTTTCTCTGACAGTTGATTGCACTGTTCGATGCGGTCTTTTCTTAATGTCAACTTTGAAGATTCTCTATCTTCGAAATTCACTCGTGATGTAAATTGGTTCACATACTCTATTCTCAGATATGAGTTTTGGTAGCCCAAACATACAAGTTAGTCAGTATCAACTTAAGTGGGTATTCAAAGCATTGAGAACTTAGGCCTGATTAAGCAAGTATAGTACATTTTTGAGCAGGATTTGCCGGCCAGCTTCCAGAGTCGTTGAACAAAATGTATCCTTTGAGATTCTTGTTTCGAAGCTCCAGCTCTTTGCACAGAGCCTGAAGATGCAGAAGCAATTGTAGGATTTCGAAGCATTGGTCCAAGCATAATACCTAGTCAATATCGAGTTATGTGGGGTTACTAATAGGCTTGGTCTGTGGATTTATATTTTAGTTGTACAGGACGACATTCCTCCAACAGACAAGTTGATAAGGAGCTGACAGTTAAAGGTATTGTATCGAAGTTGTTCATATCGCAATAAAGCACAGATTAATATATCAGTAGAGGCCAAGCAGGTTGAGCCGACTGCACCAACACTTGATGTGTCCTGATTGATAACAATCTGTGTGCACTGTGTCCACTGATTCAAAGTCTAAGAAAACATAATGTGAATGAAGCAAACTGAAATATAGAGTGTACTACAGACAGGGATACATGAAATTCAGTGGCGTATATGTCGCTCTTGAGGTGTGACTTGGCTGGTATCATGCATCCATAATGAGTTGCAGCTTGTCAATATTGGCTTCATAGGAATTGAAGAACCTTAGTCTGGACTGGATGGCAGATCACAGTTGTGCCAGAACTTCCATCAGAGGCCAGAAACAACCTGGCAGCAAATGCTGCAGCATAGTTATAACTATCTACGCCGGGTATGAGTATCCAGCACTTTATGATGTCGGTCTGAGGTGTGCTTGACCTTCAGTGATATGCCAGCAAAAGCTGCAACATTGCTACAAATAAGTGAGCCAATGTCTCATATTCTGACAGAAGTACTCAATATCGCCCAGACTGACTTTATTGCCACAGGGATTGGCATATATATGGTGATCGATCAGTTAAATAGATATGTTCTCAAGGCTTTCCAGTCCACCTGAACTTCGATCAAATACCAGCAATGTTGACGGTATTCCCACCAATATGTAGTGTTAGCAACGGTGCGATATTTAAAACCGGCTAGTTTTATTGGTCTCCATGGCAACCGCTTTACAACAACAAAATCGATGATTTTTTCTTGAACCACCCGATTACTTCCACCAATATTCATCAGACTATTTTGTGTTTGGTATGCACAATATGCAGCTTTCCATGGCTCATCTTGGGGTGGTCTCCTACTTGCAATATCTTCAAAACTCAGCAATCGGTGAAACAAAAACATCGATTTTGGATTAAAAGTGACTGTATTTTTAAAGCCGATTGCTGAATTTTAAAGATATCGAACCTTGGAGACCACCAATTGATTCGCCATGCAAAGCTGTACATTTCACATAGGAAGTTCTAGATGTTATAATCAATATTGTGGGACAAAATTGAAGGAAGTGTTTATCGAAAACTAGAATGCAACAAGCAGTTTTCGGGATTTGTTGGAGCTGCTACTGCAGTAACGGTCCGAGAATGGAATATTTGTTAACACTACCAATGAGCAAACCGTGTCGCATATTCTAACCAAAGTACTCAATATCGCCTTCAGTGTCTAAGTGTCATATGGGATTGGGAAATGTGCAGTGCAGGAGCTGTCTTATGCCACTCATGACATATGCTGAGGATTCTCCAGCGAACCTTCATTTTGATTACATGCCAGCAGATACTGCAGCATTCGTACAAATTTGCGAGCTGGTGTCTCGTATTCTGACACAGCAACTCACTATCCCCTCGTCTGACATTATTGCCAAATGCGATTGGCAATTATGCAGGGTTTGATCTGTGGTCATCAGACTCATGATAGATCCTGAAGATTCTGTAGTGTGCCTGAAAGTGGTTGAATTATTGTTGTTCATTGTTTTGACTTCGAAATGTGTATGTGGCCTCAGTCTTCTGGTGCACCACAAATTTGCAACTGACAAATGATTCAAAGCCTTTTGCTGCATCATGCTGAATATGCAACTTATTCCATTTATTGTGAGGTAGGCCAGCCAGGAATGTGTGATCTAGCTTATCCATTGACTTCATCACATATTCGTCATGATTAATTATCATGAATGCCAATCAAATCCCCCTTTAACCGAATAAAATCTCCTTCTAACATTTCCAACATCAGATCTTTGGTTTGCTTCAAAATGACAAAGAGATAGGATCTATATGTGCAGTATAGTGTGCCTTGGAAACAACCTTTTTGACTATATGTATGAGTTAAGATTATGTTTGGTGACGGACTGAAGAGACATACCTTGATGAATTGTCCTAACAATCTATGATAATGGTTCATCAGATTGCAACTTGTCTCCATTCTCTGTCAGCCACATCTTGTGGTTCTTTCAAGACACCAGAATCCAATAAATAACTGTCATTGTGATGTTTGGTCGACTCATCAAGCTGTGCAGGACTCTCATTTGCACAACTGCACTGTGTCGGTGGAGATCACTTGCACAGATATTATAGCCACTAGGACCTGTATTCAGTGACCATGTCTGTTGTACTCTGTTTTGCCCTAGCCGGACAATGTGTGCAAATGTCTACCCCTGGTCTTTTACTTCCCAGAACTTCAGAGTAATTACTGCATTAATTTGCTGCTGTAAGATGTAGGCCTGTCTAGTCCACTTTGGGTGTACTTACTAATTCAGAGGGATTTTGTGAATCCTGGAATTTGGGCTGCATTTCTGTGGGTTCATCATTGCCCATTTCTGCATTCAAGTGGACAATATCCACAGGATTTGCAAAATGCTTGGATAGCCACTACTTCAAATGACGGACTTGGCCAGAAAGAGGACAGAATATCACTGCATTTTGTGGAGGAGGTGCACAGGGGAATGTATTTTCAGTTCTGTCTTATTCCGGAAGGAGCGCCTCTCTTGATTTATCATCCTGATTAGGTACGGGATTCTCCGCTGCTTCGTTGATGAGTATTGGCAGAAATGTCTTCTTCAGGCATCGGAAAATTGAAGAATGCACCCAAGTGTGGAGTGGCCATTCATTGTACCAATGACCAGAATTGTCGTTGCAATGCTCAGTGTCCCCCACACTAATGGGAAACAAGTTAGCGGCAATCACTGAACCCTTCATGCTCCTGAAGCACCCCATGAAGTGTATCTCACCACACGAGTCTTCAGTTTTGCTTGCTCGTTCCCAATCCCCTCGAGATGGAGGAGGTGTGAGTTACTCTTCGGTATCCGAACTTGTGGTATTCCATTGCCGAGTTTCCATTCTGTCCACCTCCTTTTTATGAAAGCCTTGGCAATCGGGATCATCCTGTGCTCCACATCCAGTTGAGCTTCTTCGTCTTCAGTCCCAATAGCATGCATCCAACTCTTCACAGCAGAATCCAATAGCTGAGCACCGTGCCTGTACATCACAGTATCATCGTCAGGATTGTCAGGCACACCTGAAAGCAGCCATATCGCCAGATAGAGTAGTCATAGAGTGAATGGAATCTCGGTGTAGCTGCAACTTAATGATTGGAACCAATTTTTGAAGTCGTCGCAATTTGCCACCAGACAATGCTGTTAGTCATATTCCGATAGGATCCATCAAAAATCCCAAAACTCCATGTACAGTAGGAGAGTTGGCCCTTGCATGATGGTTTCGCTCTGGATGGTATGGTATTATACGAGATGAGGTGGAGATTCCAGTGGTTTTCCAGCTTGTCAATACTGATGTTCAGATCCTCATGGGTGAGATTGGCATTTTTGGAAAGCAACAAGTTCACCGGTTTGAAATAGGTTCAATGCCTCATCTCATCAATGAGAGTCTTGATTGTCTGTTCCACTCTGGGAGTTGTAACCACCAGGATTGATTCAGAGGCTGATACAAGTGCTGGATGCCTGTAAGGTGGTGTTGTCTGGATCGCCAACAGGTGGGGGGCCACAGAATTCAATCTCTGGAGTGGATACCAATGCCGTTCTTCACTGACAATGCCAGGAAAGTCATTGTGCCCCAAAATCACCCACTCTTCAAAGGTATTCCCCCATGAAATGGACAGCGGCAACCCCATTACACCATTCTCAGTCACCAGTTTGCAAATCATTGCCGCTGCCACTGAGGTGAATGTCTTTCCAATACTCATTTCATCTGCCACCAGTACTCCTGGCATATCAGTATCACAACCCCACCTCATCACAATGAACCATATGGCCCAAATCTGGTCTGCCAGACACTTAGTACCAGGCAGGCCTGGAATTGAATACTTGTGGTCCAGAACCCGGTTATCTGTTGATTGATGAACATGATGAGTATTCAGAAGCCTGACTGCCTGATCAAGACACTCGAGTTCAAATTCATTGTGGATTGTAACAAGAGGTGTGTTAAATACTGAGGTGAAATTTGCTCGATCGAGAAACTCCTCACCGTCCTCCACTTGCTGTTGAACCATCCTTGCAGCTTGGTCTGTGATCCATTTTTCCTCAATAATCCCGTACAGTTGCTCATTTATAAGCTGGACAGATGGTATTGTATTCCGGCACTCCAGAAACTCATCGCAATGTTAGGTATTTCCCAGCAAAGCAACCATTGGAACGAATATATATGGATGCGATTCAATCAACTCTATTCTTTCGATCAGAACTTACATTAATACATGTATTATTCCCTTGCCCACCATCCTCCTCACTCTCCTGGCTTCCACCCTCTTCAGAACCTGGCAAAGTCTATACATAACGAGTCACAATTGGGCACATCTAGCCTTCACAGGGCTAGCGGGGATTATCTTCACTGGTCTAATTTTGTGCTCGGCAAACTCCTTCTCTGTAGGTCTCTTAAATTTGACCAAAAATATATTTTGATTGTATCCAAGTTTCAACTTGGTAGCATTTGAAAGGCAACATTAGTACGAAATCTGGATATATATATAGACAATTACCATCAGCTGGTGTGCATCTAATCTCGTATACTCCTCTTCCAACTGAACATACTCCAACGTGCGCTGGAACATTAATATTACAATGTTTGTCACTTTCGGACATTCGTTTTTGTCACTGAAATCAAACAGCTGCTCCGAGTTCCTGACATCTGTATACGCGGTGTGGAGTTGTTTAGGGGGTAGCACCATAGCATTGCCACTCGATTCCCAGCAAATTACATGCATGAATATCATATTTAGCAATTCAGAGAGGTTACTGTACCCATTTTTCTACGAGCACTCACCCAAATCCATCGACGGTCGCATGTTCCCTCACCGGCCTGTTTTCCTCACCTCCCCAATTTTGCTTGCACATTTCTTTGAAACCATCTGAACCTACTGCTGGCGAATTCATTCAGCATTATTGAAATTATCCAATGGCAGCCAGCCCTAGAATGTCTCCAATAACTCTGTAATGCCCATCTCCCAGTGCACGGGTCCAAGTTGAACCTGTTTCAAATAATTCTACCCCTGGAAAATGGACTGATGTTTTCTCTCCAAAAACCCAGCCATCCATACTGTCGTCCACTTGTTGAACGCACTATAGTTGGCCTGCCCCATCCTTTTGGCAAATTGCCTAAAGGATAATTACGTTTGCGTCAGGCAGATTGGTAGTTTGTATACTGCACTGCTCAAGTGTGACGAATCATTGCTCTGATTATCAGCATCATCATTATCATCCTACATCACCGGCAATCGAGGTAAGTCTGCAATCCTGGCCGTATCTGATATGTGTATTTCCGCAGGTAACTGGAATCTTGTTGTGCGGAGGGTAATCAAGGGTCTCCTTGGTGCACCGAAAGGAGGTTCAGGTGAAGGATTAGTGCTCGAAGATGTTGGCTGATTGACTGAATGGTTTTCCTATGGTCCTGGAGGAACTCTCGGTGCACCTGGAGATCACAGTGCTTGTTGTGCAATCGGTGCAGGGGGGATCATTTGATACGCAACAGAACCACCTTGGTCGAGATCATATCCTTGCCACTGTGCCCCATAACTTGTACACTCCAGGCTTGCGCTGGTGGTTGGTTGCCAACTGTGTGTCATGTTGAAGGGAGAGTACTGATGAAACTCCGGAACGCCTCGAAAGGGTGGCTGTGAAGGCTGGGAACCATATGCATGTGGCAGATGATATTGATTGGTTTGTTTCGCAAATGCACTGTCTTTGCCAGTGGCAGTACATGAACTATTTTCTGATGATCCTGAATTGTCTTGATGGCATGATTGCGCGCCAAATAGGCCACCCGGAGAAGTCATATTCACTGCTATCGGGGGAGATCTGTTTCTCGATATGCTCTGTCAACTAAGATGCTGGTAAGCTACTCCAGATGCAAGAACTGATACTGAATAAATCAAAGTATGGTTGAGTATATTACAGGTAGATGTGACCCTCGGCAGAATGAAGGGCTCCTTATATCCCATTCTGTTATTACAATCAGTGGTGTTTTGCTCCACCTTTGATCCATGAATCCATTCCAGCTGAGAACAGGAAACCTCAATGACATACATCCACCTTTCTTTATTATGTGCTCAAATTCGGATAGTAAAGTATTTGATAGGTGCTCACCTTCATACACTTCCATGACTTTAGAGATCATTGAAGCAATATGACATGATATCTCCAGAAACCCAACAGGAACTATATCCAATATGAAGGTTAGCACGACTAGGGATATTACACATACATTGTATGTATACCACCTTGGAACCTCGTTCAATTGGAGACCTGTCCGTTGAGCAGCAACAGTAATTGGTTTCTATTGAAGTTGTTGTCCAAACATCTTTATTCTCCTCAGGATCAACGCTCCAGTCAAGGATCATTACCAACCCAACCACCCTATCACTTCTTGATGATGATTGTGCAGGCATACAGCTAGCTAGGAACCTCACCTATTCATTGTATCAACACTATCTACCTTCATCATCAGCTGCTCAGAGGCTGGAGTGTGGGTATACACTCACAATGCAGTAATGGTGCAGTATAATATATGGGCCATCATGGCAATTGCAGTGAAGACCAAAGAAACCTTCTCTTCTCTGTTAACAGCTTTCAGCAGATGATGTGCATGATTTTTGTACAGGATATGACATAGATATCCTGGGTATTAAACAAGACTGATTGTAAGGTGACTTTATTTTACCCAGCATTTGCTGTGGTGCAATGCAGCTGTGATATGCTAACATGAGTTAGCTCGCGTACAAACCAATATCCCTGAGGCTCTAAATCACCCACTGATGCAGCTTGGAGATTCATCTGAAGACGTATTCACTGTCCATTCCTCAAATATGGTTAACACTCGCTGGAAACATAATCTGAACTTGATCTGCAAAATGAAATTATTTGACGAGAACTGACTCAATACTCACTATTATCAATATCACCCTATGTTGATGACTAATAGAATACAACATGACGGGATATTGCCTCCTGCAGGCTAGGATCGATCTGAGTCATCATGATTCGACTTCAGTTGGTGCACATAAAAGGCTATCGATAACCGAGTCAACTAATGATCCAACCATTGACGCTGTACCTAGTGCGCCACCACCTGCAGATGCTCCTGACGAACAAACTATAGACCCCCAGCAGCATCATCTGACATGTACTCCTGAAACAACGAAGACAAAGGCTTATAGGTGGATAGTTAGAGTGGAAAATGCCGGGGGGAAAGCATATGGCAAAGCAATTCGATTGTATAACAAGCATCGCAGGTTCTCAGAACAATGGAATTCACGGCATCCATTTCTGTTAGCACACAACTTTGAACATGCTCAATGATTTAGACAGCAAATCAATATGTGGATATATCAACATCTGTGGCATGGATTGGACAACATCCAAATCGAATCATTCCAATCAGCAGATGCTCTGCAAAATCCCCTCTCCCAACTCGATTTTGGGATTAGCAATGATAGTTGGATTGAAGATTCTTCACGTATCTTTGGAACATTATACTACAAGGATATCTTCAAATATATATAGTACCTTTTGGCACATCTCAGATTGTAGGCGCACCTCGATATTGAACTGGTGTGCCTTGCAGACTCGGCATGTTGCTGAATATACTGCGAGATAAACACTGGTGATTGGTGGTGGGATACATAAGATTTGCATCCTGCTGGGGCAACAATTGTGCCAGTTATTTATACAACTAACAAGATTTACTTGATCAATTTATCAGGCGATCAGCATGCCTGGCCGCTGTATCTTACAAGTGGTATTATTCAAAAAGATATCCATAGTACACCTGAAATTCATGCCTGTATGGTTCTTCGGCTCATCCCATGTCACCCAAAAGGTGCGAAACATACAGAGGAGGCATGGGATTCTGCCGTTGGAACTGTGCGGTCCCCACTCCGGAACTTTGACATTACTGGTCCCGGCATGAAGTAGAATTGTGCTAATGGATTCCATAGACCATGCAATCCTCTTCTGGCAACCTGGGTTGGGGATTCTCCAGAACAAATCATGGTTGCTCAAGGCTCATATGGCTCATACCCGATGTGTCAAATTTCTAACTGTGCGCCGGTGGGCAATTCCACTTTTTGACCACTCGATAACTCAAGAGATCAGCATTTTTACACATAGCGTCTAGACCAAATTGTTATCAATGATCTGCACACTCTTGGTGTTCACAGAATCAGAAACCTGTTCTGGCAATACCCTTTTTGCCATGTCTATTGCCATATGCAGCCTGATGAATTGCATCAGCTGCTCTTGACTTTAATTAACAACTTATTGTATAGGCTGCTTGAATGCCTGAAAGCTAGAAATGTCAAAGATCAATTTGACAATCGATTCACATTGGCACCACCATATGCCGGCCAACAGCGCTTGTTGAAACTAGTCAATTCCATGAGAAGCAGATTCTGGGAGAGAAAGAGATCCAGGGCATGATCAGAGCACTGGTAGTGACTTGCGCGCTGATTATTAACTGCTCCAAGAATGACAGGAAAACTGCAGCGGAAACAACCTCCAATGAAATCGTAATGGAAGCAGTGTAGGTATTATATAAATTCTCTCTCCTTCTTAGCGAACAAAATCACTCAAATCTATCCCTTACAGCACTAGATGATGCACGGCAACAATTTTGCAAGAAGAAGGGTGATTTTCGAGAAAAGAAAATATCGGAGTCTGCGAGGTTTGCGAGGGCTAAAGTGGATTAACAGTTGGCAAGATCATCGCATCAGTTACGATAACAAAACATTTATATAATCTGCACAGCGACCGAGGTTCAAGTGTACAGGGCTGAAAAGATTTCAACAACAAAATGATGGCAATTTCAGGGGTGCCTGATTAGAGCCCGGCAAGCGGCAATGATATGGGTTAATGCAGATTGGTAGAGTTTAAAAGCGCGATTGGAGCGCAAAATCGGTCAAGCAGCACCTGTTAAATGCAAGCTGTTCAATACCTTATTTCAACATCATCAGCGACAACTATTGCAATAAGTCGGGAACAAAGCAACAGGTCGTAGAAGCGTATTCACCAAAATGCTTGCTTAAATGAACACTGCTGCTGAAGAAGAGAATTATGTAGTACCAAACATAACCGCCAACAAGCATGTCAAATTTCATGTCCATCTATTTGATGCCGAGACTGAAGCCACCACCTGGAGTATCGCTGAGATGGACCATGTTGCAAATAAGCTGCAGAGAGTGATTGAAGATATCACTTCGATTGAGCCGATGCAGCTCAAGAAGGAATTGTCCATCCGCTCGATTGAGTTTGAAGCTTGGTAAAAGGCAATTGGTATTCAAGAGCTCAGGAAACCCGTCGAACAGCATGTAATACATTTAACATATCCCAAGATGGGTCTTGTAAGCCATATATCAGAGTTAATTCCGCGAGTGGATTCTGGCAATAATTTCACCACCGATATTATGGAACGGCTATATATGGGCAAGGTGAAAGATGGCATATAGATCTACAAATAAAGTCAATTCCATTCGCCAGATGCTCGAACACAATGTCCAGTGCACCGGTCTTGACTATATGGAGAAGGCAGTATCTCATCCTGAACTTCAAGGATTGGATCATATTGACTGCGCAAAAGTTTTCAACATACTATATGCTACTGATGAACAGTGCAATACTTGCAGAGCCCCCCTTTTGAACCTCCACCTTTTACAGGAAGCGCAATTTTTCCGCTCCATATAATACCAGGTGCATCAATTCAAATCAACCCATGCCCACAAAGTGTGTAGAAGTATGAAATTGACCTCACTCAGAGATGCATCGGAAGGTTTTGGAATTCCCAACTTTCGACGGCGATTCCATACACAATTTAATTAGGACTGGGGATATGAAGTTTGTGCACTGGTGCTCGAATATGATCAGAATACACTCAAGGACTATGTATTGATTAAACTTCAGAATGGACTGTTGTACTACGATGAACCATTTCACTGCCCTACATCTGTTGAGCATCTAGGATATGATTCCAACATAGAATATACCAACGCAAACCAAGGGCTGATGCGTGAATCTGATAACATCTGGGTCCAATATACGGACAGTGACCTTGATAACACCTTCCAAGGCCCTGTTCCTTCTTTTCCTGTATTATTCTTCCGCTGGACTCCACCAGATCAGATCCTCCAATGTCAGGAGTGCCTACCTGCCGGAAACACGATATTGACTTTTTCTCAGAGGTGCCAGAATACCCCACAATGGATATTGTGTCCTGAAGCTCAGGAGTATAGGGTGGTGATTCCAACAAGATACGAAGACTTGCATTGTGGAGCTGAGTGTTCTTGACGGGTTCATCCGCATCGTAGACAGACTGATAGGATGCAAATTGTACTTGTAGGAGCAATCATTAGACGGGCACAATTGGTGTGAGAGAATGCGTCATCAGATATCATCGATAGCATATGGTGTGTGAAGAAGCATGTGGATTTAGATACCTACTGTACTCTATATTAAGTTACAATACATGAATCAAGGTGTGCAGGAGGAAGATATTTCAGTAAATTGAACTAGTTGACATAAACATTATCATGATCACTCCCAGAGAGTATGGCTCCAGGTTTGAACTACACCGGGATACTATTGGAGTTGCGGCTAATATTCCCAATCGCTTTGAAATTTTAACATTCTACTTGCTTGATGTTGTAGCATTTTGAAGACAACCATACACTCTACAGGACATGCTTGAATTCTGTTCCACAACTTCCGGATTATTGATGAGCCCTAGGAAAGTAGTCTTGGAGCAGCTCAGTTCACATTAGCGTTAGCAGTGGGTCTGGGTAACCCGCCAGCGGTCCGGGTTTGGCCTCGAAAAACAATTTGGTTTGGTACCTGACCCGTTCAAAAAACCAAAACGTGCTGTCTTGGCGGGGTTGTAACCCGGACCAGACATGAACCTGCAGTTTTTTGGCTGGGATTATCGTGCAGCGGAGCCTCAGTTTGCTAAAATGTGGAACTGGCCAAAAGACTGCAGGTTCGGTGTGGTTCGGTTTTATGATGGGGTTAAACCTGTTGCAACAGTTTCAGTTCAGTTCAGTTCCAACCCGGACCCGGAACTGAACCGCCAATTTGGAACCATTGCTAACTCTAGTGTACATTGCTATGCATTCAGCCCGTCAGGGAGCATCTGGAGGCATCTGGAAGCATCAGTATTGCTGTTCAGAGTTGCTGAGTTGTTTAGTTATAGCATCCAACCCATTTTACATTTTGCTGACGTTGAATCCTTTCAAGTTGCTCTATATGTAGATTATTCTAGTCGATGCTTGAACTAATTGTAGTAGCGATATATAGAAATATGATAAGTATTTACACTGGGTAGTTCAATTTTATTATGCAAGTTACGCAAGCTTGTGCATAATCGATGTCTCAAGGGATGAAATTGTAATGAATATTCTTGAGATGAATGACACAGTCCAGAAATCTGTCAAAAAGATATCAACCTAGTCAACAACTATAACAGTTACTTGTGCACCAAATTAACTCAAATGGGAAATCAAGTTTTTGAAAAATCCTAATCAAGCGATCGTATCACTGAATGCTTCAAAGCATCATGGAAGAATCTGCTTAAGTCGCATTGATTCTTTGTGGAGGATTTTGACAACTATCTCTACATGCTGTGCATTTTTGGAACACAATACCACATTTCACTGATGATGCTGCACAATGCCGGACTGTCACCGAAGTACTGGACTGCTGTAGTGTTAGTCGTGGTCTCTCTGAAGATTCTCACTCTGATTCACTCTGTGATTGGTGAGAGTTGGAACAAGGCATGGCAGCAATCCAGAATAAAGCCATGGTGGAAGGACCACTGTGTGTTTGGCTGCTTGGCTTTGGTGCAAGATCCAGAAGTGACAACACAAAAGCTAGATTACAGAGCAATATCTGGCATATTTGTTAGGTGCAGCATATTGACTAAGCAGTACCGCATGTACAACCCACTGGCCAAGATGCTGCACTGCGCCAGAGATGTGGTATTCAGTATAGTGGAGCGGTACACATCACTGAATGCAGCAGTCAAAGCAATCTTGAATGAGCACTGCTACTGTGATGTCATCTAGGAACCCAAACCCATGGAGAAGTAACCAACCAGGAGTCACAGAGAAGGGATACTAGATGACAAATTACCTCCAGATCCGCCGGAGCCGAGGAAGATGTCATGAGAATTGGCTAGAGTTTGGACATCGCTTGGTGTGGCATGGAAACTCTCCGCTGAAAGAAGTAAGCAGAACTCGACTGGTACAATTCGCGGAGTCTGCATAGTTGGCTCTTGAAGTTGAAGAATTGGAGACTATGATTTCCATCGACACTGCCGCTGAGATCTGCAATACTCACGACTTGGAGGATGGGATCTACAATCCAAAGCCTGAGACCGCAGCAACTTGGTTTCTACTTGCTGCCAAATGGGATATTGCGATGACTGAAGGATGAGATGCAATTGGTCTGCATCAAGCCTTTAGAGATTCAGTGGCACTGTTGGAAGGGAGAAACGCTGTGCCAAGTGATTGGGTATACAAAATTGAAGCGCATTGGAGCAGGCACTGTACAGTGGGTTAAGACCGAGTGAGTTTCTGTTGGAAATCAATGAATTGAAGATATCACTTACAAGGCTACATACGTATAAACTGTTCCATTTGGCTATGATAGGCTGGTGTTCACGATCAGCACGAAGTAAGATCTGCAGAACAATTAAATGGCCATATGCACAGCGATCTTGCAAGTCAACTGGGAAGAAGAGATCAATATTCACCAGCCACTGGAATATTTCCATTTTGTCCAAACTGCCAGCCGATTCAACAATCCATAATCAACAAGAACTTCACAGAAGATGGTACCCTGCATGGGAAAATCTCTTTCAGGCCTGAAACAGTCTTTCCATGGCTGGTATGACATGTTTATGGAATTCATGATCTCCATCGGGTTCGTTGCATTACCTGTAGACACAGAAAAGTTTGGGCTTGAAAATGAAGGCACAGTTGTTGCCGCATTGGTTATAAATGTTGATGATCTTCTCATCATTGATAACAAGAGCAAGATAGGGCAGATCAAGGATAAGATGAAGAACACACTCCGGATACACGGTTTCAGTAGTATCTGCTACAATTTGGGCATGAGCATGGAACACAATCGGGATCATCACATGATCGAGTTCCATCAGGGTATCTCCATTCAGATGATTATGGCCAAGTTCTCAATGTTTGAGTTCAGACCTGTTGCCAGTGTGGTCAACCATTCCGTCCATCCGACATCACCCATGATTTGGATGCGACAGCAACTCTCTGTCCATCCCTGGGACACTGCGGACAAGTTGATCATGGATGGAAATGGACAGAAACGACAGCCGGGAATGGATCGGTTCCGTCCCCAGCAGTCCCCGGCGGTCATCTACAGACATCCATGGACATTATTCAGTGTACATCATAAAAATAATATAAATTTGGTATATACTGGAATGTAGGTTGATCAATGTACAGATAAATATGGCTGAGCATCCTCAGCCCATATCTCCAGCCCCATACCATCAGCCTGTATGTCAGTTTGTACCTGTAGCCCCATATCCATAAGCCCATATGTCAGCCCATATCCATTAGCCATACACAGTTCTAAATATGTGAAGTTCTTCAGTTTGATCTATATATAACTGTTACCGCTCAATGACACCTGGGCATGGAGGATGTCTCCCGGGGACAGTGATCCTATCATCCCCGGCCACTGTCGGTCATCACGCCGTCATGTATAAGCTCGGATGGGACGGACAGATTTGCGCTGTCCAATCTGTCCTGGCAACAACTCAGATAGCGCTACCATCCCCAGCCGTCGGAAGGGACGGTTGACAATACTGGTTATTGCCAAGCCACTGCCTATGAAGCTTCACAGCAGGAAGTGCAACAACAAAGGCGAGCCAACCATATCCCGATCATATACCAGAAGACTTATGCACATTATCACCACCACTTGGCTCGATATTGCATATGTCAATGGAGTCACCAGCTGGTACAATTACAGTCCGAGCATTAAGAAAATGGTCACTCTCAAGCCTGTGTTCTGGTACATCAACAGCATGAAAGATTGGCAACTGTCTTCTGGAGTAGAAGAAGAACGGGTACTTAGATGTTATATCGATTGAAGTAATCCTGGATGTCCAGTAGATAATTAATCGAGAAGTGGACTTGTTATCATCTTTACAAGAGTAGTCGACTGGAGATCAAACAATCAGAAGTTGACTGACCAGTCTACAACTTTGGTGGAATGCTATGTCTGTAGAGCAGAATACATGAGACTCAAACTGATTTGACATCTGGTAAACTAGCTTTGCATCGCAACAACCCCTTACATGTGCTTCCATTCACAGTTACCAATTGCGAGGATCAAGCAAAGAATCGACCTTAGAACTGCAGTTGTACATATTGCAATCAAGTATTATCTCACAGCAGATCAGGGTAGAGATGGTGAGATCAACCTGAGCTACATATCAACTGCTGAGATGCTCGCAGAGTGTGTCACCAAAGCCACTGTAAATACCCCCTTCTTGCAACAGTAAGCAGTGATGAGAAACGATCAAAAGTGGACTCAGAAATAGACTCGTTATTGGAATTGGGAATGGCCTTGAAAATGGCCTCGATTTGTATGGAAATGGTCACACAATTGGTCACAGAAATGGTATTGGAGATGGAATTGGATATTGCATAGTGAATGGTGTTGGAATGGAAAATGAGTGGGTAAAGTTGATTCGAGGACATTCACAATGTTCGATTGCCTTCTCCTCCCCTGTGTCAACTATTGTTTGTTTGAAATGGATGTGATAGCAATCCTGGGGGAGTCATGGGCTGATTAGAAGTACGGATATCACTTTGCCAAGGATGTAACTAGCCCTATGTGGAGTTAGCACCAGTAGTGATCGATCGACCTTATGTCGATGTGACATGTCTCATTGTAAAATTTAATACACAACCCTTTACATTTGATTAAATACACTTGATTACTTAAATATACACCCTAGTACAACAGATTCCATGTGTTGGCTGCAGTCTTTCCATCAGTTAGGTGAATGTGACTTTGCAGTTACTTGTGAGAGGTCATGGTTGTTGCCCAGTATACCTTGTCCCGGGTGGCAATATATTGTAGGGCATGTATTGTGGAGAATATGCTTCTGGGACTGGTTGTCACTGATGATGGTTGCCTGGAATTGCCTTCATTTTGCTGTAGAAAACTTTTCTGCTGCATACACAAGAATGTTCATCACAGTACAAATCTTATATGTATTTTCTTCATGTAACTGAAGGGATTCCCTTGCCAACAGGTTATCCATTTTGACCTTCTTGCACTTCAACATCCCCTGTTCTGGGAAAATACCCATAGTCTGGTGAAATCACTTGAGTGCATTATTCCATATTTTGATGGATAGATCCAAGTGATTTTGTTGGTAACCAAGTAGAGAAAATTCACATAGTACCCACACTGCTTACTGTACAGTTTCATCAAACACAGTTTTGGCCACAGTTTCCCAGTCATTCTTGCAGCAGACCTGAATCGGAGTGCAATTCACATCCAGTGTTCTGATTATTCCTGTTATCTCTTTCTCTTGGCCACTGCTTCTTTTCAATGCATTCCATTCCATTGTGTAAAGAAGTGCTGGAGGCCCCAATATGGTGGTAGCAATGTGAATCAATTGTCAAATGGATCCCGAATATTTCCCACTTTCGAGTATTTAAGCAGCCAGTGCACTAATTCCTTAACTTCATCCAGAAGCAGCGAATGCAATTTGTCATGCTGCCAAAACCAATAGATATTGTGGGGAAGGTATTGCCTGAACTGGTTGCAAATAGGGCAGACACCAACAGTGTGCACAGTATCGACAATAGTGTCCACCAGTGGCCCGAAATGATTATACTGGTCTCTGGAGCTATTGAGTCATTGAAAAGTGGAATTCCCCATTGGTACACCTATAGGTATTTTACACATTCTTCATAAGCAAGATGACACTTGAGCAACCATGCAATGTTTAGGATAACTCCTGGCCTGGGCAGCCGAAAGAGGGCAATGTTGTTGCTGGAATCCATCTGTACAATCCAATTCAAGATTAGGACCAATTATGTCAAGATGTCTAGGTTGAGACAGCACAGTTCCAAACACATTACGCCATACTTCGTCATTAATTGTGGCAATGTTTGGGGGCTAGAAGATCAGCCTTGTCTGAATCCAGACGCAATCGATATTTGACCAGCTAATCTCTTTTCAGATATTACCCATAGGCAAATTCTGCTGACAGGTATGTCAATGAACATATCGATTTATCCTGTAGGTCTTGTCAGATGGACAAATGACTGGCAATATCCTCCCTTCAGCAGGAAGTTGATCTGTTGTATTCCACCACCAGTCTCCCATGCACATTGTGCTGTAAATGCAATAATCCTCGAAGTTAGCAAGGAGCACCAGTTCGAAATTGTGGTGTGTCTGAAATGGGAGATGTATACCAACCAACTATATACTTTTGAGAATGTCCATGCAGTATTATGTTCCAAAGATAAGTGAGTCATCTTCAATTCTATTATCATTACCAAGCCCAAAAACATGCTCACAGAGGAGCATTAGCAGGTTATCTGTTGAATGGAATGATTCGTTTGTGAAGTTGTTCCATCCCCACATCAGATGCTGATTGATACATGATTTCGTTTGTTCAATAAATGATAGAGCCAGCTGAATTTCATGGGTGGACTGAAATGCATGCCATGGATTCCATTGTTCTGAGTAGGTTTAATGCGCATTGTACAATCCAGCTGCTTTGCCATACTCTTTCGCCCCGGTATTGTCCACTCCAACTATGTCGCTATAATCCATTGTCTTGGTTGTCCCAGAGGTCCAGATGAGATCAGACTGTTCATGGTCTAAAGTATCTTTGTCAGGAATATCTGCAGATGGTGGTGCACTTGGTACATTGTCTGTGAGTAGATCACCAATTGACAGCTCCTCGTTGGCTTTTCAGATGGACCTACGGTGATCATACCATGATTGCTCAAGGTGATTGTAGGCAGCAGGGGTCAGAATGAATTTGGGTAACAGCTCTTCATTCATCAAAATTGAATACTATGGTTGATAGTAATCATCCTGACAGTTCTACTCGAATAATACCATTGTGCAAGTACAATATCTGATATGTTTCGAGTGAGTGTTGATGACCTTTTAAAAACCCTGAAGGTTCTGACCAATGTTGATGATACTTGAGGGGGTATGGTTTGTTGCTGCATTTGAGCCTCAGGGCTAATTGCTGGAAAGCAATATGACTCAGCATAGCAGATCATATTGTGAGCAGCATCAAACCGTATGAAATAACAGTGAGGCATATCATGAAGTTAGCTTACACTCTGTTTTCTTCATAAACTACGATAATACCTGTCAAATCTCACTTAATAGTGCTGAACATTTTGTACCAAAATTTTTTAACAGAGAAGGTTCATTTTGTCATCACCGCGATCAACTTTTAATACTACTTATTCAGTGCTACTGAGATTATCCTTATCATACATTATGTCAATGTGGTATTGTGCAGATTACACCTATGCTCAAGCCTCAAGCTGGAGACCACATCAGCTAAATTCAATGAATAGATACGCTGCCTAGCTGGCTCTGTGCCTGCTCAAGGATCTTTGGAAACCGATTGGCTGGCAGGATGTTTTGTTCAGACACACTCATTGACCAATGGGTGGATCCTGAGGAGTCAATGATGTTCAATATAAGAAGCTGAATTGAATGAAAGCAATATTACTGCACAACTCAGAGGACTGATCATAAATAGAGTTGCCATTGGTACATGTACAATTTGAGTGTAAAATGCCAAATCATGCCACCCTTTCAACTGGATATAGTTCTTGTTGGATTCCTGGAGACAGCAGAGTAAATCCCATATATGGGCTTCACAGTGGTGAACCGAATAGAGGTGCCCTTCTGTCGAAACTTCTAACAGACAAATTTGAGCGTATAAAAATGAATGGTGGGATGTGGGTAATTATGATTTCTTTTTCCCAGCCAGGTTTCATGGAATCAGAGGGGCAGTGAAACTCCACAGTTTTTAACAAATATATCGATATAAATGGCCTTCATTCTGCCAAAGGTTACGGCTACCTTCAATGTTCTCAACTATAGTATGCTTTATTTGAAATCACCAACTGAATTGATATTGGTTTACAACAATCTTGGTCACATACAATGTTGATGATCGGATCCCTGCCCAGGACAACCAACATGACTGCAACTGGTGGGCCCTCTGGCACTCAACAATGCCTATATTATTGAGTACTTCCCATACCACCTGAAATCAACTCAGTCAGATGACTCCTATCATCCCCCTCAACACACTGAAGACAACATCTTAAAGATCCTGCAACAACCCCCATAACCCTCCCAACAAAATGATTGCAGTCAGTTACAGAACCACACAAAGCAGATGGGTCAGAGACTTCATATTTACACCAATTCCTATAGATTACATATGACTAATACAATTCAGATGAGAAGGGCAAAAATTTGTCAGACTTGTGTGCTGCTGAAGACCAAGCACAAATCAACATGAAGCCAACAGAATTCTCCTTGAAGGAATTTGGTCAAAGGATGGGGCCACCCAACTTTCGTACCTTCACCAAGCGGAAGGAAGTATAGGTGTCTTGGTTTTTAGACATGAAGTATCGGTCCACTGTCCAGGGACTGTACTGTGTAAAACATCTTTGAGCTGGACACATACACTGGCAGATGGCAGTTGCAGATTATTTGGTTACACTTGAGAATATGCTGGTTTAGAAAACTATTGATAATGTGGAATGGATTCATCCACGGTGGGTGGATATGCTTCACATGATATGTGAAAGCTAGAAATCGAAGGCAATCGACAGTCAATGACAAGGGATCAAGCCGCTGGCACCTGTTTTGAAAGAGTGTGTGGGCAAACAGGGGAGAAATAACTGCTGAGAGATGGAAAACGAAACTTTTACGGTTGTAATTCATTTGGCGCTGATCGGCAAAGAATACTGTACATCCATTATGCAAGTCCAATCCTCGTCCAAAGATGTGGGGTCCTTGATGCAGCAGATTGACTTCACCGAAACAACTGTGGCCCAAAATAATCATACAGTCACACTGCAATTAGCAAATACACCCCAACTCAACAATATATGGATAAATAGTATATGGCACTATATGTGCCTGGGGGAATGATCAATGACCCTCTATATGGTCAGACTTCATACAACAGTTGCGTTTGTAATACCATCAGGTTGAAACTGTATTACAATTTGAATCAGGTGTTGGTAGAAATGAAGACAGCCACATGAATAGGTATTGCGCAGCACGTAATTATTCCAGGGAAGGTACTCTCTGGTAGCCGTGTTATGGACAACTGACACCCCCTGGCAAATCAGTATGCTTCATCTTCAGAAAAGTCTGACGAAAATGAAAGAGTGGAGAATGAGGTGGCAGGTAGGAAAGGGATTGGTAGTAGTGGTAATGTAAGTTCTGATTGAGTGAACAGAATTGATTATATTCCACATATTTATTGAGTGCAAATGCATGACTGTGAAATACCTAACATCACAATGAATTTCTTAAGCGCTGGAGTTTGAGCCCTTCAGCCCAATGTGTATCGGACCAACTGAAGGCAATCAATGAGGACAAAAAGAAGCCTGACCAATTTGCATGGGAGGTTCAGGAGCTAGTGGATGGCAAGGAGATCCTTGATCCAGATAAAACCTGTTCAGTATTGACCACTGTTCTGATCATAATCAACAATGGATTTGAACATATGTGTCACGGCAAAGCAGTCAGGTTTCTAAGTGCTTGTCCAATTGGCTAATCGATTGATGACCAAGTCCCTGGCAACATGTATTCCAATCCAGGCCTATCTGGAATCAAGATTCTGGTGCACCAGGTTTGGGCAATATGGTTCACTGTGAGGAGATGGGTTCAGGATTCAGATATGTCAGGAGTGCTGGTGGCAGGTGAAATGGGCCTTGCGACAACATTTACCTCAGTGGCAGTGGCTATGCAATGTACATTGTGATCTGAAACGGTTGTTGTGGAATTACCATGGCCAATTTTGTGTGGAAATACAATTGATGGATGGGTGCATATGGTTCATAGTGATTATCCAGGAATGTTTCATGAAGAATGACAATAGTACCTGTTGCAAAGACTGATCACAGTTCCTAGTTGGCTTTGAAAGATCCAGTCGACTCTAGCTCTGGCTTATCCAGTAATTACTGCCGCCCTGGAAACAATAGTTGCAGTCACATTGCCCGCAGTCACAGTGACTTTCAGGATTGCCATCCACAAAAATATATATGGGATGAAGTTCGAACTGGTGAACTTGTGGGATCCGGGAATTGTCAATCTCACCCACAAGAGATCGAATACAAGTATTGACAAGCTGGAAATTCGATGCAATATCAACCTTGTTTCATATGATACCTTGGCATCCAGAGCGAAACCATCAAACAATCGCCAACTCTGACACTGCACATGGAGTTTTGGGATATTTGATAAGTGTTGTCAGTAAAAGACAAAAAACTGTATCGGCTGGTGAATTGCATTGTTTGCAAACATTCAATTCAAGCTTCAAGTCACTGCAATGCCACCATTCCATTCACATGGTCACTGGTGTTATCAGACGATGTGGCCACTGTCCGGAGAATCTGATTATCCTGATGGTGATACTATGATGGCAAAGTATGGGGCTGAGAGTGTATATTCTGTGCTGGTGAGTTTGGTGCATGTTATCTGGACTGAAGAAAGTGAAGCTCAAGAAGATGCAGCACACAGGATAATCCTGAGTGCAAAGCCCTGAACTATGATAAGGGATTCAGATTTGAAATTCATGCATGGGACGACATTAGTTGATAATTCGGCAGTTGAATGCACCATTTATCATGCTCAAATCGTCTGTGAGTGAGCATGCTAAACTGAAGACCCCTGTGGAAATATACACTTCACAATGTTATTCAGAAGCATAAAGAATACCTAGACGGTGATTAGTACATTGCTGATTGGTATTGCAAGAAACTAAGGATTGCAGTGACGTTTCAGAACAATCGAAAGATGAATAGCCAATCAATACTTGGCTAGATCCTTCAATTCTCTGATTGCCATGGGACACATTTCTGGCAATACCTGCCCATGCACCAACAGAGTATACCAAACTTGACAATGACAGAGCATTGAATGAGACACTCCTGCATGATTCTGAAAGTAATTACTGCACCTCACCTCTTGCACCACCTTCTCAAAACGCTGGACAGTATTGACCTCTGACTGGTGAAGTCCGTCATTTGAAGTGGTGGCTCACAATGTTTTTCATTGCTCATTTGGATATTGTCTAAAGGTATGCTGAACTGGGTGATAATGAGCACACCAAAATAGAGTGTATTTTCCAAGATTCACCAATTCCCTGTGTGTTCATAATGACACCCAAAGTGGGTGGGACAGGCCAACATCTCATCGCAGTAAACCATCACATAATGACAGAGGCATTCAGGGTATTGAATAAGCAGAAGGAAGCATTTACACAGGTTGTCCAGCTGGAGGGAAACGGTGTTCCAGACGTCTGGCAATTGATCACTAGACCCAGTGGTAATGATGAGAGAGCATATGATCTCCACCAGCTCTGTGGAGTGGAACAACTGAGATTGCTGTATAGCCTTATGAACTGACAAAACTGTGCAATCTTAATGATATTCTGGATTCCCAAATGCAGTGAGGATATTACAAAGTGGCTGACAGTGCAATAAGTCATTGTCCCCTCAGATGTTGACAATGAATGATAATCATCAGATCAATGAAATCCATGTACACCTCTTTGATCACTCAAACAACATATTCTCACCACCCACTACATAATAGTCAAAATGTGTGGAGCATATATATGGTACTTGTGAGGATTCTAGAAGTTATTGGTTAGCTTTCAATTACATTTCATGTTAGTCGATCATAGTGCTGGATTTGAAATGAAAACAATGAAAATTACATATTTTGTAAGCTAAAATGAAGCATCTTGTGGTTAATCTAATCTGTGATTGAAAGTAGGTGTGCCAGTGTAATGGTGGAGATAGATCGATATTAGTTTTAGGAATTCAAGGACTAAGTCAAATTCCCTAGTTCAATAAGTTGATCATTGTGAGTATCTTTTAAAGCAGCAAGCACTCCTCATCGCCATACTGTATAGTCAGTGTGGAATTGTGAAACTGAACTGTGACAATGGGATTTCAGTATGCAGATGCACCAGAATCTCCCAGTGTGATTCAAGTTCTATGTTACTAGTATATCTCAGGTGCACTAGAGATCAGAATTTCAACAGAATTTGGGATATTCACCTAATCAACACTATTTAATTGTTTACAATGGATTGCACGGGAGAATCACTATCGCTTCTTGACTATCATGGGTCAGATCCAGCAAAACTCATCTGCAATCACCCTGGGACAGAAACACTGTCCAGGCGATATCAAGTTGCTGTATTCCATCCTAACACACAGCTTGTGTATTCCCAACTTACATAATGATTATGTAGCAGAGAATATCCTTGCTTAGGGTTGAAGTTCGAACACACCTAGCATTCACTGTCCAGTCTAGTTTGACAGTTTCAGATTGGCCACTGCACGCAGACTATATTTCAAAGGCCAATTTGGATGAGCGAGCAGTCACTATTATCATATGATCCCTGTCCAGACATACCTCTGAACCATGCATAGCTACTTCGCATTGCCATTTGATGATTCATCTCGCTTTATTGAAAGCCCATTTTCTTCCTTCTTGAATACTTCAACACTGAGGCTGCCAGCACAGTCAGATTGTCATCTTGCTGGAAAGTAAACTTTTAGGTATGGACAGCTCATCCTGCTCAGCCTCAGTTAATATTGCAATGAATACTTGATCAGTGAATGATGAACACCTGTACAATACTATAACTGCCATACTTCATGTCATCTTATCTTTTGGAGGATAGTATACACCACAGACTGACATTTGGTTCATTACACTGGGCTATAAGTATCAACAGATAACTGAATATTTACTATGAAGTATATTCACACCAATATTTCCAAAATCAGAAAATGGCTTCAGTCTTTCAGGTTCCATAATTGAGCTGCAGCTTGCGAGTGAGGGTATCAAAGCACAGAAACTGCTTAGTAACTCTACTGAATACCGGCAACTCCCACCCACCTGTATACCGCATTTCCTCAGGTTAGCCTTCCATTGACATAACTTCTGTTGCTGTCTTAATTCCAATTCAACTAATTTGAATGTTTGGGTTGCAAACAAAGCCATATCGTAAACTAGATCAAGTGAACTGATTTCCATTATTAGTGCTTGAATAAATTGAATCTCAATGGCAGTCTCTGCTCAGCAACTCAATTGGTGACTGCCAGCTCACACTCACCATATATCTTAATTTGCAAAAGTCAGGGACAAATCATAAACAGACTATATATGATTTGCACTGACTTCCAATTGCACTAGGGCTGAAAGAACAAATTGTAATTAAACCTAGAGTTAAGAAATTGTAGCTTCTTAGTGTTCAAGTGAATATCAATGTAAGGTGAGCCTACAATTCCAGCCATTACATTACATTGAATCCTGCATCCCAATTTAATGCCCATTGGAGCTGCATGCTCTCATTCCTCTGTCTACTTCCAGATTATATCTCATGACTCATTGATATCGCCTTATGCACTGCTTTGAACTCCAAGATTCATCCTAGACCAACATTGAGACTCAGAATGAGTCTGTGACTACATGGTACCGTGTGTACAAGATATTTTGTGCATCATCATAACGTAAGTGACTCAGTATGACCCCTTTGTGGGCAATCTGGGCATCCACCAGATCTGGAATCGATTAGATTACCCTTGGCCCTTCATCATTCCATTACCAATCATTTTCTATATTGACTCTGTTCTTTGCTCACCCAAATTCCCTCCCGTGCACTGACTGTGATACGGATTGTAAATTGCGCAGACACAGACTGCTGACAGTGATGTTCTGCACTCCACAATGCCCAATTGACTGCAAACTTTGCTGTAGAATCCTCAATGAATATAATACAATTAAAATAGGGTGTCCATCCAACTTGCATACAACATTCGGAGAGTATTGTGTATCCAAGATCAGTATCAAACTCTGTTTGAACTAATGTTGTTAGGGGGGTACTGCTACCTGAAATATAGATACTGAATACGGCTCTAGATCCTATTACCAATGTATGCTAATAACGTATGGGTAGGTATTACCCCTGACCTATTCTTTTGCTTTTCCATGAAAGGTTTGAACGCAACCTTGTTTGACCTTGTCTCATGTAACGGCTCGGTCTTCTTATGTTGGTTACCAATTCCTTTCTTTCGATTGAATGATTTTCTGGCCCTTACAGAATCCTGTATCGCTTCCCCGGATTCTTTATGAATGTGAGCGAATTGGTCTGGCTTGATATAGTCTGGAACAATATTCGGACCCTGAACCTGGATAATCTGATCTGGATGTATATCACCCAATTGCACCCTGCATCTAAAGTCTTCTTGAATATTCTTTGGAATTGGAGAGGCTTCTTGTACTGCAATCCCTTCCTATATAATTTTATGGTTAATTATGGATCGTTTGTGTAAAGTATCGATATGTATACGTAGACCTTGTTCTAGACCAGTAATCGAAGTGAGCCAACAAACACACTTACCCACAAAGATATACTGGTGCTTCCTTGTGTAGGATATAATCTTTTCTAAAGCATATACGATGACGTCTTTATCATTCTCAAAATTAATACTCATAAGTATATGGGTAAGGCCCTTATGGAATACTTATCAAAGGTGTGGGGCTGCCGCTACAGAAAGCTAATAGATTTGATATATAATAATAATAGATATAGGTATCATGAAAACACAATAATAAATAAAGGTCTTCTTTCGCTGGTAGGTATTTGACTGTTTCGCTGCTGGAGCTTGTTCTTTTCATTGCCGGAACAATGTGACCTCTTTATAGAACCTTTTTGGGATGGTACGCATGCGCACCCATATTTCGTTTCCATCATTTTGATAGCAACGTGCTTTGTAACTTACATTCTAAATGAATACGCATGGTAGAGATTGCCACAAATCCCAATGGTTATAGTGTTCATGCAGGTGAGGTATTAAAGTGTTACGCTTCTGATAAGAATCAGGCCACACCCGTACCATATAATATATCAGATCATAATTTCAACTTGGACATCTTGCTCTCATATGGTTCTGTAATTGGAACTTGTATCCATACTTGGTCGGAACATGCTTTGTGCAAATGAATACTATACTACCACTCCATCATAGATGTAATCGGCGACCAACCAATACAATGGCAATGTCACTTCAATGACATGTATGCGTGCATGGTAAGGCAAGTCATAGTTGCAGTTGCCATTCTGTCACAACTCAATGTGCGGGGATACTCCAGACCTCATATCATCAGCCAATGTCATAATCCCTCAATTACACCATGCTTAGGCCGAGACTATTCGCTTTGGCTGGGGAGTGCCAGAGTTGTTCTGGTCAAACATAAGATTGGCTCCGAATCCCACCTACTGGCATATTGGTTATCAACTGCCTAGTCTGCAGTACGAACTCCTTTGCTCTACATGATCTGACCAATACCGCTAGTATCTGGGTATGAATCTGATTGAAAATAACAAGTTCGTCAGGATTGTAGCCGTTTCGATCTGGCAGTACTGTTGCATAATCAAATCAGCTGCCGCAGCGTTTCCTTGTAATGAATCCGCTTAGCCTGAGCTTATCCAATCTAGACGCATCCCACTCATACCCGGCTAAAGGTAATCATGACCGAAAATTCTGAGATGCTCCCCAGGGTAGGTATTATGCACCTCACATGACCTAGACCACATGACATGTACCCCTTAAGTCATTCAGGTTACTGTAGACACTGTTAAGGGAGAACCACTAACATCACCCTGTCCTCTGGAATTGGTAACCCAACGATTGCTCCGTGTTAAGAAGTGAACTTGCTAGCCTCAAGGGGCACTTACTCTGTATTACTACAGGCCGCTATATTCCCTTGGACTTTATAATTTTGCCAGCACAGCCCCTGCACAATACAGGTGTGCTTCTGTTTTATTTCCATTTATAGTTTGCCAACTTATTCCATTAATCTTTTGTCAACATCGTATCATTTCTCGTTTGTTAACATCGTATTGTTTGTTGTTTGTCAACATTCTATCGTGTATTGTTTGTCAACATCATATCGTGTATTGTTTGTCAACATTGTATCGTTTGTTGTTTGTCAACATTGTATCGTTTGTTGTTTGTCAACATTGTATCGTTTGTTGTTTGTCAACATTGTATCGTTTGTTGTTTGTCAACATTGTATCGTTTGTTGTTTGTCAACATTCTATTGTTTGTCGTTTGTCAACATCATAATGTTTATTGTTTGTCAACATTATATCGTGTATCTTTCATCAGCATTGTATTGTTTGTCGTTTGTCAACCTCATATCGTTTGTCTTTCGATGCAGAAGATTCTTATTCTGGATTTAAAGGTTTGTTCTCGTTCGTCCATCTCTTAGACTTCGAGACCTGTAACAGATGTAACTTCAACTGTTGCCGCTCACTACTATCCCAACTCTATCCAACCAAGTTTTGCAGATTCTTCATCACACCAACAAGACAGTGTGATGTGGTCATCTCTCTAATGTTAGAAGTAAAGGCCGAATCAACTACCTTTGAAGGATTTTAATGGAGGGGTGATCATGATCCATCCATGTCCCAGTGCCATATATGTCCAGGTCAGATTGATATTTCATGATACTACAACGCGAATATTTCGTGTCTAGTGTTAGCAACGGATCTGGGTAACCCGCCAGCGCTCCGGGTTCGGACCGCAAAAACGAGTCGGTTCGGTTCCTGACCCGGCCAAAAAACCGACCAGCTGACTCTTCGCAGGCCAAACCCGGATCCGTACACGTCAACCTGCGGGTTTTGGCCGGGTTTGGCTAGACCCGTCAGTTCCAATCTCCGGTTCTGCATTTCGGGTTTCACATTTACGGTTGCATTCAGATATGCTACTTTGAATCGTTAAATATTGACATTGGTACTGCACGCTTCATTTTCGACGTATTAGCCGCCTTGATGTGCAAAACAAGCATACTCACACGCCCAACCACATCCTGAAAATGAGCGTCAACAGAGCATCAACGATATTTGGTCTTGCATCTTCGGTAATATGAGTGGTGCTTGATCACAAGCATCCATAAAGAAGGATATGGCAGCCGTTATAGGCAGATATGTACAGTATATTCTAGCCACATCCTCCGGGACAGTAACAACTTATTTCATTTACAGAGCTACCACTAAGTATTCTTGAGCCTTTTAGCGTATAATAACAGTCAAAACGATTTATATAGACAATAACCGCCACATCGCGCTGTGATTAACCATGATGGAAGGCCAATAATCGTTGACACTCTGTTGACGCGCATTTTGACGCGCATTTTGAACATGGGGCAGGAAGCGTTTCACTTTCATTTTTGACTATAAAGGCAGCCAATAATCAGTTTATGACAATGTGCAACCTGTCGCCCCGCAGATTACCCATAATACCTGACCAACAATCGTTGATGCTCCATTGACGCTCATTGTTACGATGGGGCAGGGAGGTTATTGCACTCTGTTTTGCCTAGAAAGGAAGCCAAAAATTCCTTTATGACTGGCTACAACCTATGGGAGGTGTGATTTCCCAAGACGCATGACCAAAAATTGTTTACTCTCCGTTGACGCTCATTTTCATGATGGGGCAGGGAGAGTATTGCAATCTGTTTTGCCTATAAAGGCAGGCAAAAAGCACTTTATGACTTACTACAACCTATCGGAGGTGTGATTTCCCAAGATGCATGACCAACAATTGTTGACGCTCCGTTGACGCTCATTTTCATGATGGGGCAGGGAGGGTATTGCTATCTGTTTTGCCTATAAAGGCCGGCAAAAATTTCTTTATGACTATGTACAACCTATCGGAGGTGTGATTTCCCAGAATGCATGACCAAAAATCGTTGACGCTCCGTTGATGCTCATTTTCATGATGGGGCAGGGAGGGTATTGCAATCTGTTTTGCCTTTAAAGACAGGCAAAAATTACGTTATGACTTAGTACAACCTATCGGAGGTGTGATTTCCCATGATGCATGACGAAAAATAGTTGACACTCCGTTGATGCTCATTTTCATGATGGGGCAGGGAGGGTATTGCAATATGTTTTGCCTATAAAGGCCGTCAAAAATACCTTTATGACTAAGTACAACCTATCGGAGATGTGATTTCCCAGCATGCATGACCAAAAATTGTTGACGCTCCATTGACGCTCATTTTGCCATGGCTGTATCCACAATATGCAATCAATTAATTTGGCACAGTCCATCATTCACATTGTTTTGGCTGCCTTTCTGGCATTTTCATTTACTTTCTTCTTGATCACTACGTTGTGCTTTAATAATACATAGATATATATAATAATAATCTCCAAAATCCCATGTCTTTCGGTCACTGCTCGTCATCAGTTGCAGGATCGCTCAATCCGCTGCTTTTGTCTTCAAAATGAATGTTAGCCGCAATACCACCCAACAGATAGTGGACTAACCTTCGTCAGTCAGCATATCTGGATCAAAATCGGTATCGTGCTCGGTATCCTCATCATCATTGAAAAATTCCGCACAGGGAAGAGCTGTATGCTGATACGTATATCCGGCCGGCAAATTGACGATTTTAGAAAGTTGAGCTCCAGAAGTGATACCGGTTGGGGCGGGTGGGGAGGATGGCGTGCCTGGCGGATGTGGAGCCGGCTCTGGAGTCCGCGCTCTGCGTCGGGCGGGTGGAGGTGCACCTGTTCCTTTGCGTCTCCAGCATGTCTGCAGATTCTTTGGGGTGCCATTTTAGCAAGGAAGGCAGCCGGACGTTTGGATTTGACGAAGCATTGCCGTGTGTCTTTGTATCGCAGCCTGCACCTTGTTATGCCCAGAAAACTCAACACCCCACTTCTTCCCTTCCCGGACCTCGGCGCGTGGTTTCTTAATAAGATATTCTGTTTCCTCTATTGCGGCGCGCAAAAAGCCTTCTTTGGCCATGTTGGCCATATTCAATGCCAGGCGCATGTCAGACTGTTCCAGCTGTACCCAACCTCCTTGCCTTGCCATAGGTGCAGACATGTTGAAAACCTACAAGCCATTAGTTGCTGCTTCTAACAATGAAATTCGGCTGTTACCTCTACCATATATGCTTCCGTAGCCTCCTCTAAGATGATTGGCACCTGTTTCGTTCACTCTCGGGGATGCTTATCAGGAAATTCATTTGTGAAAATCCCAGAGCTGACAACATTATGATGTGCGATTTCGCGGACAGTGTGGACAAATGCCTTTGTCAACCATGGAGGTTTCCCGTTACGGACAGTACTAAATTCGTTACATAGCTCTCTACAGACACCCACTGTACGTGATACAGTTAATTGACTGCCGATTGCCTCGATATGGATACAGTCACATCCCACCGAATGCTGATTCTTATTTTTCCTGGTTCCAGTCTTGCGGACGATTTTTATATGTGCATCCTGGGTTATATGTTTGGTGGCTGCATTGGCAGCGTCGCGGTGACCTAACTTGTGTCTGCGCTCATGTTGTTTGCAAAGAAGTTCCGTATTGGATGGAGCGCCAGCCAATCTGCCGGTATTCGATCCGCTCTCACCTGGCGGAGGTGGTTGTGTATCCATAATGTGCTGGTGTGGAATAGGAGAGGAAGATGATAACGAGAGGAAGTGGGAAACCCTGAGGACTGTATAGTTAGCTTCATGTCAGAATGGAATAAGTAGCAGCCAAGATGATCGTTATGCTCAAGATGAATCCTACTGAGTATGGCTGCAAGTTGCAGGGGTTTCCCACCGCCCCGCAATTTGCAAAGAGTCGGTCTGATCTTGTTTGTTTGTTATCAGGGATAAATTACGGTGTAAGACCCCCGGAATCGCTCAATTGCTAGATACTCATAGGTTGCAGTTCGAGGGAAAGGATGTCTGCTGAGGTTTGTCTCAAATAATCCCCGGGATATTACATGAAAATAACGCTAACAATCATCTCATATCGTACAGTTAGCGTCTGTATTCCTGATTTTTTGACAATCGAGAGGGAGATTTTGCTTGGTTCAAGATGAGTAAACGTACCAACTTTGACATAAAAGACGCAGCTTGCCTCCATATTGTCCATAACTTGCAACATCCAACATCTCGCCCAACAACAAAGTCGACACAAACTACAATCGTCAATGCTCCGAAAAAGAACATTTCGCCACTCCCGGCAGGCAGATACCGTAAATCGACAAAGTGGTCAACCCAACGACGTCATCAAGCGAATGAAGGCAAGAGCGGGTTGGAGGCAGAGAGAGTCCCAGCCCTTGGGGCATTGGGCAGCTTGAGATCCAAAAGAAGCTTGCAGCAGAAAAGCGACAAGAAACGCACTTCTTAAGCAATGAAGAGAAAGAGAAATGGATTGAGGATTATGTTGAGAGAGAAACCGCTGGGGCAAGAAAGCGAGTTGAAGATGCAGAGGCAGCGATTCGACAAGAGCAGGACGATATGACGCATGCTGAAATCACCGGATTGACATCCAGAGAGCCCGAAAAGACGTTTGAGGAGATGCTGGTTGCTATTGGAGACAGTCTGAGTGATCTTGCAAGTTCCGACGATGGGGAGGATGGGGAAGATGAAGATGATGAAGAGACTGAGCAGGGCAAGCTGAGGGATGATGACGAACCCGGCTGGGTGATGGGCACAATCACCAAAACCGTACAGCAGCGCATGGAGAGCTTTCGGCAGAAGCAGATGAAGCTCGACAAACTGACTCAACTTGGATGGGAGGATGCAGCTGACTACTTCCGTGAACGAGATAAGAAGTATGGCACATCAGAAGTGAGGGCTTTGGCATTCGTTCAGCCGCAAACGAATGATGATGCTCTGGCACCTCCGCCGACAACATTCGGAGAGCTTATGGAGAGTCTTGAAATTGTCCCTGGAATATCGCAAAGGCCGCAAGGGACTTCACGACCAGGAAGTAGTCATATCAGGCTAGGTTCTGTGAAGCTGCAGTCAAAATCGATCATACTGAGTGGTGAGCCAGCTGCAGAGCCGGATTCATCCACGTTACTCAAAGCGAAGCCAGTTGAACCAGTAAGCTTTTACCCCTGCAAGTAGCCTCCCGCTAATTACCATAAAGGTATCGGATTCCGACGAAGAGATGGTGACAGCTCCTGCATCTGTGGAAGAATAGATATGCACAGTGTAATTCTTGACGTCTGATCGCAGTGAAACGCAAGGTGTTTACCATGTTTGCTACATGTCAGCTATTTCTTGATTTCAGTGACCAAATTGTGAGACATGATAATTTGTCTGTGCATGTTCAAGGGTCGAATGCACCATGTGAATGTTCTAAACTCCAAATCGCACTGTAAGACGGCCCAACCCTTCAGTTTCATTTTGCATGTGACCGTTAAGCGTCAACGCAAAGGCAATATTAGTGACGCAATATGCTAACAAATTTTAAGTGACTGATGTCATACGTGTCATAGAAAGAGCGGTCAGTGCGCACGACGAATCGATCTGAATGACAACCGTCCTGCTGAAGTCATCCATGTATCCAACTGCATAACTCGCCGCACAGACCTGGTGCAAATGGTTGAGATATTTGAAATTGCTTGTGGTACGTCATGGAAATTGAGGAGAAGGAACTGGATAAGGAATGGTGAGGAAGTCGAGCTATATTTACTAAAAACTTGTGAAATGATCTACATGCCGTCAATTGCCGGCCAAAAGCGCGAGAATGTAATAGGCCACGTCATTTCTCACTCAGATAGCGTAGATAGCAGTTGATCAGAAATTGAGAGGTAACAGAACTCCTGGATGCAAACGATAATACATACAAACGTAATACTGGATGTCAAAAATGCATATATGATTGGTTGCATACAATTATTGAGTGTACAAAGGCTGTTTCGATGTGATTAATGTAAGCGTCAACAGAGTGTGAACGATTTTAAGTCATACAGATTCGGCAATCAATGGGCTGCATTGTTATATTGGTCCAAGGTGAATGTACAAGTCAGCGTTATTGCCAAAAAAGCAAATGACTCGCTTGTTGCCACATCCTAAAAATGAGCGTCAACGGAGTGTCAACAATGTTTGGCATTGCGTCATGAAACATCCAGTGGGCTGTGTGGGTACAGTAAGTCATAATCAAACTATCGGCCGCCTTTCAATACAACAATGGTGGTAGCAACATTTCTACTATGTCCTGAAAATGAGCGTCAACAGAGCATCAACGACTTTTGGCCATGCATCTTGGAATATGTATGGGCTGTGTGGCGACATTACTCCATAATCGCACTATCGGCCGCCTTTCTAGGCAAATATGCTTAGGACAAGATCATAACCATGTCCCAAAATGAGCGTCAACGGAGCATCAACGATTTTTGCGCTGGCATCTTGGATAATCTTACCAGAATGGAACGCAGATAAACCACAATGAATCTATCGGCAGCCTTTATTGGCAAAAATGCAAGTGACGATATCGCGTCTGCCTCCTACAATTGAGCGCCCACAGTGCGTCAATGCTCCGAACGCTACACAGCAATAAACTGCATTATGCTGTTCCTAAATGGAGTTTTACGCCGTCAGTTGTTGCAATCCGTTCTTGTATTCAACTTCACAAATACGCATGCAATGTCTTACTGATCTGATTATTTTCCTTGTAGCTGTAGAGTCAATATTTATGAATCCGCAGTCTGCTTCACTGTATCGTTATTTTCGGCAGTCTTTCGAGTCGTATTACCCAGCTTCCAAATTTCTACCACCATGTGAGATATAAAATCTTTGAACACCTCATTGTTCGAGGTTATGATCTATTCCAAAAATGAACTTGTCTTGATTCGCGATTTGAGCGACCTTACTTGGCAAATGATCGTCGATGCATGGTGGGCTTCAATGCATTTAGGCTCAAAGCAGCCTATTGCTTGGAATGCTTCTAGACATGCGCCTTTGTGGCGATTCTATTTACACTGTGGAATTGAGGAGTCCGGCAGCCCTGTCATCATATGTATCATTTGCCATCAAGTTCTTCACCATCCATCAGAACATGGGACAAGCTCAATAGGGAAACACTTGCTGGCAAAAGCTCACATCGCAAAGTTAAACAAATTAACAGAGTCAGAGGTCACTGAATTGACTAGTTCGACGGTCGATGAAACAGCTTTACCATTTTGAAGAGGCAAGGAAGTCGAGTAATCACAATAGTAAGTTTGCAGAGGAAAATCATATTTGATATCCAGTTTAATCCATATTGACCGAAATGACAGACAAAATGTTCCAAACTGGCAGCTAAGGACTTTGAAACTTCCGAATTTCACCAAGACACGTGGAATCGCTACCTGATGTTAGAATTTGTTTCGCCACATATTCCGTGGACAGCTATATCAAATCTTGAGCTACGGTGGACATATAAGGCATTACGCGACGACCTAGTCCTGCCGTCTGCTATGACTCTTAGTAACATTTGCCAGAAGGAATATGCACTGACAGTGGATGCAATTAAAAAGCAATTGCCGGTACGAAATAAAGTGAGTTTAGCTTTGGATGCATGGACATCAACACACAAATTGGTCATAATGTCGGTCATTGCTTACTACATGGATCGAAATTGGGCATTGCATGAAGTTCAACTCGCTTTCAACGAGGTTGATCGCCTGTTCTATTCCCATTTCAAAAGCTAATTACGGATGATAGGTCAAGGGCCAACATACTGGAGGAAGGCTAGCCATATATTTGAAGGACGTGCTTAATCGTTTTGAGCTTACCGACGACCGTTTGCTTGGTATTACAACTGATAATGCTTCCTCAAATTACTCGATGACACGCAAGCTGCAATCAACACTTGAGGCCTCTGGAATCGAGTGGCCGGCATTGAGGAACCACATACCATGCATGGCGCATGTCATATGGCTCGCTTTAGGCGCATTCATGAGCAGTCTCGGTGTGAAAGGCCGCACCAAGTCTTTGGAAGCCCATGAGCGTGATCAGCAATTTGGAGAGAATGAAAGCATTGAGGTTGGGAAGAGTCAAAGACTTCAAAAAGAGAGCAATGCTAGAATCAATAAGGTGTCAGCCATGAAACCAGGTTTAGGAAAGATAATTGAGAAAGTATGTATTTCATGATATTTTGAAAGTCCTGAAGCTGACGTTCTTATAGCAAAGAATGCTTGCTGTATTAATTACGCTAACACTTGGTCGCCGAAACGAGTTTATTGAATGTCAAAAAGCCAAAGTCCGCATTGCAGTACGTCCGATTATGGATGTGAAGACACTTTGGAACTCTACACTGGAGTTGCTCGAGCGCGCCTACCGTTTACGGGAATTCACACGCGAGTGGCTTCAAAATCCAAAATACATTCAATACCGGCCCCTAGTCCCAACTGAGGATGAATGGACGATTGTCGAGTATGTCATCGAAGTATTGAGGCCATTTCAATATTGGACCCTTTGGATGTGGAAGAGGCATACAGTCACATGGCATCACGTTATCACAGTATACAATGACATGTTTGATCACATGGATGGCGTGATGCGATCCTTGGCCAAGAAGAAGACTCAATGGAAGGAAGACTTGTTCTTCGCGGTGAAGTTAGCTCGACAGACGCTTTCCAAATACTACGCCGAAGTGACTCCAACGACGGGCATGCTTCTTCTTTCCGCACACATCCTTGATTCTTACCGCAAGTTGCGATCGTTTAGAAAGTGGGAGAAGGGAATGGATATTAGTCCTGAGGACAAGACATCCTACACAACACAATACCAGGAGACCTTTCTGAAGTATGTGGGGAATGAATACTGCACCAAACATCGAGGTGTGCCAGTCAATACAATCGAAACCGTACCGAGCAGCAATCTCGTCCACACCGCAACGGCCTCAGGGTCCTATCAATCATCCTTCGATCCATATGATTCGTCCAGTGATCGTGAGGAATACTTAACGCCTAACAATGAGGCTGAGACGACCCCCGGACGAGGCTATCACGCAGCCCGCATATTGACCACCGCCAGGCTCTATTTGAATTCGCCGCCTGAAGCACCAAAGAACTGGGGACAAATTAATCCAAATTTCAATGATTACCACTCAGACCCAATGGAGATTAGCAGTACATTTTGGATACCGGACATAACCAATTAGTGGCGCCAACAGAAGGAAAAGCACTCAAAGTACGCTGATCTCTGCAATGTGGCGCGCGACATATTCTCTACCATACCACATGGTGTTGGAGTGGAGGCCAGTTTTTCCCTTGGCCGAGATGTTATTGGCTGGAGGCAGTCAAAAACCACAGGCGAGACCCTTCGCAAAAAAGTCCTCGTAAGGCAGTTTGCTCGAGCCAATAACGGGATTTTGGGAGGCACTGACCCGGAATTGGATACCACAAACACAGAAAACGACTCGGAAATGAAGAAAGAGGCGGAGGAAAGGAAATTGCACAGAATGGCCAAGGTTCATGACTGTTTGGAGATGTGACAGGGCAGCCAAAAGCTACATGCTACCCAGAAGGAATCTCGCGCTCCAAACAAGCAGATGACCGCTGTAGAATATATTTCTGACACAGAAGAGATCGTCAAAGCATCCTGGTCACTCTTTCAACATGATGGTGCCGCTGCATTTAAATTGTCAGAAAGATCACCTTTGCCACCAGCTTTGTCTGCAAAGGACCTCCCTGGAGGAAGAACTCAAATCTTAAATGTTCGCCGAATCTGGAGAATCAACCATCATCCAGTAGAAAGCGACCCGGATAGCGCACCGGAAAGCATTTCGGACACTGCTGATTGGCTTAACTGGAATGGCGACTTGGATAATCCAAATGACAGCGAAGATGATTGTGCAGCGGAGGATAAATCCGATATAGAGAAAAACAATGGCATCGAGGATTCGGAATGCCCAGAGCAGCAGAATGTGAGCGCCGCGCCAAATGTGCCCGCATTGGTTCGGCTGACACGGAAGTCAAAGAGACAGGCTGAAAAGGTGTTAGTGATCGTCAATGCAGTTGAAACGCGGAGAAATAAAGGAGGGAAGAAAAAGTAGGACTGAATGTGTCATTGGTTCACCAGCTGTATGTAGCTTGACCGAGAGTGTCAGTTAGAGATATAGTATGGGCGAATGGTAAGAAGTAGCATGTGAATATCGGTTCATAAATAAATGTATAGCAGGCGCAATGAATCTTTTGGCATGATACATCATTTTTAGTTGTGTGAGAGTAAACAGTGCAACATAGTTACGCCGCTCGGCTTTGCCACAGGGCCGAGTCTCAATCAGGCAGAAAGACAACTGGTGAAGTCAAATCAGGATGAAAACAATTATCGACGGCAGCAGATGTTGAATGGACAATACAATAAAATCAGCATCAACGGAGCGTCAACAATTTGTGGTCTTGTAAGTACGGTAATTCACCAGTGACTTGGTTGTTGTTATTCATAACAGACGTATTGGCCGCTTTTATTGGCAAAAGAGATAGCAACACGGTCACCGCCCCATTCTTAGCATAAGCGTCAACGGAGTATCCACGATTTGTGGTCTTGTAAGTACGGTAATTCACAAGTGACTTGGTCATTGTTATGCATAACGGACTCATTGGTCGCTTTTATTGGCAAAAGAGATAGCAACACGGTCACTGACCCATTCTTAGCATGAGCGTCAACGGAGCGTCAACGATTTGTGGTCGTGTAAGTACGGTAATTAACCAGTGACTTGGTTGTTGTTATGCATAACGGACGTATTGGCCGCTTTTATTGGGAAAAGAGATACCAACACAGGCATCGCCCCATTCTTAGCATGAGCGTCAACGGACCGTCAACGATTTTTAGCTTTGCATCTGGAGTAAGTTATGTTCTGATTGGTTGTGGATATCCATTTATGAGATATTGGTAGCCTTTACTGGCAAAAACAACAGCGACATGCTCCCTGCAGCATCCTGAAAATGAGTGTCAATGGAGCATCAACAGTTTTAGGACTTGCATATTTCGTAATCAAGGCATCGCGTGGATCTTCGCGTGCATAACTGTATTATTGACCGCCTTGCTAGGCAAAAATACCATATATCGAAGGTGAAAGACAGATACCAAATTACTCAATATTGCAAACTGCTCATCAAGCAAAAGCACATTGTTGGTTGCTGAAAACGCGATTTTGATAAGATATTATTAACACACTGCAAATTCAAGAGCCATATATGAATCTATAGATGTACCCGCTGGGCGACCCGCTGACAACCTGCCCAATTCAGACGGGTTGGGAGTTTTCCATGGAACCGTACCTGAGTGGGCAGTTTGGGTTTATTGACGACCCGGACTGCCAATTTGGCAACGGTTTGGTGTGGAACCGGACTCGTACCCGAAGCGACGGTCCGGAACCGTGGCGAACACCACTCGTGGCCTTCAGGTGCGTCGTGATCATCAAGAGTGTCTGGTTCAATTCTAGACATGATGGCTGAAACCAACCTCCCATCCTTGAACCAATACCATGCTTAGGTACATGGGATGACATTCTGAATTGGGGCATGAAGAATCCATCTAATCTGGTTCATCTGACGCTTCCTTGATCACCACATATAACTATAATCAGCAATACTTATATGAACCGCGGAGGTGTCATCCATACTTTGTCCAGCTATACCTCGGATTGCATTATCCTCTGCTGGGTATTACTTTGTTGTACAATTTTTCTGTTATTGTATTAAACTTCACATTATATTTACCATTATGTACTTCAATTCACATTCACCAACTTCATTTCATAATCACGGAACCTGTAGACAGCCTGGTCAACAAGCACTGTTAAAAGAAGAATAAAGATGCACCCCTTGAGAGTGGCGTTGAATGCTCATTCAAGATGTCAGCCAATCTTCAGTGCCGATCAAATGTTTGAACTTCCAACTCAGCCTTTGGGTATTGTATTGGAGATGGCTAATATTGGCGCCATACTTCGTATGAAGTAGGGTGATGGCTAAATGGATTGCCAGATCAGCCGCGGCGAATGTGAAGATCCCAGAGAGTCCACATTGTATTTTGATATCACAGAGGCTAATTTCAACCACTAGCAGGAAGTTCTTTATCGTGGCCAGGTGTGCCCCAATATGACAACACGAACAACAATTTTTGCAGTGCCAATACAACTGATCTGTGCCTATCGTGTCATTGCACACATTCTAGTTCCAAATCTGTAACACCCAGTGGGTGCTGTCACACCACCACCACTCAAATGGCAAAAGTCAACAATGAATGTATTATACAAGTGTAACGTTGTACCCGCCGAAGCACTTCCGCTTCCAAAGGCAAGTGAAAACCACAGTGGTCCGCAAAGAGAGTCTGGTGGAGATCACAATGTTCTTCATCACCAAATACGACATATAACACTGTGAAACTGTTCTTGGAGGATGTCAGGTTAGCAAGACTCCTTCGAAAAACATTTCTGATGTGACGTACAAGATGGTTCGCTATTTTTTCGTACTATCCATTGAAGCTGAGAATCTTCATTGGGCATTAGTAGGTGCTTCAGTAGGTACACCGTCAATGTGCAAATTGCCTGGTGGTACATTTCTAACAATCAAACTACAAACCAGAGTAGCTGGAAGTTTTCATTATATTTAATGCTCCTCCATTGGACTTATGATAATGACTAAACTCCAAAATATACATTGTTAAAACTAAACATTTGTACCATTTGAGGACAATTGGCAGATGGATCACTTCAAACTATGATTGGTACTGATGGGTTGCATTTGGAATCGGAGACTGAGCTTCGAACTCAGGTTTTGAAGCTCCAGTTTAACAATGCTCATCTCTCAGGAGTTGTGGATGATAAGAAGTCATTCTTCAGCCAGATGGAAATGCTTGACCTAATAGACTGTCAATTTTTCTTCACTACCAATAGCTTGCGGCACCAGCTGACTGCATCACAATTCGTTCAACCCCTTGCACCATGGACATTATTGCTTGTGGCCACAACTATTCATTGTGCACTGTCTGAATCTGCCACAGGTAAAACAGTTGCAGTTATGTATCACAAGATGAATATTAAGGTAATTTTGCTGTTTCATGGTGATAGATTGTATCACTGCAGAAGCCACTACTCTCATGAATCACACATTGGTGGGCTGCTTCATACTACCTCCCCCCATCATGCTTTAGCACTGTAATAGGCACTCCCAAGTCACCATTACAGGCCATCGGCATGCATGGTAATTCGATATCTCAATCAGTGCTCTGTTCCCACTATTCTGTTGATGCCCCATATCTCCAATGGGCCATCCTCGATCCTCCTGTCCACCTTGATTTGGTGGGTCTCTATTGTATTCCACAATGTGTTCCTCCCCCACCGCCTGCAGTGCTGCTGTGCTTGGATTCCTTATGTACTCTATCAGCGCCCTGCAATTCCCATCAGCGCTGTTTAGCCTTGATTTGTACCCCTCAATTTCAATGCACACTTCTCTATGAATATCTCCACATCCCCTTGATAACCCCGCATGTTCCAATCAGGCACTCCTTCTATCCTGGTGGTGTACCTCTTTTTCCCCCATTTCATCATATTGCCTTTCAAACTCCATTTTGATTCACAGCTAGCTAAGATCTCAATTCCAAATTTTTAAATGTCAGAAATCAAGCCGAACAGTATTGGAATTCAATTTCACCCACTGTCCAGGTCCGAATCATATGCAAATGCAAATACCATTTCCAGCTTCATTGTGCAGATGATGAATCAGGTGGTTCTGCATTTGGAGGCCCTGATTAGTCGGGAGATTTCTTGGATGACTTTGACACAAAGACTGAATGATATTGTTTAATTGCTCAGTCAGTTAATTGTTTTGGAGTTACCTGCATTCATTTTCACAATACTCCACATTTTCTTGCCCTACTTACTGCAGTGTTGCAAACAATAGAATGTTGGATGAGATTGTTTGGTAGTATAGTATGATTTAGGAGTCAATAATACACAATAACCCATGTATCCATCAGCAACAACTCTAGTTTCCGTCTGAAACACCCGGGTGTTCCGGACGGCTCTGACGGCTCTGACGGAACGTCGTACCCTCTGACGGAGAATTACACGCTTCTCATCGCCCAGGCGACGGGTCGCGTTGCATAGCTGAGCACCTGGGAGTGCCGGCGACAAACCTGGGAGCGTCTGGGAGCACCTCGAATCACAGTAGAGCATTCTGGGAAAAACAACATCTTCTTTGGGAACGCTGCTGGTGCGCCTGGAACTCATAGCTACTACTAATCGTGTAATGCTTTTTAAAACTCATATATTCAGGTTGTATTCTCATCCATGTATCTATGTATCTATATAGCTACCAATCTACAACTCAGAGATGCACTCCGAGGCCATGATCGAGGGAGTTTGGAGATGCACTTAGAGGCCGAGATTGAGTGAACTGAGAGCTGCACTTGGAGGCCGAGATTGAGTGAACTGAGAGCTGCACTTGGATGCCGTAATCGAGCGAGTTTGGAGATGCACTTGGAGGCCGAGATCGAGTGAACTGAGAGCTGCACTTGGAGGCCGTGATCGATCGAGTTTGGAGATGCACTTGAAGGCCGAGATCGAGTGCACTGAGAGATGCACTTGGAGGCTGTGATCGAGCGAGTTTGGAGATGCACTTGGAGGCCGAGATCGAGTGAGCTGAGAGCTGCACTTGGAGGCCGTGATCGAGCGAGTTTGGAGATGCACTTGGAGGCCGAGATCGAGTGAACTGAGAGCTGCACTTGGAGGCCGTGATCAATCGAGTTTGGAGATGCACTTGGAGGCCGAGATCGAGTGCACTGAGATGCACTGGGAGGCCGTGATCGAGCGAGTTTAGAGATGCACTCGGAGGCCGAAATCGAGTGAACTGAGAGCTGCACTTGGAGGCCGTAATCGAGCAAGTTTGGTGATGCACTTGGAGGCCGAGATCGAGTGAACGGAGAGCTGCACTTGGAGGCCGAGATCGATCCAGTTTGGAGATGCACTTAGAGGCCGAGATCGAGTGCACTGAGAGATGCACTTGGAGGCCGTGATCGAGCGAGTTTGGAGATGCACTTGGAGGCCGAGATCGAGTCAACTGAGAGCTGCACTTGGAGGCCGTGATCGAGCGACTGTGGAGATGCACTTGGAGGCCGAGATCGAGTGAACTGAGAGCTGCACTTGGAGGCCGTGATCGATCGAGTTTGGAGATGCACTTGGAGGCCGAGATCGAGTGCACTGAGATGCACTGGGAGGCCGTGA